>Ga0209478_1000020_pt1 | contig 542050 bp, 451 predicted proteins | sample DewCreD2012metaG_5_FD_184109 | JGI IMG/M metagenome (GOLD analysis project Ga0209478, IMG submission 184109) | Hot spring sediment bacterial and archeal communities from British Columbia, Canada, to study Microbial Dark Matter (Phase II) - Dewar... ...
CCACCCGAAGCCGGTGGCCCAACCCGCAAGGGAGGGAGCCGTCGAAGGTGGGGTCGGTGACTGGGACGAAGTCGTAACAAGGTAGCCGTACGGGAACGTGCGGCTGGATCACCTCCTTTCTAAGGAGTTCCGCGGTCCGGACCCCTCCGGGTCCTGGACCGCAGGTCGCGGCCGTTCCTGCCACGCTCGGTTTTAGGTCCCCGCGGAGGAGGCGAACGTTCGCCTCCTCCGCGGCGTGATACCACCCCGCACGGGACGCGGGGGCGAACCTTGACAACCGCATAGCGAGAGCCAGACGCAAGGGCCAAGACCAACGAAGCTCCTTCCAGCTGCTCCTGAGGGGGAACCCGTCAAGCGAGTATGGGCGCACGGTGGATGCCTTGGCGTCAGGAGCCGACGAAGGACGCTGCCGGCGGCGAAAGGTCCGGGGAGCTGCCGAGCAAGCTGCGATCCGGACGTCTCCGAATGGGGAAACCCGGCGGGGGTCATGCCCCGTCACCCACCGCTGAATCCATAGGCGGTGCGGAGGGAACCCGGGGAACTGAAACATCTCAGTACCCGGAGGAAAAGAAATCAACCGAGATTCCCTGAGTAGTGGCGAGCGAAAGGGGAACAGCCCAAACCCCGCGGGTGCCAAGCCCGCAGGCGTTGCCCGCGGGGGGTTGTGGGACGCGGTCGGACCGGGCTGCGGACCGGTCGGGAAGTTACCAATCCCCTCTCTAGGCGAACCGTCCTGGAACGGCGGGCCAAAGAGGGTGACAGCCCCGTAGCCGAAAGGGAGGGGACTTCCTGGGCCGCGCTCCCGAGTACCACGGGACACGTGGAACCCCGTGGGAAGCCGGGGGGACCACCCTCCAAGGCTAAATACTCCTGACGACCGATAGCGCACGAGTACCGTGAGGGAAAGGTGAAAAGAACCCCGGGAGGGGAGTGAAATAGAACCTGAAACCGTGTGCCCACAAGCAGTCGGAGGGCTATGCCGGTCCCGCAAGGGACCGGAATGCCTGACGGCGTGCCTATTGAAGAATGAGCCTGTGAGTTGTCGCGTGTGGCGAGCCTAAGGCCTTCGGGCCGGAGGCGCAGGGAAACCGAGTCTGAACAGGGCGCCGCTCCCGGAAGGGAGGGCGAGGGGGACCTCGCCAGTCGCACGCGGCAGACCCGAAACCGGGTGAGCTACCCATGGCCAGGGTGAAGCGCGGCTAACCCCGCGTGGAGGCCCGAACCCGTCGGTGTTGCAAAACCGTGGGATGAGCTGTGGGTAGGGGTGATATGCCAATCGAACCCGGAGATAGCTGGTTCTCCCCGAAATGCATTGAGGTGCAGCCCCGGTGCGGAGCGCCGTGGAGGTAGAGCACTGGATGGGCTAGGGCGGAAGAGTCCGTACCGAACCCAACCAAACTCCGAATGCCGCGGTGTGGTCGCCGGGAGTGAGACGGTGGGGGATAAGCTCCATCGTCGAGAGGGGAACAACCCAGACCGTCGGCTAAGGTCCCCAAGTCCCAGCTCAGTGGGAAAGGAAGTGGCACTGCCCAGACAGCCGGGAGGTTGGCTTAGAAGCAGCCATCCTTTAAAGAGTGCGTAATAGCTCACCGGTCGAGTGGTGCTGCGCCGAAAACGTAACGGGGCTAAGCTGGGCACCGAAGCCACGGGTTCGGCGCGGGCGCGGCTCGCGCCGAGCGGTAGGGGAGCGTTCTGCAGTAGGGTGAAGCCGGACCGTGAGGACCGGTGGACGAGGCAGAAGTGAGAATGCAGGCATGAGTAGCGAAAAGGCGGGTGAGAATCCCGCCCCCCGTAAGCCTAAGGGTTCTTACGGAAGGTTCGTCCGCGTAAGGTTAGGCGGGAGCTAAGGCGAGGCCGAAAGGCGTAGCCGATGCACAGCCGGTCGACATTCCGGCCCCGCTCGGAGTTCGTTACGAGCCGCGGAGGGACGCAGAAGGGTAGCTCTACCGGCGACCGGAAGTGCCGGGCCAACCGGGTAGGCTGGGGTCCCAGGCAAATCCGGGACCCCGTTAAGGCCGAGACGGGAGTGCGAGCGGACTTGAAACGTCCGCGAAGGGAGTGATCCCACGCTGCCGAGAAAAGCTTCGCGGCCAGAACTCCGGGCGCCCGTACCGCAAACCGACACAGGTAGGCGGGCACTTAAGGTGCCAAGGGGCGCGAGGGAACCCTCCTCAAGGAACTCTGCAAGTTGACCCCGTAACTTCGGGAGAAGGGGTGCCCCGGTAGGGTGAGGTGCTTCGCGCACCGAGCCCGAGGGGGCCGCAGAGAATAGGCCCAAGCGACTGTTTAACAAAAACACAGGTCTCTGCGAAGCCGCAAGGCGATGTATAGGGGCTGACGCCTGCCCAGTGCCGGAAGGTAAAGGGGAGGGGTTAGCCCGGCCTTCGGGCCGGGCGAAGCTCCAAACCGAAGCCCCGGTGAACGGCGGCGGTAACTATAACCGTCCTAAGGTAGCGAAATTCCTTGTCGGGTAAGTTCCGACCTGCACGAAAGGCGTAACGACTTGGGCGCTGTCTCGAGGAGGGGCTCGGCGAAGGTGTACCACCCGTGAAGATACGGGTTTCCCGCAGCTGGACGGAAAGACCCCGTGGAGCTTTACTGCAGCCTGATACTGGATGTGGTTTTGGCATGTATAGGATAGGTGGGAGGCTGGGAAGCGGGGGCGCCAGCTCCCGTGGAGCCACCCTTGGAATACCACCCTTGTCAGGACTACGTCCTAACCGGGGCCCTACACCGGGTCCTGGGACCGTGTCAGGTGGGCAGTTTGACTGGGGCGGTCGCCTCCTAAAGGGTAACGGAGGCGCCCAAAGGTCCCCTCAGCACGGTTGGAAACCGTGCGTCGAGTGCAAGGGCATAAGGGGGCTTGACTGCGAGACCTACAAGTCGAGCAGGGGCGAAAGCCGGGCCTAGTGATCCTACGGCGGCAAGTGGAAGCGCCGTGGCTTAACGGATAAAAGCTACCCCGGGGATAACAGGCTGATCTCCCCCAAGAGTCCACATCGACGGGGAGGTTTGGCACCTCGATGTCGGCTCATCCCATCCTGGGGGGGCAGTACCTCCCAAGGGTTGGGCTGTTCGCCCATTAAAGGGGTACGTGAGCTGGGTTCAGACCGTCGACGAAGGCGGCCCAGGCGGGTAACCGCCTGCGGAAAAACCGGCTCATAACGGGGAAGCCCTCCGGGTCCACCGACCGGATGCCGAGGGTGACCCCGTGGGAAGGTGAAGGCAGTGGACGAGACCACGAAGGCCTACGTAGCGGGGTTCCTGGACGGCGACGGAAGTGTAATGCTGCAACTGAAGCCGAGGCGTGACTACCGTTACGGCTTCCAGATCAAGGCGACGATCAGTTTCTACCAAGACCGACGGAGCCGGCACGTCCTGGAGTGGCTGCGTGCACAACTGGGGGTTGGCTCTGTACGGAACCGACCGGACGGCATCTGTCAATGCGATATCGAGGGCGTGGATGCCGTCAGTCGGGTCCTGGTAGAGGTCGCTCCGTACATCGTGGCGAAGAAGCAGCAGGTTGAGACAGCGGTGCGGTTGCTGTGCGAGATCCGGCAGAATCCGCGACCGTCGGCACAGGAATTCTTGGAGTGGGCCGAACGGGTCGAGTCCTACCAGCGCCTAAACTACTCGAAGCGCCCGCGGTACGGGGCAGAAGACGTACGGCGGGAGCTGGTAGCACGGCGCGCCTTCACCCCCGTAACGACTGAGGCCGTGGAGGCCGAGGCTCGGGCGGCGACCAGACAGGAACCCATCGCCCGGGCAACACGCCGGCACCCCCGAAAGGGGGTGGTGGGATAGTCTACCCCCCGAGGAAACTCGGGGAGACGGTGCGTGAGACAGGTCGGTCCCTATCCACTGCGGGCGTCGGTGGCTTGAGGGGGGCTGCTCCTAGTACGAGAGGACCGGAGTGGACGCACCTCTGGTGTACCGGTTGTCGCGCCAGCGGCACGCGCCGGGTAGCCATGTGCGGTCGTGATAAGCGCTGAAAGCATCTAAGCGCGAAGCACGCCCCAAGATGAGGCCACCCACCGGGTCAACCGGGTAAGGCCCCAGGTAGACTACCTGGTAGATAGGCCGGAGGTGGAAGCGCGGCAACGCGTGAAGCCGACCGGTACTAATCGGCCGAGGGCTTGAAGGGAGCTCCCCTTCGGGAGCAGCTGAAAGGAGCTTGGCGTCGGGCTCTCGCGTGCGGAAGACTTCCGACGCTGGAAGCCGTCGCGGTTCTGTCCAGGCAACGTCCGAGGAGACTGCCGCTTCCAGCGCCGACGGATTTGGATTTCCCGGTGGCAATGCCGGAGGGGCCACACCCGTTCCCATCCCGAACACGGAAGTTAAGCCCTCCAGGGCCGATGGTACTGCGCTGGCAACGGCGCGGGAGAGTAGGTCGCTGCCGGGAGTGATGTGAGGGGAGAGGCGAAACCGCCTCTCCCCTCGCGCTTCTACAGGACCGTCCGCTAGCCCCAGGACCAGTCCCGGAACTGCTCCCGGAGCTTGGCTTTCTGGAACTTCCCCGCGGACGTCTTGGGGATCTCGGAGACGAACACAAACGCGTCCGGCAGCCACCACCGGGCAAAGCGGGGCGCGAGGAACTCCCGCAGCTCCTCGGCGCTGGCCTGCTGGCCTTCCCGCAGCACCACCACCGCGAGCGGCCGCTCGCCCCACTTGGGGTGCGGCACCGCCACCACCGCCGCCTCCTTCACCGCGGGGTGGCCCATGAGGGCGTTCTCCACGTCCACGGAGCTGATCCACTCCCCTCCGGACTTGATGAGGTCCTTGGTGCGGTCCACGATCTTCACGTAGCCCTCGGGGTCGATGGTCACCACGTCCCCGGTGCGGAACCACCCGTCGGAGGTCCACCGGTCGGGATCCTCCCCGCCGTGGTACGAGGCTGCTACCCAGACTCCCCGCACCTGCAGCTCCCCCATGGTCTTTCCGTCCCAGGGGACCTCACCCTGGTCGGAAACGGCCCGGATCTCCACCAGCGGGGCGGGCAGGCCCTGCTTGGCGCGGTAGGCGTACTGCTGGTCTTCCGGCAGGTCCGCCAGGGTGCTCTTGAGGCGGCTCACGGTCCCGAGAGGGCTCATCTCCGTCATGCCCCACGCGTGCAGCACGTGGAACCCCAGCTGGTCGTACGCCCGGATCATGGCCTCCGGTGCCGCGGACCCACCCACCACGAGGGTGCGGAGCTTCAGCTTCCACCGCTGGGGCTCCCTCCGCAGTGCGTCCAGGACGCCCAGCCAGATGGTGGGAACCCCCGCGGTCACGGTCACGCCCTCGGACTCGAAGAGCTCCAGCAGGCTCGCGGGGTCCAGGTGAGGGCCCGGGAAGACCTGCTTGCAGCCCAGCAGGGTGGCACCGAAAGGAATTCCCCACGCGTTCACGTGGAACATGGGCACCACCGGGCAGACCACGTCCCGCTGGCTCAGCCCCAGGGCGTCCGGTAGCGCCGCGGCCAGGGTGTGGATCACCAGGGACCGGTGGCTGTACACGACACCCTTCGGGCGGCCGGTGGTGCCGGACGTGTAGCACATGCCCACGGGCGCTTCTTCGTCGAGAGGCGGGTAGTCCCAGGAGCCCGTGGCGGTAGCCAGGAGGTCCTCGTAGCTCTCGTAGCCCGCGGGCACCGGCGCGCCCGTGAGCGGGACCACGAAGATCCGCTCGAACGAGACGTGAGGCCGCACCTGCTCCACCAGGGGCAGCAGCACGTCGTCCGCGATGAGGAAGCGGTCCTGCGCGTGGCCGGCGATGTACGCGATGTCCGAGGGGTGCAGCCGGAGGTTCAGGGTGTGAAGGACGCCACCTGCGCAGGGGATCCCGAAGTACGCCTCTAGGTGCGCGAAGTGGTTCCACATCAGGGTGGCGACCCGGTCCCCGGACCGCAGGCCGGCCCGCTGCAGGGCTTCCGCCAGGCGGCGGGCCCTGCGGTAGAAGTCCGCGTAGGTGTAGCGGTGCAGGGAGCGGTCCGGAAGGCGGGAGACGATCTCCACCTTCGGGTACAGTTTTGCCGCACGCTCCAGGAAGTGCGGCAGGGTCAAGGGCACCCGCATCATGGTGTGCTGCAGGGTTTCCGTGCGAGTCTGCACGCGTTCCACCCCCCTTCGCCCGCCAGCGGTTCGCCGCCGCTGGGCCAAAACCCTGCCGGACGATCGGTCGAGAGCTAGGGGCTACCGCCGGCCGGCGAGTTCCTCCAGGACCCGGCCCAGGGCTTCCAGCTCCCGCTGGAACCCGGCCAGGTCGCCGCGGCGCAGCAGCTCCTGGGCGAGCCGGTACCGGCGCAGCGCCTCGGCCAGCAGCTCGGCGCGCGGGGAACTTGCGCCGGGGGCCGGCGGCGAGGGAGCCCTACCTTCCAGGACCTGGGACAGCGCGTCGTCCAGGGTTGCGGCCATGGCCACCCTGGGGCCCTGGGCCACCACCACCCGCCGCAGCTCGGGCAGCTGGCTGCGCTCCGCCTGGAGGAAGATGGGCTCCACGTACAGGAGGGACTGTTCCACGGGGACCACCAGGAGGTTACCCCGGATGACCCGCGAGCCCTGCTGGTTCCACAGGGTCAGCTGCTGGCTGATGTAGGGGTCCTGGTTGATGCGGGACTCCACCTGCATGGGCCCGAAGACCACGCGGTCCTTGGGGAAGGTGAACACCTGCAGCTCGCCCAGGTGCGGCGGGTCGTTTCGGGCCGCCAGCCAGGCCACCATGTTGTCCCGGCGCTGCGGAGTCATGGGCAGGATGAGGACGAACTCCACCGTCCCCGCAGGAGCGCCGGGCAGCCGCAGCGTCACGTAGTACGGCTCCACGGGCTGAGGGCGGTCCGCGAAGATCTCGTTGGCCACCGCCCACACGTCCTCCCGGTTGTAGAAAACCCGGGGGTCGCGCATGTGGTAGGTGGCGTACACCTGGGCCTGCACCTCGAACAGGTCCAGGGGGTAGCGCAGGTGGGCCCGCAGCGAGGCGGGCAGCTCGTCCAGGGGGCGGAACAGCCCCGGGAAGATGCGGGCGTACACCCGCAGTACGGGGTCGGTGGGGTCCGCCACGTAGAACCGGACATCCCCGTGGTAGGCGTCCACCACCGCCTTCACGGAGTTCCGGATGTAGTTGAACGGTCCCACCGGCTGGCTGTACGGGTAGCGGTCGCTGGTGGTGTACGCGTCCACCACCCAGAACACCCGGCCGTCCGCCACCACCGCGTAGGGGTCCCGGTCGTACCGCAGGAAGGGCGCCAGGCGCCGGACCCGCTCGGGCACCGCGCGCGCGAACAGGACGCGGCTGTCGGAGGTCAGGTCGGTCGAGAGCAGCACGCGCCAGTCTCCGAACCGGGTGGCGAAGGCCATGCGCCGCAGCCAGCCCCGCAGGGGGATCCCCGCGCGGCCCTGGTAGCGGGTGGTGACGTTCTCGTCGCCCCGGGGGTAGTCGAACTCCTCCACCCGGGTGCGGACGATCGCGTAGTTGCGGGTCAGCTCGCCGAAGTAGATCTCCGGGCGGTCCAGCCGCAGTTCCGGGAACTCCGCCCGGGGCGGGATGTCCCGCAACCACAGCTCCGGCAGGCCCTCCTCGGAGACCCGGTGCACGGGGGACGCCACCACGCCGTAACCGTGGGTGTAGACGAGGTGCTCGTTCACCCACGTGCGGGCCTGCGGCGGCAGGCGGGAGGTGTCCAGCTCCCGCACCGCCAGCATGAGCTGCTGCTGGCGCCCGCCGACCGGGTACCGGTCGATGTCCACGTCGGAGAAGGTGTAGTACGCCCGCAGGCTCTGCAGCTGGCGGAAAGTCTCCAGCAGGGGCCGGTAGTCCCACAGGCGCACGTTGTCCAGGGTGGCCCGCTGCCGCTGGACGGCCGCGGGGTCCAGCCGGTCCTGGGGTTCGAAGGGCACGAGCCGCACCCTGTGGAGCCCGTACGCCCGCAGGGTGGACTCGATGTGCGCCCGGAGGTAAGGGGTCTCCCGGTTGAGTTCCGCGGGTGCCACCACCAGCTGCTGGACCAGAGAAGGTACCACCCCCACGCCCACGAACCACGCCGCCACCATCACCGCCAGGACCCCGGCCGCGAAGCGGAGGGTCCGCAGCCACACGTTCAGGAACAACAGCCCCGCGCACACTGCCGCGAGGGCAGCGAGCAGCTGCAGCGCCGGCAGCCGGGCGTGGGCGTCCGCGTAGGTGATCCCGAACACCAGACCCCGCTGGGAGGTGAGCAGCTCGTACGCGTCCAGGCGGAACCCCGCGGCCCGGACCAGAAGGAGCAGCCCGGCCACCAGGGACAGGTGCGCCCTCGCTCCTGGAGGCAGCCGCAGCAGGCCCCGCAGGCTCAGACGGGACGTGGCGGCCACCAGGTATACCGCCAGCGCGCCCGCGCCGGCCACGAGCAGCCAGCCCCACAGCAAGTGCTGCAAGAACCGCCAGAAGGGCAGCCGGAACAGGTAGAAGGAAACGTCCAGGCCGAACACCGGGTCCTGTTCCCCCGCGGGCGCGGCGTGCAGGAACTGCTGGAACGCCACCCACTGACCGGTGCTAGCAAGCCCCGCCAGGACAGCCACCACCGCGCAGCCCAGCCCCAGCCAGCGCCGCAGGCCAGGGCGGGGGACGTACCGGGTCCCGTCGAGCCTCAGCTCCACGCGCGCCGGAGGCGGCAGGGCCCGCAGGGCCACCCGCAGGTTCAGGTACAGGACCGCCCACACCACCGCGGCCACGACGGCGAACAGGGCCGCCCTGGACAGCGCGGGAACCCAGAACACCCGCGGGTAGCCGAGCTCCACGAACCACAGCCAGTCCGTGTACCAGCGCGCCACGGTGGGCCACACCACCAGGGCCGCGGCCAGCACAGCCAAGAGGTAGACCCGCCAGGCCAACCTATCCGCCCTCCTCCTGCTCCCAGCGCCCGTCCCGGTACCCCCACGCCCGCGCCCGGCCGGAGTCCACGTCGAACCCGTGGGCGCGGTACGGGGTCCACCGTCCCTGATAGGTCGCCACCACCACGCTCGCTCCCGGAGGCAGGCCGGCTCGTTCCAGCTGCTCCGCGAGGTCCCGCAGGCCGCACAGCGCGGCGTCCACCTCTTCGCCGTTCCGGGGGACGAACCGGCCCCGGACCATCACCGACTTCAGGTCCCACCGGAACTGGAACTCCGGGTGGGGCTTGCCGCAGGACTCGAACAGCTCGCACAGGCTCTGGCGCGCGGGCCGGGCCGGTTCCGACCGCACCAGCTCCAGGGTCTGCCGCAGGGCCGCGGGGTCCGCGAAGGCGCCCAGGCTCAGGAGCACCGAGGCCGGCGCCTCGCGGTCCTGCCGCAGAAAGCGCATGGTCCGCGCGGGCAGCAGGGCCTTCCAGCTAGCCCGCACGCGCCGGACCCCTTCCTCCGGGAAGGCGGTCTCGTCGTAGCCGAGGACCACGCCTGTAGCCTGGTGAAAACGGCGCACGTCCCGATCATACCCTGCCGCGGGCCGCCAGATCCGCCCCGCACCCGGGCTGGCACCGGTCGGGTGCGGGAGACTCTCGGACGTCGCTACGCGCCGAGGGGCATTCACCGGTCGGCAGCCGACGTACGGACACCCCGCCGGCCGGCTGGACCGGTCTGGGCGGTGCGTCTCCCGAACATAGACTTGGTATAATACGCCACAAGGCAAGCCCCAGAAGCGGGCCGGCTCCCTCGGGGGAAGGCGGTGAAGCTGGAGGACCTCAGACCCCAGGCCGTGGTGCGCGGCGTCCTGCCGGACCGGACCGGGACCGTGGTGAACGTCCAGTGGTCCGGCACCGACGTGCAGCGGTGCCTGGTGGTGTGCGGGGAGCAGTGGCAGGACGTGCTGTACCGGTGGCTCCACCTTCCCGTCGAGACCAGGACCAACGCGAGTACCGCTTTGCTCGAGGGTGTGACGCAATGGCCGAGGTGACCGCGCGACGCGGAGGCGAGCTTGTCCGCGGAGTCTTCCGTGTGCTGGCACAGTTTCCCGACGGTCTTCCTGCCAAGGATGTGCTGACACGACTCCGTTCGGTGGTGCCGCCTACGCCTTTCGAGGACAGCGACTATCCCGCACGGCCCGGTGTCCGCCGCTATGAGAAGATCGTTCGCTTCTCAACCATTAAAGCGGTGAAGGCGGGATGGCTGGTCAAGGAAAAGGGGCGATGGTTGCTCACGGACGAAGGACGGAAAGCTTTGGATGCTTATCAGGATCCCGAGGAATTCGAGCGGCAGGTCGATAAGCTGTACAAGCGGTGGGAGGCTTCGCTGCCGGAAGAAGCGGAGGAGGAGCCTAAAGAAGGGCCAGCAGCGGGGGTTACCTTCGAGGAAGCAGAGGAGATGGCCTGGCGGGAGGTCGAGGAGTATCTGCTGGACCTAGACCCGTATGATTTTCAAAACCTGGTCAAGGCGTTGCTCCAAGGCATGGGCTATCACGTGGCGTGGATCGCGGCCTGGTCCCGACGGCGGTACAGATCTCATCGCCTATTCCGATCCCCTCGGGACTCAGGGGCCACGCGTCAGGGTTCAGGTAAAGCGGAGGCGAGAGAGGGTAACGGTAGAGGGCTTGCGCGCGTTCATGGCGGTTCTCGGGAACGAGGACATCGGGCTGCTGATTTCGGCGGGTGGGTTCACGAAAGATGCGGAGCAGGAGGCACGCTCGCAGCCGGCCCGACGGATTACGCTTCTGGACCTGGAAAAGCTCTTCGACCTGTGGGTGCAATATTACAAGGACATCCCTGAGGAGGGCAGACGGATTCTGCCGCTAAAGCCTGTCTACTATCTAGCCCGGGAGGATTGAGGCGGAGTGGGGGAGGAAGCAGCATTGCTCCGTGAAGGGCAGGTACTCGTAGGTCCTCAGTTCTCCGAGCCCATGCTGGTGGAGACCGTCCGCGCGGACAGCCCGGATACGTGGGTGGTCGGGCTGGTGGGGCAACGTACGCAGCAGTTCCGCCGCGTTACCCTCACGGCTGACGACCTGCGGAGCATTCAGGTCCTCGACCAGGAGCGTCGCTTCGACGGGGACGGGCAGCTGCTGCGGCTGGGAGTTGAGGCCTACCGCCTGGGCATCGCGTACGAGTTCGACCCGTACTTCGCCCGTCTGCCTCGCGGGTGGACCCCCCTGCCGCACCAACTGGAGGTGTCTCCGGCACGATACCCGTGGAGGCGTGGACCGCATCGGTACCCGGCTGGTCAAGCCTGAACAACCTACGTGCGGAGGCCACGTTCGAGGGCGAACTGGACGCGACGACGTGGAAGGCCCTAATGGGCGAACTGAGGACAGCCATCGAAGACGTGGGGCTGTCAGGCTGCCTCCGGGCGGAGGAACGCTCGGAGGAGGGCGCGCCGGGCGAAGGTTAAACGGGGGTAGACGGGGCAACGGGACGAAATAGTAACCCCAGGGTGATGGGGGACGGGTGGACTCCGACTGGCTTTCACGGGATGTGCGCTTAGTCCCTGTCCGGGCCGGGGCGGAGACGGCAGAAGTTGCTCGGGAGATCATCACCCACTTCGTCGACGTCGCCGGGGCCCGGGTCCAGGTGACGCTAGAGATCGAGGCCGTCGCGCCGGAGGGAGTCCCGGAGAACGTGGTGCGCACCGTCACCGAGAACGCCAGGACCCTGAAGTTCAGGACCCATGGGTTCGAGAGGGAGTAGTAGCCGGGCGGAGGATGTCTCGGGCAAACGCCAGCAACTGAGTGGAAAGGAGGGATGCAGATGTGGTGGATAGGCCTGTCACCGGGCGACAGTCGGGCGTATGCGGATAGCTTTCGCGTCCAGAAGAAGCTAGACAAGCTGCTCGAGGGTCTTGCCTACGCTTGGGAGAGCTTTGGCTTCACTCGGCACCCGGAAGCGGTTTACAAGGACGGTGAGCTACGCGCGGCTACGCGGGCGGACAATTGGCGGGGGCCCCTCGACCTGTACATGTGGTACGAGGGAGATGGAGAGAAGGGAGAGAGCTACCTAATGGTCGGGTGGTATGCGAATGGCTCGCGGGAGGCCCGGCGGCTTGCCGAGCACGCCCGGACTGTGGACGCGCTGCAACTGCCGGGAGTCCGGGAGCCCGAGCTCGCGGATCTCGAGTGGTACGTCCGGGAGATGCCTCTGAGCGACCTCGAGAGCCAGGAGCCGGAGGAACAGTGGAGGCAGGTTGTTCACTTTGTGAAAGAGACCGTGGGGGCGATGGAGGCGTCGGGAATCCTGTAAGATAGCAGCTCGGCCGGGTGGAACCGTGCACCGAACGGGCGGGCGGGGTGGATCGACCGGTCGGGCGAGCCGTCTCGAAACAAGAGAAAGGGGTAAGGGGTGGGAGCGTGCAAGAGCGGGACTTCATGGACGAGTACGTTGCCGACGTCCTTTGGCGGTTTCTGGAAGGGCAGACGGACGCCGAGGACGAGGAACTGGCGCGACGCGCGCCGCGACTGTACCGGACAGTCACAAAATTGACGGTGAGGCAGGCCGAAGCGCTTCTGGCTCCGGACTCGCGGTGGGACGGAAGGTACCGGATCCCGCATCTAGACGAGAGGCTTGTTGGCCCGCGGGCAGGGCACGTGACTGAGAAGGAGCTGGAGGAAGACCTTAGGAAGGGACGGTATCTGGAGCTTTCGTCTTCAGCCCGACGGCGGTTGAGTACTGGGCCTGGAAAGCGGCACCGGTGGAGTTCGGGGACCCGGCCGACGCGTACGAACCACCGCGCAGGAGCCGGGGTGAGATGAAGAAAGAAACGGTGTTCACCGCGTCTGGGGGATCCAGCGGGCGGGAGGCGCCCGAGCGGGAGGCCGTTGCGGCAGACCGACGCGCCGTCGCGGTGTCACCCGCCTCCGCCTCACCACCACTTCGGTTGTTCTGGGTGCACCGGTCGGCGATGGACCGCGCGTCGGCCGAAAGCCTAGGGCCGAGCGGGAGACGTACACGGTCCCAGAGACGGCGGGCGGCGCGGAGAAGGGCGCGAGGATAGCTGTGCGCGGACAGTAGGGGCGGTGCGGTTAGCAGTGGTCTTGCCCCGGTTTCATGGACCCCTAAGGACTGAGAGGCAGGAGCCTCAGGGAAGGAGTCCAGATGCCGAAAAGCAGGCCCCTAGGTGCGGGAATTCCGAAAGGAGGCCGCGCGCTTCGCCCGGACCTCGTGCCTGCCGATGGGGAGATTGCCCGGGAGTTGGGGGCTGGGGACCCGCAGCGCTTGGGCGAAGCAGGGCGGACGCACGCCTGCTTAGTGCTGGCTGACCTAGGGTTTCTAGCTTGATGGAGGAAGAGAGGGGCGAGCCGAGTTCAGAGGGATAGAAAGGAGGGAACATGCCAATCGTCATCGTGAAGAAAGGCCAGGAGGCGAAGAAGGTTAAGCCGACGCCGGTTACTCAGGAGGACCGTCTCCAGAAGTACATTCAGGAGAACCCGGACGTGATCCCACTCGACGATCTCAGGGAGGACCTCCGGTTATTCGTGATCGCTCGTGAGTTTCCGACGCGGGGAGGTCCCGTCGATGCCCTGGCCGTGGACGACGAAGGGGCGGTGTACGTCATTGAAACCAAGCTATATAAAAACCCGGACAAAAGGTTGGTAGTAGCACAAGTACTAGACTACGGCGCAGGACTTTGGAACTCTTTTCGGGACGACCCTGGAATCGAGGCTCTTATCGATAAGGTAGTGGGGCAGAGGTTGGGCGTACCACTCCGGGAGAAGTTGAGGGAAGTCTTCGGTCTCGACGACGAGCAGCTAGCTAGCCTAATGGCGCGATTTCAGTCGGACCTGCAGTCGGGTCGTTTTACCTTCGTCGTTGTAATGGATCGCCTGCATGACCAACTCAAGGATCTTATTGCTTTTATCAATTCCAATAGTGCATTTACGCTACTGGCATGCGAGCTCGAGTTTTACCAATACGGTGACTGGGAAATTGTGATCCCGAAGTTGTACGGCGGGGAGAGTAGCAAGGCAAGGTCGGCACCTTTGACGCCCGGGGCTAGAAGGCGGTGGGACGAACAGACGTTCTTTGAAGATTTGAGAGCTAGACTGGGCATGTCTGTAGAGAAGAGAATACGAGAACTTTACGAGTACGTGCGGGGAACCGCCGATCACATTGCGTGGGGCACGGGTGCCTCTGGGTCATTTGGCCCCAAATACGACTGGATCAGTCGTAGGTCGGTATTCACAGTATTCACGGACGGGATGCTACAGGTCAATTTCGGTTGGCTGAACGACGACGAGGTAGCCGTCGAATTTCGGAAGAAGTTGAAGGAGATGTTGGCGGAGAGGGCGGGGCTGAACTTTCCTCCAGACTATGAGGAAAAGTACCCGAGATTCAGGGCGTCTGAGTGGGTCGGGCGGGTAACCGAGATAGTGAGGGGATTGAGCGAGCTGGTTGGGGGGCACTCGAAAGGGACAGCCGGGGAGCCTGGATAACGGAGGCGAAGCCAGCGAAGAGGCGGGCGACCTCGACGTTGGAGAGGGCGTAGCGTGCGAGGATAGGGAGGGTGTCGGGGGTGGTACGCTGACGCGGAGCCCGAGGGGGCTGATGGCAGGAAGGCGGGGCGGATCGCCGCGTCGACGGTTGCCTGTGCGGGGAGGAGATATGGCGGATACCAGGATTCAGCTCCAAGTGGAAGACTGGGTACGGGCGTACTGGATGCCCCGTACACTCGGTCAAGGCTTTCGGCGCGAAAGGGTACCTCTCAAGTCCGGGGGCGTCTTTGACTTCGACGCCGTAAGTGACGATGGGAAAGTTGTCGCAGCCATTTCAACGAGCGGCGCCTATACATCTGCAGGTAAGCTAGCGGTCGGCAAGCTCCATAAACTGCGCTCCGACATGCTGTTCCTTCTACTTGCCGAGGCCGAACGTCGGCTCATTATTCTCACGGAGCGGGACATGTTTGACTTGTGCTGCAGAGAGAAGGAAGCGGGGCGCGTCCCTGCTGAGATTGAGTTCCTTCATGCGGATATTCCCGGTGACCTGCGAGCACGGCTCAACGCGGCCAGAAAGACGGCTTCTGATGAGGTCCAACCTCGCAGCCGGAGACCGTAAATAGATAAGCCTGATAACTCTCTCAGGTACAAGACAGCAGAGAGGAGTAAGGCTGGACCCAACTTTCGCTCAGGCGAGAGCAGATACCCGCGATTGATGTTTTCCTTCGGGAACCCAAACCATAGGTTATTAGAGTTATTGCAGAATGTCCGGCGGCCACTTGGAAACGATGAGTGTGGGGCTGACCGTCCCGGCATAAAGGGCGCGCATCGGGCAGCCGTCCGCTTAAACGCCGAATTTGTGGCGGCATGGGACACATTACGGGAGGCGGGTTTCAGGCTCCGCCCCGGATTCCGAGGATGATGGGATGCTCTACCCGCACACCGGCGGGCGGCGGTCAAACCAGGGGCGGGCCTGCTCCAACTGCCCGGCCAGCCGGAAGAGCGTCGCCTCCTCCCCGAAGTGGGCTACAAAGTGCGTCCCGGTGGGCAACCCCTCGCCGTTCCACAGCAGCGGCACCGACATCGCGGGCTGTCCGGTGACGTTGAAGACCGGCGTGAACGGGATGAAGGCGAAGACCTCCTCGGCCAGCGCCTCAATCCCGGCCAGTTTGTTCAGCAGCGCGCCCGCGTTCAGGCTCCCCAGCAGTTTCAGCGCAAAGGCCTTGACGCCGGTGGGCTGGAGCCATCCGATTTCCATCGGCGGTGTCGCCAGCGTGGGGGTCAGGAGGACGTCGTATTTCTCAAAGAACGCTGCCACCTGACGGGCCGCGCGCTGCAGTGCGCGCAGGGCGCCGGCGTACTCGCCCGCCGAAATCTGCCGCCCCAGGAGACCCAGTGCCCACGTCGCCGGCTCAAATTCCCCAAAGCGGGCCTTCTTCCCGGTGAGGGCCTCCCCCTCCGCGATGTCCGCCCGCGTCTCCGCGCAGACCATGGTCAGGAAGTCGCGGGCGAAGGCGTGGCCGTCTATCTGCGGCGCCGCCTCCTCTACATCGTGGCCCAGGTCGCGGCACAGGCGGGCCGTCTCCTCTATCCCCCGGATGCAGTCGGGGTGGACGGTGCCGGGCAGCAGGGGCCGGGTGGTGAAGGCGATGCGCAGCCGGCCGGGGTCCCGTCCCACTTCCTCCAGAAACGGGCGCCGGGGCGGCGGGATGATGTACGGCGCGCCGACATCGGGCCCGGCGGTGGCGTCCAGCATGGCCGCGCTATCCCGCACCGAGAGGGTCAGGACGTGGTGGGTGCCCATCCCGCGCCAGGCCTCGCCGATGTCGGGGCCCATGGGGATGCGGCCGCGCGTGGGCTTCAGGCCGAAGACGCCGCAGCAGGAGGCAGGGATGCGGATGGAGCCGCCGCCGTCGGTGCCGTGGGCGAGCGGGACCAGGCGGGCGGCTACCGCCGCCCCCGATCCGCCGCTGGACCCACCCGTCGTCCGGGAGAGGTCCCAGGGATTGCGGGACGGCCCGAAGAGGGCCGGCTCCGTATACGGCACCAAGCCCAACTCCGGCGTGTTGGTCTTCCCCAGAACCACCACCCCGGCCTGCCGGTAGCGCCGGACGATTTCGCTATCGTGGTCGGGGATGAAGTCGCGGAAAAAGCGGCTGCCGCTGCGAGTGGGGACTCCGGCGAAGTGGGCCAGCAGGTCTTTCAGCAGGAAGGGCACGCCCCGAAACGGCCCCTCGGGCAGTCCCTCCTGCACCTGCCGCCGGGCCAGGTCGTACATGGGGTAGATGACGGCGTTGATCTGGGGGTTCACCGTCTCTATGCGGCGAATTGCCTCTTCTACCAGTTCGGCCGGGGAGACTTCTTTGCGGCGGACCAGTTCGGCCAGTCCGAGGCCGTCATAACGGTCGTATTCGGTGAAACCGCCCACAATGCCCCCCTTAGGAAATTTATCCCAGAGCGGGCAAAAGTCAAATTTGCCCCTATCCCCGATCGGCTATAACCCTCTCCGTGAGACGAGCGCCACGACGGGCGACACTGCGACGGGTAGCTGTTGCCATTCCGTCGCCGATGCCGAGTCCGACACCGTGAGGGCGGTTTGGGCCCGGACCGTAGGCTCTGTTGATCACGGGGTCGTAACCGTGATCCGCTAGCCCTCTCGGCGGCTGGCGCTTGCAACGACCCGGATCCCTGTCGCACAGTGAGTGGAAATTGAGAACCTGACCTGGGCGAGATCAAGTGGTGAAGCGTTGCTTTGCCGCACGACTGCTGACAGATGGGGGCAAGCGGTGCAAGAGAGCGGTGACGTCCACGGAGGTGATCTAGAAGATTCCGGAGGAGATGTCGTGGTCGCCCGGCCGGCCGGCAGCGGGCATCTGGTAAGTGCAGACTGGGCCTGGCCGGCTGAGGGGTCCTCATAGCGCTTCCTGGAGGTGCTGGAGGGCCGTTCAGGGCGGATAATGTGCGGCCAGCCAGCGAATGGCTGGTCGCAAGGAGCCGGAATTGCTGGACAGATTCGGGAGAACCCGCGCCGGTGGAGTCAGTACCAAATCGCCATCGGCCGGCCCGCTTGGTCTACCTCTGGACGGTCGGGGAGGCTCTGCGCTTGGCCGCAGGCGACCCGCCAGGCGGACCAAGCGGCTGCGGCGGCATCAAGGACGTCGTCGGCACTGGCTTTGTCTACACTCTCAATTAGGGAGGGTAGGTCCACGCCGTGTGCCCGTAGCAGCTGCAGGCGCGCCATCACCCCGTTCCAGCTCTTCTTGGGATGGGAGAGAGACCGCTTACCGTTCATGGCCCAGAATGACACCTCGGGGTGGACCTCCACGATGCGCGGGCCCGCCTCCAAGGGTGGCGCCTCCAGGGTCTGCAGCACTTCCAGGATCTTGGAGCGGAGAGCGAAGGCTTGCTGGGACAGGGAGCTGTCTAGCGATCTGGCGATTTCTACGGCCTCGGCGAAATGCTCGGCCTCGAGGGCCGGGCGAGGGGGTGCGAAGAACACGCTATTGTGGAGGGGTCTGATTTTCTTTCGGGCTAATTCGTCCGCTTTTCGGCGGCCGCGGGCGGGCAGCCCTATCGGGATGTCGACACCAATGACGGCCGCAGTGGGGAATGCCCGAATGAGGTCTCCGAACTTTTCAAAAGACCGGGCGCCGGAGAATGTGCCGCCCGACAGGCGAATGGTGAGCCAACCGCGTCGAGTGCCATCTACACCCAAGACGTCCAAGGCGTCCATGTCGGGCTATAGCCCCGCTTGGGCTCCTCTCCTGTCAGTAAAAGCTGGCAGCATCGAACCCGTCAAGGGAGTGATCCCCTTCTTGACTTGCTCGATTCCAAGTTTGTAGCGCCTACAGACGTAGGCTTTGGTCACCAACGCCAGGGCGTTTCGCCGCCGGAGCCTCATCTGAGCCATCCTCATCATGTTCCAGCGCGCTCGAGCTTCTCGAGACGCCTGGCCGCACCGTGCGCCGCCGTCACGAGCCGAAACGCCGGCGGAGCGAGGGACCCGGGGTCGCCAAAGGGCGACAGTGCCTGCGAGAGGGGCAGCGGGTTCCGGGGCTCCCCATAGCGGCCCGATGAGTAGGCTGGAGCATGCACGCCGCATACCGCGCCAGCTCCCAGGCGAGCTCTTCGAGGGTGAAGCCCACGGCGCCGGACAGCCTGTCCACCTGGGTGGCGGGTTCCCCCATGCGCTCCTCCAGCCGGGCGTGGGCTTTGGCGAGGCGTGCGTGGACCTGCTCCAGCCGGGCACTGGCCTCCTCGAGCCGGGCCACCCGCCTGGGCCTCCGGCAGACGTCCAAGCGCCTGCTCGAGCTGGCGCCCCGTTCGTCGCTGGCTGTTGGGGCGCCGGGGACAGAGCCCAGGGGACAGGGCCCCGGGGACAGGGCCCCGGGGACAGAGCCCAGGGGACAGGACCCCGGGGACAGGGCGCGGGACAGGGCGTAGGGGACAGGGGCGGGGACAGAGCCCAGGGCCGGCCCGGGACCGCCGTCGGGGTGTGGTAGGCTAGAAAAGGTCGCGCGAGGGGGTCGCTATGGCTAGTCGGGAAGAGATCGTGGAGGTGCTGAAGACCTGCTACGACCCGGAGATCCCGGTGAACATCTGGGACCTGGGGTTGATCTACGACATCACGCAGGAAAATGGTAAGGTCCGCATCCAGATGACCCTCACCGCACTGGGCTGCCCCATCGGGCCGGTCCTGGCGGAGGAGATCCGGTGGAAGGTGGGCCAGCTGCCGGGGGTGGAGGAGGTGGAGGTGGACATCGTGTTCAGCCCGCCTTGGACGCCCGAGAGGCTCACGGAGGAAGGCCGGCTGGCCCTGCAGAGCATGGGCTACCCCGTCTGAAACCTCGAAAGGCCATGGCCAAGCGCAGGAGCCCGAAGCACGAGCCCCAGAAGGCAAAGCGCCCCATCGACCGGATCTGGCCCTGGGCGTTCGGCGCGCTGGTGGTGCTGGGGGTGGCGGTGGTGGCGTACGCCATCCGGTCCCGGCCGCCGTACCCGCGGGCCGGGGCCCACTGGCACGCGCCCTTCTCCGTGGAGGTGTGCGGCCGCGCCCTGGCCTTCCCTCCCAGCCCCGGCAACGTGCACACGCACGGGGACGGGGTGATCCACGTGCACCCGGTGAGCGACGAGGAGGGTCGACAGGGGACGCTGGCCACGTTTCTCCGGTCCATAGGGGTGTCGCTCGAGCCGGACGCCCTGGTGCTACCGGACGGCCGCAGGTTCCGCAACGGCGACAAGTGCGGGGAGGCCCCGGGACGGCTTCGGGTGTGGGTGAACGACCGGGAGATGACGGTGGACGAGTTCCTCCGCTACTACCCCCAGGACCGGGACCGGGTGCGGGTGCGGTTCCAGTAGGCCGCTACGCGGAGGCCATCCGGTGGAACAGGGCTTCCAGGCGCGGTCCCAGGCGCACGGGGTAGGAGCCGTCACGCAGGTCCTGCAGGGCCTCCGGCAACGCCCGCAGCCGGCGCCGGGCCCGCTCCCGGGCCTCCGCGAGGGTCTCCCGCACGGACCGGACGCCTCCCACCATCACCTCCACCAGTAGGGGCTCCGCGCCGGGCGGGCCGGGCTCGTCCGCCAGGGCGATGACGTCCTCGTACAGCACGCCGTCGCGGCAGACCCGCCACACCTGCTTGCGGCCAGGCAGGGTCACCTTGCCGGTGCTGCGCTTGATGCGGTAGCCGCTTTCGTCCTCCACCAGCTTGTACACCCCGCCCAGGGCCGGCGCGTCGTAGGAAGTCCCCATCTCCGTCCCCACGCCGAAGGCGTCGATGGGGGCGCCGGCTGCCACCAGCTCCGCGATCCGGTACTCGTTCAGGTCCCCGCTGGCCAGAATCTGCACTTCGGGGTGGCCGGCCTCGTCCAGGATCCGGCGGACCTTCCGGCTGAGCTCCAGCAGGTCCCCGCTGTCGATGCGCACCGCCCGGAGGCGGTGGCCGCTGGCCTGCAGCTCGTCGGCTACCTGTGCCGCCAGCCGCGCCCCCTCGAGGGTGTCGTAGGTGTCGATGAGGAGCACGCACTGGTCGGGGAAGTGGCGGGCGTAGGCCCGGAAGGCCTCCAGCTCGCTGTCGAAGGACATCACGTAGGAGTGCGCCATGGTGCCGTACACGGGGATCCCGTACAGCATGCCCGCCAGCACGTTGGAGGTGCCCACACAGCCCGCCAGGTAGCTGCTCCGGGCCGCCTTCAGGGCGGCGTCGGTGCCGTGGTCCCGGCGGGGGCTGAAGTCCACCACCGGCCGACCCCGGGCCGCCAGCACCACCCGGGCCGCCTTGCTCGCGACCATCACCTGGAAGTTCACCTGGTTCAGCAGGAACGTCTCCACGATCTGGGCCTCGATGCGGGGAGCGGTGATCTGCAGGACGGGTTCCGGGGGGAAGAACACCTCACCCTCCGGCAGCGCCCGCACGTCCCCGGTGAACCGGAAGTGCCGCAGGTAGTCCAGGAACTCCTCGTCGAACAGGCCGAGGCTGCGCAGGTAGTCCACCGCCTCCGGGCCGAACCGCAGGCCTTCCAGGTAGTCCAGGACGGTGTCCAGTCCCGCGTTGAGCAGGAAGGCCCGCTGGGGCGGCAGGGCGCGGACGAACAGGTCGAAGGTGGCGAGCTCGTTCTTGCCCTCCCGGAAGTAGCACTGCGCCATGGTCAGCTCGTACAGGTCCACCAGCAGGCCTACCGTGTCCGGGGTCACGAACTCTCGGCTTCCGCGCGGCATGGAGCCCTCCTCCGACGGCGTCCCGGAAGAATGGTACCCTGGCGGTGGCGGGCGCGCACCCTTGCCCTCGCGCTGCGCGGCCGGTAGACTACCGTTCGGCGGGAGCGGGGGCGTGGTGTAGCCAGGTTAACACACCGGCCTGTCACGCCGGAGATCGCGGGTTCAAATCCCGTCGCTCCCGCCAGAAGGGCCTGGGTAGCTCAGGTGGTAGAGCAGGGGACTGAAAATCCCCGTGTCGGGGGTTCGACTCCCTCCCCAGGCACCAGCTGAAACCCTTGTAGTGTAAGGATTTCAGCCGTTCCCTCCCTCCGCACCCCGTGGCCCCACATGGCCCTTGTGCGCCTATAGTGCGCCTGTTAGAGTGGAGTCAGTTCCAGTACGGAGTCGTGAGCCTTGGCCGGCCAGATCCGCAGACGGGGCGACCGCACGTGGCTGGTCCGGGTCTACCTCGGTAGGCATCCGGCCACAGGAGCCCGCAGGTGGCTCTCGAAGACCGTCCACGGCACTCGTCGGGACGCCGAGGTCCTGCTCCACCGCCTCCTCCGCGACCGCGACCTTGGTGCCCTCACCATTCCCTCCGCAGTCACACTGGCCGAGTTCGTCGACCGCTGGCTTGAGGACGCCAGCCACCGGGTGAGGCCTCAGACCCTGGACTGGTACGCCAGCCGGCTCCGCCGGTGGGTCCTGCCGGTGCTGGGGACCCGGCGACTCCCGGACCTCACGGCGCTGGACGTCCAGGAGCTTTACCGAGGACTCCTGGCGCGTGGGCTCTCCCCCACCGTCGTCCGCCACGTCCACACGTGTCTGAAGGCGGTCCTGCGGCAGGCCGTGAAGTGGTCCCTGCTACCCCGTGACCCCATGTCCCAGCTGAAGCCCCCGAGGGCCGCACGCCGTGAGGTCCGTGCGCTGAGCCCCGAGGAGGCCCGGAGGTTCCTGGAAGCCGCCAAGCAAGACAGTGCCTGGCCCCTCTGGTGGTTGCTCCTGGAGACCGGCATGCGCCCGTCGGAGGCGCTGGCGCTGCGGTGGGAGGACGTTGACCTAGCGGCGCGGGTGGTGAGGGTCCGGCGGTCTCTGGTCCGCGTGGGCCGGACCTTCAGGTTTGAGGAACCCAAGACGTCCAAGGCGAGGCGCAGCGTCCCGATCTCGGAGGGGCTGGCCCGAGAGCTGGTCGAACATAGACGCAGGATCGACACGCTCCGGGAGCGTGCGGGAGATTTGTGGGAGGAGCTCGGCTTGGTCTTCCCGTCCGAGGTGGGGCGGCCCCTGCGGTTGGAGAATCTCCGCAGCAGGAACTTCACCAGGATCCTGAATCGGGCCGGGATCTCGGGCCTGCGGATCTACGACCTCCGGCACACGTCCGCAAGCCTTCTCCTGCTGACCGAGGAGCATCCGAAGGTGGTGGCCGAGCGGCTGGGGCACGCCACGGTCCACATGACCCTCGACACCTACTCCCACGTGCTGCCCACTCTGCAGCGGCGGGCGACGGAGAGGATCGCCCGGCTGCTGGGTGCGGGGGGAGACGGTGGGGCGGATCCTGCCGGCGAGGCGGGCTCGTCGTCCGCTGGATAGTAAGTGCATTGACAGTTATAGCATTGCCGGCTATGATCGGGGTGTACGGGCCGGGACGGGACGGTACGTGGGTGCCGGCGGGCCCGGCCAAAGCCTCAAGAGCCTGTAAGGAGCTGGCAATGGTCGGCAAGGAGCACTGGAACCCGGTCGGAGCTGGGCTTCACGGCCCGCGGGAGGCGGCGCAGGACAGGGGGCTCCTGGCTCCCGTCTACGAAGTGATCCGGCAGGCGGTTCGAGACGGGGTAGCGGAGGCGCTTCAGGCGGCCGGCCTGTCCCAGCAGGAAGGCCACGGCAAGTACTACACGCCTCGGGAGGCTGCGGACCGACTGCGGCTGCACCCCTACACGGTGTACGAGCTGGTCAAGCAGGGGAAGGTCCGGGCGGTTAGGGTGGGCCGCCGCATTCTGATCCCCGAGGCGGCCATCCGAGAGCTGGGATCCTGACAGGCACGCGGGAGGCGTCGAGCGCGCGCGGTGTCCCCTCGCGGGATCGCGTCCCGGGGAATGGTGTACTTTCGCGGCGCTCCTTCGGGTCGGCTCATAGTCTACTGCGCTCACACCTCTTGCGCTAGGGGCAGGATCGGGTTCGGTGCCGACTCGGGTCGGAGCTTGCGCATGGATTCCTGGCTGAAGTACCGGCGGGAGACCATCCAGTCCTCGTGGATCTCTTCCAGGACCGCTCCCAGCAGGCGCAGGACCGCCTGTGGGTTGGGGAAGATCCCCACCACGTCGAACCGTCGAGCCAACTCCCGGTTCAACCGCTCCAGGGGGTTGGTGGAGTGGATCTGCCGCCAGTGCTCTGAGGGGAAGTGCATGTACGTGAGGACCTCCTCGGCTGCCTCCTGAAGCATGGAGACCACCTGAGGGAACCGACGCTGCAGGGTGGCGCAGACCTGGTCCAGTTGCCGCCGGGCCGCCTCCAGGTCCGGCTGGGCGAAGATGGTGCGCACCAGAGCCGCCACCGGACCCTGAGCATGTCGGGGCAGTTTCTGCAGCAGGTTGCGCATGAAGTGCACCCGGCTGCGCTGCCAGCTGGCGCCTGCCAACACCTCTGAGATGGCCCGCTGCAGTCCCCCGTGGGCGTCGGAGATCACCAGCTGCACCCCCCGGAGCCCGCGCTCCACCAGCTGCCGGAGGAACGCCGCCCAGAACTCGTAGGTCTCGCTGGCTCCTACGTCCCAGCCCAGGACCTCCCGCTGGCCGTCCTGGCGCACCCCGATGGCGACTACCGCCGCCATGTGAACGACGCGGCCGTCGTAGCGCACCCGCACCGCCTTGGCGTCCAGCCACACGTACGGGTAGTCCCCCTCCAGGGGTCGGCTCCGAAAGCCCTCCATGGCCTCATCGAGCTCCGCGCAGATCCGCGACACCTCGCTGCGGCTGACTCCCTCCAGCCCCAGGGCCCGCACCAAGTCGTCCACCTTCCGCGTGCTCACCCCTGCCACGTACGCTTCCTGCACCACGCTCACCAGCGCCCGCTCCGCCCTCCGCCGCGGTTCCAGCAGACTGGGGAAGTAACTCCCCTGCCGCAGCTTGGGGATCCGCAGGGGAATCCGCCCCACCCGGGTGTCCCACGCCCGCTCCCGGTACCCGTTCCGGTACGTCTTCCGATCCGGGCTGCGCTCGTACCGGGCCGCCCCCGCTTGCTCGGACACCTCCAGCTCCATCAGCGCCTCCGCCAGCATGCGTACCCCCTCCCGGAGGACGTCCAGGGCCTGGTCCCCCTGGTACTGGCGCAACAGCTCCAACAGTGCCATCCTGAAGTCCGGGGCCACCGGTGGCATCCACATCCCTCCCTTCGAGCTGTTGTTTGCCTAACCCGAAGGGAACCCACCGGTGGCCTTCCCCGTCAAGGCCCCGGAGGACAGCCCCGGAATCTACACCACGTCCTGGGACGCTAACGGTCGGGGTCACGGTCCTGACCCAAGAAGTGCCGGCACAGCAGGGTGAGGTTCTCGTCGTCGGACACCACCTGGACCCGACGACCCTCGACCCGTTCGGTACCACCACCGCCGCATTCCAGTCGGTTTTCGCGCAGATCGTGGAACAGCTCGTCGTCTTCGACGCGGAGCGGGCCGTGGTCCGGCCGTGGCTTGCCACTTCCTGGCGGTGGTTGAATCCCACCACCCTTGAGATGCAGCTGCGGCGTGGCGTCTCCTTTAGCAACAGCGAGCCCTTCGATGCCGCGGCGGCCCGATACAGCCTGGAGCTCCTGTTCCGTGCCGCGCCGTACAGCGCCTGGACCCAGGATCTCGTGCGGAGTGTAGAGACGGCCGGCTCCCACACGATCCGCATCCGGCTGGTCCGTCCCTCGGCTTTCCTCCTGCCCCTGCTCGCCCGAGGTAGTTTCGTCGTCCCGCCCCGCCACCACCAGGAGGTGGGGCCCGCCCGCTTCGCACAGCAGCCCGTTGGTACGGGGCCCTTCATCCTGTCCGAATGGTCGAAAGGGGCTCGCATCGTGCTCGACCGAAACCCCCGCTACTGGGGAGGCCCGCACCCACTCCGACAGGTCATTTTCCGGGTGATCCCGGACGACTCCGCCCGGGTGATCGCCCTGCAGGCGGGCGAGATCGACGTGGCACTCAACGCACCCATCACGCACTTGAACCGCCTCAAGATCGACCGCAACCTCAAGGTGATCGCGGCCCCCGGCCTGCGCAAGTTCACCTCGTTCTTCAACACCCGTCTGGATACCCCGCTCCGCGACCGACGGGTCCGCTTCGCCATGAACCTCGCGGTCGACCGGGTGTCCATCGTCCAGCGAGTCTTTGGGGGGCAGGCACAGGTCCTCCCAGGTCACTGGATTCTCCCCCAGGAGTTCGGCTACAACCCCAACCTCAAGCCATTCCCCTTCGATCCCGCTCGGGCCCGCCAACTCCTGGCCGAAGCGGGCTTCCCGAACGGCTTCGAAACGCAGCTTACCTACACCGTCGGGCGATACCCCCTGGACAAGGAACTCGGGGAGATCGTGGCGGGTTATCTGGAGGCGATCGGAATTCGTGTCCGGCAGCGCCCAGTTGAATATGGCGAGTTCCTCCGGCTGCGTTCCGCCGGTCAGCTGGGGCCCATCCACCAGTGGGGCCTGTTGGTTCCCCCCGACGCCCACTTCAGCTACAGCCTGTTCACCAAGGGATCCATTTACCGGTTCCACGACTATTCCGACGACTGGGACGACCTGATCGTTCGGGCCGCCTCTGAACTGGACCCCTGCCGCAGGGAGGCCATCTACCACCGCCTGGCAGTTATCTCTCACGAGGACCCATTCGGTATCTACCTCATCGCCCCCGGCAACCTCTACGCCGTGCGGGCCAACGTCCGTGGCCTGACTCCCCGCTTCGACGAGGTGCTGTGGCTGTACGGCGTGGCCAAATAGCCCGCATCCAAACGACGGAGGTCTTCCAGATGCTCCCGACGGTTCCACCGGTACACGGCGACGCGATCGTTATCGACCTGTGCTCGTTCTTCTTCGAAGGCTATTCCCAGCAGATGGAACGGGGGCGCCCTACCGCCCTGCTGGTGACCGCCGCAGATGTGGAAGCCGAGTTCGGTGACGTCGTCGACTCTCTTGAGCTCCACCACCGGCAGGTTGAGGCGGACCCCGATCGGCTGTTGCTCATCGCTAGGAGCCCGTCCCGGAAAGGTGTTCGGCGGGTGGTGATGGATCTCCTGGGCGGTGACGGTGGCAGGGTCAGGGTGGGGGAAGTGGTCGCGGGGAGCGGAGCTTGAGGTAGGGGTTGCAGGAGGAGAGGGGAGGCTACCCGGTAGCCGGGAGGGAGCCGAGCCGGTGTGTCAGGAGTGGCAGCAGGCGGTGACGTGCGGCGTAGAGCTTGCGGAGGTTGTGAGCACAGGTGACGAGCAACCACTCGGCCCGGACCTGGGTCAAGCCGCGGAAGGAGAACTGGCGGAAGCCCAGGGCGGCTTTGATCTGGCCCAGCACGGGTTCCACGGTGGACTTGCGGAGGTTGTAGAGGGTGCGGCCCAGGCGGGTGCGCAGTTTGCGGCGCATGCGGTCGCGCACCGACAAGGTCTTGGGGATGCGTCCCCGGGGTGCGGGGGGCAAGGGCTGGGTGTGACGGAGCTTGTCGGGCGGGATGAGGGGATCGACTCCTCGGGCACAGAGGGTCTGGAGGTTGGCTTCGCTGAAGTAACCGGCATCGGCGAGAACGTGACGGGGCAGGGCACCGGTGAGCTGGTGGATGCGCTGGACCATGGGGACCAGGTGAGGGGCGTCGGCGGCCTGGGGGCTACAGTCTGCCGCCACGATGATCTGGTGGCTGGCTTCGACGGCCACCTGGACGTTGTAGGCCTGCACGAAGGCTCCGCTGGGATCCAGCATGATGCGGGAGTCGGGGTCGGTGAAGTTGTACTGGGCCCGGGCAGGGGGTCGGGCCTGAGCGGGATTCCGGCGGGGTCTGCCTCTGCGGGGGCGCTGGGGAGGGGGTGGAGGGGGTGCCTGCTCGGCAGCCCTTCTTTGGGCTTCGGCCTCCAGGGCCGCCTTGGCCTCCCGGATGCGCCGCAGGCGCGTTTCCCGTCGCTGCAGCTCCTCGGGCAGCTCATCCCCGGATCGGTCCGCTCCGTAGCGGGCGTCCTCTTCGGCATCCACCTGCTCTGCCCGCTCCAGCAGCTGGCGCACTTCTTCGGCCAGGCGGGCTTCTTCCTGGGTCATGCGCCCGTAGCTCATGGCCTTGTGCTTACTGGCGTTGGCGCGGATCTTGGTCCCGTCCAGGGCTACGGTCCCCAGCTTGACCATCCCCGCCCGCTGGGCCAAGCGCAGCACTTGCTCGAACAGCTCCCCCAACGCCTGCAGGTGACGCCGCCGGAACCTGTTCACGGTCCGGAAGTCTGGGGTGTTGCCCGCCGCGAGCACACGGAAGGCCACGTCCTCCACCAGCTTGCGGGCGATCTTCCGGGAGCTGAAGACCCCCGTGCAGTAGGCGTACAGCAGCACCTTGACCATCATGGCGGGGTGGTACGGTGGCGCGCCCCGCAGCTCGTCTTCGTACTCCACCTCGATCCTGGAGAGGTCCAACTGGTCCACCACGTCGCTGATGAAGTAGGCCAGGTGGCCCTCCGGGAGCCAGTCCTGCAGGGAAGGAGGCATGAGCAACACTTGATGGGGATGATACGAGCGGAATTGTTTGGTCGGCATACATCTCCATTCACCACCGACGCCCAGAATCCCTGCTGTGCGGGGATTTCCGGGACAGGCTCCTAGCCCCGAGGATATCCGGAAGGCCAAAGCTTCGGGGCGGGTCGGAATCATCCTCGGCCTGCAGAACTCCGAGTTCATCGGGTCGCAACTCCACCGCGTCCGTACGCTTTGGCGACTCGGCGTCCGGGTCCTTCAGCTGACGTACAACGAGCGGAACCGGTTCGGCGACGGTTGCCTGGAGCCCACGGACGGCGGCCTCACGCGCCTCGGCCGCTCCGTGATCCGGGAATTGAACCAAGTGGGCATCGTCGTCGACTTGGCCCACGCAGGTCAGCGCACCGCACTCGAGGCCATTGAGGCGTCAGAGCTGCCCTGCATCGTCTCTCACGCGAACCCGCGCCGTCTCGCCCCCAACCCTCGCAACCTCACGGACGACGTCATTCGGGCCGTAGCCGACAGCGGAGGTCTCGTGGGCGTCTGCGGGTGGGGCCCGATCTGTTGGCGGGGGGGACCATCCCGTCCGACGGTGGAGGATGTCGTCGCGCACATCGAATACATCGTGGAGCTGGTCGGGATCGAGCACGTGGGCGTGGGATTGGATTCCCCCGCCTCCTGCTCTCCGCGCCTATCCCAGCACGCGGCGGACATCAACGCCACCTATCCCGAGGTAGTCGGGGGATTCGTTGCCCAGTTCGGCCAGACGCTCGATGCTCGTTATGCGGTGTCGCTCGGCGAGTTGCCGGATCTGACTCAGGCGCTGCTCGACCGCGGTTTCCCGGAGGCGGAGGTGCGCCAGATCCTTGGGCTAAACGCGCTGCGGGTCTTCGAGGCGGTGTGGAAGAGGAGCTAGCAAGCTCGTCCAGTAATCGGGGTGTCTACGCATCATGTGTTCGGTCTGGCACACATTAAGAGATTCAGCCAGGGATGCGCCAAAGAGTTCGCCCGGGGGCGCCTCGGGATTCACGTGGGTCGTTCTTCGATCCGGACGGCAGAGGGGTCGGTAGCTTCGGCCAGGCATGAGCACGTGGTGGACGCTGTTAACCAGCCGATCCAGGGCGCCTTCGGCCAGGACGGGGTTGGGGAAGAGTCCGTACCAGTCCTGGGGCGTGCGATTGGAGGCCACAATCATCGAGCCGGCCTGGTGGCGGTCGCAAATGAGCTCGAAGAGGTTTTCGGCTGCTGGCCGGTGCCGGAGGGTCTGGATGAGGTCGCCGTGCAGGCGCGATTGTTCCCCCCGTGTCGGGGAGCAGCCGAGACGACGCCGGCCGGAGCCGGACTGGGGGTGGGTGCACCGGGAACTGCGAAGGAAGGGGGTGACGCTGCCGCCGCTGTGGCTGGAGTACAAACAGGAGCACCCCGACCAGTGCCCTGTCCACCGGCGACTGGCTCCGCGCCCGCCAAAACGTGCTCATCACCGGCCCCACCGGCGGAGCCCTACGCGATGGACGCCCTGCTGGGGCGGAGGCGCCGGTACGACGTGTGAAGCAGGGTAAGCTGGAGAAGAGCGCGGAGCAGCTCGGGCAGAGGAGGCAACCCTGGGGTCGCAGCGTTGACACCCCCCAGCCGAAGTTTGACAGTTGGCTTCCACACGAAGGAGCGGAAGGGCCCATCATGACGGGCTTTCAGGGCTGGGAGGTAGGCATACGCGTGTATCTACTCCGGCCCGGGGGCGCGGGCGGGGTCGATGCGGAAGAAGCGGGCGGCTCGGGCACGCCGATGGCTCGGAACAGCTGAGCCTGGAAGGAGGTGGTCTCGGTGCGCTGGTAGACCACACCCGCCGGGCCGTGGAAGGTCCCTAGGTGCATCCGCTGCAGCTCGGTGCGGATCCGCGTCCAGCTACACCGCTGTCCCAGCCGCTCCTCCACTCGCAGCTCCGCCACCCGCACCAGCAGCAGGGCCAGCCAGGACAAGAGCACGTGGGCGCGGACGCGGTCGTCTTTCCGGTGGTAGATGGGGCGCAGCTCCGGCGTGTGCTTGAGGGTGAGGAAGGCCTCCTCCACCTGGACCAGCTGCTTGTAGCCCAGCGCCGCGTCCGCGGGTGCCAGGGTGTCGTAGGAGGTCCGCGAGCTAGCCGAGGATGTCCTGGACGCTGAGCTCGAACTCGGGGAGGAGGGAGGGCGCAAGTCGCTCCCCGCGCCCGACCACCCGCAGCTCCCGGTAACCATCGGGGCCGGGATTCCGGTAGACCTCGATGCGGTCCTGCGGCAGGTCCACCAGCCAGGCTTCCGCGATTCCCCAGCGTGCATAGAGAGGCACCTTGACCTGGCGGTCGTAGTCCGGTGAGGTCTCGGCGACTTCTACCACCAGGAGCACGTCCTCCGGTCCGGGGTGCTCCCTGGCGTAGAAGTCTGGCCGGGGCCGGAGGAGGGCGATGTCCGGCTGGGGTTCTGCGAAATCACCCAGCCGGACGGGGTTCTGGACGCTGACCAGAGCCTTGCCGGAGGCCTCCACGGGAGTCAGGTGATACCGGATACGGTTCACGGCTCCGGCGTGCCTGGTTCCAATGGGACTCATTTCCAGAATCTCCCCGTCGATGAGCTCTACGCGGTCGTCCTCCCGCAGGATGCCCGCCTGGGCGAGACGGTGGTACTCGTCCACGCTGAACTTGCGGCGTACCACGTGTGCCCGTGCCATCCCGTCCTCTGTTGGAGCGCGGAGCCAGCTCAGCTACACTGTAGGGGGTAGCTGCTGGGCTGTGCAAGGGCCAGGTGGTGGGGGTGGCTGGATCAGGACGGAGCCCGAACCCCCACCACATCCTGTGCAGGCGGCGGCAATGACGAGCCCGAGCTGCGGCGTCTATTCGGCGGCCTGCATGAGTTTTGCGATTTCGGACTGCAGCCAGCCTGATAGTGACTGGTCTTCGTAGCCGAGAAGCAAGCCACGAGCTGTGGCGCATGCCTGCCTGGCCTCGTCCTTCCGGGCCTGGCGGAGGTGGTGGCGGCAAAGTGCCACGTGCGGGTAGGGGCTCCGACGCGCGAGCTGGGCAGCGCGGTTGAGGCTGGAGACGGCCAGCTCGTCGTGCCCGAACATGCTGGCCGCAGCGCCCAGTCGGTAGTTGGCCACGAAGTCGTCCGGTTTTGCGGCCTGGTCGGACCGGATGGCCTCCAGAGCGGAGGGGTCGGCGGCCACGACGTTGAGCTGGATCCGGTTCTGCTGGCCCCTGTGGGACACCGTGATTTGCCAGGTTCCGGTGCGCTCCTCGTTGGGGGTGCCGGCGAGCGGGATGAGATGGCGGAGGAAATAGCCGGAGTAGTTCTGGGGCGACTGTGGGTGCCAGATCCAGGTGAAGCTGCCATCCGGCGGCACGATGTTGAACTCGAAGCGGTCTCCCTGGGCAACCTGTCGGTACTCGGCGAGGGCGAAGACCGGCCAGTCGAGAACGTTGACGGTGGAGGTCTCCCTGAGCAGGCGGAAGCGCTGCGGGTCGTAGCCGATGCCGGTCCTGAGAGCGGCGAAGGTGGCAGCCTGAGCGGCGGCATGGAGGGTCCAGAGCGCTGTCGCTGCCAGGAGGGCAGCCGTGCCGGCTTTTACGTGCCTCATGGGCATTTCACCTCCCGCGCGGTGTACTGATGGGCATAGCGTCTCACGTCCGGGTTCAGGTCCAGCCAGAGACCGATTCCCTTCATGCCGTGGACGAAATCCCGCATGCGTGCGGGGTCACGGAGCGCAGCGGCGGGGTGGTAGATGGGCAGGTAGCAAGCGGGCTGGCCGTGGAGCCGGACGGCGGTGCCGTGGGCCTCGCCGATCGGGAGTCCGAGCAGGTGGCGGCATGCGACGGCGCCGACCACGATGATCGCCTTTGGCCGGACGAGCTCGATCTGGTGGCGGAGCCAGGTGCTGCACGCCTCGACGCACGAGAGGGGTGGGGGCGTGTCCACGGTTTTCCCGTCCTTCTGGATGCAGGACCTGCACTTCACGGCGTTCGTGATGTACACGGCCTCAGGGTCCAGGCGCGCCTCTTCGCGGAGGAGCCGGCGCAGGAGCTGGCCGGCCCGTCCGACGAAGGGGCGACCCGTTTTGTCTTCGGCAGCCCCCGGCCCTTCTCCTACCAGCATCACGTCGCAGGGGACGGGTCCCTCCCCAGGCACGGCGACGGTGCGGTTCTGGCCGAGGGGACAGCGGCGGCACATCTGCACCCGGACTGCGAGGGCGGCCATCTGCCGCTCGGGGGTCGGAGTGCGAAGGTGGTGGGATGCGGTAGCCATACTGGCTCAGAACGGGAGCGGTTCTCGGGAGTCTTTGGAGTTCCGGCGCTCTCTGCGCCCGCCTGCGGGCGCAGCGTTGGGCGCGGCTGGCCGCGGTGGGGTGATCCCGCGCTGTCCCTGGTAGGTGCCGCCCAGGGCTGCGTAGTCGCGCTCGGCCGGTGAGGCGCCCCGGAAGAACAGGACCTGTGCGATGCCTTCGCCCGGGTAGAGGACGGCGGGGACGTGGTTGAGGTTCGTGATTTCCAGCGTTACCGTCCCGTGCCAGCCCGCCTCGAGGACGGTGGTGTGGACGAGGATGCCGCTGCGGGCCAGGGTGCTTTTGTTGAGTACCAGGGCTGTGATGTTGGACGGGATTCGGAATTCCTCGATGGTTCGCGCGAGTGCGAAACCGCCGGCCGGCAGGACGAGAGTGCCGTCCCTGCGCGGGGCGATGCGGGTGTAGTGGCGCAGCGCCAGACGCTTGGGGTCGGCGTGGCGCACATTCTGACGGAGCAGGAGGAGCTCGGGCGCCAGGCGGACGTCGTAGCCGTACGGCTGCAGTCCGTGGCTCAGGCGGCCTGGTTCCCTGGACGACTCCCGGAAGGGGCGGATCATGCCGTCCTTTGCGAGCTTGCGGATCTCGTGGTCTGGGAGCACGCCCGGAAGCGAACCGGCCGCGACGGCAGAAGTGCTCACTTTGACCCACCTCCTGGTAGTCTGGATCGCCTGTAGGCGGCCCACAGGTAGGGCAGAGGGTCGACCGGATATCCCCTGTAACGCAGCTCGAAGTGGAGATGTGGGCCTGTGGACAGGCCGGTGGAGCCGACGCGGCCGATGATCTGGGCGCAGGCTACTCGCTGTCCTGGCCGGACCAGGGCGGAGGACAGATGGCCGTACAGGCTCGACCATCCGTTTCGGTGGACCACGTATACCACCAGGCCGTAGGAGCCATATGGGCCGGCGTAGGCCACCGCGCCGGGCATAGTCGCCAGGACCGGCGTGCCGGCGGGGCTGGCGATGTCGATTCCCCAGTGGTGACCTGGTGTGCCGCCCATTGGGTGGCGGCGCCAGCCGTATGGTGAGGCGAGCCATCCCCAGGTCGGCGTGATAGGGCAACGAGGGTGTTGGGCGGCCTCGCGGGCCGGGAAGGCGAGCAGCGCTGTCAGCAGGACCGCTGCCATGCTAGCGGGCCAGGACCACATCGGTGCGCTGGAGGACGACGAGTCCACTGCCGAGGTCGTGCTCGCGCAGGTCCTGGTAGATGGCCGGCGCGAGCTTCCTGGCGAGCCGGTAGATCTGGAGTGCGACTTCGCGCATTTCGGCGTCGGCGTGTTCGGTGGCCCGCTTCTCGAGGAACTCCCGCCATGCGCGGTGGTTGCCGGAGACGAGGATCTGTGTCTCGGTCATGTTTGGAAGGACCGCGCGGGCCGCTTCCCGCGCCCGCTTCCTGCGTGCCGTACGGGTCAGGGTGGGGTCCTGTGAGAGGACCTGTTCGGCGATGGCGGCCAGTCGCCTGTAGGCCTCCAGGCAGGCGGCGTGGTGGGCGCGGAGGATTTCCATGACCTCGGGGTTGTCCCGGAACAGGGGAGGCGGGACGAAGGCGGCTTCGCTTTCGTCCACGAACCGCTGGCTGAGCTGCGAGAAGCTGAGGTGGCGGTGCCGGACCAGCTCGTGGGTGAAGGAACGGGAGACGCCGGTAATGGCGACGGTGAACCCGGCGTGCTCGAGGACGCTGTAGTGCTGCTGGCGGAGGATGTTGGCGATGTAGTCGCTGTTTGCTCGGGTGCCGGGATTGGGCCGGTCCCAGGACTGGTAGCAGAGTCGGCCGGCGAACTCGGCCAGCATGTCGGCGTCGGACCAGGCTGTGGAAGACCACTCGGCCCACGGGTAGCCCTCGGTCTCGATGGAGACGGCGGTGTGGGCAATGAGCGTGACTTTGGGTGTAGTCGGCTTCATCGGGGTGCACCTCCGGAGAGTACCTGGATGGTCGGGGCGGATTCTGTGTCGAGCGCGAAGGTGACGGTGATGCCGACCTGGCTGCCTGCGGCGTGTGCCAGGACTCTGGGGTGGTCTGGAGGCCTGAGTCCCAGCCGCCGGCAGGTCTCGATTGCGTGTGTGGCTACGAGGTCGCAGATGGTGGCATGGTCGATGAACAGGACCAGGTCCTGCCCGGCCGCGACGGTCCAGGTGGCCAGGATCCAGGCTGCGGCGTCCGGGTCTGCGGTGCCGTTCGGGATGCGAATGACCGCGAGCAGGCGCACGTCCCCGTGGCGGAGCTCCTGATAGACGTCGAGGCTCGTGTCGTCGTAGGGCGAGTTGGCGAGGATCGACCGTCTGAGGTCGTCCTCGGTGTAGTCGATGGTGACCGTGACCCGCATGGTCAGTGGGCCCTGGTGGTGGCGATCAGGCGCTCGGCGGCCTGGAGGAGCATCCGTGCGACGCGTCGGACTTCGCGGCGGAGGGTGTCGGGATCGCGGGTCCTGCGGGCGCTGAAGACGGTGGCCAGGACGGCGCCGAGGAGCCCGGCGACGGCTGCGGTGTACGGGTCCTGGGGCCGGGTGGCCCGCAGGGTTCCGTGGAGGGCGTCCATTACGGCCTGGGTGATGGCCGTGGAAGACTCGGAGAGGCCTGTGGTGGGCCGCGGCATTTCAGCACTCCCTGTAGCCGCACGGGCACCTGGCGCAGCCGTTGTCGGTCACCAGCGTCATCTCGTGGCACCGGGGGCAGATGTCGCCGGTGGTTCGGGTTGCAGGCGGCCGGCTGGCGGCGTCGTGCTCGTCGTGGCCGCTGGCGTCCCCGTTGAGGAGTCCCCGGTCCTGCAGGTAGGCGCGGATGCCCGCGGCGATGGCGTCGGGGACGCTGCGGATGCGGTTGGGGCCGAACCCGTAGCTGGTGCGGCCGCCGATGCCCTCGAGCTGGTGGTACACGAGCTCCAGCAGCCGTCTCCGCCCGCTGCCGGGCCCCTTCATGCGCAGGATCACGGAGCTCAGGCGCCCGATCGCCTCCGCAAAGGCCTCCGTATCGCTGCCGGCCTTGCCGAGCCTGACGAACACCTCGTAGGGCTCCCCGTCGCGCTCGGTGACTGTGATGAAGCATGTCCCGAACTGGCTGGGGATCCGGTAGGTCGGCCCGTCCAGGCGGCGGGGGCGGTCGCGCAGCAGCCGGTCGTCGTCGGCGACGAGCTCCAGCTGCTCGGGCGCCCGGGACTGCAGCTCCCGCAGGGCGTCTGCTAGCGCCCGCACGGCGGTCTCGATGCGGTCCTCGGGGCCTGTGCCGTTGGAGGCAACTGAGGGCAGTGCAGCCCTTGCGAGTTCCTCCACGCGGTCCGCCAGGGCGACGATGCGGTGCTGCCGGCGCGCTTCTTCGGGGGTGAGCAGCACGCCCTCGCGGCTGCCCTCGCGGTACACGCTGATTCCCTTCAGGCCAGCCCGCCAGGCGTGGCGGTAGACGCGTTCCACGGTCTCCGCCGTGGCCTCGCGGGGCAGGTTCACGGTGGAGCTGATGGACTGGTCGATGTGCCGTTGGAGGGCTGCCTGCATGTCGACCCTGCGGATGGGGTCGATCTCGTGGGCCGTGAGGAAGAAGTCCGGGAGCCGTTCCCGCAGGTACCCTTGGGGGTCCCGGGTGTCCTGGAGGCCGCGCAGGTCAAGCCCGTGCACTCGCGCGTACTCGGCCACCAGGGGGTGGAGGACGGTGTAGTACTCCCGGCTGAGCGACTCGCTGCGGCGGACGTAGTGCAGGGCGAAGATGGGTTCCAGTCCGTTGGTGCAGCCGGCGAGGGCGGACCCGCTGCCGACGGGCGGGATTGTGAGCAGGCTCACGTTCCGGAGGCCGCACCGCCGGATTTCCTCCAGCAGTGCCTCGGGGAACGTGGAGAAGAATGGCTGTGAGAGGTGCTTGTCCGGGTCGAAGGCGGGGAACGGTCCCTTCTCGCGGGCCAGCTCCGTGCTGGCCTGGTAGGCCCACAGCTTGATCTTTTCCTGCAGGTTGCCGGCGAGGTGGATGGCCTCGTCGGAGTCGTAGCGCAGCCCGAGCATGACGAGCATGTCGCCGAGTCCGGTGATGCCCAAGCCGATTCTGCGGCCGCGGCGGGCGGCTTCCTCCTGTTCGGGGAGGGGGTGTCTTCCCTCGTTGTAGGTGAGGACGTTGTCCAGAAAGCGCACGGCGGCCCGCACCGCGCGTGCGAGGGCCTGCTCGTCGATGCGGGCGGTTGGTGTGAACGGATCGAGGACGAACCTGCCGAGGTGCAGGGAGCCGAGGTCGCACGCGCCTCCGTCCTCGAGCGGAATCTCCGAGCACGGGTTTGTCCCCTGGGGGGTCATCCCGCCGTAGTTGCTGGTACCCCATCCGATGACCCTGTCCCAGAAGAGCACGCCGGGTTCCGCCCAGTCGCGGGCGCCTTCCACGAGTTCGCGCCACAGGTCGCGGGCGCGGATGGTGCGCTCGACGTTCCCGCACTCGGGGCGCTGGAACCGCAGGGTCCAGGGCTCGTCGTGCTCGACGGCGCGCATGAAAGCGTCGCTCAGGCGGACGCTGATGTTGGCGTATCGGACGCTGGTGAGGTCGCGCTTGATGCGGACGAAGTCCGCCACGTCGGGGTGGTGGTCGGCGATGGTGATCATGAGGGCACCGCGGCGGCCGGCCTGGCCGATAAGGCCGGTGGTGGTGCTGAAGAGTTCCATGAACGACACGGCGCCGGTGCTGTATCGGGCGGCGTTGTGGACGACCGCACCTCGGGGTCGCAGCGGTGTGATGTCGATACCGACTCCTCCGCCGCGGCTGTAGGTGCGGGCCATGCGTGCGGCGGCGTCGTAGATGGCCTCGATGCTGTCGTCGCGGATGGCGACGAAGTAGCAGTTGAGGAGGGTGACCTTGTTCGGGTTGCCGGCGCCGTGCATGATGCGGCCGCCCGGCAGGAAGCGGAAGCCGTCCAGCAGCCACCGGAACTCCCTCCGCCACGTCTCGCGCAGGTCGTCGGTGGGCTCTGCGGAGGCGATCTCGCGTGCCACCCTGTCCCACATCCGGTCTGGGGTGACCTCCCCGGGCAGGGCGTACTTCTCGAGGAACACCCGTGCGCGGAGCTCGTCGCCCTCGAAGGCTTCGAGAGTCTCGGACGGGATACCAGCGAGGGCTGTGGTCATGACGGCCTCCTTTCCCTACACTCCGGCTGCGAGCGGCTGCTCGCGCCGGAGCAGTTTGATCCTGGAGCGGTAGAACTCCTCGAACGTCGGGTAGCCGCCGTTCAGCACGGATGGGTATCCGCGGGCGCGCCACTCGCGGCGCAGGACGTGGACGTCCGTTGTGGCGGTGTCGCGGACCAGGCGCAGGAGCAGCTCGTCCGCGCGTCCGCTGCGGAATGCCAGCCAGTCCTCCAGGCGCTGCCGCTGGAAGGGGGTGGCGACGTTGGCGTGGGGTTCGTCCCGCATGACGGTCGGAAGGACCCAGTCCCACTGCTGCCCGTGCCGGTCCGGGGAACAGGGGGTGAGCGGAAAGACCCAGCGGTTGTGCGTCAGGATCAGGGTGTTCCGGCGGAGGGAGTGGCGGAAGTTCCGTGCACGGTTGGGGTTCATCGGCCGTGCGCACCGGAGGAGGGCGTGGAGCTCCTTCTCCGGGTGGATCGGCAGGACTGCCCCCGGGTACCGGAGCACGTACCTGTGCACGGCGTGCTGGGTCACGAGGACCCGGTCAGGGTCGACGCGGGCGTTTCGCATGGCCGTTCCGGTGTTGCCGGTGCTCCCGGGCTGCCATCTGCGCGAGGACGGCGCGCTTTGCTGCGTAGAGCCGGTCCAGCTCGATCTCGGCTGCCTGCAGGAGGGCTTCGCGGTCGGGGCGTGACCGTGGGTCGCTGCGTACCAGTTCCTGCAGCTTGGAGGCGACGAGGTTGATGCGCTGCTGGATGTGTGCGAGGGTTTCAGGTGTCGGAAGTGTGAGGGGCTGCATCGTCCTGCTCCTCCCCTGCAAGGACGTCGATCAGCGAGTTGATCTCGTCGAGGGTGAGTTCACCCGGGATTGCGGTCCGGCCGCCGCTGATGGCCTGGACCTGGGCGGCCTGCTGTTCCGGCGGGAGCTTCCTGCGGCGCCACAGGGCCTGCAGGGTGGCGAGGGCTCGGGCCCTGGCGCTGCGTTCGGGCGAGTGCGCGCTGTCGGGCTCCCGTGCGTGTGCGGGAGCGGGGTCCGCGGTGGCGGTCGTGTCAGGGGCCGTCTCGGGGCGGCTGTGCCCTGCCGGTGCGCCGTTGGCGCCGGATGTCCTCAGGGCCTCCTCGTAGATGCGCCTGGCGAGCTCGGGCGGGATGGCGCGGAGGTCGGTCTGGCCGTCCGCCCTGCGGGCGACCCAGTCCTGGGGAGAGACGCCGGCGGACGCGGCGGCGACTCGGACCGCCTTCCAGAAGTCCGTGGGGTTGAGGGGCTTGTGGGGCTTCTGGGCGGGGGCGCCGTGCGGGCCCTGTGCAGGGGCCTGCGGGGCAGGTCTGGAGGCCGGTCCGTTGGGGGGTGGCAGCTGAGGGCGCGTCGGCGTGGCGGCGGCGTCCTGGGCTTCGCGGACGTCGGCCGCGTTGAGGTCCAGCTCGATCTCCTCGCGGGCCACGATGCCGGTGAGGTTGAACTGGCGGCGGAGGACGTAGACCTCTGCGACCTTGCAGATCATGGCGGAGGGGTGGGTCTTCCAGGTGTCGGAGTTGGGGTTGTAGTACTCCGCCAGGGGGACGTAGGCCATGACGGGGGGCCGCTCCTTGTGGTAGGCGACGGCCCAGGCGCCGATGAGCTTGCCGCGGTCCTTGCCGAACCGGTGGATGATCTTCTGGTTTTCCACGTCGAACTCGAAGTGGTCGTTCTCGTGGACGGCCGCGGACATGATGCCTGCGTACCCGGGGTCGCGCTGGGCTGCGCGGAGGTATCCGTCCCGGGTGGTGATGAAGATGGGCGAGGACTCGTACGTGCCGTCCGGGGTTCTGCGCCGGCGCTTGACCAGGACGAGCTCCCGGCGGAACGGGTCGAGCCCGTAGGTGTGGCAGAGGCGGAGGTAGAGGGCGAGCTCGTCCTCGGTGGCGTCCGGGGGCGCGATGGTCCTGCGGATCAGGTCGACCTCTTCCGGCCTCCAGCCGTGGAACGGTCGGGGGGAGGCGGTCGCCGTCTGCACGGGCAGGCTCACCGTTGCACCTCCTTTCGAGCTTCACCCGCAAACCGCGCCGCGCCAGCGGCGCACAGGCTTACTTGACATCGCGCAACCCGTAGCCCTCGGGGGTGGCTCGGAAGCGCACCTTGCACCTGGGCATGAGGAAGCAGACGAACAGGAAGCAGACGCGGTCGTAGTCTCCGTAGACGTGCATGAACGGGACGACGCCCCGAGCCTGGTACTGCTCCGGGGTGCCCAGGTTCGTCGGGAAGGGGAGTGCGTCGACGAGCTGCTGCTTGAGGGCCTCCAGTTCGGGTCTGCCCGGCCAGCCGGGTGGGGCGTCGCTCCGGGGGACGTCGCGGAACATGCGGTCCCAGTAGCTGCGGGCGAACTCCCGGGGCTGCCGGTTCGGGTCGTAGTATTCGGACGCCGCGCGGAGCGCCTCGTCTGCGAGGCCTGCCGGGGCGGTGGGGTAGATGACGAATGATCCGTCATCTGGCCAGCACGACCGGGCGCGGAGGAAGGGGACTCCCAGGGCGGACAGGGCGATGTCGACAAGTCCCGGGTTCCAGGGGCCTGCGGGGACACCGTAGACGGCGGCCATCGCCGTGACGGTTTGTGCCCAGGAGGCGGCACTGAGATCCGTGTCGCGTCCGTTGTAGCGGATTTCGGCGTGCGTGGTGTCGATGAGGCTGAGGGTTGCCACTCCCCCCGGAGGCACTACGGCCGCGCCCTGAGCTGCCACGCACAGGGCGAGTAGAACAGCAGCTGCTCCTACGCGCGTCCGCGTCATAGGTCCAGGCTGGCAGTATGTTATCTGCCGGTTGTCAATCCGTCAAGTGTGGTGACGCGTGGTCCGAGGGCGAGGAGCTGGACGAGAGGGTGCAGTTTGCGGTAACGGCTGCGCCGCACGGTGTCCAGGACCGACCCGTTGGAAGTGAGGAGGATGGCGTGTGGCAGGCCGCAGGCTTCCAGCAGGCACTCGAGGTCCCGCGGGTCCATGTCGGAGACCCAGGCCAGGGGCCCGAGTCGTCTGTGGCGGAACAGCATCTGGACGGCAAGGCGGCCAGCCTGGACCGCAGCGGTGGCGCGTCTCCTCTCCGGGCATGGTCCGTAGGTGGAGGTGTGAGCTCTCCCGGCCAGGTACATGGAGAGCGCGTCTGGGGGGCCGTTTTGGACCCACAGCCGCGGGAGTTCGGCCATGGACTCGCAACCGTCCAGCAGGGCGAGTGTGGAGTTAGCCCAGATGGCGCGGATGGATTGCGGCACGAATCACCCTTGTTCTCTTGGTCCCTTCGGGGCTCCGTGCTTTTCTTGCAGTGCGACGAGCAAGATCCATGCCGCTTGGACGGGTAGCCCGGAGGCCGCACCCCTCCCCCTTGAGTAGAGCGGCCTCAGGCTGCGGTCCGCCGCCGCTGCCGCGGCGCGGCGGCGGAGTTGGCCCGGATGGTGGCGGCCATGGCGGCTGCCACGACCGGGGCCAGGATTCTGCGGAAGCGCTGGGCGGCCGGCTCGTCGCCGGCTTCGTGGGTCTCCACCAGCCGGTCGAGGGCCTCTTCGGCCCACCGGCCGGCAAGATGCGCTTGGCGAGCGATCTCGGCCGCGAGTCTCCTCCGCGGCGATGTTGCCTCCTCCGGGTCCTGGTGGGGGTCCGCCAGGATCTCGGAGAGGCTCCGCTCGTCGTCGCCCGCCTCCTCCAGCCTGTCCGCCAGGTACTCCTCCTGGCGGCGGCCGGCGCGGCGGATGGCGTCCGTGACAGTCTGGTACGCGCGGCGCGCGAGCCACGCGTCCAGGCGCCCGCGAGCGGGATCCCACTCGCGGACGCCGAGAACCAGTCCCAGCCTCGCCTCCTGGAGCACGTCATTGTGCTCCAGGAGCCCTCCCCACCGCTCGGTGGCCGCGGTGGCCGAGCGTGCCACTGCGGCAGCGATGGGGTCGGCGGCGGTGAGGACCGCCTGCTCGACAGACTGCCTCTCCGGGCTTCCGGGCAAACCCGGGAGAGGGTGAGGCGCGCGCACGCGCGGGTACCCGGCCCGCGCGAGCACGCTCATCGCCGCCCTCATCGGATCACCCCCAGGGCGGCGACGATCACGCCGACGACGAAGATCGCGATGACGGCCATGAAGGCCAGGTGGGCCGCCATCGCCAGCATGTCAAGGTTCATCCTCGCCCTCCTCGGAGGGCGGGCCGCCGGGGCCGCACCCTTCCGGGGCGGGCCGCGGCCCGCCCCGTTTTCGGTACAGCCCCTCGGGGGAGGGGTGCTCCTCCACCGGGATGCTGGCATATCGAGCATAGGTTTGTCAAATCTCGGTGTGACGAGTCGTTTACCGCAGACTTTGTCGGTGGCTGCGCGAAATGCTTGACGGCGTTCACCTTTCACGCCAAAATACCCTTGACACGATTCAAGGGTTGTGCCAGCGTTGGATCTGAAAGACATCGAAAGGGCAGCGAGGAAACAGGGGCGGGAGGTTAAGCAAACCCAGAAAGGAGAGACGGTGAAGGGGTGGAGTCTGAGACTGGAGGCCGAGCCTGCCAGCCCAGTTACCGAACAGCAGATCGAAACGCTGCTTGAGGAGCTTGCGGATCACGCGGCGAGTGTGAGCTACGCGCCTCGTGCGATCGCCGTCCGGATGTTCGTTGAGGGCACGGCACCGGAGGAGGCGATCCGTGTCGGGCTGCGCGTTTTTTCGAGGTCGCTGAAGCGCGCAGGCATCGACGCCTCGTCCATCGTCGATGTCGAAGCCCAAGCGTGGCACGACCTGGCGCGGGCAATCGACGAACCGAACATTCCGGAGCTCGTCAGTGTATCGGAAGTTGCGCGGATCCTTGAGGTCTCCAGGCAGCGTGTGTCGGAACTCGCGCGCAGTCCGGAATTTCCTGCGCCGGTGGCGCGGCTTGCTGTCGGTCCGATCTGGAAGAAGAGCGCCATCCTGCGTTTCCTCAAGAGGTGGCCGCGGAAGCCTGGGAGGCCGCGCGGGACCGCGAGGCTTAACCATGCGGATGGCATGGGGTCCCCTCCAGGCAGGCGCGGACGGCGGCCGACGCGAGTGCGGACTCCTGCTTGCCGGGCGGCGCGGTGGTGAGCTGCTGGAGCCACAGGCCGGGCGTCAGGAGGAAGCGGAGGCGCGGGGAGGCGAGTGCCGCGGTCCTCACCGCGTAAGCGGCGCATACCGACCAGAGGAGGGCCATGGCCTGGGAGCCTGCGGGTGTTGCGACCAGCGCGAGTAGGTAGGCCGGCAGGGCGAGCGCGGCGATTGTGCCGCCGCAGAGCGGCGTGATCGGGTTACCGCGGATCGCATCTGGGTTGGCGGGATTGCCCTGGATGGCTGCGAGCACGGCCAGGTGTTCGGCGGCGTGCAGCCGGCGGAGGTCGAGGAGCTTCGGCGGCCTCCGGTGGAGGACGGGTGCGACGAAGGTCTCCCTGGCGAGAATCCACACGGCCTGCAGGACCCCGCGCGGCCCGGCCGGGCCGGTCCATGTCCGGACGCTGCCGCCTGTGTCGAGCCACGCGCAGGCGGTGAGCCTGGTGCCGTACACGATCACTCCGGTGGGCAGGCTCTGCGCGCCGCGGATCGGGGAGGCGGTACACCTGGCCGCGGCGGCGAGGTGCGCGGTCTGTGCTGCGAGCCATGCGCCGGCCGTTGCGAACAGCCAGGAGGCGTCAGAGGAGGGCCACCGGAGGCTCCCTGCGGAGATACCGCAGGCGACGCCTGTGCCGGCGGCGAGCGCTGCGGCGGAGATCAGCAGGTCGGGCTTCCTGGCGGCGGCGGCCGAGCAGCTGGCGGCGGCGCAGGCCAGGAACAGGGAGGCGAGGTGGGCCTGTGGAGCGAGGTCCTGCGGGGTGATGCGCAGGACCGCCGCGGAAGCGGTTGCAGCCAGCACCGAGGCCGCGGCCCACCAGGACGGGATGGTGGGCTTCAACGGTGGCCTCCGGGGCTCAGGAAGCGCGCGACCTCATCCAGGCTCTTGAGGGTGGGAGCCTGTGGGAGGGCTGCAAGGAGGCGCCTGCCGTAGGGCTTTGTCAGCACGCGCCCGTCCAGGATGGCGACGACCCCGCGGTCGGTGGCCGAGCGGATGAGCCGTCCGACCCCCTGGCGCATGCGGGTGATGGCCTCGGGCATGACCACGGTTTGGAACGGGTTCTCGCCGGCGGCGCGGGCGGCGTCGTACCTGGCCCTGGCGAGGGGGTGGGTTGGAACCTCGAACGGCAGGCGGACGACGGCCAGCAGGCTGAGGGCTTCACCGGGCACGTCGACCCCCTCCCACATGCGGCTGGTGGCCAGCATGACGGAGTGGACGTCTTCCCGGAACAGCTCGACGGCCGCGGCGGACGTGGTCTCGTCCTGGACGATCAGGGTGTACGGAACCTTGCCCCGCAGGCCTTCCGCGACCTCCCGCAGCTGGAGGTAGCTGGTGAAGAGAACGAGGGCTCTTCCCCTGCTGGCGCGCAGCAGGGCGAGCAGTTCCTGGGTGACCTTCTGGGTGTAGTCGGGGGTCGTGGGGTCCAGGGGCGGGTTGGGGAAGTAGTACCGCATCTGGCGCCGGAAGTCGAACACCGGCGGAAGCGCGATTTCGTCCGCGACCCGGATACCCAGCCTGCGCCGGAGGTAGGCGAAGCTTCCTCCGGCGGTGAGGGTGGCGCTCATGAGGACCCTGGGGCCTGCTCCGGAGAACATCCGGGGACCGAGGACGGATCCGGTGTCGACCGGGGCGGCGTGGAAGGCCAGCGAGACCTGGTTCTTGCCCGTCCTGGGTTCGACCCAGCTCGCGGTGCCCGCCGGAGGGCTTGCCACGGCGGTCAGGTCGGCGAGGTAGTTCTCGAGCATGCGAAGGACGATCGCGGCGCGGTCGTTCGGGCTGGTGCCGCTGCGGTCCTTGAGGACGTCCCAGGGCCTGGACCGGATGGCGGCGATGAGGGTCTGGATCGTGACGGCAAGTGCGGCGGCGGCCCGGGAGACCTCCGGGCCGACGGCCTGCGCTTCCTGGCCGGGTCGGACGCGGACGGTCCTGCAGAACTGTTCGTGGGCCGCGAGCGCCTTCTGGATCAGGGCGTGGAGCGGGTCGTTGCCGGAGGGTGCGAGGCCGTGGGCCCGCTGAGCGATGGCCGGGAAGCTGTTGCTGGTGAAGGAGCTACCGAGCATCTCCGTGGCGATGTCGGCGAGCCTGTGGGCCTCGTCGACGACGATGGCGGCGTCGTCCGGGACCGCCGCGGAGCGGTAGCGCAGGTAGCTCAGGAGCAGGTGGTGGTTGGAGATGGCGAGCTGCGCGTTCCTGGCGCGCTCGCGCGCCTTGAGGGCGAAGCAGGCGTGGGCGGCGCTGCAGGCAGGTCCGAGGCAGTCGGAGTGGTCGGCGGCCACCTCCGGCCACCAGGGTGGGGCGCTGAGGAGTTCGGCCTGGTCGGCGGTCCTGGTGGAGGACACCCACCGGTCGAACTCGCGCAGGTGCGCGTCCTGTCCGAGGAGGGCGGCCCGGTCCCGGAACATGGTCCACTTGATCAGGCACAGGTAGCGTCCCATGCCCTTGAGGACGGCGGCGGTGGGCGAGCCCAGGGCTGCCTGGACCGTCGGGATGTCCTTGCGGACCAGTTGTTCCTGGAGGGTGATGGTCGCGGTGGAGTACAGGGCGCGGTCGCGGGAGCCGTCCCGCAGGTGCAGGGCGAGCGGGACCAGGGCGCTGAGGCTCTTGCCGCCGCCGGTCGGCAGTTCGATGAGGACCGTCCGGTCTTCCTGGAGCGCCCTGGCGATGGCGGTGGCGGCGCGGACCTGGTGAGGCCGGGGTTGGAAGGCCGGGAGGACGCGGCTGATGGGGCCGCCTGGGGCCAACGCCTGTCGGGTGCGCTCTTCGAGGGTCAGCGGGCGAGTGTCGACAGTGCGTGTTGCCACAGGATCCTCCAGGCTCCGGCCAGCGCCGACGCGATCCGGGCGAGGGGCTCCCGGGTGGCCTCCCAGACGCTGCGTGCGAGGGCCGTGGGGTCGGACGGGTTGGCGAGGTACCCGGCGGCCAGCAGGGCCAGGGCGACGGCTGCGGCGGCCCGCACGAGCCGGTTGACGGCGGCGGCGGCCGCGTACAGGGCGAGCGCGGCGGCGATCCAGTTGAGCAGGTGGGTCTGAAGCTCGGTCATGGGCGTTCGGCCTGTCGGACGATGTACAGGGCTGCGCGGGCCACTTCCGGGTCGAGCTGCCTGCCCGCGGCGCGTCGGAGCTCCTCGGTGGGGTTCTGGTGGGCGCGCCGGTAGGGTCTGGGTTCCATGAGCGCGGCCAGGGTGTCGGCGCCGGCGAGGACGCGGGCGGGCAGCGGGATTTCCTCACGGGCCAGGCCGTTCGGGTAGCCGGCGCCGTCCCAGTGCTCGTGGTGGGCCGCGGCGATCCGGGCCGCGCCCTCCAGTCCTGCGGCCTGCAGGAGGATCGCGGAGGCGAGGGGGTGCAGGCGCAGGAGGTCCCACTCTGAGGGGAGCAGGCTGCGTGGAGAGCTGACGACGTGGAGCAGCGGGAGCTTGCCGAGGTCGTGCAGGCCGGCGGCCACGTCCAGGTCCCGGGTGTAGGGGACTCCCAGCAGATCGCACAGGCGGGCCGCGGCGGCGCGCACGCGCCGGTGGTGGGTGGCGAGCTCCTCGACGAGTCGGAGGAACTCGACGGCGTCAGCGGCCGGGCTGCGGAGGAGCTGCATCGGCGGCTCTGCGCACCTCTGCTTCGTGGGCAGCGGCTTCCCGGGCGGCGTCGGAGACCAGGTCCAGGGGCAGCCCGGTCCTGTCGGCGAGTTTCCTCAGGAGCAGTCCCCGGCTGATGGGGTTGAGGCGCTGGATCTCTGCGAGCAGGGAGGAAGCCTGCTCGTAGAGCTCGTGGGGGTCGGAGTACTGCAGGGCGTCGATCCGGACCTCGTAGCCGGTCGGCGCATGGTCCATGAGCTTGCGCACGGTGGACGCGAACATGGCAGGGTTGTCGGCGGCCACCAGGACGTCGTTCAGGTCTCCGTGGTCTCCGAAGGCGGCCGGGATGGTGACCACGCGGCCTCGGGTTCCGAACAGGCAGGCGACCTCGGCGGCCCTGTGCAGGGCGTCGCGGTCGAAGCACACGTAGACCCGCGAGCAGCGGCGGAACTTGTGGACCCAGGAGTCCTTGAAGCCGTTGGTGCCGAACACGGCGGCTGCCGGGAGTCCGGCGAGCTCTGCGCTCATGGCGTCGGGGATCCCTTCGCAGAGCAGGGCCCAGGGACCGGCGAGGTTGTCCTCGCCGTACAGGTAGTGGCGCTCGCCCGGCAGGTTCATGTACTTGGGCTTGCCGGGGGCCTCCGGGAAGGCCCTGCCCTGCAGGTCGACCGCCCTGCCGCCTTTGGTGACCGGGAAGACGATGTAGCCGCCTCCGGCGGCGGCGAGCGCGTCGCGGACGGAGTTCTGGGTCGACCGCACCACGAGTCCCGCGGCCTCGGCCTGCCGCAGGTCAAGCCCTCTGGCCTTGAGGTGACTGGCGAGGAAGCCGCGGGGCTTTTCGGGGGCGTAGCCGATCCGCTTGAGTCGGACGAACTCCTTCGGGAAGCCGCGCCTGGACAGGTAGTCGAGCGCGGCAGGGGGGAGGACCCCGGCGTACAGCTCGGCGGCGGTGTCGAACAGGTCCCTGTGGTCTGGCTTTCTGGGGACCTGTTTGTCGGGGAACTGCACCCCGGCCTGTCTGGCGGCGCTGCGCAGGGCGTCGGCGAAGGAGTCGTGCCCCTCCAGCATCCGGACCAGGTCGACGACGTCGCCGTGGGCGCCGCAGCCGAAGCAGTGCCACCGGGCGTCGTCGGCGTAGACGACGAGGCTGGGGTCGCGGTCCTGGTGGAAGGGGCAGAGGGCACGGAGCCGCTGCCGCCCCATCCGGTGGAGCCGGATCCCCGCGGAGGTGAGGACCGACTCGACACTCAGGCGCTGCTTGACCTCGTCCAGGACGGAGGCCAGGGCCTCGTCCTGCAGGCGGGTGTCCCGGAACCTAGCGGCGGTCGCCATTGCGGTCCCTCCGGGCGGGGGTGACGCGCAGGCCTCCCTCGGTGGTCCTGCGGGCCTCGGCCAGCAGGCTGGCGGGGAGGTGCCCGCTGTCGAGCAGCCTGCGGACCCTGGCGGTGGAGATTTCCAGGACCTGGTCGAGCATGCCGAGCTCGGCCAGGCGGGCCCGCAGGAGGTCGACATCCCACTCGGTGGAGGTGGAGATGGTGGCCGAGCCCAGCTCGGTGTCCACGCGCCCGACCCTGCGGACGATCTGCTCGAGCTCCGCCCTGAGGGGCGCCGTGGACTCCAGGATGGACTTGGCTTCGGCCTCGGTCCGGATGATCTGGTCCAGGAGCTCCCTGCCCCGTGCAACGAGCTGGGCGTCCTCGGTCAGGGCCTCCAGGGTGAGCTGCTGAGGGGGTGCCGGCGAAGCTCCGTCGCTCGGTCCGATGCGGAGGCAGGCGGTGCGGAACTGGCAGTACCCGCAGGGGAAGTCGGTGGTCTCGGGGTCGTGGTCCCTGGGGGGCACTTTGCCGGCGCGGATGTGCTCGTAGACGGACCGGACCCAGTCCTGGACCTGCCGGTAGAACCCATCGTCGAAGACGACCGGGACCGGCTCGCGGATGGAGGACTGCTTGTCGTGGTAAATCACGATTCCGAACGGGAGCCGGGTGTGTGCGAGGTAGCAGGTCATCTCCGCCGCGTCCTGGAGGGTGGGCCGTCCGGTGGAAGCGACTTCCCTGGCGGCGTAGGAGGTGACGGCCTTGATGTCGACCAGGAACCGGATGGCGTCCTCCGGGCCGAGCTCGCCCGGGAGCAGGCCGTCGGTGAGGGCGGCGATGGCGTCGCCCCTGGCCTCCACCAGGGCGTCGTAGCGGCCCCGGATGGGGAGGTCGATTCCCGGGATGTGGAGGGTGACAGGCTGCTCGGTGGCCAGGACCTTGAACCCGCGGTCTTGGAGGGCGGACAGGCGCCGGTAGTACTCGGAGTGGAAGAGGTTGCCCCAGGTGCGGCTCTCGATGATCCGGGGCTCCGGGGGGTCGCGTTCGACCTCGAGGAAGCTGAGGCCGGTGCGCCTGCGGCAGGTCATCAGGTCGCTGGGCCAGAAGGCTGTCCGCATGGACCGGGGGCGGCTGAGCTCGGGTTCGACGGCGGCCGCCCGGAGGGCGCGGTCCAGGGCCGCGGCGCACAGGCGCGCGGTCTCGGAGCGGCTGGTGGCCGCAGGGGTATTCATGGCTGGCTCAAGCATATACAGGCAGGGTATGATCGTCAATCGTCATGTGTCGGCGCCCTGTGAGACGGTGCGGATGGGTGCGATTACCTCCGTGTAGATGCCGTCCTGTACCTGGACCAGGACAGGGGTGTTGGGCGTGCCGACGGCGATGGTGACGACGGCCTCCCTGCAGGCCGTGAGGGCCTGGACGAGGTAGGTGGAGTTGAGGTGCACGCGGGCTGGCGGGCCATCGACGGTGGCCTCCAGGGGGACGGTGGACCGACCGAGCTCGGGGGTTTCGGAGGAGAGAGTGACGTTCCGTTCGCGGATGTCGAGGGTGACGGCGCGGACCTCGCTGCGGATGTTGAGGGTGGCGGTGCGCACCTCGCTGCCTGCGGTGAGCGCGGCGAGCTTGACGGCCGAGAGGATCGTGGCGGCCGGAGCGGTGATCCGTGTCGGGTTCTCCGACGCGCGCTGGACGACGTCCGACCAGGCGGGGTAGGGGTGCGGGAGCGTTCGTGTGGACAGCCGGAGGGACGCCTCGAACTCGGCCACTTCCTGGGAGGCGGTCAGGAGGACGGTGTTCTCGGCGTCGAGGAGTGTGGCGAGGTCGGACGCGGTCTTGGACGGGATGGTGAAGGCGTATGGTTCCTGCGCGTCCGCTTCTTCCGCCGGGAGAGTTGCGATGGCCAGCCTGGCGCCGTCGGTGGCGACGGCGGTGGCCCCGCCGGGTGCGATGATCAGGCGGACGCCTGCGATGTTGGGGCGGTTGTCTTCTTTGGAGGCGGCGTGGAGGACGCGGCGGATGGCTTCGGCCAGGTTTCCGGCGGGCAGCCTGGTCTGGAGGGATGGAGAGGCAGGATGGAGCGGCTTGGGGAAGTCGTCCGGGGGGACCACGGCGAGGTCAAAATGCGTGGTCCCGTCGGTGATGTGGGCCATGCCGGAGCCGCCGGCGGACAGGTGGACCCATTCGCCGGCAAGGCTCGACAGGATCTGCCTGAGAAGGGTCGCAGGGAGGGCGACGGCTCCGCCGGCGACGATGTCGGCGTCGATGGCAGCTTCGACTTCGGTGTCCAGGCGGGTGCCCCGGACGGACAGGCGGCGGTCTGAGGCGCTGAGGAGCACCGCGCCGAGGACTGGCATGATCTGGTTGTCGGAAGCCGCCCTGGAGGCTGCCTCTACGGCAGAGAGGATGGACTGTCGGGAAACCTTCAGATCCATGTGACCGCACCTCGTCTGCTGGGTGATGTTCTACCCGGGCCGGCGCGCGCAGCGCGCACTCCCGGACTTCAGCTATGGGGGGCTCAGGGATATGGGTTCAGTGTGCTGCGCGGCAGGCGTTCCACTGGGTAGGTGGCCTGAAGACGACCCCGGTCTCTGTGATTCGTACGGAGTACCCGCTCCGTCTCAGGGCCTCTGCGATGGCGATGGCCGCCTCCTCGGGGGTCTTGGCGAATGGTTCTCCGTGGTCGATCAGTACGTCGGTGTAGATGGCGTGAATCGCATCCGGGATGTGTTGAGCGTAGAGCTGCCAGCACAGCAGCGGGTGCCAGAGGCGGCGGACAGCGTAGGCGAGCGTGAAAGCGCGGTTGCCGAATGCAATCTGCGCCATCTCCGGGATGTCTCGAGCAAGGGTATCTGGTAGGTTGTCAAGCCACGGGCCGCTGGGAGCTGCTTCGATGATAGCTTGAGCGTGCAGCTCCGCGGATTTGGCGACAGGGTATCTGCGGGCCGATGTCAGGGCCATGGGGGCTCGGAGGGAGGTGCCGTTGCGGGTGTGGCATGGCGGGTTGACAGCTTTGCCGTGAACCAGACTCTGTCTCCGTCTGGTTGGACGAGCCACTCCCCGGACTGCCTGAGAGCTTGGGTGATGAGGATGGCGGCGTCTTGCAGACTGGTAGCGTGCTTCCGGGCGAGGGCATGTTGCAGGGCGATGTCGAGCATCCCTGGGAGCAGAGCGTCTGTGAGTTTCATGTTGACGACCCACAGCTCCGGAATGCGGTCGAGCAGGAAGTTGAGGACCGTGGGTAGTGAGATTCTTCGCCGGGGCAGGTGTTGGCGTGCTGCCCTCACGATCTTGCGTGCGAGGCGCGGGGGAACGGTACACAGGGGGTGGTCGGGCGCGGTCGCGGTGAGGGCGTCGGCGACCTGCCGTTGGAGGTTGGCCCATAGGGTTCTAGTGCCCATAGGAACGGATGGCCTGCCTTGTCGCAGCAGGCCGTTGCGCCGGTAGCCAGTCCCTACCGGTGGAGCCCGGACTTGATGTACTCTGTTGCGGCGGCTTCCAGCCACAGCTGGAAGTCCCGCAGGTCCTTCCCGCTGAGCTGGCCTGTCCTGTAGGCGTGCCACGCCCGGATCAGGCTGCGAACTGCGCGTGTGATGGGCCCGTCCATCAGGGTCCCTTCCCGCAGCTCGCTCCATTGAGCGATGGCCTGGAGCCGTTCCTGACCGTTCGGTTCCAGGCGGACCAGCCGGAGGAAGTGCACTCTCGTTTTCCTCCGGAGTTTCCAGTACTCGCCCATTGGCTCCTCCCCGCCCGGGATCCGGCCCGGGCTTTCTTGAAGCTCCGGGCCCCCGTCGAGGAGGGTCTGCGCCGCCGCCCCGAGGCGGTCCGCAGACCGCCTCGGGAGAACCGGGCAAGACAATGCTATCCCTGTGCGGCGGGTGCGGTCAAGGCGTCATGCGTCTGTTCGGAATGCCGGCGCTCCTTGCCATTAGAGTGGCGGATTGTCCGTGCGGCCTCGGCGAGTCGGCTGAGCAGCTCACGGCGCTGCGCATCGGGCATGGTTTCGATGACCAGGCCGACTGCGATAGCCGTGTAGTTCAGCAGGTCGGCGGCGGTGTCGATCAGGGACTCGGAGGACACCTCTCCGGTGCCGCCGCGCTCGGCCAGCCGGGCGATGCGGCTGACCTTGTCGAGCAGCCGGACGAGGGCGCCGCGCCAGGGTTCGACCCCGAGGATTTCGGCGCTGCGGAGGTTGCGGTAGGGGTCGGCGTCCCCCGAGTAGTCGCGCCGCTTGGGTCCGATGATCCGGAGTGCGGTGGCGAACAGTCCGAGCTGGACGGTTTCGGCCTGTTGCGGGGTGGAGCGCTCCATGGTGACAGGTGACTGCGGATTACGGTTGGTTTCCCCGGATGTGTGCGAGGATGTCCTGAGGAAGCTGCAGGACATCGATCGCGCGACGGCCGTCGGACACGGCCAGCATTTCCACGCGGACGATGCCGGGCTTGACAGGTGGCAGCCCGGACGTGGGGATCTCGAAGACGGCCTCGTGTGGGATGTGCTCGGATCCGAAGCCGGCCACGAGGAGCATGCAGAATGGTTCGTCGTCACAGCGGCCTGCGAGGAACTGAATCGGCGGGGCGATCCAGCCGGACCTGGCTGCCTCCGAGAGGAGGTTTTCGATGGCTTCGATGTGGCCGTACGAGTAGTGGTCGTACTGCACTTCAAGCCAGAGCCCGGTGTCGTCCTCGGTGAGGTTGACGGCCGTGCCCAGGCCGCGTTCCTCGATGGCGTTTTGCAGGGAGTGGCGGTGTTCCGGACTGACTGCGAGGGGCTCGATAAAGTACGAGGCTCCCATGGGCTGCTGAACCTCCTGCGTGGTGGATGCGGCTAGCGCTGGGAGAGCCGCCGGTCGTGTTTCCGGCTCCTGTAGTACTCCGGCTTCCGGCGGCGCTCCTGGACGGTCCCGAGGGCCTGTTCGAGGAAGCGGGTGGCTTCCTCGCAGTCGGGCCCCTCGTAGCCGATGGCCTCGACGGAAACGGAGCCGTCGGGATTGACGATGACCTCGATCTCTGGGGCGTTACGGGTCATGGCGCTTCTCCAGGTCCAGCGGGATGTGACCGGCTTCCAGCAGGGTGTTGTAGTAGGCGGCCTCGGCGCGGAGGACGTCCGACCGGCTGGGGCCGGCGGCGATCTCGCGGCCGGTCCGGAGGTCCCGGGCGACCCACTGCTGGCGGTCGTGGTCGAACTCGACCGAGCTGAGTCGCGGGACGGCCGTGATGTGGCCGATTTCGTGCCAGGGGATTTCGTCGTCCCAGACGCCGACGAGGGTGCCGTCCGGGAGGACGAGGAGGACCTGGTCGCTCACTGGCGACCTCCGATGCGGATGCGGATGCGACCGTCCTGCATGCGTTCGGTCTGGACGGTGCGGCGGCGGGCGGCTGCGGAGCGGGTGACGACCTCCACGGCGTACTCCTGGAGGAGGCGGCCGTAGCGGGGACCGAGGACGCGTTCCACGTGCCCGGCCCACAGGTCTGCCAGGAGCCGGTAGGTGCTGTCGGGCTGGCGGACCAGGCCGACGGTGTACTGGGTACCGGGCAGGCGGATAATGTGGTCGGCGTGGCCCATCTGGCGGAAGTATCCCCTGATGGTGCCCGGCCCTTCGAGGTGGCAGCCGAGCCGCTCCAGGGCCGCGCGGAGGGCGTCGAGGTCCCGGATCTGGGTCTGGACCGTGGTGATGTGGCTCACGCGATCACCTCCAAGGGGGTCTGCGCGGCAGGCGCACGCCTAGTGCTCTCTCGGGACGTCGATCACCAGGCCGTCCGGGAAGCTTCTGCGGACGATCCAGTGGCCGTGCGGGGAAGGACGGCCCTGGACGAACCTGGCGATGAGCAGTTTGCGGACTTCTCCGGGCAGCTCGGCCTCCGCGCCGCCGGTGAGCATGCCGGGGGAGGCGTCGCGGCCGACGGCGACCACGACCCAGCCGATGCCCGGCACCAGGCCAAGTGTGAACCCGACTTCGATCCCCTGTCCGATGTAGTCCTGGACGGCGGTTTCGTAGGCGCGGCGCGCTTCGTCTCGGCTCTGGTAGGCGCGTGCGAACACCTTGATGTCGTCCATCACTACGCCTCCTCTTGCTTCTGCAGTTTGCGATTGCGAGGCCGGTGCGAGTGAGCCCTGATCTGGTGGAGAAGCGCAACGTCTCCGGTATCAAGGTGGGACGGGAGGGCCCACACGCGTGCGCGGTGTTCCGGAGGGATGAGTGCCAGCAGGCCTGCGATGGCGGCGCAGGCGGATCGGAGGAGTGCGGGTGCCGTCCGCGCGTCGATGAGGGTCGCGTAGGAACGGGCTGGCTCGTTGCCGACTCCCGGTCTGGCGACTTCCCAGATGTCGAGGCGGACGACAGGGTAGTCTTCCGGGTCGCGTGGGTCGTAATCTCCGCGCAGTCCTTCGTAGACCCAGACTGCGGAGACCGTGACCGGCCCGTACGGTCCGCGAGCCGTTGCGGAGGCCATGGCGCCCTGGACGGTACCGGTGGACACGCGTGCGTACGCGGCGGCGACCTGGAGGGCGGCGAGGAAGTTGTCGCGGCCGACCTGAGGCCAGGCAGGTGCGGAAGTTGTGGGCATGGAAAGTCCCTCTCTGGCGGGTCAGTCGAGCACGATGCGGCGCTTCAGCTCTCCCGTGACGCGGGAGATGCCGGAGGCGTCGCGGGCGGCGGCGGCAATGGCATCGAGGGCCTGGCGGAGGGCGGGCACGGCGTTCGCCTGGCGCAGGGTGCTGGCCGGAGCGGAGAGGTAGGTGTGTTCGAGGTAGTTCAGCCTCTGCTCGACCTCGTGGTCGTCGACGAAGTTGAGCGCGCGGAAGTCCTCGACCATGCGCCGCAGGGAGCGGAGGGTGTGCTCGGTGACGGTGCCGGTGCGGGAAATGGTCTCGGCGGCCTCCATGCAGGCCTCGGCGACGCGGGCGCGCAGTTCCCTCACGGCTTCATCGAAGAAGGCCTCCATGCGCTCGCGGTAGGCCTCGCGGGCCGCGCGGGCGAGGTCCTCGGCGTGGGCGGAAGACCGGAGGGAGCGCAGCTCGGGCGCGGTGATCTGGTAGGCGTGGTAGGCGAAGGCGAACTTGGACCGCACGGCCTCGGGTAGGGGGTAGGCGGCGCGGACGCGCTCCAGGTAGCTGCGGACGAAGTCCTCCTCGGAGACGTCCTTGAGGGCGCCGGTGGCCCGGGAGACGTGGTAGGCGGCCCTGGCCGCGAGCTCGTACTCCTGTCCCATGACGGCCTGCCAGACCAGGGTGTACTCGCCCATGAAGCGGTCGACGGCGGCGTTGAAATCGTCCCGGAGCTCGTCCAGCTGTCTCATCAGGGTCGGGGCGGCCTGCAGGGGGACGAAACGGGCGCGGCCGACCGGGAAGGGGACGCTGTACTGCTCGAGGGTGCGGTAGGCGCGGGTGGCGGTGGACTGGATGGACCGGAGCAGGTGCCTGGGGACGAGGTACTTGCGGCCGAGGGCGTAGATTTCGGGGACCTGGGGCAGGCCGAGGTCGTCCGGGTCGAGTCCGGCGGTCCCGGTCCACATGTGGATGTCGAGGCAGACGAGGACCCCTGTCTCCCAGATGCGCACCGGGCGTGTGTCGCCGTATCGGGTGGGAACGTCCCGGGTGTCCGTGGGGGAGGGGGGTGCTCCCTGAGCCTGCAGGGGAAAGAGGCTGATGGTCTGCACTTCCACGGCGCTCCTCCTGCTTGCTGGAGTGTCGCCTGGGTCCGCGCGGCCTCCGGCCGCGCACGGCTTACTCGGCAGCTTCCTGCCAGTACCTGCAGGCGAGGGAGAATGCAGCCGCTGCGTCTTCTGGGGGGAGAGATGCGGACGCGAGGTCGCGCGCGAGTCTCGCGAGTGGCTTGAGGAGGTGGTGTTCGTCGTAGAGCAAGTGGACGTACTTCCTGTGCAGCTTGTAGATGGCGTCCGTGGTATCCATGGGCGTCCCTCTCCGTGGATTGGCGGATTGGCGTGTGGCTATTGTGGGATATGATGCTTCGGTTGCAATCTGGGGTGCGCCGGCGGCGCGGGGTTCCGGCCATTGGATCGCCGCCGGCTCTGTGCTACGACGGGTCCGGTGCTGTGGCCAGCGCGGCTGCGACGTCGAACCGGACCCATGGAACCCGCCTTCCGAGGGCGGGTTCCCGGACCTCAACAGGGCGGCCGTCGCTCCAGCGGTACGTGGCAAGGGGTGCCACGTCCGCGGCCGCGGCCAGTGCCGGGTCTAGCAGGCAGAGGGTGGTGCCCCACGCCGCCGCCGACCCGGCGACGAGGATAAGCCCGCCCGCGGTCTGGAGGGCGGCCTTGTAGGCCGCCTCCAGGTCGTCGTCCGTCCCCTTATCAGGGACGGAGAAGACGACGGGGGTGCCGCCGAGCTCGCGGATCAGCTCGGCGGCCTGGCGCCCGCGCCGGGTGCCGGCGACCCGGAAGTCCCGGATTCCGCGGGCCACCAGCTGTGGGATGACCTCCCGCAGCCAGGTGGAGGCAGCTTCCCAGACGCGTCCCTGCAGCGCGTTGTCGCGCTGCAGGAGCACGAGGACCGGGGCTGCGAGCTCGTTCAGCCCGCCGCTGTGGGAGGAGAGGACGCGGTCGGCGGCTTCGCGGCGCCGGAGTTCCTCCTCCCACAGCCAGTCCTCGGAGAACGAGTCGAACTCGTCCTCCGGGCCGGCCCGGTCCAGGGGCTGCTGGGGCTGCTGGGCTTCCGCGGCACGTCGGAGCTCCTGATCCAGAGCCCAACGCGCCACTTCCGGGTCCACGGTGGGCCTAGCCCTGGCCCTGAGCCAGGCCCGGGCGGCCTCGACGGCCGCCGGGACGGCGTCGGGCCTGTCCGCGCTCACGGGGACGAGATCCCCGTTGGCGCGGCGCAGCCGGACCGTGTAGGTCCGGCCGCGGGCCCACCGGGTCCTTGCCGCTGCCGCGGCGCGGTTCCGGATCTCCCGCAGAGCCCGGCGAGCGTCCAGGGCCCGCCGGGCGGCTTCCTGGGCCTCCTGTGAGGCCCAGGACAGCGAGTCCCTGGCCGAGGCCAGGTCCTGCTGCACCCGCTGCAGTGCGAAGGCCGCGGCGGCGGCGGCCCACAGGGGGCCGTGCCGGAGCGTGTGCTGGAGGCGGCCGATGGCGGCCTCCAGTCGGCCGACTAGGCTGCGCAGGGAGGCCAGGTCGGCCTCCCAGTTGCGCTTTGCCTCCTCGGAGGAGGAGGCTTCCCGCTCGGCCTCGAGCAGGGCCTGCTCGAGGTCGGCGGGGAGGTTGGACACGCAGTCCTCCCTCCAGAGGTGGACCGTAATGAAGTCTCCACCGTCCACCACCTTGCGGCGGCGGACAGGGGATTCGATTGTCAAGGTGCTCACTTCTCCCTCCTCGCAAGGAGGGAGGGCGGCGCCGCTCCCCCATCCGGGGAGGGCGCGCCCTCCCCGGATAGTTGGCGGTTTAGGCCGGAACCCCGACCGCCGCCCCCAGTCTGGGGCAGATAATCGGTGTCTGTCAACGCCGCCTTACCGAGTTACAGTGAAATGCGCCGTCCGTCGATGCGGTGGGCGGTGCGGGAGCTTGCGGGCCTGGCGCGGTCGGCTGCCCACTGGCGGAGGCGTGCGATCTCCTCGCCGCGCAGCCGGGAGAGGGGGACGGTGGCCTGGACGGCCTCCTCAAGGTCCTGCTGGGCGAGGTCGCGGCCGCGGTCGAAGGCGAGGTACAGCGCGTCCACAACGCACTGCTCGAGCTCGGCCCCGCTGAAGCCGTCGGTGGCCCGGGCCAGTGCGTGGAGGTCGTAGCGGTCCGGGTCGCGGCGGCGGCGCCGGATGTGGATAGCGAGGATCTGGCGGCGTTCGCCCTCGTCAGGGAGGTCGACGAAGAAGATTTCGTCCACGCGTCCCTTTCGGAGGAGCTCCGGGGGCAGCGTGTCCACCCGGTTCGCGGTGGCGGCGATGAACACGGGCCGGGCTGGGTCGCGCTCCTGCATCCAGGTGAGGAGGGTGCCGACGACGCGGGCGGTGACGCCGCTGTCCAGGGCACCGCTTGCTGCGACGCCGGCAGCGCCCTTCTCGACCTCGTCGATCCACAGGACGCAGGGGGCCATGGCCTCCGCCGTGCGGAGGGCAGTGCGGAGGTTCGCCTCGCTTTCTCCGACGAGGCTTGCGAAGACCCGGCCCAGGTCGAGCCGGACCAGGGGCAGCCCCCAGGTGCGTGCGGCGGCCTTGGCGGTCAGGGACTTGCCGCAGCCCTGGACGCCGAGGAGGAGGACGCCGCGGGGCGGGTCGATGCCGAACTCGCGGGCGTCGTCTCCGAACGCGCGGGCGCGGCGGCGCAGCCAGTCCTTGAGCAGGTCCAGCCCGCCGATGTCGTCCAGGGTCTCGCGGGCCGGGTAGTACTCGAGGATACCGGACCTACGGATCATCTGCGCTTTCTGCTCGTGGACCACCCGGACTGCGTCGTCGTTCCAGGCCCTGGCGCGGACCACGGCGAGGGCGTAGGCGTTCTCCGCCTCGGCCGCGGTGAGGCCACTTGCTGCCTCCACGAGGGGGCGTCGGAGGTGGTCGGGGACGGGGAGGGAGGCGCTGTCGGCCACGTAGTCCATGATGCGTTCCAGGTCGGACCGGTCGGGCATCGGGTAGTCGACGACCACCGTGTCCTTCTCGAGCTCGGGCGGGAGGCGCAGGACGGGGGAGAGGAGGACGACGGTGGTGCCGCGTGCCTTGCAGGCCGGCAGGATGTCGCGGAGGCTGCGGACGACCTGGGGATCGTCGAGGTAGGGGTGGGGGTCGTGCAGGACGGCGACGGCCTGCTCGAACTCCCGTCCGGCGATGGCCTGCACGGCGGCGACGGGGTCCTGGGAGGCGTCGCTGACCGCGCCGGTCCACCCGCGGGTGCAGGTCCACCGGGCGAGTTGCCGGTTGAGAGCCGATGCGGCTTCCTGCAGGGCGCTGACGGCGCGGTCCTCCTCATGGGTGACGAGGTAGAGGAGGGGGTAGCCTGCGCGGAACAGGTGAGCGAGTCTGGTCTGGACGTCCACGGCCTACCTCCGGTTACAAGTAGCCGGTGAATCATTCGGGGCTGCGCCGCGGAGCGGCGCACCGGGGTTGTAGAGCCAGAAGTTCAGGGGAGGATGGCAGCAGCGATGCCTGCTGCGTGGTAGAGGGCAAGGGCGATGTGGGTGTAGGCCAGGAGGCGGAGGGCCCTGAGCAGTGGCTGGACGTACCGGCCCTCCAGGATGAGTCGCCAGGCGCCGTAGGCCAGGGCGATCACGGAGACGGCCTTCAGGGCGGTGACGTAGACGATAGCCGCTTCTTTGCCGGGCGTATTCAGGATGTGGGCGAAGAGCGGGTTGGCTTCGGTGGCCCCGAGTCGGAGCGCCACCAGGGTGGCCCACGCGTCGAAGAGGCTCGCGAGCGCCACGATGGCGCAGGCGGCGCCTGCCTGGTATGCGGCGTCGGCTGATCTCATGGCGTCATCCCGCCAAGTCCCTACGGGGAGTCGGTCGGTGAGGGGGACATCACGCGGCCATCCAGCACACGCCAGACCATCCACGCTTCCTCCTGGGTTTCCCGGTCCTCTGAGAGCCGTTCGCCGGCCACCACCGGCAGCACCGGGCGTCCCGTGGCCTTCTCCAGAGCTTGGGCGCGCGCCCGCGCCCTGCGGACGTCGTGGGAGGTGACCGTGCTGGAGACTTCGGCCAGCAGGTAGACTTCCTGGCCGTCGGCCAGCCCGGCGACCACCACGTCGGCTTCGAGGACCTGAGCACGTTCTTCCGGGGTGATCCGGCCCTGGTCGAGCGCGTCGTCCAGGAGGAGCCCCAGCTGCTGGTGGTCGACGAGGCGGATGCGCCGCAGGATGCGCTGGAAGTACGAGGCGGCCCTCTCCCGGTAGCGGCGCTCGAGGTTTTCGCCCTTGAGGGCGCCGACTTCGCCCACCAGGGTGGTGACCGTTTGCACGAGGGTCTGTAGCGTCTCCTCGGTACGCCTCTGGGCCTCGACCAGATGCGCGGTGACGTCTTCGAGGTGGGCGAAGCGCCGGTCGGCCTGCGCCCGGAACTCGGCGAGCTCGCGCTCGGTGCGCTCCTGGGCATCGGTGAGGCGTGCGACGGCCTCCTCGAGTCGGGCCACGCGCTGGTCGGTGCCGGCCTGGGCCTCGACGAGGCGTGCGAGAGCCCGCTCAAGGAGGGCTCCGCGCTCGTCACCGCGCTGTTGGACCTCGGTGAGGCGTGCGATGGCGTCCTCAAGCCTGGCGACGCGCTGGTCGGTGCCGGCCTGGGCTTCGGCGAGGCGTGCCTGGGCATCGGCCAGGGCCCGTAGTTCCTGGATCAAGGTCCGCACCTCTTGCTCGGTGCGGGCCTGAGTGTCGGCCAGAGCGCGGAGCTCCTGTTGGGTTGAGCGGTGGGATTCGGCGAGGGCACGGAGCCCGCGCTGGGTGGCCCGCTGGGCTTGGACAAGGCTGCGGAGCAGGCTGGGGAGCTCAAGGAACTCCTCGCCCACCAGAGCCGCCCGGAGGGCGTTCTTCCACTGGGGCTGCCGCTCCAGCAGCCTGAGCAGGCTCTGGAAGTCCTTGACGGTGAACGGCATCTCAGGACGATTGTACCGCTTACGCCGGAGTGGCGGCCTCCTCGCCCTGCCGCGTTCCCACGTAGAGTTCGTAGACGGAGAGAATGGTGAGACAGGCTGCTCCCGCGCTCCACAGCCGTCCAGCAAGTCGCGGGCGTACGGCTGGCCCCGGAGGCAATCAATGGTCACATGAGCAGCAGGGCGGTGAGTGCAGCACAGGCCAGCCCGGCCATCAGATCCACCCCTCCCCCGGTGCGGACAAGTGGGAGGCTGACCCTGCGGTCTGCTGGCCAGAGCAGCCTCGTCCCCTCAGGAGTGACGGTGTCGGCGGAGACGTGGCTTGCGATTCCCAGCCAGAGGGCCAGCCCGTGGAGGCCTGTGCCGGCGGCCAGGAGCCACAGGCCTGTGGCGGCTAGGGCGAACAGCGAGTGCGTGATGCCGCGGTGGTGAGTCAGGAGACCTGCTGCGAGGTAGGCCAGCGCGATCCAGGCGGCGGTGGAGAGGGGGCGTGGGACTGGCATCCCGACGAAGTGGGACAGGGCGACGGTGGCGGCGGCGTACGGGATGAGGTGCCTGTGCGCTCTGGAGCCGGGCTGGTCCGCGTCCGGGAGGAGGCCTCCGGCGGCGCCGGCGAGGACTAGGGTGAGGTCGTGGCCTCCGGCGAGGCGCGCGACGGCCGCTCCGATGGCGGCGCCGATGGCGGCGTGGGTTGCGCCGGTCATGGTGGAGTGAGTCCTAGCCTGTCAGCGGCTACGCGGGCCTCTGCGAGGGTAGTTTCTGGCGGCATCCGGAGGACGTCGGAAACGTCCTCGACAGGCCATCCAGACCGGAGGAGTGACAGGGCGAGGTAGCCGCGGCGGTCGTCGGGGACGGTGGTCGTGGGGTCCGGCCTGGTGTGTGCTGTGGCGCGGATAACGACTCGGATCGCCTCCAGCCGCAGGCGGTCCAGGGTGTGGGAGCGGCCTGTAAGCAGCTGCAGGATGTCGGCTCCGCCGCAGGCCATACCGGCGCGCACCAGTCGCATTTCAATCGGGTGATTAGGCTTGCCGGCCATGTCGGCCCAGTCCCTGACGGCCTGGAGGCCTGCGATGACCGGTCTCTTGAGCCGTTCCACCAGCGTCAGCAGGCACCTGGCGGTGGTAATGGCGTCGGCGAGTGCCGAGTGGGCGGGCTGCTCCGGCTCGATGCCGATGGCGTGTGCGATGGCCTCCAGGGACGGGCGGTTGATGGCCGGGAGGAGGCCTGCCGCTGACAGGACGGCGTAGACGGCGTACAGGTCCACGGTGCGGTGCGAGTACCGGTCCTCGAAGCGGAGATCTGCCAGCCTGTAGAGGCGGCGGAGGAACGCGGTGTCGAATGCGACGTTGTAGCCGGCGATGGTGATGGGCCCGTCTGGGAAGTGTGGGAGGGCGAAGGTCTCCAGCGCGTTGACGGCGTCGACCGGGTGGAGTGCGGACTTCAGGTGCTCCTCCGGGTCGATCCGGTTGACGCGCAGGGCGTCCGGGTCCGGCACGGCGGGTTCCCGGACGGGGATCTCGATCCCGGCGACGTGTCCTTCCTGGAGGTCGAGGACGGCGGCGCCGACGGTGTAGAGGGGGTGGCGTTCGGGGTCGAGGCCGCCGGTTTCGGTGTCGACGACGAGCCAGCGAGTCACGACGCGGACCTCCTCCGGCGCAGCCGCTTGCGCAACAGCTGCAGCGCGTCGTTCACGAACTCCTCGTCCAGGCCGAGCCCGGCGAGCTCGTTGATCGTTGCCGGGTGCACCTTGATGTCTTCCACGTCGCGCGGCACGCACCGGGTGCAGACGACCTGCGAGTCCGGGAGTGCCTGCCGGAGCTCCACGCTGACCCAGGTTTCTGCGCCGCACTCTGCGCAGGGTGCCGGGACCGATTCCACGTGGGTACCGGCAGGTCTTCCCGGCGCATCGCGACGATGACGGGCGCTGCGGTGTCCTCGTGCTGGGGCACTGTGGACTACCTCCTGGTGGCCTCCACCTTGTGGATCAGGGCCGCGAGCCGCTTGCGGGCGACCTCCGCGCGTGCCGGGCTGAGCTGGTCGACGCTGCGGCGGCCCGGGACGGTGCGTCCTTCGCGGTTGCGGAACGTCGTGACCTGTTCGAGCAGGTCTTCGGGAGGGCGGCCGGTAATCTGCGCTGCGCGTGCGAGGAGCCGGCCGAGGTTTTCCTCGGGCTCTTGGGGTGCGATTTCGACCGGGACGCCCAGGGTGAGGGTGACCTTCTGAGCGCGCAGCAGGCCTGCGAGGGCCGGCAGGAGGGCTGGGTCGGTGCCGGTGTGGAGCGCGATAATCGCGATGCCGCGGCGGCTGGTGAACGAGGCGACGGAGTACAGGGACCGTACGTGCTCGATGCTGCCGCGGACGGCATACTGGCTGCCGGTGTACGCGGCGATCTTGCTGAGCAGGTCTGCGGCTTCCGGCCTGGGGATTTCGCCTCGCAGGTGGACGGAGACGTGGGTGCGCATGACGGTGAAGCTGGTCATTCGGAGGCCCTCGACTGCGAGGGTGCCGCGGGTAGCGCGTTCGCGGAAGCGAGCTTCAGGGGCCGTAGATGCCTCCGGCATCGCTGCGCCTCTCGGCCGGGTGGTTTTCGGGTTCCCAGACGATCCCCCGGCCCCAGCAAGTCCTGCAGGTCTGGGGCAGGTTCGAGCTGTCCGACTTCCCGCCGTAGAATCCTGGGGGCACGGTACCGCGTCCTGAGCAGACCGGGCACACGTGGGGACGGCTGTGGCTGGACGGAGGATCTCCCCACTTGGCCATGGGTATCACCGTCCGCCTCCTGCCCACAGTCCGCGCCGGTGCTCGATGGCATCTCTCTGGGCGGCGCGGAGCCGCTCCACGTACCGGACGTTCGGTGGGACCGTGAGGAGCAGTGCCCATCCGGACCTCAGCATCTCCTCGTTGACCATTCGCGTGTCCTGTGTCCACACGTATGCGAGCAGTCGGCCGTACCGGTCGCGGTGCTCCAGGTCGAGCTCGAGGAGGATGCCCGTACCGGGCGGTGCGAGGCGTTCCGCGTAGGCCCTGGCGTGGAGGCCGAGCCGCACGATTTCGGAGACTGGGACGTGGAGGCGGCGGGCCTGGTCGCGGGCCCTGGGGCTTGCAGAGGCTTCCGGCGCGTCGATGCCGATGAGGCGCACGCGTTCGGTGTGGCCGGTGTGCAGTCTGACCCGGACGGTGTCCCCGTCGCTCCAGTGCAGGACCGTGGCCTGCAGGCCGCTGGCTCCCCGGAGGGTGCCGGTAGGGAGGGTGAGGAGGAGTGCGAGCAGCGCAATGATTGCCAGGAGCCGGGTCCGGAGGGTGTGGCGCCTGTTATGGGCCATGGCCCAGACCGCGATACCGGAGCGAGTTCGTAGGCGGACCATTGTACCTTATCGGCATGCGTCCGTGAGCAGGACCAGCGCTGCGGGCTCTCTCCGTCCTCTCCAGAGGTTTTCGGCCCAGTCGGTGAACTGGCCGAGGGTGCCGCCGGTTCTCCGGCTGATGCAGGCGTCTGCGTCCAGGATCTGCTGGATTCCTGCTTCCGCGTCCTCGTCGTCGCCTGAGGTGAGGGACATGACCGCAGCGAGCATGTCCGAGGCGCCTGCGGCGTAGGCGAGGCGGATGAGACGGTCTTTGCTCATGAGGTCGGCGCCGGAGTACCAGTAGCTGCCGGCGGTTGTCCCCTGTGCAAGCACGGTGACGGCGGCGCCGATGGTGATGCCGGCCGCCAGGGCGGCAGGGATGGCTGCCTTGCGGGCGAACTCCTTCAAGACCGACTCACCTCCTCAGGGATTCCCAGGTAATCGAGTGCGGCGTGGGTGTCTCCGGGGAAGCTTTCCCGGAGCTGTTCGAGGACTTCCAGCGCCTTGCGGACGCGGTCCGGTGTCGGTCTGCGCGCGGTTCGGATGCGGTTCGGGTCCTGTGGTTCGGGCAGGGCGGCGGCGAGCTGTTCCGCCAGGCCGTGGGGAACCTCGGCGGTCCACACGGGGGTGGAGGAGGTAGTGCCGCGTGCGACGAGGGAGACTGCGCCTTCTGCTGTGGCCTGCCAGAACTCGAGGTGGTAGCCTGCGGGGAGCTGGCGGAGTGCCAGGAGCTTCACGGCAGCACCTCTGCCGGCGTGAACTCGAGGAGCCCGTGCGTGGCGAGGGTGTAGAGTCGGGTCTGGGAATGTCCTGAGACGGCGATGGCATCACCCGGGAACAGGCCGGCCGGGGACCAGGGGAACGGTGCGCGGAGGATGCGGTCTGCGATCTGTGCAGCGTGGTCGTGGGATTCAGCGGCGACTGCGATGGGAGCGGAGCATGGCCGCAGGGGGTCTCCAGGGAGTGCTCCGATCCCGGAGCGGGCTCTCGATGCCGGGTTCAGCAGCGGCTGGACCAGGAACTTAGAAGGCATGGCCGTGACTGCACCAGTGAGGTTCTTCGTGACCCGGCTCCAGTTTGCACGCACCGAAGCAGCCGATGTCCTGGCAGGACTGCCGGTCGCAGTGGTCGTGGACTCGGATGCAGTTGCGGCCGGCGCAGTTGCACGGCTCGTTGCAGGCCTTGCGTTCGTCCTGGTCCTGCATTGTGGCATTCCTCCTCAAGGCGTGATTTCGACAGTGCCGTCGGCCGCGCGTGTCCACCGGGTGCCGGTCTGCCGGCAGAGCTCGGCCAGGGTCTGCTGGAGGGTTGTGCGGTTGAGCTTGAGCGCCGCGGGGCGTCGGGCGACGGCGGGGTGGACGCGGATTTCCGTGCCGGCGATGGCGGCGACGGTTTGGGCGACGGAGTCGAGGGTTCCGAACGCGACGATGGAGAAGATCCGGGCCGCCGCCTGCGCCGGTGCGGACGGCTGTGCGCTGTCAGGGGGGATGGCGGCGGCCCGGGTTGTGGCCGGTACCGGAGCAGGTGCCTGTGCTTTGGGAGAGGGGCGGCGGTTTTCGTGTGCGCCGGCGAAACGCAGCTGCACGAGCAGGCCGTCCTGCGTGCGCTTGGTTGTGTACGCGAACGGGGGGGCCGACTCGACGACGACACGTGCGGTTCTTGCCTGGAACTGTCCCGTGCGGACCTGAAGCCGGCGGCTTCTGTGGGCCGGTCCAGGTCGGATGGCCAGGGTTGCTCCTCGGAGGTCGAGGATCAGGGTGTGGAGCCGGTCGGTCCAGTACCGGGTGACGACCGTGGCGGGGCCTGAGAGCTGGAGTGCGATTGTGGCCGAGCCTTCGCCTTCTTCAACGCGGACGGCCAGCAGGGAGGCCGGCTGGGCGGCTGCCAGCAGCAGTGCGGCTGCGAGCGCGATCATCGACAGTCCTCCTTGTGGTCGTGGTCCGGCTTGCGGATGACGGTTCGCGCTGCGAACAGCGCGGCCGCTCCGTAGAGTGTGGCGAGGACAGTGCCGGCGACGTGCCCGGCTCCGTACTGCTGCGCGGCGCCGATGATGGAGGGAGCTGCGGCGACGCCGAGCGCGATTGCTGTGGCGGCGGCCGGGGGTACGTGGTCGAGTCTCACCTGGGCCCTCCGTCGTCGGGCGTGTCGGGGTTTGCGACGACTCGGATGGCGCGCGGGCTGTGGGGCTGCCGCTGGATGAAGCCTTTGCGTTCCAGGGCTTCGAGGTGGTGGTAGACGGTGGACGACGACGTCAGGTTGAGCAGCCTGCCGAGCTCGCGGACGGTTGGGGGCCAGCCGTGCCGGTTCTGGAAGGTGATGATGGCTTCCAGGACCCGTTTTTGACCGGGGGTGATGGCCGAGCGTCTCACGGGGTTGTCCTCCCGAGCAGGATGTTCCATGCGGCCTGCAGGCGAGCGGTGAAGGTAGTGGGTCGCTGGTAGGCGGGCCGCATGCTGGTGGCGACGGCGGCCGGTCCGTCGAGGACGGCGGTGCGCAGTTCCTGGACGAGGTCGGTGCTCCCCCAGGGGTCGCCCACGGCACGGACGAGCCACCCTCCGAGCACGAGTTCCCGGGGCCGGCTGGAGGTTGCGGCGGCGAGGAGCCTGGCGGCGTCGACCTCGGTGACGGGCTCGCTGCGGGCCGTAGGGACGAGGTAAAAGCCGCTGCGGGCGCGCAGGTGCCATGTCCTGCCGCTGCGCATGACCTCGGGGGCACGGCCGGTGATGACGAACACCTGTTGCATCACCCCCTACTGTAGCTGTAGCCCGACCGTCTGTCAAGTGGTCAATGGCAGTATGTCGGTGACCGTGGCTGTGTGCGGTCTGATGGACGTGGTGATCGACACGCCCTGTGCGGAGATGGTGACGGTGGCGGCGGGGCGGCCCTGGGAGTCGGTGTAGGTGTCGACTCCCAGGAGCCTGCCGCTGACGGTGATGGTCATGCCGGGGCGGAGGTGGTCGGCGAGGTCGGTCATGTCCTTCCACAGCCACACGTCGAAGAAGGCTGTGCGGGAGCCGTTGAGGCCGTCCCTGCGGAGGCAGCGGACGGTGCGGACGGGGATGCCTCCGTTCGTGGTGCGTGTGGGTTCGACTCTGTAGACGCTGAGGGTGAGGGCGACCATGTTGCAGTCGGTGGGGTAGGCGGACCTGCGGGCGGCCTGGTCGTGGGCGGCCCGGGTAGCCTGCGCGGGCATGCACACCTCCTGCTGGTGGAGTTCAGCTGCGGCTGCGGCGCCGGGATACGAGCTTGTTGAGCAGCAGTCCCAGGGTGAGCTCGGTGAGCATTCCGGCTGCCCAGGCTGGGAGGATCTTCATCCAGCCCGGGAAGTTGGTCATCCCGAGCCGCACGAGGTCGGTGTCGCGGAGGGCCCAGAGGATGAGCCATCCGACGGGGATCGGGAAGCCTGCGAAGACGAACAGCCAGAATGCTGCGTTTGCCCATGCGCGGGCGATGGCGGGCAGGCGTGTGGGCGGCCGTCTCATCACCGGAGGGCGAGGATGGCGCCGAGTATGTCGTCCCCGGGCAGGAAAGTGTAGCGACCGGCGCGGATGGCTGCAACCTTTGGGTAGCGGTTGGCCGCTCCGACAAAGACGGTCGGGTTCGTCGGGATCTGTTCGACGGCGCCCTCAGGGGTGATGCGGAGGGCGGAGTGCACGGTCCAGGAAACGGTGTTGGGACGTTTCCAGGAGCAGGTTTTGGGATGCGGGAGGAGCCGGTGCTGCGCGAGGGCGCAGAGGACCACGGCGCCGGGAGGGAGCGCGAGGACGGACGTGCGAGCCGAGACGCCGCAGCCCCACCACGGCCCGGTGCGGATGGAGTACCGGCTTCCGCCGCAGAACCTGGGGATGGTGGCGCAGACGGGCCAGTGGTGGAGGTTGTCGAACAGGAACACGTCCCACATTTCCTCGACGGGCCTGCTCTCCCCCTGGCGGACCGCTCGGGCGGACGCCGCCAGGTAGGCGCGCGGGAACCTGTGGGACCGTGTGAAGAGCGGCCCCGGGTTGGAGCCGTTCTCCAGGGATTTCAGGACCTGCCTGGTGTTCCGCCAGCAGTCGCTGCTGGCGCTCCACCAGGTCGGGATCAGGCGGTGGGCGCAGGCGCTGAGGTGACGGCTTTCGGGTTCGACACTGGCAGGAAGCCGCGCGACCTGCTCCCAGGGCGGGGGGCAGTTGCAGGGCTTGCAGGGCATGGATGGGCCTCCTATGTGCGCTTCTTGCGATGCTTTCTGGGCCAGACCTTGTGGGCGGGATCGACGAGCCATGCTGCGAAGTCTCTGGAGAGCCTTCGGACGAACGGGGCCAGGCCGCCGGGGATGCACTCGACGATTTCCCGTCTTACCCACCAGTACGCGGTGCCGCGCCACCAGGCGACGGTGGCGACGGTGGCCCATGGCGCCAAGGCGTAGCTGGGCACTTCGGCTCCCGGGTAGCCCAGGCCGGGACATCCGCCGTGCAGGACGAGGCCGGCGGGCCCGTGCGGGCGGCGCTGGAGCTCGGACTCGATTTGGCGGCGCGCCCAGTCTGGGTCCACGGCCCGCGGGGAGTCAGGCCGCTGGGCGCCGGTCAGTCCGTGCACGAACTCCTCGACCCAGTGCGGGTTCGTGGTTCTGGCCATTCGTTGTCACCTCAGTCCAGCTCCTGGCCGCAGGACTCGCTGAGTGCCGGGCGGGAGCCGGTGTAGACGGTGATGCACGTGACCACGCCGGCGGGTTCCGGCTCGTCTCCGGGCACGACGGCGCGGAAGGCCACGCCCTGGTAGAGGTACCAGACTGCCTTCGCGGTTCGATTCCCGGGCCACGTGTACGTGGCTCCTGGGACGCGGGCTTCCGGGTGTCCGAACTCCCGGACGGCCCAGCGCAGAGGCATACCCACCTGGGCTCCTCCGGCGGTGGCCCAGGCGCCGCCGCAGTTGGTGTACAGCTGGACGGCCATGTCGCCCTGGAACAGGGCGCGGATCGGGCAGGTGGTGTCCTGGAGGATGGGGCCAAGCTCGCTTCGCGTGCTGCCGAGGCGTGCGGGCCCGATTTGTTTGCCGGGGACGATCAGGGTGGCCGCAGGCGCTGCGGCCACGGCAGTGGCGGCTGCGGCGAAGAGAGCGACCAAGCGCATGCGGCTACCTCCGGAGGATGTCGTCGGTGAAGGCCATGGTGGCGAGGAAGCCGACGGTGAGGATTAGGGAGAGCATCCCGATTCCGAAGGCGAGGTACTGGAGGAGCGGCTTGAGGTCCACGTGTTCACCTCCTGGTATCTCCCGAGCCGTCGAGCATTGCATGGGCGGTCCAGATGGCGAGGAGCTCGTCGAGTACGTCGACGGTTGGCGGAACGTGCTCGATGCCTCGGCAGGAACCTGCTGCGGGCTCCCTGTGCAGGCCGAGCCGGGCGGCGCAGTTCCTGCAGAGCGGGTGCCCCCAGAGCGAGAGGTCGCCATCCTGGCGTCTGCAGGCGAAGCAAATCCCGGTCATGGCTAAGGTGCTGAGTGTTGCCCGCGGCCTCCTGGGCCTGGGAGGCCGCGGGCGGTGGTGTCCCTGGGCGCTTTGCGCCTGGGGGTGGAGCAGGCGAGCAGCCCTTCATGCGGCGGCCCGGGACCGGGCCGTGGGGGTGCCCCGCCTGGGAGGCGGGCGGACGGGTTTGGGGTCCCGTCCGGCGGCGAGCGGCCGCACCCGCTGCCGCGCGTGGGGCTAGTTGTGGGCGAGGAGGGAGACGATGGCTAGCAGGAGGAGGAACGGAGCTGCGAGGGACAAGCAGCGGAGCAGGGCGGAGGTGAGGCTCCAAAGCAGGAGCAGTGCGATCCAGCGCACGGCTGCTGTTGAGAGGATTGCCCGGCTCACAGTGCGGCAGCCTGACAGGTGTTGACAAAGTGCTCCTGGACCTCGACGGGCGAGATGACGTGGCCCAGGCAGTCCAGGTGGTGGGAGATCAGCCTGGAGATGGTCTTCTCGGCAGTGCGGCGCTTGTGGCATCGGGTGGTCATGCTCATGGTGATGCCGCAGCTGTGGCAGGTGGCTTTCACCGTGATCAGGTGTACCGGGTTCTGCTTGCCCATTGCACCTTCTCCTTCCGTCCTTCGCCCGGGTCTGCGCCACCGCAGGCGGCGCACCGCCCTGGTTGCTTTCGCTGGCGCGCGTCTCATGGAGTTCGGTGGAGCGGGAGGCGGGATTTGAACCCGCGTTCTACCCGGTTAGAAGCCGGGGACCCGTCCGGGCTGGGCCACTCCCGCTCCTCGCCGGTCAGGGATCCAGCAGGGTGCTGAGGCTGCTGGCCTGTTCGTTGAGGCGGGCGAACAGCAGGGCGATACGGGCAATCTGGCCGGACAGCCGGGCGACCGCGTCACCGAGCGCTGCGGTCTGCTGAGGGGAAGGCTCGGGCCACCCGGAGCCCGACGCGAGCGAGAGGTGTATGGATTCGGAGACGTCGGCGAGATCGCCCAGGACGTCGCCGATTACGCCCAGCGCGTCGGCGCAGGCCTGCAGCGCCGTCCGGGCCAGCTCTGTGGCTGCCCGGCAGGTTTCGAGGTGGCGTTTCACGGCCTGGATCTCCTTCCTGTTGTTCAGGCCACCCAGATAAATCTGGCTGCCTTTTCGCGCTTGGCGGTGGCGGCCTTCTGGCGGAGCCACCTGACGACCTCACTGGGGGGAGGGGGGATGTCCGGGTCCTCCTTGGCTTCGCGGGCTAGGGCCAGCAGGGACGCCACGTCGAGGATCAGGAAGCCGGTATCCGCGGTGTGTGTGTAGTGAGGACAGCGGTCCGCGTCGATGACGTCGAGAGCGTCGAGCGCCCACCGGGTGACCTGTTCGGGGACCGCGTCACGGCTCTCGACCAGCATGGTGCTCCGGGTGGCTTGCATGCATCTCACCTCCGGGGGTGTGCGGCCGTCAGAGGAGCTGGCGCTGCTTGAGGGTCAATAAGCGAGGACGCAATTTCAGCGTCCCCCTGCAGCCCGGACGATCTGATCCAGCAGCGGGTCGCACTGCCGGACCAGCTCGTCCCGGTCGGCCATCCAGTCCACCGGGAGCTCCAGCAGGCGGGCCAGGGCGGCCCGGGCCTCCCGCAGGGTAGGGAAGGTTCGGCCGACGACCCGGAGTCCGGAACGGACGTGCCGGATGGCGTAGCCGCGACCGCTAGGCTCCCGGTGGATGGCCAGGCCTCGGCTGTAGAGAGCGGGGACCTCCTGGCCGGAGATGGTGATGGTAGTCCTCGTCATGGCATCACCTTCTGGATCTCGGCGATGGCCAGGTCCAGCTTTTCGGCCAGCGCGAGCAAGTTGCTGGCCTGGTTGCGGAGGTGGTCTTCGGAGTCCGGGCTCCGCAGCCAGAGGCTCCGTGCGGTCTCGCCCCATGCGCGGAGGCGGTCCCGGACTTCCCGGATGAGGTCGACGGGGTCCTGGTTATGCATTGCGGCGAGGGCCTGCGTGGCGAGGCGTCTGCAGAGCTCCGCCAGGAGCATGCCGGCGTGCTCGCCGCTTGCCACAATGGGCTCCTCTGCAACGACTTCGTCCCCGAATACGGGTGCGGTGATGCAGCAGCAGCCGCACCCGGCGTTGGCAGCGTACAGGGACAGGACGCCGTCGTCGTCCTGGACGTCCAGGTGCAGGCTGATAAGTGTCCTCACGGGGTCGTGCTCACTCCCACGGATGGAGGCGCCGCCCTCCGGAGCCGTGAGGCGCGGTGCTCCGGAGGGCGGCTGCGGAGGAGGAGGGAGGAGGAGCGAGGTGGGGGATGTTCTGGTTCAGAACGGCACGTCCTCGTCCTCGGGCTCGACCGCGGCCTCCAGGGCGGCGGTCTCGAGGGCCTCGTCGCTCGCCGCGGGCTCGGCCTCCGCGGCCTGGCCGTTGCCGTTCCCGTTCTTGCGGCCGTCCGGGAGGAAGGTGACGATCCCGACGACCTCGGTGGCCCACCGGCGCTGGCCGTTCGTCTCGTACTCCCTGACCTGGATGCGGCCGCGGACGGCGGCGAGTCGGCCCTTCTGGAGGTACCGAGCTGCGGCCTCGGCGGCGGCCCCCCAGGTCACGATCGGGATGAAGTCCGCCGTGCGGTTCTCCCGGTCCTTGCCGGGCCGGTCCACGGCGAGCCGGAACTGGGCCACCGGCTTCCCGTTGGGGGTGTACCGCAGGGTCACGTCGGTCGCGATGCGGCCGACCAGGGTGACGCTGTTGACCATCTGTGCACCTCCTTCGAGCGATTCTTGAGAGTCTCGATTGGGACCGCGCGCGTCAGCGCGCAAGGGGAGTGGCAGGGAGCAGGACCTGACCTTCGAGAAGCGAGTCCTCGAGGTCCCACAGGAGGCGGCGCAGGCGCAGCTCCTCGAGCCACCCGGTCTTCGGTGCAGGCTGCAGCCGCTCCAGGTCTCCCCACTCGCGGTGGTGGGCGATGCGGGCCGCGATCTGCAGCGGGTCGAGCCTGGGGATTTTGCCGGCGTAGACGGCCTGCCGGTGTTCGTTGCATGCCGGGCAGCAGCAGCCGCCCGTGTAGGCCTGGAGGCTGCACGGCAGCTTCACGATTGCACCTCCTCAAAGCTGAACGTCGTCGTCGGGCGGGAAGTCCTCCGGGGGAAGATCCGGCTCCATCTCGGGTTCGGGCTCCACTTGCGCCTGGGCCTGCCTCCGGGTGTCGGGCAGGAACCGGACACGGTCGGCCACCACCTCCCCGACACGGCGGCGCTGCCCTCCGGACTCGTACTCCCGGATCTGGAGCCGCCCGTCCACGGCGACCAGGCGGCCCTTCTCCAGGTGCCTGGCCACGCTCTCTGCCGACTGCCGCCACACCACCACGGGGATGAAGTCCGTCCCCTTGTCCTTCCCGGGGCGGTCCACGGCGATGCGGAACCGGGCCACGGGAACCCCGGACGCGGTGTAGCGGAGCTCGGGCTTGTCCGTGATCCGGCCGATCAGTACCACACGGTTGAGCATCTCACCCTCCCTCGACTCGATTGGGGTTTTACCTCGTGGCCGCGCCGTGGGGCGCAGGGCGCAACACCTGCGACCCGGACTCGGGAGCACGGGGGTGGAACCGCACTACCGGGGTACTCGTACAGCTTGTTCGAAGCGGCGACCCTGGGCTTGGTGCCCCGGCGGAGGTTAGAGCTGCGCGAGGATCTTGAGAAACTCTTCCCTGGAAACTCCGATCTCTCTCAAGATTGCGGCAAGCAAAGGTCTTGAGATATCTCGCCCAGGGTGGTGCGGAACGGTCGTGAACCGCCCGTCGGGATGGCGGTAGAAGACGTGGCTCCCACGTTGCCGCTCGCGCTGAAACCCAAGGGTGATGAGGACGCGCTCCAGGGTTCGCGCGTCCACGGTTGGCAGACGGCTCAAACTGAGACCTCGACCCGGTAGATGCCGGCGAACTCCGGCTCCGAGACGTCGGAGTCCCCGGTGGATTCGAGGACGAGGAGGACGACCTCCTTCAGGTTCGCCAGCAGCTCTTCCAGGCTTGCAGCCTGCGTGTGAGCTCCCGGCAGGGAGGGGACCAGCCCCACGTACAGGCCGGTTTCAGGGTCCCTCTCGACGTAGGCCGTGAAGGTGCGCTTCGTCGCCATCGACAACATGATAACCGATCGGTGGGCGTGAGCTACCGGTTCTTCAGGAGCTCCAGGGTGCGGCGGCGAGGAGCTGCCACCCGAGCTCGGGGGACCTCGGGTCGAACCGGACCACGGTCAGCCCGCGCTCGAGCGCGAGGCGTACGGTGTGGCCCGTGCCTCCCGGCGACCCGTCCCACACGGCCAGGAGCACCGAGGCCCGCTCGACCATCCACCGGTTGCGGGCCAGCAGCAGCCGGCGGGCCTGGCCGCGCGAGTGGACCGGCCCGTACCAGAGGACGTGGACCAGGTCGGCCCGCTCCAGAAGCCTGAGGTAGTGCTCACGAGCCGGACGTGGCCACCGGTCCTGCTGCCCCTCGAAGGGTATGGCCGCTACCAGCCGGCAGGGGAGGCCCCGCCCGCGGGCTGCAAGGACGGCCTCGGCAGCCCACTGGTCCACCCCGAGGGCCATACCGCAGACAAAGACGGCCCCCGGGTACTTACGAACGGTCCGGAGGACAATCTGCACCAGCGCCTGGCGGACCCGCCTGGCCACAGGCGAATCCCCGCGGTAGCCGCCCAGCTTGTCGGGCCGGTGCCCGGTGAATGCTACTACCACGGGGGAGCCGGGCCACGGGAGCTCAGGCGAGTGCGGCATGGCGTCTAAGGACCGCGCCGCAGGCGCAGTCTAGACCCGTTCCAGAATGCCAGGGATTCGGGCGGCTACCAGAGGCGCGGGGCTCCCAGCCCGTCGAAGGCCCGGTCGTTGGATACCACCACGGCTCCTTCGAGCATGGCCTGGGCCGCGAGCACCCGGTCGAATGGATCCCGGTGTGGATGCGGCAGACCGCCGGCCAGGATGGCATGCTCGCAGGTGATCGGGAGTTCGGTCGCGCGCAAGGTTCGGAGGTGACGGCCGAAGGCAGAAAGGATCACCTCGGCCTCGGGAAGCCTGCCGAGCCGGTGCTTGATGGCGATCTCCCACGCCGTGGCGCTGGAAACCAGCCGGACGTTCGCGGGATCCACAATCGCAAGGCGCGCCCGCCGGCCGAGCTTGTCCGGATCGCCTATGGCCCAGAGTAGTGTGTGCGTGTCCAGCAGGAGCTTCAGGACCGACCCTCCCACGCCCGGAGCTCCTCTTCCGGCAACGGCTCGAAGAACGAGTCGGGAACTTGAAACTTGAGGAACCCCAGGGGCACAGGCTCCGGCTCGACGGGGACGAGCTTGGCGTAGGCCTTGCCGCGCTTCCCGATGAGGATCTCCTCCCCTGCCCTGGTCCGCTCGAGGAGCTCGGAGAGCCGTGCCTTTGCCTCGTGGACGTTCACCAGCTCGGCCATGAGAATCACCCGGCGAGTAGGTTAGGTTGGCCGGACCAGAAGGGTCAAGTGTACCGGGGCTGGGGCTCATGCCCCCTGGCCCTGTGACACCGGACCCGCTCGCGAAGCCGGCACACTTCCGCGCCTACAGCGACTGCCGGCCGGGACTCGAACCCGGAGCGCCACCTGGCGCCCTCACGCCCGGCAGCCGCCGCGCCGACCCCCCACGGCGGACCGGTCCTGCGCCGGCTCGGCAGCAACCGGGACCACGGCCCCGGGACCCGCCGGCGCCCCCGTGGAGGGCTGAGCCAACTCAGCACACTGCCCGGCTCCGGCAAACACCTGCGGGCCGGCAACCGAGCGGTGAAGTCGCACAGAGGACAGCGCCCCCAAGGGCGCACACCGCCTATCAGTGCACTCGGGAAGATCCCAGGGCAAGGCCACCAAGGTCGGTGCACCGGTCGCCCGATCCCCACCGCAGTTCCACCGACGCCCCGGCCTCGGCCATCGCTGCGAACAGCGACGGACCGGCCACCCGCCAGGCCGCGCGCAGGCAGGCCCGCGCGACGGACCGGCGCACGACCGGGACCCGCATCAACGCGCTCCACCAGCCGCGCGCCGCCAGGGCCACCAGCCCCCCAACCACCGCGCTGATCCACACTTCCATTGCGCCCCGGACCGCGCCCGAAGGGCGCACAGAAACCGAGCAGCCGAGGGCACACGCCCCGCGCTCCACTCACCCAGGGGGCCTGAAGGGAATGGGGTTGCGGTCGCCGAGCCGGTGACTCCGAAGCCACGCGAGTAGCTTCCAGGGGTATGGCCGCAGGGCGGGAAAAGCCGAAACCCTTGTCCTGACTGCGCTTGAGGCTCATTTCCCGCACGGGAATTCCCGCGGGAATTTCCCGCCGATGTTCGACGAACACCGACGGGAAAAGGAGCCTTTTCCCGTTCACGTTCGACGATCACATGTTTGACATTTCCCGCCAGCGTTCGACAAACACCAGTGCGACGCGCGCGGAGGTCAGCCGCCCTGCTTGCTGGCCACTAGGTGGGCGTGTCCGTTCTGTTCCAGCCACTTCTGGAAGTCGCGGTCCCGCTCCAGGAACTGCGTCAGGACCTGCTCCATCACGTAGTACCGGTCGGTGGCGCCCCCAAGGTACTTCGCATACAGGTCCAGCCTGCTCAGCAGGCTCACCGGAAGCGCCATGGTGAGCTTCTTGCGCGGCTCCACGTGCTTCGGCGCGACCTTGATCGATGCCATGACGGACCACCTCCGTCATGAACAGTTACCAGGATGGCGCACCGACGTCAAGAAGATGGCGACCGGTACGCCTCCCGGATGGCGAACCGCCATCCGGGAGGCAACCGCAGTGCTGCCGGGGCCACAGCACACTCCCGCCCGGAGCCCCACCAGGCTATCCGCCGTAGGGGCTTTCACCCAGGTCGGCCGCGTCCTGCTCGTCGGGTGCCACGCGGCCGGGGAACCCGATCTGCCTGAGCACCTGCCACCTGAAGGCCAAGTAGACCGCACCGCTGCGGTCCAGCCTGTACACCGTGCGGTCGTCGGATTCCCCCCTGAGAACCAGCGCGGTCCTCCACAGGGCGAACACCGTCTCAGGCCTCCCGCCTAGGGCGTCGATGTGCCCGGCCAGGACGTCCCGGCGGACCAGCAGCAGTTCCTCCCCGGACCGGGTCACGTGCCTCCACCGCCCCATCGGCTGGTCGCCCTCGCCGGTGTAGTCCGGGTGTCCCTCGAACCGCTCCACGTTCTGCCGGACCAGATCCAGACACTCTGCCAGGAACGGGAGTGCCGCAATGGCGCGGGCGGCCTCCTCGGAGGAGTCCTGGTCACCTTCTCCCGGCGTGTCATCACGAGCAGGGGTCGGTGTCTGCCCGGAGGAGGGACGGGTTCTCTGGCCCCTGCCGGCCGCGGTGCTTCCGGCAGAGTCACCGGAGGCGTCTCGCCGGCGGTCCGCCTCCTGCCGCGGAGCATGGCCGTGGACCCTGACAGAGTCGGGGGTGATCCTCCGGAACCTCCTGGAGACCTCCGCCTGCAGGTCCGGGGGGAGCATTCTGCACGCCTGCCGGGTGAAGTTGAGGCAGTTGACGGCCTTGCCGTCCACGATCACGCTGACGCGCGGGCCTAGCAGGCCCTCGGCGATCCACCGGGTGTTGAGGTCCACGAACTGCAACCTGGCCTTCCTGCCGAAGTCCATGAAGTAGCCGAACGGCACGAGCGCCTCGCCCCTCCGGTCGGCGTAGACGTAGCCGGGGGTTCCGTCCTCGACGCGCTGGTCGGTGAGCCTACCGGCCAGCAGTGCCCTGAAGAAGGCCACGAGGTGGCCTTCCGACAGGTCGATTGGAGGGTCGCCCTGCCGGCCGTCGGATGCCCCTGTGGAGGCCCGGGAGGCAGCTGCTGCACTGCCTGTCGCCGCCTGCCCCTGGCCGTTCGGGGCGCTACCGTCCTGCTGCCGGGAGCCGGGAGCGTCCTGCTGGGGCGGAGGTTCCAGCAGGTCGGGTTCCGGTGTCTGGATCTGGAGGGTGGGGGCGTCGGCCGGCCCGTGCCGCACCGCGACGGCTTCAAGATGGGCGGGCTGCGGCATGGCCCGTGGTTCGGATGGGGGTGGCGCCGGCGGTGTCACCCGCTCCGGGGCGGGTGGCGAGGGCATGACGTCGTCGAGCTCCAGCTCCCTGGCGTAGAGGTGCACCCAGCCGGGTGCCTTCGGGAGGGGTGCCGGTAGACTCTGGTCGTCGTGTACGGGCCGCATGTAGACCATCGCCTTGCGGTTGCCGGGGAGGACGACGACCGCCTCGAACGGCTTCATGTTCCGCATCTCGTCGGGGGTGAGCAGGGGCCTCGTGGAGACCAGCAGGCGGGCGCCGGACCGGCGCTGGCTCAGGAACCCGCCCTTGTACTCTGCGGACGGCTCCACGATGGTCTTCTCGCCGAGATCCCGGCTGATGCGTGCCGCCTGTTCCGGCCGCAGGTCGTATCCGAAGACGACACGGGTGTGGAGGTTTGCGATCAGTACTTCCGCCTGCTCGCGGTCGAACAGAGATGTCAGCTGCTCGGTATCCTGGGTGGCCAGCACGAAGGACACCTTGAGGTCGCGGTAGGTGGCGACGTACTCGGGGAGGTTTCCGATGTACCCCAGGGTGCCGATCTCGTCCAGGTAAAGGGTGACGGGGACCGGCAGTCCGGATGGCCTGCGCTTCTCCCCGATCTTGCCCAGGACGTCGAGGAGCTGGCGGATGAACAGCGACGTGAGGATCTGCCGGTTCTCCCTCGGCTGGGTGGGCAGTCCGATGACGAGGGTGGTAGGCTGGAGGGCGATGGTCTCCAGCCGGAAGTTGCTGTAGGCGGTGGACTGGACGACCTCCCGCTCGGCGAATACCGACAGCGCCTGCTGGATTCCGAGCATGGCACCCACCAGGGTGCGCTCGTCGGCGCTCAGGATGGTGGCGAAACGGTCGCGCCACTTGCTCCGGGAGGGTTCTGGCCACAGCTCGAACATGCGGACGAACTCGTCGCTGGACAGGTGCGACAGCACGAGCACGAACGGGAGGGACTTGGGAGGGGGCAGCGGGTCGCCCTCCTGCATCTGGAGGACGTGCCGGACCTTGTCCTGGATGGCGTCCGAGGCGAAGGCTTCCGGAGGCTCTTCTGTGACCATCTGGATGAGCAGGGTCAGCAGCTGGCGTTCCATGCCTTTCCAGAAGGGGTCTCGCCTCGGGTAGTCGGGGGTGTTGGAGAGGATCAGGGCTGCCGCGGTGGCCGGGTCCATGGGGTCCGGGACGTAGTCCAGGAAGTTGAACCTCATGGTGGACTGCGGCGGGTCGAACGGCGCCCACACGTACAGCCGGCGCTTCCTTCCGGCGACCACCGGCCAGAGGAACTGGATGATGTCCGGGTGCTTGACGTCCACGACGACGCTGCTCATGGCGGGGCGCCCTTCGGTACCGTCGAGGGCGGCGTCGGCGGCCAGCCAGCGCTTGAAGCCGGAGCTGGTCTTTCCGGCGCCGGTGACTCCGAGCACCCAGACGTGCTGGAACCGCTGCTCGAGCGGAAGCCCGAGCTCGACCGGTCTCTTCGTCCCCGCGCCTCGCAGTGTGGTCCCCATGGGCATCGCCCCGGCCTCAGGCCGGGCGGCGGGGGTCTTCCTGACGGAGTAGGGCACCAGGTCGGCTTCCGAGCTCCACCTGGACGTCGCCTGGGATTCCGAGGGGGGCACGCGGAGGCGGCGGCGCATCTCCGCGTACGCCAATCCGGCCAGCAGGGCGCCGGCTACCATGGCGCCACCCAGGTAGTCCGGGGCCTTGCGCTCGAGGTACCACCCTGCCGCATCCCACCAGCGCCGGCAGTACGCCCTTTCCTGGGCGCTGTGCCTGCCGGCGGGACTCATCGCCGGGCCTACGCAGCGGGCCAGGATCGGGATGACGCGGAGGTAGGGGAAGGAGAGTGCGTGGCGGACGGCCGGCGGCTGGAGGCGGAGCGCCCAGGCGGCGAACCCTGTGAGCGCCAGGTGGGCCCCTACGAGGAGTGCACCTGAGATGGCGGCGACGATGACGTATCGGGGCCAGACGGACGGGTAGTAGACTTCTCTGGACATGTCCCGGTCCCTCCCAACCGGATGCTTTGCAGGGCGTCAGAGGTAACGCTGCTCCCAGTACGGATCCAGCTCCTCGTCACTCGGCACGTCGTCGTCGGTCGGCTCGATCCTGGAGCCCGCCGGCGCCGACGGCTCGATGATCCCCTCGGGGCCCTCCAGCCCCAGCGGGGTCTGCCGGGCGGGTGCGTCACCCCCCCGGGGCGGGAACAGCCTGTCGTAGTCGGGGCCGAAGGTCCCCGGCGGCGGAGGTTCCCAGCCGAGCCGCCGGAGGTCCTCCTCGGCGCCCCTGTAGAACCGCTCGCTGGCCTGTTGGAGGTACTCCTGGATGTCCGGCGAATCCGGCAGCGTCCTGTCGAACCCCAGCCGTTCGGCGATGGCGTAACCCGCCGGGCCGCCGTACGTCGCGAGGCCGGCGAGCGCTCTTTGTATGGCGGACCTCCCGGCGCTTAGAGCGGCACTCGGAGCGGTTCGGACCGCCTCCCACCCGCTGCGGATGGCGGCCCCTGCGGCCCGGGCGGTGGGGAATCCCCAGGCGCCGCGCGGCGCCAGCGCCCCCGCCGCTGCCGCGACCGGCCTGCCGGCCATCCGGCCGGCGAAGTACAGGCCGGCCAGCGCGCCCGCCACGCTTTCCACGCGGCCCACGAACGCGCTGGCGATGCCCTGCACGTTCAGGAGGGTGAACACGCCGATGGCGAGCATCACGATGGCGGGCACCAGCTCCTTCAGTCCGACGATGGACTGCATGAGCTGGCCGAAGTCTCCTGAGGCGCGGAGGATCCCGTCCGCGTACGCCAGGATCCTGTCGGCCACCGCGACGTTGACGATGATGCCGGCGACGGCCTTGGTGAGCATGGCGACGAGGGCGGAGTGCAGGACGACCTGTAGCCACTCGAAGACGAAGTTCTGGGTGGACCGGCTGGCCAGGCAGGCCAGCGACAGAGGGGTGAGGAGGACGGCGACGGCCAGGGTGACGTAGCTGCCGAAAAGGAGGAAGTTGTAGATGGCGATGGCGACCACCATGAAGACCAGAAACAGCAGCATGACGGCCGCCGCGTAGATGGCGACGAAGATGAACTTGACCGCGTCGAACAGGCCCATGCCGGCGATTCCCCCGGCCGCGGTGTTGATGGCGTCCTGGAGGCGGACCAGCGCCTGGTCCATGGCCCTCCCGGCCCCCACGGCGTCGAAGACGGCGAACCCGATGGCGCCGAGGGCGGAGTGGAAGTCGGTGACCACCTTTCCGACGAACTGGAGGTTGGCGAAGATGGTGCCGACGATGGCTGCCCGGATGAGAGCGTCCGTCACCAGGCCCGGGGACTGCTGTGCCAGAGCCATGTAGAGGTTCCAGAGGAAGAGGAAGGCGGCCAGCAGGACGCCGATACGGAGGAGCCAGGTGGTGACGGCGGGATTACCGGCGATCTCCCTGACGATGAGATTCGTGAAGTCCGACGGGCTGAACAGCAGCTCGAAGAAGGTCCGCTGGGGCTCCGGCTGGCCTGGGGTCTGGGCTGCGGCCGGGGAGACCGGCAGGAGGGCCGCCGCCAGCGCGGCCCCGATGACGGCAGCGCGCGCGGCGGCCCTCACCGGCTACCTGCCTCCGTACAGGTTCGAGATGGAGTCGTACATCTGCCTCTCGGACTGCCGGGACCGGTCGTCCGGCGCGATGGAGGCGACGCCTCCGAGTGCGGTTCCGACCCCGTTGAGGGCCGAGGTTACGGTGAGCTTCGCGGCGACGGCCTCCTGCTCGGCCTCGCGCTTGCGCTGCTGGTTCAGCAGCTCCACCAGGGCGGCGGACTGTTCCGCGACGGAGGTCAGCTGCTGGCTGAGGGCAGCCTGCTGCTGCACCAGGGCGGTGAGGCGGGCGGACAGGTCGGCGTTCTGCCTGGCGTTCTGGTCCATGAAGGCGGCGAACCCCTCGATGAGCAGCTGCACGGCTGCCCGGGTACTGGGGGTCTCCGCCGCGCGGGCGGCGAGCTCCCTGGCCGAGGCGGAGGCGGCCTCGAGGTTGGCGGCCATGGACGTGTCGGAGGACACCGTGGACGAGGTGTCCTCGGCGACCTGCTGGGCGCCGCGGGCCCGTGCTACGGACGCGTCCGTGGCGGCGCTCAGCTCCTCGTGGGCCCTCACGGTGGAGGCCAGCTCGGAGGAGGGCTGCTGTTCGATGATCTGCCTGGCGGCCTCCGACACGCTGCCGGCGGGCGGGCCGGCGGGCTCTCGGAACCTTCCGACGAAGAAGCCGAGCAGGCCCCGCAGCTCGGCCGGCAGGCCGCCCATCATGCCCTCCAGCCAGCGGGCGATGGAGTCGGAGGCGTAGCGGGTGTCCGTGATGGGGGCGATTTTTGCCCGGACGGCGTCCAGCCCGGTGGAGAACTGGGTACCCACCCAGCTGCGGAACCGGCCGAACAGGTCCTGAAGCTGTGTGAGAAGGTCCCAGAGGGCACCTCCACTGCCCCCGGGGGTCTGGGCCATGGCCGGCTGTGTGGCCAGTGCGACCACCAGGGCGATGCAGACCGCGGCACGCAACATATTCCCTACCTCCCTCCTGTCCGTACGACGGGTGTGCCGGCCTGAGGGGCGGGCCTCCGGCTCCGGGACGGCATGCCCCTGGGCACGTCCCGGGCCAGCGCCTCGACGGCGCTGAGGACGTCTCCGTACTCCGTGACGTACCGCTCACGGAGGAGGCGGCTTGCGGCGTCGCTTTCGGAGATCCAGCGGTCCTGGGGGGTTGGGACGTAGGCGCCGATCACGGCCTCCTGGCGGTCGCCCAGGCGGCGGACGATCATGAGCTCTCCGTACGTTCCCTTTGCCATCCCCAGGCCGGCGAGCTGCCGCATCTGCCGCGCGTTGAGGCGGAGCAGCTGGGCGGCGAACTCCGGGTCGGCGGCCCGTGTGAGGTAGTAGGTCTGCGCGTTGCTCAGGATGGCGACCGCGTGCTCGCTGTCGCGGAAGTCCGCGAGGTCCTGGCTGATGCTGAGCACGCCGCTGCCGGTGGTTCGGAGCCGCCGGTACAGGTCCTGGATGAAGTCCCCGGCGATCCGGTCGGCCAGCAGGGCCCAGACCTCGTCCAGGACGATGAGCGTGGGACGCGAGCCGACCCCGCTGCTGACGTGCCGCCAGACGAGGTCGGTGATGAGCAGGACCGCCACCGGGAGCAGCTCCGGCTCCTGGGCCAGCGGGGCGGTGTCGAACAGGATCCAGTCCTCCTGGAGGCTGACGGTGCTGGGGCGGTCGACCAGGTCGGCGTACCGGCCGCGGTCCACCCACTGGTAGAGGCGGGTGGCGATGCGGCGGGCGATAGCCCTATCCTCGTCGCCGAGGTCGTGGGTACCCGCCACCGCTCCCAGGTTGCGCATCGTGGAGACGATGTCGTGCAGGAAGACCGGCTCCAGGGCGGCCGATCCGTCCGGTGCGGCCCGGAGGTTGCGCAGGTACGCCTGCCGGACGGCGGCCTGGACCACGTTCCGCTCCTGCAGGCCCAGGGCCTCTCCCCGTTCGGAGGCCATGCGGCTGATGAGGGTGACGAGGAAGCTGAGCTTGGCCGGATCCGGCTCGGTCTGCCCGGCCGGCAGGTCGCACGGGTTGATGGCGACGCCGGCCGTGGGGTCGAAGGTGACGTACTGGCCGCCGACGGCGCGGGTGGCGGTGAGCCACGGCCCCGGAGGGGTGTTGCTGCCGCGGTCGACCACGATCACGCGGGCGCCGGCCGAGTAAGCGTGCAGTGCGAGGCCGACCGCGAAGACGGTCTTGCCGGAGCCGGTAGGCCCTGCGAGGACCGCGTTCCAGGCACTCAAGCGCGGGTCGAACGGGTCGAGCCACATCACGCTGGCGTAGCGGGTACGCAGGGGCATGACGGGTTTCTCGTCGAGCCTCGGCGGGCCGGCGATGGGCAGGAAGTCGACGCCGTTCTCGGCCTCCGCGGCCCGGGTCCTGGGCATGATCTGGCCGGAGAAGGGGGCCAGGGCGAAGAAGGTGCGGGCCAGCGCGGCGTCCTCGACCACCAGCTGGACGTCCTGCATCTCGTTGGCAAACCAGGACACAACCTGCTCGGTCCTGCGTTCGGCCTCCTCGCGGGTGGGGGCGGCGACGACGATCCCGCACCCGATGCGGACGATGTCCGTCTCTCCGCCGGCCAGCCTGTACTGGGTTTCGGCGACCTTCTCGATCCCGCGGACGGCGGCGACCTCGTCCTGTCCCATGTTGGACTCGGCGACGCTGCGCAGGAGGCGCTGGCGCAGCAGCAGGCGCCGCACGGCCGCGCCCCTCGGCTCGCGGACCAGGTCCACCACGACGGTGAGGGGGAAAGCCCTGCTCAGGAGGGTGCCGAGCATGTTCATGGTGGTGGAGCCGACCGGGAGGGAGTCGATGCTCATGACCTGGACGGTGTAGCCGTCCACGAGCAGGTGGCGCTCGTCCCGGACCACGCTGCTGCCGGCGGCGATTGAGCGGAAGGTGGTGGGGGCGGCCCAGTGTCCCTTGCCCAGCCACCCCCTCGCCGTGGCGTAGAAGCTGCGGTCGACGTCCACCAGACGGTCTGCGGAGGGGGCCCGGGGAGGCCTGATACCGGCCGCTGCCCGGGCCGGGTTGAAGTACTGCCAGGCCCACTCCATGTACCCGTCGGCGGAGAGGGGCCTGGGTTTGAATCCTGCCGCCTCCAGGACGGTTACGACACGGTCCCGGAGGGTCGCGATTTCCCGGAGGTCCTGTTCGAGGGCGTCCCTGGGGAGGGGCGTGAACGGCTGCTTCCGGAATCGCAGTCCGAGCAGCCACGCGCACGATGCGCCGACGGCGGCTCCGGCGAGGAGGGCGGGTCCCCACTGCCCTGTGGAAGCCACGAGGAGGGCGGCGGCGCCCCCGCTCAGGAGGGGCCACAGAAGACCGCCGCGTCTGCGGTCCCTGGGAGGGTGGTAGGTGAAGCTGACGAGCAGCCTCCTCCTGGCGAGCTGGCGGCTTGCCGCTGCCTGCCTGAGCGCCTCCACGCGGTGGGCGTGGAGGCGCTCGGAGGCAGGCCCCCCCCGACCTCCTGCCGCGGCGAAGCCGTCGGCGATGGAGGGGAACTCGTGCCGGCGCAGGTAGGTGAACCTGACCCTCTCCCCGGGCGGCACGGTCTCCACCAGGCGCATGAGGCGCCTGTGGAGCATCTCCAGCTCCGTGTCGCTCATGGTGTCGAGGTGGGGGAGGTCGACTTCCACGCCCACCTCGTAGCTGCCGTCGCGCAGCAGGAGCGCGTCCCCGACGACGGCCCAGTAGGGCAGGAGCCTCGTGAGGGAAGCCGCCTGGACGTCGGGGTCGCTCATTTCCCTGGCAGGGTCCAGTGCCATGCTACGCTCCGTTGGACGAGAGGATCTTTTCGAGGGCGTCCTCGCCGCTGGTGGCCGGGACCACTCCGTCCTCCGGCAGGTAGAGCATGACCCCTCCCCTTGCGGGGCGGACGATGATCTTGCCCTCGCGGGCCATCCGGTTCGTGACCTCCACCGGGTCCTTGGAGAAGTACTTGCGGAACGCCTCGTTGAAGCCCGAGTAGACGGAGTGGATGCCTTTGTATCCCGGCCTGCGGAGGGCGCGGATGGCCCGGACGACGAACTCCTCCTCGGTGAGGTTGTGCTTCAGCTCTGCGGCTGCGCTCACCGCGCATCACCTCCCCGCGTGACGATTTCCGGGTGTGTGACGGGTCTGGCCCAGACGTCCGGGGTCGGCATCCAGACGTCGGGCTCTCCGAGGGACACCAGAGCGTCCCGCAGGAAGTAGCGAGGCTTGTCCCTGCGGAACAGCATCCAGACGGAGAACACGGCGGCCAGGGCAAGCATCTGGACTCCGAAGGTCAGGTTGGCCTGGCCGACCTGCAGAGGCAGGTTGGGGACCAGGGCGGAGATCAGGTACCCGGCCCCGGCAAGGACGATCAGGTCGTCCTGTTCCAGCCCCATCATGGAGATGGGCTGGTCGATCTCGCGGCGAACGGGGTGGACGAGCAAGCCGGCCTCCTGCTACTGCACGTACCGGCTGACGTCGATGCCCAGCATGGACAGGATGTTGGGGGCGTAGACGATGGCCAGGCCGACCAGGGCGACGAAGATGAAGCCGCCGGCGCCGGCCCGCTCCATACCGAGCACGACCTTGAAACCGACGACGAGCCAGGCGAGCGCGATGAGCAGCTTGCCGGGGCCCAGGAGCCACTGGACCAGGCCCCTCATGAACTGCTCGAAGGGGGACAGGGCCTGCTCAACGTTCCCTCCCTGCTGCTGAGCGAGGGCGGCTCCCGCGGCCAGCAGGACGATGCAGAGCGCCACCACGGCCATGGTGGCGGCCCCCGCGGCGGACTTCGTTCTCATGGCGTGGCACTCACCTCCTCACGGTTTTTCCGTCACGTCAACGGGACGGCCGGTACTGCTACGGCGAACAACACCGCGTACAGCTTGAAGGACCCCCGGGGCCGGTCCGGCGGGTCGAAGAGGAACGGGAAGGCGGCGCCGCACGCCAGGAGTGCGACTGCACCCCAGGCCGCCGCCTCGGCAGGCGGAGCGCCCCTGCGCAGTGCGGACGCCGCGACTGCGGTCGCCACACACCAGGGAACCAACAGGCAGAGGACACGGATGACTCCGACGGCGAGCCTCCTGGATTTCACGGCCTTCCTCCCGAGAAGTCCGACATGGCGATGACGCTGATGACGGTCCCCTTGGGCAGGTGGGCGACCACCACGGGGCCGCTGCCATGGGGAGTCTGCGGGGTCATCGCCTGTGCCAGAGACTGGCTGTAGACGTCCCAGAAGTTCGGCTCGCGCTGCTGGACCGTGACGAAGCCGTTCGTGATGGTGACGGACTGGGACTGCACGCGCGCCTTGAAGTACTCGCTGGCGGCCTGCAGGGAAGAGCTCAGGATGGTCTGGGTCATGTTGGGCATGACGGTCCGCACCTGCCCGGACAGGGCGGGTTTCCCGGCCACGGGGTCGTAGGCGACCCCGTTGAAGGGTGAGGACCGCCCGTTCTCGCCGATGACCTGGTTGAAGCTGATCTCCACGCTGCCGTCGCGCGCCATACGGGCCTGACCCCACAGCAGGGCACCTGCGAGCGGACCGTCGGTGACCTCGGCGAGCGCAGGCACCGCACCCCACGCGGGGGAGACGCTGATGGGAAGGGCCAGGCGAGCCTGGAAGACCTGGCCCACGTGCACGGCGGGCCCCTTCTGGGCAGCGCTCTGGTCTACGGGGGCCTCCGGAGGCCCTTGCTGAGCGCCCGTCTGAGCCTGTCCGGGAGCGACTTGCCCGCCCTGTGTTGCGCGGAACAGCACCGCCGACTGGGGCTGCCCCTGCGGCTGACCGGCCTCCTCGGCCTTGAAGGCAAGGTGGGATCCGGCTTGAGCCTGCTGGGGTTGCGGCCGGCCTCTGAAGAGGACGGCGCTGCCTGCGTTGTCCGCCTGCGTTGCCTGCCGTGCCCGGTAGAGGACCGCCTGCTGGGGCGGTGCCGCCGCAGCGGGTGGCGCAGGGGGCGCCTGCCGGGCTTCGGGCTCCGGGGCGACGGGCGGAAGAGGCAAATCCACGGCCGCGGGCTCCCGAGGCGCGGAGGAGGGCGACGCACTCACCTGCGGTACCCGCGTCGTGGCCGCGTCTGGCCGTTCGGCAGCCGGAGGCGGGACCGGAGCCGGTGTGCTCTGAGGCGGGACGGGCGCCCGAGACACGGTCTGCGGGGTGGGTGTGGCCGTGGGGGCGACTGCCTGCTTGCCGGTGGACGGGGGGCGCGCCGACTGGGTGAACAGTGCGAGGGCGACCACGCCGGCGGCGAACACGTAGAGCAAGGCCGTGGTGTTCTTCCGGTGCCGGCCGGTGCGGAGGCCGTCCGGCCGGCGGAACGGAGAGAGGATGGTGGACAGGATCCTCTGCCGCTGGTGTTCCTGGGCAGCTTCTTTCTCGGCCGGCAGGGCCACTCCGCCGGTGACGGTGTCCAGGACTTCCCGGAACAGGGCCGGGTCGGCGTCCTTGAGCTGGCGCATCAGCTCGTCGAACTCCGGGCTACCGGACGCACCGGGCGGGGGTAGCGTGCGGCCGATGACGGCCCGCGCCCGTTCGGACAGCTGTTCCCAGCGGTCTGCGACGGTCAACCTTGCACCTCCGTTCTGCCGTATTATTTAGCCATGGCTGGCTTACTGTCAATGCAACGTGCGGCTGTGGAGTTGGTAACCGACCTTGCCGTGGACGGAGCCTGCACGGCTGGCCAGGCGGTGCGGAACCGGGGCAGGGGAGCGCTGGACGAGCTGTTGAGCCGGGGGCTGGCCGCGGTGCTCACGCTGCCCTACAGGCCGACGGCCAGATCCCGGAGGGTGGAGCGGGTCCCGGTGGTCGTCCTCACGCGCCGAGGCACGTCGGTTGCGCGGGCCGAGGGAGTTCCGGCGTGGAAGCCACCTGCCAGGAAGCTCGCGCACGTGATCGGCATGTCCGAACTGCGGGCGGTCCTGGGCCTCGACCCGAGGTCGCTGGTGAGGGGTGCCGACCTGGAGGCGGCGTGGGTGAAGGCAGGTGTGGCGCGTCAGGGGGTGCCGGACGCGCTGTTCTGGTCGGGGCGCGAGATGGTGGCGCTGGAGTACGACCACGGCAAGTACGGCGCCGAACAGGTCCGGGTGAAGCTGGAGACGGCGCCTCTGGTGAGCGACCGTCTCGTGTGGGGTGTGCCGACCGAGGGGAGGGCCAGGTGGCTGAAGGACAGGGGGGCCTCAGACGTTCTCGTGCTCCGGGTCCCTCTCTGGCCACGGCTCTAGCTCGAGCGGTTCCCGCTTCGTGAGCCTGACGACCACGGGTCCCCGCCGGCCGTTGGGGTCCTCGTTCCCGGCTCCATCGAACACGAATTTCTTGTCCGGCGGGGTCCCCGGTCGGGCGACGACCTCCACAATGTCCTTCTCGGTCCGGTAGCCGCGGCCCGCGCAGACGGGGCAGGACCGGTCGGCCCCCTCGACTCCCCCGCAGCGGGGGCAGGCGACCATCCTGGTGAAGGGGACGACCTTACGGAAGCCCTGCCGGAGCTCCTCGTCGGAGATGGGCAGCCGGAGGTTGATGGTCCGCCAGGCGGCCCACAGGGCGTCGGCCTGGACGTACCGCTGGCGTGCGAGGGCGTCGAACACGTCGTCGGCGGTGCGCAGGTCGCCGAACACCAGCGATGCCGGGTACACGGTCCGGGTGATGCGGTCCGCGATGGTCATGTTGAGGACCCCTCCCTGCCCGGCGGTGTCGACACGGGCGCCCTGGATGAGGCCGTGGCGGACGACCTCGACCCTGCGGTGCTTCCGGAAGCTCAAGTGGAGGCCCTCCGGGGTAACCCAGAGGTCCACGCGGTCCTCCCTGGGGAGCGGCGGGTAGCTGCCTGTGTAGACGGCGCTGTAGACCTTCTCCCTCGGCTCCAGGACCCAGTTCGCCATGAATCCGCCGACGATGAAGGTCGCCAGGAAGGCGACGCCTGCGACGATGCGGGCAGTGCCGTGGAGGAGCACTGCCGCTGCGCCGCTTGCGGCCATGAGGGCCAGCAGGACGAGCAGCACCCTGCCGCGGCCTGGCTGCAGGTGGTCCTCCAGCCTCCTCCACCGGCCCCGGACGAGCCTCAGCAAGCCCACATCACCTCCTTGGGGCAATCGTGACAGATCCGATTGGACGTGTCAATATGTCTGGCATAGGCTGATTGACAGACCGTTGGGTGACGCTTAGACTGTCCGCAGGGAGGAGCACGATGGTTCGTACGGGCGCACGTTCGCACAACGGCGACAAGGTGATGCTGACGGTCCACGTGAGCCGCGAGACTGCAGACCTCCTGGACCGGTTCCAGAAGATGGTCTCCGCTGGCCGCTGGCGGCGCTCGGAGAGGGTGACAAAGGGCGACATCGTCGACGAGGCCCTGCGCCGCTACATCGCGGAGCAGGTGGGGCCGGACGGGGCGTCCCGCTGGTGATTCGCGCGGCCGCGGCACTTGCCGCCGTGGCGGTGATGAGCTCCCCGGCCTCGGCGGCGCGGTGGACGGACACCGTGGAGGACGCCTTCAGGGCCGGCAGGTACCTGGAGGCGGCGGCAGCGGCGGTCAGGGCGCACGCGGCGGCCCCGAACGACGCTGCGAGCGCCGCGTGGGCGGGAGTGAGCCTGGCCCTGGCCGGGCATCCGTCCCGGGCGAGAGCGTGGTTGCTGCGGGCCGCGTCTCTCGATCCGGGCGGGAGGACGGGTGCTGTGGCCAGGGCCTGGCTTGCTTCCGCAGCGTCCTGCAGCACTGTGTGTGAGGCTTCCATACGCCGGCTGGCGCGGGCCGGGAACCCGGACCTTTTCGCAGGCCAGGTCGAGTGGCTGGTGCGGGCCGTGGTCTTTGCGGCATGGCTGTACAGGCTCGATCCGCTTCTGCTCGCCGCCGTCGTCCACGTGGAGTCCGGCTGGAACCACGCGGCGGTTTCCCGTGCCGGCGCCCTGGGACTCGCACAGCTGATGCCGTCCACCGCAAGGGGGATCGGGGTGGATCCCCGCCACCCCCTGCACAACCTGATCGGAGCCGCCAGGCTGCTGCGGGGCCACCTCGACGCGTTCCGCTGGGCCAGCGACCCGCTGCGGGCTGCTCTGTCGGCCTACAACGCCGGAGGCGGAGCCACCAGGCGCGCCGGCGGCCGGCCGCCCTACTCCTCAACCGCCCGTTACGTCGACCGGGTGGTCTCCCTGTACCTGCGCCTTGTGAGAGACTCCATCTGAGGTTTCAGGCGCCAGGGCAATCTCGACGGAGCGCAGCACCGCCCTGTGCCACCGGCCGCCCCTGAGCACGCGGAAGGCTCCGCCGACCTCTCCCACCGCCTCGATGCCGAGGCGCTGCAGCGCGGCTTCGACGTCCTCACCTTCGAGCAGCGCCTGCAGGATGGCGCATGCGGTCCGGTCCTCGAGGTCGACGGCGGCCTTTCCGGCCTCCTCCCAGGGGGTCCAGCCTTCCGGCCAGGGGTCCCCGGGGGGCGGTGTAGCCGGCGGCTGTTCAGCCGGCTGCGTCTGCTGCCTGACTTGATGGGCCGAACGGGCACGGACGGACTCTGCGCAGGCCAGCAGGGTGCGATGGCTCCAGACCGTCGGGGGCAGGTCCGCCCACAGCCGGTCCGGGGTGAGGGGCACGGTGCAGAGCTCGTCGGGGTAGCCCGGGGCGGCTTCGAGCAGGGCGGCGAGGGCGTCCATGATGGCGCCCGCTTCCTCGGGCGGGGTGGGCTGGATCCTCCAGTACACGGTGGCGGACGGACCGTCGGCACAAACCAGCGCCGGCACGGCCGGGAAGAGGCTGGACGCGACCGCCGCCGGTGTGCGCCCGCCGGCGGGGAGGTGGACCCAGACGGACAGGGCACGCGGTTCCAGCCCAGGCTGGGGATCCGGTACGGGCCTCACGCGGATCGCGTCGCCGCGTGATACGGCCTCTTCCAGGGCTTGCCAGGGCAGGGGAGCCGTCCTTTCGCAGAGGAGTTCCTCGCCTCCGACCAGCAGGCGGACTCCACGGACCTCCCTGGGTGCGATGGTGGCGAGGAAGGTCCGGACTGTGGTTCGGTCTAGCAGTTCCACGGGTCTTCCTCCGTCGCGTGTTCACCGTCCTGGATCGTGTCGGTATACGAAGGCTCCGGGCACGCCCCGGGTTCGGGCTGGGCGGGCGAGGCGTGTTCCTCGACCTCGACAGGGCGGCCTGCAGGCTCCTCAGGGGCTGCCTCTCCCGCGGCGTGGAGCGTGATGACGGTGCACTCGGGCTCGCTTCCGGCAAGGATGCAGTCGACGGCCATTGCCACGTCCCGGTGGACGCGTGCCGTCCTGTCAGGGGACAGCTCCACGGCGCAGGCGAACGTCGGGGGGCCCACCCGCACCAGGGTCTGCCGGTGTTCGTAGCCGGGCGGGAGGACCAGCCCGTTGGTGTGGATGGCCTGCAGGGAGCCGACGAGGGAGTTGAGGGCGGGATTGTGGACCAGGTCGGCCAGGGTGAACCCGTGGGCGGTGGCGACGAGCTGGACCCCTCGTGCGGCGATGGTCCGGGCGACGTCGGCCTCCTGGGCGGTCCCGATCTCGTCGATGATGACGACCTCCGGGGTGTGGTTCTTGACCGCCTCGATCAGGACCTGGTACTGGGCGGCGGGGTCGGGCACCTGCATGCGGCGGGCGCTCCCGATGGCCGGGTGGGGAACATCGCCGTCTCCGCCGATCTCGTTGCTGGTGTCGACGACGACGACGCGCAGGCCGGCCTCGTCGGCCAGGATCCTGGCCGCGTCCCGCAGGACGGTGGTCTTGCCGGCCCCCGGGGGCCCGAGGAGGAGCAGGGACCTGCCGGAGAGGAGCAGGTCGCGCAGCGGGGCAGCGGCTCCCGGGAGGTGTCTCCCTACCCGCATGGTGACCCCGGTGATGTCGCCGTAGCGGTTCCGGATGGCGGAGATCCGGTGGAGGGTGCCCGGGACCCCGGCGCGGTTGTCGGAGCGGAACTGCCCGGTTCTGCCGACGACGTACTCGAGGTCCCTGGGGGTCACGGCGTGGGCCAGCAGGGTGTAGCGGCGGTGATACCGGAGCTGGACGGGTCTGCCGAGGTCCAGGACGATCTCGATGAGTCCACGCAGGTCGTGCTCGACCACAAGCCGCCGAACGTGGTCGGGCAGGTATTCCAGCAGCCGGTCGATGTCCGCATCGCTCCCATGGGGCGGTGTTCGCAAAGACTTTACATGCTGTGGCAACAGTGCTATGTTCCCATTGTGCATGGAGGGACACCCTCCTGCCGCAAAGATACCAGAACGGGGGTGACGCGATGACGCCGAGGCGGAGGGGCGCCCGTGCCCGGGTGCAGCGTCCCGCAGGCCCAGGTCCCGAGCTGACGGTGGTGAAGTTCCCGACCAAAGACGTCCCGGTCCTCGATCAGCGTGAGGAGGGGTTCGTCGAGCTGTCCAGGAGCAGCAAGCAGCCTACCCGGCAGCCTCCCAACCTGCTGTTCCACCCTGACGGCAGGATCCAGATCAGCACCGGCGCGGTGGAGTGGCTGTGGCCCTCCAACCCCGCGGCCGGGGAAAGCGGGGACGAGGAGGACGCCTACCCGACCACCCTGCGCGTCAGGCTGTTCGCGAAGTGGCCAAGGGACGGGGGCCGCAGGGCCGAGCGGCTGGTCGTCATCCCGGCCACGAGGGACGAGGAGGGGGCTCTGATGGCCAACCCCGTGGGGCGCAAAGAGGTCCGCTGGCCCCTCGTCTACGTGGTCCGGGCAGCCCGCTTCGTCCGCCAGCTGGGCATCTACGGGCACGTGAGGTACCTGGCCGAGCTCGTGAAGTTCCGGCGCTCGGACGGCACGGAGGTCCCGGCCCTGGCCGTCGACCTGTCCAGCCCCGTGGAGGGGAGCCCGGACCAGCTGATGGACTGCATCCTGGAGTGGAAGCGGCAGGCCCCGGCGGGGCAGCCGGTCCCGCGGAAGCAGTTCCTGGAACAGATCAAGCAGGTGGCTGGCAGGATGGGGGTCCCCATCGTCCAGAGGCACCTGGAAGCGTACGTGCGGGAGAACCGCGCCGCGCTGCGCCGGGCCGGGGTGGAGTTCCGCCTGTCCGGGAAGACCACCTTCAAGGAGGTCGAGGTGATCGACGCTCATCAGTAGGCGAGCGCGCCGGGACGCCATGCTTCTTCGGCGCGGATGAACCTGCACGACCACCGGTCGAACACCATGATGGCGCCGGCCGAGTCTCGGGCGCTGAAGCGTGACTTGAGCACCCGCAGGGCGTAGCCGACGTATCTGCCGGGCTCCTGCTCTTCCCCCTTCTGCAGCTCGACCACGAGGTCGGCGGCGTGGGCGGCCGCGCGGCTCTCGCGGACCGCAGGGGCCCCCGTCCGCCGGACCTCCGCGCCGTCCTGGCCGCCCCAGGCGGGCGGGTCGACCAGCTGGGCGGTAACGACGACGGGGACTTCAAGCTCCATGGCCAGCCGCTTCAGGGTCTCCGCGATCTCGCGCACCTGCTGTTCCCTGGGCTTGGACTCGGCCCTGTGGGCGCGAATCAGCTGCAGGTAGTCCACGAACAGGACGTGGATCCGCGACGTGATGTTCCGGTACCGGATGGCCGCCAGCATCTCGGTGACGGTCTGCCAGCACCGGTCGTCCACGGTGATCCGGGACAGCTCCGGCCTGCTTCGCTCCACCTCGGCCTCCAGGACGCGGACGGCTTCCCGGTCCCTGCGGACCACCCGCTCCACGGTGATCGGGGCGCCCACCTCGTCCACGTACTGGACGAGCCGGTCGCCGAGCAGCCGTGGCAGCAGGTCCGCCCCGCGCATCTCACCGGAGACGATGTGGACCTGCAGGCCCGAGCGGGCCGCCCGCATGGCCGACTGCAGGATCAGGGACGTCTTCCCGGTGCCGGTAAGCCCGAGGACGATGTGCAGGGACGCCCTGCGCCACCCGCCGAACGTCTCGTCCACGAGGGGGATGCCGGACGGGACGTATGCGTCGCTGCACTCCAGCAGGATGTCGTCGAGGTACTCCGGGGCCCGGCGGACCGGGACGACCAGGTCCCCTCCGACGGCCAGGGCGGCGGCGAGGATGCCTTCCGCGGCGGCCACCGCGGTGACCGGGTCCTTCCCCGGCCTGAGCTGCAGGACCTCTGCGACGGCTTCCTGGATGTCCCGGAGGCGCTTGGTGCACCGGATGGCTTCCAGGGTGTCGTCCAGTGGCACGGTGGGGTACTCCGAGGCCGCCCGGTTCAGCAGCTCGGCGGCCCGGTGCTTGCCCTCCCGGGTCAGCAGCTCCACGGCCTGCACGAACCTGGGGCCCTCGCCGGAGACTTTCTGTAGAGCGTTGACGGCCTCTCGAATGTCCGGATGCAGGGCCTGCTCCGGGACGTCCGGGTAGCTGCCGAGGACCTCCTCGTCCACCAGCCAGCGGAGCAGCTCCATCTGGTATCGGAGTTCCGCGGGTTCACGGGTGTTGGGCATCGCGGTCGTCCTCCCATGCGTCTTTGGGGTGGATCTTGCCGGCGAGCACGGCGGCCATGCGGTCGTCCGGCGGCATTTTGAGCTTCTTGGGGAAGACCTTGTAAGCCCTGTACCAGAACTGGGCGAAGTCCCACCCGGCGTCCAGGTCCCGGTCGGTGCCCCGCTCTGCGACCCGCAGGACGTGTGCGACCAGTGGGGCCTGGGAAGCTCCGACTTCCGCCAGCTTTCTGGAAGCCCACACGGCCAGGGCCTTCGGGGACCTGCACAGCCGCTTGCTGGCTTCCATCACGGCCTTGCAGAGGTCCTCGGGGAAGCCCATTTCGAGCATTTCCACCCTGGTGGCCTCCACCCAGGCGCCCCTGGTCAGCTTGGCCCTTGCGGCCCCGACCAGGATCTGAAGCACGGTCATGCCTTCGTGGAGCTTGGCGAGGTCCATGTCGGCGATGGCCGACTCGATGACGGCCGGCTCCGGCACGTGTCGCATCGCCGCGGTGATGACGCTGATGGGGTTCGCCTGGATGTCCGGGATTCTGCGGACCAACAGCCGCGCCAGCCTGGCTACGGTGTTTTCCCCGCGCCGGCGGAGCTTGGGTGGCAGGCCGGGGATCAGCTCGACGGTCTCCGGCTCCATGTGTGGCGGGATGGCCCCGCCCTTCCTGCCGGCCCTGCTCGCAGGCTGAGAGCCTGCGGGCGTGCACGCTCTGCCCGTAGCAGGGTGGCCGTCTGTGCTGGCCTGCAGGGAGGAGGGGGTCGGTGTTGAGCCTGCAGGCGCCGGGGCGCGGTCCTGCTGGCCGGGTGCTGTGCCGGTGTTCGACTTTTGAGCGGGGGCGCCAAGGGCGTCACCCGGGCAGCTACCTTCGCCGGACCCCACCTGCCATTCATCCGGCAGGCCGGGAGTGGTGGGTGTCGCTGGCTGCTCTGCGGCCGCCGCCCCCGATGCCGCGGCAGCGGCATCCTGAGCTGCTGCATCTTCGAGCGTAGCGAGAAGATGCAGCAGCTCAGGTTGAGAGTTACCCTGAGTGGAATGCGGTAGGTGAGTAACTACTGGTAAGCCACCAGAGCAGCTCTGAAGAGAAGGAGCAGTTTCTGTCTTCACTTCTGTCTTCCCCGGACCGGCGGAGCGGCTGGAAACCGCATCTGGAGCGGGTTTCGGCGACTTCAGGGCCACCTGAAATGTGCTCGTTTTGTCCCCTTTTCCTGCTCGAAATGTCCCCTTTTCCGCGGACGGGGGGCTCTCAAAAGGGGACGCAGACGTCCCCCTTTCGGCCGAAAAAGAGGTCACGAGTGTCCTCTTTTCACCGAGAAAGGGGGTCACAGGTGTCCCCTTTTCGCCGAGAAAGGGGGTCGCAGGTGTCCCCTTTTGCCGGGGAAAAGGCGACATAGATGTTGCCTTTTTCTGGGCCCCGGTGGCGAGTGTTGAGCCGTTGCGGCTGGAGCGAAGCACGGCTTCGATCTGCTCGGGGGGCCACTGCAGATGCCAGACTACCCTCCTGCCCCTGCCGTGCCCGTCCCGGACAGACCAGACCATGCCCATCATCTCCAAGCCCCTGAGGGCGCGTCGGACAGAGCGCTTGGGGAGCCCGGTGGCTCTGGCTAGCCCGTCCAAGCCTGGCCAGGATCGCCAGTCATGGGGGGTGGCCCATGAGAGGAGGGCCATGAACACGGAGAGCTCCGCCCCGTGCAGCATCGAGAGGAACCCGCTGTCCCGCATGCGCCAGAGGAACTCCCCGTGGGTCGCAGGGGGCTTGACAGGCGGGGCTGGTTCGTGGCACGTGTTGCGTAGGTGCTGTGCTTCTCGTTCGGCCTCCGGGGTGCCGGCCCCGGGGGCCTTCCCGTTGCTGGCCATAACTGGCCTCCTTTCGAGACGTGGCTAGCTCGTCTGCGTTTCTCCCAGCACCTCCGGGACCTGTTACTGCCGCGGCCTGCGCCGCTGTGGCTTCGGAGCAGGCTCTTCCTCGCTGAGAGCCTCTGCCGGCCAGACGCCGCTGCGCAGCCTCATCTCGCAGGCTGCCGCGTGCACGGCCTTGTGGACGCCAGGCAGGATGGCGGCCATCCAGAGGTTGAGGCTCTGGACCTTCTCGGGCCCGATGTCCGGGTGGCCGTGCCGCTCCAGGACCGCCACCCACAGGTCGGTGATGGGCATCACCGCGACCGCGATGGCACGCAGGGGGTCCCTGCGAATCTCGGCCCTGAAGAACTCCCGCAGGTCTGCGATGTGGCGGTCGTCGTCCATGGTTCCCGGGTGCAGTCTATGGCAGCCAGGTGACCCCGGTCAAGGGCCAGACAGACGGAGCATTGACGGATTGCAAGGATCGTGCCAGAATCGGGACGGGATGTCGCGCCTCGCTGTATGGCTGTCCGTGCTCTTCCTGACCGCTGTGGCGGTCCCGGTCTCCGCGCAGAGCGGGGCCGCCACCTACAGGGCCCCGGACGGCAGCTGGTCGATCTCGTACCCGGCCTCCTGGGAGGTGAGCGGATCCAGCCAGGGAAGGGCGGCTGCGTTCCTGGCCCCCGCAGTCCAGCTCGGGAGCGCCCGATTTCGTCCCAGCCTCGTGGTCTCCGTGTCTCCGGTGGACCAGGGGGTTCCCGAAGCCGGGGTGGTCGGCGTCGCCAGGGCGGCCTTCGAGCGGAGCGTACAGGGGGCACAGCTGCTCGGCCAGGAGTCGCTCCGGACCTCTGACGGCGGCAGCCTGGCGGTGCTGTACTACTACGCGCGGCCGGACCGGAGGCTTCCGGGGCTCTACTTCGTCGTCGGTGTGGCCCTCAGACACAGGCTCTACACCATGGTGGGGACGACCTCCACCGGCCTGCCGGACTACCGGCAGCAGGCGGCTCAGATGCGCGCGGTGATGGCAACCCTGCGAGCCAGGTAGCTGCCACGAGGGGAGTCCCTGGTGTGGCCCCGCTCGCGCTGCCCGGCCTGCGGCCACCGGCTGCGTTGGCGGGAGAACGTCCCTCTGGTTAGCTTCGTGCTGTTCCGGGGACGGTGCTGCGCCTCCAAAGCGGAGCAGGTCAGCAACTCTGTGCAGCGTGCGGCCCGCGGCGCTCGCGGTTTTTCTGGCGACCGGCCGGGCGTCTGGGCCCGAGGGATGCAGTCGTCGATTCCGCCAGGGCTCGTCGGCGTCGGAGCCGCCGGTGGCATCCAGATCCCTCCCCCAAGCTGTTGTTTGCCTGGGCCGAAGGGAACGCGCCGGCGGCCATCCCTATCGAGATCCTGGGAACAGCCACAATTTCGACGAGGACATGGGACGTTAGCCGTCCATACCGGGAATCACCTTTTCGCCTTCGCGATAGCCCTGCGGAGGTCTGGGACGGCCTCTAGCGTGTCACTCCTGGCCATGGCCGCCGCGAGGGGCCAGCGGCTCGAGAGGTCTACCGCCTCCTGTGGCACGGGGTCCAGGGTGTGCAGGGGGGTACCCAGGATCAGGAAGGTGTCCCCGCCGGCGGGCAGGAGCCTGGCCACGTCGGCCATGGAATCGAGCACAGTTACCAACACCCTGGGCCTGGCGTGCATGAGGACGGTTTCCAGGGCCGGTACCAGGTCCGCGAGGTGCCGGACCGGGATCCAGGCGGCCGCGCCCACGGACCGGTCCGGCACCCTGCCGCGCCCTCCCAGCCTCCCCTGTGGGTCCACGAGGGCGGTGGACAGCCCGAGCTGGGAGCTGGCGACGTACGCGGCTTCCCGGAGAGCGTGCTCCTGCGCCTCGGGGCTGCCGACCACCACCATGGCGGCCCTGCGTTCGTCGACGGCCTGCCGCAGGACGGGGACGAACTTCGAGACGTCCGGCCGCCTGTGTCGGTGGAGGTAGACCACGACGCCCCGCGGGCCGGAGGGCGAGTCGAGCAGCATGCGGAAGTGCAGCTCGCCGTCGACCCCGGAGGTCCCGTCGTCCCCCCAGGGGGCCATGGCTTCGATGGCGCGTTCCAGGTCGTCTCTGGAGAAGTCCCCGGCCAGCACGACGGACCGGCCGGTGGACATCCAGAGCTGCGGGCCCCTGGCGATCTCGCAGACGACGGCGCGGAGGGAGTCGGAGGCCGCTGCGGCGGCTTTCAGCACGCGGGGAGGGAGGCCGCTCAACGCCTTCTCCAGGCCGGCCTCCCAGTCCGGCCGGTCCCGCTGGCGGGGCGGGCCCTGCCCGCCGTGCTGCTGGACCGCGCCCGTCATCTCCTCACCGCGAAGGTGTCGTGATGGGGCCGGAGCTGACCACGCGCGGGGTGACGACGATGACCAGCTCCACCCGCTCGGCCCGGTCCGTGGTCGACCGGAACAGCGCTCCCAGGATCGGGAGGTCCCCGAGGAACGGCAGCTTCACGGTGGTGGTCGACTTGTTCTCGCCGATGAGCCCGCCGATGATGACCGGGGTCCCGTCGCGGATGCTGAGGCGCGTCTGGACGGACCGCTGGCTGATGATGGGGAAGGTGTCGATGAAACCGCTCAGGGTGTTGGCCTCGGCGGCGAGCTGGAGCTCCACGTTACCGTCGGGCAGGATGCGCGGGGTGACCTGCAGCCGCATGCCCGCGTTGACCGTCTGCACGACGATGGTGTTGCCCTGCTGGTCGCGGCCCAGGACCGGGATCTGGTCGCCGACGGTGATCGTCGCCTGTTCCCCGGAGACGGTGAGCACCCTGGGGCGGCTGAGCACCCGGGCCCTGCCCTGGTTCGCCGCGGCCTGCAGGCGGGCGACGATCTGGAAGGGGTCCAGGCGGCCCGGGGCCTGGGAGATGGTGTAGACCGCGTCAAGGCTCCACTCGATCCCCAGTGTCTTCTGGACGGAGTCCTGGACGCTGAACACCTCCGCCTCCACCACCAGCTGGGACAGCGGACGGTCCAGCGTCTCCAGGATCTGGCGCACGCGGTCGTGGTCGGCGGGGTTCCCGGTGACCACGACGGTGTTCTGAGTGTCGTCGGCGGAGACCTTGAGGCCCTGCACCTGCTCGGTGAGGACCTTGGCCACGGCGCTGGGCTTCGCGTAGCGGAGGGTGTAGGACTCCGTCACAGGTCCGGTGTTCCTCCGCCTGGGCTGAGCGGGGGAGGCCGTCTGTCCGGCCTGCTGCACGTCCAGCTGGCGCACGGCCTGTGCCAGGATGAAGGCCATGTGCGGGGTGGTCCTCACGACGAGCTGGTTGGTCTCCGGCACCGCGGCGATGGCCACGACCGCACCGCCACCCTGCTGGCCCTGGGCCGGGGCCGGCAGGGGCATGGGCGCAGCCACCTGCTGGGCCTGGGGAATCGCCTGGCCCTGCGGCTGCTGGGGCTGCTGGGGCTGTTGGGCCGTCTGGGATTGGGTCTGGGACCCGAACAGGGCGGCCAGGGCCTCGGCGACGGCCTCCGCGCTGGCGTGCTGGAGCCGGAACACCCTGACCACGGTGCCGTCCCACCCGGACGGGGTGGCGAGCGTCCCCTGGGTCCCCGAGGGAGCCCTGGAGGCGATGTAGTTGCCCGGCGAGGCCTCGCGGACCACCAGGCCGTATGCCTGCTCGACCAGGGCCCAGGCGGTCCGCAGCGGCGTACGGCTGAAGTGGATGGTGGCCCTGACGTCCTGGGGGACGGAGGAGTCCACGGTGATGCCGACGCCGGCCGCCCTGGCGACGGCCTGCAGAAGGGCCGGCAGTGGCGCGGAGGTCACGGATACGGTGACGGGCGGATTGTACGCCTGCGGGGACTGTGAGAGGGCGGGCCGGGTCGTGGCGCACAGCGCCACGACCAGCGCCGCCGTGACGATTCCGGTTGCTTGCTTTGTTGCCTTCATGGTCAGCCCTCCCGTCTGACCCTGGTTTTTCTGCCGTCGATGACGATTTCGACCTCCTCCTGCGAGACTCTGAGCACCCGGATGCCTTCCTCCTGCCGGCCCTCGGGGACGGCGACGACCCTGTCTGCCCGCGCCAGGATGGCGAGCCTGCCTGCCGGCCCGCTTACGGTGCCCAGGTACACCACGTCCACGGCGCCTGCGGCATCGGGCCGAGCCGGTTGCCGTACGCCGCCTGACCTGCTTTCAGCGCCGGGCGCCTCTTGCCGGCCCATCGGGGGAGGAAGAGGGGGCAGCGGGGGTGGCGGCATGGCTTGTGCCGGGAACGCGCCCGGCGCAGGAGAATTGGGAAGCGCAGCCCCCTGAGCCACCTGAGGCGCTTTGCCGCTTTCGGCTGCCAACCACTGCTGCGGCGGTCTCATCGGGTCGGCCCTGCGTGGCGCCGCGGGCGCCGGCTCCGGAGCCGCCGCGGGCTGCGGCCGGGAGGGAGCCGCTACCGGGGCCGGCGTTCCGGGCGCCGGCGCCGCGGGCACGGTGGAGAACGCCACGGCCCCTGAGATCACTGTGGCCGCGACGGTGACGAAAACCTGCAGCATGCGTTTCATGGCATCCCTCCTCTGGACGGGCCTTGAGTCTGTCCCGGTGCGGCGGGAGCCGGCGGCCCCTGCGGGCCCGGGACCTGTTCTCCCTGCGTCTGCTGCGGCACCGCGGCGGACACGGAGCCGTCGTCCTCGAACAGCATGACCGCGCTGACCGTGAGCCGGATCCTGTCCGGCTGTCCCCTGATCCGTGCGATCGAGACGCTGTCCACGGCCGACGCGGGCATTGCTGCGAGGTCCGTGAGCAGTGAGACTGCCTCCTGGTATGGGATTTCCGCGGACACGGCGAGCCTCGCCTGGACCACGGTGGACGCGGCAGTCTGCTGCTGGAGCGTCTGTGGCGGGTCGAACCGGACCGAGTACCCGGTTCCGGACGGGACCCGCAGGGAGATCGAACGGACTCGCAGACTTGTTTCGCGGGCGGCCGGCAACTCCGGAGGCGTCGACTGTTCGAGCCTGGCGAGTTCGGCCTGCATGCCGGCGATCTCGGCGGACAGCTGCCGCACCTCCGCGGCGAGCCTGGACGCCTCTCTGGAAGCGGGCTGCGCCATGCCCAGATACACGCCGGCGGAGGCCAGGAATCCGGCGGCGGCCAGGAGGTAGACGTTGCGGCGCGCTGCGGCGTTCATCGGGGCTGACCTCCGGAGCGGCGTCCCGTGTGCGCCTCCAGGACGAACCTGTAGGACGGCATCGGCTCGCCTGCGTGCTCGATGGAGCGGACGCTTACCTGTCTCCAGATGGAGGTGGCTGCCGCGGCCAGGTCGAGGACGGATTTGAGGGAAAGGGAGTGTCCTTCGAGCCTCACGGCGCCGGCGGCCTGCAGGTCGACCTTCTCGAGCCAGGCGTCCTGGGGGACGATGGACTGCAGGTCCCTGAGCACGCCCAGGTCGGCTTTGCGGAGCTCGAGCGAGGCCAGGGCTGCGGCGGCGGCCTGTGCCCGCGGCCCCTTCCACCTGGAGAGCCGGGCCTGAAGAGTCTGGTGCGTGGCCTGAAGGGAGCCGAGCTCGACGCGCAGCGAACCGACCGTGGACTGCGTGGAGAGGGCGTAGGAGACCGACGCGACCAGCAGGGCTGCTGCGGCGACTGCGGCGGCCCTGGGGCCCTGTGCGGCCCGGCCGAGGATGGCGCGTTGGAAGTCCGGATCCTGTCGGTGCCTTCTGGCGGCGCTGGATGCTACGGCCTCGGCCGCCGAGCCGGCCGGGATGATGTCTGCCGTTTCGATCCCTAGGTGGCGGAGGGCGGATGCAACGCCGTCGGCTGCCGGGCCGCACAGTACAACCGCCGCTTGCTCGTATCCGGCCCGCTGCAGGTAGCGGACGCTGGCCTCGATCTCGGCCGCGGCGTCGGGATGTCTTTTGACGGCCACCGATCTGGCGAGCAGCGGGGCTCCTGACACGCCCGCCGCGATCTCGCAGGCCGAGTCGGACACGGCGGCCACCAGGACGGTGGCGGGACCCCGTGCGGGCGCGAGTCTGAGCAGCGACAGGGCGGATGGTTCGATGGCCTCGACCGGGGCACGGGCCGCCTGGGAGGCCTGCAGGATGGTGCGGACCAGGTTTCTGGGCGTCGCGAAGACCCACCAGGGGCCGTGGCGAGCCTGACCCTTGAGCAGCACGGCTTCCTGCTCGGCCAGGATCTCCGAGGCCGTCCTCTCTGCCCAGCCGCTCTCGGCCGGCCGCTCGCGGACTGCGGCGAGCGGCGCCGCGGCGGCGTGCAAGCTGACGACGATACTGCCCCGTGCGCCGTGGGTGGAGGCCGCCTTCATGATCCCGGTCCACGCTTCCAGGTCGATGGAGTCCGCGCGGTCGACCCCGGGCAGGGGGTGGGCAAGGCCGCCGGCAAGGATGCAGGCCTCGCCGGCGGCGAAGGCGACGACTGCTCTCCGGCCCGGGTAGGGGGCTCTTCTGGGGAGTCTCATGGCGTCTCTACTGGACGGTGCGGGTCAGGGTGTAGACCGCGCCGGACCCGACCTCCACCACGCGCCACTCGAGGGTCACCGGCCCGCCGGGGTCCCCCTGCAGGGCGATGGTGCCGGACTCCGCCTCGCCCGGGTTGATCCTCCCCGCGTATCCGGACGGGTTGACCCGGGAGACGGCGAACTTCACCTCACCCGCCGGCGACGTGACGCGCAGCCGGAGGATGTCGGTCAGGACCGTGCGCTGCCCGGAGTTCGTCAGTGTGTACTGCACCACGGTCCCGGAGGGGGTCCTCTGGACCACCACCTGCCAGTCGATCCAGTCCGGCCCGCTGCCGGCCTGAGCTGCCTGCTGCGCGGGGGGCCTCGTCACCGGGGCGGCGGGTGCGGGCTGCTCGGGACGTGCCGGCTGTGCGGGTGCTGCCTGCGGCTGCAGGCCGCGGAAACGTGCCAGCCTCAGGAAGGTTTCCCGCTGCTGCGGCGAGAGCGTCTGCAAGAACTCGAACAGCTTCGCGAAGCTCAGCTCCCGCATGAGGTCGAGCAGGAGTGCCTGCTGCGCGGGGGTGAGGGTCGCGACAAACCGGTCCCACTCGGTGGTGGCCTGCTGGGCCGGAGCAGGTGCAGGCGTCGGCCGCGTCGCCGGTGCGCGGACGGCGGTCTGGGTGGCGGGCCGTGCCGGCTGCGCCCTGTCCGTCGTGTCGGCCCGTGCCCCCTCGGGGGGCTCGGCACTGCTGATGACGTACTTGTGGGTGGTGCGCGGCTGGCCGGCGACCCGTGCCCGGAAGAGGGCCCGCACGTCGCTCACGGAGACGACGATGTCCGTGGCGCCGCTGCCGGACCTGGGCCGCAGCATGACGGTGCCGCCGGTGACGTCCACCAGCTCGACCACGGAGGGGTTCCCCGTGGCGACGGCGTTGACGGCGTCCTCGAACTCCAGAATGGTCAGGAACCCCGGGACGAGCAGGATCTCGGCGGGCCTTGAGGCGAGCCGCTGGAGGTACAGGCGCACGGTCTGGGCCCTGGCGGGGCCGGTGGTGACGACGAGCGCCGCCGCGGTGAGTGCGGCCAGCGCGAGTGCGAGAAGCGCTCTGCGCATAATACCCTCCTGAGTCCCTCCCGATCACCAGGAGGGGAGTCTGGTTGTGCGCCGGAGCCTCAGGAGCCGCTGGTCGAACTCCTGGGGCCGCAGCGCGGCCGCCCTTGCCACCTCCTCCTCGACCGTGCCCTCGGCCGCCAGTCTTGCGAGGGATTCCTCCATGGGCATGGATCCGTGCTCGGCGTCGATCTGGATCTGGCTTGCGAGCTGGTGGAAGTTGCCGGACCGGATGAGCGCGCGGACACCCGGTGTGCCGACCATGACCTCGAAGGCGGCCACCCGCTGCCTCAGGGGGTCGGTCTCGCTCTCCCCGCCGAGCCGGGGCAGCAGCACCTGGGTCAGCACGCCGAGCAGGGTGCTGGCGAGCTGCACCCGCGCCTGGGCCTGGTCGCTCGCCGGCAGAGCGTCCACGATGCGGGAGGGGACCTCCACGGCGGAGGATGTGTGCAGGGTGGCCAGGACGAGATGGCCGGCCTCCGCGATGGACAGGGCCGCCTTCATGCTTTCGGGGTCGCGCATCTCCCCGATGAGGATCACGTCCGGGTCCTCCCGGACGACCGAGCGCAGGGCGGAGGCGAAGTCCCGGGTGTCCTGGCCGATCCTGCGCTGGGTGATGACGGCCTTGACGGGCTTGTGCTCGTACTCCACCGGGTCCTCGATGGTCACGACGTGGCAGGGGCGGGTCTCGTTGATGAAGCGGACGATGGATGCGAGCGTGGTGGTTTTCCCGGCCCCGGTGGCCCCGCCGACGATGACGAGACCGGCCCTCTGCGCGGCCCAGCCTCGGGTCACGTCCGGCACGCCGATCTCATCCGTACGGGGCGGGACATGGTGGAGCCTCCGCAGAGCCGCCGCCGGCCCGCCGGTGTGCCAGTAGACGTGGAGCCTCCACTGGGTCCCGCGGAGCTCCACGGTGTCGTCCACTTCCAGACGATCCATGAACCGCAGGAATTGCCCTCGGCTCAGCACCTTCTGGAGGAAGTCGAGGACCTCGTCCTCCGGGATGGGGGCCTGGTCGGCGTGCAGGATGCGGCCCACAACCCGAAGGACCGGGCCGCAGCCGGCCCTCACGTGCAGGTCGCTCGCTCCTCGGAGCAATGCCTCCTCCAGGGCGGCTTCGACGGACGGAGCGGCGGTTGCAGGCGCCACAGGTTTCCTCCCGGTCACGGACAGATCGGGACGGCGACTCCCTGAGTCAGCCAGACGGTCCACTGGTACGTCCCGCCGGGCCTCCAGGAGACGCCGATGTCGTTGCTCCACTGCTCGTAGTCGAAGTCCGCAGGCCACTGCCCGCCCACGTACGGGGCGAGTCCGGCCGGCATGGTGCCGACGCCCACGTCCCGCGGGTAGCACCCGCTGGCCGTGTAATAGCTGGTCACGGCCATCAGCAGGCTGGACGCCGTGGCGCGGGCGGCGTCCTGCTGCGCCGTGTTGCGGCTCGCCGCGTACCTGGGAATGATGAACGCCGCAAGGATCGCCACCACGGCCATGGCTACCAGGAGCTCAACCACGCTGAAGCCCCGCTGGCGCATGCGTCACCTCACCCTCGAGCACCCGGTGTAGAATCCCGTGCACCTGTAGACCCCCAGTGGGGTGGCTGCCAGCATCGGCGAGTTGGGGTAGTTGGCCCACAGGGCGACCATGTACCCCTCGCTCGCCAGCTCGGCGTACGCCTGGCAGCCGTCGACGTGGCGCGCGACTTCGAGGAGGCGGCTGTAGCTGGGCAGCGCTACATACGGCGCCAGTGCTGTGACGAGGGGATCCCAGTACGACTGGGAGTTGCCGCACGGCAGCCCTGCGAAGCTGCCGTTGCGCGCTTCGTACGCGGACACGGCGCCGCGAATGCTGTCCAGCAAGGAAATCACTCTGGCGTCCATGGCCTGGCTTGAGAACCCCGTGTATCTCGGGATGATGAGCGCCGCCAGGATGCCGATCACCGCCATCACGACGATCAGCTCGACGATGCTGAACCCCCGGTCTTTTCTCACCTCGCGCCTCCCGCCACCACGTTCCCGAGCTGGGACAGCGGCACATACACGCTGGCCGCGATGAAGGCGACCATGCCGCCGATCATCAGGAGCATGGCCGGCTCCAGCAGGCGCAGCATGCTCTGCACGGCGACCTCCGCATCCTCCCGCGCGATCTGGGCGTAGTCGTCGAGCATCTTCGGCAGGGCTCCGGTCTCCTCGCCCGAGACCGCGAGCTGCACCAGCATGCCCGGGATCTTGCCGGTGCCCGCAAGGGCCCTGGAGAGCGGGAGCCCCCGGGCCACGGACTCCCGGGCGACGCGGAGTGCCTCCCGGAGGACTGTGTTCTGCGCCGTGCGTTCCACGAGCTCCAGGGCCTCGATCACCGGCACGCCGGCCCTCAGCAGTCCTGCGAGGGTGCCGGAAGCCTGGGACAGGTGCAGCTTGCGAACCACCGCGCCGATCTTCGGCAGTCCCCACAGCGCGCGGTCGATCCGCGCACGTCCGTCGGGGGTCCCGGCCCACCTGAGGACGGCAAACGCCGCTCCCGCCGCCGCGGGCCCGGCGACCCACCAGTAGCTCCTTGCAGCCCTGCCGGCCCCCATCAAGGCACGGGTGAGAAGGGGCATCTGGACCCCGGACTGCTCGAAGATCTCGGCGAACTTCGGCAGCGCCACGGTCAGCAGGACCGCCACCACCAGGAGAGAGGCCCCCACGATAAGGGCGGGGTAGGTCATGGCACCCCGGATCGTCCTGCGGACCGACAGGGCGCGGTACTCGACTGCCTCGACGACCCGCAGGGCGGCGGCCAGAGCTCCGCTCCGTTCGGCAGCGCGGACCATGGCGCACGCCAGCTGGCTGAAGCACCCCGGGTGCTTGCTCATTGCCGCGCTCAGCGACTCGCCCTGGTCGATCCGCCGCAACACGTCCTGGACGGCCTCCCGCAGGGCGGGGTCGTCCATCTCGGCGAGAGCGCCGTTGAGGGCGCGGCTGACCGTGAGTCCCGACTCGACGGCCGAAGCCACCTGCTTGTAAAAGACCAGGACGTTCTCCGCCCTGGCTTTCCTGGCCCTGCGCGGTTTTGTTGCCGCGCCTGTTCCGCTCCTCACGGCCCCCGCCGTCATGCCGATCACCCTCCGAGCACCTCCCCGTGCAGGCCCTCGGAGGACGCCACGCGGACCACTTCCTGCAGGGTCGTGATACCCGCTTTGACCAGCCTGATCCCGTCGTCCAGCAGGGAGGTCATGCCCTCGGAGGCGGCCGCGGAGGTGATGGCGTCGGCGTCCGCCCTCGACGTGATGAGGGCCCTGATCTTTGGGCTGACGAGCATTACCTCGAAGATCGCCGCGCGGCCCCGGTACCCTGTGCCCCTGCAGGCATCACAGCCGCGCCCCCGCTTCTGGGTGCGCGGGGCCCGCCCTCCGAGAGCGGCGGCCAGGTCCTCAGGTACCGGCTCGTCCGTCGCGCATGCGGTGCACGTCCTGCGGACCAGCCTCTGGGCGATGGCCACGGTCAGGGAGGAGGCGATGAGGAACGGCTCCACCCCCATGTCGATGAGCCGGATGGGGACGGAGGGGGCGTCGTTCGTGTGCACGGTACTGAAGACCAGGTGGCCGGTCATTGCCGCCCGGGTGGCGATCTCGGCCGTCTCCTGGTCCCGGATCTCGCCGACCATGATGATGTCCGGGTCGTGCCGCAGAAATGCCCGCAGCGCCCTGGCGAAGCTGAGGCCGGCCCGCTCGTTCACCTGCACCTGGTGCGCGTGGGGAATCTGGTACTCCACCGGGTCCTCCACGGTCAGGATCTCCTTCTCGGGGGAAGCGATCCGGCGGAGCAGGGTGGCGAGCGTGGTGCTCTTGCCGCTGCCGGTGGGCCCGGACACGAGGATCATGCCCCAGCTGGCGCGGATCCCTTTCTCGACCACGGCGCGGTCCCTCGGGGACAAGCCCAGGTCGTCCAGGCTCTGAACGGCCGCTTGCCGGCGGAGAATCCGCAGGCAGGCGCACTCTCCGTGGCTGGATGGGATGGTGCTCACGCGGATGTCCACCGGTCCGGAGGAGTCCACGGCGCGGATGCGCCCGTCCTGGGGCAGCCTCCTTTCGGCGATGTCCATCCCCGCCATGACCTTGATCCGGGTGATGACACCCAGGAGGTCGCCCTTGGAGATCCGCATAAGGGGCTGCTTGACGCCGTCGACGCGGAGGACGGCGGTCGCGGAGTCCTGTTCCGCTTCGATGTGCAGGTCGCTCGCATCCCTGGCGATGGCCTCGCGGATGAGCGTGTTGACAAGGTTCACGATGGGAGCTTCCTGGGCCCTGCTGGCCAGTTCCTCGACCTCTCCGGAGGCGGACAGGTCGTCGTCTGCGAGGAGAGCCCCGGAGAACGCCGAAGAGGCTTCGATTGCGAGCTCGATGTCTTCCGGGGCGGCGCGGTAAACCTCCACGTCGTACCCCAGTGCCCTCCGGATGGCGTCGAGAGCCGGCAGGTCGGAGGGGTCGGCGACCGCCACGGCCTTCCGGCCGTTGTCGGTCCGCAGGGGGACGGCGCGGAGGCGCCGCCAGTTCAAAGCGGCGGCGAGCGCCGGATCGATGTCTCCGGGCTCGACCCGCCTTGCAGGAAACCTGCTGTCATGCATTGATTTTCCCGGCCTCCCTCCGGGGCCGGGCGGCCCCGCGCCCGCAGGGCCGCCCGGCTGACGACACGTTAGGGGCAGGTGGCGGTTAGGGCCTGGCTGTCGGGTGTGCCTCTCACTCTCTGACCGGTACCGCCTGCCGGGGTCGCGCAGATGGTGTACGTGTTGGGCGGCGTCCCGGTGGGGGTGTACGTGAATGCAGACAGGCCGGCGTCGGTCTCGGCTGCCGGCAGGCTGATGTAGGGCGCCAACGCCGTCCTCACGTTGGCCCACGTGCTGCCCGTCGGGTAGCTGCCGTTGTCCGCTGCGTACATCCCCAGCCCCTTCCGGATGTTGGCGACGGCGTCCATGGCACGGGAGTCCGCTGCCCTTTGCCGCTGGGCCAGGAAGTTGGGGACCATGATGGCCGCCAGGATGGCGATGACCGCCACTACGATGACCAGCTCGATCAGCGAGAAACCCCGCTGGTCACGGGCGCGCCTCCGGATCGGCAAGTGAACCACCTCCGTTTGAGAGCGTCTTGTCACATAGCGTATAGCGCGATTGACGATCCGTCAACCCCGGTTCCGCGTGGCTAGGGGCTGCACCTTGGGGGGTTGGGGATCTGGATCTGGGAGAAGGTGACGTAGACGGGGTTGGCGTACCGGACGCAGAAGATGGCGGCCTCCTCATCCGATCCGGGATAGGAGCCAACGGTGTACATCAGGTCGCCCGGCCTGTCGGAGTGCCCGCCGAAACCGAGGGCGTGCATGAACTCGTGGACCACGGCGGCCAGGCTGGCGGACGGTCTCAGCTGGATCTCGGCAAGGACGATCCCGTCAGTCTCGTTCCAGGATGCACGGCTGACACATCCTTCGGCATAGCCAAGGTTGCACGGGTTGTCCGAGGCTTTGACCAGTATGTAGTGGGGCGAACTGCCCTCCTGGAGTCGGTAGGCCCCGGCGGTCACCAGGTGCCAGTACTGCTCCGCCTGCTTGAGAAGGGGGTCGAGGGCACTGTTCCAGGGGGGAGATCGGTCTACCGTGTAGACGATGACGGGCCCGGCCCACCTCGGCGCGGGGGGATCGGGCATGTCGGTGACGAGCCAGAAGATTTTCCAGGCCAGACTGCTGTCGTAGTCTTGGGGTCTCACCAGCCAAACGAGCTTTTCTACGCCGTCCCCGACCAGCACCTGAACTCTCAGAGGGGCGTACTGCGGCATTGAGACTTCCAGCGTGCCTGTGCCACGGTAATCGGTGTCGATGCGGAAGCGTCCGGACGAGTCGGTGGTGACCGTCTTGTTGTCCTCCACCAGCCGCACGGTCGCCCCGGGGATCGGTGTGCCCCTGACCTTCGTGACGCGTCCGAAAAGGGGGGCGGGGTTCCCGTCGAGCGGGACACCGCCTCCTCCGGAGCCGCATGCAGCGAGCAGAAGAGCGGCGGCGACTGACACGGCCCTGGCAAGGGAGTGCTGACTCGTCACGGGCACACCTCCAGGCATACCCTTCCCAGTCTGGTCGTCTGCACTCTGGCGGTCATCCCGTACCCGGCCTCCAGGGTGGCGGTCCCTTCGCTCGCGACGACGAGCGCGGACTGCGTGTCCCTGCCGGCCGTGAACGTGTCGGACGGGTAGGTGGTGGACGCAACCCACACCTGGCCGGGAGGGGTGGCGGCCGTGCGCACCCTGGCGAGCTCGGCGGTGACGTCCACCCAGGTTCCGGATCTCATCAGCTCGACCCGTGGGGGCCAGGCCCCTCGTGTCAGGACGACTCTGGCCTGGGTGTTCTCCGAGGACGCCAGGGTGATGGCCTGGGAGAGCAGCGAGGCGAGGTGTTCGGCCCCGGCCCGGGCGCGGGCCGCTGCCGACATTCTGCCGGCGGAGGCCACCGCGACGCCGGCGAGCAGGGAAACCAGGGCGATCACGATGATCAGCTCGACGGCGGTGAGCCCCCGGTCGTTGGTCGGCTGCTTCAAGGGCGCACGTCCCACGGGGAGAGAGTTACCCCGGGCTCCGAGATGATGTACACGGGAGTCGAAACACTGACGGAAACGTACTCAGGGTAGTTGCACACGGAATCCAGAGTGAAGTTCGACGGGCAGTCAGGGTACCTGAGGAAGATCACCGATTCCCGGGACAGCATGGTGACCTGCCATACCCACCGCTCCTCGCGCTGGTTCCCGGTGGCCGGCCTGGCCCAGGAGTAAACGGCGAAGTCGAAGTAGATCGTCGCGGATGCGGGAGGACCCGGGGAGAATTCCCAGGGCCGGTAGTTGGACGCATAGGCGTGTGAGTAGGTCCTCCACAGTACGGGAACCCGGACCCCGGACCCTCCGGCCGTGGGCGCAAAGGTGCCGCCGAACTCGTAGCCCCCGTAGCCCAGCACGGCGGGTGTCCGGTAAGGGTTGTACTCGGGGGCCGGGGGCATCACCTGCAGCAGCACGTCTCGGAAGGCGATCTGGGCCTGGTTCCAGCCTAGTCGGCTGAGGTTCACGAAGTACTGAATCCGGTCCTTCCGGATCCCGCTGGTCCCCGACCAGTCGTTGCCGCTGACGGCGCATCCGCGGAAGTCCGCCGTCTGCTGCTTGCACCCCTGGTCGAGGATGTTCTGGGGCAGCTTGTCCTTGAAGATGTCGGCCGTGACCAGGTTGTGGTGCCAGCGAGCGTGGGAAGAGGCGGCCAGCCGCAGCTGGGTCCTCACGATCCTGGCCCGGGCTGCCTGCTGCGCGCTCCACGCCAGCTCCATCATGCCGGTAAGGAGCAGCGCCTGGACCAGGATGACGGCCAGGGCGATGATGAGCGCGTAGCCATCCTGGGACGACAGGATCCGCCTCACGGCTGTGGGTACCTCCTGGTCCTTGATGCGACGCCTACCTGAACCCTGTAGGGGGACAGGGACGAGAAGAGGATCTCGCCGGATGGCGAGGTAGCGACGATCCGGGCGGCCGTGTGGGGCGAGCCTGCAGGGGCGCCGTCCTCCGTGTAGTAGCCGAAAGCGCCACCGGACGGCGTGACCGGCTCGGAGCCGTCCCTTGGGCGGCTCCTGACAAGGGCGTCGCGCTGGAACCTGTAAGTCACCGGTGCCCCGTGAAGGCCGTCGGGCCTCACGGGGGAAGCTACCAGTTCGTCCGGGCGGATGCGGAGCGCCCTGGCCCCGGCGACCTCGAGGGAGACACGTCCGGTGACGTCCTGCAGCTGCGTCTTCCGGACCGCCTCCGCCGCCCGCCGGGAATGAGAGACGGCGCGGAGCGTTGCGGCCGCCGCCGCGGCAACGATGGCTGCGACGGCCGAGGCGATCAGGACCTCGACCAGGGTGAATCCACGCTCCGGGTTGCACGCACTGTTCATGGCAGTTGGGGACTTGCGACGATGAATCTGGGCGCTGCAGCGCCCTGAATGGGCTGAGTCGTGACTGAAACCTCATAGAAACCGGCGGCGATGCGGCCGATGTTGAGCGCGCACTGACCCTGGCAACCGGCGTTCTGGGACGCGATCGACCTTCCCCCGTAGTCCAGACGACGTCCCTGACCGACCAGGGTGCAGGCGGCGCCGACGCGGTAGGCGTCGTTGCAGGTGAACGACTGGGTAGCAGGGAGTTCCAACATCGCCCCGAAGCTTCCGGTGTTGTCCGCACTCCTGCCGCCGGCGGATGCCATGAGGGTAGCTCCGGACGCGCGGTGGGCGATGGCGACGCCGGCCGCTGCGAAGAGGGCCACCACGGCGACCGCGACGAGCGTTTCCACCAGAGTGAGGCCGTGCTCGCCGCGACGCCCGGGACGACAGTCTACCAGTTCTGCCAGTTGCATCGTGCCACTCCCCAGTTCCACACGTACAAAGTCCAGTTGTTCCCTGCGTCAGCACGGCCCAGACGAGTTGTGTAGCCCACCCACGAGGTTGAAGGAGTCCGGCAGCTGATCGAGACGTCGCCGAGTGCGCCGTTGGTGCCCCAGACGGCCCGCCAGGCAAAGTTGCCGTAGTCGTTGCCCGGGGGTGGTGGGTAGGAACCGTTGTAACTGCATCCCCCGTTCGCGCCGCCAGGCAGGATCAGGCAGCGTCGCGCGCCAGCGATGGGTCCCAGGTCGTCCCACACCTGGACTGCGGACTTGGGGCTTGCCATCGCAGGAGGCGGGAAGTTCCTCGTGTTTTGGGCAGTGCGACTTCCGCCGCTGCCGGTACCCTGGAGGACGGAAAGGGACATGCTTCCGAACCGTGCCGTCTCCCAGGGGACGAACACAACGCGGGAGACCTGCCTGGCGCACGTTGTGGGGGACGAGGTGCCGCAGGTTACGGGGGTGCCGTCGGCGTCGTAGACCTCAAACCTCCCGGGGATCGCGGCAACCAGTTCCTGGGGCTGGCTGCCGACCCTCCTCCACACCCCGCGGCTGTCCACGGAGTAGTCAACTTGGTAGACCTCCGGTGGAGCGCCGGCATCCCCCACCCGAGTGACCAGGGCAGCAAATCCGGTCACGTTGTAGGGCGCCACGCCGATGAGCATACCCAGGGTCGCGGAGGCCAGCTCCCGGAAGGCTTCCTGTAGAGCCGCAGCGTCGCCGGTCTCGGCGGCCCGTGCGCTGACCGGAGCTCCGAGGGTCGCCCCGCTCCTGGACACTGCCAGGCCTCCCAGCGCGAGGAGTGCCGCGACCCCCAGCGCCACCAGCACCTCTACGATCGAGAAGCCCGAGAGGCCACGATCCGTTCGCTTCAAGCCAGACCACTCCTGTTGGGCCCGTTTGGCCCAAGTGTAGGCAGAGGGAACGCACCGCGTCAATCGTCCATCTCTCTTAGCGCAAGTAACGCCGCTCCTGCCGCGGCCAGCTCGTCGTCGGTCCAGCCGCGGCACCCCCGGAACCTTTTCCGGACGTCCGGGATGGCTGCTTTGATCTGGGTGGGGCGGTATTCGAGGACGACGAGGTCCCTGGTGCAGGCTGCGAGGGTACAGACGCCGACGGCCCGTCCCAGCAGGTGGGCGGTCCTGGCGTTCCGCGGGTGGGATGGGTTCTCCACCGCGAGGACCGCTGCCAGGCTCCTGTCCAAAGCGCGCCCCACGGCCCGGTGTAGCAGGAGCAGCCTCCGGTTGGGGTCCTCCCCGTTGAGGACGATCTGCCTGCGGAACAGGAGCCTGCCGTGCCCGTCCAGGGCGACGAGCCCGGCGTAGCGGGTCCCCGGGTCCACTCCGAGGACAGCGAGGCTGGACCTGTTCAGCCTGGCCATGGGCTGCGTCCCGTGCCGTCCACGTCAGAGCAGCCAGGGCGCGGCTGCCCCGAGGGGGTCCGCGGTGATCACCCGCAGGCTTCGGACCCGGCCCCTGCGCAGGGTGACCACCAGGCCGCGGTAGTGGAGCCGCACGTCACCCCAGACGGGGTGGGTGGTGTCCAGCGGAGGCCCCAGCCTGGCGGTGACTTCCCGGGCGTGCATGCCGGGCGCTACCCCCTCGGGGGTGGCGTGGAACGGGTGCGAAGTTTCGACCATCACGAGTTCCCCGAGCCGCCCGGGAGAAGGCGGCTCGGTGTCCGACGGCTCCTCGTCGGTTCGGAACCTCAGGGCCATCCACGCGGAGCGGTTGCCGATGAGATATGTCACGGAGCGGTAGGAAAACCAGCAGGCGCGGGCGCTGCGGAGAGCCGCGAGCGTCCGGGAGTCGGGCGGGCCCAGCTCGAACGGCCCGATGCCGTTGCCGGGGAGGACGTCGCAGGGGGCGAGCCCGAGTCTGGACCCGTCGCGTGCGAGGATGTAGAACGGCCGTCGGGAGTCGGTCCAGGCCCTGCCGGCCAGTCCAAGGCAGGCGGCCGATGCAACCCCGGCCAGAGCGGCGCCGAGCAGGGTGGGTGCCGCCATGGCAGCGATGCCGCCGGCCGCCGCGACCCCTGCGTAAAGTAGCGCGAAGCTGCGCCTGGAAGCCGGTGTGGATCCGTTCAGGGGTGTGCCTGGAGGCCTCCAGGCCCAGGCAGAAACTGCGAAGTCCATCTCGTCGGCCCTGGCCAGCATTCGCGCACCTCCTGGAATATACCGTAACAAACGTACATCCACGTGTCAAACGCGCATAGACTGTGCTGCTGAGGTGGCCAGAGAAGAAAAAGCAGAGGCCCTTGCATGGGGCCATCAGGGTTGACCGTCCCTTTTTTGTTACGGATAATGTAACCAAGATGGGACAGTATGTTAAGGTCAGAGGTCGCGGGGCGCGGTTTGCGGCTCTGCTCGCGCTGTCCTCGTCACAGGAAGGCTACTTCACCACCGCCCAGGCGCGCGCGGCGGGATGGTCCCGCCGCGCCCTCGTCCACCACGCCAGGACCGGCATGCTCCTTAGGGTCGCGCGCGGCCTGTACCGGCTCTCCGGGATCCCGGAGCCGCCCTTCGGGGATGTGGTAGCCGCGTGGCTCGCGGTCGGCCCCGAGAACGCGGTGGTCTCCCACTGGACCGCCCTGGAAGTGCTCGGCCTCGTGCCGACCCGCAGCCACGAGGTCCACCTCACGGTCCCCAGGGAGCGCAGGCCCCGGCGGCCGCCTCCTCTCCCATGGGTCCGGGTCCACAGCTCCTCCCGTCCGATTGGCCCGGAGGAGACGGTGTGGAGGGGCTGCGTTCCGGTCGCGTCCGCCGCCAGGGCCATTGCCGACGTGGCCGACCAGGGAGATGTCGGGACCGTCCATGCCGCGGTGGGGGAAGGACTGCGGTCCGGCGCCGTCACCGACAGGGAGATCCTCGCCGCGCTGCGAGGCAGGCGCCGGGCGGTCAGGGTCATGGTGGAGGACGCCCTGCTGCGGGCATCGATGGACCGCAGTGTCGTCCCATGATGGCCCGCGATCCCTTCGCCTTCCGCAGCTCAGTCGAGGCCCGCATCCGCGCCAGGGCGACCGTGCTGCGCGTGGCACCGAATGTCCTGAGGAGGAGGTTCGCCCTCGAGCGGCTGGTCTGCAGGCTCGAGCAGGTGTCATCCGGACTGTGGATCTACAAGGGTGGGTTTGCCCTGCAGACAGTGCTCGGTCCCGTGGCTCGGCCGTCCATGGACCTGGACGCGGAGCACAGGCAGGGTGCCAACGGCGCCCGGGAAGACCTGCGTACGGTCTCGCGGACCAACGGTCCCGACTTCTTCCACTTCGAGCTGGTGCGAGCAGAGCCACTCTCCGGGGAGACAGGGCCGCCCGCTGTGAGATTCCGGGTGGACTGTTTTCTCGCAGGCCGTCTTTTCGAGCCTGTCCACGTGGACGTCGCCTGCGCACCTCCCTCAGCCTGGGATGGGGAGCCTGTGCACCTGTCCCCCTGCATTCCAGAGCTGGAGATTCCACCGGTCCAGGTGGTGCTTCTCCCCATGGAGCGCCAGGTCGCCGAGAAGTTTCATGCGTACACGAGAACCTACGGAGGAAACCCAAGTACCAGGTCGAAAGATCTGGTCGACCTCGTCCTCATCGCACGATCCATACCCCTATCGGCCCAGGTGCTTGCTCGGCATCTCCACGTGATCTTCAGGGAGCGCGGAACACACCCGCTCCCACCGAGCACCCCGGCACCGCCCGAGTCGTGGAAAACGGCTTACGGGGCCGAGGCGGGCAGGCTCAATCTGCCAGAGGAGCTGCACGTCGCCCACGGGATCGTGAGCCGGATGCTGGACCCGATTCTCAATGGGAGCGTTGATGGGAGGTGGGACCCATCCACCGGGGAACGGCGCCGGTGAGCGTACCCTTCGAATCAAGCCTCCGCAAAGCAAAGGCCCCCGGACGGGGGGCCATCAGACCGGCGCGCGCCGCGCGGCGCACCTCCAGCCTAGCAGGCCGCGCGCCGGTGGTCAACCCCGGTGTACGCCCTCCCGCGCCCTGCGCCTCCCCAGGACTGGCTCAGGGTTCGGGGTCGCGGCACGCCGCGCCTGTGTGGCCCCGGGGGACAGAGCCCTGGGGGCTACGAGGAGGCGGCGAGCGAGGGAGGCCAGACGCGGCTCGATCGGACCCTCCAGACCGCTGCGGCTTCCTCCTGGGTTTCCCGGTCTTCGGAGAGCCGTTCGCCGGCGACCGCTTCGGGAACGGGATGCCTTCGATGCCCGGGCTGCGCTCAATCCCCATCGCCCCGCAGAAGGGTGCCGAGCTTCCCCAGTACCTCACGGATCGGCTCCGGCGGCAGGTGGCAAACGAACTCGGCTTTCCGAGCGCGCCAGTCGAGGCTTCTGACCTGATCCGAAAGCACCACTCCTCCCACCGGGAGACCCGGCGGAATTGCAACCTCGAAGGGGTACCCCTTCGCGCGGCTGGTAATCGGGCAGAATAGAGCGAGCCCCACCCGTGCGTTGTACGCCTCCGGCGACAGGACCAGCGCGGGTCGCCTGCCGGCCTGCTCGTGGCCGGCCTGTGGGTGGAAGGAGAGCCAGACTACGTCCCCACGTCGGGGGATGTAACCGCGCTGCTTCACCACGCTTCCCGTCCGACGGGAGCCCCGGTCTCCACCTCCCCGTGCAGGTTCGCGTCCGTGACGCCAGCAAGGAGGTCATCGAGACGGAACCTGTGCGGACGGACGGGTGTGATCACCAGATTCCCATCGGAGACCGAAAGTTCAACTACCGCTCCCTCCTCCATGCCCACATCCGCGGCAAGCGGCTTTGGGATCCGCACGGCCAAGCTGTTCCCCCATCTGCGCACCTGTGCACGCACTCCAGGTCACTCCCTCCATTCGTGGTATCTACAAGATAGATACGATGTTTAGGCGAGGGTTGCAAGAGGAGACCGCTAAGGAGAAAGCGGCTGCTCCTGCCCCCGCCTGAAGGCGGCTGCCTCCGCAGCCGCGTGACGCGGTGGTGGTGTGCGGGGAGGCGTCGCGGGCACCCGATCAGGAGCCCGCGCGGGCGCGAAGGGCTTCCTGGAGCAGGCCTCGGATCTCCCGCAGGTCCTCCCGCAGCTCGCCGAGCCGGGCGTGCATTTCACTGAGCCGGGTGTGCACCTCACTGAACCGGGCATCCACCTGGGCGAACCGGGCGTTCATGTCCGCCCGCAGGTCGTCTATCCGGCGGTGGACGTCGTCGAAGCGTCGGTTGACGTCGTCGATCCGCCGGTTCTTGTACGTGGTCCCGGTCAGGACCGCCAGGACCACCGTGAACGGGATGACCGCCACCTGATCCCATCCCATGGCATCACTCTACCACCCAGCCGCGGCTGGCCCGGGTCAGGCGGAGGCCAGGAGGTCCACCATCCTGGCGGCGTTGACCGCGGCCTGGCCCCTCGTGCAGTTGTTGAACATCACGAAGAGCCGATCCACGCGGGCGGCGATGCCTCGGGCTCGCCCGGCCCACTCGTGGAGCTCCTCCTCCGAGTAGAGGTAGTCGTAGGCGGCCTCGACCCCGGCGCCGGGCTGCCACCCGGCAGCGTTGCGGCCGTGCAGGCGGGCGACGGACCAAGGGGCGGTGATCTCGACTGTAAGCGGCGGTGCCCAGTCCAGGGGCGGGCAGTCCGCGACGACACAGGCCATCCCCAGCTCTCGCAGGGCGCGGGCCATTTCCCACCTCACGGCGCCTTCCACCCAGGACCGGTGGCGCCACTCCACGGCCACTGGGTGGTCCTGCAGCCGCTCCCGGACGTGTTCCAGGTACCGGAGGACGCCGCGGGAGTAGGCGGTCCACCTGGGGAACTGGAAGAGGACGTAGCCGAGCTTTCCGTGGGCCTGCAGAGCTGCGAGGAAAGCGCGGAACAAGTCCCAGCAGAGGTCCAGGACCTCCGACGGGAGGTCGCGGGGCCAGGCGCGCACCGCCTGGACGACCTTCTGCGGGAGGAGGGAGCGGGCCGGCCCCGGCAGCCCGCGCGTCTCCACCGGGTGGCCGGTGAACGGCGCGAAGGCCTTCACACCGAAGAGGAAGCCGTCGGGGGTCCGGCGGGCGAGGAGGATCGCCTGCTCGGGGGGCAGCAGGGCGTAGTACGTGGCGTCGATCTCGGTGACGGGGAAGTGGCTGGCGTAGTACCTCAGCCTGCCGGCGCTGCTGGCCCGGAGGCGGGGCGGGTACCAATCCTCGAACCCCTTTGTCCAGGAGCAGGTGCCGATGTAGACGGAGGCCGCTCCCAGCCGGAGGGGCGTGGCGGTTTGGAGCCGGGTGCTGGGTCTCATGGGGCCCTGTAGGGATTCTGTCACGGACCCGAGGCCGCACGGCCATCCACCAAGCCCGCCACCACGTCGGCTCCCGGGCCCCAGGTCGCCCCACCGTGAGCCATGCCCGGGCCAGACCCTCACCCAGAGGTTTGTTTGTCGCCTGGAGTGTGTGGCAAGCCGGGCGCCCACGACGGGGCCAGGGCGCGACTCGTGCTGCGGCATTGAAGAAGGTCACAGGGCGCCCGGCATCGTCGACGGTGGCCCGCCAGGAGCTCTCGGAAGACCTGCGAGCCGAGCGCGGGCCGGCCCCGAGCGTGTCGCATCCCCGGGAGGCCGGTCGGGGCAGCTTTGGGAGAGCCGGCCACGCTTGCAGGCTCCCCTGCAGTCCGGGTAGGCTTGCGGGCGAGCGGATGAGGCAGGGATGATTAGAACTCCTGAATGTGCGCCTATTGTGCGCCTGTGCGCCTGAAAACGACTGTACGTTCGTGCAAACTGGCGTACGCTATAATGGCTGAAACACGCACCAGAACTGCATTCTGCCGACCCTACGGAACGGCCTTCCCAGACTGAAAATCCCCGTGTCGGGGGTTCGACTCCCTCCCCAGGCACCAGCTGAAACCCTTGTAGTGTAAGGATTTCAGCCGTTCCCTCCCTCCGCACCCCGTGGCCCCACATGGCCCTTGTGCGCCTATAGTGCGCCTGTTAGAGTGGAGTCAGTTCCAGTACGGAGTCGTGAGCCTTGGCCGGCCAGATCCGCAGACGGGGCGACCGCACGTGGCTGGTCCGGGTCTACCTCGGTAGGCATCCGGCCACAGGAGCCCGCAGGTGGCTCTCGAAGACCGTCCACGGCACTCGTCGGGACGCCGAGGTCCTGCTCCACCGCCTCCTCCGCGACCGCGACCTTGGTGCCCTCACCATTCCCTCCGCAGTCACACTGGCCGAGTTCGTCGACCGCTGGCTTGAGGACGCCAGCCACCGGGTGAGGCCTCAGACCCTGGACTGGTACGCCAGCCGGCTCCGCCGGTGGGTCCTGCCGGTGCTGGGGACCCGGCGACTCCCGGACCTCACGGCGCTGGACGTCCAGGAGCTTTACCGAGGACTCCTGGCGCGTGGGCTCTCCCCCACCGTCGTCCGCCACGTCCACACGTGTCTGAAGGCGGTCCTGCGGCAGGCCGTGAAGTGGTCCCTGCTACCCCGTGACCCCATGTCCCAGCTGAAGCCCCCGAGGGCCGCACGCCGTGAGGTCCGTGCGCTGAGCCCCGAGGAGGCCCGGAGGTTCCTGGAAGCCGCCAAGCAAGACAGTGCCTGGCCCCTCTGGTGGTTGCTCCTGGAGACCGGCATGCGCCCGTCGGAGGCGCTGGCGCTGCGGTGGGAGGACGTTGACCTAGCGGCGCGGGTGGTGAGGGTCCGGCGGTCTCTGGTCCGCGTGGGCCGGACCTTCAGGTTTGAGGAACCCAAGACGTCCAAGGCGAGGCGCAGCGTCCCGATCTCGGAGGGGCTGGCCCGAGAGCTGGTCGAACATAGACGCAGGATCGACACGCTCCGGGAGCGTGCGGGAGATTTGTGGGAGGAGCTCGGCTTGGTCTTCCCGTCCGAGGTGGGGCGGCCCCTGCGGTTGGAGAATCTCCGCAGCAGGAACTTCACCAGGATCCTGAATCGGGCCGGGATCTCGGGCCTGCGGATCTACGACCTCCGGCACACGTCCGCAAGCCTTCTCCTGCTGACCGAGGAGCATCCGAAGGTGGTGGCCGAGCGGCTGGGGCACGCCACGGTCCACATGACCCTCGACACCTACTCCCACGTGCTGCCCACTCTGCAGCGGCGGGCGACGGAGAGGATCGCCCGGCTGCTGGGTGCGGGGGGAGACGGTGGGGCGGATCCTGCCGGCGAGGCGGGCTCGTCGTCCGCTGGATAGTAAGTGCATTGACAGTTATAGCATTGCCGGCTATGATCGGGGTGTACGGGCCGGGACGGGACGGTACGTGGGTGCCGGCGGGCCCGGCCAAAGCCTCAAGAGCCTGTAAGGAGCTGGCAATGGTCGGCAAGGAGCACTGGAACCCGGTCGGAGCTGGGCTTCACGGCCCGCGGGAGGCGGCGCAGGACAGGGGGCTCCTGGCTCCCGTCTACGAAGTGATCCGGCAGGCGGTTCGAGACGGGGTAGCGGAGGCGCTTCAGGCGGCCGGCCTGTCCCAGCAGGAAGGCCACGGCAAGTACTACACGCCTCGGGAGGCTGCGGACCGACTGCGGCTGCACCCCTACACGGTGTACGAGCTGGTCAAGCAGGGGAAGGTCCGGGCGGTTAGGGTGGGCCGCCGCATTCTGATCCCCGAGGCGGCCATCCGAGAGCTGGGATCCTGACAGGCACGCGGGAGGCGTCGAGCGCGCGCGGTGTCCCCTCGCGGGATCGCGTCCCGGGGAATGGTGTACTTTCGCGGCGCTCCTTCGGGTCGGCTCATAGTCTACTGCGCTCACACCTCTTGCGCTAGGGGCAGGATCGGGTTCGGTGCCGACTCGGGTCGGAGCTTGCGCATGGATTCCTGGCTGAAGTACCGGCGGGAGACCATCCAGTCCTCGTGGATCTCTTCCAGGACCGCTCCCAGCAGGCGCAGGACCGCCTGTGGGTTGGGGAAGATCCCCACCACGTCGAACCGTCGAGCCAACTCCCGGTTCAACCGCTCCAGGGGGTTGGTGGAGTGGATCTGCCGCCAGTGCTCTGAGGGGAAGTGCATGTACGTGAGGACCTCCTCGGCTGCCTCCTGAAGCATGGAGACCACCTGAGGGAACCGACGCTGCAGGGTGGCGCAGACCTGGTCCAGTTGCCGCCGGGCCGCCTCCAGGTCCGGCTGGGCGAAGATGGTGCGCACCAGAGCCGCCACCGGACCCTGAGCATGTCGGGGCAGTTTCTGCAGCAGGTTGCGCATGAAGTGCACCCGGCTGCGCTGCCAGCTGGCGCCTGCCAACACCTCTGAGATGGCCCGCTGCAGTCCCCCGTGGGCGTCGGAGATCACCAGCTGCACCCCCCGGAGCCCGCGCTCCACCAGCTGCCGGAGGAACGCCGCCCAGAACTCGTAGGTCTCGCTGGCTCCTACGTCCCAGCCCAGGACCTCCCGCTGGCCGTCCTGGCGCACCCCGATGGCGACTACCGCCGCCATGTGAACGACGCGGCCGTCGTAGCGCACCCGCACCGCCTTGGCGTCCAGCCACACGTACGGGTAGTCCCCCTCCAGGGGTCGGCTCCGAAAGCCCTCCATGGCCTCATCGAGCTCCGCGCAGATCCGCGACACCTCGCTGCGGCTGACTCCCTCCAGCCCCAGGGCCCGCACCAAGTCGTCCACCTTCCGCGTGCTCACCCCTGCCACGTACGCTTCCTGCACCACGCTCACCAGCGCCCGCTCCGCCCTCCGCCGCGGTTCCAGCAGACTGGGGAAGTAACTCCCCTGCCGCAGCTTGGGGATCCGCAGGGGAATCCGCCCCACCCGGGTGTCCCACGCCCGCTCCCGGTACCCGTTCCGGTACGTCTTCCGATCCGGGCTGCGCTCGTACCGGGCCGCCCCCGCTTGCTCGGACACCTCCAGCTCCATCAGCGCCTCCGCCAGCATGCGTACCCCCTCCCGGAGGACGTCCAGGGCCTGGTCCCCCTGGTACTGGCGCAACAGCTCCAACAGTGCCATCCTGAAGTCCGGGGCCACCGGTGGCATCCACATCCCTCCCTTCGAGCTGTTGTTTGCCTAACCCGAAGGGAACCCACCGGTGGCCTTCCCCGTCAAGGCCCCGGAGGACAGCCCCGGAATCTACACCACGTCCTGGGACGCTAACGGTCGGGGTCACGGTCCTGACCCAAGAAGTGCCGGCACAGCAGGGTGAGGTTCTCGTCGTCGGACACCACCTGGACCCGACGACCCTCGACCCGTTCGGTACCACCACCGCCGCATTCCAGTCGGTTTTCGCGCAGATCGTGGAACAGCTCGTCGTCTTCGACGCGGAGCGGGCCGTGGTCCGGCCGTGGCTTGCCACTTCCTGGCGGTGGTTGAATCCCACCACCCTTGAGATGCAGCTGCGGCGTGGCGTCTCCTTTAGCAACAGCGAGCCCTTCGATGCCGCGGCGGCCCGATACAGCCTGGAGCTCCTGTTCCGTGCCGCGCCGTACAGCGCCTGGACCCAGGATCTCGTGCGGAGTGTAGAGACGGCCGGCTCCCACACGATCCGCATCCGGCTGGTCCGTCCCTCGGCTTTCCTCCTGCCCCTGCTCGCCCGAGGTAGTTTCGTCGTCCCGCCCCGCCACCACCAGGAGGTGGGGCCCGCCCGCTTCGCACAGCAGCCCGTTGGTACGGGGCCCTTCATCCTGTCCGAATGGTCGAAAGGGGCTCGCATCGTGCTCGACCGAAACCCCCGCTACTGGGGAGGCCCGCACCCACTCCGACAGGTCATTTTCCGGGTGATCCCGGACGACTCCGCCCGGGTGATCGCCCTGCAGGCGGGCGAGATCGACGTGGCACTCAACGCACCCATCACGCACTTGAACCGCCTCAAGATCGACCGCAACCTCAAGGTGATCGCGGCCCCCGGCCTGCGCAAGTTCACCTCGTTCTTCAACACCCGTCTGGATACCCCGCTCCGCGACCGACGGGTCCGCTTCGCCATGAACCTCGCGGTCGACCGGGTGTCCATCGTCCAGCGAGTCTTTGGGGGGCAGGCACAGGTCCTCCCAGGTCACTGGATTCTCCCCCAGGAGTTCGGCTACAACCCCAACCTCAAGCCATTCCCCTTCGATCCCGCTCGGGCCCGCCAACTCCTGGCCGAAGCGGGCTTCCCGAACGGCTTCGAAACGCAGCTTACCTACACCGTCGGGCGATACCCCCTGGACAAGGAACTCGGGGAGATCGTGGCGGGTTATCTGGAGGCGATCGGAATTCGTGTCCGGCAGCGCCCAGTTGAATATGGCGAGTTCCTCCGGCTGCGTTCCGCCGGTCAGCTGGGGCCCATCCACCAGTGGGGCCTGTTGGTTCCCCCCGACGCCCACTTCAGCTACAGCCTGTTCACCAAGGGATCCATTTACCGGTTCCACGACTATTCCGACGACTGGGACGACCTGATCGTTCGGGCCGCCTCTGAACTGGACCCCTGCCGCAGGGAGGCCATCTACCACCGCCTGGCAGTTATCTCTCACGAGGACCCATTCGGTATCTACCTCATCGCCCCCGGCAACCTCTACGCCGTGCGGGCCAACGTCCGTGGCCTGACTCCCCGCTTCGACGAGGTGCTGTGGCTGTACGGCGTGGCCAAATAGCCCGCATCCAAACGACGGAGGTCTTCCAGATGCTCCCGACGGTTCCACCGGTACACGGCGACGCGATCGTTATCGACCTGTGCTCGTTCTTCTTCGAAGGCTATTCCCAGCAGATGGAACGGGGGCGCCCTACCGCCCTGCTGGTGACCGCCGCAGATGTGGAAGCCGAGTTCGGTGACGTCGTCGACTCTCTTGAGCTCCACCACCGGCAGGTTGAGGCGGACCCCGATCGGCTGTTGCTCATCGCTAGGAGCCCGTCCCGGAAAGGTGTTCGGCGGGTGGTGATGGATCTCCTGGGCGGTGACGGTGGCAGGGTCAGGGTGGGGGAAGTGGTCGCGGGGAGCGGAGCTTGAGGTAGGGGTTGCAGGAGGAGAGGGGAGGCTACCCGGTAGCCGGGAGGGAGCCGAGCCGGTGTGTCAGGAGTGGCAGCAGGCGGTGACGTGCGGCGTAGAGCTTGCGGAGGTTGTGAGCACAGGTGACGAGCAACCACTCGGCCCGGACCTGGGTCAAGCCGCGGAAGGAGAACTGGCGGAAGCCCAGGGCGGCTTTGATCTGGCCCAGCACGGGTTCCACGGTGGACTTGCGGAGGTTGTAGAGGGTGCGGCCCAGGCGGGTGCGCAGTTTGCGGCGCATGCGGTCGCGCACCGACAAGGTCTTGGGGATGCGTCCCCGGGGTGCGGGGGGCAAGGGCTGGGTGTGACGGAGCTTGTCGGGCGGGATGAGGGGATCGACTCCTCGGGCACAGAGGGTCTGGAGGTTGGCTTCGCTGAAGTAACCGGCATCGGCGAGAACGTGACGGGGCAGGGCACCGGTGAGCTGGTGGATGCGCTGGACCATGGGGACCAGGTGAGGGGCGTCGGCGGCCTGGGGGCTACAGTCTGCCGCCACGATGATCTGGTGGCTGGCTTCGACGGCCACCTGGACGTTGTAGGCCTGCACGAAGGCTCCGCTGGGATCCAGCATGATGCGGGAGTCGGGGTCGGTGAAGTTGTACTGGGCCCGGGCAGGGGGTCGGGCCTGAGCGGGATTCCGGCGGGGTCTGCCTCTGCGGGGGCGCTGGGGAGGGGGTGGAGGGGGTGCCTGCTCGGCAGCCCTTCTTTGGGCTTCGGCCTCCAGGGCCGCCTTGGCCTCCCGGATGCGCCGCAGGCGCGTTTCCCGTCGCTGCAGCTCCTCGGGCAGCTCATCCCCGGATCGGTCCGCTCCGTAGCGGGCGTCCTCTTCGGCATCCACCTGCTCTGCCCGCTCCAGCAGCTGGCGCACTTCTTCGGCCAGGCGGGCTTCTTCCTGGGTCATGCGCCCGTAGCTCATGGCCTTGTGCTTACTGGCGTTGGCGCGGATCTTGGTCCCGTCCAGGGCTACGGTCCCCAGCTTGACCATCCCCGCCCGCTGGGCCAAGCGCAGCACTTGCTCGAACAGCTCCCCCAACGCCTGCAGGTGACGCCGCCGGAACCTGTTCACGGTCCGGAAGTCTGGGGTGTTGCCCGCCGCGAGCACACGGAAGGCCACGTCCTCCACCAGCTTGCGGGCGATCTTCCGGGAGCTGAAGACCCCCGTGCAGTAGGCGTACAGCAGCACCTTGACCATCATGGCGGGGTGGTACGGTGGCGCGCCCCGCAGCTCGTCTTCGTACTCCACCTCGATCCTGGAGAGGTCCAACTGGTCCACCACGTCGCTGATGAAGTAGGCCAGGTGGCCCTCCGGGAGCCAGTCCTGCAGGGAAGGAGGCATGAGCAACACTTGATGGGGATGATACGAGCGGAATTGTTTGGTCGGCATACATCTCCATTCACCACCGACGCCCAGAATCCCTGCTGTGCGGGGATTTCCGGGACAGGCTCCTAGCCCCGAGGATATCCGGAAGGCCAAAGCTTCGGGGCGGGTCGGAATCATCCTCGGCCTGCAGAACTCCGAGTTCATCGGGTCGCAACTCCACCGCGTCCGTACGCTTTGGCGACTCGGCGTCCGGGTCCTTCAGCTGACGTACAACGAGCGGAACCGGTTCGGCGACGGTTGCCTGGAGCCCACGGACGGCGGCCTCACGCGCCTCGGCCGCTCCGTGATCCGGGAATTGAACCAAGTGGGCATCGTCGTCGACTTGGCCCACGCAGGTCAGCGCACCGCACTCGAGGCCATTGAGGCGTCAGAGCTGCCCTGCATCGTCTCTCACGCGAACCCGCGCCGTCTCGCCCCCAACCCTCGCAACCTCACGGACGACGTCATTCGGGCCGTAGCCGACAGCGGAGGTCTCGTGGGCGTCTGCGGGTGGGGCCCGATCTGTTGGCGGGGGGGACCATCCCGTCCGACGGTGGAGGATGTCGTCGCGCACATCGAATACATCGTGGAGCTGGTCGGGATCGAGCACGTGGGCGTGGGATTGGATTCCCCCGCCTCCTGCTCTCCGCGCCTATCCCAGCACGCGGCGGACATCAACGCCACCTATCCCGAGGTAGTCGGGGGATTCGTTGCCCAGTTCGGCCAGACGCTCGATGCTCGTTATGCGGTGTCGCTCGGCGAGTTGCCGGATCTGACTCAGGCGCTGCTCGACCGCGGTTTCCCGGAGGCGGAGGTGCGCCAGATCCTTGGGCTAAACGCGCTGCGGGTCTTCGAGGCGGTGTGGAAGAGGAGCTAGCAAGCTCGTCCAGTAATCGGGGTGTCTACGCATCATGTGTTCGGTCTGGCACACATTAAGAGATTCAGCCAGGGATGCGCCAAAGAGTTCGCCCGGGGGCGCCTCGGGATTCACGTGGGTCGTTCTTCGATCCGGACGGCAGAGGGGTCGGTAGCTTCGGCCAGGCATGAGCACGTGGTGGACGCTGTTAACCAGCCGATCCAGGGCGCCTTCGGCCAGGACGGGGTTGGGGAAGAGTCCGTACCAGTCCTGGGGCGTGCGATTGGAGGCCACAATCATCGAGCCGGCCTGGTGGCGGTCGCAAATGAGCTCGAAGAGGTTTTCGGCTGCTGGCCGGTGCCGGAGGGTCTGGATGAGGTCGCCGTGCAGGCGCGATTGTTCCCCCCGTGTCGGGGAGCAGCCGAGACGACGCCGGCCGGAGCCGGACTGGGGGTGGGTGCACCGGGAACTGCGAAGGAAGGGGGTGACGCTGCCGCCGCTGTGGCTGGAGTACAAACAGGAGCACCCCGACCAGTGCCCTGTCCACCGGCGACTGGCTCCGCGCCCGCCAAAACGTGCTCATCACCGGCCCCACCGGCGGAGCCCTACGCGATGGACGCCCTGCTGGGGCGGAGGCGCCGGTACGACGTGTGAAGCAGGGTAAGCTGGAGAAGAGCGCGGAGCAGCTCGGGCAGAGGAGGCAACCCTGGGGTCGCAGCGTTGACACCCCCCAGCCGAAGTTTGACAGTTGGCTTCCACACGAAGGAGCGGAAGGGCCCATCATGACGGGCTTTCAGGGCTGGGAGGTAGGCATACGCGTGTATCTACTCCGGCCCGGGGGCGCGGGCGGGGTCGATGCGGAAGAAGCGGGCGGCTCGGGCACGCCGATGGCTCGGAACAGCTGAGCCTGGAAGGAGGTGGTCTCGGTGCGCTGGTAGACCACACCCGCCGGGCCGTGGAAGGTCCCTAGGTGCATCCGCTGCAGCTCGGTGCGGATCCGCGTCCAGCTACACCGCTGTCCCAGCCGCTCCTCCACTCGCAGCTCCGCCACCCGCACCAGCAGCAGGGCCAGCCAGGACAAGAGCACGTGGGCGCGGACGCGGTCGTCTTTCCGGTGGTAGATGGGGCGCAGCTCCGGCGTGTGCTTGAGGGTGAGGAAGGCCTCCTCCACCTGGACCAGCTGCTTGTAGCCCAGCGCCGCGTCCGCGGGTGCCAGGGTGTCGTAGGAGGTCCGCGAGCTAGCCGAGGATGTCCTGGACGCTGAGCTCGAACTCGGGGAGGAGGGAGGGCGCAAGTCGCTCCCCGCGCCCGACCACCCGCAGCTCCCGGTAACCATCGGGGCCGGGATTCCGGTAGACCTCGATGCGGTCCTGCGGCAGGTCCACCAGCCAGGCTTCCGCGATTCCCCAGCGTGCATAGAGAGGCACCTTGACCTGGCGGTCGTAGTCCGGTGAGGTCTCGGCGACTTCTACCACCAGGAGCACGTCCTCCGGTCCGGGGTGCTCCCTGGCGTAGAAGTCTGGCCGGGGCCGGAGGAGGGCGATGTCCGGCTGGGGTTCTGCGAAATCACCCAGCCGGACGGGGTTCTGGACGCTGACCAGAGCCTTGCCGGAGGCCTCCACGGGAGTCAGGTGATACCGGATACGGTTCACGGCTCCGGCGTGCCTGGTTCCAATGGGACTCATTTCCAGAATCTCCCCGTCGATGAGCTCTACGCGGTCGTCCTCCCGCAGGATGCCCGCCTGGGCGAGACGGTGGTACTCGTCCACGCTGAACTTGCGGCGTACCACGTGTGCCCGTGCCATCCCGTCCTCTGTTGGAGCGCGGAGCCAGCTCAGCTACACTGTAGGGGGTAGCTGCTGGGCTGTGCAAGGGCCAGGTGGTGGGGGTGGCTGGATCAGGACGGAGCCCGAACCCCCACCACATCCTGTGCAGGCGGCGGCAATGACGAGCCCGAGCTGCGGCGTCTATTCGGCGGCCTGCATGAGTTTTGCGATTTCGGACTGCAGCCAGCCTGATAGTGACTGGTCTTCGTAGCCGAGAAGCAAGCCACGAGCTGTGGCGCATGCCTGCCTGGCCTCGTCCTTCCGGGCCTGGCGGAGGTGGTGGCGGCAAAGTGCCACGTGCGGGTAGGGGCTCCGACGCGCGAGCTGGGCAGCGCGGTTGAGGCTGGAGACGGCCAGCTCGTCGTGCCCGAACATGCTGGCCGCAGCGCCCAGTCGGTAGTTGGCCACGAAGTCGTCCGGTTTTGCGGCCTGGTCGGACCGGATGGCCTCCAGAGCGGAGGGGTCGGCGGCCACGACGTTGAGCTGGATCCGGTTCTGCTGGCCCCTGTGGGACACCGTGATTTGCCAGGTTCCGGTGCGCTCCTCGTTGGGGGTGCCGGCGAGCGGGATGAGATGGCGGAGGAAATAGCCGGAGTAGTTCTGGGGCGACTGTGGGTGCCAGATCCAGGTGAAGCTGCCATCCGGCGGCACGATGTTGAACTCGAAGCGGTCTCCCTGGGCAACCTGTCGGTACTCGGCGAGGGCGAAGACCGGCCAGTCGAGAACGTTGACGGTGGAGGTCTCCCTGAGCAGGCGGAAGCGCTGCGGGTCGTAGCCGATGCCGGTCCTGAGAGCGGCGAAGGTGGCAGCCTGAGCGGCGGCATGGAGGGTCCAGAGCGCTGTCGCTGCCAGGAGGGCAGCCGTGCCGGCTTTTACGTGCCTCATGGGCATTTCACCTCCCGCGCGGTGTACTGATGGGCATAGCGTCTCACGTCCGGGTTCAGGTCCAGCCAGAGACCGATTCCCTTCATGCCGTGGACGAAATCCCGCATGCGTGCGGGGTCACGGAGCGCAGCGGCGGGGTGGTAGATGGGCAGGTAGCAAGCGGGCTGGCCGTGGAGCCGGACGGCGGTGCCGTGGGCCTCGCCGATCGGGAGTCCGAGCAGGTGGCGGCATGCGACGGCGCCGACCACGATGATCGCCTTTGGCCGGACGAGCTCGATCTGGTGGCGGAGCCAGGTGCTGCACGCCTCGACGCACGAGAGGGGTGGGGGCGTGTCCACGGTTTTCCCGTCCTTCTGGATGCAGGACCTGCACTTCACGGCGTTCGTGATGTACACGGCCTCAGGGTCCAGGCGCGCCTCTTCGCGGAGGAGCCGGCGCAGGAGCTGGCCGGCCCGTCCGACGAAGGGGCGACCCGTTTTGTCTTCGGCAGCCCCCGGCCCTTCTCCTACCAGCATCACGTCGCAGGGGACGGGTCCCTCCCCAGGCACGGCGACGGTGCGGTTCTGGCCGAGGGGACAGCGGCGGCACATCTGCACCCGGACTGCGAGGGCGGCCATCTGCCGCTCGGGGGTCGGAGTGCGAAGGTGGTGGGATGCGGTAGCCATACTGGCTCAGAACGGGAGCGGTTCTCGGGAGTCTTTGGAGTTCCGGCGCTCTCTGCGCCCGCCTGCGGGCGCAGCGTTGGGCGCGGCTGGCCGCGGTGGGGTGATCCCGCGCTGTCCCTGGTAGGTGCCGCCCAGGGCTGCGTAGTCGCGCTCGGCCGGTGAGGCGCCCCGGAAGAACAGGACCTGTGCGATGCCTTCGCCCGGGTAGAGGACGGCGGGGACGTGGTTGAGGTTCGTGATTTCCAGCGTTACCGTCCCGTGCCAGCCCGCCTCGAGGACGGTGGTGTGGACGAGGATGCCGCTGCGGGCCAGGGTGCTTTTGTTGAGTACCAGGGCTGTGATGTTGGACGGGATTCGGAATTCCTCGATGGTTCGCGCGAGTGCGAAACCGCCGGCCGGCAGGACGAGAGTGCCGTCCCTGCGCGGGGCGATGCGGGTGTAGTGGCGCAGCGCCAGACGCTTGGGGTCGGCGTGGCGCACATTCTGACGGAGCAGGAGGAGCTCGGGCGCCAGGCGGACGTCGTAGCCGTACGGCTGCAGTCCGTGGCTCAGGCGGCCTGGTTCCCTGGACGACTCCCGGAAGGGGCGGATCATGCCGTCCTTTGCGAGCTTGCGGATCTCGTGGTCTGGGAGCACGCCCGGAAGCGAACCGGCCGCGACGGCAGAAGTGCTCACTTTGACCCACCTCCTGGTAGTCTGGATCGCCTGTAGGCGGCCCACAGGTAGGGCAGAGGGTCGACCGGATATCCCCTGTAACGCAGCTCGAAGTGGAGATGTGGGCCTGTGGACAGGCCGGTGGAGCCGACGCGGCCGATGATCTGGGCGCAGGCTACTCGCTGTCCTGGCCGGACCAGGGCGGAGGACAGATGGCCGTACAGGCTCGACCATCCGTTTCGGTGGACCACGTATACCACCAGGCCGTAGGAGCCATATGGGCCGGCGTAGGCCACCGCGCCGGGCATAGTCGCCAGGACCGGCGTGCCGGCGGGGCTGGCGATGTCGATTCCCCAGTGGTGACCTGGTGTGCCGCCCATTGGGTGGCGGCGCCAGCCGTATGGTGAGGCGAGCCATCCCCAGGTCGGCGTGATAGGGCAACGAGGGTGTTGGGCGGCCTCGCGGGCCGGGAAGGCGAGCAGCGCTGTCAGCAGGACCGCTGCCATGCTAGCGGGCCAGGACCACATCGGTGCGCTGGAGGACGACGAGTCCACTGCCGAGGTCGTGCTCGCGCAGGTCCTGGTAGATGGCCGGCGCGAGCTTCCTGGCGAGCCGGTAGATCTGGAGTGCGACTTCGCGCATTTCGGCGTCGGCGTGTTCGGTGGCCCGCTTCTCGAGGAACTCCCGCCATGCGCGGTGGTTGCCGGAGACGAGGATCTGTGTCTCGGTCATGTTTGGAAGGACCGCGCGGGCCGCTTCCCGCGCCCGCTTCCTGCGTGCCGTACGGGTCAGGGTGGGGTCCTGTGAGAGGACCTGTTCGGCGATGGCGGCCAGTCGCCTGTAGGCCTCCAGGCAGGCGGCGTGGTGGGCGCGGAGGATTTCCATGACCTCGGGGTTGTCCCGGAACAGGGGAGGCGGGACGAAGGCGGCTTCGCTTTCGTCCACGAACCGCTGGCTGAGCTGCGAGAAGCTGAGGTGGCGGTGCCGGACCAGCTCGTGGGTGAAGGAACGGGAGACGCCGGTAATGGCGACGGTGAACCCGGCGTGCTCGAGGACGCTGTAGTGCTGCTGGCGGAGGATGTTGGCGATGTAGTCGCTGTTTGCTCGGGTGCCGGGATTGGGCCGGTCCCAGGACTGGTAGCAGAGTCGGCCGGCGAACTCGGCCAGCATGTCGGCGTCGGACCAGGCTGTGGAAGACCACTCGGCCCACGGGTAGCCCTCGGTCTCGATGGAGACGGCGGTGTGGGCAATGAGCGTGACTTTGGGTGTAGTCGGCTTCATCGGGGTGCACCTCCGGAGAGTACCTGGATGGTCGGGGCGGATTCTGTGTCGAGCGCGAAGGTGACGGTGATGCCGACCTGGCTGCCTGCGGCGTGTGCCAGGACTCTGGGGTGGTCTGGAGGCCTGAGTCCCAGCCGCCGGCAGGTCTCGATTGCGTGTGTGGCTACGAGGTCGCAGATGGTGGCATGGTCGATGAACAGGACCAGGTCCTGCCCGGCCGCGACGGTCCAGGTGGCCAGGATCCAGGCTGCGGCGTCCGGGTCTGCGGTGCCGTTCGGGATGCGAATGACCGCGAGCAGGCGCACGTCCCCGTGGCGGAGCTCCTGATAGACGTCGAGGCTCGTGTCGTCGTAGGGCGAGTTGGCGAGGATCGACCGTCTGAGGTCGTCCTCGGTGTAGTCGATGGTGACCGTGACCCGCATGGTCAGTGGGCCCTGGTGGTGGCGATCAGGCGCTCGGCGGCCTGGAGGAGCATCCGTGCGACGCGTCGGACTTCGCGGCGGAGGGTGTCGGGATCGCGGGTCCTGCGGGCGCTGAAGACGGTGGCCAGGACGGCGCCGAGGAGCCCGGCGACGGCTGCGGTGTACGGGTCCTGGGGCCGGGTGGCCCGCAGGGTTCCGTGGAGGGCGTCCATTACGGCCTGGGTGATGGCCGTGGAAGACTCGGAGAGGCCTGTGGTGGGCCGCGGCATTTCAGCACTCCCTGTAGCCGCACGGGCACCTGGCGCAGCCGTTGTCGGTCACCAGCGTCATCTCGTGGCACCGGGGGCAGATGTCGCCGGTGGTTCGGGTTGCAGGCGGCCGGCTGGCGGCGTCGTGCTCGTCGTGGCCGCTGGCGTCCCCGTTGAGGAGTCCCCGGTCCTGCAGGTAGGCGCGGATGCCCGCGGCGATGGCGTCGGGGACGCTGCGGATGCGGTTGGGGCCGAACCCGTAGCTGGTGCGGCCGCCGATGCCCTCGAGCTGGTGGTACACGAGCTCCAGCAGCCGTCTCCGCCCGCTGCCGGGCCCCTTCATGCGCAGGATCACGGAGCTCAGGCGCCCGATCGCCTCCGCAAAGGCCTCCGTATCGCTGCCGGCCTTGCCGAGCCTGACGAACACCTCGTAGGGCTCCCCGTCGCGCTCGGTGACTGTGATGAAGCATGTCCCGAACTGGCTGGGGATCCGGTAGGTCGGCCCGTCCAGGCGGCGGGGGCGGTCGCGCAGCAGCCGGTCGTCGTCGGCGACGAGCTCCAGCTGCTCGGGCGCCCGGGACTGCAGCTCCCGCAGGGCGTCTGCTAGCGCCCGCACGGCGGTCTCGATGCGGTCCTCGGGGCCTGTGCCGTTGGAGGCAACTGAGGGCAGTGCAGCCCTTGCGAGTTCCTCCACGCGGTCCGCCAGGGCGACGATGCGGTGCTGCCGGCGCGCTTCTTCGGGGGTGAGCAGCACGCCCTCGCGGCTGCCCTCGCGGTACACGCTGATTCCCTTCAGGCCAGCCCGCCAGGCGTGGCGGTAGACGCGTTCCACGGTCTCCGCCGTGGCCTCGCGGGGCAGGTTCACGGTGGAGCTGATGGACTGGTCGATGTGCCGTTGGAGGGCTGCCTGCATGTCGACCCTGCGGATGGGGTCGATCTCGTGGGCCGTGAGGAAGAAGTCCGGGAGCCGTTCCCGCAGGTACCCTTGGGGGTCCCGGGTGTCCTGGAGGCCGCGCAGGTCAAGCCCGTGCACTCGCGCGTACTCGGCCACCAGGGGGTGGAGGACGGTGTAGTACTCCCGGCTGAGCGACTCGCTGCGGCGGACGTAGTGCAGGGCGAAGATGGGTTCCAGTCCGTTGGTGCAGCCGGCGAGGGCGGACCCGCTGCCGACGGGCGGGATTGTGAGCAGGCTCACGTTCCGGAGGCCGCACCGCCGGATTTCCTCCAGCAGTGCCTCGGGGAACGTGGAGAAGAATGGCTGTGAGAGGTGCTTGTCCGGGTCGAAGGCGGGGAACGGTCCCTTCTCGCGGGCCAGCTCCGTGCTGGCCTGGTAGGCCCACAGCTTGATCTTTTCCTGCAGGTTGCCGGCGAGGTGGATGGCCTCGTCGGAGTCGTAGCGCAGCCCGAGCATGACGAGCATGTCGCCGAGTCCGGTGATGCCCAAGCCGATTCTGCGGCCGCGGCGGGCGGCTTCCTCCTGTTCGGGGAGGGGGTGTCTTCCCTCGTTGTAGGTGAGGACGTTGTCCAGAAAGCGCACGGCGGCCCGCACCGCGCGTGCGAGGGCCTGCTCGTCGATGCGGGCGGTTGGTGTGAACGGATCGAGGACGAACCTGCCGAGGTGCAGGGAGCCGAGGTCGCACGCGCCTCCGTCCTCGAGCGGAATCTCCGAGCACGGGTTTGTCCCCTGGGGGGTCATCCCGCCGTAGTTGCTGGTACCCCATCCGATGACCCTGTCCCAGAAGAGCACGCCGGGTTCCGCCCAGTCGCGGGCGCCTTCCACGAGTTCGCGCCACAGGTCGCGGGCGCGGATGGTGCGCTCGACGTTCCCGCACTCGGGGCGCTGGAACCGCAGGGTCCAGGGCTCGTCGTGCTCGACGGCGCGCATGAAAGCGTCGCTCAGGCGGACGCTGATGTTGGCGTATCGGACGCTGGTGAGGTCGCGCTTGATGCGGACGAAGTCCGCCACGTCGGGGTGGTGGTCGGCGATGGTGATCATGAGGGCACCGCGGCGGCCGGCCTGGCCGATAAGGCCGGTGGTGGTGCTGAAGAGTTCCATGAACGACACGGCGCCGGTGCTGTATCGGGCGGCGTTGTGGACGACCGCACCTCGGGGTCGCAGCGGTGTGATGTCGATACCGACTCCTCCGCCGCGGCTGTAGGTGCGGGCCATGCGTGCGGCGGCGTCGTAGATGGCCTCGATGCTGTCGTCGCGGATGGCGACGAAGTAGCAGTTGAGGAGGGTGACCTTGTTCGGGTTGCCGGCGCCGTGCATGATGCGGCCGCCCGGCAGGAAGCGGAAGCCGTCCAGCAGCCACCGGAACTCCCTCCGCCACGTCTCGCGCAGGTCGTCGGTGGGCTCTGCGGAGGCGATCTCGCGTGCCACCCTGTCCCACATCCGGTCTGGGGTGACCTCCCCGGGCAGGGCGTACTTCTCGAGGAACACCCGTGCGCGGAGCTCGTCGCCCTCGAAGGCTTCGAGAGTCTCGGACGGGATACCAGCGAGGGCTGTGGTCATGACGGCCTCCTTTCCCTACACTCCGGCTGCGAGCGGCTGCTCGCGCCGGAGCAGTTTGATCCTGGAGCGGTAGAACTCCTCGAACGTCGGGTAGCCGCCGTTCAGCACGGATGGGTATCCGCGGGCGCGCCACTCGCGGCGCAGGACGTGGACGTCCGTTGTGGCGGTGTCGCGGACCAGGCGCAGGAGCAGCTCGTCCGCGCGTCCGCTGCGGAATGCCAGCCAGTCCTCCAGGCGCTGCCGCTGGAAGGGGGTGGCGACGTTGGCGTGGGGTTCGTCCCGCATGACGGTCGGAAGGACCCAGTCCCACTGCTGCCCGTGCCGGTCCGGGGAACAGGGGGTGAGCGGAAAGACCCAGCGGTTGTGCGTCAGGATCAGGGTGTTCCGGCGGAGGGAGTGGCGGAAGTTCCGTGCACGGTTGGGGTTCATCGGCCGTGCGCACCGGAGGAGGGCGTGGAGCTCCTTCTCCGGGTGGATCGGCAGGACTGCCCCCGGGTACCGGAGCACGTACCTGTGCACGGCGTGCTGGGTCACGAGGACCCGGTCAGGGTCGACGCGGGCGTTTCGCATGGCCGTTCCGGTGTTGCCGGTGCTCCCGGGCTGCCATCTGCGCGAGGACGGCGCGCTTTGCTGCGTAGAGCCGGTCCAGCTCGATCTCGGCTGCCTGCAGGAGGGCTTCGCGGTCGGGGCGTGACCGTGGGTCGCTGCGTACCAGTTCCTGCAGCTTGGAGGCGACGAGGTTGATGCGCTGCTGGATGTGTGCGAGGGTTTCAGGTGTCGGAAGTGTGAGGGGCTGCATCGTCCTGCTCCTCCCCTGCAAGGACGTCGATCAGCGAGTTGATCTCGTCGAGGGTGAGTTCACCCGGGATTGCGGTCCGGCCGCCGCTGATGGCCTGGACCTGGGCGGCCTGCTGTTCCGGCGGGAGCTTCCTGCGGCGCCACAGGGCCTGCAGGGTGGCGAGGGCTCGGGCCCTGGCGCTGCGTTCGGGCGAGTGCGCGCTGTCGGGCTCCCGTGCGTGTGCGGGAGCGGGGTCCGCGGTGGCGGTCGTGTCAGGGGCCGTCTCGGGGCGGCTGTGCCCTGCCGGTGCGCCGTTGGCGCCGGATGTCCTCAGGGCCTCCTCGTAGATGCGCCTGGCGAGCTCGGGCGGGATGGCGCGGAGGTCGGTCTGGCCGTCCGCCCTGCGGGCGACCCAGTCCTGGGGAGAGACGCCGGCGGACGCGGCGGCGACTCGGACCGCCTTCCAGAAGTCCGTGGGGTTGAGGGGCTTGTGGGGCTTCTGGGCGGGGGCGCCGTGCGGGCCCTGTGCAGGGGCCTGCGGGGCAGGTCTGGAGGCCGGTCCGTTGGGGGGTGGCAGCTGAGGGCGCGTCGGCGTGGCGGCGGCGTCCTGGGCTTCGCGGACGTCGGCCGCGTTGAGGTCCAGCTCGATCTCCTCGCGGGCCACGATGCCGGTGAGGTTGAACTGGCGGCGGAGGACGTAGACCTCTGCGACCTTGCAGATCATGGCGGAGGGGTGGGTCTTCCAGGTGTCGGAGTTGGGGTTGTAGTACTCCGCCAGGGGGACGTAGGCCATGACGGGGGGCCGCTCCTTGTGGTAGGCGACGGCCCAGGCGCCGATGAGCTTGCCGCGGTCCTTGCCGAACCGGTGGATGATCTTCTGGTTTTCCACGTCGAACTCGAAGTGGTCGTTCTCGTGGACGGCCGCGGACATGATGCCTGCGTACCCGGGGTCGCGCTGGGCTGCGCGGAGGTATCCGTCCCGGGTGGTGATGAAGATGGGCGAGGACTCGTACGTGCCGTCCGGGGTTCTGCGCCGGCGCTTGACCAGGACGAGCTCCCGGCGGAACGGGTCGAGCCCGTAGGTGTGGCAGAGGCGGAGGTAGAGGGCGAGCTCGTCCTCGGTGGCGTCCGGGGGCGCGATGGTCCTGCGGATCAGGTCGACCTCTTCCGGCCTCCAGCCGTGGAACGGTCGGGGGGAGGCGGTCGCCGTCTGCACGGGCAGGCTCACCGTTGCACCTCCTTTCGAGCTTCACCCGCAAACCGCGCCGCGCCAGCGGCGCACAGGCTTACTTGACATCGCGCAACCCGTAGCCCTCGGGGGTGGCTCGGAAGCGCACCTTGCACCTGGGCATGAGGAAGCAGACGAACAGGAAGCAGACGCGGTCGTAGTCTCCGTAGACGTGCATGAACGGGACGACGCCCCGAGCCTGGTACTGCTCCGGGGTGCCCAGGTTCGTCGGGAAGGGGAGTGCGTCGACGAGCTGCTGCTTGAGGGCCTCCAGTTCGGGTCTGCCCGGCCAGCCGGGTGGGGCGTCGCTCCGGGGGACGTCGCGGAACATGCGGTCCCAGTAGCTGCGGGCGAACTCCCGGGGCTGCCGGTTCGGGTCGTAGTATTCGGACGCCGCGCGGAGCGCCTCGTCTGCGAGGCCTGCCGGGGCGGTGGGGTAGATGACGAATGATCCGTCATCTGGCCAGCACGACCGGGCGCGGAGGAAGGGGACTCCCAGGGCGGACAGGGCGATGTCGACAAGTCCCGGGTTCCAGGGGCCTGCGGGGACACCGTAGACGGCGGCCATCGCCGTGACGGTTTGTGCCCAGGAGGCGGCACTGAGATCCGTGTCGCGTCCGTTGTAGCGGATTTCGGCGTGCGTGGTGTCGATGAGGCTGAGGGTTGCCACTCCCCCCGGAGGCACTACGGCCGCGCCCTGAGCTGCCACGCACAGGGCGAGTAGAACAGCAGCTGCTCCTACGCGCGTCCGCGTCATAGGTCCAGGCTGGCAGTATGTTATCTGCCGGTTGTCAATCCGTCAAGTGTGGTGACGCGTGGTCCGAGGGCGAGGAGCTGGACGAGAGGGTGCAGTTTGCGGTAACGGCTGCGCCGCACGGTGTCCAGGACCGACCCGTTGGAAGTGAGGAGGATGGCGTGTGGCAGGCCGCAGGCTTCCAGCAGGCACTCGAGGTCCCGCGGGTCCATGTCGGAGACCCAGGCCAGGGGCCCGAGTCGTCTGTGGCGGAACAGCATCTGGACGGCAAGGCGGCCAGCCTGGACCGCAGCGGTGGCGCGTCTCCTCTCCGGGCATGGTCCGTAGGTGGAGGTGTGAGCTCTCCCGGCCAGGTACATGGAGAGCGCGTCTGGGGGGCCGTTTTGGACCCACAGCCGCGGGAGTTCGGCCATGGACTCGCAACCGTCCAGCAGGGCGAGTGTGGAGTTAGCCCAGATGGCGCGGATGGATTGCGGCACGAATCACCCTTGTTCTCTTGGTCCCTTCGGGGCTCCGTGCTTTTCTTGCAGTGCGACGAGCAAGATCCATGCCGCTTGGACGGGTAGCCCGGAGGCCGCACCCCTCCCCCTTGAGTAGAGCGGCCTCAGGCTGCGGTCCGCCGCCGCTGCCGCGGCGCGGCGGCGGAGTTGGCCCGGATGGTGGCGGCCATGGCGGCTGCCACGACCGGGGCCAGGATTCTGCGGAAGCGCTGGGCGGCCGGCTCGTCGCCGGCTTCGTGGGTCTCCACCAGCCGGTCGAGGGCCTCTTCGGCCCACCGGCCGGCAAGATGCGCTTGGCGAGCGATCTCGGCCGCGAGTCTCCTCCGCGGCGATGTTGCCTCCTCCGGGTCCTGGTGGGGGTCCGCCAGGATCTCGGAGAGGCTCCGCTCGTCGTCGCCCGCCTCCTCCAGCCTGTCCGCCAGGTACTCCTCCTGGCGGCGGCCGGCGCGGCGGATGGCGTCCGTGACAGTCTGGTACGCGCGGCGCGCGAGCCACGCGTCCAGGCGCCCGCGAGCGGGATCCCACTCGCGGACGCCGAGAACCAGTCCCAGCCTCGCCTCCTGGAGCACGTCATTGTGCTCCAGGAGCCCTCCCCACCGCTCGGTGGCCGCGGTGGCCGAGCGTGCCACTGCGGCAGCGATGGGGTCGGCGGCGGTGAGGACCGCCTGCTCGACAGACTGCCTCTCCGGGCTTCCGGGCAAACCCGGGAGAGGGTGAGGCGCGCGCACGCGCGGGTACCCGGCCCGCGCGAGCACGCTCATCGCCGCCCTCATCGGATCACCCCCAGGGCGGCGACGATCACGCCGACGACGAAGATCGCGATGACGGCCATGAAGGCCAGGTGGGCCGCCATCGCCAGCATGTCAAGGTTCATCCTCGCCCTCCTCGGAGGGCGGGCCGCCGGGGCCGCACCCTTCCGGGGCGGGCCGCGGCCCGCCCCGTTTTCGGTACAGCCCCTCGGGGGAGGGGTGCTCCTCCACCGGGATGCTGGCATATCGAGCATAGGTTTGTCAAATCTCGGTGTGACGAGTCGTTTACCGCAGACTTTGTCGGTGGCTGCGCGAAATGCTTGACGGCGTTCACCTTTCACGCCAAAATACCCTTGACACGATTCAAGGGTTGTGCCAGCGTTGGATCTGAAAGACATCGAAAGGGCAGCGAGGAAACAGGGGCGGGAGGTTAAGCAAACCCAGAAAGGAGAGACGGTGAAGGGGTGGAGTCTGAGACTGGAGGCCGAGCCTGCCAGCCCAGTTACCGAACAGCAGATCGAAACGCTGCTTGAGGAGCTTGCGGATCACGCGGCGAGTGTGAGCTACGCGCCTCGTGCGATCGCCGTCCGGATGTTCGTTGAGGGCACGGCACCGGAGGAGGCGATCCGTGTCGGGCTGCGCGTTTTTTCGAGGTCGCTGAAGCGCGCAGGCATCGACGCCTCGTCCATCGTCGATGTCGAAGCCCAAGCGTGGCACGACCTGGCGCGGGCAATCGACGAACCGAACATTCCGGAGCTCGTCAGTGTATCGGAAGTTGCGCGGATCCTTGAGGTCTCCAGGCAGCGTGTGTCGGAACTCGCGCGCAGTCCGGAATTTCCTGCGCCGGTGGCGCGGCTTGCTGTCGGTCCGATCTGGAAGAAGAGCGCCATCCTGCGTTTCCTCAAGAGGTGGCCGCGGAAGCCTGGGAGGCCGCGCGGGACCGCGAGGCTTAACCATGCGGATGGCATGGGGTCCCCTCCAGGCAGGCGCGGACGGCGGCCGACGCGAGTGCGGACTCCTGCTTGCCGGGCGGCGCGGTGGTGAGCTGCTGGAGCCACAGGCCGGGCGTCAGGAGGAAGCGGAGGCGCGGGGAGGCGAGTGCCGCGGTCCTCACCGCGTAAGCGGCGCATACCGACCAGAGGAGGGCCATGGCCTGGGAGCCTGCGGGTGTTGCGACCAGCGCGAGTAGGTAGGCCGGCAGGGCGAGCGCGGCGATTGTGCCGCCGCAGAGCGGCGTGATCGGGTTACCGCGGATCGCATCTGGGTTGGCGGGATTGCCCTGGATGGCTGCGAGCACGGCCAGGTGTTCGGCGGCGTGCAGCCGGCGGAGGTCGAGGAGCTTCGGCGGCCTCCGGTGGAGGACGGGTGCGACGAAGGTCTCCCTGGCGAGAATCCACACGGCCTGCAGGACCCCGCGCGGCCCGGCCGGGCCGGTCCATGTCCGGACGCTGCCGCCTGTGTCGAGCCACGCGCAGGCGGTGAGCCTGGTGCCGTACACGATCACTCCGGTGGGCAGGCTCTGCGCGCCGCGGATCGGGGAGGCGGTACACCTGGCCGCGGCGGCGAGGTGCGCGGTCTGTGCTGCGAGCCATGCGCCGGCCGTTGCGAACAGCCAGGAGGCGTCAGAGGAGGGCCACCGGAGGCTCCCTGCGGAGATACCGCAGGCGACGCCTGTGCCGGCGGCGAGCGCTGCGGCGGAGATCAGCAGGTCGGGCTTCCTGGCGGCGGCGGCCGAGCAGCTGGCGGCGGCGCAGGCCAGGAACAGGGAGGCGAGGTGGGCCTGTGGAGCGAGGTCCTGCGGGGTGATGCGCAGGACCGCCGCGGAAGCGGTTGCAGCCAGCACCGAGGCCGCGGCCCACCAGGACGGGATGGTGGGCTTCAACGGTGGCCTCCGGGGCTCAGGAAGCGCGCGACCTCATCCAGGCTCTTGAGGGTGGGAGCCTGTGGGAGGGCTGCAAGGAGGCGCCTGCCGTAGGGCTTTGTCAGCACGCGCCCGTCCAGGATGGCGACGACCCCGCGGTCGGTGGCCGAGCGGATGAGCCGTCCGACCCCCTGGCGCATGCGGGTGATGGCCTCGGGCATGACCACGGTTTGGAACGGGTTCTCGCCGGCGGCGCGGGCGGCGTCGTACCTGGCCCTGGCGAGGGGGTGGGTTGGAACCTCGAACGGCAGGCGGACGACGGCCAGCAGGCTGAGGGCTTCACCGGGCACGTCGACCCCCTCCCACATGCGGCTGGTGGCCAGCATGACGGAGTGGACGTCTTCCCGGAACAGCTCGACGGCCGCGGCGGACGTGGTCTCGTCCTGGACGATCAGGGTGTACGGAACCTTGCCCCGCAGGCCTTCCGCGACCTCCCGCAGCTGGAGGTAGCTGGTGAAGAGAACGAGGGCTCTTCCCCTGCTGGCGCGCAGCAGGGCGAGCAGTTCCTGGGTGACCTTCTGGGTGTAGTCGGGGGTCGTGGGGTCCAGGGGCGGGTTGGGGAAGTAGTACCGCATCTGGCGCCGGAAGTCGAACACCGGCGGAAGCGCGATTTCGTCCGCGACCCGGATACCCAGCCTGCGCCGGAGGTAGGCGAAGCTTCCTCCGGCGGTGAGGGTGGCGCTCATGAGGACCCTGGGGCCTGCTCCGGAGAACATCCGGGGACCGAGGACGGATCCGGTGTCGACCGGGGCGGCGTGGAAGGCCAGCGAGACCTGGTTCTTGCCCGTCCTGGGTTCGACCCAGCTCGCGGTGCCCGCCGGAGGGCTTGCCACGGCGGTCAGGTCGGCGAGGTAGTTCTCGAGCATGCGAAGGACGATCGCGGCGCGGTCGTTCGGGCTGGTGCCGCTGCGGTCCTTGAGGACGTCCCAGGGCCTGGACCGGATGGCGGCGATGAGGGTCTGGATCGTGACGGCAAGTGCGGCGGCGGCCCGGGAGACCTCCGGGCCGACGGCCTGCGCTTCCTGGCCGGGTCGGACGCGGACGGTCCTGCAGAACTGTTCGTGGGCCGCGAGCGCCTTCTGGATCAGGGCGTGGAGCGGGTCGTTGCCGGAGGGTGCGAGGCCGTGGGCCCGCTGAGCGATGGCCGGGAAGCTGTTGCTGGTGAAGGAGCTACCGAGCATCTCCGTGGCGATGTCGGCGAGCCTGTGGGCCTCGTCGACGACGATGGCGGCGTCGTCCGGGACCGCCGCGGAGCGGTAGCGCAGGTAGCTCAGGAGCAGGTGGTGGTTGGAGATGGCGAGCTGCGCGTTCCTGGCGCGCTCGCGCGCCTTGAGGGCGAAGCAGGCGTGGGCGGCGCTGCAGGCAGGTCCGAGGCAGTCGGAGTGGTCGGCGGCCACCTCCGGCCACCAGGGTGGGGCGCTGAGGAGTTCGGCCTGGTCGGCGGTCCTGGTGGAGGACACCCACCGGTCGAACTCGCGCAGGTGCGCGTCCTGTCCGAGGAGGGCGGCCCGGTCCCGGAACATGGTCCACTTGATCAGGCACAGGTAGCGTCCCATGCCCTTGAGGACGGCGGCGGTGGGCGAGCCCAGGGCTGCCTGGACCGTCGGGATGTCCTTGCGGACCAGTTGTTCCTGGAGGGTGATGGTCGCGGTGGAGTACAGGGCGCGGTCGCGGGAGCCGTCCCGCAGGTGCAGGGCGAGCGGGACCAGGGCGCTGAGGCTCTTGCCGCCGCCGGTCGGCAGTTCGATGAGGACCGTCCGGTCTTCCTGGAGCGCCCTGGCGATGGCGGTGGCGGCGCGGACCTGGTGAGGCCGGGGTTGGAAGGCCGGGAGGACGCGGCTGATGGGGCCGCCTGGGGCCAACGCCTGTCGGGTGCGCTCTTCGAGGGTCAGCGGGCGAGTGTCGACAGTGCGTGTTGCCACAGGATCCTCCAGGCTCCGGCCAGCGCCGACGCGATCCGGGCGAGGGGCTCCCGGGTGGCCTCCCAGACGCTGCGTGCGAGGGCCGTGGGGTCGGACGGGTTGGCGAGGTACCCGGCGGCCAGCAGGGCCAGGGCGACGGCTGCGGCGGCCCGCACGAGCCGGTTGACGGCGGCGGCGGCCGCGTACAGGGCGAGCGCGGCGGCGATCCAGTTGAGCAGGTGGGTCTGAAGCTCGGTCATGGGCGTTCGGCCTGTCGGACGATGTACAGGGCTGCGCGGGCCACTTCCGGGTCGAGCTGCCTGCCCGCGGCGCGTCGGAGCTCCTCGGTGGGGTTCTGGTGGGCGCGCCGGTAGGGTCTGGGTTCCATGAGCGCGGCCAGGGTGTCGGCGCCGGCGAGGACGCGGGCGGGCAGCGGGATTTCCTCACGGGCCAGGCCGTTCGGGTAGCCGGCGCCGTCCCAGTGCTCGTGGTGGGCCGCGGCGATCCGGGCCGCGCCCTCCAGTCCTGCGGCCTGCAGGAGGATCGCGGAGGCGAGGGGGTGCAGGCGCAGGAGGTCCCACTCTGAGGGGAGCAGGCTGCGTGGAGAGCTGACGACGTGGAGCAGCGGGAGCTTGCCGAGGTCGTGCAGGCCGGCGGCCACGTCCAGGTCCCGGGTGTAGGGGACTCCCAGCAGATCGCACAGGCGGGCCGCGGCGGCGCGCACGCGCCGGTGGTGGGTGGCGAGCTCCTCGACGAGTCGGAGGAACTCGACGGCGTCAGCGGCCGGGCTGCGGAGGAGCTGCATCGGCGGCTCTGCGCACCTCTGCTTCGTGGGCAGCGGCTTCCCGGGCGGCGTCGGAGACCAGGTCCAGGGGCAGCCCGGTCCTGTCGGCGAGTTTCCTCAGGAGCAGTCCCCGGCTGATGGGGTTGAGGCGCTGGATCTCTGCGAGCAGGGAGGAAGCCTGCTCGTAGAGCTCGTGGGGGTCGGAGTACTGCAGGGCGTCGATCCGGACCTCGTAGCCGGTCGGCGCATGGTCCATGAGCTTGCGCACGGTGGACGCGAACATGGCAGGGTTGTCGGCGGCCACCAGGACGTCGTTCAGGTCTCCGTGGTCTCCGAAGGCGGCCGGGATGGTGACCACGCGGCCTCGGGTTCCGAACAGGCAGGCGACCTCGGCGGCCCTGTGCAGGGCGTCGCGGTCGAAGCACACGTAGACCCGCGAGCAGCGGCGGAACTTGTGGACCCAGGAGTCCTTGAAGCCGTTGGTGCCGAACACGGCGGCTGCCGGGAGTCCGGCGAGCTCTGCGCTCATGGCGTCGGGGATCCCTTCGCAGAGCAGGGCCCAGGGACCGGCGAGGTTGTCCTCGCCGTACAGGTAGTGGCGCTCGCCCGGCAGGTTCATGTACTTGGGCTTGCCGGGGGCCTCCGGGAAGGCCCTGCCCTGCAGGTCGACCGCCCTGCCGCCTTTGGTGACCGGGAAGACGATGTAGCCGCCTCCGGCGGCGGCGAGCGCGTCGCGGACGGAGTTCTGGGTCGACCGCACCACGAGTCCCGCGGCCTCGGCCTGCCGCAGGTCAAGCCCTCTGGCCTTGAGGTGACTGGCGAGGAAGCCGCGGGGCTTTTCGGGGGCGTAGCCGATCCGCTTGAGTCGGACGAACTCCTTCGGGAAGCCGCGCCTGGACAGGTAGTCGAGCGCGGCAGGGGGGAGGACCCCGGCGTACAGCTCGGCGGCGGTGTCGAACAGGTCCCTGTGGTCTGGCTTTCTGGGGACCTGTTTGTCGGGGAACTGCACCCCGGCCTGTCTGGCGGCGCTGCGCAGGGCGTCGGCGAAGGAGTCGTGCCCCTCCAGCATCCGGACCAGGTCGACGACGTCGCCGTGGGCGCCGCAGCCGAAGCAGTGCCACCGGGCGTCGTCGGCGTAGACGACGAGGCTGGGGTCGCGGTCCTGGTGGAAGGGGCAGAGGGCACGGAGCCGCTGCCGCCCCATCCGGTGGAGCCGGATCCCCGCGGAGGTGAGGACCGACTCGACACTCAGGCGCTGCTTGACCTCGTCCAGGACGGAGGCCAGGGCCTCGTCCTGCAGGCGGGTGTCCCGGAACCTAGCGGCGGTCGCCATTGCGGTCCCTCCGGGCGGGGGTGACGCGCAGGCCTCCCTCGGTGGTCCTGCGGGCCTCGGCCAGCAGGCTGGCGGGGAGGTGCCCGCTGTCGAGCAGCCTGCGGACCCTGGCGGTGGAGATTTCCAGGACCTGGTCGAGCATGCCGAGCTCGGCCAGGCGGGCCCGCAGGAGGTCGACATCCCACTCGGTGGAGGTGGAGATGGTGGCCGAGCCCAGCTCGGTGTCCACGCGCCCGACCCTGCGGACGATCTGCTCGAGCTCCGCCCTGAGGGGCGCCGTGGACTCCAGGATGGACTTGGCTTCGGCCTCGGTCCGGATGATCTGGTCCAGGAGCTCCCTGCCCCGTGCAACGAGCTGGGCGTCCTCGGTCAGGGCCTCCAGGGTGAGCTGCTGAGGGGGTGCCGGCGAAGCTCCGTCGCTCGGTCCGATGCGGAGGCAGGCGGTGCGGAACTGGCAGTACCCGCAGGGGAAGTCGGTGGTCTCGGGGTCGTGGTCCCTGGGGGGCACTTTGCCGGCGCGGATGTGCTCGTAGACGGACCGGACCCAGTCCTGGACCTGCCGGTAGAACCCATCGTCGAAGACGACCGGGACCGGCTCGCGGATGGAGGACTGCTTGTCGTGGTAAATCACGATTCCGAACGGGAGCCGGGTGTGTGCGAGGTAGCAGGTCATCTCCGCCGCGTCCTGGAGGGTGGGCCGTCCGGTGGAAGCGACTTCCCTGGCGGCGTAGGAGGTGACGGCCTTGATGTCGACCAGGAACCGGATGGCGTCCTCCGGGCCGAGCTCGCCCGGGAGCAGGCCGTCGGTGAGGGCGGCGATGGCGTCGCCCCTGGCCTCCACCAGGGCGTCGTAGCGGCCCCGGATGGGGAGGTCGATTCCCGGGATGTGGAGGGTGACAGGCTGCTCGGTGGCCAGGACCTTGAACCCGCGGTCTTGGAGGGCGGACAGGCGCCGGTAGTACTCGGAGTGGAAGAGGTTGCCCCAGGTGCGGCTCTCGATGATCCGGGGCTCCGGGGGGTCGCGTTCGACCTCGAGGAAGCTGAGGCCGGTGCGCCTGCGGCAGGTCATCAGGTCGCTGGGCCAGAAGGCTGTCCGCATGGACCGGGGGCGGCTGAGCTCGGGTTCGACGGCGGCCGCCCGGAGGGCGCGGTCCAGGGCCGCGGCGCACAGGCGCGCGGTCTCGGAGCGGCTGGTGGCCGCAGGGGTATTCATGGCTGGCTCAAGCATATACAGGCAGGGTATGATCGTCAATCGTCATGTGTCGGCGCCCTGTGAGACGGTGCGGATGGGTGCGATTACCTCCGTGTAGATGCCGTCCTGTACCTGGACCAGGACAGGGGTGTTGGGCGTGCCGACGGCGATGGTGACGACGGCCTCCCTGCAGGCCGTGAGGGCCTGGACGAGGTAGGTGGAGTTGAGGTGCACGCGGGCTGGCGGGCCATCGACGGTGGCCTCCAGGGGGACGGTGGACCGACCGAGCTCGGGGGTTTCGGAGGAGAGAGTGACGTTCCGTTCGCGGATGTCGAGGGTGACGGCGCGGACCTCGCTGCGGATGTTGAGGGTGGCGGTGCGCACCTCGCTGCCTGCGGTGAGCGCGGCGAGCTTGACGGCCGAGAGGATCGTGGCGGCCGGAGCGGTGATCCGTGTCGGGTTCTCCGACGCGCGCTGGACGACGTCCGACCAGGCGGGGTAGGGGTGCGGGAGCGTTCGTGTGGACAGCCGGAGGGACGCCTCGAACTCGGCCACTTCCTGGGAGGCGGTCAGGAGGACGGTGTTCTCGGCGTCGAGGAGTGTGGCGAGGTCGGACGCGGTCTTGGACGGGATGGTGAAGGCGTATGGTTCCTGCGCGTCCGCTTCTTCCGCCGGGAGAGTTGCGATGGCCAGCCTGGCGCCGTCGGTGGCGACGGCGGTGGCCCCGCCGGGTGCGATGATCAGGCGGACGCCTGCGATGTTGGGGCGGTTGTCTTCTTTGGAGGCGGCGTGGAGGACGCGGCGGATGGCTTCGGCCAGGTTTCCGGCGGGCAGCCTGGTCTGGAGGGATGGAGAGGCAGGATGGAGCGGCTTGGGGAAGTCGTCCGGGGGGACCACGGCGAGGTCAAAATGCGTGGTCCCGTCGGTGATGTGGGCCATGCCGGAGCCGCCGGCGGACAGGTGGACCCATTCGCCGGCAAGGCTCGACAGGATCTGCCTGAGAAGGGTCGCAGGGAGGGCGACGGCTCCGCCGGCGACGATGTCGGCGTCGATGGCAGCTTCGACTTCGGTGTCCAGGCGGGTGCCCCGGACGGACAGGCGGCGGTCTGAGGCGCTGAGGAGCACCGCGCCGAGGACTGGCATGATCTGGTTGTCGGAAGCCGCCCTGGAGGCTGCCTCTACGGCAGAGAGGATGGACTGTCGGGAAACCTTCAGATCCATGTGACCGCACCTCGTCTGCTGGGTGATGTTCTACCCGGGCCGGCGCGCGCAGCGCGCACTCCCGGACTTCAGCTATGGGGGGCTCAGGGATATGGGTTCAGTGTGCTGCGCGGCAGGCGTTCCACTGGGTAGGTGGCCTGAAGACGACCCCGGTCTCTGTGATTCGTACGGAGTACCCGCTCCGTCTCAGGGCCTCTGCGATGGCGATGGCCGCCTCCTCGGGGGTCTTGGCGAATGGTTCTCCGTGGTCGATCAGTACGTCGGTGTAGATGGCGTGAATCGCATCCGGGATGTGTTGAGCGTAGAGCTGCCAGCACAGCAGCGGGTGCCAGAGGCGGCGGACAGCGTAGGCGAGCGTGAAAGCGCGGTTGCCGAATGCAATCTGCGCCATCTCCGGGATGTCTCGAGCAAGGGTATCTGGTAGGTTGTCAAGCCACGGGCCGCTGGGAGCTGCTTCGATGATAGCTTGAGCGTGCAGCTCCGCGGATTTGGCGACAGGGTATCTGCGGGCCGATGTCAGGGCCATGGGGGCTCGGAGGGAGGTGCCGTTGCGGGTGTGGCATGGCGGGTTGACAGCTTTGCCGTGAACCAGACTCTGTCTCCGTCTGGTTGGACGAGCCACTCCCCGGACTGCCTGAGAGCTTGGGTGATGAGGATGGCGGCGTCTTGCAGACTGGTAGCGTGCTTCCGGGCGAGGGCATGTTGCAGGGCGATGTCGAGCATCCCTGGGAGCAGAGCGTCTGTGAGTTTCATGTTGACGACCCACAGCTCCGGAATGCGGTCGAGCAGGAAGTTGAGGACCGTGGGTAGTGAGATTCTTCGCCGGGGCAGGTGTTGGCGTGCTGCCCTCACGATCTTGCGTGCGAGGCGCGGGGGAACGGTACACAGGGGGTGGTCGGGCGCGGTCGCGGTGAGGGCGTCGGCGACCTGCCGTTGGAGGTTGGCCCATAGGGTTCTAGTGCCCATAGGAACGGATGGCCTGCCTTGTCGCAGCAGGCCGTTGCGCCGGTAGCCAGTCCCTACCGGTGGAGCCCGGACTTGATGTACTCTGTTGCGGCGGCTTCCAGCCACAGCTGGAAGTCCCGCAGGTCCTTCCCGCTGAGCTGGCCTGTCCTGTAGGCGTGCCACGCCCGGATCAGGCTGCGAACTGCGCGTGTGATGGGCCCGTCCATCAGGGTCCCTTCCCGCAGCTCGCTCCATTGAGCGATGGCCTGGAGCCGTTCCTGACCGTTCGGTTCCAGGCGGACCAGCCGGAGGAAGTGCACTCTCGTTTTCCTCCGGAGTTTCCAGTACTCGCCCATTGGCTCCTCCCCGCCCGGGATCCGGCCCGGGCTTTCTTGAAGCTCCGGGCCCCCGTCGAGGAGGGTCTGCGCCGCCGCCCCGAGGCGGTCCGCAGACCGCCTCGGGAGAACCGGGCAAGACAATGCTATCCCTGTGCGGCGGGTGCGGTCAAGGCGTCATGCGTCTGTTCGGAATGCCGGCGCTCCTTGCCATTAGAGTGGCGGATTGTCCGTGCGGCCTCGGCGAGTCGGCTGAGCAGCTCACGGCGCTGCGCATCGGGCATGGTTTCGATGACCAGGCCGACTGCGATAGCCGTGTAGTTCAGCAGGTCGGCGGCGGTGTCGATCAGGGACTCGGAGGACACCTCTCCGGTGCCGCCGCGCTCGGCCAGCCGGGCGATGCGGCTGACCTTGTCGAGCAGCCGGACGAGGGCGCCGCGCCAGGGTTCGACCCCGAGGATTTCGGCGCTGCGGAGGTTGCGGTAGGGGTCGGCGTCCCCCGAGTAGTCGCGCCGCTTGGGTCCGATGATCCGGAGTGCGGTGGCGAACAGTCCGAGCTGGACGGTTTCGGCCTGTTGCGGGGTGGAGCGCTCCATGGTGACAGGTGACTGCGGATTACGGTTGGTTTCCCCGGATGTGTGCGAGGATGTCCTGAGGAAGCTGCAGGACATCGATCGCGCGACGGCCGTCGGACACGGCCAGCATTTCCACGCGGACGATGCCGGGCTTGACAGGTGGCAGCCCGGACGTGGGGATCTCGAAGACGGCCTCGTGTGGGATGTGCTCGGATCCGAAGCCGGCCACGAGGAGCATGCAGAATGGTTCGTCGTCACAGCGGCCTGCGAGGAACTGAATCGGCGGGGCGATCCAGCCGGACCTGGCTGCCTCCGAGAGGAGGTTTTCGATGGCTTCGATGTGGCCGTACGAGTAGTGGTCGTACTGCACTTCAAGCCAGAGCCCGGTGTCGTCCTCGGTGAGGTTGACGGCCGTGCCCAGGCCGCGTTCCTCGATGGCGTTTTGCAGGGAGTGGCGGTGTTCCGGACTGACTGCGAGGGGCTCGATAAAGTACGAGGCTCCCATGGGCTGCTGAACCTCCTGCGTGGTGGATGCGGCTAGCGCTGGGAGAGCCGCCGGTCGTGTTTCCGGCTCCTGTAGTACTCCGGCTTCCGGCGGCGCTCCTGGACGGTCCCGAGGGCCTGTTCGAGGAAGCGGGTGGCTTCCTCGCAGTCGGGCCCCTCGTAGCCGATGGCCTCGACGGAAACGGAGCCGTCGGGATTGACGATGACCTCGATCTCTGGGGCGTTACGGGTCATGGCGCTTCTCCAGGTCCAGCGGGATGTGACCGGCTTCCAGCAGGGTGTTGTAGTAGGCGGCCTCGGCGCGGAGGACGTCCGACCGGCTGGGGCCGGCGGCGATCTCGCGGCCGGTCCGGAGGTCCCGGGCGACCCACTGCTGGCGGTCGTGGTCGAACTCGACCGAGCTGAGTCGCGGGACGGCCGTGATGTGGCCGATTTCGTGCCAGGGGATTTCGTCGTCCCAGACGCCGACGAGGGTGCCGTCCGGGAGGACGAGGAGGACCTGGTCGCTCACTGGCGACCTCCGATGCGGATGCGGATGCGACCGTCCTGCATGCGTTCGGTCTGGACGGTGCGGCGGCGGGCGGCTGCGGAGCGGGTGACGACCTCCACGGCGTACTCCTGGAGGAGGCGGCCGTAGCGGGGACCGAGGACGCGTTCCACGTGCCCGGCCCACAGGTCTGCCAGGAGCCGGTAGGTGCTGTCGGGCTGGCGGACCAGGCCGACGGTGTACTGGGTACCGGGCAGGCGGATAATGTGGTCGGCGTGGCCCATCTGGCGGAAGTATCCCCTGATGGTGCCCGGCCCTTCGAGGTGGCAGCCGAGCCGCTCCAGGGCCGCGCGGAGGGCGTCGAGGTCCCGGATCTGGGTCTGGACCGTGGTGATGTGGCTCACGCGATCACCTCCAAGGGGGTCTGCGCGGCAGGCGCACGCCTAGTGCTCTCTCGGGACGTCGATCACCAGGCCGTCCGGGAAGCTTCTGCGGACGATCCAGTGGCCGTGCGGGGAAGGACGGCCCTGGACGAACCTGGCGATGAGCAGTTTGCGGACTTCTCCGGGCAGCTCGGCCTCCGCGCCGCCGGTGAGCATGCCGGGGGAGGCGTCGCGGCCGACGGCGACCACGACCCAGCCGATGCCCGGCACCAGGCCAAGTGTGAACCCGACTTCGATCCCCTGTCCGATGTAGTCCTGGACGGCGGTTTCGTAGGCGCGGCGCGCTTCGTCTCGGCTCTGGTAGGCGCGTGCGAACACCTTGATGTCGTCCATCACTACGCCTCCTCTTGCTTCTGCAGTTTGCGATTGCGAGGCCGGTGCGAGTGAGCCCTGATCTGGTGGAGAAGCGCAACGTCTCCGGTATCAAGGTGGGACGGGAGGGCCCACACGCGTGCGCGGTGTTCCGGAGGGATGAGTGCCAGCAGGCCTGCGATGGCGGCGCAGGCGGATCGGAGGAGTGCGGGTGCCGTCCGCGCGTCGATGAGGGTCGCGTAGGAACGGGCTGGCTCGTTGCCGACTCCCGGTCTGGCGACTTCCCAGATGTCGAGGCGGACGACAGGGTAGTCTTCCGGGTCGCGTGGGTCGTAATCTCCGCGCAGTCCTTCGTAGACCCAGACTGCGGAGACCGTGACCGGCCCGTACGGTCCGCGAGCCGTTGCGGAGGCCATGGCGCCCTGGACGGTACCGGTGGACACGCGTGCGTACGCGGCGGCGACCTGGAGGGCGGCGAGGAAGTTGTCGCGGCCGACCTGAGGCCAGGCAGGTGCGGAAGTTGTGGGCATGGAAAGTCCCTCTCTGGCGGGTCAGTCGAGCACGATGCGGCGCTTCAGCTCTCCCGTGACGCGGGAGATGCCGGAGGCGTCGCGGGCGGCGGCGGCAATGGCATCGAGGGCCTGGCGGAGGGCGGGCACGGCGTTCGCCTGGCGCAGGGTGCTGGCCGGAGCGGAGAGGTAGGTGTGTTCGAGGTAGTTCAGCCTCTGCTCGACCTCGTGGTCGTCGACGAAGTTGAGCGCGCGGAAGTCCTCGACCATGCGCCGCAGGGAGCGGAGGGTGTGCTCGGTGACGGTGCCGGTGCGGGAAATGGTCTCGGCGGCCTCCATGCAGGCCTCGGCGACGCGGGCGCGCAGTTCCCTCACGGCTTCATCGAAGAAGGCCTCCATGCGCTCGCGGTAGGCCTCGCGGGCCGCGCGGGCGAGGTCCTCGGCGTGGGCGGAAGACCGGAGGGAGCGCAGCTCGGGCGCGGTGATCTGGTAGGCGTGGTAGGCGAAGGCGAACTTGGACCGCACGGCCTCGGGTAGGGGGTAGGCGGCGCGGACGCGCTCCAGGTAGCTGCGGACGAAGTCCTCCTCGGAGACGTCCTTGAGGGCGCCGGTGGCCCGGGAGACGTGGTAGGCGGCCCTGGCCGCGAGCTCGTACTCCTGTCCCATGACGGCCTGCCAGACCAGGGTGTACTCGCCCATGAAGCGGTCGACGGCGGCGTTGAAATCGTCCCGGAGCTCGTCCAGCTGTCTCATCAGGGTCGGGGCGGCCTGCAGGGGGACGAAACGGGCGCGGCCGACCGGGAAGGGGACGCTGTACTGCTCGAGGGTGCGGTAGGCGCGGGTGGCGGTGGACTGGATGGACCGGAGCAGGTGCCTGGGGACGAGGTACTTGCGGCCGAGGGCGTAGATTTCGGGGACCTGGGGCAGGCCGAGGTCGTCCGGGTCGAGTCCGGCGGTCCCGGTCCACATGTGGATGTCGAGGCAGACGAGGACCCCTGTCTCCCAGATGCGCACCGGGCGTGTGTCGCCGTATCGGGTGGGAACGTCCCGGGTGTCCGTGGGGGAGGGGGGTGCTCCCTGAGCCTGCAGGGGAAAGAGGCTGATGGTCTGCACTTCCACGGCGCTCCTCCTGCTTGCTGGAGTGTCGCCTGGGTCCGCGCGGCCTCCGGCCGCGCACGGCTTACTCGGCAGCTTCCTGCCAGTACCTGCAGGCGAGGGAGAATGCAGCCGCTGCGTCTTCTGGGGGGAGAGATGCGGACGCGAGGTCGCGCGCGAGTCTCGCGAGTGGCTTGAGGAGGTGGTGTTCGTCGTAGAGCAAGTGGACGTACTTCCTGTGCAGCTTGTAGATGGCGTCCGTGGTATCCATGGGCGTCCCTCTCCGTGGATTGGCGGATTGGCGTGTGGCTATTGTGGGATATGATGCTTCGGTTGCAATCTGGGGTGCGCCGGCGGCGCGGGGTTCCGGCCATTGGATCGCCGCCGGCTCTGTGCTACGACGGGTCCGGTGCTGTGGCCAGCGCGGCTGCGACGTCGAACCGGACCCATGGAACCCGCCTTCCGAGGGCGGGTTCCCGGACCTCAACAGGGCGGCCGTCGCTCCAGCGGTACGTGGCAAGGGGTGCCACGTCCGCGGCCGCGGCCAGTGCCGGGTCTAGCAGGCAGAGGGTGGTGCCCCACGCCGCCGCCGACCCGGCGACGAGGATAAGCCCGCCCGCGGTCTGGAGGGCGGCCTTGTAGGCCGCCTCCAGGTCGTCGTCCGTCCCCTTATCAGGGACGGAGAAGACGACGGGGGTGCCGCCGAGCTCGCGGATCAGCTCGGCGGCCTGGCGCCCGCGCCGGGTGCCGGCGACCCGGAAGTCCCGGATTCCGCGGGCCACCAGCTGTGGGATGACCTCCCGCAGCCAGGTGGAGGCAGCTTCCCAGACGCGTCCCTGCAGCGCGTTGTCGCGCTGCAGGAGCACGAGGACCGGGGCTGCGAGCTCGTTCAGCCCGCCGCTGTGGGAGGAGAGGACGCGGTCGGCGGCTTCGCGGCGCCGGAGTTCCTCCTCCCACAGCCAGTCCTCGGAGAACGAGTCGAACTCGTCCTCCGGGCCGGCCCGGTCCAGGGGCTGCTGGGGCTGCTGGGCTTCCGCGGCACGTCGGAGCTCCTGATCCAGAGCCCAACGCGCCACTTCCGGGTCCACGGTGGGCCTAGCCCTGGCCCTGAGCCAGGCCCGGGCGGCCTCGACGGCCGCCGGGACGGCGTCGGGCCTGTCCGCGCTCACGGGGACGAGATCCCCGTTGGCGCGGCGCAGCCGGACCGTGTAGGTCCGGCCGCGGGCCCACCGGGTCCTTGCCGCTGCCGCGGCGCGGTTCCGGATCTCCCGCAGAGCCCGGCGAGCGTCCAGGGCCCGCCGGGCGGCTTCCTGGGCCTCCTGTGAGGCCCAGGACAGCGAGTCCCTGGCCGAGGCCAGGTCCTGCTGCACCCGCTGCAGTGCGAAGGCCGCGGCGGCGGCGGCCCACAGGGGGCCGTGCCGGAGCGTGTGCTGGAGGCGGCCGATGGCGGCCTCCAGTCGGCCGACTAGGCTGCGCAGGGAGGCCAGGTCGGCCTCCCAGTTGCGCTTTGCCTCCTCGGAGGAGGAGGCTTCCCGCTCGGCCTCGAGCAGGGCCTGCTCGAGGTCGGCGGGGAGGTTGGACACGCAGTCCTCCCTCCAGAGGTGGACCGTAATGAAGTCTCCACCGTCCACCACCTTGCGGCGGCGGACAGGGGATTCGATTGTCAAGGTGCTCACTTCTCCCTCCTCGCAAGGAGGGAGGGCGGCGCCGCTCCCCCATCCGGGGAGGGCGCGCCCTCCCCGGATAGTTGGCGGTTTAGGCCGGAACCCCGACCGCCGCCCCCAGTCTGGGGCAGATAATCGGTGTCTGTCAACGCCGCCTTACCGAGTTACAGTGAAATGCGCCGTCCGTCGATGCGGTGGGCGGTGCGGGAGCTTGCGGGCCTGGCGCGGTCGGCTGCCCACTGGCGGAGGCGTGCGATCTCCTCGCCGCGCAGCCGGGAGAGGGGGACGGTGGCCTGGACGGCCTCCTCAAGGTCCTGCTGGGCGAGGTCGCGGCCGCGGTCGAAGGCGAGGTACAGCGCGTCCACAACGCACTGCTCGAGCTCGGCCCCGCTGAAGCCGTCGGTGGCCCGGGCCAGTGCGTGGAGGTCGTAGCGGTCCGGGTCGCGGCGGCGGCGCCGGATGTGGATAGCGAGGATCTGGCGGCGTTCGCCCTCGTCAGGGAGGTCGACGAAGAAGATTTCGTCCACGCGTCCCTTTCGGAGGAGCTCCGGGGGCAGCGTGTCCACCCGGTTCGCGGTGGCGGCGATGAACACGGGCCGGGCTGGGTCGCGCTCCTGCATCCAGGTGAGGAGGGTGCCGACGACGCGGGCGGTGACGCCGCTGTCCAGGGCACCGCTTGCTGCGACGCCGGCAGCGCCCTTCTCGACCTCGTCGATCCACAGGACGCAGGGGGCCATGGCCTCCGCCGTGCGGAGGGCAGTGCGGAGGTTCGCCTCGCTTTCTCCGACGAGGCTTGCGAAGACCCGGCCCAGGTCGAGCCGGACCAGGGGCAGCCCCCAGGTGCGTGCGGCGGCCTTGGCGGTCAGGGACTTGCCGCAGCCCTGGACGCCGAGGAGGAGGACGCCGCGGGGCGGGTCGATGCCGAACTCGCGGGCGTCGTCTCCGAACGCGCGGGCGCGGCGGCGCAGCCAGTCCTTGAGCAGGTCCAGCCCGCCGATGTCGTCCAGGGTCTCGCGGGCCGGGTAGTACTCGAGGATACCGGACCTACGGATCATCTGCGCTTTCTGCTCGTGGACCACCCGGACTGCGTCGTCGTTCCAGGCCCTGGCGCGGACCACGGCGAGGGCGTAGGCGTTCTCCGCCTCGGCCGCGGTGAGGCCACTTGCTGCCTCCACGAGGGGGCGTCGGAGGTGGTCGGGGACGGGGAGGGAGGCGCTGTCGGCCACGTAGTCCATGATGCGTTCCAGGTCGGACCGGTCGGGCATCGGGTAGTCGACGACCACCGTGTCCTTCTCGAGCTCGGGCGGGAGGCGCAGGACGGGGGAGAGGAGGACGACGGTGGTGCCGCGTGCCTTGCAGGCCGGCAGGATGTCGCGGAGGCTGCGGACGACCTGGGGATCGTCGAGGTAGGGGTGGGGGTCGTGCAGGACGGCGACGGCCTGCTCGAACTCCCGTCCGGCGATGGCCTGCACGGCGGCGACGGGGTCCTGGGAGGCGTCGCTGACCGCGCCGGTCCACCCGCGGGTGCAGGTCCACCGGGCGAGTTGCCGGTTGAGAGCCGATGCGGCTTCCTGCAGGGCGCTGACGGCGCGGTCCTCCTCATGGGTGACGAGGTAGAGGAGGGGGTAGCCTGCGCGGAACAGGTGAGCGAGTCTGGTCTGGACGTCCACGGCCTACCTCCGGTTACAAGTAGCCGGTGAATCATTCGGGGCTGCGCCGCGGAGCGGCGCACCGGGGTTGTAGAGCCAGAAGTTCAGGGGAGGATGGCAGCAGCGATGCCTGCTGCGTGGTAGAGGGCAAGGGCGATGTGGGTGTAGGCCAGGAGGCGGAGGGCCCTGAGCAGTGGCTGGACGTACCGGCCCTCCAGGATGAGTCGCCAGGCGCCGTAGGCCAGGGCGATCACGGAGACGGCCTTCAGGGCGGTGACGTAGACGATAGCCGCTTCTTTGCCGGGCGTATTCAGGATGTGGGCGAAGAGCGGGTTGGCTTCGGTGGCCCCGAGTCGGAGCGCCACCAGGGTGGCCCACGCGTCGAAGAGGCTCGCGAGCGCCACGATGGCGCAGGCGGCGCCTGCCTGGTATGCGGCGTCGGCTGATCTCATGGCGTCATCCCGCCAAGTCCCTACGGGGAGTCGGTCGGTGAGGGGGACATCACGCGGCCATCCAGCACACGCCAGACCATCCACGCTTCCTCCTGGGTTTCCCGGTCCTCTGAGAGCCGTTCGCCGGCCACCACCGGCAGCACCGGGCGTCCCGTGGCCTTCTCCAGAGCTTGGGCGCGCGCCCGCGCCCTGCGGACGTCGTGGGAGGTGACCGTGCTGGAGACTTCGGCCAGCAGGTAGACTTCCTGGCCGTCGGCCAGCCCGGCGACCACCACGTCGGCTTCGAGGACCTGAGCACGTTCTTCCGGGGTGATCCGGCCCTGGTCGAGCGCGTCGTCCAGGAGGAGCCCCAGCTGCTGGTGGTCGACGAGGCGGATGCGCCGCAGGATGCGCTGGAAGTACGAGGCGGCCCTCTCCCGGTAGCGGCGCTCGAGGTTTTCGCCCTTGAGGGCGCCGACTTCGCCCACCAGGGTGGTGACCGTTTGCACGAGGGTCTGTAGCGTCTCCTCGGTACGCCTCTGGGCCTCGACCAGATGCGCGGTGACGTCTTCGAGGTGGGCGAAGCGCCGGTCGGCCTGCGCCCGGAACTCGGCGAGCTCGCGCTCGGTGCGCTCCTGGGCATCGGTGAGGCGTGCGACGGCCTCCTCGAGTCGGGCCACGCGCTGGTCGGTGCCGGCCTGGGCCTCGACGAGGCGTGCGAGAGCCCGCTCAAGGAGGGCTCCGCGCTCGTCACCGCGCTGTTGGACCTCGGTGAGGCGTGCGATGGCGTCCTCAAGCCTGGCGACGCGCTGGTCGGTGCCGGCCTGGGCTTCGGCGAGGCGTGCCTGGGCATCGGCCAGGGCCCGTAGTTCCTGGATCAAGGTCCGCACCTCTTGCTCGGTGCGGGCCTGAGTGTCGGCCAGAGCGCGGAGCTCCTGTTGGGTTGAGCGGTGGGATTCGGCGAGGGCACGGAGCCCGCGCTGGGTGGCCCGCTGGGCTTGGACAAGGCTGCGGAGCAGGCTGGGGAGCTCAAGGAACTCCTCGCCCACCAGAGCCGCCCGGAGGGCGTTCTTCCACTGGGGCTGCCGCTCCAGCAGCCTGAGCAGGCTCTGGAAGTCCTTGACGGTGAACGGCATCTCAGGACGATTGTACCGCTTACGCCGGAGTGGCGGCCTCCTCGCCCTGCCGCGTTCCCACGTAGAGTTCGTAGACGGAGAGAATGGTGAGACAGGCTGCTCCCGCGCTCCACAGCCGTCCAGCAAGTCGCGGGCGTACGGCTGGCCCCGGAGGCAATCAATGGTCACATGAGCAGCAGGGCGGTGAGTGCAGCACAGGCCAGCCCGGCCATCAGATCCACCCCTCCCCCGGTGCGGACAAGTGGGAGGCTGACCCTGCGGTCTGCTGGCCAGAGCAGCCTCGTCCCCTCAGGAGTGACGGTGTCGGCGGAGACGTGGCTTGCGATTCCCAGCCAGAGGGCCAGCCCGTGGAGGCCTGTGCCGGCGGCCAGGAGCCACAGGCCTGTGGCGGCTAGGGCGAACAGCGAGTGCGTGATGCCGCGGTGGTGAGTCAGGAGACCTGCTGCGAGGTAGGCCAGCGCGATCCAGGCGGCGGTGGAGAGGGGGCGTGGGACTGGCATCCCGACGAAGTGGGACAGGGCGACGGTGGCGGCGGCGTACGGGATGAGGTGCCTGTGCGCTCTGGAGCCGGGCTGGTCCGCGTCCGGGAGGAGGCCTCCGGCGGCGCCGGCGAGGACTAGGGTGAGGTCGTGGCCTCCGGCGAGGCGCGCGACGGCCGCTCCGATGGCGGCGCCGATGGCGGCGTGGGTTGCGCCGGTCATGGTGGAGTGAGTCCTAGCCTGTCAGCGGCTACGCGGGCCTCTGCGAGGGTAGTTTCTGGCGGCATCCGGAGGACGTCGGAAACGTCCTCGACAGGCCATCCAGACCGGAGGAGTGACAGGGCGAGGTAGCCGCGGCGGTCGTCGGGGACGGTGGTCGTGGGGTCCGGCCTGGTGTGTGCTGTGGCGCGGATAACGACTCGGATCGCCTCCAGCCGCAGGCGGTCCAGGGTGTGGGAGCGGCCTGTAAGCAGCTGCAGGATGTCGGCTCCGCCGCAGGCCATACCGGCGCGCACCAGTCGCATTTCAATCGGGTGATTAGGCTTGCCGGCCATGTCGGCCCAGTCCCTGACGGCCTGGAGGCCTGCGATGACCGGTCTCTTGAGCCGTTCCACCAGCGTCAGCAGGCACCTGGCGGTGGTAATGGCGTCGGCGAGTGCCGAGTGGGCGGGCTGCTCCGGCTCGATGCCGATGGCGTGTGCGATGGCCTCCAGGGACGGGCGGTTGATGGCCGGGAGGAGGCCTGCCGCTGACAGGACGGCGTAGACGGCGTACAGGTCCACGGTGCGGTGCGAGTACCGGTCCTCGAAGCGGAGATCTGCCAGCCTGTAGAGGCGGCGGAGGAACGCGGTGTCGAATGCGACGTTGTAGCCGGCGATGGTGATGGGCCCGTCTGGGAAGTGTGGGAGGGCGAAGGTCTCCAGCGCGTTGACGGCGTCGACCGGGTGGAGTGCGGACTTCAGGTGCTCCTCCGGGTCGATCCGGTTGACGCGCAGGGCGTCCGGGTCCGGCACGGCGGGTTCCCGGACGGGGATCTCGATCCCGGCGACGTGTCCTTCCTGGAGGTCGAGGACGGCGGCGCCGACGGTGTAGAGGGGGTGGCGTTCGGGGTCGAGGCCGCCGGTTTCGGTGTCGACGACGAGCCAGCGAGTCACGACGCGGACCTCCTCCGGCGCAGCCGCTTGCGCAACAGCTGCAGCGCGTCGTTCACGAACTCCTCGTCCAGGCCGAGCCCGGCGAGCTCGTTGATCGTTGCCGGGTGCACCTTGATGTCTTCCACGTCGCGCGGCACGCACCGGGTGCAGACGACCTGCGAGTCCGGGAGTGCCTGCCGGAGCTCCACGCTGACCCAGGTTTCTGCGCCGCACTCTGCGCAGGGTGCCGGGACCGATTCCACGTGGGTACCGGCAGGTCTTCCCGGCGCATCGCGACGATGACGGGCGCTGCGGTGTCCTCGTGCTGGGGCACTGTGGACTACCTCCTGGTGGCCTCCACCTTGTGGATCAGGGCCGCGAGCCGCTTGCGGGCGACCTCCGCGCGTGCCGGGCTGAGCTGGTCGACGCTGCGGCGGCCCGGGACGGTGCGTCCTTCGCGGTTGCGGAACGTCGTGACCTGTTCGAGCAGGTCTTCGGGAGGGCGGCCGGTAATCTGCGCTGCGCGTGCGAGGAGCCGGCCGAGGTTTTCCTCGGGCTCTTGGGGTGCGATTTCGACCGGGACGCCCAGGGTGAGGGTGACCTTCTGAGCGCGCAGCAGGCCTGCGAGGGCCGGCAGGAGGGCTGGGTCGGTGCCGGTGTGGAGCGCGATAATCGCGATGCCGCGGCGGCTGGTGAACGAGGCGACGGAGTACAGGGACCGTACGTGCTCGATGCTGCCGCGGACGGCATACTGGCTGCCGGTGTACGCGGCGATCTTGCTGAGCAGGTCTGCGGCTTCCGGCCTGGGGATTTCGCCTCGCAGGTGGACGGAGACGTGGGTGCGCATGACGGTGAAGCTGGTCATTCGGAGGCCCTCGACTGCGAGGGTGCCGCGGGTAGCGCGTTCGCGGAAGCGAGCTTCAGGGGCCGTAGATGCCTCCGGCATCGCTGCGCCTCTCGGCCGGGTGGTTTTCGGGTTCCCAGACGATCCCCCGGCCCCAGCAAGTCCTGCAGGTCTGGGGCAGGTTCGAGCTGTCCGACTTCCCGCCGTAGAATCCTGGGGGCACGGTACCGCGTCCTGAGCAGACCGGGCACACGTGGGGACGGCTGTGGCTGGACGGAGGATCTCCCCACTTGGCCATGGGTATCACCGTCCGCCTCCTGCCCACAGTCCGCGCCGGTGCTCGATGGCATCTCTCTGGGCGGCGCGGAGCCGCTCCACGTACCGGACGTTCGGTGGGACCGTGAGGAGCAGTGCCCATCCGGACCTCAGCATCTCCTCGTTGACCATTCGCGTGTCCTGTGTCCACACGTATGCGAGCAGTCGGCCGTACCGGTCGCGGTGCTCCAGGTCGAGCTCGAGGAGGATGCCCGTACCGGGCGGTGCGAGGCGTTCCGCGTAGGCCCTGGCGTGGAGGCCGAGCCGCACGATTTCGGAGACTGGGACGTGGAGGCGGCGGGCCTGGTCGCGGGCCCTGGGGCTTGCAGAGGCTTCCGGCGCGTCGATGCCGATGAGGCGCACGCGTTCGGTGTGGCCGGTGTGCAGTCTGACCCGGACGGTGTCCCCGTCGCTCCAGTGCAGGACCGTGGCCTGCAGGCCGCTGGCTCCCCGGAGGGTGCCGGTAGGGAGGGTGAGGAGGAGTGCGAGCAGCGCAATGATTGCCAGGAGCCGGGTCCGGAGGGTGTGGCGCCTGTTATGGGCCATGGCCCAGACCGCGATACCGGAGCGAGTTCGTAGGCGGACCATTGTACCTTATCGGCATGCGTCCGTGAGCAGGACCAGCGCTGCGGGCTCTCTCCGTCCTCTCCAGAGGTTTTCGGCCCAGTCGGTGAACTGGCCGAGGGTGCCGCCGGTTCTCCGGCTGATGCAGGCGTCTGCGTCCAGGATCTGCTGGATTCCTGCTTCCGCGTCCTCGTCGTCGCCTGAGGTGAGGGACATGACCGCAGCGAGCATGTCCGAGGCGCCTGCGGCGTAGGCGAGGCGGATGAGACGGTCTTTGCTCATGAGGTCGGCGCCGGAGTACCAGTAGCTGCCGGCGGTTGTCCCCTGTGCAAGCACGGTGACGGCGGCGCCGATGGTGATGCCGGCCGCCAGGGCGGCAGGGATGGCTGCCTTGCGGGCGAACTCCTTCAAGACCGACTCACCTCCTCAGGGATTCCCAGGTAATCGAGTGCGGCGTGGGTGTCTCCGGGGAAGCTTTCCCGGAGCTGTTCGAGGACTTCCAGCGCCTTGCGGACGCGGTCCGGTGTCGGTCTGCGCGCGGTTCGGATGCGGTTCGGGTCCTGTGGTTCGGGCAGGGCGGCGGCGAGCTGTTCCGCCAGGCCGTGGGGAACCTCGGCGGTCCACACGGGGGTGGAGGAGGTAGTGCCGCGTGCGACGAGGGAGACTGCGCCTTCTGCTGTGGCCTGCCAGAACTCGAGGTGGTAGCCTGCGGGGAGCTGGCGGAGTGCCAGGAGCTTCACGGCAGCACCTCTGCCGGCGTGAACTCGAGGAGCCCGTGCGTGGCGAGGGTGTAGAGTCGGGTCTGGGAATGTCCTGAGACGGCGATGGCATCACCCGGGAACAGGCCGGCCGGGGACCAGGGGAACGGTGCGCGGAGGATGCGGTCTGCGATCTGTGCAGCGTGGTCGTGGGATTCAGCGGCGACTGCGATGGGAGCGGAGCATGGCCGCAGGGGGTCTCCAGGGAGTGCTCCGATCCCGGAGCGGGCTCTCGATGCCGGGTTCAGCAGCGGCTGGACCAGGAACTTAGAAGGCATGGCCGTGACTGCACCAGTGAGGTTCTTCGTGACCCGGCTCCAGTTTGCACGCACCGAAGCAGCCGATGTCCTGGCAGGACTGCCGGTCGCAGTGGTCGTGGACTCGGATGCAGTTGCGGCCGGCGCAGTTGCACGGCTCGTTGCAGGCCTTGCGTTCGTCCTGGTCCTGCATTGTGGCATTCCTCCTCAAGGCGTGATTTCGACAGTGCCGTCGGCCGCGCGTGTCCACCGGGTGCCGGTCTGCCGGCAGAGCTCGGCCAGGGTCTGCTGGAGGGTTGTGCGGTTGAGCTTGAGCGCCGCGGGGCGTCGGGCGACGGCGGGGTGGACGCGGATTTCCGTGCCGGCGATGGCGGCGACGGTTTGGGCGACGGAGTCGAGGGTTCCGAACGCGACGATGGAGAAGATCCGGGCCGCCGCCTGCGCCGGTGCGGACGGCTGTGCGCTGTCAGGGGGGATGGCGGCGGCCCGGGTTGTGGCCGGTACCGGAGCAGGTGCCTGTGCTTTGGGAGAGGGGCGGCGGTTTTCGTGTGCGCCGGCGAAACGCAGCTGCACGAGCAGGCCGTCCTGCGTGCGCTTGGTTGTGTACGCGAACGGGGGGGCCGACTCGACGACGACACGTGCGGTTCTTGCCTGGAACTGTCCCGTGCGGACCTGAAGCCGGCGGCTTCTGTGGGCCGGTCCAGGTCGGATGGCCAGGGTTGCTCCTCGGAGGTCGAGGATCAGGGTGTGGAGCCGGTCGGTCCAGTACCGGGTGACGACCGTGGCGGGGCCTGAGAGCTGGAGTGCGATTGTGGCCGAGCCTTCGCCTTCTTCAACGCGGACGGCCAGCAGGGAGGCCGGCTGGGCGGCTGCCAGCAGCAGTGCGGCTGCGAGCGCGATCATCGACAGTCCTCCTTGTGGTCGTGGTCCGGCTTGCGGATGACGGTTCGCGCTGCGAACAGCGCGGCCGCTCCGTAGAGTGTGGCGAGGACAGTGCCGGCGACGTGCCCGGCTCCGTACTGCTGCGCGGCGCCGATGATGGAGGGAGCTGCGGCGACGCCGAGCGCGATTGCTGTGGCGGCGGCCGGGGGTACGTGGTCGAGTCTCACCTGGGCCCTCCGTCGTCGGGCGTGTCGGGGTTTGCGACGACTCGGATGGCGCGCGGGCTGTGGGGCTGCCGCTGGATGAAGCCTTTGCGTTCCAGGGCTTCGAGGTGGTGGTAGACGGTGGACGACGACGTCAGGTTGAGCAGCCTGCCGAGCTCGCGGACGGTTGGGGGCCAGCCGTGCCGGTTCTGGAAGGTGATGATGGCTTCCAGGACCCGTTTTTGACCGGGGGTGATGGCCGAGCGTCTCACGGGGTTGTCCTCCCGAGCAGGATGTTCCATGCGGCCTGCAGGCGAGCGGTGAAGGTAGTGGGTCGCTGGTAGGCGGGCCGCATGCTGGTGGCGACGGCGGCCGGTCCGTCGAGGACGGCGGTGCGCAGTTCCTGGACGAGGTCGGTGCTCCCCCAGGGGTCGCCCACGGCACGGACGAGCCACCCTCCGAGCACGAGTTCCCGGGGCCGGCTGGAGGTTGCGGCGGCGAGGAGCCTGGCGGCGTCGACCTCGGTGACGGGCTCGCTGCGGGCCGTAGGGACGAGGTAAAAGCCGCTGCGGGCGCGCAGGTGCCATGTCCTGCCGCTGCGCATGACCTCGGGGGCACGGCCGGTGATGACGAACACCTGTTGCATCACCCCCTACTGTAGCTGTAGCCCGACCGTCTGTCAAGTGGTCAATGGCAGTATGTCGGTGACCGTGGCTGTGTGCGGTCTGATGGACGTGGTGATCGACACGCCCTGTGCGGAGATGGTGACGGTGGCGGCGGGGCGGCCCTGGGAGTCGGTGTAGGTGTCGACTCCCAGGAGCCTGCCGCTGACGGTGATGGTCATGCCGGGGCGGAGGTGGTCGGCGAGGTCGGTCATGTCCTTCCACAGCCACACGTCGAAGAAGGCTGTGCGGGAGCCGTTGAGGCCGTCCCTGCGGAGGCAGCGGACGGTGCGGACGGGGATGCCTCCGTTCGTGGTGCGTGTGGGTTCGACTCTGTAGACGCTGAGGGTGAGGGCGACCATGTTGCAGTCGGTGGGGTAGGCGGACCTGCGGGCGGCCTGGTCGTGGGCGGCCCGGGTAGCCTGCGCGGGCATGCACACCTCCTGCTGGTGGAGTTCAGCTGCGGCTGCGGCGCCGGGATACGAGCTTGTTGAGCAGCAGTCCCAGGGTGAGCTCGGTGAGCATTCCGGCTGCCCAGGCTGGGAGGATCTTCATCCAGCCCGGGAAGTTGGTCATCCCGAGCCGCACGAGGTCGGTGTCGCGGAGGGCCCAGAGGATGAGCCATCCGACGGGGATCGGGAAGCCTGCGAAGACGAACAGCCAGAATGCTGCGTTTGCCCATGCGCGGGCGATGGCGGGCAGGCGTGTGGGCGGCCGTCTCATCACCGGAGGGCGAGGATGGCGCCGAGTATGTCGTCCCCGGGCAGGAAAGTGTAGCGACCGGCGCGGATGGCTGCAACCTTTGGGTAGCGGTTGGCCGCTCCGACAAAGACGGTCGGGTTCGTCGGGATCTGTTCGACGGCGCCCTCAGGGGTGATGCGGAGGGCGGAGTGCACGGTCCAGGAAACGGTGTTGGGACGTTTCCAGGAGCAGGTTTTGGGATGCGGGAGGAGCCGGTGCTGCGCGAGGGCGCAGAGGACCACGGCGCCGGGAGGGAGCGCGAGGACGGACGTGCGAGCCGAGACGCCGCAGCCCCACCACGGCCCGGTGCGGATGGAGTACCGGCTTCCGCCGCAGAACCTGGGGATGGTGGCGCAGACGGGCCAGTGGTGGAGGTTGTCGAACAGGAACACGTCCCACATTTCCTCGACGGGCCTGCTCTCCCCCTGGCGGACCGCTCGGGCGGACGCCGCCAGGTAGGCGCGCGGGAACCTGTGGGACCGTGTGAAGAGCGGCCCCGGGTTGGAGCCGTTCTCCAGGGATTTCAGGACCTGCCTGGTGTTCCGCCAGCAGTCGCTGCTGGCGCTCCACCAGGTCGGGATCAGGCGGTGGGCGCAGGCGCTGAGGTGACGGCTTTCGGGTTCGACACTGGCAGGAAGCCGCGCGACCTGCTCCCAGGGCGGGGGGCAGTTGCAGGGCTTGCAGGGCATGGATGGGCCTCCTATGTGCGCTTCTTGCGATGCTTTCTGGGCCAGACCTTGTGGGCGGGATCGACGAGCCATGCTGCGAAGTCTCTGGAGAGCCTTCGGACGAACGGGGCCAGGCCGCCGGGGATGCACTCGACGATTTCCCGTCTTACCCACCAGTACGCGGTGCCGCGCCACCAGGCGACGGTGGCGACGGTGGCCCATGGCGCCAAGGCGTAGCTGGGCACTTCGGCTCCCGGGTAGCCCAGGCCGGGACATCCGCCGTGCAGGACGAGGCCGGCGGGCCCGTGCGGGCGGCGCTGGAGCTCGGACTCGATTTGGCGGCGCGCCCAGTCTGGGTCCACGGCCCGCGGGGAGTCAGGCCGCTGGGCGCCGGTCAGTCCGTGCACGAACTCCTCGACCCAGTGCGGGTTCGTGGTTCTGGCCATTCGTTGTCACCTCAGTCCAGCTCCTGGCCGCAGGACTCGCTGAGTGCCGGGCGGGAGCCGGTGTAGACGGTGATGCACGTGACCACGCCGGCGGGTTCCGGCTCGTCTCCGGGCACGACGGCGCGGAAGGCCACGCCCTGGTAGAGGTACCAGACTGCCTTCGCGGTTCGATTCCCGGGCCACGTGTACGTGGCTCCTGGGACGCGGGCTTCCGGGTGTCCGAACTCCCGGACGGCCCAGCGCAGAGGCATACCCACCTGGGCTCCTCCGGCGGTGGCCCAGGCGCCGCCGCAGTTGGTGTACAGCTGGACGGCCATGTCGCCCTGGAACAGGGCGCGGATCGGGCAGGTGGTGTCCTGGAGGATGGGGCCAAGCTCGCTTCGCGTGCTGCCGAGGCGTGCGGGCCCGATTTGTTTGCCGGGGACGATCAGGGTGGCCGCAGGCGCTGCGGCCACGGCAGTGGCGGCTGCGGCGAAGAGAGCGACCAAGCGCATGCGGCTACCTCCGGAGGATGTCGTCGGTGAAGGCCATGGTGGCGAGGAAGCCGACGGTGAGGATTAGGGAGAGCATCCCGATTCCGAAGGCGAGGTACTGGAGGAGCGGCTTGAGGTCCACGTGTTCACCTCCTGGTATCTCCCGAGCCGTCGAGCATTGCATGGGCGGTCCAGATGGCGAGGAGCTCGTCGAGTACGTCGACGGTTGGCGGAACGTGCTCGATGCCTCGGCAGGAACCTGCTGCGGGCTCCCTGTGCAGGCCGAGCCGGGCGGCGCAGTTCCTGCAGAGCGGGTGCCCCCAGAGCGAGAGGTCGCCATCCTGGCGTCTGCAGGCGAAGCAAATCCCGGTCATGGCTAAGGTGCTGAGTGTTGCCCGCGGCCTCCTGGGCCTGGGAGGCCGCGGGCGGTGGTGTCCCTGGGCGCTTTGCGCCTGGGGGTGGAGCAGGCGAGCAGCCCTTCATGCGGCGGCCCGGGACCGGGCCGTGGGGGTGCCCCGCCTGGGAGGCGGGCGGACGGGTTTGGGGTCCCGTCCGGCGGCGAGCGGCCGCACCCGCTGCCGCGCGTGGGGCTAGTTGTGGGCGAGGAGGGAGACGATGGCTAGCAGGAGGAGGAACGGAGCTGCGAGGGACAAGCAGCGGAGCAGGGCGGAGGTGAGGCTCCAAAGCAGGAGCAGTGCGATCCAGCGCACGGCTGCTGTTGAGAGGATTGCCCGGCTCACAGTGCGGCAGCCTGACAGGTGTTGACAAAGTGCTCCTGGACCTCGACGGGCGAGATGACGTGGCCCAGGCAGTCCAGGTGGTGGGAGATCAGCCTGGAGATGGTCTTCTCGGCAGTGCGGCGCTTGTGGCATCGGGTGGTCATGCTCATGGTGATGCCGCAGCTGTGGCAGGTGGCTTTCACCGTGATCAGGTGTACCGGGTTCTGCTTGCCCATTGCACCTTCTCCTTCCGTCCTTCGCCCGGGTCTGCGCCACCGCAGGCGGCGCACCGCCCTGGTTGCTTTCGCTGGCGCGCGTCTCATGGAGTTCGGTGGAGCGGGAGGCGGGATTTGAACCCGCGTTCTACCCGGTTAGAAGCCGGGGACCCGTCCGGGCTGGGCCACTCCCGCTCCTCGCCGGTCAGGGATCCAGCAGGGTGCTGAGGCTGCTGGCCTGTTCGTTGAGGCGGGCGAACAGCAGGGCGATACGGGCAATCTGGCCGGACAGCCGGGCGACCGCGTCACCGAGCGCTGCGGTCTGCTGAGGGGAAGGCTCGGGCCACCCGGAGCCCGACGCGAGCGAGAGGTGTATGGATTCGGAGACGTCGGCGAGATCGCCCAGGACGTCGCCGATTACGCCCAGCGCGTCGGCGCAGGCCTGCAGCGCCGTCCGGGCCAGCTCTGTGGCTGCCCGGCAGGTTTCGAGGTGGCGTTTCACGGCCTGGATCTCCTTCCTGTTGTTCAGGCCACCCAGATAAATCTGGCTGCCTTTTCGCGCTTGGCGGTGGCGGCCTTCTGGCGGAGCCACCTGACGACCTCACTGGGGGGAGGGGGGATGTCCGGGTCCTCCTTGGCTTCGCGGGCTAGGGCCAGCAGGGACGCCACGTCGAGGATCAGGAAGCCGGTATCCGCGGTGTGTGTGTAGTGAGGACAGCGGTCCGCGTCGATGACGTCGAGAGCGTCGAGCGCCCACCGGGTGACCTGTTCGGGGACCGCGTCACGGCTCTCGACCAGCATGGTGCTCCGGGTGGCTTGCATGCATCTCACCTCCGGGGGTGTGCGGCCGTCAGAGGAGCTGGCGCTGCTTGAGGGTCAATAAGCGAGGACGCAATTTCAGCGTCCCCCTGCAGCCCGGACGATCTGATCCAGCAGCGGGTCGCACTGCCGGACCAGCTCGTCCCGGTCGGCCATCCAGTCCACCGGGAGCTCCAGCAGGCGGGCCAGGGCGGCCCGGGCCTCCCGCAGGGTAGGGAAGGTTCGGCCGACGACCCGGAGTCCGGAACGGACGTGCCGGATGGCGTAGCCGCGACCGCTAGGCTCCCGGTGGATGGCCAGGCCTCGGCTGTAGAGAGCGGGGACCTCCTGGCCGGAGATGGTGATGGTAGTCCTCGTCATGGCATCACCTTCTGGATCTCGGCGATGGCCAGGTCCAGCTTTTCGGCCAGCGCGAGCAAGTTGCTGGCCTGGTTGCGGAGGTGGTCTTCGGAGTCCGGGCTCCGCAGCCAGAGGCTCCGTGCGGTCTCGCCCCATGCGCGGAGGCGGTCCCGGACTTCCCGGATGAGGTCGACGGGGTCCTGGTTATGCATTGCGGCGAGGGCCTGCGTGGCGAGGCGTCTGCAGAGCTCCGCCAGGAGCATGCCGGCGTGCTCGCCGCTTGCCACAATGGGCTCCTCTGCAACGACTTCGTCCCCGAATACGGGTGCGGTGATGCAGCAGCAGCCGCACCCGGCGTTGGCAGCGTACAGGGACAGGACGCCGTCGTCGTCCTGGACGTCCAGGTGCAGGCTGATAAGTGTCCTCACGGGGTCGTGCTCACTCCCACGGATGGAGGCGCCGCCCTCCGGAGCCGTGAGGCGCGGTGCTCCGGAGGGCGGCTGCGGAGGAGGAGGGAGGAGGAGCGAGGTGGGGGATGTTCTGGTTCAGAACGGCACGTCCTCGTCCTCGGGCTCGACCGCGGCCTCCAGGGCGGCGGTCTCGAGGGCCTCGTCGCTCGCCGCGGGCTCGGCCTCCGCGGCCTGGCCGTTGCCGTTCCCGTTCTTGCGGCCGTCCGGGAGGAAGGTGACGATCCCGACGACCTCGGTGGCCCACCGGCGCTGGCCGTTCGTCTCGTACTCCCTGACCTGGATGCGGCCGCGGACGGCGGCGAGTCGGCCCTTCTGGAGGTACCGAGCTGCGGCCTCGGCGGCGGCCCCCCAGGTCACGATCGGGATGAAGTCCGCCGTGCGGTTCTCCCGGTCCTTGCCGGGCCGGTCCACGGCGAGCCGGAACTGGGCCACCGGCTTCCCGTTGGGGGTGTACCGCAGGGTCACGTCGGTCGCGATGCGGCCGACCAGGGTGACGCTGTTGACCATCTGTGCACCTCCTTCGAGCGATTCTTGAGAGTCTCGATTGGGACCGCGCGCGTCAGCGCGCAAGGGGAGTGGCAGGGAGCAGGACCTGACCTTCGAGAAGCGAGTCCTCGAGGTCCCACAGGAGGCGGCGCAGGCGCAGCTCCTCGAGCCACCCGGTCTTCGGTGCAGGCTGCAGCCGCTCCAGGTCTCCCCACTCGCGGTGGTGGGCGATGCGGGCCGCGATCTGCAGCGGGTCGAGCCTGGGGATTTTGCCGGCGTAGACGGCCTGCCGGTGTTCGTTGCATGCCGGGCAGCAGCAGCCGCCCGTGTAGGCCTGGAGGCTGCACGGCAGCTTCACGATTGCACCTCCTCAAAGCTGAACGTCGTCGTCGGGCGGGAAGTCCTCCGGGGGAAGATCCGGCTCCATCTCGGGTTCGGGCTCCACTTGCGCCTGGGCCTGCCTCCGGGTGTCGGGCAGGAACCGGACACGGTCGGCCACCACCTCCCCGACACGGCGGCGCTGCCCTCCGGACTCGTACTCCCGGATCTGGAGCCGCCCGTCCACGGCGACCAGGCGGCCCTTCTCCAGGTGCCTGGCCACGCTCTCTGCCGACTGCCGCCACACCACCACGGGGATGAAGTCCGTCCCCTTGTCCTTCCCGGGGCGGTCCACGGCGATGCGGAACCGGGCCACGGGAACCCCGGACGCGGTGTAGCGGAGCTCGGGCTTGTCCGTGATCCGGCCGATCAGTACCACACGGTTGAGCATCTCACCCTCCCTCGACTCGATTGGGGTTTTACCTCGTGGCCGCGCCGTGGGGCGCAGGGCGCAACACCTGCGACCCGGACTCGGGAGCACGGGGGTGGAACCGCACTACCGGGGTACTCGTACAGCTTGTTCGAAGCGGCGACCCTGGGCTTGGTGCCCCGGCGGAGGTTAGAGCTGCGCGAGGATCTTGAGAAACTCTTCCCTGGAAACTCCGATCTCTCTCAAGATTGCGGCAAGCAAAGGTCTTGAGATATCTCGCCCAGGGTGGTGCGGAACGGTCGTGAACCGCCCGTCGGGATGGCGGTAGAAGACGTGGCTCCCACGTTGCCGCTCGCGCTGAAACCCAAGGGTGATGAGGACGCGCTCCAGGGTTCGCGCGTCCACGGTTGGCAGACGGCTCAAACTGAGACCTCGACCCGGTAGATGCCGGCGAACTCCGGCTCCGAGACGTCGGAGTCCCCGGTGGATTCGAGGACGAGGAGGACGACCTCCTTCAGGTTCGCCAGCAGCTCTTCCAGGCTTGCAGCCTGCGTGTGAGCTCCCGGCAGGGAGGGGACCAGCCCCACGTACAGGCCGGTTTCAGGGTCCCTCTCGACGTAGGCCGTGAAGGTGCGCTTCGTCGCCATCGACAACATGATAACCGATCGGTGGGCGTGAGCTACCGGTTCTTCAGGAGCTCCAGGGTGCGGCGGCGAGGAGCTGCCACCCGAGCTCGGGGGACCTCGGGTCGAACCGGACCACGGTCAGCCCGCGCTCGAGCGCGAGGCGTACGGTGTGGCCCGTGCCTCCCGGCGACCCGTCCCACACGGCCAGGAGCACCGAGGCCCGCTCGACCATCCACCGGTTGCGGGCCAGCAGCAGCCGGCGGGCCTGGCCGCGCGAGTGGACCGGCCCGTACCAGAGGACGTGGACCAGGTCGGCCCGCTCCAGAAGCCTGAGGTAGTGCTCACGAGCCGGACGTGGCCACCGGTCCTGCTGCCCCTCGAAGGGTATGGCCGCTACCAGCCGGCAGGGGAGGCCCCGCCCGCGGGCTGCAAGGACGGCCTCGGCAGCCCACTGGTCCACCCCGAGGGCCATACCGCAGACAAAGACGGCCCCCGGGTACTTACGAACGGTCCGGAGGACAATCTGCACCAGCGCCTGGCGGACCCGCCTGGCCACAGGCGAATCCCCGCGGTAGCCGCCCAGCTTGTCGGGCCGGTGCCCGGTGAATGCTACTACCACGGGGGAGCCGGGCCACGGGAGCTCAGGCGAGTGCGGCATGGCGTCTAAGGACCGCGCCGCAGGCGCAGTCTAGACCCGTTCCAGAATGCCAGGGATTCGGGCGGCTACCAGAGGCGCGGGGCTCCCAGCCCGTCGAAGGCCCGGTCGTTGGATACCACCACGGCTCCTTCGAGCATGGCCTGGGCCGCGAGCACCCGGTCGAATGGATCCCGGTGTGGATGCGGCAGACCGCCGGCCAGGATGGCATGCTCGCAGGTGATCGGGAGTTCGGTCGCGCGCAAGGTTCGGAGGTGACGGCCGAAGGCAGAAAGGATCACCTCGGCCTCGGGAAGCCTGCCGAGCCGGTGCTTGATGGCGATCTCCCACGCCGTGGCGCTGGAAACCAGCCGGACGTTCGCGGGATCCACAATCGCAAGGCGCGCCCGCCGGCCGAGCTTGTCCGGATCGCCTATGGCCCAGAGTAGTGTGTGCGTGTCCAGCAGGAGCTTCAGGACCGACCCTCCCACGCCCGGAGCTCCTCTTCCGGCAACGGCTCGAAGAACGAGTCGGGAACTTGAAACTTGAGGAACCCCAGGGGCACAGGCTCCGGCTCGACGGGGACGAGCTTGGCGTAGGCCTTGCCGCGCTTCCCGATGAGGATCTCCTCCCCTGCCCTGGTCCGCTCGAGGAGCTCGGAGAGCCGTGCCTTTGCCTCGTGGACGTTCACCAGCTCGGCCATGAGAATCACCCGGCGAGTAGGTTAGGTTGGCCGGACCAGAAGGGTCAAGTGTACCGGGGCTGGGGCTCATGCCCCCTGGCCCTGTGACACCGGACCCGCTCGCGAAGCCGGCACACTTCCGCGCCTACAGCGACTGCCGGCCGGGACTCGAACCCGGAGCGCCACCTGGCGCCCTCACGCCCGGCAGCCGCCGCGCCGACCCCCCACGGCGGACCGGTCCTGCGCCGGCTCGGCAGCAACCGGGACCACGGCCCCGGGACCCGCCGGCGCCCCCGTGGAGGGCTGAGCCAACTCAGCACACTGCCCGGCTCCGGCAAACACCTGCGGGCCGGCAACCGAGCGGTGAAGTCGCACAGAGGACAGCGCCCCCAAGGGCGCACACCGCCTATCAGTGCACTCGGGAAGATCCCAGGGCAAGGCCACCAAGGTCGGTGCACCGGTCGCCCGATCCCCACCGCAGTTCCACCGACGCCCCGGCCTCGGCCATCGCTGCGAACAGCGACGGACCGGCCACCCGCCAGGCCGCGCGCAGGCAGGCCCGCGCGACGGACCGGCGCACGACCGGGACCCGCATCAACGCGCTCCACCAGCCGCGCGCCGCCAGGGCCACCAGCCCCCCAACCACCGCGCTGATCCACACTTCCATTGCGCCCCGGACCGCGCCCGAAGGGCGCACAGAAACCGAGCAGCCGAGGGCACACGCCCCGCGCTCCACTCACCCAGGGGGCCTGAAGGGAATGGGGTTGCGGTCGCCGAGCCGGTGACTCCGAAGCCACGCGAGTAGCTTCCAGGGGTATGGCCGCAGGGCGGGAAAAGCCGAAACCCTTGTCCTGACTGCGCTTGAGGCTCATTTCCCGCACGGGAATTCCCGCGGGAATTTCCCGCCGATGTTCGACGAACACCGACGGGAAAAGGAGCCTTTTCCCGTTCACGTTCGACGATCACATGTTTGACATTTCCCGCCAGCGTTCGACAAACACCAGTGCGACGCGCGCGGAGGTCAGCCGCCCTGCTTGCTGGCCACTAGGTGGGCGTGTCCGTTCTGTTCCAGCCACTTCTGGAAGTCGCGGTCCCGCTCCAGGAACTGCGTCAGGACCTGCTCCATCACGTAGTACCGGTCGGTGGCGCCCCCAAGGTACTTCGCATACAGGTCCAGCCTGCTCAGCAGGCTCACCGGAAGCGCCATGGTGAGCTTCTTGCGCGGCTCCACGTGCTTCGGCGCGACCTTGATCGATGCCATGACGGACCACCTCCGTCATGAACAGTTACCAGGATGGCGCACCGACGTCAAGAAGATGGCGACCGGTACGCCTCCCGGATGGCGAACCGCCATCCGGGAGGCAACCGCAGTGCTGCCGGGGCCACAGCACACTCCCGCCCGGAGCCCCACCAGGCTATCCGCCGTAGGGGCTTTCACCCAGGTCGGCCGCGTCCTGCTCGTCGGGTGCCACGCGGCCGGGGAACCCGATCTGCCTGAGCACCTGCCACCTGAAGGCCAAGTAGACCGCACCGCTGCGGTCCAGCCTGTACACCGTGCGGTCGTCGGATTCCCCCCTGAGAACCAGCGCGGTCCTCCACAGGGCGAACACCGTCTCAGGCCTCCCGCCTAGGGCGTCGATGTGCCCGGCCAGGACGTCCCGGCGGACCAGCAGCAGTTCCTCCCCGGACCGGGTCACGTGCCTCCACCGCCCCATCGGCTGGTCGCCCTCGCCGGTGTAGTCCGGGTGTCCCTCGAACCGCTCCACGTTCTGCCGGACCAGATCCAGACACTCTGCCAGGAACGGGAGTGCCGCAATGGCGCGGGCGGCCTCCTCGGAGGAGTCCTGGTCACCTTCTCCCGGCGTGTCATCACGAGCAGGGGTCGGTGTCTGCCCGGAGGAGGGACGGGTTCTCTGGCCCCTGCCGGCCGCGGTGCTTCCGGCAGAGTCACCGGAGGCGTCTCGCCGGCGGTCCGCCTCCTGCCGCGGAGCATGGCCGTGGACCCTGACAGAGTCGGGGGTGATCCTCCGGAACCTCCTGGAGACCTCCGCCTGCAGGTCCGGGGGGAGCATTCTGCACGCCTGCCGGGTGAAGTTGAGGCAGTTGACGGCCTTGCCGTCCACGATCACGCTGACGCGCGGGCCTAGCAGGCCCTCGGCGATCCACCGGGTGTTGAGGTCCACGAACTGCAACCTGGCCTTCCTGCCGAAGTCCATGAAGTAGCCGAACGGCACGAGCGCCTCGCCCCTCCGGTCGGCGTAGACGTAGCCGGGGGTTCCGTCCTCGACGCGCTGGTCGGTGAGCCTACCGGCCAGCAGTGCCCTGAAGAAGGCCACGAGGTGGCCTTCCGACAGGTCGATTGGAGGGTCGCCCTGCCGGCCGTCGGATGCCCCTGTGGAGGCCCGGGAGGCAGCTGCTGCACTGCCTGTCGCCGCCTGCCCCTGGCCGTTCGGGGCGCTACCGTCCTGCTGCCGGGAGCCGGGAGCGTCCTGCTGGGGCGGAGGTTCCAGCAGGTCGGGTTCCGGTGTCTGGATCTGGAGGGTGGGGGCGTCGGCCGGCCCGTGCCGCACCGCGACGGCTTCAAGATGGGCGGGCTGCGGCATGGCCCGTGGTTCGGATGGGGGTGGCGCCGGCGGTGTCACCCGCTCCGGGGCGGGTGGCGAGGGCATGACGTCGTCGAGCTCCAGCTCCCTGGCGTAGAGGTGCACCCAGCCGGGTGCCTTCGGGAGGGGTGCCGGTAGACTCTGGTCGTCGTGTACGGGCCGCATGTAGACCATCGCCTTGCGGTTGCCGGGGAGGACGACGACCGCCTCGAACGGCTTCATGTTCCGCATCTCGTCGGGGGTGAGCAGGGGCCTCGTGGAGACCAGCAGGCGGGCGCCGGACCGGCGCTGGCTCAGGAACCCGCCCTTGTACTCTGCGGACGGCTCCACGATGGTCTTCTCGCCGAGATCCCGGCTGATGCGTGCCGCCTGTTCCGGCCGCAGGTCGTATCCGAAGACGACACGGGTGTGGAGGTTTGCGATCAGTACTTCCGCCTGCTCGCGGTCGAACAGAGATGTCAGCTGCTCGGTATCCTGGGTGGCCAGCACGAAGGACACCTTGAGGTCGCGGTAGGTGGCGACGTACTCGGGGAGGTTTCCGATGTACCCCAGGGTGCCGATCTCGTCCAGGTAAAGGGTGACGGGGACCGGCAGTCCGGATGGCCTGCGCTTCTCCCCGATCTTGCCCAGGACGTCGAGGAGCTGGCGGATGAACAGCGACGTGAGGATCTGCCGGTTCTCCCTCGGCTGGGTGGGCAGTCCGATGACGAGGGTGGTAGGCTGGAGGGCGATGGTCTCCAGCCGGAAGTTGCTGTAGGCGGTGGACTGGACGACCTCCCGCTCGGCGAATACCGACAGCGCCTGCTGGATTCCGAGCATGGCACCCACCAGGGTGCGCTCGTCGGCGCTCAGGATGGTGGCGAAACGGTCGCGCCACTTGCTCCGGGAGGGTTCTGGCCACAGCTCGAACATGCGGACGAACTCGTCGCTGGACAGGTGCGACAGCACGAGCACGAACGGGAGGGACTTGGGAGGGGGCAGCGGGTCGCCCTCCTGCATCTGGAGGACGTGCCGGACCTTGTCCTGGATGGCGTCCGAGGCGAAGGCTTCCGGAGGCTCTTCTGTGACCATCTGGATGAGCAGGGTCAGCAGCTGGCGTTCCATGCCTTTCCAGAAGGGGTCTCGCCTCGGGTAGTCGGGGGTGTTGGAGAGGATCAGGGCTGCCGCGGTGGCCGGGTCCATGGGGTCCGGGACGTAGTCCAGGAAGTTGAACCTCATGGTGGACTGCGGCGGGTCGAACGGCGCCCACACGTACAGCCGGCGCTTCCTTCCGGCGACCACCGGCCAGAGGAACTGGATGATGTCCGGGTGCTTGACGTCCACGACGACGCTGCTCATGGCGGGGCGCCCTTCGGTACCGTCGAGGGCGGCGTCGGCGGCCAGCCAGCGCTTGAAGCCGGAGCTGGTCTTTCCGGCGCCGGTGACTCCGAGCACCCAGACGTGCTGGAACCGCTGCTCGAGCGGAAGCCCGAGCTCGACCGGTCTCTTCGTCCCCGCGCCTCGCAGTGTGGTCCCCATGGGCATCGCCCCGGCCTCAGGCCGGGCGGCGGGGGTCTTCCTGACGGAGTAGGGCACCAGGTCGGCTTCCGAGCTCCACCTGGACGTCGCCTGGGATTCCGAGGGGGGCACGCGGAGGCGGCGGCGCATCTCCGCGTACGCCAATCCGGCCAGCAGGGCGCCGGCTACCATGGCGCCACCCAGGTAGTCCGGGGCCTTGCGCTCGAGGTACCACCCTGCCGCATCCCACCAGCGCCGGCAGTACGCCCTTTCCTGGGCGCTGTGCCTGCCGGCGGGACTCATCGCCGGGCCTACGCAGCGGGCCAGGATCGGGATGACGCGGAGGTAGGGGAAGGAGAGTGCGTGGCGGACGGCCGGCGGCTGGAGGCGGAGCGCCCAGGCGGCGAACCCTGTGAGCGCCAGGTGGGCCCCTACGAGGAGTGCACCTGAGATGGCGGCGACGATGACGTATCGGGGCCAGACGGACGGGTAGTAGACTTCTCTGGACATGTCCCGGTCCCTCCCAACCGGATGCTTTGCAGGGCGTCAGAGGTAACGCTGCTCCCAGTACGGATCCAGCTCCTCGTCACTCGGCACGTCGTCGTCGGTCGGCTCGATCCTGGAGCCCGCCGGCGCCGACGGCTCGATGATCCCCTCGGGGCCCTCCAGCCCCAGCGGGGTCTGCCGGGCGGGTGCGTCACCCCCCCGGGGCGGGAACAGCCTGTCGTAGTCGGGGCCGAAGGTCCCCGGCGGCGGAGGTTCCCAGCCGAGCCGCCGGAGGTCCTCCTCGGCGCCCCTGTAGAACCGCTCGCTGGCCTGTTGGAGGTACTCCTGGATGTCCGGCGAATCCGGCAGCGTCCTGTCGAACCCCAGCCGTTCGGCGATGGCGTAACCCGCCGGGCCGCCGTACGTCGCGAGGCCGGCGAGCGCTCTTTGTATGGCGGACCTCCCGGCGCTTAGAGCGGCACTCGGAGCGGTTCGGACCGCCTCCCACCCGCTGCGGATGGCGGCCCCTGCGGCCCGGGCGGTGGGGAATCCCCAGGCGCCGCGCGGCGCCAGCGCCCCCGCCGCTGCCGCGACCGGCCTGCCGGCCATCCGGCCGGCGAAGTACAGGCCGGCCAGCGCGCCCGCCACGCTTTCCACGCGGCCCACGAACGCGCTGGCGATGCCCTGCACGTTCAGGAGGGTGAACACGCCGATGGCGAGCATCACGATGGCGGGCACCAGCTCCTTCAGTCCGACGATGGACTGCATGAGCTGGCCGAAGTCTCCTGAGGCGCGGAGGATCCCGTCCGCGTACGCCAGGATCCTGTCGGCCACCGCGACGTTGACGATGATGCCGGCGACGGCCTTGGTGAGCATGGCGACGAGGGCGGAGTGCAGGACGACCTGTAGCCACTCGAAGACGAAGTTCTGGGTGGACCGGCTGGCCAGGCAGGCCAGCGACAGAGGGGTGAGGAGGACGGCGACGGCCAGGGTGACGTAGCTGCCGAAAAGGAGGAAGTTGTAGATGGCGATGGCGACCACCATGAAGACCAGAAACAGCAGCATGACGGCCGCCGCGTAGATGGCGACGAAGATGAACTTGACCGCGTCGAACAGGCCCATGCCGGCGATTCCCCCGGCCGCGGTGTTGATGGCGTCCTGGAGGCGGACCAGCGCCTGGTCCATGGCCCTCCCGGCCCCCACGGCGTCGAAGACGGCGAACCCGATGGCGCCGAGGGCGGAGTGGAAGTCGGTGACCACCTTTCCGACGAACTGGAGGTTGGCGAAGATGGTGCCGACGATGGCTGCCCGGATGAGAGCGTCCGTCACCAGGCCCGGGGACTGCTGTGCCAGAGCCATGTAGAGGTTCCAGAGGAAGAGGAAGGCGGCCAGCAGGACGCCGATACGGAGGAGCCAGGTGGTGACGGCGGGATTACCGGCGATCTCCCTGACGATGAGATTCGTGAAGTCCGACGGGCTGAACAGCAGCTCGAAGAAGGTCCGCTGGGGCTCCGGCTGGCCTGGGGTCTGGGCTGCGGCCGGGGAGACCGGCAGGAGGGCCGCCGCCAGCGCGGCCCCGATGACGGCAGCGCGCGCGGCGGCCCTCACCGGCTACCTGCCTCCGTACAGGTTCGAGATGGAGTCGTACATCTGCCTCTCGGACTGCCGGGACCGGTCGTCCGGCGCGATGGAGGCGACGCCTCCGAGTGCGGTTCCGACCCCGTTGAGGGCCGAGGTTACGGTGAGCTTCGCGGCGACGGCCTCCTGCTCGGCCTCGCGCTTGCGCTGCTGGTTCAGCAGCTCCACCAGGGCGGCGGACTGTTCCGCGACGGAGGTCAGCTGCTGGCTGAGGGCAGCCTGCTGCTGCACCAGGGCGGTGAGGCGGGCGGACAGGTCGGCGTTCTGCCTGGCGTTCTGGTCCATGAAGGCGGCGAACCCCTCGATGAGCAGCTGCACGGCTGCCCGGGTACTGGGGGTCTCCGCCGCGCGGGCGGCGAGCTCCCTGGCCGAGGCGGAGGCGGCCTCGAGGTTGGCGGCCATGGACGTGTCGGAGGACACCGTGGACGAGGTGTCCTCGGCGACCTGCTGGGCGCCGCGGGCCCGTGCTACGGACGCGTCCGTGGCGGCGCTCAGCTCCTCGTGGGCCCTCACGGTGGAGGCCAGCTCGGAGGAGGGCTGCTGTTCGATGATCTGCCTGGCGGCCTCCGACACGCTGCCGGCGGGCGGGCCGGCGGGCTCTCGGAACCTTCCGACGAAGAAGCCGAGCAGGCCCCGCAGCTCGGCCGGCAGGCCGCCCATCATGCCCTCCAGCCAGCGGGCGATGGAGTCGGAGGCGTAGCGGGTGTCCGTGATGGGGGCGATTTTTGCCCGGACGGCGTCCAGCCCGGTGGAGAACTGGGTACCCACCCAGCTGCGGAACCGGCCGAACAGGTCCTGAAGCTGTGTGAGAAGGTCCCAGAGGGCACCTCCACTGCCCCCGGGGGTCTGGGCCATGGCCGGCTGTGTGGCCAGTGCGACCACCAGGGCGATGCAGACCGCGGCACGCAACATATTCCCTACCTCCCTCCTGTCCGTACGACGGGTGTGCCGGCCTGAGGGGCGGGCCTCCGGCTCCGGGACGGCATGCCCCTGGGCACGTCCCGGGCCAGCGCCTCGACGGCGCTGAGGACGTCTCCGTACTCCGTGACGTACCGCTCACGGAGGAGGCGGCTTGCGGCGTCGCTTTCGGAGATCCAGCGGTCCTGGGGGGTTGGGACGTAGGCGCCGATCACGGCCTCCTGGCGGTCGCCCAGGCGGCGGACGATCATGAGCTCTCCGTACGTTCCCTTTGCCATCCCCAGGCCGGCGAGCTGCCGCATCTGCCGCGCGTTGAGGCGGAGCAGCTGGGCGGCGAACTCCGGGTCGGCGGCCCGTGTGAGGTAGTAGGTCTGCGCGTTGCTCAGGATGGCGACCGCGTGCTCGCTGTCGCGGAAGTCCGCGAGGTCCTGGCTGATGCTGAGCACGCCGCTGCCGGTGGTTCGGAGCCGCCGGTACAGGTCCTGGATGAAGTCCCCGGCGATCCGGTCGGCCAGCAGGGCCCAGACCTCGTCCAGGACGATGAGCGTGGGACGCGAGCCGACCCCGCTGCTGACGTGCCGCCAGACGAGGTCGGTGATGAGCAGGACCGCCACCGGGAGCAGCTCCGGCTCCTGGGCCAGCGGGGCGGTGTCGAACAGGATCCAGTCCTCCTGGAGGCTGACGGTGCTGGGGCGGTCGACCAGGTCGGCGTACCGGCCGCGGTCCACCCACTGGTAGAGGCGGGTGGCGATGCGGCGGGCGATAGCCCTATCCTCGTCGCCGAGGTCGTGGGTACCCGCCACCGCTCCCAGGTTGCGCATCGTGGAGACGATGTCGTGCAGGAAGACCGGCTCCAGGGCGGCCGATCCGTCCGGTGCGGCCCGGAGGTTGCGCAGGTACGCCTGCCGGACGGCGGCCTGGACCACGTTCCGCTCCTGCAGGCCCAGGGCCTCTCCCCGTTCGGAGGCCATGCGGCTGATGAGGGTGACGAGGAAGCTGAGCTTGGCCGGATCCGGCTCGGTCTGCCCGGCCGGCAGGTCGCACGGGTTGATGGCGACGCCGGCCGTGGGGTCGAAGGTGACGTACTGGCCGCCGACGGCGCGGGTGGCGGTGAGCCACGGCCCCGGAGGGGTGTTGCTGCCGCGGTCGACCACGATCACGCGGGCGCCGGCCGAGTAAGCGTGCAGTGCGAGGCCGACCGCGAAGACGGTCTTGCCGGAGCCGGTAGGCCCTGCGAGGACCGCGTTCCAGGCACTCAAGCGCGGGTCGAACGGGTCGAGCCACATCACGCTGGCGTAGCGGGTACGCAGGGGCATGACGGGTTTCTCGTCGAGCCTCGGCGGGCCGGCGATGGGCAGGAAGTCGACGCCGTTCTCGGCCTCCGCGGCCCGGGTCCTGGGCATGATCTGGCCGGAGAAGGGGGCCAGGGCGAAGAAGGTGCGGGCCAGCGCGGCGTCCTCGACCACCAGCTGGACGTCCTGCATCTCGTTGGCAAACCAGGACACAACCTGCTCGGTCCTGCGTTCGGCCTCCTCGCGGGTGGGGGCGGCGACGACGATCCCGCACCCGATGCGGACGATGTCCGTCTCTCCGCCGGCCAGCCTGTACTGGGTTTCGGCGACCTTCTCGATCCCGCGGACGGCGGCGACCTCGTCCTGTCCCATGTTGGACTCGGCGACGCTGCGCAGGAGGCGCTGGCGCAGCAGCAGGCGCCGCACGGCCGCGCCCCTCGGCTCGCGGACCAGGTCCACCACGACGGTGAGGGGGAAAGCCCTGCTCAGGAGGGTGCCGAGCATGTTCATGGTGGTGGAGCCGACCGGGAGGGAGTCGATGCTCATGACCTGGACGGTGTAGCCGTCCACGAGCAGGTGGCGCTCGTCCCGGACCACGCTGCTGCCGGCGGCGATTGAGCGGAAGGTGGTGGGGGCGGCCCAGTGTCCCTTGCCCAGCCACCCCCTCGCCGTGGCGTAGAAGCTGCGGTCGACGTCCACCAGACGGTCTGCGGAGGGGGCCCGGGGAGGCCTGATACCGGCCGCTGCCCGGGCCGGGTTGAAGTACTGCCAGGCCCACTCCATGTACCCGTCGGCGGAGAGGGGCCTGGGTTTGAATCCTGCCGCCTCCAGGACGGTTACGACACGGTCCCGGAGGGTCGCGATTTCCCGGAGGTCCTGTTCGAGGGCGTCCCTGGGGAGGGGCGTGAACGGCTGCTTCCGGAATCGCAGTCCGAGCAGCCACGCGCACGATGCGCCGACGGCGGCTCCGGCGAGGAGGGCGGGTCCCCACTGCCCTGTGGAAGCCACGAGGAGGGCGGCGGCGCCCCCGCTCAGGAGGGGCCACAGAAGACCGCCGCGTCTGCGGTCCCTGGGAGGGTGGTAGGTGAAGCTGACGAGCAGCCTCCTCCTGGCGAGCTGGCGGCTTGCCGCTGCCTGCCTGAGCGCCTCCACGCGGTGGGCGTGGAGGCGCTCGGAGGCAGGCCCCCCCCGACCTCCTGCCGCGGCGAAGCCGTCGGCGATGGAGGGGAACTCGTGCCGGCGCAGGTAGGTGAACCTGACCCTCTCCCCGGGCGGCACGGTCTCCACCAGGCGCATGAGGCGCCTGTGGAGCATCTCCAGCTCCGTGTCGCTCATGGTGTCGAGGTGGGGGAGGTCGACTTCCACGCCCACCTCGTAGCTGCCGTCGCGCAGCAGGAGCGCGTCCCCGACGACGGCCCAGTAGGGCAGGAGCCTCGTGAGGGAAGCCGCCTGGACGTCGGGGTCGCTCATTTCCCTGGCAGGGTCCAGTGCCATGCTACGCTCCGTTGGACGAGAGGATCTTTTCGAGGGCGTCCTCGCCGCTGGTGGCCGGGACCACTCCGTCCTCCGGCAGGTAGAGCATGACCCCTCCCCTTGCGGGGCGGACGATGATCTTGCCCTCGCGGGCCATCCGGTTCGTGACCTCCACCGGGTCCTTGGAGAAGTACTTGCGGAACGCCTCGTTGAAGCCCGAGTAGACGGAGTGGATGCCTTTGTATCCCGGCCTGCGGAGGGCGCGGATGGCCCGGACGACGAACTCCTCCTCGGTGAGGTTGTGCTTCAGCTCTGCGGCTGCGCTCACCGCGCATCACCTCCCCGCGTGACGATTTCCGGGTGTGTGACGGGTCTGGCCCAGACGTCCGGGGTCGGCATCCAGACGTCGGGCTCTCCGAGGGACACCAGAGCGTCCCGCAGGAAGTAGCGAGGCTTGTCCCTGCGGAACAGCATCCAGACGGAGAACACGGCGGCCAGGGCAAGCATCTGGACTCCGAAGGTCAGGTTGGCCTGGCCGACCTGCAGAGGCAGGTTGGGGACCAGGGCGGAGATCAGGTACCCGGCCCCGGCAAGGACGATCAGGTCGTCCTGTTCCAGCCCCATCATGGAGATGGGCTGGTCGATCTCGCGGCGAACGGGGTGGACGAGCAAGCCGGCCTCCTGCTACTGCACGTACCGGCTGACGTCGATGCCCAGCATGGACAGGATGTTGGGGGCGTAGACGATGGCCAGGCCGACCAGGGCGACGAAGATGAAGCCGCCGGCGCCGGCCCGCTCCATACCGAGCACGACCTTGAAACCGACGACGAGCCAGGCGAGCGCGATGAGCAGCTTGCCGGGGCCCAGGAGCCACTGGACCAGGCCCCTCATGAACTGCTCGAAGGGGGACAGGGCCTGCTCAACGTTCCCTCCCTGCTGCTGAGCGAGGGCGGCTCCCGCGGCCAGCAGGACGATGCAGAGCGCCACCACGGCCATGGTGGCGGCCCCCGCGGCGGACTTCGTTCTCATGGCGTGGCACTCACCTCCTCACGGTTTTTCCGTCACGTCAACGGGACGGCCGGTACTGCTACGGCGAACAACACCGCGTACAGCTTGAAGGACCCCCGGGGCCGGTCCGGCGGGTCGAAGAGGAACGGGAAGGCGGCGCCGCACGCCAGGAGTGCGACTGCACCCCAGGCCGCCGCCTCGGCAGGCGGAGCGCCCCTGCGCAGTGCGGACGCCGCGACTGCGGTCGCCACACACCAGGGAACCAACAGGCAGAGGACACGGATGACTCCGACGGCGAGCCTCCTGGATTTCACGGCCTTCCTCCCGAGAAGTCCGACATGGCGATGACGCTGATGACGGTCCCCTTGGGCAGGTGGGCGACCACCACGGGGCCGCTGCCATGGGGAGTCTGCGGGGTCATCGCCTGTGCCAGAGACTGGCTGTAGACGTCCCAGAAGTTCGGCTCGCGCTGCTGGACCGTGACGAAGCCGTTCGTGATGGTGACGGACTGGGACTGCACGCGCGCCTTGAAGTACTCGCTGGCGGCCTGCAGGGAAGAGCTCAGGATGGTCTGGGTCATGTTGGGCATGACGGTCCGCACCTGCCCGGACAGGGCGGGTTTCCCGGCCACGGGGTCGTAGGCGACCCCGTTGAAGGGTGAGGACCGCCCGTTCTCGCCGATGACCTGGTTGAAGCTGATCTCCACGCTGCCGTCGCGCGCCATACGGGCCTGACCCCACAGCAGGGCACCTGCGAGCGGACCGTCGGTGACCTCGGCGAGCGCAGGCACCGCACCCCACGCGGGGGAGACGCTGATGGGAAGGGCCAGGCGAGCCTGGAAGACCTGGCCCACGTGCACGGCGGGCCCCTTCTGGGCAGCGCTCTGGTCTACGGGGGCCTCCGGAGGCCCTTGCTGAGCGCCCGTCTGAGCCTGTCCGGGAGCGACTTGCCCGCCCTGTGTTGCGCGGAACAGCACCGCCGACTGGGGCTGCCCCTGCGGCTGACCGGCCTCCTCGGCCTTGAAGGCAAGGTGGGATCCGGCTTGAGCCTGCTGGGGTTGCGGCCGGCCTCTGAAGAGGACGGCGCTGCCTGCGTTGTCCGCCTGCGTTGCCTGCCGTGCCCGGTAGAGGACCGCCTGCTGGGGCGGTGCCGCCGCAGCGGGTGGCGCAGGGGGCGCCTGCCGGGCTTCGGGCTCCGGGGCGACGGGCGGAAGAGGCAAATCCACGGCCGCGGGCTCCCGAGGCGCGGAGGAGGGCGACGCACTCACCTGCGGTACCCGCGTCGTGGCCGCGTCTGGCCGTTCGGCAGCCGGAGGCGGGACCGGAGCCGGTGTGCTCTGAGGCGGGACGGGCGCCCGAGACACGGTCTGCGGGGTGGGTGTGGCCGTGGGGGCGACTGCCTGCTTGCCGGTGGACGGGGGGCGCGCCGACTGGGTGAACAGTGCGAGGGCGACCACGCCGGCGGCGAACACGTAGAGCAAGGCCGTGGTGTTCTTCCGGTGCCGGCCGGTGCGGAGGCCGTCCGGCCGGCGGAACGGAGAGAGGATGGTGGACAGGATCCTCTGCCGCTGGTGTTCCTGGGCAGCTTCTTTCTCGGCCGGCAGGGCCACTCCGCCGGTGACGGTGTCCAGGACTTCCCGGAACAGGGCCGGGTCGGCGTCCTTGAGCTGGCGCATCAGCTCGTCGAACTCCGGGCTACCGGACGCACCGGGCGGGGGTAGCGTGCGGCCGATGACGGCCCGCGCCCGTTCGGACAGCTGTTCCCAGCGGTCTGCGACGGTCAACCTTGCACCTCCGTTCTGCCGTATTATTTAGCCATGGCTGGCTTACTGTCAATGCAACGTGCGGCTGTGGAGTTGGTAACCGACCTTGCCGTGGACGGAGCCTGCACGGCTGGCCAGGCGGTGCGGAACCGGGGCAGGGGAGCGCTGGACGAGCTGTTGAGCCGGGGGCTGGCCGCGGTGCTCACGCTGCCCTACAGGCCGACGGCCAGATCCCGGAGGGTGGAGCGGGTCCCGGTGGTCGTCCTCACGCGCCGAGGCACGTCGGTTGCGCGGGCCGAGGGAGTTCCGGCGTGGAAGCCACCTGCCAGGAAGCTCGCGCACGTGATCGGCATGTCCGAACTGCGGGCGGTCCTGGGCCTCGACCCGAGGTCGCTGGTGAGGGGTGCCGACCTGGAGGCGGCGTGGGTGAAGGCAGGTGTGGCGCGTCAGGGGGTGCCGGACGCGCTGTTCTGGTCGGGGCGCGAGATGGTGGCGCTGGAGTACGACCACGGCAAGTACGGCGCCGAACAGGTCCGGGTGAAGCTGGAGACGGCGCCTCTGGTGAGCGACCGTCTCGTGTGGGGTGTGCCGACCGAGGGGAGGGCCAGGTGGCTGAAGGACAGGGGGGCCTCAGACGTTCTCGTGCTCCGGGTCCCTCTCTGGCCACGGCTCTAGCTCGAGCGGTTCCCGCTTCGTGAGCCTGACGACCACGGGTCCCCGCCGGCCGTTGGGGTCCTCGTTCCCGGCTCCATCGAACACGAATTTCTTGTCCGGCGGGGTCCCCGGTCGGGCGACGACCTCCACAATGTCCTTCTCGGTCCGGTAGCCGCGGCCCGCGCAGACGGGGCAGGACCGGTCGGCCCCCTCGACTCCCCCGCAGCGGGGGCAGGCGACCATCCTGGTGAAGGGGACGACCTTACGGAAGCCCTGCCGGAGCTCCTCGTCGGAGATGGGCAGCCGGAGGTTGATGGTCCGCCAGGCGGCCCACAGGGCGTCGGCCTGGACGTACCGCTGGCGTGCGAGGGCGTCGAACACGTCGTCGGCGGTGCGCAGGTCGCCGAACACCAGCGATGCCGGGTACACGGTCCGGGTGATGCGGTCCGCGATGGTCATGTTGAGGACCCCTCCCTGCCCGGCGGTGTCGACACGGGCGCCCTGGATGAGGCCGTGGCGGACGACCTCGACCCTGCGGTGCTTCCGGAAGCTCAAGTGGAGGCCCTCCGGGGTAACCCAGAGGTCCACGCGGTCCTCCCTGGGGAGCGGCGGGTAGCTGCCTGTGTAGACGGCGCTGTAGACCTTCTCCCTCGGCTCCAGGACCCAGTTCGCCATGAATCCGCCGACGATGAAGGTCGCCAGGAAGGCGACGCCTGCGACGATGCGGGCAGTGCCGTGGAGGAGCACTGCCGCTGCGCCGCTTGCGGCCATGAGGGCCAGCAGGACGAGCAGCACCCTGCCGCGGCCTGGCTGCAGGTGGTCCTCCAGCCTCCTCCACCGGCCCCGGACGAGCCTCAGCAAGCCCACATCACCTCCTTGGGGCAATCGTGACAGATCCGATTGGACGTGTCAATATGTCTGGCATAGGCTGATTGACAGACCGTTGGGTGACGCTTAGACTGTCCGCAGGGAGGAGCACGATGGTTCGTACGGGCGCACGTTCGCACAACGGCGACAAGGTGATGCTGACGGTCCACGTGAGCCGCGAGACTGCAGACCTCCTGGACCGGTTCCAGAAGATGGTCTCCGCTGGCCGCTGGCGGCGCTCGGAGAGGGTGACAAAGGGCGACATCGTCGACGAGGCCCTGCGCCGCTACATCGCGGAGCAGGTGGGGCCGGACGGGGCGTCCCGCTGGTGATTCGCGCGGCCGCGGCACTTGCCGCCGTGGCGGTGATGAGCTCCCCGGCCTCGGCGGCGCGGTGGACGGACACCGTGGAGGACGCCTTCAGGGCCGGCAGGTACCTGGAGGCGGCGGCAGCGGCGGTCAGGGCGCACGCGGCGGCCCCGAACGACGCTGCGAGCGCCGCGTGGGCGGGAGTGAGCCTGGCCCTGGCCGGGCATCCGTCCCGGGCGAGAGCGTGGTTGCTGCGGGCCGCGTCTCTCGATCCGGGCGGGAGGACGGGTGCTGTGGCCAGGGCCTGGCTTGCTTCCGCAGCGTCCTGCAGCACTGTGTGTGAGGCTTCCATACGCCGGCTGGCGCGGGCCGGGAACCCGGACCTTTTCGCAGGCCAGGTCGAGTGGCTGGTGCGGGCCGTGGTCTTTGCGGCATGGCTGTACAGGCTCGATCCGCTTCTGCTCGCCGCCGTCGTCCACGTGGAGTCCGGCTGGAACCACGCGGCGGTTTCCCGTGCCGGCGCCCTGGGACTCGCACAGCTGATGCCGTCCACCGCAAGGGGGATCGGGGTGGATCCCCGCCACCCCCTGCACAACCTGATCGGAGCCGCCAGGCTGCTGCGGGGCCACCTCGACGCGTTCCGCTGGGCCAGCGACCCGCTGCGGGCTGCTCTGTCGGCCTACAACGCCGGAGGCGGAGCCACCAGGCGCGCCGGCGGCCGGCCGCCCTACTCCTCAACCGCCCGTTACGTCGACCGGGTGGTCTCCCTGTACCTGCGCCTTGTGAGAGACTCCATCTGAGGTTTCAGGCGCCAGGGCAATCTCGACGGAGCGCAGCACCGCCCTGTGCCACCGGCCGCCCCTGAGCACGCGGAAGGCTCCGCCGACCTCTCCCACCGCCTCGATGCCGAGGCGCTGCAGCGCGGCTTCGACGTCCTCACCTTCGAGCAGCGCCTGCAGGATGGCGCATGCGGTCCGGTCCTCGAGGTCGACGGCGGCCTTTCCGGCCTCCTCCCAGGGGGTCCAGCCTTCCGGCCAGGGGTCCCCGGGGGGCGGTGTAGCCGGCGGCTGTTCAGCCGGCTGCGTCTGCTGCCTGACTTGATGGGCCGAACGGGCACGGACGGACTCTGCGCAGGCCAGCAGGGTGCGATGGCTCCAGACCGTCGGGGGCAGGTCCGCCCACAGCCGGTCCGGGGTGAGGGGCACGGTGCAGAGCTCGTCGGGGTAGCCCGGGGCGGCTTCGAGCAGGGCGGCGAGGGCGTCCATGATGGCGCCCGCTTCCTCGGGCGGGGTGGGCTGGATCCTCCAGTACACGGTGGCGGACGGACCGTCGGCACAAACCAGCGCCGGCACGGCCGGGAAGAGGCTGGACGCGACCGCCGCCGGTGTGCGCCCGCCGGCGGGGAGGTGGACCCAGACGGACAGGGCACGCGGTTCCAGCCCAGGCTGGGGATCCGGTACGGGCCTCACGCGGATCGCGTCGCCGCGTGATACGGCCTCTTCCAGGGCTTGCCAGGGCAGGGGAGCCGTCCTTTCGCAGAGGAGTTCCTCGCCTCCGACCAGCAGGCGGACTCCACGGACCTCCCTGGGTGCGATGGTGGCGAGGAAGGTCCGGACTGTGGTTCGGTCTAGCAGTTCCACGGGTCTTCCTCCGTCGCGTGTTCACCGTCCTGGATCGTGTCGGTATACGAAGGCTCCGGGCACGCCCCGGGTTCGGGCTGGGCGGGCGAGGCGTGTTCCTCGACCTCGACAGGGCGGCCTGCAGGCTCCTCAGGGGCTGCCTCTCCCGCGGCGTGGAGCGTGATGACGGTGCACTCGGGCTCGCTTCCGGCAAGGATGCAGTCGACGGCCATTGCCACGTCCCGGTGGACGCGTGCCGTCCTGTCAGGGGACAGCTCCACGGCGCAGGCGAACGTCGGGGGGCCCACCCGCACCAGGGTCTGCCGGTGTTCGTAGCCGGGCGGGAGGACCAGCCCGTTGGTGTGGATGGCCTGCAGGGAGCCGACGAGGGAGTTGAGGGCGGGATTGTGGACCAGGTCGGCCAGGGTGAACCCGTGGGCGGTGGCGACGAGCTGGACCCCTCGTGCGGCGATGGTCCGGGCGACGTCGGCCTCCTGGGCGGTCCCGATCTCGTCGATGATGACGACCTCCGGGGTGTGGTTCTTGACCGCCTCGATCAGGACCTGGTACTGGGCGGCGGGGTCGGGCACCTGCATGCGGCGGGCGCTCCCGATGGCCGGGTGGGGAACATCGCCGTCTCCGCCGATCTCGTTGCTGGTGTCGACGACGACGACGCGCAGGCCGGCCTCGTCGGCCAGGATCCTGGCCGCGTCCCGCAGGACGGTGGTCTTGCCGGCCCCCGGGGGCCCGAGGAGGAGCAGGGACCTGCCGGAGAGGAGCAGGTCGCGCAGCGGGGCAGCGGCTCCCGGGAGGTGTCTCCCTACCCGCATGGTGACCCCGGTGATGTCGCCGTAGCGGTTCCGGATGGCGGAGATCCGGTGGAGGGTGCCCGGGACCCCGGCGCGGTTGTCGGAGCGGAACTGCCCGGTTCTGCCGACGACGTACTCGAGGTCCCTGGGGGTCACGGCGTGGGCCAGCAGGGTGTAGCGGCGGTGATACCGGAGCTGGACGGGTCTGCCGAGGTCCAGGACGATCTCGATGAGTCCACGCAGGTCGTGCTCGACCACAAGCCGCCGAACGTGGTCGGGCAGGTATTCCAGCAGCCGGTCGATGTCCGCATCGCTCCCATGGGGCGGTGTTCGCAAAGACTTTACATGCTGTGGCAACAGTGCTATGTTCCCATTGTGCATGGAGGGACACCCTCCTGCCGCAAAGATACCAGAACGGGGGTGACGCGATGACGCCGAGGCGGAGGGGCGCCCGTGCCCGGGTGCAGCGTCCCGCAGGCCCAGGTCCCGAGCTGACGGTGGTGAAGTTCCCGACCAAAGACGTCCCGGTCCTCGATCAGCGTGAGGAGGGGTTCGTCGAGCTGTCCAGGAGCAGCAAGCAGCCTACCCGGCAGCCTCCCAACCTGCTGTTCCACCCTGACGGCAGGATCCAGATCAGCACCGGCGCGGTGGAGTGGCTGTGGCCCTCCAACCCCGCGGCCGGGGAAAGCGGGGACGAGGAGGACGCCTACCCGACCACCCTGCGCGTCAGGCTGTTCGCGAAGTGGCCAAGGGACGGGGGCCGCAGGGCCGAGCGGCTGGTCGTCATCCCGGCCACGAGGGACGAGGAGGGGGCTCTGATGGCCAACCCCGTGGGGCGCAAAGAGGTCCGCTGGCCCCTCGTCTACGTGGTCCGGGCAGCCCGCTTCGTCCGCCAGCTGGGCATCTACGGGCACGTGAGGTACCTGGCCGAGCTCGTGAAGTTCCGGCGCTCGGACGGCACGGAGGTCCCGGCCCTGGCCGTCGACCTGTCCAGCCCCGTGGAGGGGAGCCCGGACCAGCTGATGGACTGCATCCTGGAGTGGAAGCGGCAGGCCCCGGCGGGGCAGCCGGTCCCGCGGAAGCAGTTCCTGGAACAGATCAAGCAGGTGGCTGGCAGGATGGGGGTCCCCATCGTCCAGAGGCACCTGGAAGCGTACGTGCGGGAGAACCGCGCCGCGCTGCGCCGGGCCGGGGTGGAGTTCCGCCTGTCCGGGAAGACCACCTTCAAGGAGGTCGAGGTGATCGACGCTCATCAGTAGGCGAGCGCGCCGGGACGCCATGCTTCTTCGGCGCGGATGAACCTGCACGACCACCGGTCGAACACCATGATGGCGCCGGCCGAGTCTCGGGCGCTGAAGCGTGACTTGAGCACCCGCAGGGCGTAGCCGACGTATCTGCCGGGCTCCTGCTCTTCCCCCTTCTGCAGCTCGACCACGAGGTCGGCGGCGTGGGCGGCCGCGCGGCTCTCGCGGACCGCAGGGGCCCCCGTCCGCCGGACCTCCGCGCCGTCCTGGCCGCCCCAGGCGGGCGGGTCGACCAGCTGGGCGGTAACGACGACGGGGACTTCAAGCTCCATGGCCAGCCGCTTCAGGGTCTCCGCGATCTCGCGCACCTGCTGTTCCCTGGGCTTGGACTCGGCCCTGTGGGCGCGAATCAGCTGCAGGTAGTCCACGAACAGGACGTGGATCCGCGACGTGATGTTCCGGTACCGGATGGCCGCCAGCATCTCGGTGACGGTCTGCCAGCACCGGTCGTCCACGGTGATCCGGGACAGCTCCGGCCTGCTTCGCTCCACCTCGGCCTCCAGGACGCGGACGGCTTCCCGGTCCCTGCGGACCACCCGCTCCACGGTGATCGGGGCGCCCACCTCGTCCACGTACTGGACGAGCCGGTCGCCGAGCAGCCGTGGCAGCAGGTCCGCCCCGCGCATCTCACCGGAGACGATGTGGACCTGCAGGCCCGAGCGGGCCGCCCGCATGGCCGACTGCAGGATCAGGGACGTCTTCCCGGTGCCGGTAAGCCCGAGGACGATGTGCAGGGACGCCCTGCGCCACCCGCCGAACGTCTCGTCCACGAGGGGGATGCCGGACGGGACGTATGCGTCGCTGCACTCCAGCAGGATGTCGTCGAGGTACTCCGGGGCCCGGCGGACCGGGACGACCAGGTCCCCTCCGACGGCCAGGGCGGCGGCGAGGATGCCTTCCGCGGCGGCCACCGCGGTGACCGGGTCCTTCCCCGGCCTGAGCTGCAGGACCTCTGCGACGGCTTCCTGGATGTCCCGGAGGCGCTTGGTGCACCGGATGGCTTCCAGGGTGTCGTCCAGTGGCACGGTGGGGTACTCCGAGGCCGCCCGGTTCAGCAGCTCGGCGGCCCGGTGCTTGCCCTCCCGGGTCAGCAGCTCCACGGCCTGCACGAACCTGGGGCCCTCGCCGGAGACTTTCTGTAGAGCGTTGACGGCCTCTCGAATGTCCGGATGCAGGGCCTGCTCCGGGACGTCCGGGTAGCTGCCGAGGACCTCCTCGTCCACCAGCCAGCGGAGCAGCTCCATCTGGTATCGGAGTTCCGCGGGTTCACGGGTGTTGGGCATCGCGGTCGTCCTCCCATGCGTCTTTGGGGTGGATCTTGCCGGCGAGCACGGCGGCCATGCGGTCGTCCGGCGGCATTTTGAGCTTCTTGGGGAAGACCTTGTAAGCCCTGTACCAGAACTGGGCGAAGTCCCACCCGGCGTCCAGGTCCCGGTCGGTGCCCCGCTCTGCGACCCGCAGGACGTGTGCGACCAGTGGGGCCTGGGAAGCTCCGACTTCCGCCAGCTTTCTGGAAGCCCACACGGCCAGGGCCTTCGGGGACCTGCACAGCCGCTTGCTGGCTTCCATCACGGCCTTGCAGAGGTCCTCGGGGAAGCCCATTTCGAGCATTTCCACCCTGGTGGCCTCCACCCAGGCGCCCCTGGTCAGCTTGGCCCTTGCGGCCCCGACCAGGATCTGAAGCACGGTCATGCCTTCGTGGAGCTTGGCGAGGTCCATGTCGGCGATGGCCGACTCGATGACGGCCGGCTCCGGCACGTGTCGCATCGCCGCGGTGATGACGCTGATGGGGTTCGCCTGGATGTCCGGGATTCTGCGGACCAACAGCCGCGCCAGCCTGGCTACGGTGTTTTCCCCGCGCCGGCGGAGCTTGGGTGGCAGGCCGGGGATCAGCTCGACGGTCTCCGGCTCCATGTGTGGCGGGATGGCCCCGCCCTTCCTGCCGGCCCTGCTCGCAGGCTGAGAGCCTGCGGGCGTGCACGCTCTGCCCGTAGCAGGGTGGCCGTCTGTGCTGGCCTGCAGGGAGGAGGGGGTCGGTGTTGAGCCTGCAGGCGCCGGGGCGCGGTCCTGCTGGCCGGGTGCTGTGCCGGTGTTCGACTTTTGAGCGGGGGCGCCAAGGGCGTCACCCGGGCAGCTACCTTCGCCGGACCCCACCTGCCATTCATCCGGCAGGCCGGGAGTGGTGGGTGTCGCTGGCTGCTCTGCGGCCGCCGCCCCCGATGCCGCGGCAGCGGCATCCTGAGCTGCTGCATCTTCGAGCGTAGCGAGAAGATGCAGCAGCTCAGGTTGAGAGTTACCCTGAGTGGAATGCGGTAGGTGAGTAACTACTGGTAAGCCACCAGAGCAGCTCTGAAGAGAAGGAGCAGTTTCTGTCTTCACTTCTGTCTTCCCCGGACCGGCGGAGCGGCTGGAAACCGCATCTGGAGCGGGTTTCGGCGACTTCAGGGCCACCTGAAATGTGCTCGTTTTGTCCCCTTTTCCTGCTCGAAATGTCCCCTTTTCCGCGGACGGGGGGCTCTCAAAAGGGGACGCAGACGTCCCCCTTTCGGCCGAAAAAGAGGTCACGAGTGTCCTCTTTTCACCGAGAAAGGGGGTCACAGGTGTCCCCTTTTCGCCGAGAAAGGGGGTCGCAGGTGTCCCCTTTTGCCGGGGAAAAGGCGACATAGATGTTGCCTTTTTCTGGGCCCCGGTGGCGAGTGTTGAGCCGTTGCGGCTGGAGCGAAGCACGGCTTCGATCTGCTCGGGGGGCCACTGCAGATGCCAGACTACCCTCCTGCCCCTGCCGTGCCCGTCCCGGACAGACCAGACCATGCCCATCATCTCCAAGCCCCTGAGGGCGCGTCGGACAGAGCGCTTGGGGAGCCCGGTGGCTCTGGCTAGCCCGTCCAAGCCTGGCCAGGATCGCCAGTCATGGGGGGTGGCCCATGAGAGGAGGGCCATGAACACGGAGAGCTCCGCCCCGTGCAGCATCGAGAGGAACCCGCTGTCCCGCATGCGCCAGAGGAACTCCCCGTGGGTCGCAGGGGGCTTGACAGGCGGGGCTGGTTCGTGGCACGTGTTGCGTAGGTGCTGTGCTTCTCGTTCGGCCTCCGGGGTGCCGGCCCCGGGGGCCTTCCCGTTGCTGGCCATAACTGGCCTCCTTTCGAGACGTGGCTAGCTCGTCTGCGTTTCTCCCAGCACCTCCGGGACCTGTTACTGCCGCGGCCTGCGCCGCTGTGGCTTCGGAGCAGGCTCTTCCTCGCTGAGAGCCTCTGCCGGCCAGACGCCGCTGCGCAGCCTCATCTCGCAGGCTGCCGCGTGCACGGCCTTGTGGACGCCAGGCAGGATGGCGGCCATCCAGAGGTTGAGGCTCTGGACCTTCTCGGGCCCGATGTCCGGGTGGCCGTGCCGCTCCAGGACCGCCACCCACAGGTCGGTGATGGGCATCACCGCGACCGCGATGGCACGCAGGGGGTCCCTGCGAATCTCGGCCCTGAAGAACTCCCGCAGGTCTGCGATGTGGCGGTCGTCGTCCATGGTTCCCGGGTGCAGTCTATGGCAGCCAGGTGACCCCGGTCAAGGGCCAGACAGACGGAGCATTGACGGATTGCAAGGATCGTGCCAGAATCGGGACGGGATGTCGCGCCTCGCTGTATGGCTGTCCGTGCTCTTCCTGACCGCTGTGGCGGTCCCGGTCTCCGCGCAGAGCGGGGCCGCCACCTACAGGGCCCCGGACGGCAGCTGGTCGATCTCGTACCCGGCCTCCTGGGAGGTGAGCGGATCCAGCCAGGGAAGGGCGGCTGCGTTCCTGGCCCCCGCAGTCCAGCTCGGGAGCGCCCGATTTCGTCCCAGCCTCGTGGTCTCCGTGTCTCCGGTGGACCAGGGGGTTCCCGAAGCCGGGGTGGTCGGCGTCGCCAGGGCGGCCTTCGAGCGGAGCGTACAGGGGGCACAGCTGCTCGGCCAGGAGTCGCTCCGGACCTCTGACGGCGGCAGCCTGGCGGTGCTGTACTACTACGCGCGGCCGGACCGGAGGCTTCCGGGGCTCTACTTCGTCGTCGGTGTGGCCCTCAGACACAGGCTCTACACCATGGTGGGGACGACCTCCACCGGCCTGCCGGACTACCGGCAGCAGGCGGCTCAGATGCGCGCGGTGATGGCAACCCTGCGAGCCAGGTAGCTGCCACGAGGGGAGTCCCTGGTGTGGCCCCGCTCGCGCTGCCCGGCCTGCGGCCACCGGCTGCGTTGGCGGGAGAACGTCCCTCTGGTTAGCTTCGTGCTGTTCCGGGGACGGTGCTGCGCCTCCAAAGCGGAGCAGGTCAGCAACTCTGTGCAGCGTGCGGCCCGCGGCGCTCGCGGTTTTTCTGGCGACCGGCCGGGCGTCTGGGCCCGAGGGATGCAGTCGTCGATTCCGCCAGGGCTCGTCGGCGTCGGAGCCGCCGGTGGCATCCAGATCCCTCCCCCAAGCTGTTGTTTGCCTGGGCCGAAGGGAACGCGCCGGCGGCCATCCCTATCGAGATCCTGGGAACAGCCACAATTTCGACGAGGACATGGGACGTTAGCCGTCCATACCGGGAATCACCTTTTCGCCTTCGCGATAGCCCTGCGGAGGTCTGGGACGGCCTCTAGCGTGTCACTCCTGGCCATGGCCGCCGCGAGGGGCCAGCGGCTCGAGAGGTCTACCGCCTCCTGTGGCACGGGGTCCAGGGTGTGCAGGGGGGTACCCAGGATCAGGAAGGTGTCCCCGCCGGCGGGCAGGAGCCTGGCCACGTCGGCCATGGAATCGAGCACAGTTACCAACACCCTGGGCCTGGCGTGCATGAGGACGGTTTCCAGGGCCGGTACCAGGTCCGCGAGGTGCCGGACCGGGATCCAGGCGGCCGCGCCCACGGACCGGTCCGGCACCCTGCCGCGCCCTCCCAGCCTCCCCTGTGGGTCCACGAGGGCGGTGGACAGCCCGAGCTGGGAGCTGGCGACGTACGCGGCTTCCCGGAGAGCGTGCTCCTGCGCCTCGGGGCTGCCGACCACCACCATGGCGGCCCTGCGTTCGTCGACGGCCTGCCGCAGGACGGGGACGAACTTCGAGACGTCCGGCCGCCTGTGTCGGTGGAGGTAGACCACGACGCCCCGCGGGCCGGAGGGCGAGTCGAGCAGCATGCGGAAGTGCAGCTCGCCGTCGACCCCGGAGGTCCCGTCGTCCCCCCAGGGGGCCATGGCTTCGATGGCGCGTTCCAGGTCGTCTCTGGAGAAGTCCCCGGCCAGCACGACGGACCGGCCGGTGGACATCCAGAGCTGCGGGCCCCTGGCGATCTCGCAGACGACGGCGCGGAGGGAGTCGGAGGCCGCTGCGGCGGCTTTCAGCACGCGGGGAGGGAGGCCGCTCAACGCCTTCTCCAGGCCGGCCTCCCAGTCCGGCCGGTCCCGCTGGCGGGGCGGGCCCTGCCCGCCGTGCTGCTGGACCGCGCCCGTCATCTCCTCACCGCGAAGGTGTCGTGATGGGGCCGGAGCTGACCACGCGCGGGGTGACGACGATGACCAGCTCCACCCGCTCGGCCCGGTCCGTGGTCGACCGGAACAGCGCTCCCAGGATCGGGAGGTCCCCGAGGAACGGCAGCTTCACGGTGGTGGTCGACTTGTTCTCGCCGATGAGCCCGCCGATGATGACCGGGGTCCCGTCGCGGATGCTGAGGCGCGTCTGGACGGACCGCTGGCTGATGATGGGGAAGGTGTCGATGAAACCGCTCAGGGTGTTGGCCTCGGCGGCGAGCTGGAGCTCCACGTTACCGTCGGGCAGGATGCGCGGGGTGACCTGCAGCCGCATGCCCGCGTTGACCGTCTGCACGACGATGGTGTTGCCCTGCTGGTCGCGGCCCAGGACCGGGATCTGGTCGCCGACGGTGATCGTCGCCTGTTCCCCGGAGACGGTGAGCACCCTGGGGCGGCTGAGCACCCGGGCCCTGCCCTGGTTCGCCGCGGCCTGCAGGCGGGCGACGATCTGGAAGGGGTCCAGGCGGCCCGGGGCCTGGGAGATGGTGTAGACCGCGTCAAGGCTCCACTCGATCCCCAGTGTCTTCTGGACGGAGTCCTGGACGCTGAACACCTCCGCCTCCACCACCAGCTGGGACAGCGGACGGTCCAGCGTCTCCAGGATCTGGCGCACGCGGTCGTGGTCGGCGGGGTTCCCGGTGACCACGACGGTGTTCTGAGTGTCGTCGGCGGAGACCTTGAGGCCCTGCACCTGCTCGGTGAGGACCTTGGCCACGGCGCTGGGCTTCGCGTAGCGGAGGGTGTAGGACTCCGTCACAGGTCCGGTGTTCCTCCGCCTGGGCTGAGCGGGGGAGGCCGTCTGTCCGGCCTGCTGCACGTCCAGCTGGCGCACGGCCTGTGCCAGGATGAAGGCCATGTGCGGGGTGGTCCTCACGACGAGCTGGTTGGTCTCCGGCACCGCGGCGATGGCCACGACCGCACCGCCACCCTGCTGGCCCTGGGCCGGGGCCGGCAGGGGCATGGGCGCAGCCACCTGCTGGGCCTGGGGAATCGCCTGGCCCTGCGGCTGCTGGGGCTGCTGGGGCTGTTGGGCCGTCTGGGATTGGGTCTGGGACCCGAACAGGGCGGCCAGGGCCTCGGCGACGGCCTCCGCGCTGGCGTGCTGGAGCCGGAACACCCTGACCACGGTGCCGTCCCACCCGGACGGGGTGGCGAGCGTCCCCTGGGTCCCCGAGGGAGCCCTGGAGGCGATGTAGTTGCCCGGCGAGGCCTCGCGGACCACCAGGCCGTATGCCTGCTCGACCAGGGCCCAGGCGGTCCGCAGCGGCGTACGGCTGAAGTGGATGGTGGCCCTGACGTCCTGGGGGACGGAGGAGTCCACGGTGATGCCGACGCCGGCCGCCCTGGCGACGGCCTGCAGAAGGGCCGGCAGTGGCGCGGAGGTCACGGATACGGTGACGGGCGGATTGTACGCCTGCGGGGACTGTGAGAGGGCGGGCCGGGTCGTGGCGCACAGCGCCACGACCAGCGCCGCCGTGACGATTCCGGTTGCTTGCTTTGTTGCCTTCATGGTCAGCCCTCCCGTCTGACCCTGGTTTTTCTGCCGTCGATGACGATTTCGACCTCCTCCTGCGAGACTCTGAGCACCCGGATGCCTTCCTCCTGCCGGCCCTCGGGGACGGCGACGACCCTGTCTGCCCGCGCCAGGATGGCGAGCCTGCCTGCCGGCCCGCTTACGGTGCCCAGGTACACCACGTCCACGGCGCCTGCGGCATCGGGCCGAGCCGGTTGCCGTACGCCGCCTGACCTGCTTTCAGCGCCGGGCGCCTCTTGCCGGCCCATCGGGGGAGGAAGAGGGGGCAGCGGGGGTGGCGGCATGGCTTGTGCCGGGAACGCGCCCGGCGCAGGAGAATTGGGAAGCGCAGCCCCCTGAGCCACCTGAGGCGCTTTGCCGCTTTCGGCTGCCAACCACTGCTGCGGCGGTCTCATCGGGTCGGCCCTGCGTGGCGCCGCGGGCGCCGGCTCCGGAGCCGCCGCGGGCTGCGGCCGGGAGGGAGCCGCTACCGGGGCCGGCGTTCCGGGCGCCGGCGCCGCGGGCACGGTGGAGAACGCCACGGCCCCTGAGATCACTGTGGCCGCGACGGTGACGAAAACCTGCAGCATGCGTTTCATGGCATCCCTCCTCTGGACGGGCCTTGAGTCTGTCCCGGTGCGGCGGGAGCCGGCGGCCCCTGCGGGCCCGGGACCTGTTCTCCCTGCGTCTGCTGCGGCACCGCGGCGGACACGGAGCCGTCGTCCTCGAACAGCATGACCGCGCTGACCGTGAGCCGGATCCTGTCCGGCTGTCCCCTGATCCGTGCGATCGAGACGCTGTCCACGGCCGACGCGGGCATTGCTGCGAGGTCCGTGAGCAGTGAGACTGCCTCCTGGTATGGGATTTCCGCGGACACGGCGAGCCTCGCCTGGACCACGGTGGACGCGGCAGTCTGCTGCTGGAGCGTCTGTGGCGGGTCGAACCGGACCGAGTACCCGGTTCCGGACGGGACCCGCAGGGAGATCGAACGGACTCGCAGACTTGTTTCGCGGGCGGCCGGCAACTCCGGAGGCGTCGACTGTTCGAGCCTGGCGAGTTCGGCCTGCATGCCGGCGATCTCGGCGGACAGCTGCCGCACCTCCGCGGCGAGCCTGGACGCCTCTCTGGAAGCGGGCTGCGCCATGCCCAGATACACGCCGGCGGAGGCCAGGAATCCGGCGGCGGCCAGGAGGTAGACGTTGCGGCGCGCTGCGGCGTTCATCGGGGCTGACCTCCGGAGCGGCGTCCCGTGTGCGCCTCCAGGACGAACCTGTAGGACGGCATCGGCTCGCCTGCGTGCTCGATGGAGCGGACGCTTACCTGTCTCCAGATGGAGGTGGCTGCCGCGGCCAGGTCGAGGACGGATTTGAGGGAAAGGGAGTGTCCTTCGAGCCTCACGGCGCCGGCGGCCTGCAGGTCGACCTTCTCGAGCCAGGCGTCCTGGGGGACGATGGACTGCAGGTCCCTGAGCACGCCCAGGTCGGCTTTGCGGAGCTCGAGCGAGGCCAGGGCTGCGGCGGCGGCCTGTGCCCGCGGCCCCTTCCACCTGGAGAGCCGGGCCTGAAGAGTCTGGTGCGTGGCCTGAAGGGAGCCGAGCTCGACGCGCAGCGAACCGACCGTGGACTGCGTGGAGAGGGCGTAGGAGACCGACGCGACCAGCAGGGCTGCTGCGGCGACTGCGGCGGCCCTGGGGCCCTGTGCGGCCCGGCCGAGGATGGCGCGTTGGAAGTCCGGATCCTGTCGGTGCCTTCTGGCGGCGCTGGATGCTACGGCCTCGGCCGCCGAGCCGGCCGGGATGATGTCTGCCGTTTCGATCCCTAGGTGGCGGAGGGCGGATGCAACGCCGTCGGCTGCCGGGCCGCACAGTACAACCGCCGCTTGCTCGTATCCGGCCCGCTGCAGGTAGCGGACGCTGGCCTCGATCTCGGCCGCGGCGTCGGGATGTCTTTTGACGGCCACCGATCTGGCGAGCAGCGGGGCTCCTGACACGCCCGCCGCGATCTCGCAGGCCGAGTCGGACACGGCGGCCACCAGGACGGTGGCGGGACCCCGTGCGGGCGCGAGTCTGAGCAGCGACAGGGCGGATGGTTCGATGGCCTCGACCGGGGCACGGGCCGCCTGGGAGGCCTGCAGGATGGTGCGGACCAGGTTTCTGGGCGTCGCGAAGACCCACCAGGGGCCGTGGCGAGCCTGACCCTTGAGCAGCACGGCTTCCTGCTCGGCCAGGATCTCCGAGGCCGTCCTCTCTGCCCAGCCGCTCTCGGCCGGCCGCTCGCGGACTGCGGCGAGCGGCGCCGCGGCGGCGTGCAAGCTGACGACGATACTGCCCCGTGCGCCGTGGGTGGAGGCCGCCTTCATGATCCCGGTCCACGCTTCCAGGTCGATGGAGTCCGCGCGGTCGACCCCGGGCAGGGGGTGGGCAAGGCCGCCGGCAAGGATGCAGGCCTCGCCGGCGGCGAAGGCGACGACTGCTCTCCGGCCCGGGTAGGGGGCTCTTCTGGGGAGTCTCATGGCGTCTCTACTGGACGGTGCGGGTCAGGGTGTAGACCGCGCCGGACCCGACCTCCACCACGCGCCACTCGAGGGTCACCGGCCCGCCGGGGTCCCCCTGCAGGGCGATGGTGCCGGACTCCGCCTCGCCCGGGTTGATCCTCCCCGCGTATCCGGACGGGTTGACCCGGGAGACGGCGAACTTCACCTCACCCGCCGGCGACGTGACGCGCAGCCGGAGGATGTCGGTCAGGACCGTGCGCTGCCCGGAGTTCGTCAGTGTGTACTGCACCACGGTCCCGGAGGGGGTCCTCTGGACCACCACCTGCCAGTCGATCCAGTCCGGCCCGCTGCCGGCCTGAGCTGCCTGCTGCGCGGGGGGCCTCGTCACCGGGGCGGCGGGTGCGGGCTGCTCGGGACGTGCCGGCTGTGCGGGTGCTGCCTGCGGCTGCAGGCCGCGGAAACGTGCCAGCCTCAGGAAGGTTTCCCGCTGCTGCGGCGAGAGCGTCTGCAAGAACTCGAACAGCTTCGCGAAGCTCAGCTCCCGCATGAGGTCGAGCAGGAGTGCCTGCTGCGCGGGGGTGAGGGTCGCGACAAACCGGTCCCACTCGGTGGTGGCCTGCTGGGCCGGAGCAGGTGCAGGCGTCGGCCGCGTCGCCGGTGCGCGGACGGCGGTCTGGGTGGCGGGCCGTGCCGGCTGCGCCCTGTCCGTCGTGTCGGCCCGTGCCCCCTCGGGGGGCTCGGCACTGCTGATGACGTACTTGTGGGTGGTGCGCGGCTGGCCGGCGACCCGTGCCCGGAAGAGGGCCCGCACGTCGCTCACGGAGACGACGATGTCCGTGGCGCCGCTGCCGGACCTGGGCCGCAGCATGACGGTGCCGCCGGTGACGTCCACCAGCTCGACCACGGAGGGGTTCCCCGTGGCGACGGCGTTGACGGCGTCCTCGAACTCCAGAATGGTCAGGAACCCCGGGACGAGCAGGATCTCGGCGGGCCTTGAGGCGAGCCGCTGGAGGTACAGGCGCACGGTCTGGGCCCTGGCGGGGCCGGTGGTGACGACGAGCGCCGCCGCGGTGAGTGCGGCCAGCGCGAGTGCGAGAAGCGCTCTGCGCATAATACCCTCCTGAGTCCCTCCCGATCACCAGGAGGGGAGTCTGGTTGTGCGCCGGAGCCTCAGGAGCCGCTGGTCGAACTCCTGGGGCCGCAGCGCGGCCGCCCTTGCCACCTCCTCCTCGACCGTGCCCTCGGCCGCCAGTCTTGCGAGGGATTCCTCCATGGGCATGGATCCGTGCTCGGCGTCGATCTGGATCTGGCTTGCGAGCTGGTGGAAGTTGCCGGACCGGATGAGCGCGCGGACACCCGGTGTGCCGACCATGACCTCGAAGGCGGCCACCCGCTGCCTCAGGGGGTCGGTCTCGCTCTCCCCGCCGAGCCGGGGCAGCAGCACCTGGGTCAGCACGCCGAGCAGGGTGCTGGCGAGCTGCACCCGCGCCTGGGCCTGGTCGCTCGCCGGCAGAGCGTCCACGATGCGGGAGGGGACCTCCACGGCGGAGGATGTGTGCAGGGTGGCCAGGACGAGATGGCCGGCCTCCGCGATGGACAGGGCCGCCTTCATGCTTTCGGGGTCGCGCATCTCCCCGATGAGGATCACGTCCGGGTCCTCCCGGACGACCGAGCGCAGGGCGGAGGCGAAGTCCCGGGTGTCCTGGCCGATCCTGCGCTGGGTGATGACGGCCTTGACGGGCTTGTGCTCGTACTCCACCGGGTCCTCGATGGTCACGACGTGGCAGGGGCGGGTCTCGTTGATGAAGCGGACGATGGATGCGAGCGTGGTGGTTTTCCCGGCCCCGGTGGCCCCGCCGACGATGACGAGACCGGCCCTCTGCGCGGCCCAGCCTCGGGTCACGTCCGGCACGCCGATCTCATCCGTACGGGGCGGGACATGGTGGAGCCTCCGCAGAGCCGCCGCCGGCCCGCCGGTGTGCCAGTAGACGTGGAGCCTCCACTGGGTCCCGCGGAGCTCCACGGTGTCGTCCACTTCCAGACGATCCATGAACCGCAGGAATTGCCCTCGGCTCAGCACCTTCTGGAGGAAGTCGAGGACCTCGTCCTCCGGGATGGGGGCCTGGTCGGCGTGCAGGATGCGGCCCACAACCCGAAGGACCGGGCCGCAGCCGGCCCTCACGTGCAGGTCGCTCGCTCCTCGGAGCAATGCCTCCTCCAGGGCGGCTTCGACGGACGGAGCGGCGGTTGCAGGCGCCACAGGTTTCCTCCCGGTCACGGACAGATCGGGACGGCGACTCCCTGAGTCAGCCAGACGGTCCACTGGTACGTCCCGCCGGGCCTCCAGGAGACGCCGATGTCGTTGCTCCACTGCTCGTAGTCGAAGTCCGCAGGCCACTGCCCGCCCACGTACGGGGCGAGTCCGGCCGGCATGGTGCCGACGCCCACGTCCCGCGGGTAGCACCCGCTGGCCGTGTAATAGCTGGTCACGGCCATCAGCAGGCTGGACGCCGTGGCGCGGGCGGCGTCCTGCTGCGCCGTGTTGCGGCTCGCCGCGTACCTGGGAATGATGAACGCCGCAAGGATCGCCACCACGGCCATGGCTACCAGGAGCTCAACCACGCTGAAGCCCCGCTGGCGCATGCGTCACCTCACCCTCGAGCACCCGGTGTAGAATCCCGTGCACCTGTAGACCCCCAGTGGGGTGGCTGCCAGCATCGGCGAGTTGGGGTAGTTGGCCCACAGGGCGACCATGTACCCCTCGCTCGCCAGCTCGGCGTACGCCTGGCAGCCGTCGACGTGGCGCGCGACTTCGAGGAGGCGGCTGTAGCTGGGCAGCGCTACATACGGCGCCAGTGCTGTGACGAGGGGATCCCAGTACGACTGGGAGTTGCCGCACGGCAGCCCTGCGAAGCTGCCGTTGCGCGCTTCGTACGCGGACACGGCGCCGCGAATGCTGTCCAGCAAGGAAATCACTCTGGCGTCCATGGCCTGGCTTGAGAACCCCGTGTATCTCGGGATGATGAGCGCCGCCAGGATGCCGATCACCGCCATCACGACGATCAGCTCGACGATGCTGAACCCCCGGTCTTTTCTCACCTCGCGCCTCCCGCCACCACGTTCCCGAGCTGGGACAGCGGCACATACACGCTGGCCGCGATGAAGGCGACCATGCCGCCGATCATCAGGAGCATGGCCGGCTCCAGCAGGCGCAGCATGCTCTGCACGGCGACCTCCGCATCCTCCCGCGCGATCTGGGCGTAGTCGTCGAGCATCTTCGGCAGGGCTCCGGTCTCCTCGCCCGAGACCGCGAGCTGCACCAGCATGCCCGGGATCTTGCCGGTGCCCGCAAGGGCCCTGGAGAGCGGGAGCCCCCGGGCCACGGACTCCCGGGCGACGCGGAGTGCCTCCCGGAGGACTGTGTTCTGCGCCGTGCGTTCCACGAGCTCCAGGGCCTCGATCACCGGCACGCCGGCCCTCAGCAGTCCTGCGAGGGTGCCGGAAGCCTGGGACAGGTGCAGCTTGCGAACCACCGCGCCGATCTTCGGCAGTCCCCACAGCGCGCGGTCGATCCGCGCACGTCCGTCGGGGGTCCCGGCCCACCTGAGGACGGCAAACGCCGCTCCCGCCGCCGCGGGCCCGGCGACCCACCAGTAGCTCCTTGCAGCCCTGCCGGCCCCCATCAAGGCACGGGTGAGAAGGGGCATCTGGACCCCGGACTGCTCGAAGATCTCGGCGAACTTCGGCAGCGCCACGGTCAGCAGGACCGCCACCACCAGGAGAGAGGCCCCCACGATAAGGGCGGGGTAGGTCATGGCACCCCGGATCGTCCTGCGGACCGACAGGGCGCGGTACTCGACTGCCTCGACGACCCGCAGGGCGGCGGCCAGAGCTCCGCTCCGTTCGGCAGCGCGGACCATGGCGCACGCCAGCTGGCTGAAGCACCCCGGGTGCTTGCTCATTGCCGCGCTCAGCGACTCGCCCTGGTCGATCCGCCGCAACACGTCCTGGACGGCCTCCCGCAGGGCGGGGTCGTCCATCTCGGCGAGAGCGCCGTTGAGGGCGCGGCTGACCGTGAGTCCCGACTCGACGGCCGAAGCCACCTGCTTGTAAAAGACCAGGACGTTCTCCGCCCTGGCTTTCCTGGCCCTGCGCGGTTTTGTTGCCGCGCCTGTTCCGCTCCTCACGGCCCCCGCCGTCATGCCGATCACCCTCCGAGCACCTCCCCGTGCAGGCCCTCGGAGGACGCCACGCGGACCACTTCCTGCAGGGTCGTGATACCCGCTTTGACCAGCCTGATCCCGTCGTCCAGCAGGGAGGTCATGCCCTCGGAGGCGGCCGCGGAGGTGATGGCGTCGGCGTCCGCCCTCGACGTGATGAGGGCCCTGATCTTTGGGCTGACGAGCATTACCTCGAAGATCGCCGCGCGGCCCCGGTACCCTGTGCCCCTGCAGGCATCACAGCCGCGCCCCCGCTTCTGGGTGCGCGGGGCCCGCCCTCCGAGAGCGGCGGCCAGGTCCTCAGGTACCGGCTCGTCCGTCGCGCATGCGGTGCACGTCCTGCGGACCAGCCTCTGGGCGATGGCCACGGTCAGGGAGGAGGCGATGAGGAACGGCTCCACCCCCATGTCGATGAGCCGGATGGGGACGGAGGGGGCGTCGTTCGTGTGCACGGTACTGAAGACCAGGTGGCCGGTCATTGCCGCCCGGGTGGCGATCTCGGCCGTCTCCTGGTCCCGGATCTCGCCGACCATGATGATGTCCGGGTCGTGCCGCAGAAATGCCCGCAGCGCCCTGGCGAAGCTGAGGCCGGCCCGCTCGTTCACCTGCACCTGGTGCGCGTGGGGAATCTGGTACTCCACCGGGTCCTCCACGGTCAGGATCTCCTTCTCGGGGGAAGCGATCCGGCGGAGCAGGGTGGCGAGCGTGGTGCTCTTGCCGCTGCCGGTGGGCCCGGACACGAGGATCATGCCCCAGCTGGCGCGGATCCCTTTCTCGACCACGGCGCGGTCCCTCGGGGACAAGCCCAGGTCGTCCAGGCTCTGAACGGCCGCTTGCCGGCGGAGAATCCGCAGGCAGGCGCACTCTCCGTGGCTGGATGGGATGGTGCTCACGCGGATGTCCACCGGTCCGGAGGAGTCCACGGCGCGGATGCGCCCGTCCTGGGGCAGCCTCCTTTCGGCGATGTCCATCCCCGCCATGACCTTGATCCGGGTGATGACACCCAGGAGGTCGCCCTTGGAGATCCGCATAAGGGGCTGCTTGACGCCGTCGACGCGGAGGACGGCGGTCGCGGAGTCCTGTTCCGCTTCGATGTGCAGGTCGCTCGCATCCCTGGCGATGGCCTCGCGGATGAGCGTGTTGACAAGGTTCACGATGGGAGCTTCCTGGGCCCTGCTGGCCAGTTCCTCGACCTCTCCGGAGGCGGACAGGTCGTCGTCTGCGAGGAGAGCCCCGGAGAACGCCGAAGAGGCTTCGATTGCGAGCTCGATGTCTTCCGGGGCGGCGCGGTAAACCTCCACGTCGTACCCCAGTGCCCTCCGGATGGCGTCGAGAGCCGGCAGGTCGGAGGGGTCGGCGACCGCCACGGCCTTCCGGCCGTTGTCGGTCCGCAGGGGGACGGCGCGGAGGCGCCGCCAGTTCAAAGCGGCGGCGAGCGCCGGATCGATGTCTCCGGGCTCGACCCGCCTTGCAGGAAACCTGCTGTCATGCATTGATTTTCCCGGCCTCCCTCCGGGGCCGGGCGGCCCCGCGCCCGCAGGGCCGCCCGGCTGACGACACGTTAGGGGCAGGTGGCGGTTAGGGCCTGGCTGTCGGGTGTGCCTCTCACTCTCTGACCGGTACCGCCTGCCGGGGTCGCGCAGATGGTGTACGTGTTGGGCGGCGTCCCGGTGGGGGTGTACGTGAATGCAGACAGGCCGGCGTCGGTCTCGGCTGCCGGCAGGCTGATGTAGGGCGCCAACGCCGTCCTCACGTTGGCCCACGTGCTGCCCGTCGGGTAGCTGCCGTTGTCCGCTGCGTACATCCCCAGCCCCTTCCGGATGTTGGCGACGGCGTCCATGGCACGGGAGTCCGCTGCCCTTTGCCGCTGGGCCAGGAAGTTGGGGACCATGATGGCCGCCAGGATGGCGATGACCGCCACTACGATGACCAGCTCGATCAGCGAGAAACCCCGCTGGTCACGGGCGCGCCTCCGGATCGGCAAGTGAACCACCTCCGTTTGAGAGCGTCTTGTCACATAGCGTATAGCGCGATTGACGATCCGTCAACCCCGGTTCCGCGTGGCTAGGGGCTGCACCTTGGGGGGTTGGGGATCTGGATCTGGGAGAAGGTGACGTAGACGGGGTTGGCGTACCGGACGCAGAAGATGGCGGCCTCCTCATCCGATCCGGGATAGGAGCCAACGGTGTACATCAGGTCGCCCGGCCTGTCGGAGTGCCCGCCGAAACCGAGGGCGTGCATGAACTCGTGGACCACGGCGGCCAGGCTGGCGGACGGTCTCAGCTGGATCTCGGCAAGGACGATCCCGTCAGTCTCGTTCCAGGATGCACGGCTGACACATCCTTCGGCATAGCCAAGGTTGCACGGGTTGTCCGAGGCTTTGACCAGTATGTAGTGGGGCGAACTGCCCTCCTGGAGTCGGTAGGCCCCGGCGGTCACCAGGTGCCAGTACTGCTCCGCCTGCTTGAGAAGGGGGTCGAGGGCACTGTTCCAGGGGGGAGATCGGTCTACCGTGTAGACGATGACGGGCCCGGCCCACCTCGGCGCGGGGGGATCGGGCATGTCGGTGACGAGCCAGAAGATTTTCCAGGCCAGACTGCTGTCGTAGTCTTGGGGTCTCACCAGCCAAACGAGCTTTTCTACGCCGTCCCCGACCAGCACCTGAACTCTCAGAGGGGCGTACTGCGGCATTGAGACTTCCAGCGTGCCTGTGCCACGGTAATCGGTGTCGATGCGGAAGCGTCCGGACGAGTCGGTGGTGACCGTCTTGTTGTCCTCCACCAGCCGCACGGTCGCCCCGGGGATCGGTGTGCCCCTGACCTTCGTGACGCGTCCGAAAAGGGGGGCGGGGTTCCCGTCGAGCGGGACACCGCCTCCTCCGGAGCCGCATGCAGCGAGCAGAAGAGCGGCGGCGACTGACACGGCCCTGGCAAGGGAGTGCTGACTCGTCACGGGCACACCTCCAGGCATACCCTTCCCAGTCTGGTCGTCTGCACTCTGGCGGTCATCCCGTACCCGGCCTCCAGGGTGGCGGTCCCTTCGCTCGCGACGACGAGCGCGGACTGCGTGTCCCTGCCGGCCGTGAACGTGTCGGACGGGTAGGTGGTGGACGCAACCCACACCTGGCCGGGAGGGGTGGCGGCCGTGCGCACCCTGGCGAGCTCGGCGGTGACGTCCACCCAGGTTCCGGATCTCATCAGCTCGACCCGTGGGGGCCAGGCCCCTCGTGTCAGGACGACTCTGGCCTGGGTGTTCTCCGAGGACGCCAGGGTGATGGCCTGGGAGAGCAGCGAGGCGAGGTGTTCGGCCCCGGCCCGGGCGCGGGCCGCTGCCGACATTCTGCCGGCGGAGGCCACCGCGACGCCGGCGAGCAGGGAAACCAGGGCGATCACGATGATCAGCTCGACGGCGGTGAGCCCCCGGTCGTTGGTCGGCTGCTTCAAGGGCGCACGTCCCACGGGGAGAGAGTTACCCCGGGCTCCGAGATGATGTACACGGGAGTCGAAACACTGACGGAAACGTACTCAGGGTAGTTGCACACGGAATCCAGAGTGAAGTTCGACGGGCAGTCAGGGTACCTGAGGAAGATCACCGATTCCCGGGACAGCATGGTGACCTGCCATACCCACCGCTCCTCGCGCTGGTTCCCGGTGGCCGGCCTGGCCCAGGAGTAAACGGCGAAGTCGAAGTAGATCGTCGCGGATGCGGGAGGACCCGGGGAGAATTCCCAGGGCCGGTAGTTGGACGCATAGGCGTGTGAGTAGGTCCTCCACAGTACGGGAACCCGGACCCCGGACCCTCCGGCCGTGGGCGCAAAGGTGCCGCCGAACTCGTAGCCCCCGTAGCCCAGCACGGCGGGTGTCCGGTAAGGGTTGTACTCGGGGGCCGGGGGCATCACCTGCAGCAGCACGTCTCGGAAGGCGATCTGGGCCTGGTTCCAGCCTAGTCGGCTGAGGTTCACGAAGTACTGAATCCGGTCCTTCCGGATCCCGCTGGTCCCCGACCAGTCGTTGCCGCTGACGGCGCATCCGCGGAAGTCCGCCGTCTGCTGCTTGCACCCCTGGTCGAGGATGTTCTGGGGCAGCTTGTCCTTGAAGATGTCGGCCGTGACCAGGTTGTGGTGCCAGCGAGCGTGGGAAGAGGCGGCCAGCCGCAGCTGGGTCCTCACGATCCTGGCCCGGGCTGCCTGCTGCGCGCTCCACGCCAGCTCCATCATGCCGGTAAGGAGCAGCGCCTGGACCAGGATGACGGCCAGGGCGATGATGAGCGCGTAGCCATCCTGGGACGACAGGATCCGCCTCACGGCTGTGGGTACCTCCTGGTCCTTGATGCGACGCCTACCTGAACCCTGTAGGGGGACAGGGACGAGAAGAGGATCTCGCCGGATGGCGAGGTAGCGACGATCCGGGCGGCCGTGTGGGGCGAGCCTGCAGGGGCGCCGTCCTCCGTGTAGTAGCCGAAAGCGCCACCGGACGGCGTGACCGGCTCGGAGCCGTCCCTTGGGCGGCTCCTGACAAGGGCGTCGCGCTGGAACCTGTAAGTCACCGGTGCCCCGTGAAGGCCGTCGGGCCTCACGGGGGAAGCTACCAGTTCGTCCGGGCGGATGCGGAGCGCCCTGGCCCCGGCGACCTCGAGGGAGACACGTCCGGTGACGTCCTGCAGCTGCGTCTTCCGGACCGCCTCCGCCGCCCGCCGGGAATGAGAGACGGCGCGGAGCGTTGCGGCCGCCGCCGCGGCAACGATGGCTGCGACGGCCGAGGCGATCAGGACCTCGACCAGGGTGAATCCACGCTCCGGGTTGCACGCACTGTTCATGGCAGTTGGGGACTTGCGACGATGAATCTGGGCGCTGCAGCGCCCTGAATGGGCTGAGTCGTGACTGAAACCTCATAGAAACCGGCGGCGATGCGGCCGATGTTGAGCGCGCACTGACCCTGGCAACCGGCGTTCTGGGACGCGATCGACCTTCCCCCGTAGTCCAGACGACGTCCCTGACCGACCAGGGTGCAGGCGGCGCCGACGCGGTAGGCGTCGTTGCAGGTGAACGACTGGGTAGCAGGGAGTTCCAACATCGCCCCGAAGCTTCCGGTGTTGTCCGCACTCCTGCCGCCGGCGGATGCCATGAGGGTAGCTCCGGACGCGCGGTGGGCGATGGCGACGCCGGCCGCTGCGAAGAGGGCCACCACGGCGACCGCGACGAGCGTTTCCACCAGAGTGAGGCCGTGCTCGCCGCGACGCCCGGGACGACAGTCTACCAGTTCTGCCAGTTGCATCGTGCCACTCCCCAGTTCCACACGTACAAAGTCCAGTTGTTCCCTGCGTCAGCACGGCCCAGACGAGTTGTGTAGCCCACCCACGAGGTTGAAGGAGTCCGGCAGCTGATCGAGACGTCGCCGAGTGCGCCGTTGGTGCCCCAGACGGCCCGCCAGGCAAAGTTGCCGTAGTCGTTGCCCGGGGGTGGTGGGTAGGAACCGTTGTAACTGCATCCCCCGTTCGCGCCGCCAGGCAGGATCAGGCAGCGTCGCGCGCCAGCGATGGGTCCCAGGTCGTCCCACACCTGGACTGCGGACTTGGGGCTTGCCATCGCAGGAGGCGGGAAGTTCCTCGTGTTTTGGGCAGTGCGACTTCCGCCGCTGCCGGTACCCTGGAGGACGGAAAGGGACATGCTTCCGAACCGTGCCGTCTCCCAGGGGACGAACACAACGCGGGAGACCTGCCTGGCGCACGTTGTGGGGGACGAGGTGCCGCAGGTTACGGGGGTGCCGTCGGCGTCGTAGACCTCAAACCTCCCGGGGATCGCGGCAACCAGTTCCTGGGGCTGGCTGCCGACCCTCCTCCACACCCCGCGGCTGTCCACGGAGTAGTCAACTTGGTAGACCTCCGGTGGAGCGCCGGCATCCCCCACCCGAGTGACCAGGGCAGCAAATCCGGTCACGTTGTAGGGCGCCACGCCGATGAGCATACCCAGGGTCGCGGAGGCCAGCTCCCGGAAGGCTTCCTGTAGAGCCGCAGCGTCGCCGGTCTCGGCGGCCCGTGCGCTGACCGGAGCTCCGAGGGTCGCCCCGCTCCTGGACACTGCCAGGCCTCCCAGCGCGAGGAGTGCCGCGACCCCCAGCGCCACCAGCACCTCTACGATCGAGAAGCCCGAGAGGCCACGATCCGTTCGCTTCAAGCCAGACCACTCCTGTTGGGCCCGTTTGGCCCAAGTGTAGGCAGAGGGAACGCACCGCGTCAATCGTCCATCTCTCTTAGCGCAAGTAACGCCGCTCCTGCCGCGGCCAGCTCGTCGTCGGTCCAGCCGCGGCACCCCCGGAACCTTTTCCGGACGTCCGGGATGGCTGCTTTGATCTGGGTGGGGCGGTATTCGAGGACGACGAGGTCCCTGGTGCAGGCTGCGAGGGTACAGACGCCGACGGCCCGTCCCAGCAGGTGGGCGGTCCTGGCGTTCCGCGGGTGGGATGGGTTCTCCACCGCGAGGACCGCTGCCAGGCTCCTGTCCAAAGCGCGCCCCACGGCCCGGTGTAGCAGGAGCAGCCTCCGGTTGGGGTCCTCCCCGTTGAGGACGATCTGCCTGCGGAACAGGAGCCTGCCGTGCCCGTCCAGGGCGACGAGCCCGGCGTAGCGGGTCCCCGGGTCCACTCCGAGGACAGCGAGGCTGGACCTGTTCAGCCTGGCCATGGGCTGCGTCCCGTGCCGTCCACGTCAGAGCAGCCAGGGCGCGGCTGCCCCGAGGGGGTCCGCGGTGATCACCCGCAGGCTTCGGACCCGGCCCCTGCGCAGGGTGACCACCAGGCCGCGGTAGTGGAGCCGCACGTCACCCCAGACGGGGTGGGTGGTGTCCAGCGGAGGCCCCAGCCTGGCGGTGACTTCCCGGGCGTGCATGCCGGGCGCTACCCCCTCGGGGGTGGCGTGGAACGGGTGCGAAGTTTCGACCATCACGAGTTCCCCGAGCCGCCCGGGAGAAGGCGGCTCGGTGTCCGACGGCTCCTCGTCGGTTCGGAACCTCAGGGCCATCCACGCGGAGCGGTTGCCGATGAGATATGTCACGGAGCGGTAGGAAAACCAGCAGGCGCGGGCGCTGCGGAGAGCCGCGAGCGTCCGGGAGTCGGGCGGGCCCAGCTCGAACGGCCCGATGCCGTTGCCGGGGAGGACGTCGCAGGGGGCGAGCCCGAGTCTGGACCCGTCGCGTGCGAGGATGTAGAACGGCCGTCGGGAGTCGGTCCAGGCCCTGCCGGCCAGTCCAAGGCAGGCGGCCGATGCAACCCCGGCCAGAGCGGCGCCGAGCAGGGTGGGTGCCGCCATGGCAGCGATGCCGCCGGCCGCCGCGACCCCTGCGTAAAGTAGCGCGAAGCTGCGCCTGGAAGCCGGTGTGGATCCGTTCAGGGGTGTGCCTGGAGGCCTCCAGGCCCAGGCAGAAACTGCGAAGTCCATCTCGTCGGCCCTGGCCAGCATTCGCGCACCTCCTGGAATATACCGTAACAAACGTACATCCACGTGTCAAACGCGCATAGACTGTGCTGCTGAGGTGGCCAGAGAAGAAAAAGCAGAGGCCCTTGCATGGGGCCATCAGGGTTGACCGTCCCTTTTTTGTTACGGATAATGTAACCAAGATGGGACAGTATGTTAAGGTCAGAGGTCGCGGGGCGCGGTTTGCGGCTCTGCTCGCGCTGTCCTCGTCACAGGAAGGCTACTTCACCACCGCCCAGGCGCGCGCGGCGGGATGGTCCCGCCGCGCCCTCGTCCACCACGCCAGGACCGGCATGCTCCTTAGGGTCGCGCGCGGCCTGTACCGGCTCTCCGGGATCCCGGAGCCGCCCTTCGGGGATGTGGTAGCCGCGTGGCTCGCGGTCGGCCCCGAGAACGCGGTGGTCTCCCACTGGACCGCCCTGGAAGTGCTCGGCCTCGTGCCGACCCGCAGCCACGAGGTCCACCTCACGGTCCCCAGGGAGCGCAGGCCCCGGCGGCCGCCTCCTCTCCCATGGGTCCGGGTCCACAGCTCCTCCCGTCCGATTGGCCCGGAGGAGACGGTGTGGAGGGGCTGCGTTCCGGTCGCGTCCGCCGCCAGGGCCATTGCCGACGTGGCCGACCAGGGAGATGTCGGGACCGTCCATGCCGCGGTGGGGGAAGGACTGCGGTCCGGCGCCGTCACCGACAGGGAGATCCTCGCCGCGCTGCGAGGCAGGCGCCGGGCGGTCAGGGTCATGGTGGAGGACGCCCTGCTGCGGGCATCGATGGACCGCAGTGTCGTCCCATGATGGCCCGCGATCCCTTCGCCTTCCGCAGCTCAGTCGAGGCCCGCATCCGCGCCAGGGCGACCGTGCTGCGCGTGGCACCGAATGTCCTGAGGAGGAGGTTCGCCCTCGAGCGGCTGGTCTGCAGGCTCGAGCAGGTGTCATCCGGACTGTGGATCTACAAGGGTGGGTTTGCCCTGCAGACAGTGCTCGGTCCCGTGGCTCGGCCGTCCATGGACCTGGACGCGGAGCACAGGCAGGGTGCCAACGGCGCCCGGGAAGACCTGCGTACGGTCTCGCGGACCAACGGTCCCGACTTCTTCCACTTCGAGCTGGTGCGAGCAGAGCCACTCTCCGGGGAGACAGGGCCGCCCGCTGTGAGATTCCGGGTGGACTGTTTTCTCGCAGGCCGTCTTTTCGAGCCTGTCCACGTGGACGTCGCCTGCGCACCTCCCTCAGCCTGGGATGGGGAGCCTGTGCACCTGTCCCCCTGCATTCCAGAGCTGGAGATTCCACCGGTCCAGGTGGTGCTTCTCCCCATGGAGCGCCAGGTCGCCGAGAAGTTTCATGCGTACACGAGAACCTACGGAGGAAACCCAAGTACCAGGTCGAAAGATCTGGTCGACCTCGTCCTCATCGCACGATCCATACCCCTATCGGCCCAGGTGCTTGCTCGGCATCTCCACGTGATCTTCAGGGAGCGCGGAACACACCCGCTCCCACCGAGCACCCCGGCACCGCCCGAGTCGTGGAAAACGGCTTACGGGGCCGAGGCGGGCAGGCTCAATCTGCCAGAGGAGCTGCACGTCGCCCACGGGATCGTGAGCCGGATGCTGGACCCGATTCTCAATGGGAGCGTTGATGGGAGGTGGGACCCATCCACCGGGGAACGGCGCCGGTGAGCGTACCCTTCGAATCAAGCCTCCGCAAAGCAAAGGCCCCCGGACGGGGGGCCATCAGACCGGCGCGCGCCGCGCGGCGCACCTCCAGCCTAGCAGGCCGCGCGCCGGTGGTCAACCCCGGTGTACGCCCTCCCGCGCCCTGCGCCTCCCCAGGACTGGCTCAGGGTTCGGGGTCGCGGCACGCCGCGCCTGTGTGGCCCCGGGGGACAGAGCCCTGGGGGCTACGAGGAGGCGGCGAGCGAGGGAGGCCAGACGCGGCTCGATCGGACCCTCCAGACCGCTGCGGCTTCCTCCTGGGTTTCCCGGTCTTCGGAGAGCCGTTCGCCGGCGACCGCTTCGGGAACGGGATGCCTTCGATGCCCGGGCTGCGCTCAATCCCCATCGCCCCGCAGAAGGGTGCCGAGCTTCCCCAGTACCTCACGGATCGGCTCCGGCGGCAGGTGGCAAACGAACTCGGCTTTCCGAGCGCGCCAGTCGAGGCTTCTGACCTGATCCGAAAGCACCACTCCTCCCACCGGGAGACCCGGCGGAATTGCAACCTCGAAGGGGTACCCCTTCGCGCGGCTGGTAATCGGGCAGAATAGAGCGAGCCCCACCCGTGCGTTGTACGCCTCCGGCGACAGGACCAGCGCGGGTCGCCTGCCGGCCTGCTCGTGGCCGGCCTGTGGGTGGAAGGAGAGCCAGACTACGTCCCCACGTCGGGGGATGTAACCGCGCTGCTTCACCACGCTTCCCGTCCGACGGGAGCCCCGGTCTCCACCTCCCCGTGCAGGTTCGCGTCCGTGACGCCAGCAAGGAGGTCATCGAGACGGAACCTGTGCGGACGGACGGGTGTGATCACCAGATTCCCATCGGAGACCGAAAGTTCAACTACCGCTCCCTCCTCCATGCCCACATCCGCGGCAAGCGGCTTTGGGATCCGCACGGCCAAGCTGTTCCCCCATCTGCGCACCTGTGCACGCACTCCAGGTCACTCCCTCCATTCGTGGTATCTACAAGATAGATACGATGTTTAGGCGAGGGTTGCAAGAGGAGACCGCTAAGGAGAAAGCGGCTGCTCCTGCCCCCGCCTGAAGGCGGCTGCCTCCGCAGCCGCGTGACGCGGTGGTGGTGTGCGGGGAGGCGTCGCGGGCACCCGATCAGGAGCCCGCGCGGGCGCGAAGGGCTTCCTGGAGCAGGCCTCGGATCTCCCGCAGGTCCTCCCGCAGCTCGCCGAGCCGGGCGTGCATTTCACTGAGCCGGGTGTGCACCTCACTGAACCGGGCATCCACCTGGGCGAACCGGGCGTTCATGTCCGCCCGCAGGTCGTCTATCCGGCGGTGGACGTCGTCGAAGCGTCGGTTGACGTCGTCGATCCGCCGGTTCTTGTACGTGGTCCCGGTCAGGACCGCCAGGACCACCGTGAACGGGATGACCGCCACCTGATCCCATCCCATGGCATCACTCTACCACCCAGCCGCGGCTGGCCCGGGTCAGGCGGAGGCCAGGAGGTCCACCATCCTGGCGGCGTTGACCGCGGCCTGGCCCCTCGTGCAGTTGTTGAACATCACGAAGAGCCGATCCACGCGGGCGGCGATGCCTCGGGCTCGCCCGGCCCACTCGTGGAGCTCCTCCTCCGAGTAGAGGTAGTCGTAGGCGGCCTCGACCCCGGCGCCGGGCTGCCACCCGGCAGCGTTGCGGCCGTGCAGGCGGGCGACGGACCAAGGGGCGGTGATCTCGACTGTAAGCGGCGGTGCCCAGTCCAGGGGCGGGCAGTCCGCGACGACACAGGCCATCCCCAGCTCTCGCAGGGCGCGGGCCATTTCCCACCTCACGGCGCCTTCCACCCAGGACCGGTGGCGCCACTCCACGGCCACTGGGTGGTCCTGCAGCCGCTCCCGGACGTGTTCCAGGTACCGGAGGACGCCGCGGGAGTAGGCGGTCCACCTGGGGAACTGGAAGAGGACGTAGCCGAGCTTTCCGTGGGCCTGCAGAGCTGCGAGGAAAGCGCGGAACAAGTCCCAGCAGAGGTCCAGGACCTCCGACGGGAGGTCGCGGGGCCAGGCGCGCACCGCCTGGACGACCTTCTGCGGGAGGAGGGAGCGGGCCGGCCCCGGCAGCCCGCGCGTCTCCACCGGGTGGCCGGTGAACGGCGCGAAGGCCTTCACACCGAAGAGGAAGCCGTCGGGGGTCCGGCGGGCGAGGAGGATCGCCTGCTCGGGGGGCAGCAGGGCGTAGTACGTGGCGTCGATCTCGGTGACGGGGAAGTGGCTGGCGTAGTACCTCAGCCTGCCGGCGCTGCTGGCCCGGAGGCGGGGCGGGTACCAATCCTCGAACCCCTTTGTCCAGGAGCAGGTGCCGATGTAGACGGAGGCCGCTCCCAGCCGGAGGGGCGTGGCGGTTTGGAGCCGGGTGCTGGGTCTCATGGGGCCCTGTAGGGATTCTGTCACGGACCCGAGGCCGCACGGCCATCCACCAAGCCCGCCACCACGTCGGCTCCCGGGCCCCAGGTCGCCCCACCGTGAGCCATGCCCGGGCCAGACCCTCACCCAGAGGTTTGTTTGTCGCCTGGAGTGTGTGGCAAGCCGGGCGCCCACGACGGGGCCAGGGCGCGACTCGTGCTGCGGCATTGAAGAAGGTCACAGGGCGCCCGGCATCGTCGACGGTGGCCCGCCAGGAGCTCTCGGAAGACCTGCGAGCCGAGCGCGGGCCGGCCCCGAGCGTGTCGCATCCCCGGGAGGCCGGTCGGGGCAGCTTTGGGAGAGCCGGCCACGCTTGCAGGCTCCCCTGCAGTCCGGGTAGGCTTGCGGGCGAGCGGATGAGGCAGGGATGATTAGAACTCCTGAATGTGCGCCTATTGTGCGCCTGTGCGCCTGAAAACGACTGTACGTTCGTGCAAACTGGCGTACGCTATAATGGCTGAAACACGCACCAGAACTGCATTCTGCCGACCCTACGGAACGGCCTTCCCAGACTGAAAATCCCCGTGTCGGGGGTTCGACTCCCTCCCCAGGCACCACGCGTCAGAAGGTCTCCCACCGGACGACCTCGCGCAACGGCCGGCGTCCGACGGGGCCGGGTGCCTCTGCGGGGTAGCCCACCGTCAGCAGCGCCACCGGTCTCAGGTCCCTGGGTGCCTTCACCAGGCGCCGGACCTCCTGCTCGTCGAAGGCTCCCACCCAGCAGGTGGCCAGCCCTAGGGCCGTGGCCGCCAGCTGGGCGTAGCTGCACGCGATGGTGGCGTCCTGGAGGGAGTACAGTTCAGCTCCCCGGCGGCCGTAGCGGACGGCAGAGCGCGCCGGGTCCTGGAAGAAGACCAGCACGACGGGTGCCTGTGCCACGAACTCCTGGTCAACCGCGGCCCGGGCCAGCGCGCGTCTGGTGTCAGGGTCGGTGACCACCACGACGGCGTAGGCCTGGAGGTTGCCGGCGGAAGGTGCCGCGAGGGCGCACGTCAGGATCCGGCGGAGCTTGTCCGCCTCCACGGCCCCGGGCTCGTAGGCCCGGACCGACCGGCGGCGCTGGATGGCTTCGAACAGGTCCATCGTCCCTCTCCACGGGAAGTATCGCTTGCCCTGCCGGAGCGGTGGAAACTCTTTTAGGAAGCGTGGCGGGACCGCGGCGCGCTCTCAGCCTGTGCGGGCAAGACCTGAAGCGAGGGCGGCCCACAGGTCCGCCCGGCGGTCGGGGTCGAAGGGCAGGTAGGGGACCAGGCGATCCGCGAGGCCCGAGTACCGGGCCCGGAGGGCTTCCGCAAGCCCGGAGAGGTCGGCCACCACCGCGAACGCGGACACCATCTCGTCGGTGATCAGCCGGGGAAGAGCTTCCCACTGGCGCGCGGAGGCCAGCTGGGACAGGCGCTGCGCCACCTCCTCCCACCCGTGGAGCGCGAACACTGCCCGGTAGGAGGGGGTGGACGCGTAAAAGGCGATCTGGGACCGCACGAACTCCACCTCACCGTCGTCGGTGGCCACAAACGCGTTCACGGTGACCGCCACGTCCGAACGCCGGCGCCCCGCACGGGACGCGCCGGCCTCCAGGGCGGGCAGGACCACCTTCCTGAGGTAGTCGGGGCTGTGCAGGGGGTGCACGTGGAAGCCCTGGGCCAGCTCGCCCGCCAGGCGCGCGAGGCCCGTGTTCACGCCGGCCAGGTACACGGGGACGTCCGGGTGGTCCACGGGTCCGGGGTTGAAAAACGGCGACATCAGGTTCAGCCGGTAGTACCGGCCCTCGAAGCGCAGCGGCTCGCCCGTTTGCCAGCACCGCCAGAAGGCCCGCATGGCCAGCACCTGCTCCCGCAGCTTGCCCACCACGGACTCCGGCCACGGCATCCCGAACCGCCTCTCCACGTGGGCGCGGACCTGGGTCCCCAGTCCCAGGATGAACCGGCCCCCGCTGGCCTGCGCCAGGTCCCACGCGGTGTACGCCAGGGTGGCGGGGCTGCGGGCGAACGCGATGGCCACCGCGGTGCCGAAGGCCAGACGGCGGGTGTGTTCGAACACCAGGGGCCCGGGCAGGAAGGGGTCGTGCTGGGTCTCAGGGCTCCACAGGCAGTGGATCCCCAGCTCCTCCGCGGCGCGGGCCAGCCGGGGGACCTCACGCAGAGAACACGGCGGCAGGGCGGCGTCCAGCAACACCCCTGAGGAGTTCGCCACAGGGCGTCTCGGACCCTGCCCGCGGCGCGGTACACTCGAAGGCGTGGCAGAACCCAGGCAGGTACTGGTCCTGGCCTCCACCTCGCCGCAGCGGCGGGCCATCCTGGCCCAGCTGGGGATCCCGTTCGTGGTCGTCCCGCCTCCTTTTGAGGAGGACGACGGGCCCAGCACGGACCCCGTGGGGATGGTCCGGCAGCACGCCCGGGGCAAGGCGCGTTCCGTGCTGCCCGCGGCGGGCGGCCGCCCGGTGCTCGGGGTGGACACCACGGTGGTCCTGGACGGGCGCACGTGGGGCAAGCCGTCCACCGAGGAGGAGGCCGCGGCCATGCTGCGCATGCTGTCGGGCCGCACCCACACGGTGGTTTCCGGCCTGTGCCTGCTGACCGAAGAGTGGGAGGAACTGCACCACGAGACCACCCGGGTCCGCTTTCGCCGGCTTCACGACAGGGAGGTGGACGCGTACGTGCGCAGCGGGGAGTGGCGGGGCCGGGCGGGCGGGTACGCCATCCAGGGCCGGGCTTCCGCGTTCGTGGAGGCCGTGGAGGGAGACTTCTGGAACGTGGTGGGCCTGCCCGTGCCGCGGCTGGCGGAGTTGCTGCTGCGCCGGCTGCCCGAACTGTACCCGCCGGAGGTGGAAGGATGACGCGGGTGGCGGTGTTTGACGCCTACGGTACCCTGTTCGACACAGAAGGGTTGGCCACGCGCGCGGAGGCGGAGGCACCAGGACAGGGGCGGCCCTGGTGCGCCTGTGGCGGGCCAAGCAGCTGGAGTACACGTGGCTGCGCAGCCTCCTGGACCGGTACCGGGACTTCTGGGCGGTGACCCGGGACGCCCTGGAATTCGCGTGCGAGGCCACGGGCCTTCACCTCTCCGCGGAAGCCCGGGACCGGCTCATGTCCGCGTGGCTGCACGTGCCCGCCTTCCCGGACGCGGCGCCCGCCCTTTCGGACCTTGTCGCGCGGGGCGTGCGCTGCTGCGTGTTCTCCAACGGGACCCGGCAGATGCTGCAATCCGCGGCGGCCTCCAGCGGCCTGAGCCGGTACCTGGACGCGATGCTGAGCGTGGACGAGGAGGTCCGCGTGTACAAGCCGCACCCTGCCGCCTACGACTTCGTGTGCCGGAGCCTCGGCGTCCGGCGGGAGGAGGTGCTGTACGTGTCCTCCAACGGGTTCGACGTCGCCGGCGCCGCCTCGTACGGGTTCCCCACCCCGCGTGGGTGAACCGCCGCGGGCTGCCCTGGGAGCGCCTGGGGGTGACCCCGCACCGGGTGGTAAGCAGCCTGGGCAACCTGGGGGCCGGGTGGGTTTGAATCTTCATGCACGCTTGCGTATAGTAATTCCATGGCCATCCGGGTCAGCGTCCTCGGCGCTTCCGGCTACACCGGCGGGGAGCTGGTGCGGCTGTTGAGCGGGCACCCGCAGGTGGAGCTGGTGCACCTCACCGCCTCCCAGCACGAGGGCCGGGCCATGGGCTCGGTGTTCCCCAACCTGCGGGGCGTGGTGGACCAGGTCCTGGAGCCCGCGGAGCTGGGGCGGATCGGCCGGGACTCCGACGTGGTCTTCCTGGCGCTGCCCCACGGCATGGCCCTGCGGGCGGCGCCGGAGCTGCTGGCTGCGGGAGCCCGGGTGGTGGACCTGGGGGCCGACTTCCGCCTGAAGGACCCCGCCGCGTACGCGCGGTGGTACAGGCAGGAGCACACCGCCCCCGAGCTGCTGGGCGAGGCGGTGTACGGGCTCACGGAGCTGTACCGGTCCCGGGTGCGGACCGCGCGGCTGGTGGCCAACCCCGGCTGCTACCCCACCGCCGCGGTGCTGGCGCTGGCGCCCCTGGTGCAGGCGGGGTTGGTGGCGGGTCCCGTGGTAGTGGACGCCAAGTCGGGGGTCTCCGGCGCGGGACGCAGCCCCTCCGCGGGCACCCACTTCGGCGAGGTGAACGAAAACGTCAAGCCGTACAACGTGGGCGTCCACCGGCACCAGCCCGAGATGGAGCAGGCGCTGGCGGAGGCGGGCGCTGCCGTGTCGGTGCTGTTCGCCCCCCACCTGATCCCCATGACCCGGGGGATCCTGGCCACCTGCTACGCGCCCCTCGCCCGCTCGCTTTCCGCGGAGGAGGCGTTGGGCCTGTACCGGGAGGCGTACGGCGGGGAGGCGTTCGTGAGGGTGCTGGAGGACGAGCTGCCGCAGACGAAGGCCACCTACGGCTCCAACTTCTGCGACGTCACCGTGCGGGTGGACGCGGAACGCGGGCTGGCGGTGGCGGTGGCGGCTCTGGACAACCTGGTGAAGGGCGGCGCAGGGCAGGCGGTGCAGAACCTGAACGTCATGTTCGGCCTGCCGGAGACCACCGGCCTGTGGACTCCCGCCCTGTTCCCCTAACCCGAGCCGTCGAGGTGTCCCCGATGCTCACCGAGCCTTTGTCCTGGCAACGCACTTCCGGTGGGGTCACCGCGCCCCGGGGCTACCTGGCCGCGGGCGTGCACTGCGGGATCAAGCAGCGCAAGCCGGACCTGGCCCTGCTGGTCTCGGAGTCCCTGGCCACCGTGGCCGGGGTGTTCACCACCAACCGCATCAAGGCGGCGCCGGTCCGGTGGTGTCAGGAGGTGGTGCGACGGGGCGTGGCCCGGGCCGTGGTGGTGAACAGCGGGAACGCCAACGCCTGCACCGGCGACCGCGGCTGGCGCGACGCACGGGAGATGGCGGAGTGCACCGCGCAGGCCCTGGGGATCCCCGCGGAGCAGGTGCTGGTGGCGTCCACGGGGGTCATCGGCGTGCCGCTGCCCATGGAGGCGTTACGTCGCGGGATCCCCCTGGCCGCGCGGTCGCTGTCCCGGTCGGGTGACCAGGCCGCGGAGGCCATCCTGACCACCGACGCCTTCCCCAAGACCTCCGCGGCGGTGACCACGGTGGGCGGGGTGCAGGTGACCGTGGGCGGGATGGCCAAGGGCGCGGGGATGATCCACCCCAGGCTGGCCACCACCCTGTGCTTCCTCACCACGGACGCCGCAGTCCCCGCGCCGGTGCTGCAGCGGGCGCTGGAGCGCGCGGTGAGCGAGTCCTTCAACCGGATTACGGTGGACGGCGACACCAGCACCAACGACACGGTCCTGGTGCTGGCCAACGGCCAGGCACAGGCGCCCCCCGTGGAGGGCGGAGAGGACCTGGACCGGTTCACGGAGGCCCTCACCGCGGTGGCCCAGGATCTGGCGAGGATGGTGGTGCGGGACGGTGAGGGCGCCCAGCGCCTGGTGGAGGTGGTGGTGGAAGGCGCCAGAGACCAGGCCGACGCGGAGCGGGCAGCCTTCGCGGTGGCCACCTCGCTGCTGGTGAAGACCATGCTGCACGGGGGAGAGCCCAACTGGGGCCGGGTGGTAGCCGCGGTGGGCTACTCCGGCGCGGAGGTGGACGAACGGCGGGTCGCGGTGTGGTTCGGGGACGTTCAGGTGGTGCACGGCGGGGTGGGTGTAGCGGGCGTGTTCGACCAGGCAGCGCAGGCGCTGCGGCGGCCGGAGGTCCTGCTGCGGGTGGACCTGGGACTGGGCCCCGGCCGGGCGCGGGTGTGGACCTGCGATCTGGGTGAGGAGTACGTCCGCATCAACGGCAGCTACATCACGTGAAAACGGACAGAGGAGCGGTGAGGATCTTGGCCACCCTTCCCCACAACCTCGGCCGGTCCCTGGCGGAGGCCCTGCGGTACGTGGCCGCGTGGAAGGGCCGCACCGTGGTGGTGAAGTTCGGCGGTAGCGTCCTGGACGCCCCGTCCCTGGGCACCCTCCCCCAGGACCTGGTGCTCCTGCAGCAGGCGGGCGTCCGGCCCGTGCTGGTGCACGGGGGCGGCCCGGAGATCACGCGCCTGCTGGAGCGGCTCGGCAAGACGACCCGGTTCGTCAACGGCCTTCGGGTCACCGACGAGGAGACCATGGAGGTCGTGGAGATGGTGCTGGCGGGGCGCGTGAACAAGCACCTGGTGACCCTCATCCACCGGGCCGGAGGCCGCGCGGTGGGCCTTTCCGGAAAGGACGCGGCCCTGCTGCGGGCGCGCAGGCACGCGCCCGGGGTGGACCTGGGGCTGGTCGGCGAGGTGGCCCAGGTGGACCCGAAGGTGGTGGAGGTGCTGCTGGACGCCGGCTACCTGCCCGTGGTAGCCTCGCTGGGATTCGGGCCCGACGGGGTGAGCTTCAACCTCAACGCGGACAGCGCCGCGGCGGCCCTGGCGGTGGCCCTGCGGGCCGACAAGCTCATCGTGCTCACGGACGTGGAGGGCATCTACCGGGAGACCGCGCACGGCCGCGAGCTGCTGTCGGAGCTCACTCCGGAGGCGGCGCGGACCCTCATCACCGAGGGCGTGGTGTCCCGGGGCATGATCCCGAAGGTGGAGGCGTGTCTGGCGGCCCTGGAGGGAGGCGTGCGCAGCGCCCACATCATCGGCGGGGAGGTCCCCCACGGGCTGCTGGTGGAGCTGTTCACGGACACGGGCATCGGCACCATGATCCGCAAACGCGAACCGGAGGCGTGATGGACACCGAGGCCGTCATCCAGTGGTCGCAACGGTACCTGTTCCAGAACTACCGGAGGATCCCCGTGGCCTTCGCCCGCGGGCGCGGCGCGCGGTTGTGGGACCTCGAAGGACGCGAGTACCTGGACTTCGTGGCGGGGATCGCGGTCACCAGCCTGGGCCACGCCCACCCCGCCCTGGTCCAGGCCCTGACGGATCAAGCGAGCCGCTACGTGCACGTGTCCAACCTCTACCACATCCCCGAACAGGCTGAGGCGGCTCGGCGGCTGGCAGAGCGGTCGGGGCTGGATCGGGTGTTCTTCTGCAACAGCGGGGCGGAGGCCAACGAGGCGGCCATCAAGCTGGCCCGCAAGTGGGGCAAGCAGCACCGGGGTCCGGAAGCGCACGAGATCGTGGTGGCCCACAACAGCTTCCACGGCCGCACCCTGGCCGCCCTGGCCGCCACCGGAAACCCGCGCTACCATCAGGGCTTCGAGCCGCTGCCCGCAGGCTTCCGCTTCGTCCCCTACAACGATCTGGCCGCGGCCGCGGAGGCGGTGGGGCCTAGCACGTGCGCGGTGCTGATGGAACCCGTGCAGGGGGAGAGCGGGGTGATCCCCGGGGACCCCGACTACCTGCGCGGGCTGCAGGACCTGTGTCGGGAGAAGGGCATCCTGTTCATGCTGGACGAGGTGCAGACGGGGGTGGGCCGCACCGGAGCGTGGTTCGCCTTCCAGCGCTACGGGCTGGCTCCCGACGTGGTCACCCTGGCGAAGGGACTGGGGGGTGGCGTGCCCGTGGGCGCGGTGCTGGCGCGGGAGGAAGTGGCGGCGGCCTTCGGCCCGGGCGACCACGGCTCCACCTTCGGCGGCAACGCCCTGAGCGCGGCCGCGGTGTGCGCGGTGCTGGACACCCTGGAGGCGGAGAAGCTGGTGGAGCACGCGGCTGCCGTGGGCGAGCGACTCCAGGCGCAGCTGCGGGCCCTGGCAACTCGGCAGCCCGCGGTGACCGAGGTGCGCGGGGTCGGGTTGCTGGTGGCGGTGGACCTGAAGGTGGAGGCGGCGGCGGTGGAGGCCAGCTGCCGCCAGCGGGGCCTGCTGGTGAACGCGGTGCGCCCGAACACCCTGCGGTTGTGTCCGCCCCTGGTGGTCTCCGAGGAGGAGGTGGACCGGGCCGTGCGGATCCTGGAGGAGGCCCTGGAGGAGGTGGCGGCGCAGTCTCCAGGGGATGCGGCGGAGGCCGTGGAAAGGAGGTGAGCGGGTTGGCTTCGGTGCGGAAGGTGGCCCTGGCGTACTCCGGTGGCCTGGACACCTCGGTCATGGTGCCCTGGCTGCGGGAGCGGTACGGGTGCGAGGTCGTGGCGGTGGTGGCCAACGTGGGCCAGCTGGAAGACTTCGAGGCCATCCGCCAGAAGGCCCTCGCCAGCGGGGCCAGCAGTTGCTACGTGGTGGACGTGCGGGAGACCTTCGCCCGCGACTACATCTTCCCGGCCCTGCGGGCGGGCGCGGTGTACGAGGGCCGCTACCTTCTGGGCACGGCCCTGGCGCGTCCGTTGATCGCCAAGGTACAGGTGGAAGTGGCCCTGCGGACCGGGTGCGACGCCCTCGCCCACGGCTGCACGGGGAAGGGCAACGACCAGGTGCGCTTTGAGCTGGCCTACCAGGCCCTGGCCCCCCACCTGAAGGTGATCGCCCCGTGGCGCGAGTGGGAGCTGCGCAGCCGGGAGGACGAGATCGCCTACGCCCGGCGGCACGGGATCCCGGTGACTGCTACCCCGGAAAAGCCCTACAGCATCGACCAGAACCTGTGGCACACCTCCTACGAGGGCGGTGTCCTGGAAGACCCGGGCGCCATGGCTCCCCCGGACATGTTCCAGCTCACCGTGGACCCCGCAGACGCACCGGACGTGCCGCACTACGTGCAGATCGGGTTCGAGAGCGGTTTCCCCGTCTCCCTGGACGGTGTGCGGATGAGCCCTGCGTCCCTCATCGAGTCGCTGAACGCCATCGCGGGGGCCCACGGGGTGGGCCGGGTAGACGTGGTGGAGAACCGCCTGGTGGGCATGAAGAGCCGCGGGGTGTACGAGACTCCCGCGGGCACCGTGCTCCTGGCTGCCCTCAGGGACCTGGAAGCGCTCACCCTGGACCGGGACACCCTGCACTTCAAGGAGCTGATCGCCCCGCGCTACGCGGAGCTGGTGTACTACGGGCAGTGGTACTCGCCCCTCCGGGCGGCCCTGGACGGCTTCCTGGAGGTCTCCCACCGGTGGGTCACGGGTACGGTGACCGTGAAGCTATTTAAGGGCTCGTGCGTGCCGGTGGCCCGCTCCTCCCCCTACTCCCTGTACCGGCACGATCTGGCCACCTTCGGCGAGGACGCGGCGTACAACCAGAAGGACGCGGAGGGGTTCATCCACCTGTTCGGGCTGCCCACCCGCGTGTTCACCGGGGTCCACCCCGAGGTGCGGGACCTGAAGGTGGAAGAGCAGGTGGGGGGCTAGACCGTCGCGGATGTCCGAGGGCAAGCCGGGTAAGCTGTGGGGCGGCCGGTTCGGGGCCGACCTGGACCCGACCCTGCACCGGTTCACCGCCTCGCTTCCCTTCGACCGGCGGCTGGTCCGGTACGACTTGGTCGGTAGCCTGGCGCACGCCCGCATGCTGGCAGAGTCAGGCATCCTCACCGGCGACGACGCCCGAGCGGTGCTGGAGGGTCTCGCGGGGATCCTGCGGGACGTGGAGGAAGGCCGCCTGGCGGTGGAGGGGACCGAGGAGGACGTCCACACGTGGATCGAGCGGGTGCTGCGACAGCGGGTGGGTGAGGCGGCGGGGAAGCTGCACACGGCCCGCAGCCGCAACGACCAGGTGGCCACCGCCCTGCGGCTGTACGTCCGGGACCGCCTGCGGGAGCTGGTGGGACGGGTGGCCGAACTGCAGGAGGTGTGGGTCCACCAGGCTTCCGGGCACCTGGAGACCTGGATGCCCGGCTACACCCACCTGCAGCGGGCGCAGCCCGTGAGCCTGGCCCACCACCTGCTGGCCCACGTGTGGGCCCTCAACGCGGACGCGCGGCGGCTGCAGGCGGCGCACCACCACGCGGGGGTTTCCGTGCTGGGCGCCGGCGCCCTGGCCGGCAGCCCGCTACCCATCCGTCCGGAGCGGAGCGCGTACTGGCTGGGCTTTTCCGTCTTGTTCCCCAACAGCCTGCACGCGGTGGCGGACCGGGACTTCGTGCTGGAGGCTGCGTTTGCCGCCGCGGTGCTGCTGGTGCACCTGTCCCGGTGGGCGGAAGAGGTGGTCCTGTGGAGTTCCGCGGAGTTCGGGTTCGTGGAGCTGGACGACACCGTGGCCAAGGGGTCCAGCCTCATGCCCCAGAAGAAGAACCCGGAGGTTGCGGAGCTGATCCGCGCGAAGGCCGGGCGGGGGACCGCGGCGCTGGCGGGGCTGCTGTCGGTGCTGAAGGGGCTGCCCCTTTCGTACAACAGCGACCTGCAGGAAGACAAGGAGATGCTGTTCGACGCGCTGGACACCGCCGCGGGCTGCCTGGAGGCGGCCCGGGTACTGGCTGCGGGGATCCGGTACCGGCCGGACCGCATGGCCCGGGCGCTGGAGGGCGGGTTCCTCACGGCCACCGACCTGGCGGACTACCTGGTCCGGCGCGGGGTGCCCTTCCGCCAGGCGCACGAGCAGGCGGGCAGGGCGGTGCGGGAGGCGGAAGCCCGCGGCTGTGAGCTGTGGGAGCTTTCGCTGGACGTGCTGCGGTCCTGCTGCCCGCAGGTGGAGGCGGACGTGTACGACGCCCTGCGGCCGGAGGGTGCGGGCCGGGCCCGGCGGTCCCACGGAGGACCGGCGCCTGAGCGGGTCGCGGAGCAACTTGAGGCGGCCCGCCGCGAAGTGGAAACCACCCGGGCGTGGCTGGCCGCGGCAGCCGACCCGCCTGTGTACGCTGCCTACCGGCAGGGAAAGCTCCTCCAGGGCCTATGAACCGCGCGCAGCGGGAACGCCTGATTCTGGAGATCGTCTCTTCCCAGCCCGTGCGCACCCAGGCGGAGCTGGTACGGGCCCTGCGCCGGAAGGGGCTGCAGGTGACGCAGGCCACCGTCTCCCGGGACATCAAGCGCCTGGGGCTGGTGAAGGTGCCCGACGAGCGGGGTCAGTACCGGTACGCGCCGCCACAGGGTGTGCAGCAGGCCCCCTCCCCCGGAGCGCGGGCCAAGCTGGCGGCGGCGTTCCGGGAGTTCGTCACCGGGGTGGACTGGGGCGAGGGACTGGTCCTGGTGAAGACCCTGGCGGGCCGTGCCAACGCGGTGGCCGCGGCCATCGACGAGGTCCGGATGCCGGAAATCGCGGGTACCGTGGCCGGGGACGACACCATCCTCGTGGTGGTGCGGCGGCCGCAGGACCGCCGCGCGGTCGTGCGCGCCCTCGGCCAGCTGCTAGAATAGCGGGGCGACGGAGGCGCACCGGGTGCGGATTCCAAAACGGTGGCATCCGGCCGGATTGTTGGTCGCCCTCACGGTCCTCCTGGCCGCGGTGGGCGTGTTGCCGTACTTTCCCCCTGCCGTCCCCCTCCGGACCGGCGTGGTGAGCCCGCAGGACGTGGTGGCGCCCCGGACCGTGGAGTTCGTGGACTGGGAACGCACGGAGGCCGTCCGGGAGGAGGTGGCCGCAGCCGTTCCCGTGGCGTACCGGGCGGTCCCGGACGCCATGGAGCGGTCCGAGCAGGAAGCGCGCGGGCTGGTGGAGTCTGTGCTGGCGGTGCGGGCGGACCGCGCCCTGTCTCCGGAGGCCCGTCGGGAGCGCCTGCGCCGCCTGGGCCTGCAGGCAGAGGCGCTGGAGGCCGCCCTGAGCCTGGACAGGACACACCTGCTGGCGGCCCTGGACGCTGCCGTCTCGGCTGCCTACCGGCTGATGGCCCGGCCCCTGAGGCCGGAGGACCTGTCTGGCGCCCGCCAGCAACTGGAACCGATCCTGCGGGAGAAGGGGGTCAGGGGGCCGGCCCTGGCGTTTAGCAGGTGGGTGGCGGACCGTGCCCTGCGGCCCAACCTGGTGGTGGACGAGCTGCAGACCCGCCGGGCGCGGGAAGCAGCCCGGGCCGGGGTGGAGCCGGTCCGGGTCCGGGTCCTGAAGGACGAGGTGGTGGTGCGCCGCGGCGAGGTGGTGACGCCTGAACACATGCGCAAGCTGCAGGCCCTGGGGCTCGCCACCGGTCCGTGGCCGTGGAGCAAGCTGGTCGGCACCCTGGTGCTGGTGGCCGCCCTGGTGACGGTCCTCGGCGCGTACCTGGCCCACTTCCAGCCCGAGGTGTGGGCTAGCCCCAAGCTCCTGGTGCTGACCGGGCTCCTGGTGTGGCTGGGCGCCGCGGGCACGCGCCTGGTGGCCGCCACGATCCACCCGCTGCTCGTGCCCACGGCGGCGGTGGCCATCCTGCTGGCGGTGCTGGTGAATCCCCGGCTGGCGCTTTTCGCCGCCGGTGCGCTGGCGGTCCTGGCGGGGACGCTGGGCACCCAGGACCTGCGCCTGGTGGCGGTAGCGTACGCGGGTGCGGCCGTGGGCGTGTTCAGCGCACGCCGGATCCACCGCCGGACAGACCTCGCGTACGCGGGCCTGCTGGTGGGGCTCGCCAACGCGGCCACCGCGCTGGCGCTGGACCTCCTGACCGGAGCGCCGACCCGCGACGCGGCCCTCAATGCCGGTGTGGGCGCAGTAGGCGGGGTCCTGTGCGGGATCCTGGCCACCGGCGCGCTTCCGTACCTGGAAGATCTTTTCGGCTTGGTGACCCCCATCAAGCTCCTGGAGCTCAGCAATCCCAGCCACCCCCTCTTGCGGCGGCTGCAGCTGGAAGCTCCCGGGACGTACCACCACACCCTCATGGTGGCCAACCTGGCGGAGGCGGCCGCGGAGGCGGTGGGTGCGGATCCCCTCCTGGCCCGCGTGGGGACTTACTACCACGACGTGGGCAAGCTGCGCAGGCCCGGTTTCTTCGTGGAGAATCAGGTGGGCGGGCAGAACCCGCACGACCGGATGGCGCCCAGCTTGAGCGCGCTGGCGGTGGCGGCCCACGTGCGGGACGGGCTGGAGCTGGCGCGCCAGTACCGTTTGCCCAAGGTGGTAGCGGACTTCATCCCCCAGCACCACGGCACCAGCTTGATGGCGTACTTTTACCACCGGGCCGTGGAGCAACAGCAGGGGCCTGTGGATCCCGAGACTTTCCGGTACGAGGGGCCGAAGCCCCAGACCCGGGAAGCCGCCATCGTGATGCTGGCGGACGGCGTGGAGGCCGCGGCCCGCTCCGTGCAGAACCCCACGCCGGAGCGGATCCGGGAGCTGGTGCGCCGGATCGTGCACGAGCGGCTGGAGGACGGGCAGCTGGACGAGTGCGACCTCACCTTCCGAGACCTGGAGCGCATCACGCAGGTGTTCACCCGGCTGCTGGTGTCCATGTTCCACCCGCGCCTGGAGTACCCGGAGGCGAGCCTTGAAGCGCACCGCCGGCGGCGGCAGCGCGGTGTCGGTGCGATTCCTGTACCGGGCCGGCGGCCGCGCGTGGGCCCGTGACCTCGCCAGGGCTGCCCGCGGGGCGGTCCGGCTGACCCTGCAGGACCAGGGGGTGACTGGCCCCGTGGAGGTGAGCGTGGTCCTGGCGGACGACGCCATCGTGCGGTCCCTGAACCGCGCGTACCGGGGGAAGGACCGCACCACGGACGTGCTGGCCTTCCCGCAGGACGGAGCCGGAGGCCTGTTGGGCGACGTGGTGATCTCCGTGGAGCAGGCTGCCCGGCAGGCCCGCCGGGCACGGCACCCCCTCGCGCGGGAGATCGCCCTCCTGGCGGTGCACGGGACCCTGCACCTGCTGGGATACGAGGACGAAACCCCCCACGGGCGCCGGGCCATGTGGGAGGTGCAGCGGCGTCTCGTGCGTGCGTGGACTGCGAGGAGGCCCAAGCGGCGGTGAACCGGACCCTGGCGGAAGCCTTCCGGGCCGCGGGCTGCGGGGTCGCCTACGCCCTCCGCACCCAGCGCAACTTGCGGATCCAGTGCGCGGTGGCGGCGGGCGTGCTGGCCCTGGCCCTGGTGGTGGACGCGTCCGCCACGGAGGTGGCGCTGCTGGCCGTGGCCTGCGGGCTGGTGCTGGGTCTGGAGCTGGTGAACACCGCGGTGGAGGTTCTGGTGGACGGGCTGTGGCCGCAGCCGTCGGAAGCGGCGCGGCGGGTGAAGGACACGAGCGCGGCCGCGGTGGTGCTGGGCGCGGCGGCGGCCGCGGCGGCGGGGGCGGTGGTGCTGGGCCCGCCGCTGCTGGCGCGGCTGGGAGTTCCCGCGACGTGGGTCAAGCCCACCGTGGCCGCGGTGGGAGCGTTGGCGGCCGCCGCCGCGGCAGCGTGGCGGACGCTGCGCCGGCCGTCCGGTCCGGTTGAGAGGCCCTCCGGGCCCGTGTTAAAATGAGCCGCCGGGGCGGTGTGCCCCGCGTCCACCTCGCGCAACGGTGGGCGTCCTGTAGGAGGAACGCCTTAAGTGGAAGATTCGGGCAGTAGCCTGGGACGGTACCTGCTGTTCGCCGTCCTGGCCGGGGTGGCTGCCTTCTTCTCCCTCGCCGAGGTCGCCCTGCCGCGGGCCAGCCGCCAGCGCTTACGGCAGCTTTCGGAGCAGGGGCACCTGCCGGCCGCGGTGGCGTTGCGGTTGGTGGAAGCTCCCTCGCGCCTCGTGAGCACCCTTCGGGTCGGCCACGCCCTCTCCAGCGTGGGGGCGGCGGTGGTCCTCGCCAGCGACCTGGCGGCCCGGTTCGGCTCCGCGGGTGCGTGGTTGGCGTTCGCGGTGGCGGGCACGGTGTTCCTGCTGGCCGTGGAGGCCCTGCCCAGGGCCGCAGCCGCCCGCTCGCCGGACCGTGTGGCCCTGTGGTGCGCGCTGCCCGCCCGCCTGTTCACCTGGCTGCTGGCTCCCGTGGTGGCCCTGGTAGCGCTGCTGGCCCGCGCCGCGGGCTGGGTTCTGCGGGTGCACGTCCCGGGGGAAGCCCCCCTGGCCGAGGGCGAGCTGGACCTGGTGGCCCGCATGGAAGAGGCCAACGGCGAGCTGGAGGCAGGGGAACGGGAGATGATCCACTCCATCTTCGAGTTCCGGGAGACGGTGGTGCGGGAGATCATGGTGCCCCGGGTGGACGTGGTGGCGGTCCGCCACGATGCACCCCTTGGGGAGATCGTGGACCTGGTGCTGGAGGAGGGGCACTCGCGGATCCCCGTGTACCGGGAGACCATCGACCACATCGTGGGCGTGGTGTACGTGAAGGACCTGTTCCGCTACCTGCGGGACGGCCACACCCAGATCACCGCCGCGGAGGTCATGCGGCCCGCCTACTACGTGCCCGAGACGAAGAAGGTGGACGAGCTGTTCCAGGAGATGCGCCAGAAGAAGGTTCACCTGGCCATCGTCGTGGACGAGTACGGCGGGACCGCGGGCCTGGTGACCATCGAGGACGTCCTGGAGGAGATCGTGGGCGAGATCCGGGACGAGTACGACGTGGAGGAGCGGGAACCGCTGGTCATGCTGGACGACCGGACCGCCCTGGTGGACGCCCGGATGCACCTTGAGGAGGTCAACGAACGCCTGGGGCTGGACCTCCCCGTGGGCGAGGTGGACACCCTGGGCGGGTTCGTGTACAGCCGGATGGGACACGTGCCCCAGCAGGGCGAGCAGCTCACCTACGACGGGGTCCGGATCCGCGTGGAGGAGCTGGACGGGCAGCGGATCGCGCGCCTGAGGGTGGAGAAGCTGGCTCCAGAGGACGCGGAGGCCGCGCCGCGCCCGTGAGGGAACTGGACCGGGCTACCGCAGAGGCCCTGGCGCGCGCGGCCCGGCGCGCGCGCCGGTTCGCGTACGCGCCGTACTCCCGCTTCCGGGTGGGGGCTGCGGTGCTGGACGACCAGGGCCGCGTGTACACCGGGTGCAACGTGGAGTGCGGGTCCTACGGGCTGTCGAACTGCGCGGAGCGGGTGGCCATCCACAAGGCGGTCTCCGAGGGCGCGCGGCGGGTGGTGGCGGTGGCGGTGGCCGGCCCGGACGATCGCGAGCTCACGCCCTGCGGGGCTTGCCGGCAGGTCATGGCGGAGTTCGGCACGCAGTTCGTGGTCCTGAGCCGGCGGGACCGCACCCGGGTTTACTCCTTTCCCGACTTCCTGCCCCGGGCCTTCCGAAGCCCGAAGGAACACCGGTCACCGGAGCGTCGGTAGCGCACGGCGCACCGGCTGGTAGAATCGGTCCGTGCTCGAGAAGCCGGACGCGGCAGGGGATCAGCAGGCAGCACCCGGGTTCCTACCGGGACACCGGTCGGGGTTCGTGGCGCTGTTCGGCCCGCCCAACAGCGGCAAGTCCACCCTCCTGAACGCCTTGGTGGGCGCGAAGGTGGCCATCACCTCGCCCGTACCGCAGACCACCCGGAGTCCCCTCCGCGGCATCCTCACCCTGCCCGGGGCGCAGGTGGTGTTTGTGGACACCCCGGGACTGCACCGTCCCCGCCACAAGCTGGGCGAGCACATGGTCCGGGGCGCGCGCAGGGTCCTGGAAGAGGTGGACCTAGCGCTGCTGGTCCTGGACGGCTCCCGCAGCCCGGGGGAGGAGGCGGAGGCGGCTGCGGAGGCGGCGGGGCGGGTCCGGGTCCCGCTTCTGGTGGCCCTCAACAAACGGGACCTGGCGACCGCGGAGAGCCTGGAGGTCTGGCAGCGGTGGCTCGACGAGCGTCTGCGGCCCGAGGAGGTCCTGGTGATCAGCGCCCTGCGACGGGAGGGGCTGGACCGGCTGGTGGAGGCCCTGGTGAGCCGGCTGCCGGAGGGCCCGCCGTACTTCTCTCCGGAAGACCTCACGGACCAGCCTCTGCAGGCCCTGGTGCGGGAGATCATCCGGGAGAAGGCCATGGAGCTCACCCGGGAGGAGGTCCCGCACGCCATCGCGGTGGAGCTGGAGGAGTTCCGCAAGGCCGAAAGGGGCGACGTCACCTACATCCGCGCCACCCTCCACGTGGAGCGGCCTTCCCAGAAGAAGATCCTGGTGGGCTCAGGAGGCCGCGTGATCCGCGAGATCGGACGCCGGGCCCGGCCGGAGGTGGAGGCGTGGGTGGGCGGGCCGGTGTACCTGGACCTGTGGGTGAAGGTCAGCGAAGACTGGCGCCGGAAGGAAGGTTTCCTTCGGCGGTTGTACCCGCAGGGCTGAACGGCCCGCGACTCCCCGGGGATCCCGTCAGTACGCGCTCCAGCGGGCCTTGCGCAGCTCCCACAGGTCCTCGTTGGCCTTCAGGGCGCAGTACAGCCACACGAAGGGAGCCAGCAGCCCACCGCTCAGCAACACCACGGCCGCCAGGGCGCAGAAGTGCGCCCACAGCCCGCGCCACAGGTACCAGAAGGGGCCCAGCAGCGCCGCGGCCCAGTTCCACGAAAGCCGCGGCGGTGGGTTGTGGTCGCCCACGTCCGCCACCAGGTCGGGGCGCGGCACCGGGGCTTCTCGGGAAAGCTCCTGGTCGACCTCCTGGATCGCCTGTCGCCATGTGGGCGCCCCGAGCCGCCACGCCACGTACACCGCGGTGCCCATCAGGGCCAGAGCCAGCAGCACTCCCAGGACCGCTGCCATCCCGACCTCCCCGACAGAGTCCGCCCACCATTTTGCACGTCCCGGGCTCCGGGGTCCAGGGCTCTGGATCGTGCGATAATTACGGTTGATGCTGCGGGTGCGGCGCGTGTACGAGCCGCCGGAACCGCAGGACGGCTTCCGGGTCCTGGTGGACCGGCTGTGGCCGCGGGGGCTTAGCAAGGAGGCGGCGAGGGTGGACCTGTGGGCGCGCGAACTGGCACCCAGCGACCGGCTGCGCCGGTGGTTCGGCCACGACCCCCTCAAGTGGGAGGAGTTCCGCAGGCGGTACCGGGAGGAGCTGTCCCGCAGCCCGGCGCGGGAGCTCGTGCAGCAGCTGGCGGAACGGGCGCGGCGCGGTACCGTCACCCTCCTGTTCGGCGCCCGCGACGAACAGCACAACAACGCCGTGGTCCTCGCGGAGGTCCTGCAGGAACGGCTTGCGGGGACTTCCGGAAAGCACGCCTCGGTGGCTCCACGCCGCCGCGCGCCTTGACCCCGACTGGGGCCGAACCTACAATCGCAGTTGGCTGGGCGGGTGCCCGAGCGGACAAAGGGGGCTGACTGTAGATCAGCTGGCGGAATGCCTTCGGAGGTTCGAATCCTTCCCCGCCCACCATTCTGAGGAGACCGCTTCGCGGGCGGGAGTAGCTCAATGGTAGAGCCCCAGCCTTCCAAGCTGGTGGTGCGGGTTCGATTCCCGTCTCCCGCTCCAGCCCAGCGCACCGTCCTCCGGGAGGCGTCGGGAGACCGGAGCGTTCACGGCACAGATCCTGCAAACCCGGCTTCGGGGGGAGCCGGATGCGGCCCTGGCCAGCTGCCGCCCTGAGCCTGGTGGCCCTCGTGGCACTGTGCGGGGCGCCCGTCGCGTCCGCGGACGAGGCCTTGGTGCGCCAGGCCCTGGCCAGCTTCTTCCGGGAGGCCAGGGTCCTGCGGGTGGACGCGGTACCGGACCTGTACGAGGGGGGCTACGCGCGGGTCAGCGTGTACGCAGCCCGGGCGACCCTGTCGGACGGCTTCCGGGTGGACGAGGCGTGGGTGCGGCTGGTGGGCGTGAGCTTCAACCCGCAGGCCCTGCGCCGGGGCCAGTTCCAGGCAGACGGGGTCCGCGACAGCGCCCTGCACATGCGGGTGAGCTTCGAAAACCTCGAGCAGTACTTCTCCCAGCTGACGCCGGGGCAGCGGGTCCGCCTGTGGAGCGAGCGCGGGTACGTGTACGGCCGCGGTGTGGTCCCCCTGTGGGGCGCTCAGCTGCCTGTGGAGCTGAGGGGTACCTTCGCCGTCGAGGGCGGGCCCGAGATGTACTTCTGGCTGGACCGGCTGCGGGTGAACGGCTTCCCCGTGCCGGAGCCCGTGGTGAGGGAGCTGGAACGCCGCTTCAACCCCGTGCTCACGCAGAAGGACTGGCCCGTGCGGTTCAAGCTGCGGGCGGTGGTGGTGAACTCCCGGGACGTGGTCGTCAGCAGCCAGCCGGGCGCCAGCTGCCGGATCTGCGCGGACTTCAGCCCCGCGGGTTCGCCGCCCTGAAAGGACGCCCGCACGCCCCCTTTCCCCTGTGGTAACGTAGGGTTCGGTTGCCCGAGTCGGGTGGCCGACCCACGTTCGCCGGAGGAAGCTCCAGCATGGCCGAGATCCTGGACGGTCGCGCCCTGGCCGCGCGGATCCGCGAGGAGGTGCGGCGGGAGGTGGAAGCGTTCACCGCCCGCCACGGAACCAGCCCCGCCCTGGCCGCCATCCTGGTGGGCGACGACCCGGCTTCCGCCCTGTACGTCCGCAACAAGGCGCGCGCCGCCACGGCGGTGGGCATCCGGTCAGAGACCTTTCACCTGCCCGCCCGGACCTCGCAGCAGGAGTTGCTGGACCTGGTGGACCGGCTGAACGCGCGGGAGGACGTGCACGGGATCCTTCCGCAGCTGCCGTTGCCCGAGCACCTGGACCCCGAGTTGGTGTTCGAACGCCTGGACCCCCGCAAGGACGTGGACGGGCTGAGCCCGTACAACGCAGGGCGCCTGAGCCTGGGCCGCCCGCAGCTCGTGCCCTGCACGCCTCTGGGCGTGTTGGAGCTGGTGCGGTCCACGGGGGTGCATCTGGCGGGCGCGCGGGCCGTGGTGGTGGGCCGCAGCAACCTGGTGGGCAAACCCACGGCCCTGCTGTTGCTGGCCGAACACGCCACGGTCACCCTGTGCCACTCCCGCACCCGGGACTTAAGCGCCCACACCCGGCAGGCGGACGTGCTGGTGGCCGCGGTGGGCAGGCCGCGCCTGGTGACCGCGGACATGGTCAAGCCGGGTGCGGTGGTGGTGGACGTGGGGATCACCCGGCAGGACGACCGGATCGTGGGCGACGTGGACTTCGACGCGGTCCGGGAGGTGGCAGGCTGGATCACCCCCGTGCCGGGAGGCGTTGGGCCCATGACGGTGGCCATGTTGCTGCGCAACACCCTTCGGGCCGCGCGCCTGCAGGTGGAAGGAGGGGATCGGTGAGGGAGGCGTGGGACTACCCTCGCGCCCTGGAGTGGCTGGACGGTCTGCTGAACTACGAGCGTTCCGCACTCCCCTACGCGGAGATCAAGCTGCAGCGGGTCCAGGCCCTGCTGCGGCGTCTGGGGGACCCGCAGGACCGGCTCCGCTCGGTGCTGGCGGCGGGCACCAAGGGCAAGGGGTCCACCGCCGCCATGCTGGTGTCCATCCTGCAGGCCCACGGGCAGCGGGTGGGCTTCTACTCGAAGCCGCACCTGTGGGACTACCGGGAGCGCATCCGCATCAACGACGTCCTGGTCCCTCCCGACCGGCTGGCCCGGCTCGTGCAGGACACCGTCCCCGCGGTGGAGGCGGGGGCACACGACCCGTGGGGAAAGCCCACGTACTTCGAGGTGTCCGTGGCCCTGGCGGCTCGGTACTTCGTGGAAGAAGGGGTGCAGCGAGCCGTGCTGGAGGTGGGCATCGGGGGCCGGCTGGACGCCACCAACGCGTGCCACCCCGAGGTCTCCGTGGTCACCCCCATCTCCTACGACCACACGGACGTGCTCGGTAGCACCCTGCGGGAGATCGCCCGGGAGAAGGCGGGCATCATCCGGCCCGGGGGGCTCGTGGTGTGTGCCCCGCAGCCCCCGGAGGCGGAGGAGGTCCTGGAGGCAACCTGCCGCGAGCTCGGTGCCCGGCGCGTGCGTGTGGGGTCGGAAGTGCAGTTCCACGTGGAGGCCAGCGAGCTGAGCGGCGTGCGCCTGTCGGTACAGACGCCGCTGCAGCGGTACGGAGGGCTTTGGGTGCCTTTGCTGGGTCGGCACCAGGCCACCAACGCCGCGGTGGCGGTGGCCGCGGTGGAGGCGTGGTTGGCGAGGGACGGCGAACGCCCCGACCCGCAGTTGGTGCGGGAGGGCCTTGCCCGGGTGCGCTGGCCGGCCCGCCAGGAGCTGGTGGGACAGCGCCCGTGGGTGCTGGTGGACGTGGCGCACAACCCCGCTTCCATGCGCGCCCTGCGGGCTACCCTGGAGGAGCTGTTCCCGGACCGGCGGGTGGTGCTGGTGCTGGGGATGGTCCGGGGTCACGAGGTATGGCAGACGGCGCGGGAGGTGCTGTCCTGCGCGGACGAGGTGGTGGTCACCACGGCCCAGCACGTGCGGGCGGTGCCTGCGGGCGAGCTGGCGCAGACGCTGCGGGAAGCCCACCCGCGGGTCCAGGTGGTGGAGGACTGCGAGGCGGCGGTGGCACACGGCCTGAGGTGCTGCGGGCCGGAGGACCTGCTGGTGGTCACCGGGTCGTTCTTCGTGGCAGGTCCCGCGCGGAAGTGGCTGGTGGCACGGGCGCCCGCAGCACCGGTATCCTAGGGACCGACGGAGGCCGGCGTCCTCAGGCCAGGAGCCGGCTCCGGGGACGTCGTGACAACGGTCCTTTGAGGGTCTCCCGTGTGGGTGGACGTCCTGGTGGAGCGGATCTGTGAGGAGCGCGCCGCGCCGTATGTGGTGAACGACGCGTGGACGCCGTCCGGACCCGCCCACGTGGGGTCGTTGCGGGGGGTGATCCTGCACGACGCGGTGGCGCGCGGCCTGCGGGAGCGCGGGCAGCCCGTGGACTTCCTGTACGGGTTCGACGACTTCGACCCTCTGGACGGACTGCCGCCTTCGCTCCCGGAGGAGTTCTACCGCCCCCACATGGGCCGACCTCTGTGTGACGTGCCGTGGCACGGGCCCGACGCCCCCAGCTTCGCGGACCACTTCGCCCGGGAGTTCGAGTCCATCTTCCGGGCCGTGGGGTGTACGCCCCGCACGTACCGGACCAGCCACCTGTACCGCACGGGTGCGTTCGACCCCGCGTTGCGGGTGGCTCTGGACCGTGCCGCGGAGATCGTGGCCATCGAGCGGGAGATCACCGGCAGCCGGCGGGCGGAGCGCCACCCGGTGCAGGTGTTGTGCGAACGGTGCGGCCGCATCGGCACCACGGTGGTGTTGGGCTGGGACGGACAGGCGGTGGAGTACGAGTGCCGGCCGGACAAGGTGGCGTGGGCCCAGGGCTGCGGCCACCGGGGCCGGCGGTCGCCGTTTGGCGGGGGTGCGAAGCTCACCTACCGCACCGAGTGGGCGGCTAAGTGGGCGCATTTCGGGGTGAAGGTGGAGGGTGCCGGCAAGGACCACATGACCCGTGGTGGCAGCCACGACACCGCCTCCGTGGTGGCCCGGCGCATCTTCGGCGTGGAGGTCCCTTTCCCCATCCCGTACGAGTTCTTCCTGGTGGGCGGGAAGAAGATGGCCAGCAGCCGCGGCGGGGTGAGCGCACGGGAGTTGCTGGAGGTGCTGCGCCCGGAGCTGGTGCGCTTTCTGGTGGTACGGGCGTACTACCGGAGTGCCATCGACTTCGACCCCGGTGGCGAGACCGTCCCGCGGCTGTACGACGAGTACGACCGGGCCGCGGCCGCGTACTTCGGTGAGCTCCCCGCGCGGACGCCGGGCGAACAGCAGGACGTCCGGGACCTGGCCCGCACCTTCCACTACGCGTGGATCCGCCCCGACCCTCCCCGGCCGTTCGTCCGGCCGCGCTTTGCCAAGGTGGCCTTCTGGGTGCAGATGCCCCACGTGCGGGTCGAGGAACAGGTGGAGCGGGAGAAGCAAGCCCCCCTCACGGAAGCCGATCGCGAGGAGCTGCGGGCGCGGGTGGAAGACGCGCGGCGGTGGCTGGAGAAGTGGGCCCCGCCGCACTACCGCGTCGCGGTCGCGCAGTCGCTGCCGCCGGAAGCCGCCTCGCTCACCGGGGCGCAGCGCGAGCTGCTGGCTCGCCTGGCGGACCGCCTGGAGGCCGGAGAGCTGGACCCTGATACCGTGCAGGCCACCCTTCACGGTCTGAAGGCGGAGCTGGGGCTTTCGGCCCAGGAGGCGTTTGGGGCCGTGTACGTGGCGTTTCTGGGCAAGAGCAGCGGCCCCCAGGCCGGGGCCATGCTGGCCGCCCTGGGGCGGGAGTTCGTGGTCCGCCGGCTGCGGGAGGCCTCGGGTCGGCAGCCTGTCACGCATGCTCCGTAGCCGCCGCAGCCGACCGTTGACTGTGCTGTGCACCGCGCGGATGCAGCCCCACCACGCGGAGCTCATCCGCAGCTGCGGGCCGGAGGTGGACGTGCGGGTGGTGCGGCGGGAGGAGGCGGAAGCACACCTGCCCGACGCGGAGGTCCTGGTGAGCTGGGCGGTCCCGGACGCCTGGGTGGAGAGGGCCCCGCGGCTGCGGTGGGTGCACGTGACCTCCGCGGGGGTGGACCACCTGTTGGGCGGGGCTCTGTGGCGGTCCGAGGTGCTGATCACCAACAGCCGGGGCATCCACGCCACCCCGCTGGCGGAACACGTGCTGGGCTGGCTCCTCATGTTCGCCCGGAACCTCCACGTGCACGTGGAGCACCAGAGGCAGCGGCGGTGGCAGCGGGACGAGGGCGGGCAGCTGGCGGGCAGCACGGTGGGCGTGCTGGGCCTGGGATCTGTAGGACAGGAGGTGGCGCGCCTGTGCAAGGCGTGCGGGGCGCAGGTGTGGGGGATGCGGCGGCGTCCCCGGCCCACCCCCCACGTGGACCGGGTGGTGGGGCCGGAGGGGCTGGAGGAGGTGCTGCGGAAGTCGGACTACGTGGTGCTGACCCTTCCTCTGGTACCGTCCACCCGGGGGCTCCTGGGGCGGGAGCAGCTGGAGTGGATGAAGCCGGGCGCGGTGCTGGTGAACGTGGGCCGCGGCGGGCTGGTGGACGAGGCGGCCCTGGTGGAGGCGCTGCGGGAAGGCCGGCTGCGGGGAGCCGCCCTGGACACCTTTGCCCTCGAACCCCTTCCCCCGGAAAGCCCCCTGTGGGGCCTGCCCAACGTGCTCCTGAGCCCCCACGTGGCGGGCAGCTTCCACGGGTACATGGACCGCGTGGTAGAGCTGTTCTGCGACAACCTGAAGCGGTACATGGCGGGAGAGCCGCTGCGGAACGTGGTAGATAGGGAAGCAGGATACTGAACGGGAGGGCCGGACGTGAAGACCTACCCGGTGGAACGCATCCGGAACGTGGCGGTGGTGGGGCACGGGGGCGTGGGCAAGACCAGCCTGGTGGAAGCGTTGCTGTTCTGCGCGGGGGCCACCGAGCGTATGGGGCGCGTGGACGACGGGACCGCCACCACGGACTTCGACCCGGAGGAGGTCCGGCGGAAGATCACCATCAACGCCGCCACCGCTCCCCTGGAGTGGCGGGACCACAAGGTGAACCTGATCGACACCCCTGGCTACCCCGACTTCGTGGGCGAGGCGTACGCGGCGCTCCGGGTAGCGGACGCGGCCCTGTTCGTGGTGGACGCCCTCAGCGGGGTCCAGGTGCAGACGGAAAAGCTGTGGAAGGTGGCCGACCAGCACGGGCTGCCGCGCCTGGTGGTGGTGAACCGCCTGGACCGGGAAAACGCGCAGTTCGCCCGGGCCGTGGAGTCCCTGCAGGCCCGGTTCGGCGCCCACGTGGTCCCCCTGCAGGTGCCCCTGGGTTCCGAGACGGCCCTCCGCGGCGTCGTGGACCTGGTGAGCATGCGGGCGTTCACGTACGAGGGGGGACGGGCCAGGGAGGCGGAGCTGCCTGAGGACGCACGGGACGAGGCCCTGAGCTGGCGGGAAAAACTGCTGGAGCAAGCCGCGGAGTCCGACGACGCTCTCCTGGAGAAGTACCTGGAGCAGGGCGAGCTGTCGGAGGACGAGCTGCGCGGGGGCCTGCGGGCCGGCGTGGCCTCGGGGCGAGTGGTGCCCCTGCTGTGCGCGGTGGCCACTCAGGGGCTGGGAGCGCAGGGCGTGCTGGACCTGGTGGTGGATCTGGTGCCGAGCCCCGCGGACCGGCCCGCGGAGGTGTCCCTGGACGGCCAGACGCTCCGCCCGGACCCCTCGGGACCCCTGGCCGCGTTGGTATTCAAGACCATGGCGGACCCGTACGTGGGCCGGCTCTCCTACTTCCGCGTGTACTCGGGCACCCTGCGTTCGGACTCCCAGGTGTACAACGCCAACAAGGAGCGCGCGGAGCGCGTGGGCCAGCTGTACCTGCTCCGGGGCAAGCAGCAGATCCCGGTATCGGAGGTCACCGCGGGAGACCTGGGCGCCGTGGCCAAGCTCAGCGAGACCCAGACCAACGACACCCTGTGCAGCAAGGACCACCCCGTGCGGCTGCGGCCCGTGGAGTTCCCCAGGCCCGCCATCGCCATGACCGTGGAGCCGAAGAGCAAGCAGGACGAGGACAAGCTCGGCCAGGCTCTGGCCCGGCTAGCGGAGGAGGACCCCACCCTGCACGTGGAGCACGACCCGGAGTCCAAGAAGACCATCCTGTCAGGGTTGGGCGAGTCCCACCTGGAGATCGTGGCGGACCGTCTGCGGCGCAAGTTCCACGTGGAAGTCCAGCTGGGGCAGCCTCACGTGCCGTACCGGGAGACCATCCGGAAGAAGGCGACCGCGGAGGGCCGCTACGTGAAGCAGACGGGCGGCCGGGGCCAGTACGGGGTGTGCACCATCGAGATCGAGCCACTGCCCCGGGGCGCGGGGTACGAGTTCGTGGACAGGATCTTCGGCGGGGCCATCCCGCAGCAGTTCCGGCCATCTGTGGACAAAGGGGTCCGCAAGGCCATGGAGGAGGGTGTCCTGGCGGGCTACCCGGTGGTGGACGTGCGGGTGACCCTGGTGGACGGCAAGACCCACCCCGTGGACTCGTCCGACATCGCCTTCCAGATCGCGGGGTCGCTGGCGTTCAAGAAGGCCGCGGAGCAGGCCGGGGTGGTGCTGCTGGAGCCCATCATGAACGTGTCGGTCACCGTCCCCGACGACCTGGTGGGGGACGTAATCGGCGACCTCAACGGCAAGCGGGGCCGCATCCAGGGGATGGAGCCCAACGGCGACGGCACCACCACCGTGCGGGCCCAGGTGCCCATGGCGGAGATGCTCCGGTACGCCAGCGACCTGCGGTCCATCACGGGCGGCCGCGGGTTCTTCGAGATGAGCTTCTCCCACTACGAGGAGGTGCCCTCCCACATCGCCCAGAAGGTGGTGGAGGAGGCGGCCCACCGCCGCCAGGCCGCGGAGTCCCACTGACAGGGCGGACCGGGGCCGCGTTGCTAGGGGCTGGGGAGGACGCTCCGGTATCTGCTGCTACGGTGGCCCGCCTGAAGGAGCAGTGGCAGGCGCGCTGAGGAGGCTTGGCGGACGCGGCGGCTGGAGGGGTTGCAGGTGGTGTACCTGTGGGTGGACGGGGTGTACGTGAAGGCGGGGCTGGAGAAGGAGCGGGCGGCCTTGCTGGTGGCCATAGCGGGCCTGGTGGACGGCCGCAAGGAGGTCGTGGCGGTGGTGCCAGGGTACCGGGAGTCTGTGGAGAGCTGGGCTGGCGTGCTCCGGGACCTGCGGGACCGGGGGCTGCCTGCCCCCCGGCTGGTGATCGGGGACGGCCACCTGGGGATCTGGGGGGCGCTGCGCAACGTCCGGCCGGAGGCCGACGAACAGCGGTGCTGGAAAGGGGCCCCCACGAAGTCGCCTGACTTCGTGGGGGATCCCTCGAAGTCGTCAATGTGCTGGAGCAGCTGCCCCGCCCAGCATGGGGTGGCCAAGGTGAAGCTGGGAGCCATGGCCTGAGCCCCAACCCGGGTGAAGGTGGCCGAGAGGTTGGAGCGGGAGTGGGACCGGATAGTGATCTTCTACCGTACTCGAGAGAGAGCTGGCGACACCTGCGGACCGCTAACGTGGCTGAATCCCCCTTGCGCCCCTGCTACTGCGCACGAACATAACCAAACGGTTCAAGGAGGTGAAGCGGGCCCAGGAGCGATCTTAAGAATGCTCATGATAGACCAGCAGCGATCCTGTAGCCGGACGGCCCGGAGTTGGTGTCCAAGGCCTATGCCGGGGCGCGTGAAGAAGATGCACCGCAATCACTCGAAAGGACGCCGCGGCCTAAGCGCGTCTACTCATCTATTAACGAAACCCCGCGGGTTGGCTTCCGAATACTGTGTTTAAACCATCATGCTGCGCCACTCATCCTCAAGGATCGCGTACAATTCCGAGTCGCGCCACCGACCCCGGACCAGATACTGGTGGCGGATCCTACCTTCCCACTGCATGCCGATCTTCTGCAGCACGCGGATCGATGGGGCATTCTCGGGATCGCACGTGGCCCAGATACGGTGCAGGCCTAACCTGTCGAAACCGAAATGAAGCAGGAGGCGTGCAGCCTCGGCAGCATAACCCCGCCCCCAACGGTCCCTGCGCAGGAGGTATCCGATGTCGCCATTACGGTGCTCCACACTGTGAACGCGGAGGCCGATGCCGCCGATCAGTTCACCCGTGCCGCGCAGCGTTACAGCCAGCTCGTATGTCATCCTTGGCTCGTCGCGAGCCAGTCGCATCGCCTGCTCGACGAAAGCCCGTGTCTCCTCGAGCTCGTTGGGCCCCCAAGCCATGTAGCGCGTTACGAGTGGGTCACCCGCATACGCGTGAACGGCTTCGACGTCACTGGGTTGAAACTCGCGAAGCACCAAACGATCACCTTCCAACCGGACGGGGTAGAAGGACGCCAATTGCATCGTAGATCCCTCCCGTTGTGTAGTCCGGCGATCTCGAGGGCCTAAATCCACGCAATGCCGACGACCGAATCTGGACTTACCCACTCTTCTGATTGGAGAGTGTATCGCTGTTGGGGCCGGATGTAAGCCGGCCCAGTAGGGCCGGAAGAATGTTGACCCCCTGGCCAAACCGGAACCCATTCCTGGCGGGGATGGGGTGAGTCGATGCTGGGAGATAGCGGCAGCAGGTGGCAGGGGCCGTGCTCAACACCAACCGGATGGTGCATGAGCTGCGGGCACAGGGATATACGGGCGGCAAGACGATCCTGAGGGACTACCTGCGGCCGTGCTGCGTATTCCGGCGAAGTCGTTCAGCGGTTACGATTCATCGCGATCAGTGATTCCGATTCAAATCGGCTGCTCAGCAGGGAGACGCTGGCACTTCCGGTCACCCGTAGTCACTTCGCAAGTGGCCGGCCGCCTTCCGCATAGACTCCCCTTCGAGCGCGATCTTGTGGGCGTTATGCCTTGGCCGGTCCAGGGCGGCGTCGCCACCGTGGTGGTCGATGTCCACCCCTGCTACCCCCCTCGGCGGGCTCACACCGCCGGGCGGGCAGGGGCTGGAGGTCCCGCCGGTCCAGGCCCCAAACGGAGCCCGGCGGGAGGCCGCTAGCTGGAGCCGAGTGTCGGCGGGCGGTTGTAGGACCCTTCCAGGGCGAATAAGGCGTGCCTCCTCCCGGTCTGGGACCGGCCGGGCGCAGCACTCCCGTGCGGGACTGGGCCTCCAGGATCGGATCCCGTGTGACTGCGGAGGGCCGCTGGACGGGCTCCTCTTCGGGACGCCGTTGAATGCCTACCCAGCCTCCCACGGCTTTGACGCCCCCGCGGGGCCTTCCGTATACTTGGGTGGCGGATGGAGGTGGCGAGGACCGGGAGTAGTATGCCGGGCCGAGCTGGCCAGCGACCCCGGGCGGTGGGACCGGGGAGCCGGAGCCCGGCAGAACTCGCCCGGGAGCCGCGCCGGCGATCCGCGAGGCGGGGTAGCCGGCGCCGTCAGCCCGCGTGAAGGGCTTCAAGAGGGCAGGTCTGGGGCCATAGCTCAGCTGGGAGAGCGCGTGCATGGCATGCACGAGGTCAGGGGTTCGAGTCCCCTTGGCTCCACCAAACTTGCCAACGAGGGTGGTACCGCGGAGGTGAGCCTCCGTCCCTTGGCGGGCGGAGGCTCGCCGCTTTGAGGAGCAGGTCGAGACGGCCGCTGGGCCGCAGGGGAGGGACGCATGACACCGGGGCGGTACGTGTGGCACAACGGCAAGCTGGTGCCGTGGGAGCAGGCCACGGTCCACGTGGCCGCCCACGCCCTGCACTACGGGAGCAGCGTGTTCGAGGGGATCCGGGCGTACGACACCCCGCAGGGCCCCGCGGTCTTCTGCCTGGGAGCCCACGTCCGACGCCTGTTCGACTCCTGCAGGATCTTCCGCATGGAGGTCCCTTACAGCCCCGAGCAGATCTCCCAGGCCATCCTGGAGACGGTGGGGTACAACGAGCACCGCGCGTGCTACATCCGCCCCTTGGTCTACCGCGGAGCAGGCGCGTTCGGGCTGGACCCTCGGAAGGCGCCGACGGAGGTAGCCATCCTGACCCTGGAGTGGGGAGCGTACCTGGGACCCGAGGCCCTGGAGCAGGGGGTAGACGTGGTGGTGTCCACCTGGCGGCGCATGGCGCCCGCCACCCACCCCGCCATGGCCAAGATCGCGGGCAACTACATCAACTCCCAGCTCATGACCATGGAGGCGCGGGACGGGGGGTTCGCGGAGGCCATCGCCCTGGACGTGGAGGGGCACGTGAGCGAGGGCAGCGGGGAGAACGTGTTCGTGGTGCGGGACGAGGTGGTGTACACGCCCTCCCTGGCCCACTCCATCCTGCCCGGGGTCACGCGGCAGGTGGCCATCACCCTCCTGCGGGAGCTCGGCTACGAGGTGCGGGAGGTGTCCCTGCCGCGGGAGATGCTGTACCTGGCGGACGAGATCTTCCTGACGGGGACCGCGGCGGAGATCACGCCGGTCAGGAGCGTGGACCGGATCCCGGTGGGTGCCGGCCGACGGGGGCCCGTGACGGAGAAGGTCCAGAAGGCGTTCTACGACGTGGTCTCCGGGCGGGTGCCGGATCGCCACGGGTGGCTCACGCCCGTGCGGTCCACCCAGCGTTCGGAGCCGGCGCCGTCGCCGGGGGACTGAGGGGGCGGGGACCATGAGCCAGCGCTACGATCCGAGGGCCCTGGAGGCCAAGTGGCAGGCCCGGTGGGAGCGGGACGGGCTGTACCGGACCCCAGACCGCAGCGACCGGCCCAAGTTCTACTTCCTCACCATGTACCCGTATCCCAGCGGGGACCTGCACATCGGCCACTGGTACGCCATGGCGCCCAGCGACGCTGCGGCCCGCTACCGGCGGATGCGGGGGTACAACGTGCTGTTCCCCATCGGGTTTGACGCCTTCGGGCTGCCGGCGGAGAACGCGGCCATCAAGCACGGGATCCACCCCAAGACGTGGACTTTGGGGAACATCGAGCGGATGCGCCGCCAGCTGCGGTCCATGGGGGCCATGTTCGACTGGTCGCGGGAGATCGTCACGTGCGAGCCGGAGTACTACCGGTGGAACCAGTGGTTCTTCCTGAAGTTCTACGAGGCGGGTCTGGCGTACCGGGCCCTGGCCCCGGTGGACTGGTGCCCGAACTGCAACACGACCCTGGCGCGGGAGCAGGTGGTGGGCGCAGACCGTCGGTGCGAGCGGTGCGACACCCCGGTGGTGAAGAAGGACCTGGAGCAGTGGTTCTTCCGCATCACGAAGTACGCGGACGAGCTGCTGGACTTCTCCGGGATCGACTGGCCGGAGCGGATCATCACCATGCAGCGGAACTGGATCGGCCGGAGCGAGGGGGCGGAGGTCACCTTCACCGCCCACGCGCCGGACGGCTCCCGGCACCCCCTGGTGGTGTTCACCACGCGGCCCGACACGCTCTGGGGTGCCACCTTCATGGTGCTGGCGCCCGAACACCCGTTGGTGCCCGTCCTCACCGCCCCGGACCGGCGGGCGGAGGTGGAGGCGTACACGTACCAGGCCCGCCGTCAGAGCGAGATCGACCGGATGAGCACGGAGCGGGAGAAGACGGGAGTGTTTTTGGGCAGCTACGCCACCAACCCCGTCAACGACCAGCGCATCCCCATCTGGATCGCGGACTACGTGCTCATGGGCTACGGGACGGGGGCCATCATGGGCGTGCCGGCCCACGACCAGCGGGACTTCGAGTTCGCCCGCAAGTACGGCCTGCCCGTGCCGGTGGTGATCCAGCCGCCGGGGGAGCCGCTCGTGGAGCCTCTGGCGGCCGCGTACGAGGGGCCCGGCCGGATGGTGAACTCGGGTCCGTTTGACGGAACCCCGGTGCCGGAGGGCATCCCCAAGGTCATCGCGTGGCTGGAGGAGACGGGGCGCGGAAGGCGGGCGGTAAACTACCGGCTGCGGGACTGGCTCATCAGCCGGCAGCGGTACTGGGGGACGCCCATCCCCATCGTGTACTGCGAGCGGTGCGGGACGGTGCCGGTGCCGTACGAGGACCTGCCCGTGTTGCTGCCGGAGGACGTGGACTTCATGCCCACGGGCGAGTCTCCCCTGAAGTACCACGAGGGCTTCCGGCGGACCCACTGCCCGCGCTGCCATGGTCCGGCGGAGCGGGAGACGGACACCATGGACACCTTCGTGGACTCCTCGTGGTACCAGTACCGGTACCTGTCCCCCCACGAGGACCGGGCGCCCTTTGACCCGGAGCAGGTGGCCTACTGGTGCCCGGTGGACCAGTACACGGGCGGGGCGGAGCACGCGGTGATGCACCTCCTGTACACGCGGTTTTTCACCAAGGCCCTGGCGGACCTGGGCCTGCTGCCCTTCCGGGAGCCCATGCTGCGCCTGTTCAACCAGGGGGTGATCTTGGGCGAGGACGGGGAGAAGATGAGCAAGTCCCGGGGCAACGTGGTGGACCCCGACGAGCAGGTGGCCCGGTACGGGGCGGACGTGGTGCGTGCGTACCTCATGTTCATGCGGCCCTGGGAGGAAGGGGGGCCGTGGAGCAGCCGGGACATCGAAGGGGTGGCGCGGTTCCTGCGGCGGGTGTGGGACCTGGTGACCGGACCGACGCAGAGGGTGGAGGGTCCCTGGCCCGAGGACGAGGTGCTGGAGCTGCGCCGGCGCACGCACCGGACCATCCGGAAGGTGACGGAGGACTTCGAGCGTTTCGGGTTCAACACCGCCCTGGCAGCCCTGATGGAGCTGACCAACCACCTGTACCGGGTCCGTGAGCGCCTCGTGGGCAGTCCCGCGTGGGAGGAGGCATTGCGGTCGCTGATCCTGATGCTGGCTCCGGTGGCCCCGCACCTGGCGGAGGAGCTGTGGGAGCGGATCGGGGGACCCTACAGCGTGCACACGCAGGCCTGGCCCACTTACGACCCGGAGCTGGCGCGCACGCCTGAGGTGACCCTGGTGGTGCAGGTGGACGGCCGGGTGCGGGACCGGCTGACCGTGCCCGAGGACCTGCCCGAGGCGGAGGCCCGGGCCCTGGCCCTAGCGAGCGAGCGGGTCCGCCAGCACCTGAACGGCCGGGTGGTGAAGGACGTGGTGTACGTGCCCGGCAAGGTGGTGAACATCGTCTCCGAGCCGGTGCCCGCGGAAGCGAAGGGGTAAAACGGGTAGGGCCCCGCGGGCGCGGGGCCGGAGAGCCCGGCGGGTGGGACTTGGGGTACGGGGCCGCTTTCGCCGAGGTGTACAACCGCAGGTGGGGTGCGTTCTCGAGCGCGCTCGCCCCGCGCCTCCGGGCTTTCTATGAGGGCCTGCCCGTAGCCTCAGAGAACCGCGCGGTGCTCGACCTGTGCTGCGGGACGGGTCAGCTGGCGCGTCACTTTCTGGAGGCCGGCTACCGCGTGGTGGGGCTGGACGGCTCGGAGCCGATGCTGGCCTGGGCCATGCGGAACGCGGGTGAGTACGTACAGACGGGCAGTGCGCGCTTCCTTCAGGCGGACGTGCGCGACTTCCAGGTGGACGGCCCCTTCGGTCTGGTTACCTGCTTGTACGATTCCCTCAACCACCTGGACGGTCCTGAGGATCTCCAGCGGTGCTTTCGCTGCGTCCGGCGGTCCCTGCACCCGCGTGGGGTGTTCGTCTTCGATCTCAACACCCGCCTCGGCTTCGTCCAACGGTGGAACGGGGTACAGGTGGTGGAGGACGAGGAGGAGTTCTTCGTCGTGCGAGGGGTCTACGACGGCGAGTCCGAGTACGCGGTCATGCGGGTGTCTGGATTCGTGCGCCGCGAGGGGGGCTGGGAACGGTTTGCCGAGACGGTGCGCGAGCGCGTGTTCCGGGTACAGGAGGTCCTCCAAGCCCTTGAGACGGCGGGATTCGGGCGCGTGTGGCCCTCGGCTGCCGGGGACCTGGCGACGCCGCTGGCCGACCCAGAAGCTTGCGACCGGGTCTTCTTCGTGGCTTTCCCGGCCTGACCCTGTGCGAAAAAGGGGGACTCCCTGCGTTGTTTCTATGGGATGCTGAAGCTCGCACGTCACGAGGCGGTCGTGGTGGCCGCCGCCTGCCTGGCGGTGCTCGCAGGGGTCGCACTTCCGTCTGTCTCACCGGGACCGCCCGTCGTGGTGCAGGGCAGCCCGGAGCCGCTACCCACCTCGCGACCTGCCGCCTCCCCAGGACCCCTGGCGGTTTCGGTGAACCTGGCCACCGCGGAGGAACTGGAGCGGCTTCCGGGGATCGGGCCGGTGCTGGCCCGGCGCATCGTGGAGGACCGGGCCCGCAACGGACGGTACACGCGTCCGGAGGACCTGTTGCGGGTCAAGGGCATCGGCCGCAAGACCCTGGACAAGCTCAGACCCTACCTGCTGGTGCCGTAGGACGATTCGGGACGTAGGGCCTACCCTCAACAGCCCGCCCAGCGCCAGGAAGCGGGAGGGGAGGGGTGGAACACGGAAGAGGCGGTCAGGGAACCCCAAGGGGCGCCCGGAGCGTAACCACGGGCGTGGGGGTCGCGAGGGAAGCCTTTTTGAATCCTCCGGACGCACGTTCGGCTGAGGCCGGGCAGGACGCCGAGCGGTTCGAGCAGATCGTCCGGCGGTACAGCCGGCAGGTGTTCAACCTGGCGTACCGGATGACGGGCAACGACGCGGACGCGCAGGACCTGACCCAGGAAGCGTTCCTGCGCGTGTTCCGGTCCCTGGACCGGATCCGGCCCGGGGTGCCGCTGGACGGGTGGCTTTACCGGATCGTCACCAACCTCTTCATCGACTCCGTCCGGCGCCGGCGTGGCGTGAGGGTAGAGTCCCTGGACCAGCCTGCTGCCACGCGTTCGGGGGGCGAGGTGGAGCGGGCAGTTCCCGACCCCTCTGGAGACCCGGAGGCCCTGGTGGTGGATCCGGTTTTGGACGCAGAGGTCCAGCGGGCTCTGGGCGAGCTCAGTCCGGAGCTGCGCGCGGTGGTGCTGCTGTGCGACGTGGAGGGCTTCGCCTACGAGGAGATCGCGCAGATCCTGAGGTTACCCTTGGGCACCGTGAAGTCGAGATTGCACCGGGCGCGGCGCTTCTTGAAGGACAGACTCGAAACGGTGCTTCGGGAGGGAGTCCTGTGAACCGGGCCTGGGAGCGCCTGTTGAGCGCCTACGTAGACGGGGAGGTCACGCCGGAGGAGCGCCGACAGGTGGAGGAGTGGCTGCGGCAGGACCCGGAGGCGCAGGCAGAGTACCGCGAGCTGGTCCGGCTGCGCAACCTCCTGCGGAGCCTGCCGCCGCGCCCCGCGCCGCCGGACCTGGAGGCCCGGATCCTCCGTGCGGCGCTGGGTCGCGCCGCCGGCCCAAAGCCGGCCCGGAGCCGGCGGGCTGTGTGGGTGGGCGCGCTGGTGGCGGCTGCGGCGGTGGGCCTGTTCCCGCTGGTCCGAGGCGGGCTGGACCGGCTGCGCGCGTCGGAACCCGGGGTCCACGGCTACACGTGGCCGCACGTGGCGCACACGGCCATTGACCCGTTGGTGGACCGCGCGTACCTGGGTGTGGCCCTCACGGACGCCACCCTGGAACTGCTGGGCGAGCGACCGGCGGAGGAGCAACGGTGAAGGCTGTTGCGCTGCTGGCGGCCGCGGCGGTGGTGCTGGGCGCGTCTGCGTCCGAGCCGGCCCCCACGCCCCTTGCGGTGCTGCGCCGCGCGGCTGAGGCTCCCCTGCGGACGGATTACGAGGCGCTGCAGGTGCTCACGGTCCCGCGGGCGGAAGGCGCGGAGACGTTGCGGGTGGCCATCTGGCACCGGCGGCCGGCAACTTACCGGATGGAGTTCCTGGCCCCGCGGAGGCTGGCCGGTCGGTTGCTGGTAGACGACGGGCTCTCCTCGTGGCACTACGAACCGTCCCTGCACCTCCTGGTGCGCGGCCCGTCGCTGGCCGGGGCTGTGCCGGGGAAGGTCGTGCCGCTTCCCGAGAACACCACGGTGCGGCTTTTGGGCACCGACGTGGTGGCGGGCCGCGCCACGTACCTGCTGGCGGTGCTGCCGGCCTCAGGCGGCCCCACCCGGCGGCTGTGGGTGGACCGGTCCACGGGCCTGGTGCTCAAGTCCGAGGCCTCGGACCCGGAACGCGGCGTGTACTACGCCAGCACCGTCACCCGGATCAGTTTCGGTCCCGTGCCGGAGGAGCTGTTCCGCGTCCCCAGACCCCGGGGTGCCCGGCTGGTGGAGCTCACTGCGCCGTCCCTGGGGGCCCGGCGGCTGAGTGAGCTGGCCCGGGCGGTGGGGTTTCCCCTGGCAGCGCCGGCAGACCTGCCCGAGGGTTTCCGGTACCGCCGGGGCGGGGTCGCGGTCTTGGGCAGCACCAGGGCGGCGCTGCTCCAGTACTCGGACGGCGTCAGCACCGTGTCGCTCTTCCAGGTCCCCACCGGACGCGTGGGAAGTCCCCCTGGCGGCGAGGTGCTCCGCGTGGGAAGCACGGTGGTCCGGTCGTACGGGGCCGGGCTGCTGCGGCTCCTGGTATGGGAGCGGCGGGGAATGAGTTTCGCCGCGGTGGCAGACGCGCCGCTTGGGGTGCTCCGGGAGTTCGTTTCCTCCGCGGAGCCGGACCCCTCGCTGGAGGCGCGTCGGGTCTCCGAGCTGGCGCAGGCCCTGGGTGTCAGCCCGGACCGGGTGGCGGAGTTGCGGGACCGCGGGTTCACCTTTCGACAGGTGCGCGTGCTGCTGGCGGGACAGCCCTCCGAACGGGCCGGAGGGTCCCTGACGCGCGCCGTGGTGCCGTCCCTGGTGGAGGAGATGGAACGGTTCGAGCGAGTCCTGGCCGGCGCGCCGGGTGCCTCACCGGGCGGGCGCTGAACCGCAAAAGGCCAGCACCATCTCCCGGACCAGCTTCGCCGCGGCTACCGCGGTGGCACCCGAAGGGTCGAGGCCAGGAGCGACCTCCACCAGGTCCATGCCCACCACGGAAAGGCCCCGGAGCAGGTAGAGGGCCTGCAAGACCTCGGACAGGGCAGGCCCGCCCGGCTCAGGATTCCCGACCCCCGGGGCGTACGCGGGGTCGGCCACGTCCAAGTCCACGCTCAGGTAGACCGGGTACCCCCGCAGCTCCGCGTGCACGGCCTCCGGGAGTGCCAGGGACCCGCCCACCCACCGACAGTGGCGCCGGGCGAACTCCCACTCCTCCTTCAGGCCCGAGCGCACGCCGAGCAGCGCCACCCGCGCGTCCCCAAGCGCTTCCCAGAGCCTCCGGACCGTGCAGGCGTGCGACCACGGACTCCCCTCATACTGGTGCCGCAGGTCCAGGTGCGCGTCCAACACCACCGCCCGCAGCTGCGGGAAACGGGCGGCCAGAGCCCCCACCGCGCCCACGGTGACCGTATGGTCCCCGCCCAGGAGCACCGGGACGACGCCTGGGCCGAGTCCAGCGACCGCCTCCTGGACACGTCGGACCATGGCGGGTGGGTCCAGGTCCGCCACGTCCAGGTCTCCCAGGTCACGCACTCCCGCTTCGAGCATGTCCATGTCCAGGACGGGGCTGTACGTCTCCAGGCTCCACGACGCCTCGCGGACCGCGCGGGGCCCCGCCGCAGCTCCCCGGCGGAAGGACTGGGTCCGGTCGTACGGCACTCCGATCAGCGCGACCCTGGCCGGGCCCCCGACCCCTGTGCCCAGGAAGGCCGTCGCCACGGGTTTGCCCTCAGGCTAGCTTTCCAGCACCTGCTTCAGGAACGGTGGCGGGTTCAGCGCCGCCCGGTGCTGGGTGCCCGTGTAGTAGCGAAGCCCGAAGCCGGCCACGCGGCGGTCCACCTCGTCAGAGGACAGCTCCGCGGGGTCGAGGCGCTTGGACGCGAGGGTGAAGGTCCACAGCACGCCCGGGTAGCTGGGCACGTACGTGAGCAGGGTCCGCACCACGCGGAAGTGCTGCCGCAGGTTGCGCCGGACCTGGGTGATGAGCTCCGCCTGGTACAGGGGGGAACCGCTCTGGACCGCCAGAATACCGTCTTCGCCCAGCACGCGGTGCAGGTCACCGTAAAAGGGCTCTCCGAAGAGCGGGACCGAGGGTCCCTGGGGGTCCGTGGAGTCCACCAGGGCCACGTCGAACCGCTCCGGGGTGTTTCGGACATACGCGAGCCCGTCCTCGATCCTCAGCTCCACCCGAGGGTCGTCGAACGCGCTGCCGGGAATCTCCGGAATGTGGCGCAGGGTGGCGTCCACCACCATGCGGTCGATCTCCACCATCACCACCCGCTCGACGGGGTGCTTGAGGACTTCCTCCAGGAGCCCGCCGTCTCCGCCTCCGATGATCAGGACCCGGCGAGGGTGCGGGTGGGTGAGGAGCGGCGGGTGGGCGAGCATTTCGTGGTAGCAGAACTCGTCCGCCTCCGACGTCTGCACCGCGTCGTCCAGGATCAGCATGCGGCCGAACAGGGGGGTTCGGATGACCCGGATCCGCTGGTAGGGAGACTGGAGGTCCAGCAGCACCTCGTCCACCCGGTAGGCCTGGGCGAATCCCTCGCCACCGTGGTCCCACAGCCAGTCGGTCATTCCTCCTCCCTCCTACGCCTTTCGGAATGTACCCCCGACAAGCTGAGCCTCAGTCCGGCCAGAGGAGCACCGCGGCCACCGCGCAGCCGATACGCTCCACCACGTGCTCCCGGACTCCCACCACGACCTCCCGAAGCCGCAGGCCGCGGACGTCGAACGCCTCCCGCACCATGCGCCGGACGATCTGCTCCGCGTTCTCCGCGGTCCCCTTGTGGGAGTACTCCATGATGACCCCGTAGCTGTCCTCGCTGAACCCTACGCCGACCGCGGCCGCGATGCGCTCCCCGGGGATGTGGCTGGTGATGCGGGCGTACACCGCGGGCATCAGGGTCCCCTCGGGCACCCGGCGCATGGGTACCAGACGGGCGCCCGCGGGGAGGATGCTGGTGACCCGCAGGAAGTTCAAATTGGCGATCCCCGCGTCCAGCAGGGCCCGGTCAAAGGCGTTGACCTCCGTGGACCCTTCGCCCGCACCCGTAGCGACGGTCACGGCTCTCGGCACGCTCCACATGTGTAGCTACCCTCCTCCGATGGTCCTAAACAACAGACCCTATCGTAGGGCGCGGCGGATTGAGGGGCAACGGGTGACGGAGGCAGGGACGGGCGGGCTGCGCGTCCAACCCTCAGGACCGAGGTGGCCTTCGGCGTGGTGGACCGAACCGACCGTCTGTTCGCCCCGGAAGAGGCGCTGCCTCCTGACCGCCGGCTCGCGCGCCAGCTCGAGCGGCTACAGGAGGTGCTGTCGCAGACGGGTGCTGTGGCAGCGCGGGAGAGAGCGCAGCAGGCCGGACTGCTGGACGGGGAGGTGACCCTGGACAAGCTCCGGCGGGTGCCTTTGATCCGCAAGGAGGACCTGCCGCGGGTGCAGGCCGAGCGGTGGCCGCTGGGCGGCTGGGTGTGGTGGGAGCGGATCCGCAGGCTGTTCGTGTCCCCGGGCCCGATCTTCGACCCGGAGGGGCCGGGCCCCGACTACTGGGGCTGTGCGGTGGCGCTGCACGCGGCGGGCTTCCGGGCGGGCGACGTGGTCCTCAACACCTTCTCCTACCACCTCACTCCCGCCGCGTGGATGATGGAGGGCGGGTTTCAGGTCCTGGGTGCGGTGGTCGTGCCGGGCGGGGTGGGCAACACCGAGATCCAGGCGCGGGCCGCCTCGCAGCTGCGGGCCACAGGCTACACGGGCACCCCGAGCTTCCTCGCCACCCTCCTGCAGCGCATGGACGACCTGGGACTGCCCGCGTACTTCCAGGTGGCCCTGGTGACCGCGGAGCCGCTTCCGGCTTCGTTGAGGGCGAGGTTCGAGGCCCGAGGCGTGCGCACGCAGCAGGCGTACGGCACCGCGGACGTGGGCCTGGTGGCGTACGAGTGTCCCCGCAAGGACGGGATGCACCTGCTGGACCGGTGCCTGGTGGAGCTCCTGGACCCGCACACCCACCAGCCGGTGCCACCGGGGCAGCCCGGGGAGGTGGTGGTCACCCTGCTGGATCCCACCTACCCGCTGCTGCGGCTCGCTACCGGCGACGTCTCCGTGCTGGTGGAACAGCCTTGCCCGTGCGGCCGGACCGCGCCGCGCCTGGCGGGCATCCTCGGCCGGGTGGCGGAGGCCGTGAAAGTGCGGGGCGTGTTCGTGCACCCGGGACAGCTGCGGGAGGCGGCAGCGAGGCACCCGGAAGTGCAGCGCTTCCAGTTCGTGGTACGCCGCACCGCAGACCGCGACGAGCTGCTGGCCAAGGTGGAGGCGGACCCACAGGACCCCGATCTCGCCCGGCGGTTCGCGGAATCCGTGCAGGCGCTTACCACCCTGCGGGCCGAGGTGGAGATCCTGCCTCCCGGCGCTCTGGGGGAGGTGGACCGCGTCCTGGTGGACGAGCGGCGGTGGGACTGAAGGTGTGCCTACGAGCCAGAGGCGGGCAGAGCCAGGGGACCGCTCGCCTGGCCCACGGGACGGCCAGCCGCCCGCGCCCGGTACATGGCCAGGTCCGCGGCCAGGGTAACCTGACCCGGTGTGGTGCCGTCGTCCGGGCACGTGGCGGTTCCGACGGTCACCCGGGCCAGTAGCTCGTTGCCCTCCCACCGGACCCGCGTGCGTTCGACCTCCTGCACCACCGCCTGTGCCACCAGCGCTGCGCCGCCGGAGTCGGTGTCCGGCAGGAGGACTGCGAACTCGTCCCCGCCAATGCGGAAGCCAAGATCCGTGGCCCGCACCGTTTTACGGACCGCGTCCGCCACCGCCCGCAGCACGGCATCGCCCGCCTGGTGGCCCAGCCGGTCGTTGGTGCGCTTGAGGCCCCTCACGTCCGCCAGCAGCAGCGACACCGGACTCCGGGACCGGGCGGCCCTCTGGCACTCCCACGCCAGGGCCTCGTCGAACCGACGGCGGTTGTACAACCCCGTCAGAGGGTCGGTGACCGCCAGCTCTTCCAGGGACTTCAGCGCGGCCTGCAGCCGGCGGTTGGCTTCCCGGGTGTCCGCCAACCCCTTGACCGCTAGGCTGGCCAGCACCCACACGCTGACCGCCAGCAGACTGCCACCAGACCCCACGCGCAAGGCGGTGACCATCAGGAACGAAAGGGGGACGTAGAGGACCAGGGACACCAGCGCGAGCTGGCCCCACCGAGCCGGCTTCAGGTGCGCCCGGTCCCCGGTGTCCAGAAATTTGCCCACGGAAACGACAGCGCCGGTGACCAGGCCGAAAGTGGTCCCGGCCACCAGAAGGGCGGCCACGTCCGCGGGTGAAGCCGCGAGGGCGAGGGGGCCGGCTGCGAGAGCGCGGAAGACCCGGTCTGCCACGTGCATCCCCGTGGTAGCGTTGCCGAAGTACAGCATCCCCCGCCAGGTACTGGCGCGCTGGGTGGCCGCGAGGATCGCTCCGGAGAGCAGGTTGACGGGCAGGGCCACAGGCCAGCCCGCAAGCCACACGCCCGCCAGGGCCACCGGCCCCTGCATGGTGAACAGCACCTCTCCGGGAAAGCGGACCACGATCAGGTTGCCCGCCGCGGACAGGGCCAGGAGAAGGCCCAGCAGGGCGGGCGGTGCGGCCAGCGCTTGCGGCAGGCCCACCAGCAGCTGGAACAGGCCCACCAGGCCCCAGGCCGCCGCGTACGCGCGGTAGGCAGCCGAGTGGCCCGCCGGACGCATGAACCCTGGTTTTTCCGCCGGGGGCCGGGACGTGACACCCTCGGGCGTGTGGAAGGAGATCACACTTCCCCCGCACTCCTCTCCCGGGCTTCCCCTGATTAGAACGTGGCCAGGCGCGGGTTTGGGGGAGGCCAACGGGCTGTGTTACAATCCTAGCATCAGCCATCAACGCAGCGCGCGCTGTGCCGGAAGGAGGTGTGAACGTGGCTACCGTCCGGGTGGGCAAGGACGAGTCGCTGGACAGCGCCCTCCGCCGGTTCAAGCGCCAGGTCCAGCGCTCCGGGATCCTCGTGGAGGCCAAGCGGCACGAGCACTACGAGAAGCCCAGCGACCGACGCAGGCGGAAGGCGGCCAAGCGGGCGCGCAAGGCCCGCTGACGGCTCGCACCGCGAGGCGACAGGGCCGGGCTCCGAACCCTTCGGAGCCCGGTTCGTTTGGAGGGCTGGATGGCGCTGGCGGAGCGGCTGGCGGAAGACCTGCGGCAGGCGTTGAAGAACCGGGACGAGGTGCGGGTCTCGACCCTGCGGCTGGCCCGCGCCGCGGTCCACAACGCGGAGATCGAGCGCGGCAGGCCCCTGTCCGATGGGGAGGTCCAGGAGGTCCTCCGCCGCGAGGTGAAGCGTCGTCGCGAGGCCATCGAGGCCTACCGGCGAGGCGGCCGGGAGGAGGCAGCCAGGCGCGAGGAGCTGGAAATGGCGGTCCTGATGGAGTACCTGCCCCAGCCGCTGTCGGACGAGGAGCTGCGGGTCCTGGTCCGCCAGGCCGTGCAGGAGACCGGCGCTTCAAGCCCCAGGGACGCGGGCCGGGTGGTGGGCTGGGTGATGGCCAGGGCGCAGGGCCGCGCGGACGGCAGGCGGGTGGCGGAGCTGGTCCGCGAGGTCCTGGGAGCCTAGTCCGCCAGGGGACGATTCCCGCGGACGCAGGTCGGCGGGGGCTGGCGCGCGGACGGGGGCAGGTGGTCGGATGCCGCGGCAGCAGACCCAAAAGGTGAAGCGGGCCTTCAGCGCGGGCGGCGTGGTGTACCGGATGGCGCCGACCGGGCCGGAGGTGCTGCTCCTGCGCCACGAGAACGGCCGGTGGATGCTCCCCAAGGGGACCACCGAGGCCGGTGAGACGGACGAGCAGGTGGCCCTGCGGGAGGTCATGGAAGAAACAGGGCTCCGGAACCTGAAGCGCGTGGCAGACCTGGGCGAGGAGCGGTACCGGTTCTACTGGCGGCCGGACCGGACCTTCTACGACAAGACCGTGCACTACTACCTGCTGGAGTGGCAGGGCGGCGAGGAACCTTCCCCGCAGCGCGAGGAGGGCTTCGTGGGCGCGGAGTGGGTCCCGCTGGAGGAAGCGCTTCGGAGGGTGCGCTACAAGGAGACCCGGGAGATCCTGCGGCGGGCCCAGCAGGCCCTTGCCTCCCTCACGGCGTCCGGAGGGTAGCCTTGGTCCCGAACCCCCAGGAGCTGGTGGAAGACACCCTGCGCAAGTACGCAGAGTTTGTAAACCCCGGACTGGTGAAGCTGTACCGTTTCGGTGGGGTGGAGACCGTAGAGTGGGAGGCCCAGGGGGTGGTGGTCCGGGACGTGTATGGCCGGGAGTACCTGGACTTCTCCGGAGGCCCGGCGGTGTTCGCCCTCGGCCACCGGCACCCGAGGGTGGTGCAGGCGGTGGTGGAGCAGATCCAACGCATGCCCATGTCCGTGCGGGCGATGCCCCGACGGCCTGAGGCGGAGCTGGCCGCCCTGCTGGCGGAACTCACCCCGGGAGACCTCAGGTACTCGTTTTTCTGCAACAGCGGGGCTGAGGCGGTGGAGGGCGCGCTGAAGCTGGCGCGGGCGGCCACCGGCCGTCCGCACTTCGTGGCCACGGAGGGTGCGTTCCACGGCAAGACCTTCGGCGCCCTTTCCGCCACGGGCCGGGACAGGTACCGCAGGCCCTTCGAGCCGCTGGTGCCCGGCTTCCGCCACGTGCCCTTCGGCGACGCGGACGCCCTGGCGGAGGCGGTGGACGAGCAGGTGGCCGCGGTGATCGTGGAGCCCATCCAGGGAGAGGGCGGGGTGCGGGTGCCGCCCGACGACTACCTGCCCCGGGTCCGGGAGATCTGCGACCGCGCGGGCGCGCTGCTAATCGTGGACGAGGTGCAGACCGGCCTGGGGCGGACCGGCCGCATGTTCGCGTGCGAGCACTGGGGCGTGATCCCCGACGTCCTGACCCTGGCCAAGGCGCTCGGCGGCGGGGTCATGCCCATCGGGGCCTTCGTGGCGCGGCCACACCTGTGGGACGCGTTCACCGACGACCCGTACCTGCACTCCTCCACCTTCGGCGGCAACCCTGCGGCCTGTGCTGCGGGTGTAGCCACCCTGAGGGTGCTGGTGGAAGAGAACCTGCCTGAGCGCGCGGCCCAGATGGGCGAGGTGCTGCTGGCAGGCTTGCGGGAGGTGGCGGCCCGTCACCCGCGCTGGGTGCGGGACGTTCGGGGCAAGGGGCTGTTGGTGGGCGTGGAGTTCACCGACCCGGACGTGGCCTTGCTGGCCAGCGCGGAGGCCATCGCCCGCGGGGTCATCTTCTTCTTCTCCCTCAACCGACCCGAGGTGGTGCGGCTGGCCCCTCCCCTCATCGTGGAGCGGCAGCACGTGGAGCGGGCCTGCGCGGTGCTGGACGAGGCGTTGCAGGCGGTGGCCGGAACCCTCGAGGCGGCCAGTTAGGCTTTGGGGATTCCCCGGGAGGAGTACGAGCAGCGCCAGGAAGCCGTGCGGCGGCGCACCGCCGACGCAGGCCTGGCGGCCCTCCTGTGCGTGAGCGGGCCCTTCTACGCCCGGCCCGGGGATGTGGCGTACCTGACAGCCCACTTCCCGCCCTTCCCGACTGCGGAGAGCGAAAAGAAGCTGCGGGGGACCGGGCACGCAGCCGTGGTGCTGGACGGCCGGCGTTGCGCGCTCGTGGTGGACACTCCCGCGTACCGTGAGGACTTGGTCGTGGCCTCCGAGGTGGTGGTGGCCTCGGACGTGTGGGCGGAGGCTGCGCGGCTGTTGCAGGGAACTGCCGGCCCGGTGGGGTGCGTGGGCTCCGACGTGCTTCCGTGGGAAGGGGCTCGTGCGCTGGAGGAAGCGGGAGTCCGGTTGGTGGCCGCTGACCCGGTGGTGCGGGAGCTGCGGAGGCTGAAGAGCCCCGCAGAGGTGGAGCTGCTGCGAGAGGCGTGCGGGTGCGCCCGGGAAGCGCTCCTCGCGTGCGCCGGCGCGTGTCTGGTGGGGACCACCGAGGCTGAGGTGGCAGCGCAGGGAGCCGCTGCGGGCCTGCGGGCAGGGGCGGACTTCGTCCGCTACGTGCGGGTGCACTCAGGGCCCTGGAGCGCCTGGCCCACCCGGTGGCCGCCGGCCACCGACCGGGTGTTGCAGAAGAGCGACCTAGTGCTGCTGGACGCGGTGGGAGCGCGCGGCGGCTATGCCTTCGACGTGGGACGCACGACCCTGGTCGGGTTCGACGTCCTGCCGTGGCAAAGGGAGCTGTTCGACGCCGTCTTGAGGGCGCTGGCCGCCTGCCTTCGGGCGGTCCGTCCGGGCGTGCCTGTAGGGCAGGCAGTCCAGGCGGCCCTGCGGGCCTTTGAGGACCGCGGGTTCGGACCCCACGCCTCCCGGTTTCTGGGGCACGGGATCGGCCTGGAGACCGTGGAGGCCCCTCTCCTGGTACCCGACAGCTCGGAGGTTCTCCGGGAGGGGATGGTGCTGTGCGTGGAGCCGGCGGTCTACCTTCCGGAGCGGGGCGGGGTATGCGTGGAGGAGGTGGTGGTAGTGGTCCCCGACGGCTGCGAGATCCTCACCTCGCAGGTCCCGCGCAGGCTGTGGGAGTGACGGCAGGATCCCTGTGCTCCAAAGTCCTTTGCGCGGACGTTCACTCTTAAGGAGCGTGGGCCAGGCTCGTGGCAAGGAAGTTGCTCGAGCTCCCTGGGGAGGCCTGGTACAGCGGCTGGCTCGTTGATCGCCGGGCGCTCCGGCGCTTGCCTGGAAGCACGGGGGCTTGTGATGGCTGAGTCGCCAGCCATAAGGGTGTTGGGGGTGGACCCGCATCCCATCGTCCAGGCGGGGCTGCGGGCGGTGCTGGAGAGTGCACCGGACGTAGAACTCGTGGGGGTCTGCGGGGACGGGGTGTCTGCCCTCCGGGCGTGCGCGGAGAAACACCCGGACCTCGTGATCCTGGAGGTGAACCTGCCGGGGATGAGCGGGCTGGAGGTGTGCAAGGCTATCAAGCGCGACCACCCGCAGACGGAGATCCTGGTCCTGACCTTGGACGACCGGGACGAGACGGTGTTCGAGGCCATCCGCGCAGGGGCTAACGGGTACGTGCTGAAGGACATTACGCCGGAGAACCTGGTGCGGGCCATCCACTCCATCACCCGGGGCCAGACCATGGTGCACCCTCGCATCGCCCGCCGGGTGCTGGACCGGCTGTCCCTCATGACCCAGGAGTCCGAGGGGGGCCGGCTGTACGGGGACGGACTTACGGAACGGGAGATCGAGATCCTGGTGGAGGTGGCCAAGGGCGCCACCAACAAGGAGATCGCCAGGAAGCTGTTCATCTCGGAAAGCACCGTCAAGAGCCGCCTGCGGAACATCTTCCGCAAGATCTCCGTCCGGGATCGGGCGGAGGCCGCAGCGTATGCCATCCGCAAGGGGTACATGCGCTGAAGTGCCGGGCCCGCGCACGATCGTGTGGCCCGCGACCGCGTGCGCCGCGAAGGCAGGCACCACAGCCCGATGGGCCACCGCGCAGTACCCGGACGCTACCTAAAACCCGGGGCTCAACTCCTGGATCCAGAGCTCGTCCGTGTTGCCTTCCTGCATAGCCTGCCGGATCTCCCCGTCTGTGCGCCGGAGGAGAAGCTTTTCCAGATCCTCCACAGCCTGCAGGTGCTGGTAGACCTCGAAAGCCTCCTGCGAAACCAGGGCGCGCAGCGTGGTTTCCAACTGCAACTTGCAGAGGAAGAAGTGTTCCAGGTGGATCCGGCGGTACAACCACACGTGGTGCCGTAGTAGCCGACGCAGTCTGACCTCGTCCGTGTACCGCAAGTCTCGTCGGTCCAACAACTGCGCTAGCCGCAGGTAGGAGTGGTGGAGGTCCTCCAGCAGGTCCCGAAGGTCCGCCGTGAGCTCCCGGAGCGGTCGCGCGTGTCTTGCAGCCCGCTGCACTGTGCGCAGGAGCCGGGCGTCCATGGACTCTAACTGGTCGGAGACTTCCGAAAGCAGTCGGCCGACGCTGGGGTTGCCCAGGGGGCTGACGCGCGCCACACGTCGCGACCCGTTCATCGCCTACCCTCCGGGACCTCCCCGTGCCCGCTTGGAGCCCGCCGTCGTAGACCTGACCCTGAGTTAGGCCTGCGGGGAAGCCGGTGCCACGGCCGGCGGCACCGGCCGCAACACGGCGAATGAACCCCCTGCCACAAGCGGCCCCACCACGGCGAGGGCTCCAGGTCCCCAGAGCAGCACGGAAAGCCCACCCGCCCCTAGGAGCGCGCACGCGCTGTAGACCCGTAGCGCCACGCTCCGGGGCGAGCACCCGGCCGCCAGCAGGCGGTGGGGCAGGTGGTCCTTGCCGGTGGAGGCCATGATGCTCACGGGATTGCGGACCCCTGCTCGGTACCGACGCCAGTGCACGAGGAGGAAGTCGAACACGGGGAGGCCGAGGACCATCAGGAGGCCTACTAGCTGCCACGGCGTGCGAAGGCTCGTCGCTAGGGCTGCAGCCAGGGCGCCCAGCAGGAACCCGACAACGAGACTGCCGGAGTCGCCGAGGAAGATGCGGGCGGGCGGGAAGTTGTACCGGAGGAACCCCAGGGCCGCTCCCGCGAGGCCCGCGGCCGCCACGGCCACCGCCCACCGCTCCGACAACGCGGCGAACAGGGCCAGCACCGCAGCGCTCACCGCAGCGGCGCCTGAGGCCGTGCCGTCCGCGCAGTCCAGGCAGTTGAAGGCGTTGGCGACCCCCACGATCCAGCCCACGGCCAGCAGGTGGCCCAGGTAGGGCCACGGCAGGCCCGCCCGGAAGTCGCCCAGCCAGACGATGACCACCACGACCGCGGCCTCCACGGCAAGCTTGGCCACGCTCAGGGAGCGCAGGTCGTCCACCACACCGATCAGCGCGAAGGCGGCAGCAGCCCCGAGCAACAGCACGGTGTGCAGGTCGTTGACCGGCCGGGCGAAGGCCAGGGTGGCCACGGCGAAGCTCAGGTACACCCCCACACCTCCCAGCAACGGGGTGGGCCTCTGGTGCAGCTTGCGGGGCGAAGGCAGGTCCAGCACACCCAGGCGCCAGGCCAGCCACTCGCAGAACGGCGTGGCCACTACGGCGAGCAGGAGGGCCAGGAAGAAAGCGGGGACTACCGGGGCCATGCCACACCCACCCGGGGAGCCAGCACGCGCTCGAGGGCGCCCAGGACCTGTTCGATCTCCTCCTCCCGGAGGGACGGGTAAAGCGGGATGGACAGTGCGGTGCGGTGTGCCCGCTCGGTCCGCGGGAAGCCGGACTGGGACAGGTACCGGTGCAGCGGCCAGAACACAGGTGGCTTGCACTCCACGCCGTTCCTGCGCATCTGCTCGGCCGCTCTCGCGGCGTCCTGGACCTGGACCACGTAGCGGTAGTAAATGCTGACGCCGTGCTCCGGTTCGCGGGGAGGGGGCAGGCCGAGCGCCCGCAGGCGGGCGGTGTAACGTTCCGCCAGCGCCCGCCGGGTCTTGAGGAATGCCGGGAGCTTCCGCAGCTGGCACAGGCCCATGGCGGCCTGGAAGTCCGTCATTTTGTAGTTGAAGCGGACGCTGTACCGCTGGTGGCCGTCGTAGTCGCGCATCTCCCGGACGCGGCGGAGTGGGAGCTCGGAGCTGGAGAGGAACATCCCGCCCTCCCCGGTGGTGATGACCTTCGTGGCGTAGAAGGAGCACACCGCGACCGCCCCGAACGACCCTAGCGGCCGGCCGTCCAGGGTAGCCCCGAGCGCCTGGGCGATGTCCTCGATCACGGGCACTCCGAGCGCGCAGATGGACGTCACGTCAGCGGGCGCGCCGAACATGTGGGGCACGATCACCGCCCGCGTCCGCCGGGTGAGCCGGCGGCGGACCTCCTCGGCGGAGAGGTTGTAACCGTCCGGTTCCACGTCCACAAGCCGCGGCGTCGCGCCTGTGCACCGGACAGCCTGCAGCAGCGCCACGCACGTGTAGCTGGGCAGCACGACCTCGTCGCCCGGGCCGACCCCGAGCGCGAGGAGGGCCAGGTGCAGGGCCGCGGTGCCCGAGCTCGTGGCGACGCCGTCCCGTACTCCCACGGTGGCGGCCAGTTCCCGCTCGAACTGCCGGGTCACCGCGCCCTGGGCGATGTGCCCCGAACGCAGGACCTCCGCCACTGCCTGGACGTCGTCCTCGTCCACGGCCGGCCGGGAGTGAGGGACTAGACCGCCATCCGGTGGCATACGAACGCCTCCGCCGCCTCCACGGAGATCTCCGCCCCCCTCAGCCGCGCCAGCCGCTCTGCGTTCTCCAGGCTGCCGTGGTGCGGCGGGGGCCGCAGCTGTGAGACGTGACAAGACAGGGCCCGGAGCTTCACCTCCAGGAATTCCGAGATGTCCACGTAGAAGTTGGGGTGAAAGGGCGCTGGGTTCCAGCACAGCTGTGGCGCGTCGCACGACAGCACCAGCTGCGGGAGGGGCTTGTCCTGAGGGAGGTGAGGCCGGCAGGCCGCGAACCCGGCCTTGAAGAGGGCTTCGTGATCCTGGTTGTAACTGGGGTGAGGGAGGATCACCACCGTCGGCCGCACCCGGTCGATGCTGTACCGGGCCTCCCGCTCCAGCAGGGTCACGAGATCCCGCCGGGCAACAGCATCCAGGCGCATGTGCCGGTGGGTGTCCTCGAAGAGGATCTCGTACCCGTCCACCCCTAGGACCTCCAGGGCCCTGCATAGCTCCTCCGCGCGCTCGGCCCCCCGAACGATTGGGTGCTCGGAGGAATAGTGCCGGAGGTCGCCCACCGACCCCACGATCACAAACACCTCTCCGCCTGAAGCCTTCACCTTGGCAATGGTGCCCCCGCACCCGTAGGCTTCGTCGTCGGGGTGTGGAGCAATCACGAGAACCCGCTGGTCCGCCCAGAACCCGTCCACGTCGTCTCGGCCCATTCTAGGAGATCCCCGCTCAGTGGCTTCTACCCGAATGAACGGTTTGACCTTATCAAGCGGAGGATTGCAGGCGGGGGGATCATCTGATTCCAGGGGTTTCCTCCGTTTGGAGGATTTCCGGGGCTTATGGGGAGAGGGGCAATTGAGATTGAGAGAGCGAACAGTCTTGGGGAGGTCGGGATGCGGAAGAAGGTGGGATCCACGACAGCTTGGGTGGTAGTTGGGACAGCCCTGCTCTCGCTTGCGGGAGCTCTACCCGCCTGGGCGCAAGTAAGGGCCGTGGAGGTCCCTGAGCCCGGAGGGTTTGTCCTCATGGGGACCGCCCTCTTCGGGGCCCTGGCGGCTTTGCGGCTGCTGCGGCGGGCGTAAGCGGGGAGGGGGAGATCGAAGGTAGAGGAGGATCGGTGTTTCGAAAATCAAAGAGGTTGGTGGCCGTCGTGGGCTCGCTGGTGGCAGCCCTGGCGGTTTCGGGGATGGCCCACGCGTTCGTGATCAACCTGGGTGGCCCCAGCGGTTACCGGGCCCGGATCGAGGTGACGCAGGCTGGTCCCAGCGTGCTCCGAATCGTAGTGACGAACCTGACCACGTTTGGGGCTTCGGTCCCGTCCGCGGTGACCGACAGCTGCCTGCCAATTGTCACCTCCACCATCGATGCCGCCTGCCGCCTGCTCACGAGTTTCGGGTGGACACCGAATGCGATTATGCAGAGCATTACCGGCGGGCAGGCGACGATCGCGGGCGGGTCTAGTGGACGGGGCGACGTCTCCCCATTTGACTACGGCTCAGGTACGGACTGGAGCGCGGAGTGGGGTTACGGGAACAATGCCGAGATGGGCCCTGGCACCGGATCGCTGGATTTCATCTCCACGAACACGTCGCACATGACGCCGTTCGCCTCTGGCCCAAACCGGGACGGTCCTCGAGTACTTGACGGCCCCCAGGGGGGACTCCTCAGCCAGGCCTTCACCGGTGCCGGGGGACTCGGATACGTCCAGGATACCCTTGAGTTCCTCACCAACTTCAGCGCGATTCTGACAGATGCCGACCTTCTCGCGCTGCAAAACGCTACCTGGTGGGTAGAGTTCGGGAGCGACGGGTACTTCCTGTGTGCGGGGCCGGATCCCCGCTGCAGAGTTAAGGCCTCCGAGCCTGCCTCCGTGGCCCTGATGGGCACGGCCCTGGCGGGGGTGCTAACTGCGGCCCTGCGCCGCAGGCGTCGGACCTGAAATCCCTAACGGAGGCGGAATCCGCCTCAGCCGACCCGGGAGCACCGGCATTCAGACCACCTGGTCCACAGGATCCCTCCTCCGAACGATCCAGCCCGATCCTGCCTCCGGATGAAGGCGGGTTGAGGCCCTCGGTGCAACCATCCAGTAGGGAGCGCTCTGTGGAAAGGGAGTTATACCGTTCCGGTGCCGTGGCGGGGGTCGCGGGCCTTGTAGCCCTCCTGGGGTGGCTGTACGCCCCAGTCCTCCGAGATATGGCCGCCCAGTGGGCCGTGGACACCACCTACGGGTACGGCTACTACATCCCACCTGTGGCCGCTTACCTCGTCTGGGACCGGCGCCGGGCCCTGAGCACCACCCGGCCGGAGGGGACCTGGCTCGGTCTTCCGGTGCTCCTCGTGGGGCTGGCGGCCCTGGTCTTCGGAAGGGCCGGCGGCGTCGCGCTGGTGGCCCGCGCGTCCCTGATCCCCGTGCTGTTCGGCCTCGTGCTGCTCCTGGGTGGGTGGCGGGTGGCCCGCCTGGCAGCCTTTCCGGTCCTGTTCCTCGCCTTTATGGTCCCGCTCCCGCAAGGCGTCCTACAGCGGCTCACCTGGCCCCTGCAGATCTTCACCGCCGAGTTCAGCACCGAAGTCCTGCGCCTGCTCGGCTATCCCGTGTACGTGGAGGGGATCTACATCGACCTCCCCAACGTGCGGCTGGAGGTGGCGGAAGCCTGCAGCGGGTTCAGGTCGCTCGTGGCCCTGACCGCCACCGGAATCCTCCTCGCCCACCTCACCCAGGAGCGGTGGCGGGAGCGGGTGGTGCTCGTGACCTCCGTGGTGCCCATCGCGGTCCTCGCCAACGCGGTGCGGGTCACCTCCAACATCGCCCTGGGGATCTACGAGGGTACCTACCACACCGTGTCCGGGTGGATGGTGTTCGTAGCGGCCACCGCCATGCTGGTCGGGGTCTCCTCGGCCCTGGGAAGGGGAGTGAGGACCGCGTGAGCCGGGCTAAGTTCCTTGGGGCGCTGGGGACCCTCCTGCTGGCCGCGGTGGTGCTGCAGGCCAGCCTGGGCCACGCAGTGCCCCTGCGTGAGAGTTTCGAGAGGTTTCCCCGCCGCCTCGGCGCCTGGGTCGGGTCGAACGAGGCCCCGGACCCTGAGGCGCTCGCCCGCGCGCGGCCGGACGAGTACCTGAGCCGCCGCTACGGGGATGCAGCCGGCAGGCCCGTGGTGCTTTACGTGGCGTACTTCGCCCGGGAGTCCTCCCGGGCGCAGGTGCAGGCGGTGTGCTGGGGTAGCTGCCAGGTACGGGACGTGAAGCCACACCGGGTGCGGCTGGGCCCGTCGGCCCTGGAAGTAAACCGGGCGTGGGTGGTGCAGGACGGTGAGCCTGCGGTGGTACTGTACTGGTACCAGCTGGGACACACCACCCTGCGGGACCCGTACCGGGCCAAGCTGGACCAGGCTCTGCGGGCGCTGCTGGGGCGCAGGTCCGACGGCGCCCTCGTGCGGGTTTCGGCACCGGTGCGCGGGGAGCCGGAGGAGGCCCTGGCCCGGGCGGAGGGCTTCCTGCGCGCAGCCCTCCCCGAGCTCCTGCGGTACCTACCCGAGTGAGGAGGTAGAGCGTGGTGGCACGTGCATTGCGACTGCGTCCCTCTGGGTCCGGGCGGCTGCGACGCCTAGGGATCCTGGGACTCGTGGCCCTCGCCACGCTGGCGCTCGCCAGCGCAGGTATTGCAGCGTGGCGCAGCCCGCAGGTCCGGCTTGCCCGCAGCTGGAAGCAGGGGGAAACCTTCTTCGCTGCGGAGCGGTACCGGGAGGCCGTCATCGCTTACCGCAACGTCCTGCAGGTGCGGCCCGAGGACGCCCGAGCGCACTACCGGCTGGGCGTCTCCTACCTCCGGCTCGGGGACACCCCCCGTGCCCACGCCTCCCTCAGAAAGAGCCTTGAGCTCAATCCCGAGTTTCTCGACGCGCGCCTCGCCCTCGCCGAGCTGTACCTGGCGGCTGGGGAGCCCGCACGGGCGGCAGAGGAGGCGCGCACGGTGCTCTCCGGCAGGCCCAAGGACGCTAAGGCGAACCTCGTGTTGAGCCAGGCCGTGGGGACTCTGGGGGACCCGGGTCACGCCCTGGAGCTGGCGGAGGCGGCCCTGCGCCTGGACCCCAAGCTAGGCCGGGCGTACGTGTGGAAGGCCACGCTGCTCGTGGCCCGCAAGAAGTTGGACCTGGCGGAGCGCACCCTCCGGGACGGAGTACAGCGTGCACCGGGGGCCCCGGAGCCGCGCGTCTCCCTCGCGGCGCTGCTCGCCGGCACGGGCCGTGCCGGGGAGGCGGAGCAGCTTCTCAAAGAGGCCGCAGAGGCCCTCCCGCGCCGGCCCGAGCCGCTGGTGGCCCTGGGGGACCTGTACGCGTCCCAGCGCAAGCTTCTGGAGGCCATGGACCACTACCGGCGGGCGTGGGATCTCGCCCCACACGCCAACGTGCCCGGGCTCAAGCTGGGGGAGCTGTTGCTGGCCCAGGGGCGGTGGGAGGAGGCCGCAGAGACGGCCCGTAAGGTCCTCCTGGCAAACGCCAACGACCCCCTCGGCCACTACCTCCTGAGCCGGGCCCGGTTGGGGGAGGGGAGGGTCGAAAAGGGGATCGAGGCGCTGCGGACCACCGTGCTGCTCGCCCCGAATCTCGTACAGGCGCGGTTCCTGCTGGCCCAGGCCTACCTCACGCAGGGAAAGCTTGACCGGGCCCGGGAGCAGCTGGAAGAGGTCACTAAGCGGGCTCCCCGGTTCGCGGCTGCCCGGGTGAGCCTGGCAAGCGTGTACGCGGCTCTGGGCAAGCCGGAACGCGGGGAACAGGAGCTTAGAGCCCTCGTAGCCCTCTACCCAAGGAGCGCCGCCGTCTACATCGCCTTGGGCGACTTCTACGCGCGCCGGCAGCGGCTCCCGCTTGCCCTCGGCGCCTACCGCAGGGCGGCGGAGGTGGAGTCCAGGAACGTGGCGGCCCGGATCCGCGCGGGGATCACCTACCGGTTGCTCGGGAACCCGGAGGCGGCCCTGCGGGAGTTCGAGGAAGCCCTCCGCATCCGGCCGGACGCGGCGGACGCCCTCGCGGAGATCGCCCGCGTGCACGTCCAACGCAGGCGGTTCGACCTCGCCCTGGCCCGCGTGCAGGAGGAGATCCGGAAGTACCGCGAGCACGCGAACGCGTACGTGGTGTTGGGGATGATCTACGAGGAGATGGGGGACGCGGTGCGGGCGGAGCAGGCCTACATCCGGGGCACCGTGGCAAACCCCCGGCTTCCCCGGCCCTACCTCATGCTGGGCCGGCTGTACGCGGGCAAGGGGAAACTCGAGCTGGCCGCACGGAAGTACGAGGAGGCCCTGAAGCTGGAGCCCCGCAACGCCGACCTGCACACGCTCATCGGGAGCCTGCACGAGCAGCAGGGGAACGTGGAGCTCGCCCAAAGCTACTACGAGCGGGCCCTGGGGGTGGATCCCCACCACGCGCTGGCGGCCAACAACCTCGCCTACGTCCTCGCCAGCCGGGGGATCCAGCTTGACCGGGCGCTGGAGCTCGCCAGGCTGGCCCGTGAGCGCCTGCCGCAGGATCCCCGCGTGGCGGACACCCTGGGCTGGGTGTACTACAAGCGAGGGCAGTACCGGGAAGCTCTCCCGGTGCTCCAGGAAGCCGCGAGGAGCCTCCTGGACAACCCCACGGTCCGCTACCACCTGGGCATGACCCACTACCGGCTGGCGAACCGCGCGGAGGCCAGGCAGGAGCTGCTGGCCGCCCTGAAGCTGAAGCGGGACTTTCCGGAGTCCGGGGAGGCCCGGCGGGTCCTGGGGGAGCTGGGAGCTGCGGCTCGCTGAGGCTCGCCATAGCGCTGGGAGGGTGGGCTCGGCTAGTTGGCTAGACGGTAGCCCCCCCCGTGAGCTCCCGCACCACCCTGGGCAGGTCGAGCAGCGCATCGGCGAGCAGGTACCCGGCGCAGCCCTTCCCGCCACTCCCGGCGCTTCTCTGAGGAGCTTCAGCAGGTCCTCAAAGTCCTCCACCGTGACGGCATCTTAAGGACACTGGTTACCGCAGGGTTAGCGGATGTGTCAAACGACAGGCAAGCTCACCTCCGCAGGATTCAGCGGCCGGTGAGACGGCTGAGCTCCTTGCGGGCGGCGGCGGCTTCGGAGAAGTCCTTCCGGATCTGCAGAGCCTTGCGGAGGGCCAGGATGGCCTGGTCGCGGTCTCCCTTGCGGCTGTAGGCCACGCCCAGCCGGTAGTAGTACTCGGCCCGGGAGGGATCAGAGGAGGTGGCCTTCCGGAAGGCGGCGATGGCGGCATCAAGCTCCCCGCGCTGGAGGTGCACCATGCCCAGGGTGTCGTGGAAATCAGAGACCTTGGGTGCCAGCGCCACCGCCCGGTTGGCAAGGGAGAGGGCCTCGTCGAGGTTTCGGTGGCTTCTTGCGAGCAGCCAGGCGAGGTTGTTGTAGGCCGGAGCAGAGTTAGGGTTGACGCGGATAGCCTGTCGGTAGGCTCGCTCGGCCTCGGTCTGCCGGCGCTTCAGGTGGTAGGCGGCTCCCAGCTTGAACCAAGCCGCGGCGTTCGTGGGCGCGACCTCGGTGGCCCTGCGGTAGTCGGCAATGGCGGCGTCGGTCCTCCCCTGTGCCAGGTAGGCGTCACCCCTGTCCAGGAGGGCCGGGACGAAGTTCGGCTGCAGGCGCAGGACCTCGGAGAAGGCATGGAGGGCCTGCTTGGGCTTCCGCCAAGCCAGGTAAAGGCGACCGAGAGCTTGGTGGGGCAGGGGATTCAGGCGGTCGAGCCGGGCCGCCTCGAGGAAGCTGGCCTCGGCCTCCTCCAGGCGGCGCAGAGTCCACAGAGCCATGCCGAGCCCGTGGTGGGCGCCCGCGTGGTACGGATTGATCCGGATAGCCTCCCGGTAGGCCTTCACCGCCTCCTCAGGCTTTTTCAGGGCCGTCATGTACAGGTCCGCGAGGTCGATGTGGGCGAGGAACCAGTTGGCGTTAAGCTCGATGGCCCTGCGGAAGGAGGCTTCTGCCTCCCTGTAGCGCTTCCGGCCGAACTCGTACCGGCCCCAGGCCCAGTGGGTGGTCGCGTCGTTCGGGGCAACTTCCAGGGCCTTTCGGAGCCAGCGCTCCGCGCCGTCGGGGTCGTTGCGCAGCCGGGCCACCTCCGCGAGGCCGAGGAGGGGGGCGGAGGCCGTGGGGTCGAGGCGGTGAGCCTCCTGGAAGGCCTGCTCCGCGGCCCGCAGGTCGCTGTCCTGGAGCGCCCTGTATCCGGCCTGCAGGCGGGCTCCGGCCTGCTCGGGCTGAGGGGAAGGGGACACAGTCGCGGTCCTGGCGGCGCAGCCCGCCGCCAGGACCGCGAGGACAACCAGGAGCCCGACCGAACGGAGTTCACGCATCGGCCGGCCGCTTCCGGTGCTAGCAGGGAACGCCGAGCCTGCGACGCTTGTGGAACCGCACGGCCACAAGCCCCACAATCCCCGAGCCCATGAGCGCGAAGGTCGAGGGCTCAGGCACCGAGGGACCCACCGGAACCCCACCGACCCCGGCGAAGGCGAAGATGGCGACCGCGGGGCCACCTCCGATGGGAGGTATGTTGGGGAAGCCGAAGGAGAAGACCTCCGCGCCCACCGTGGCGAGAGCGGCCATGGCCGTAGCCTCGCTGGGTGCCGCGCCGTAGAAGATCTGGAAGGTCCGCTCCTCACCGGCCCCCAGGGCCGGGAAGGCGAAGTCGAAGAGAGCGCCGTGGTCGTCTGGTCCGCACTTGACGAAGTTGGCGTTGGTAGGACAGCCGCCGAAGCCTCCGATGTCACTCAAGGGGTCGGCGGACTGAAACCCGTCATTGCTGGTCCTGAACAGATTGGCTGCCGGCCAGCCCTGGAGGGTCACGAATTCGTCAAACGGTGTAGGTTCCATGTCCCAGTCCATCACCCGGCGGTACCGGAGGTCCGTAGGGCCGCTTCCCAATGAGCCTGCGGTGAGGTTCTTGATCGTGACGTCGGCCCGGTAGAGGTAGGGCGAGCTGCTGGGGGTGTAGCTGTGGGTGACCTCGAGAACCGGACTGCCGGAGGAGGGGTCCACGACGTGCACCACCGAGACCGCGCTGCTCGCGGTGGACGTGAAGCTCAGGAGGCTCACGTTCGCATCTCCAGCGAACCTGTTTCTATAGCCGGAAAGTCCCAGGCTCGCGATCGCCACGCCCCAGCCCTCGCACAGGCATCCGGGGGCGGTGAATTCGAGCCCCTCCGGGGAGTTGGCGAACAGGGCCCGCAGCCCGGTGGCATCGACACTACCAAATGCTCCTCCTATGCTGGGGTAGGGCGGGGTCACCTCCAAGTGGAGCACGTTGAGCTCGCCCGTGTCGTTAACCCCCAGGGCAACGTTGCCGCTGGGGAGGACGATGATGGCGGCCGCCTGAGCCGAACCGGCCACCGCCAGGTTCACGGCCAGCACCGCCGCTGCCACAACCACGAGCCTTTTCATCCGACTCATTTCTTTACGCCTCCTCAGTTTACGCCCCTTTTTTCACGCCCATCACCCCGAACTGCTTAAGCGGCCGCCCCGCCGCAGCCGCCGTCCGCCCACCAGCACCGACCCCAGCCCGATGCCGAACAGCGACAGCATCCCGGGCTCCGCGACCCGCGGCCGCACATCGAAGGTAATGCCAGTGTCACCGCCCCCCGAGTGGTTGACCGACGCAACCAGGGTGAGGGCGAAGGGTGCGGTGGCCGAGGCACTTCCCACCGCGTCCTGGCTATACGACCCGGCCCCGAAGGGCCCGAAGGAGGCCAGCAGCGCCCCGGTTCCGAAGAGCGTGTTGCTGTCATCGAGGTAGGCGGTGGCGAACGGGACCGTGTCTGTAGTTGTGCCACCCACGTGGAGGAAAGCCGGGTAGAACCCGCCCACTAAGGGCCCCGTGTACCCCGTGTGGCTGGCCTGGATCAGCAGGCTTCCAGACCCACCAGAGATGCTGACGTGGGTCAGGCGCAGGATCGCGAAGTCCAGAGTTCCCAGCGTCGGCTCCGTGATGGCGGTGGTGACGGTGACGAAAAACGCACCCACCGGCCCGCTGAACGTGACCACGCCCGCTGCCGGGTTCCCATCGCAGGCATCCCCGTCGTTGCACGTGACGGGGAGCCCAACGTTGGGTGTGAGCCGCACGGAGACCGCGGCCGCCACGAGCGGCAACATAAGCACGAGCAGGCCTGCCAGCAGGAGCCCTCGCTGTGCAGGGCCGAGCCGGCCCAGTGAAAAACGCCTCATGATCCCCTCCCCTTGTCAGGTCCGAGCCGGGCCACCACCCGGACCGGCCAATTCCTGTATAGGCGGGCCGGGTCAAGCTGTCTCCCCCGCAGAAGGAGGATCTTCGCGTATCGGATGGGCACCGGAATGTGCGAACGCATGATCGCTATCGCGGCGCGCCAGACCCTGTGGCGGCCAGCAGCACAGCTAGGGCCCCCGGGCCCTCGTTGAACAGGAGGTCTACGATTGACAGGTCGGGCAGGAATCCCGCCTGGGGGAACTGCTGGCGGTACGTGGGGCAGCTCCAGTTCTGCAAGCGGACCTCGACACCCGCCTCCTCGAACAACCCCACCTCCAGGTGGTTTCTCGCTGCGTAGTCCCCGGTGAGGTAGGCTGTGGCTCCGAGGCCCCGGCAGATGGCCACCAGCCGCTCCGTGCCCCGCCCGGGGACCCCGAGGTCGGAGCTCCTCACGAGGCGGGTACGCACGCCCAGGGCGTCCAGGACCACTCCCAGGAGGTGCAGGTTCAGCTCGCACAGACTCTCCCACTCCCGGGCGTAGACGTCTTCGAAGGCCTCGGCGTAACGGCGGAAGTGCGGTGCCCGGCCGTAGTGCGTCCGCAGCGCGTTCCAGTGCTTCTTCCGCCACGGCTCGCGGTTGCACACCCGGACCTCGCGGATGGTTCTGCCGAACGGGTCCTCCACGGGCACCGTGAGGTACGTCCACCCCTGCGGCGTCTTGACGCGGTTCCGGTTCTGCCACCCGTTTTTCGTGTACTGCACGTCGTCCAGGAGGACGAACAGGTCGCTGCGCGCGACCTTGTCCACGTACCGGAGCCAGGGGAGGTAGTGGGGCTGGTGGGCCGCGACGATCATCCCGCGGAGGCCGCAGGCGCCGGCGGCGCGTGCTTCAGGAAGCCGTTCCGGCGGCACCACGCGATGGTCCGGGCGAGACCTTCCTCCAGTCCTACCCGGGGCGCGTACCCGAGGACCAGACGGGCGCGGGTAAGGTCGGGCACGCGCCGGGGCGTGTCCTCGAACCGCTGGCCGTAGTAGTCCTCGTACGGCACGGACACGATTCGGGAGTGGCTGCCCGCCAGGTCCCGGATGAGCTCGGCGAGCTCGCGGATGGACGCCTCCCCGTCGTTGCCGAGGTTGAACACCTGGCCTTCCGCCTCCGGCACACGGGAGGCCAGCAGGATCCCCTCCACCAGGTCGTCCACGTAGCAGAAACAGCGGGTCTGGGACCCGTCCCCGTGCACCGTGAGGTCCTCACCCCACAGGGCCTGCCGGATGAACCGGGCTACCACGGTGCCGTACCCGTTCTCGTGGATGCGGGGGCCGTACACGTTGAAAAAGCGCAGGATGACCACGGGAAGGCCCTGCGCGGCATAGGCCCACGCGAAGTGCTCGTCAATGGCCTTGGAGCTGCTGTACGACCACCGGGTCACCGTGGTCGGCCCCAGCACCCGGTCGTCCTCCTCCCGCAGGGGTGCCCTGGTGGACTTGCCGTACACCTCGCTGGAGCTCGCGAGCACCACCTTCTTCCAGTGTCGGAACGCAGCCCGGAGCACCGTCTCCGTCCCCTCCACGTTCACCTGGATGGCGTGCAGGGGGTTCTGCACGATGTGCCACACGCCCACGGCGGCCGCCAGGTGGAAGACGACGTCGCAGGATTCCACCAGCCGGTCCACCGCGGCCCCGTTCAGGATGGAGTCGTTGACGAACCGGAAGCGCGGGTTCTCCAGGTGGTGGCGGACGTTGGCCACCCGGCCCGTGGACAGGTTGTCGAGGACCACCACCTCGTCGCCCCGCTCCAGTAGGCGGTCCACCAAGTGGGACCCGATGAACCCCGCCCCGCCGGTGACCAGCGCGCGCATCCACGCCTCCGCGAGTCCTACAAGTAGACGTAACTAGCGTACCCACAGGCCGGCCAGGCCCCTATCCACCTTGCGCAGGATGGGGAGGGATCGGACGGACGATGCGCCGTTGTTCCCGACGCGCTATGCTGGACCAGCCATGGACGCCACCCCCCACCTGGCGCTGGGAGCCGCTCTCGGGATGCGGGTCAGGAATGCGCTCGCCGCTTTCCTCCTGGGTGTTGCGAGCCACGCGGTGCTTGACGCCCTCCCCCACTTCAACTACACGGGTTGGCGGCCGTTCTCCCCGGCCCTGGCCGCGGACGTGGCGTCGGCGACGTGCGCGGCCCTCCTGGTGGCCTGGCTGGCGCCGCGACCCCTGGGAGCACTGGGTGGCGCGGCTGGAGCTGCCTTCCCGGAGGTAGCGCGGCTGGTGACGGGGCAGGCGAAGGACTTCCTGCAGGCAGCGCCTTTCGGGCTCCAGCAGAAGGAGATTCCCCCGCCGGGGGGCTTGTTGACGCAAGCCGCGGTGGTGGCCCTGTCGCTTCTGCTCGCCTGGCGGTGGCGCAGGCGGTTGTAAAAAGTCCCCTGTGGGCTCCTCAGAGCCCCTTGGACCGCAACAGCCGTTCGTACATCGCCTCGATCCTGGCCACCATGCCTTCGATCCCGTAGGCCCCGGCATCGCGCTGGCCCGCTGCTCCCATGCGGCGCGCGGACTCAGGGTGTCGCAGTAGGCGGACCACCGCCTGCGCCAGAGCCCCTGGGTCCGCGGGGGGCACCAGCAGCCCGTTGCGGCCGTGCCGGACCACGTCGCGGAGCCCGCTCACTGCCGCAGCCACCACGGGCTTGCCCGCCGCCATGGCCTCCACCGCGGCCTTGCCCATGCCCTCGTTGATGGAGGGGAGGACCGCGACCTCGAACAGAGGCAGGATCTCGTGCACGTCCCGCCTCAGGCCTAGGAACGCCACGGCTCCGTCCAGTCCCAGCTCGCGGACACGCCGGTCCAACTGCGGCCTCAGCTCGCCGTCCCCCACGAACACCACCACCGCGTCGGGCACGGCCGTGCGGATCGCCTGTACCGCTTCCACCAGGTACTGGACCCCCTTGACCGGGGCCAGGCGGGCCACGCACCCCACAAGCCGTGCGCCTGCGGGCAGGCCGAGTTGCCCGCGCTTGCGCTCCGGGTCAGGCTGCAAGCTCTGGAACCGCGCCGTGTCCACGCCGCTGTGGATGACTTCGAACTGTTCCGGCCGTCCCACGCCGAGCCGCACGTAGTCTTGGCGCTCGGCGTCAGTCAGACACACGATAGTGTCCGTCCACCGGGCTAGGCGGGCCTCTACGAGGCGCAGGGCGACTGAGCCCGTGGCGCCGAGGTAGCCGTGGAAGGCGTGCCCGTGCGGGGTGTGGACCACCACGGGCACCCGGGCCCAACGGGCCGCTACACGCCCCAGGACCCCGGCCTTCGTGGTGTGGGTGTGGACGACCTGGAACGCGCCGTCACGCATGAGCCGGTACAGCTTCCAGAGGGCGACTAGGTCCTTGGCGGGGTGCGGCATCCGGACGAGCTCCGGGATGCGGACGAACGGCACCTCCGGCGGGAGCTCGCCTTCCAGGCTTCCCTCCGGACCCACGCTCGGGCCGCTGACCAAGTGGACGTCGTACCGCCTGCGGTCCAGGTGACGCACGGTCAGAAGGGTGTTCTCCTGAGCGCCGCCCACGACCAAGCGTGTGATAACGTGCAGCACCCGGACCCTGCCGCTCACGGCGACCCCACCAGCGTCCGGTCCCAGATGCGGCGTACGGACTGGGCCCACGCAGCCTCCATGCGTTCTGCCCGAGCCCGGCCGGCTTGCCCCATCCTCCGTCTCAGTTCGGCGTCCAGGAGTAACCTGCGCAGCGCCTGCACCAGGGCCCGGGTGTCGTGGGGATCTACCAGGATGCCGGTGGTGCCGTCCTCCACCGCCTCGGTAACGCCGCCGCTGCGGCCCCCCACCACGGGCTTGCCGCAGGCGCCCGCCTCCAGGAACACCGTCCCGAAGCCCTCGACGCCGTCCCGCGTCGCGACCGCGCGGCTCGGCATGGCAAACACGTCACAGGCCGCGTACAGGGCGGGTAGCTCGTCGTCCGGGACGTAGCCCGTGAACACCACCCGATCCCGGACCCCAAGGGCCGAGGCCAAGTGCCGGAGCTGACGTTCCTCGGGGCCGGTGCCCGCGACCACGTAGCGCAGCGGGCCGACCTCGTCTCCCAGAGCGGCCACCGCACGGATCACTAGGTCGTGGCCCTTGCGCTCCACCAGCCTCCCGACGGTGAGCACCACCCTGCACCCTGTAAGCCCGTACCTCTCCCGCACGGCGGTCGCGTCCACGTCAGGTCGGAAGCGCCGGGTGTCCGCAGCGGGAGGGAGGACCTCCACCGTCCGGAGCCGGATCCCCAGCGACTCGTAGTGCGCCACCGTGAACCGGCTGTTGGCCACCACGAGGCTCGCCCCGTCCAGCACGCGCTGGGCCGCCCGCCGTACGGTACGGCTCCGCATGTACGGGGCCATCTCGCCGCCGTGCAGGTAGAGGACGTAGGGGAGGCCGTGCCGGAACCGGAGCGCGAGACCCACCGGACCCAGGTAGAGGTGCCCCACGTGCAGGAGGCGGATGTCGGAGGAGCTCAGGAGGCGATGCGCGGCGAAAAACATGCGGGCGAGCTGCACAGCCCGGGCCGCGGGGTGAGGCGACGTGGGTGCCAGAACCCGGACGATGGAGTACGGCTGTTGGTGATCGAACAGGCTGTGGTCCCGCAGGCGTGGGGCCAGGACCACCACACGGTCGGACGGGACGCAACTGCAGATGCGCGCGTACAGCCGCGCCTCCCCGCCCACCATGGGGGGGAAGTCATTCGTCAGGAACAGTGCCCGTGCCATCCGCCACGAAGTAGGCACACTTGCCCGAAGGGAGCCGGCGGAACATCGCGCGGGCCGCGCGCACGCGCCAGCCGGGTCCGAGCAGGTCTGCGGTCAGGTCGCGCACTCGGCTGACGTCTGCGTCCGTGTGGCTGTCCACCTCCACGGTTGCCTCCCCGGGCGCTGGGTGCCGCAGCCGGACCCGGCCCAGCAGACGGTCCGGTAGCTGTTCGAACAGCCGGTCCAGGAGAGGGTGCACGAAGCGGGCCTCGCCGTCGGCGACCAGCAGGTCCCAGCCACGGCCCAACACCTGTAGCTCCGGCAGGGCGCGGCCGCAGGGGCAGGTGGGCTCGCGGACCAGCCCCACGTCGCCGATGCGGTACCGGAGCAACGGGAACAGCCGGTTGTGGAGCTGGGTGACGAGAATCCAGCCGCCTGCTGGCAGTCGCGGGTCTTCCGCCACCTCCACGTACACGTTCTCGGCCATGAGGTGCGGCGTCCCCGCGGGACAAGTGAAGGCCACGCAGCCCACCTCCCCGCTGCCGTACTCCACGGCCACCGGGCAGCCGAACGCCTCCTCGACCTCACGCCGCTGGAAGCTGTAGACCGGCTCACCGGTAAACACGACTACCTTCAGACCGGAGGGGGCTGCCGCGCGGCCCTCCAGGACCGCCCGCGCGAGGCGCTGGGCGGCGGAGGGGTACGCGTACAGGTAGGCGGGCTCGAGCGTGCGGAGCCGCTCCACGACGCGCGTTGCTCGGCCGTCGAAGCCCGGCTCCACTGGGATGCGGATCCAGTTCATCACCCAGTCCTTGACACGGCTGGCAACTCCCACCAGACCGCCAGGCCTCGGGCCCAGGAGGACGGCCCCGCGCTGCGTGAAGTCCGTGCCCGACCACCGGAGCCCCAGCCACGTCCCCGCCAAGTACCAGGCGTACGCCTCAGCGTCCACGGGGATCCGCACCCCCGTTCCACTCGAACCGCCCGAGCTACGGCTGGCCCATCCACCCCCACACCGGATCGCGGCGGCGTGGAACAGGACCTCCTCGCGGGTCAGGAAAGGCACCCTGGCGTAGGCGCCGAGGTCCAACTCCTCCGGCAGCCCCGCCAGCCGCTCCCGGTAGAACCGACTGCGGGCGCGGGCGTGTGCGACGATGGCCGCGAGTTTTTCCCTCTGGCGGTCAGCCACGATCCAGCCGGGGTACCACTGGCCGGTCCAGTGTGCGAACCGCGCCCGGTCCAGCTCCCGGCCCAGGTAACGTTGGCCAGCCCGGCGGAGGGCATCGGCGGCCGCGTTCACAGGGAGTCCTCCCGCAGCGTGAGGGTCCCCCATACGTAGCCCGCAGCGTAGGTGACGAGGGTTCCCAGGTAAATCCACCGCAGGGTCAGAAAGGAGACGACCAAGTTGCGGGCGTAGCGGAGGGCGCGGCGCGGCAGGGAAGTGCGCCCCGCGACAGGCTCCGCGTGCGAGGTGGCTTGCTCGATGACGAACTCGGGGTAGAACTTACGCACGTAGGCCGCCCCCACGCCGTTACGGAAGTACTGGCGGAGGATCCCTCCGAGGGTGGGAGGGAGGAGGTGGTGGATCCACGCGTTGGGGATCACCACGACCCGGTAGCCCGCCGCGCGCACCTCCCGCCGGAGGTACGGGTCCAGGCCTCTCGGAATCCACTCGTGCTCTCCGCCCACCCGGTAGAAGAGGTCCCTGCGGATGGCAAGACAAGGGTGCTCTGCAAGGTCGCTGTCGGTGGTGCGGTCCACGAGGGGCGAGGACCGGCGCGGCAGCTCCCGCATCGCCCGCCGGACCACCCAGGACGCATCCGGGGGCGGAAGGTTGGAAACCCCAACGATCCCGATGGTGGGGTCCTGCGCAAAGGCCCGGAGGATCCGCTCCAACAGTTCCGGGTGACCGATGCGGGTGTCGTCATCCATAGTCACCAGGATCTCGGCCCGGGCCAGGGCGGCGCCGGTGTTGATGGCCCGACCCTGCCTGCGGTCACCCTGCACCAGGAGTACCTCGAACCGCTGCTCGGTCTGCTCTTCGAGCTGCCGGAGGAGCTGGGCCAGTAGCCCGCTGCGGCGTTCGCTGGCCGTTGGGATGATGATGGAGAGGCGTGGGTCTTCGCCTTCGCGGCCGAGCAGGAAACGCACGCGCGGGGGAGAGCCGTGCCTGAAGTAGCGCACGAAGGACTTCCGGCGCTCCAGGGCGAGGGTAGCTAGGTCAGGGGCAGGGGGCAGCTCGGTCATGTGGCCCGGTAGACAACCCGGGTGATGGTGGCTTCCGTGGTCTTCCAGGTCCAGCTCCCGTGCATCCGGTAGTTCCATCCCACCGCCACCACGATTCCCAAGAGGTTGCTCAGTAGGTAAGGTAGCCCCGCGGCGGTGAGCACGAGGTACAGCGAGTATTGGAGGGCACTCCCCACGCCCGTCACAGCCCAGTATCGGAGGTAGCGGCGCAGCTTGGTACGCCGATTCTGGGACCGGCGGTCCCGCCAGGTAAACGCGTCGTTGCACAGGAAGTTCCAGGTGACGGCCGCTGCGATGGCGAGGGCCCCCGCGGGCCGGTAGTGCATGCCGAGCCGCACCAGTCCCCACAGGGCGGCGGTGTTCACCGCGATGCCGCTGGAGCCCACGAGCCCGAACCGCACGAACCGCAGGTCCTCAGGGTTTGCGGGAAGCAGCCGCAGGAGGTGCCGCAGGTACTCCAGGTTCTGTCGCAGGGTCAGCTTGCTGCGGCCCGCGGCTCGCGCTTCGAACACGTACGGGACCTCCGCCACCTTGTGGAAGTGGCCGCGCACGAGGAGTTCGAGCAGGATCTTGTAGCCCACGGGCCGCAGCTCCACCCCTTCCACCACGGACCGGCGGAACGCAAAGAAACCCGACATGGGGTCCGAGACGACCCTTGCCCGCCGCAGCAGCAGCTGGGCCAGCCGGGTGGCCACCCGGCTCATGAGTCGTCGGAACCAATCCAGGCCCTGGTACGAGCCCCCGGGCAGATAGCGGCTGCCGACCACCAGGTCCGCGCCCGTCTGCTCCATGGCGTCCAGCAGGTCCGGGATCCGTTCGGGAGGGTGCTGGAGGTCTGCGTCCAACACGCACAGCACCTCCCCCCGAGCCGCACCGATCCCCTCCACCACCGCGGCGGCAAGCCCGCGCTGCCCCGTGCGGTGGAGCAGACGGATCCGGGGGTCCTCCCGGGCGAGCGCCGCGATCAGCGCGTCAGTACCGTCGGTGCTGTCGTCCACGAACACGAGTTCGTACGGAACCGTCCCCAGGGCCCGGCGTACCCGCTCCACCAGGGCCGGTACCGCCTCCCGCTCGTTGTAGGTCGGGATGATGACCGACAACAGCACCGAGTCCATCATGGGCCGCTCACGCCGTGCTCGTCCTGCTCCAAACGAACGAATCCCTCCGATCGGACTACCGAGGCCCTCTGCCGCGGCGGCCGGCGAACCGGAGCACAAGCCGGGGCGCCAGCGCCACGGCCCGGGCCTCCGCGGCACACAGCGGGTCCCAGGGCCGCAGCCGCAGGCTCATCAACGCGCAGCGCCGGGCCTCCTCCACCTCCCCGGTACCGAGCATCTCCCGCGCCAGGGCCCGGAACCGACGGTGGAGGGAGGCAGCCCGCCCGGCGGCGGCCCTGCGTACGTGTGGGGGGAGCCCGGGGTCCCGCGCCAGGCGGCGCAGGGCTTGCAGGAGGTGCTCTGTGGACTCCCGACGTCGGGTGTTGGAGAGCGAACCCGGCGTGTTCAATAGACGGCCAGCGCCTCGGGGTTGCGCCGGAACGGGAGACCCGCCCGCGAGCTTCAGCAGGAGGCTCACGTCCGGTCCCCAACCGCAGCCCCTCCGGAAAGAGACCGACCCGCAGCAGGGCTTCCCTAGGAACCAGGACACCGTCCATGGGATGGGGAAGCCCCGGACGATGGAGAGCACGGGGTCCGAGTCGTCAAAGGGAACTGTCCCGTCCTGCATCCGCCGGTTCCCGACCCACGCGTCGCAGAACACGAGGAGTTCCCTTCCTCTGGCCCCATAGGTCCGTGGCTGAGCTTCAAGGCATCCGGGAAGCAAGGTACCGTCCGGCTATTGCCGTCTCGGCGAGCTGTCAGGACATCCGCTCGACGGCCCTGTAACGTCCCGTTGGGCCGGGCAGTGCGTATACCGCATAAGAACGGCGTTTCCGAAAAATACCGTGGATGGTTTTCCGAATGCCTCAGACAAGAGCGCCCTAAGGTATGGCGTGCGTCGCGACGCGTTATCGTAAACAAGCCATACTTGCCTCTTGCCGTTTATCGCTTGCGCAATGGCGGTTAACTGTACGCGGTCGCTGTACGGCGTAACGGTTCCCGGTATCTGATAGCGTTTCATGTAATATCTGAGCGCGTAGGCCGCCCAAGGCGGATGTGCGATATAGTAGTCACCATCCAAGGCATTATGAGACAAAAAACGCGTGAGTTTATCAAAATCCGAAATGTACGGCCACTGGCGGCGGAGAAAACCAAATGACCACACGTTGAGAATGAGTATGCCGCCAGTCGTGGTAGCAAGAAGCGGTCTTCCCATGTGGATCGCTCCGGCTGCAAGGACTGCGGAGAGATTGGGCACGACCGGAAGCAATACGCGGTGCGAACGCATAAGAGGCTCACTGCGCACGGATATGCTAGCAGCCAGAAGCACTGGGAGAACAGTACCCAGAAGAAGGGGGCGCGCGTGCGGCGCGGCCACAAGACAGCGGGCGCCGAGAAGGAATGCGACGGCGGCACAGAAAACGGGTATCAGTTTAAAGGGCGCGGTGTTCTGTGGTAGCGGGCCAAGGAGAAGCAAGTGCGTTGTCCACAGGGCGGCGGCCCAGTCGGGCCATGTAACACGCACAGTCTCACGGTGGGCCTGTAGTGAGAGGAAACTCAGCCAGGGCACGAAGAGAAGGAAAGGGATCATTTGGGGAAGAACGCGTCGGCAGAGGTTAGAAGGGACTGAGGAGGACCGATACAGAAGAGCGGAGAAAGCGTAGGCCCCCAGCAAAAGAGCGAAGGCGTACATAGTATATAGCCCGGCTGCAGACGCCAGAATATATGCAAGCCAATGGCGCATGCGGTTCGTTTGAAGAGATGCGGAGAGAAAGTGAAGTGAAACAAGCCCGAGGAGGGTGGCGAGGGAAAACATACGAGCTTCGTGGGACCAGCGAATAAGCAAGGGTGAAAATGCGAGGAGATATGTGGCGAGAAGTGCCGGGCGCCGGGTAATGATGGGGGAGAGGACGGGGTAAGCCAGGGCGACGGTGAGGAAACCGAACAGCGCGCCGGGGAGACGAAGGAAGAGTTCAGTTGGGGGAGTACTGAGGCGAGTCCAGAGCCAGAGGAGCAGGTAATAGAGGGGAGGATGAGAATCGGTGTGGGCGAGGAACTGCAGCATGGAGCGCAGGGGCAGTTGGACAGCGTAGAGCTCGTAGGCCTCGTCGACGGAGAAGGCCCAATCGTGGAGAAAGCCGAAGCGAAGAAGAAAAGCGAAAGAGACGGGAAGAAGAGGAGACAGGAGGAGTCGTGTCATGACGTCACCTCCGGGTGTCGATCGGTTGCGACCGGTGGGCTAGTGTGAAGAGAAGGATGCGGGTGCCGGCGGGGAACGAGAACTGGGAGGGGGAGCGAGCGACGGAATCAAGCAGGCGGACGACGCGACCGTGGGGGTCGACGGCCTCGGGCTGGCGCAGGACGAGCCAGACCCGGGAGCTGTGCGCGACTAGGTCACGTACCCGTCCGAGGTCCTGCCGGCCGTAGTACCGCACGATGCGCACCGGCTTCGCGCGAGGCCCGAAGTAGAAATCGAAGGGGCGCGCCCAGTGCCCACTCACCACCACGATCCCGTCCCCCTCGCGGATGCGCTCCGCCACGTAGGCCGCTACCGCGCGCCACGGACCCCAGAGGGGCCTTGGCCCGAGGTACACACGGGGCAGCGCCGCGAGATTCAGCACCACCAGTAGACCGAGCAGGCCCCAGCCGAGAGGACGCGGCCTGAGTCGGGTACCTGCCGCGGCCAGAAGGACCAGGTACCCCACCGAGGCTACGAGCAGGGTCCGAGGGATGAGGACGTGCGTGCCCACCGCGATGGTCTGGAGCCGCAGCCCTACGAGCGCGGCGAGGCCGAGGGCTCCGAGGCTCGTACACATAAGGACGACGGCGGACGCGGGCCGTTCGCGGAGAGTCCGGGCACCGGAGAGCGCGGCAGCGAAGGACACGAGGAGGACCGCCGCTTTCAAGACCGGCTGTCCCGGCGGGAGGAAGTCGCTGGTGAAGGCCACGAGGGCGTACGCCACCTGCTGTATGGGAATCAGGATGCCGTCTGCAGCCTGCGGTGGAGCTGTGCGACGGAGGTGCTGCCAGAGGACGTGGGACCACGGCAAAAAGGTTAAGAGTGCGATGCCCGCAGAAGCCATCCAGGAGCGTACGGGCAGGGGCCCACGAGTAGCCCACAGCCACGCCACCGCCAGCGTCTCGCCCGCTACGAGCAAGTAGGCGCCGTAGTGGGTGTACAAGGCCAGGGCGAGAAACCCCGCGTGGAGGACCCAGTCCCCTGTTCTTCCCGTGCGCAGGCCCCGTACAAAGAACAGGAGCGCCCCGCTCGCCAGGAGCAGCAGCAGGGCGTACATGCGGAGGTCCTGGGCGTGGAAGATGTGGAGGGGAGAGAGGGCAGCGAGCAAACCCGCCACGAACCCTGTCCGGGCATCTGCGAGTTCCGTCCCGAGCCGGGAAATCACCCAGACCGCGAGGCTCCCGAACACCACGGACGGGAACCGCAACCAGAACTCGTCCGAGCCTGCTACCGTCTGCCAGAGGTGCAGGAAGAGGTAGTACAGGGGTGGGTGGAAGTCGTCCCGGGCCACGAACGCCACGAGGTCCGCAAGGGGCCGGGCGGCCACGAGGGCGCTGTAAGCCTCGTCCAGGCCGATGTCCCACGCCCCGACCCGAACGAGTCGCAGGCCCGCCGCCAGCGCCACCAGCCCGACGGTCCAGGGAACCCGCCTCACCCCGCGCCCTCCGCTTCCGGCACGCTTTCCGACCTGGAGAGCCAGCGTCCGGCCCGATCCAAGGCCTGGACGATCCGGGCGTAGGTGGCGAAAAACCGGTCCGGGTGACCGTAGGGGTCTGCGATCACGGCGTCTCCGTCCTCCAGCGCCAGCCCCAGAAGGAACGCCTTGCCGGCGTACCGGGAGTGCTCATGCCGGATCCGCTCGAGGTCCGCGAGATCGAAGACCAAGACCACGTCCGCCTCTTCCAGCTGCTCCGGAGAGAGGCGCATCGCGCGGTGGCTCCGGAGGTCCACACCGAAGGCCGCGGCCGCGGCTATGGCCTCTGGAGGGGACGCAGTTCCTGGCTTTGCTCGAGCGCCCGCGGACCCCACCCGCACCGAGGCCGGGAACGTCCTGGCCGCGTACGCCTCCGCGAAGGGACTGCGGCAGATGTTGCCCCGGCACACGAAGAGGACCGTGCGGGCCTGGGCGAGCCTTGAGCGCAGCCGCCCTACCTGCGTCCGGCGCACGGGCCCGAGCTGCAAAAACATCCGCCGCAGGCGGGACCGGACCCGTGCGGACCCGGACCGGACTATGTGCAGGAGCTCCGCCCATCCGGGTCCCGGATCGTCCCGGGTGAAGGTGTCGCTCCGCTCTACGAGCCGCAGGACGTGGGTGGCTTCGGCGAGCACCTCCCACGGCCTGGGGGCAAACTCCGGCAGGGATCGGGTCGAGGACAGGTACTCACGCAGCCACACCAGGTCCAGGGTGAGGTTGCGGCAGTAAAGCCCTACCCGGTACTGCTTCGGGAAACTGCGCTCCCCGTGCACGAGCAAGCGGTAGAGGTAGTAGGGGAAGTCTGCGCCGCTCGCGACCGCCAGGGGCAGGGATCCCCAGAACCGACCGTTGATCTCGAGGAAGACCCACTCCCGCGTGCGGGGGTTGCGCCGGAACTCCACCATGGCCACGCCCCTGTAACCCAGGGCCGCCATGAGCCTCCGGGACGCTTCCAGGAGCTCGGGATCGAGGGGCACGCTCCGCCGGTAGGAGCTACCGCCACCCCGCAGGGGCTCGTGCACCCGCTCGTGCTGGAAGGCCACCAGCACCTCCCCCCGATCGGCCAGCACCTCGACGCCCACCCCGATCCCGGAGAAAAACTCCTGCACCAGGACCGGTTCCCCCACCCCGGTCTGTGCCAGGAACGCCCGGAGGGAAGCGAGATCCAGGAAGGTCCGAACCCCGCGGCGGTTCGTGAGGTCGGGATACGCGAAGGTGGTGCGGGGCTTGAGGACCAGGGGAGCCCGGAGGTGCAGGACCTCCAGGTCCTCCGCGCGCTCCAACACGCGGCCGCGCGGCACCCGCAGCCCGAGCGCTTGCGCGAGCTCGTAGCTGCGAATCTTGTCGAAGGCCACCGCGAGTGCCCGCTCTTCCGGGATCGCCACCCGTACGACGGCTTCGAACTCCGACCGGTACGCCCGGACGGGTAGGAGCGTGGGGTCCTCGCAGGGGATCAGCAGGTCGAACCCCTCGCGTTCAAGCAGCCCCAGGAGCGCTTCCTTCCACGCGAGGTCGTCCGGCGAAAAGGGCGGGAGGTCATGTACGGTCCGTAGGTAGCGGGAGCGGCAGGCCGGGGAATCCGGGCTGCACCACCCGGCGTGCACCTCCAGGCCCCTCCGTCCGAGAGACCGCACCACCGCGAGGAACGCCCGCGGATCGCCTCCGAGCACCAGCACCTTGCCGCTCACGGGATGAGCCCTCCCGCGAATGGGTAAGCACGCGCCCGGTACGCGTCGTAAAACTCCGACAGAGTGGCAGGTGTGCAGGTCCTGGCGGCGAGCTCGAACAGCGCTTCCAGATTCGCGTACAGGCGCTCGATGTGATCCCGGGTCGGGAAGAGCGGGCTTCCAGCTGGCATAAGCTCGGAGGAGTGTACCATGAACTCCAGGTGCGTACGGCCTAGTTCCGCCGCCTGACGCACGATCCGGAGCATGTGTGGAAGATTACGACGGTCCGGCCTCAACCAGTACACCGCGGGCAAAAACCGGTGCACCGCGCGGCGCAGCAGCGGCACGGATCGCACCCGTTCCCGCAGGTTGCCGAGGGAGCGCCAGCCGGAGGGGACGATGGTCACCGGCACCTCGAGGAGCGTCGACCTGCCGGGCCGGGAGATGTCCAGGGAGTCCACGAAGTAGGGGTCTTCAGGGAAGTTCCGGTAATCGGGGCCTCCGGGTCCGCCCGGGGCACCGAGGTGGCCCCGCCACGAGACGTGCGGGGTGACAGAGCAGTCCACGAGGTAGCCGTGTCGCAGCAGGAGTCGCGCGTAGGTCTCACTGAAGCCCCAGCGGCCCGCTCGGTGGCTTCGCATCTTCACCCCGAAGGTGTCTTCCAGAAGTTCCGTGAGCACCCGGATCTTCTCTGCCATGACGGGCTCGGGGTACTCGATGAGGTAGGGCTGGTGGTAGAGATCGTCGTGGGTGAGAGGCACGAGCGGCGGCGTGTTCCACGCGTGAGGGTGTGTCCCGATCTCCCCGGTGCCGCGTCCTAACAGGTCCAGTCCAAACTCCCGGAATGTCGGCGAGCAGGCCATCTCGTACGTCGCGAGGTAGGTGGGCCGCAGGCCGTAGCGCTCGCACAGCTCCTGGAAGCGGGGCAGGAATTCAGCGTTGCGGGTCGTGATCTCCCGCGGGCGGGCCCAGAGGTTGTCACCCTCCGTGTCCACGGTGATGAGGAATACTGGCCTCACGCGACATCCCTCCGGTCGGCTGGAACGAGACATCGCCACAGGGCCACGAACCGGTCCGCGATGCGGGAGACGAGGTAATCTGAGGCCTTCCGCACGTTGCGCTCCCCGAACGACCTGCACAGCCACGGATCACGCAGAAGGGCGGTGATGCGGGCGGCCAAGGCGGCCTCGTCTCCGGGCGGCACCAGAAATCCGTTTTCTCCGTCCTCCACCAGGTACGGGATCCCCATGACGTTCGTAGCTACCACGGGAAGCCCGCAGCTCATGGCCTCCAGGAGGACGATCCCGAAGGACTCGACGAGGCTGGGGAGCACGAAGACGTCGCTGGCCCGCATGAACCGGATGACGTCGTCGTGAGGCCTGAGGCCCGCGAACCACACCCGCCCGTCGAGTCGCAGGCTGCGAGCAACGGCTTGCAGCCTGGGCCGCTCTTCGCCTTCCCCCACCAGCACGAGCCGTGCTCGAGGGAACCGCTCCAGGACAAGCGGAAAGGCCCGGAGGAGGTACTCGGGGCCCTTGATGCGCAGCAACCGCCCCACGTAGAGGACCACGGGGTCCCCCTCCGGAAGACCGAGGCTCCGGCGGGCCTCCTCCCGCGTCAGCCTGTGGGTGTCTTGGAGCCGCAGGCTGTGCGGGATGACTTCCACCGGTCGGCTCACCAGCTGCAGGGCGCGCTGGCGCAGGTCCTCGGTGACCGCCACGACTGCGGTGCTGTGCCGCAGGGTCCAGCGAATGTAGGTGCGATGCGCCCAGGGGCCCGATTCGTACAGGTCCAGCCCCTGGATGTAGGTGACGGAGGGAATCCCGAGGAGTTTCCCCGCAGAGGCCACCAGGGCGCCGCAGGAGAGGGACTGCCCCTGCACCACGTCCGGCCGGATCCTGCGGGCGATTCGCAGGAGCATTACAGCCCGCTGGGCCATGCGAGTGGCGAAAACCGGCAAAGGCTTTAGTCGGATCACCTCCAGGCCTGAGATGGCCTCATACGCGGGCGATCGGGCTCTCGTGTTCACCACCACCGTGACCCGCACGCCGCGCAGCGCGAGCTCCTCCGCGAGGAACGCGGTGGCCATGGCGGTCCCGGCGGTCTTCTCGGGCGGGTACTCGTTGGTGAGGAGGAGGACCTTCATGAGCCAGCGCCCCGGGTGAGTGTGGGGATGGTGGGGCGGCCGAGGATGCACGCCAGGGCCTGCCGCAACCAGGTGCGGAGCGGGACGTCGCCGGGCACGGGCCGGAGAAGGTCCCGCAGGCCGTAATAAACGGTCTTGGGCAGGAGCCCGACGAGAGCCACGGCTACGTAGATGGGAAGCCACCGGCGGCCCACGTGCTTCGTAAACAGGTATCGCCGGCTCTGCAGGGAGATGAGGGAGGCACGCTTGGTGCGCCTGGCGTTCACGCCGTAGGCGGCCACTACACGGATCTGGGGCGCGTACAGCACCTTCCAGCCCTGCTGGCGGAACCGCCAGCACCAGTCGAAGTCCTCCCCGTAGAAGAAGATGTTCTCGTCCAGCAGTCCCACTTGCCGGATGGCCTCTGTCCGGACCAGCATCACCCCGCCGCCCACGAAGGGGATCTCCACGAGCTCCTCGTTCTCGTGCGGCGCGCGCTCGCCCCACCCCACCGTGCGCTTGACCCACCGGGCCAGCTCCTGCAACGACCACTCCGCCACCACGAAGTGCGCCAGCCCGAGCGCGGAGGGACCCGGCACGTGGTGGGTGTACAGGGGTTCGCCCCGGTCGTCTACCTTCATGGGCGCCACCACTGCGGCCTGCGGGTTCGCCCGGGCCACGCGCACGAGGGCCTCAATCTGCTCCGGGGTCGCCACCACGTCGTCGTCTGCCACGAGCACGAACTCGCCCGTAGCTACCCGCAGCCCCACGTTCTTGCCCCGGGCGATCCCTAGGTTTCGACCGGTTTCCAGGAGGCGCACCTCAGGGAACTCGGACCGGACCATCTCAGGACTTCCGTCGGTGGACCCGTTGTCCACCACGATGGTCTCCAGTCGCAGGCGGCCCGGCTCCCGTAAGGCCAGCAGACCCTTGCGCAGCCGCTCCCGCTTGTTCCAGTTGAGGAACACTACAGAGCAATCACAGGCGGGCGTCTGAGGGCAGTCTGTCGCGGGATCCTCGTGCATGTGGATCATGGCTTTCCCTCACCTCCCCGCGACCGCGAAAGACAAAAGCCGCCGGTAAAACATCCGCCGCTCCTCCGTGCTGCGGCTCGGCTGGAGCCGGTGACGTACTTCCCAAGCCGCGAGCCGGGGCAGCGCGCCTACCAGGAGCAGCGCCCGGAAGAGGATCACGCCCCACAGTCCGTGGTGCTTGCGGACGTACCGCTCCTGCACCTGAGGGCCTCCGGCGAAACGGGGGTCCAGCGGACCTTGCCGGCTCCCTTTCCCGTAGTGCACCACCTCCGCGCGAGCGAGGGACAGGAAGCGGTACCCCGCACGCGCAGCGCGGTAGCACCAGTCCGTGTCTGCTCCGTAGAAGAATGCTTCATCCAGTAACCCCACCCGTTGGAACGCACGCTGCGGGACCATCAGGGCCGCGGAGCTTACCCACTCCACCTCCCGGTCCGCCCGGTGGTCCCAGCTCCGGTAGTCGTCCAGGATTCCCCACCGTCCCAGCCCCATGGCGTGGATGAATAGGGCCTTGAGGGGGAAGCGCCAGCAGGACTGCTGCAAGCTCCCGTCGGGGTTGAGGAGCTTGGGGGCAACCCCTCCCAGATCCTCGCGGGCGTCCAGCCTGTGGCACATCTCCCGCAGAGCACCGGGCCGCACGACCGTGTCGGAGTTGAGCAGAAGGATGTTCCGGCCGCGGCTTTCTCGGATCCCCTGGTTGCTGGCCGCGGAGTACCCGAGGTTCGCCGCGTTGCACAACAGCCGGACCTCCGGGAAGTGCCCGCTCACCCACTCCGGGCTCCCGTCCGTGGAGGCATTGTCCACCACGATCACCTCCACCCGCAGGCCGCTTCCCTTCGCGTCCTCCAGCACGGAGACGAGGCAGTCGTGCAGGAGCTCGCGGGTGTTGTGGCTGGCGATGACCACGGAGACGTCCACGCTAGACATGACGAACCCCCCCACAGTCCTCGTAGACGCCCAGGAGTTCGTCCACGTGCTCCCGGATGGACGGCGGGATCCTCGTGTTGGCGGACATCCGGGCAACCAGGGCGGGCTCCTCCACCACACGCAGGAGCTGCCGGTGCAGGGCGGCTACGTCGCCAGGTGAGAAGAGCAAGCCGTTGTGCCCGTGCTTCACCCACTCGGGGATGGCGCCGGCGGCCGATGCGATCACCGGGATCCCGGCTGCCTGCGGCTCGAGGGCGGTGAGACCTACGGTCTCCTGGAAGAGCGTGGGTACAACCACCACATCCACCTCCTCGAGCACCCGAGGGAGGTCTTCCCGGGTGTACGGGCCCCGAAACTCCAGAGGGCGGTCCCCCGCGAGCTGCTGGAGCTGGTTGCGGGCTTCCGCGCTCCCCGGGCCAAAGAAAAGGAACCGCGCCTGATCCGGCCGTATCTCCCGGGCTGCCCGTGCTACGAAGTGCGCTCCCTTGAGCGGGGAGAGTCGGCCCAGGTAGCCGAACTGCACGGGGCGGGACGCGGTGCGCACACGCCAGTGCACCCGCTCGGGCAACTGCAGCCCGAGGGGCAGGACCCGGATCCGCTCCTCGGGGATGCCGTGCCGCGCGTAGGTCTCGCGCACGAACCGGGAGACCGCGAGCAGCCGGTCTGCACACAGCAGGTCCTCCACGAGCCGCCTCGTGCGCTCCCCGTAGACCTGGGCGCTTCTGGGATGCGTCAGGGAATCGGACCGGACGGACATCTCCCACGGGCTGCGGGAAGTGGTCCGTAGATACAAAGCGCCCGCGCCTTCCAAGGCGGAGCGGACGGATCCTGGGGGAAGCACCGCGAGAACTCTCCGGTACAGCGTGCGCCTCCAGCTGTCCTTTCGGGCGCAGAACCGGGTGCAGTTCGACCCTCCGTCTGGCCCTTCACAGGCGGTTCCGTCGGGCCGGACAAGCGAGACCCGGACGCACAGGGGCCAGAAGTCGTGCAGGGTGACCACCACCGGGGAGCCAAGGCGTTTCGCCACCGGGATCACGGAACCCGTAAGGCCCTGGAGGGCGTGCACGTGCACCACGTCGGGACGGGTCTCCCGCAGGAGCGCCGCGAACAGTTTGTCCACGCGGGGATTCGAGCAGTCCTGGAGGGGCCGGTCCAGGGAGAGGGCCGGAGGGGCGGGGGAGTTCACAAGGGCCGCGAAGCGGACTCCATCTTCGGACCAGCGTCGCAGCCTCAACCTCGGGATCCAGCTGCGCTCGGTGCTATAGAGGTGGATCACGTCAAGGCCTCGGCTCCGGAGTTCCTGCAGGAGGTCCCGGCAGTAAGCTGCCACGCCGCTGCGGCCGCGGAAGGGATGGTCGTGGGTCACAAAGAGGACCCTCATGGACCCTCGAAGAACAACTCGTAGGGACCCAGAAAGCCCCCGAGGAACGCTTTTCCCCAGGCCCCGAGGGCCTCGAACTGCACGACCTGGGACCGGTAGGCGCCGAGCGCCCGCTGCTTGGCTTCTAGGAACTCCGCCACCTGAATCCGCACCGCCCGCCGCAACTCGCGAAGTTGCGCCAGAGCCGCCCACCGCGCTCGTCCTCGCAGCCTCATCCAGATCCAAGGGCCGTACCAGACGGGGTACTCGTACAGACGTGCTCGAGGTCGGAGACAGGTGCAGGCGATATGGTAGGCCGCCACGTGGTCTCGGTGGTACTCCCGGCCGTACGGGGCGAAGATCTCCTCGATTCCCAGCTCTTCCACGAGAGCCCGGATTCGCTCCGTCGCGGCCTCCAGGTGATCCCCGAGCCTGCCGTCCGGAAATCTCAGGAAGATGAGGTGGTCCTCCGGGACACCCAGGGCGGATGCGGCTACCCGAGCCTCCCGCTCCCGCAACGCCGCGGCTGCCTCCGGGGCACCGGGGACCCCGTCGCGGCCGTCGGTGAGGTAGGCGATCCACACGGGAGTCCGGGTCCGCACCTTACGGGCGATGATGCCGCCGCAACCCAGTACCTCGTCGTCCGGATGGGGGGCAAGGAACAAAGCGGGCCGCCCCTCGAGTTCCCTGGTGACGTCCCGCGCGAGGCTCGCCAGCAGGTGGCGGATCACGGCACCGTCCCGTTCCGTAGCCTCCCGACCACGTAGCCCACGGCCTTCCACGCTCCAAGGTCGTGTCGGAACGCCCGCCACCTGTCTCCCGTGGCGTACAGAGCCGCGGCCTTCGCTGCGTCCTTGGCCGCCTGCAGCGCCATTCTCCGCCGCTGGGAGGAAGCTGCCTCCGTCCGGCCCTGCCAGTACGCGCGCCGACGGAGGAACCCCTTGGTTAGCCGGCTCTGGGACACCAGGTGCCCCACGGAGGCCGCTCCGCAGTAGTAGACCGCACCTCCAGCCCGCTGGATACGGTGGCAGAGCTCGATGTCCTCCCCACTCAGCAGCCTTGCTCCGAATCGCCCGAGTTGCCGGCTGAACCCGCCCACGCGCTCCAGGGCTTCCCGCCGCACGGAGAGGTTCGCGCTGATGAGGCCCTTCGGGTACTCGATGCGCACGATCCCGTTCCCCAGGTCCTGCTGGCTGAGGTAGCTGGCCACGAGTCCGTCGAGGGGGACAAGCCAGGGTGGAAGCACACGGGGCAGCTGAAGGGTCACTCGGCCGCCGATGCACCAGGCGTCGGGAAGCTTGGCATAGGCATGCGCGAGCGCGGACAGCCATTCGGGTGCCGCGATCACGTCGTCGTCGAGGAAGGCTATGACTTCACCTCGGGCAGCGGCGATGCCGGCATTCCGGGCGGCGGACGAACCCTGGACAGGCTCGAAAACGTACCGCACGTCGACCGTGGCCCCGCGCGCGAACGCTGCCACGACCTCGCGAGTCCCATCCGTGGAGTTGTTGTCCACCACGATGACCTCGTACGGGACCGCCGTGCGCTGGGCCAGGACGCTCTGTAGGGTGAGCCGCAGGGTTTCCTCGCGGTTGTAGGTGGGGATCACCACGGAGAACATCGTGCACCTCCCCGGGACAGCTCCCGGAGGATCAGTCCCCGCAGCCACCGCCGCCGGCGGGAGGGGCGGATGACCTCGGGCCGGCGGAAGCCAATTCCCAGGGGAACCATGGGCCGCAGTCCGCCTCGACGGATCACTCCATAGATGCGTTCCGCCACCGCCATCCGCTTCCCCAGGACCTCCGCGTAGGCAGGACTCGTGATCAGGCGGGCGAACCAGGTCCCGAACAGCAACCGGTGCGCGCGGCCGAGCGGGCCGTCCGAGAGGGCGTAGGCGGAAAACTGGGCGAGGTAGAAGGCGGGGTAGACACCTACCCTGGGGTCCACACCCGCCTGCCTCCACCACCAGCGGTCCGGGGAAAACGCGCGTGTCGTGAGGTCCGCGTCCCACGCCGGATGCTCGAAGACGTAGTAGCGGCCGTCCGCCCACGGCACGCACTCCCGTACGGGCTCCGACGTCACCACGCCGGTCCGCACCAAAAACTCCACCAGGGCGCGGTCCACTTCCCGCAGCCTTCGCACCACCACCCCGGTAGCCTCCTTCACCTCCCGCAGGTCCGCGGTCCCCTCGCACGCGTGGTCCCGCAACCGCCGCACCGTTTCCTCGACCTCCACGTGGACCGGCTGGCCGAGCAGGTCTGCAGCCAGGCCCAGAGAATGGGTGCAGGAGGTAAGAAGCAGCAGCAGGCTGCGCAGGCCCACGCTCTCCCCCTCCAGGGACCGCAGCACGGACCGCACGGAGAAGGTGAAGTCCACGTATTCCGCGAGGACGAGCCACGGCCGGACTTCGAGCGGAGGCCAAGGGACCTCGAGGGGGTCACCCCACAACTGCTCCAAGCCGTAGAGGGTGTGTACCCACCTCACCCGCGGTACTTCACCCTCGGGCACCACCACGGGCGGATGTGCAAAGAGATAACGGGCGAGCGGTCCCGCCCGGGTGGCCCCGGCGATTTCCTGCAGGGCCCACGCGTCGGCTTGTTCCGCCACCACGACCAGGGTGTCCAGGTCCGAAATCCCAGGGTGGGAGCGGCCGCCGAAGCAGAACACAGCCCGTACCCCGGGAAGCCGGGAAACGCAGCTCACGAAGCTAGCCAACACCTCCTGGTAGTGCGAGGGCGTGAGACGCTGCACGTCCCGGTAGACCTGCACTATCCACCCCGTTGTTCCAGAAGCTGCAGGGTCCTCATGGCGAACCGCCGCACCTCCGTGTAGAAGTCCGTGCGCCAGAGGAACCGGGTGAGCTCCGGCGGAAGCGGGGGTGCGTACCGGGCGATTAACCACCGGTACACCACAGGATTCCGCAGGCGGCGTAGGCTCACCGCGCGCAGGAGTGCTTCGCGCACGCCCGGCCGGTACGACCACCGGCCCCTCAGCTCCGTGGCGATCTCCACCGCCTGCCAGGCGCCGTCGAAATACGGCCGGGCCCGCTCGAACGCGAACTTCTTGTAGCAGGGTTCCCCTACTGCCGCCAGGTAGAGGGCGGGCAGGAGCATCACCCGGGCGAGCAGGTCCTTAAACTCCCACACGTTGCGGGGCGCGCGGTCGCGCTGCGCCAGGTCCTTTGCCATCCGCTCGGCCTGCCGCCGGTGGGCCCGCGAGCCGTCCCGAACTCGGATGCGCAGCGTCGAGGGGCCAACCACCGCGGTGGCGTACGGCAGGACCTGGTGCGGAAGGTGCGCGGGCGGGTAGCGGCGGAGGTCGGGCTCCGTGAGGACGAAGTGGCCGTGGTGCTGGAGGGGGTCGTGCTCGTAGAGGAAGCGCGCCGCCTCCACACACCGCTCCGCGCAGGCGGCGAGTCGCGCGGGATCCAGCAACGTCTCGTGCTGCACGATCAGGAGGTCGTCCAGGTCGGAGTAGGGCGTGTAGTCGAGGGTGGACAGGCTTCCGTGCAGGTAGAAGCCCGCGAGGTATGGGGCGAGCGCCTCCCTCACGTACTCCCCAAGCCGCACCACCGCCTCCATGCCCCGCTCCCGGTACACGCCAGGGTCGAATTCCCGCAGCACCCGAACCTGCCGCTCTGTGGCGTCTTCCAGGTGAGGGTCGAGCTCCGCGTAGAGAGCAGAAAGGAGCTGCGCCGCGCGCTCGAAGGGCACGAACCGCCGGGGTGGTCCCTCCTCCGCCAGCGCACGCACGGGGTCAGGCAGGGCTCCCCGGAGTTGCCGCAGGGCCGCCACCGCGGGCTGGAACACGTCCCAGGGCACCCGGGAAGCCCGTAGGTCCAGCGGCCGCAGCAGCTCCCTCCGGTGGCTGGCGGGCACCACGAACTCGCCGTTGAGGAAGGTGTGCAGTGCGCCCAGCAGCGCGTCCTGGAACCGGTTTACGGCCGCAGCCTCCTCCCTCTCGGGGCCCGGGGGCACCGTGGGGGCTTCGGTTTCCCCGGTCGTCTGCCAGGACCAGCGGTGCGGGAGCACGAACCGGCCTGCGAAGAGCGGCCGAGCACTGTCGACCACGAACCGCCTGATCCCCCACCGCCAGTCGTAGGGTGCACTTAGCGTCTCGTCCCAAATCCCCACGTTGACCTCGTACAGGCCGGGCCCGAGCCCCAGCTGCGGCACCACCAGGTCCACGTGTCCGCGCCCCTCCACGGCGGGAATCAGGAAGTTCTCGCTTCGGGTGTCCATGCCCGTGTACACGGTCCAGTCGCTGCTGTTGAAGCTCACGGAGACCTGAGGCCGCTCCACCCGCTCCCGGGCCGCGTACTCCACCCGCACCAGAAGGTCCTCGCCCGTCTGAAAGGTGGGCCGGTCGTGCCCTGAGGAGTCCAGCAGCCGCACCGTCACGATCCGCACCCGGTCGTCGCCCCGGGACGCCGGCATCCCCGGCCTCAGGGCGGCTTCCGGAGTCGAGGCGCCGGTACGGTCCAGGTACCGGTAGTACTCCGCGATGACCTCCGGCGTGGAACCCCGGGCGGCCACGCGGCCGTGGAACAGGAGGAGGGTTTGTGGGCAGATGCGCTGGACGTTGGCGAGCTGGTGGCTCACCAGCAGGATGGTGACCCCCTGGTCCCGCAGCTCCCGGATGCGGCGTAGGCACTTGGTCTGGAACGCCGCATCCCCCACGGCCAGCACCTCGTCCACCAGCAGCACGTCCACGTCCATGTGGGCCGCCACCGCGAATCCCAGCCGCACCTGCATCCCGGAGGAGTAGTGCTTGACGGGCGTGTCTGCGAAGGAGCCGATCTCTGCGAACTCCACAATCTCCTCGAACCGCCGCCGGATCTCCCGGCCCCTTAGCCCCAGGATGGATCCGTAGACGTAGATGTTCTCCCGGCCCGTGAGCTCAGGGTGGATCCCGGCTCCTACCTCGATCAACGCTCCCACCCGGCCCCGGATGCGGATCGTGCCCTCTGTAGGATGGGTGATGCGGGCGATGAGCTTGAGGGTGGTGCTTTTGCCGCTCCCGTTCGGCCCGATGATCCCCAGGGCCTGTCCCTGCTCCACTTCGAAACTCACCTCCCGCAGTGCCCAGAACGCCTCCCGCCGCTTCGTCCAGGACCAAGGGGTGAGCAGGGTCACGAGGTCGTCCCGCAGGGACCGGTAGCGCGCCGATCCCCTCCGGTAGCTCTTGGAAACGCGGTCGAAGACGATGGCCTGGCGCAAGTCCGGCCTCCTAGATCACGTCCGCGAAGTTGCGCTCCACGTGGTGGAAGTATCGGTAGCCCACCAACAGCAGCGCCAGGGTGGTGGCGGATGCGGCCGCCACCAGGAGCAGGTCCGGAGCCGAGGCCCGCAGCACCGCGGCCCGCCAGCCCTCGATGACCGCGGCCATGGGATTCAGGAGCGCGTACCACGCGCGGTAGCGTTCCGGCACCAGGGTCATGGACCACACCACAGGTGTGGCATACAGCCACACCTGCAGCGCGATGGGGAGGACATAGCGCACATCACGGTAGTAGGCGTTGAAGGCGCCCAGGAGCAGCGAGACTCCGATCATGAAGGCCACCTGGAGCAGGAGGAGCGGGACGACGTACAGCACGTGCCAGCCCACGGAGACCCCGTAGTAGGCCAGCAGCAACCCGAACACCCCCGCGGAAACGAGGAAGTCCACGCCGCTTGTGAGCATGGACGCGAGCGGCAGCACCGCCCGGGGGAAGTAGACCTTCTTGATGAGAGCCCCGCTGCCTGCAACGCTCGCGATGGCGTTCGCGACCGCGGAGGAGAAGAAGTTCCAGGGCAGCAGCGCCGCGTACGAGAACACGGGATAGGGGACCCCTTCGCTCGGTAGCCGTGCGAACCGGCTGAACACGACGGTGAAGATGAACATCATGGTGAGGGGCTGGATCGCGGCCCAGAGGACGCCCAGCAGGCTCTGCTTGTACCGCACCCGGACCTCCCGCATCCCCAACGCCCACAGCAGCTCCCGGTGGACGAACATCTCCCGCAGTCCGGTCAGTAGACCCGGGGGCGGGTCCTCGGCCCGGATCACCACTTCGGGAAGGGGACGGGTCTGGATCATAAGGTCCTCCTGTGCCGCTCCCGGTGGCGGCCGATAGCCTCTCCGTAAACCTCCAGGGTCCGCTGGGCGACGCGCTGTGGGGTGTACTCCCGGAGGACCTTCTGCCGGGCCATCGCTCCCATCTCCCGGCGGCGGTCGGGGTCGAGCAGCAGGCGGGAGATGGCGTCCTCGAGCCGCTCCGGATCCCCCGGGGGTACCAGCACCCCCTCCCGTTCGTGGGTGACTATCTCCTCCACCCCGCCCGCAGCGCTCGCCACCACAGGGGCCCCGCACGCCATGGCCTCGAGGACCGTGTTGGGGAAGTTGTCCCAGAAGGTGGGCAGCACCACCACGTGGGCCCGCTGGTACATCGCCACGAGCTCCCCCCGAGGGACGGGCTCGAGGAAGTGCACCCGCTCATCGGCCCCGAAGGGTTTCAAGGTGGCCCGCATGCGGTCCCGGGTGGACCCCGCACCCGGCGTCACGTGGTCGGATCCCACGCAGACAAACCGCGCTTCAGGAACCCGCCGCAGGACGTGCGGGATGGCCTCCGCCAGGACCAGGGCACCCTTGAGGGGTGCGATCTTGCCCACGTACAGCACGGTGGGCTCTCCCTCAGGAGGTGAAGGGGCAGGGCGGAACTGTTCGTGGTCAATGGCGTTTGGGACCACCCGTATGCGGCCGGGCGGGATCCCGAACCGCTCCGCCACCCGACGCGTCAGGGCCCGGCTCGCGCAGGTGTTGAGGGTGGCCCATCGGGCCGCGGCCCGCTCCATCCAGTGCACGATCCACCCGCCGGGACTGAGCTTCCTGCCGGCTGCCTCGTTCACCAGCGCGAGCGGCGTGTGCAGCCGCACCACGTGCGGGAGATCCTGGCCATCCCGCAACAGCGCCAGCCCCTCCGCCCCGTGTTCCGGGGACTGCACCACGTCGAGCCCCTCCTGCCTGACGATCTCCCGCACCTTTGCGGCCGCGGCCCGGGAGTAGGCGTAGGCGTCGAGAAAGCTCTGGGGGCCGGTGAGGGGTCGGGCGGCTTTCTGGAGGAGGTCCGGTGGCGGCGCGATGCGGTGCACCACCACACCCTCCTCCTCCCGGGTGAGAGGTGCGTGGGCAGCCCGGGCCACCACGTGCACCCGGCACCCGGCCCGCGCCAAGGACCGGGCCAGGGTGTACGTGTAGGTCCCGATCCCGCCGCCCCTGACCTCAGGCGGGTACTCCTGGCAGAGCAGGCAGATTTGCATCGTTTTCGCTCTCACCCGTGGCAGGGCAAGGATAGCCTAGCGCTGACCCCGGCGCGAACCGCATGTAATGCACCAACTCCCGTGGTGTTTCGATTTGGGCCCGGATAGTTCCGGCGTCCCTGTGCTCGGGCTGGCGGACAGCGATCCATCGGCTCATGTCCGGGCCTCCAGAGTCTGCTTGGTGGCGAGCACTGCCGCATAAGCAGCCAGGTAGCGGCGGGCGACCTCGTGCCAGTCCTGGCCCCTGGCGGACGTTCGCGCGGCCCGGCGGAGCCGCGTCCGAAGGTCGGGGTCATCCAAGAGGCGCAGGATCTGTCGGGCTAGGTCCCTGGCATCTCCAGGCGCGCACACGAGTCCGTTCTCCCCGTCGCGTACTAAGTCGCGGTTTCCGGGCGCGTCGGTGACCACCACCGCGCAGCCCGCGGCAAGCGCCTCGAGGACCACGAGCGAAAAGCTCTCGATCCGGGAGGCCGAGACGTAGACGTCGCAGTCCCGGTACGCTTCCACCAGCTCCTCGGGCGGGAAGGCGGGAGGCTCCTGGCCGTCGTAGGCAGGACCCAGCTCCTCCACCAGATGGACGTGTCCACCTAATCCCAGGCGGTCCACCTGAGGACGGAGGGCTGTCGTGCCCCGGCCCACGATGGCGCAACGGACTTCTGGTTTCTCGTTGACTACCAAGCGCACCGCTTCGATCAGGATGTCAAAACCCTTCTTGGGGTGGTTGCGGCCCACGGCCAGAAGAAGCGGTGCGTGGGGAGGGATCCCGAGACTGGCCCGGAAGGGGCCGCGGGGCCGCTCTCGGGAGAGCCTGCGCACGTCCACGCCGTTCGGGATGTCGAAGACGGGTTTCGGACGGGTCAGGATCCGGGCAACGGCCTCCCGCACGGAGGGGCTGATGGCGATCAGTCCGTCTACGCCGTTGGCTGCAACTCGGATTCTGGCGTCAAGTCGCGGGTCCAGCCGCAGCCCGTAGCTGATCTCGGGTGCGGTCTGGATGTCCGTACCGTGGAAGGTGATCAGGACGGGCGCACCGAGGAAGCGGTGGTACCGCGCGAGCGCGGGGCCGAGCGGCAACGCGAAGTGGAGGTTCAAGACGTCGAACCGGCCTCGAAGCCGCGCAAGCGTCGCCAGCAGGTACGACCTGCCCAGGCACTCCTGCCGGTTCAGGAGCGGCAGGGTCCCCGGGAGAAAGGTCTCCAGTCGGTACGGAAGGGAAGGTTGGAGCCGGGCGCTGTACCGAGGACCCAGTACCGTCACCTCGTGCCCCGGCCCGACGAGCGCCGAGGCGAGCTGGTGCACCACGATCTCCGCACCCCCCACCTGAGGGAGGAAGCTCGAGGTGACGAGACAGATCCTCATGGCACCTCCTCAGTAGGCCGCCCGGCGAGCACGAACCAGCCGATGGCGTCTGTGCGGTCCACTCGGTCCAGGACCCGCGAGGCAGTGAAAAACGTCAACGTCAGGACCACGTAGAGGCACATCACAACCAGGTGCGCGAGGGACCGGGGGATCCACTTCAGGGCGCGGGCAACCGTCTTGCACGTTACCTCGGTGAGCCGCGCCCCGCAGAGGGCGAACACTCCGCCGACCCGCTCCGTGCTTAGGATCCTGAGGCCCGCACGCCCCATGAGCAGTGCGAGGCCGTACCGGGTGAACCGGAAGTAGTCGTGGGGTTCGTAGTGCAGGTTCCAGGACATGGGCGTGGTGAGGATCAGGGTCCCTCCGGGCCGCAGCACCCGCCTGATCTCCCGCAAGACCTTCTCCGGTTCAGCGCAGTGCTCCAGGACCTCGGTGCAGAGGACCGTGTCGGCGGCCTGATCCCGGAAGGGAAGGTGCTCGGCGGACCCCACCACATCGGGGCGTCGGCGGGCATTTAGGTCCATGCCCACGTAGCGGTGCACGTGACGAAACAGGAACCGGTAAGGACGGTCCCCACACCCGATGTCGAGGACCGTGCCATGTGCGCGGGGCGCAGCCGCCCGGATCTTCTCCCGCAGGAGTTTCTTAGGGAGGAAGTACGGGTAGGCCGAAAAGAGCAGGTCGAGGTCGTGGGACCTCAGCCAAATGTGAACTGCGCTCCGGAGACGCGCCAGCACCCTCACGTTCGGGACTCCTTTGCGGCGGCACCCGGCTGGTAGCTTTGTTCGGCCACGCGACGGCTGCGCCGGAAACCTAACTCTCCGAGGAGCGCGTGCCAGTCCGTGAGGAACCGATCGGGGCTGCACGCCGATTCGACCCAGGCCCTGCCCTGTCTGCCCAGGTCCACTCGACGCTGTTCGTCTTGGATCAGGGCGAGGAGGGCGCCCTCGAGGTGCGGGACAGCGGCGAGTCCGTCTCCCGGGAAGCGTCCCACGTAGATGCCGAAGCGCGAGACGAGTCCGCCGGCATCCTGACAGCTGACAATCGGCGTCTCGCACTGCAGTGCCTCCAGAAAGCTTGTGGGCACCGCCTCGTGGATCGAGGTGTTCACGAGGACCCAGGCGGAGGCCAGGAGCTCGGCCCTCGCGTGGCCGTCCACGTGGCCGAGCCACTGCAGGTTAGGTGGGAGGGGCACGGGTTGCCACCCGTGCGCCGGATAGGGGAAGTGCGACGCTCCCAGACAGATGAATTCGACCTCCGGCAGCCGCTCCGCCAGCCGCCAGAACACCCACGGCCGTTTAATGGGATCCAGCCGTCCGAGGAAGATGACGCGAGGCCGCGGGCTCTTGCGCACCGGAACCGGGACCATGTCGAGCAGTGTAGGCAGGTGACCGATATTGCGGAAGCGCACGCCGTATACCTGGCGGACTTTAGAGGCGACGAATGGGTCGGGTGCCGCCACGACGAGCTGCCGGCCCAACATGCGCCACACTCGATAGACGCGCCGGAAGTCACGTGCGTCGAACGGCAGGCTGTCTGGGGGACGTCCCTCCACGCCGGGGATGCTGAGCGTGTCGATCTCGGCCCAGTCCCCCGGCGTGCGGGGGTCGCGCGCCCACACGACGCTGGGCGTACCGGGCAGGGCGTACAGGACCCACTTGTAGGCCGGGTGGTAGTCCACGGTCAGCAGGAGGTCAATGCGGTGCCGACGGAGGAGAGAGCGGTACGCGAACCACCGCCGGAGCCGGGGCCCCGAGACCTCCGGGCACCGGATGAGCGGGAGACCGTCGAGCTCCCATACGGACTCGTGGGAAGGCGCCTGGCCCCATCCGTGCAGATAGACGACGTCCACCCCGAGCTCCGGCCGGTCGCGGAAAAAGGCGCCCACGGTGCGGGCATTCTTTCCGAATCCCCCGCGCTTGCCAAGGCGGAGATCGAAGAACTCGCCGGAGAGAATGCCCAGACGGATTCTCGGAGGTGCCGTACGGTTGCGGACCACGCTCACCCACCCCCTGCGGGTACGGGGAAGACGCCGGGCGCCGAAAAGTACCTGACCGTTTCGCGGAACCCGTCCAGGAACGAGGCCTCCGGCCTGTAGCCCAGAACGGCGCTAGCCCGGGACACGTCCGCCAGGGTGACGCGCACGTCCCCGGGCCGCGGCGGGGTGTGCCGGACGGAGAGCGGACGGCCCAGGACCTCCTCCAGGGCCGAGACGAGGTCCAGCACGGAGTACGTCTCCCCGGCACCCACGTTGAAGACCCCGCCCGCGGCCTGTGGAGCGGTGGCGGCGAGCAGGGTGGCACGGACCGCATTGGCGATGTAGGTGAAGTCCCGGGACTGGAGTCCGTCCCCGTGAACCTCAAGGGGCTCTCCCCGCAGGGCCGCAGCGATGAATTTGGGGATTACCGCCGCGTACTCTGAAGCCGGGTCCTGCCGCGGGCCGAAGACGTTGAAGTACCGCAGGCTCACCGTCTCGAGCCCGTAAAGCTCCCAGAACACCCGGCAGTAGTGCTCGCCTGCCAGTTTGCTCACCGCGTACGGTGAGACCGGGGCCGGGACCATGGTCTCCACCTTCGGCACCTCCAGGGAGGCGCCGTAGACTGAAGAGCTTGAGGCGAACACTACCCGTCGCACCCCTGCATCCCGGGCCGCGAGGAGCACGTTGAGCGTTCCGGTGACGTTCACCTCGTTGGTGGAGAGCGGGTCCGCCACGGACCGAGGCACGGCCCGCAGGGCCGCCTCGTGGATCACCACCTCCACCCCCTCACACGCCCGCCGCAGGACCTCCAGGTCCCGGATGTCGCCCAGAAGGAGCTCGCACCCGTCCGCCACGGTTACGGGGTTCCCTGCCGGTGGCCGGCTCAGAGACCCGTGGGGGAGGCGCAGGGCTTCCTCCAGGTTCTGCAGGCTGCCGGTCGCGAGGTTGTCGAGCACCCGCACGTGCTCTCCCCGCCGGCGCAGCGCCTCCACCACGTGAGACCCGATGAAGCCCGCCCCGCCCGTGACTAGATAAACCATTCCGTGTCCTCCGGGCCGATGGGATGGCGCCCGCGCAGCGAGCTCCCTGGCTCGAACACCGCGAACCCTTCCCGCGCGAGGCGCTGCGCGAGCCCCATGCCCCGACCGTCCACCACGATCGGCCGGCGCACGCGGCGGCGGATCTCGTGCCAGTTCAACTCCCGGTACCCGGGCCAGTCCGTGAGCAGCAGCACCACCTCTGCGCCCTTGACCGCCTCGTGGGGGTCAGGGAAACAGGCGAGCGCCGGTAGCCTCCGGCGCGCGGCCTCCGCGGCCACGGGATCGTGGGCCCGCACTACGGCTCCGCGGGCGAGGAGCCGCTCCGCGATGGCGAGGGCCGGCGACTCCCGGACGTCGTCCGTGCCGGCCTTGAATGCGAGACCCAGGAGGGCTACGGTCCTCCCCGCAAGACCCCCCAGCAAGGCCTCCACCCGGTCCACGAACCGGCGGCGCTGGGCCTCGTTGACTCGGAGCACGGCCTCCAACAGCACAGGCTCTACGGAGTATTCCCGGGCCAGGGCTGCAAGGGCGCGGAGGTCCTTCGGCAGGCACGACCCACCGAAGCCGATCCCGGCTTTCAGGTAGTACGGGCCGATGCGGGGATCCAGGCCCATCCCGTGCGCTACCGTACTCACGTCCGCACCCACGTGCTCGCACAACTGAGCGATCTCGTTGATGAACGAGATCTTGGTGGCCAGAAACGCGTTGGAGGCGTACTTGATCATCTCCGCGGTGGGCGGGTCCGTGAGGAGCACGGGTGCGCCGAGCGGCTCGTAGAGGGCTTTCAGACGCTCCGCCGCCACGGGGCTTCGCGTGCCGATCACCGTACGGTGCGGGTGGAAGAAGTCCTGCACCGCGCTCCCCTCGCGCAGGAACTCGGGGTTGCTCGCTACGTGGACGCCGTTCCGGCCGAGCCGTCGCGCCAGCCGGTCCGTGGTGCCCACGGGGACCGTGCTCTTGAGGGCCACGACGTGGTCTCCGTGGTCCAGGCGTGCGAGGTCCCTAACCACCTCCTCCACCGAGGAGAGGTCCGCTTCCCCGTTGTGGGCGGGAGGGGTCCCCACCGCGCAAAAGACAGCTTCCGCGGGCTCCGCGGCCTCAAGAAGCGCCCCCGTGAACGCGAGGCGACCGTCCCGCGTTGCTTCCCTCACCAGCTCGGGCAGACCCGGCTCGTAGAAGGGACAGGACCCCGCGCGGAGGGCCTGCAGCCGCTCGGCGTCCTTTTCCACGCAGACCACGCGGTGCCCCAGCCTCGCGAGACACGCCGCGACGGTGAGTCCGACGTAGCCGGCGCCTACGACACAGATGTCCATGCGTCCTCAAGCCTCCGGGGGTCGAACTCGGGGCGTCCGAGCACCCTTCGCGGCCGACTGGGGATGAGCTCCTCCGCGGACCGGTAGACCACCGCTACGAGCCCCACGAGGAGGAAGAAAAACGCGCCCGCCCGCGCCGCGGAGATGGACGGACTGAACACGCTGTAGAGGCCGTAGCCCACCAGACAGTTCTGCAGCCCGGCGATGAGGGGGAACCCGGGGGAACCCGAGGTATGCAAGGCCTCGTAGGCCTGGCGCGTGGCGCGCACAAGCCGGACCACCAGCCACAGGAACACCAGGAAGCCCACGAGACCCGTGGTCACCAGCTGAAGGGCGTACTCGTTGTCCACGCTCCCCAAAGACACGCTTGCCAGCCCCCAGCCGAGCACCGGCGACTCCGGCAGCGCCTGCGACACGTAGTACAGGCTCGGCTGGAAGCGTTCCGGCAGGTTGATGCCCGATCCGTAGACCTCGCTGTAGGGGACGTCTGCGAGCGCCTCCCGGATGCTCAACACGCGGGCTGCCACGTGCTCGGGGAACAGCACGGGGACCAGGAACCAGCCGACCGGCAGGAGGAGCAGGAGGCTGCGCTTGCGTGACAGGCCGACCAGTAGGAGCATGCCCGCAGTGGACACCAGGAAGTTCCGGCCGAGGCTGAAGGGCAGCACGTAGAGGGATCCCAGCATAAGCCCGCCGAACGTGGCCGAGGTCCGGAACCGTTCGGACGCCACCAGAAATCCCAGGGACAACCCCACGTTCAGCATGGCCGCCAGGCCCGGCTCGTGGATGGGGCTTCCCGCCGGTCCGAGCGCGATGTGGCCAGTTTGGTGGAAGCGCGTCAGCGCGTACAGGTTAAGGGCCGCGAGGGAGGCCATAAACACGTACGCCATCCGCCGGGCGTCCTCCGGGCTCCGGAGGGTGTCCGTGAGCACGAAGAACAACAGGATGAGCTCCACCCGCTTGAGGGCGTGGAGGCCAGAGGCCGTCCACGGATGCGTAGACCAAAGGTTGGCAGTCCCTATCGCCGCACCCCAGAGGGTGGCTACGACCCCCACAGCCGCGTACAGCACGAGGGGTGCGTCCAGGGGCGTGGGGGCTCTCGGGTGGCGGGCCCGCTGCAGCATCCACCCCAGCGTGAGGGCAACCAACATGAAATCCTCGGGCCGCACGGCCACGGGGCCGACGGGGAGCTCCGGGCCCAGGGCCATGGCCGGCGGGATCCAGTAAAGCGCCGCCCGGGGGTTGAGGACTGCCAGGAGCGCGTACAGGCCGCCGCCTGCGAGCACCAGGACTTCCACGGGGACGTGCGTCATCTGGAGGCCTCCGAGGCCCAGCGCCAGACTTCGCTTAAGGCGAAGGCAGCCCACAGGACCAGGCTCGGCACCATGGGAATCGCGTACCGTGACCCGCCGCCGAAGAGCAGGGCTACCACGTTGGTGGACACGAAGAGCAAGGCGAGCATCGCCAGCGGTCGCCGGCGGAGTACGGTGAGGAAGGCGCCGACCGCGGCAAGGCCGTACAGGGCCACGTGGAAGCCTTTCACCGCAAGCGGCACGTGCAGGTCCTGCCCGTCCGCGACCCGGGCGAACCCGTACAGCCGAGCCAGCTTTTGTGCCAGCAGGCGCAGGTAGTCCTGCGGGTGCTCCCGGATCCAGCGCACCGCCTCGCCCACGTACAGGGCGTTCTCCTGGGACGCGTTCAGGTCACGCCAGCCGTAGTGGCCGTCGTCCGGGGGCCTTGAAGCAGTCCAGGTCCGCCGGGTAGGCCAGACGAGGCCCCCGTCTGCGTGCGGGTTGTTGGCAGCCCAGAACACCAGGCCCCCGTTACTCTGGACCGGCACGAAGGCCTGGAGGACCAGGGCGTTCCGCACGGTCCACGGGAGGAGCACGAGCACGTAGCCAAGGCCCACGAGTGCCGCCACCCGATAGGCAGCGGCGGAGCGGATCCCCCACGTGAAGGCAACCCACAGCAGCAGGAACGGGAAGAAGGCGAGGAAGGCAGCGCGGGAGAGTGCCGCGAGGCCGAGGGTAGCCCCTAGCGCAGCCGCGCGGAGGTTGGTGGGACGGGAAGGCAGGCGCGCGGCCTGAAGCAGCACGAGCAGCAGCAGGGGCAGGAACAGATTCTCCGTGAGGTGCAAGCCGGCGACGTAGACCAGGGCAGGGTGCACGGCGAAGAGGGCGGCCGCCGCCTGGCCGGTACGCGGGTCAAACAGTGCCCGTCCTACCGCATACAGGAGCACACATCCCGCTGCGCCCAGGAGGGCTTGCAGGAGGCGCACGACAGCGGGCGGAGCCCCGAGGGCGTAGAGGCCCGCCAGGAAGAAGACGTACAGGGGCGGGGTGGTGGCCACCGGCTCGCCGTCGTGGGCGAATCCCTGCCCGGCCAGCAGGTTTCGGACGATGGCCATGTGGATGCGGCTATCAGACGCCGGTTCGGCGCTCGGGTCCGTCCCCAACCCAACGGTCCACACGATCACCGCGAGCCGCAGGGCGAAGGCCACGAGGAAGAGCCCCACGACGGCGGCGCGGCGGTGGTCGGAGGGGGACACCAAAGCCAGGGCTGAGGTCATACGCGCACCACATGCGGCGCGCGGTGCCTGCGGAGCGCGTTCCGGGTGTCCACGATGAGTCGCGCCCGGCGGACCACGCGCTCATAGTCCACGTTGGAGTGTTCCGTGGCCACGATCACGCAGTCCGCCCACTCCAACACGTCGTCCGTGAGGGGTACGGAGGCGAGGGTGCCGCCGGGATTAGGGATGGAAATTTCGGGAACATAGGGGTCATGGTACTGCACCAGCGCCCCGCGCTTTTCCAGAAGCTCTATGATCTTGAGAGCTGCCGACTCCCGGACGTCTGGTACATCCTTCTTGTACGCTACGCCGAGGACCAGCGTGCGGGCGCCTCGGAGTGCACGGCCCTGCGCGCTGAGCGCCGCGGTGGTTTTGGAAACGACGTAGTAGGGCATACTGTCGTTCACCTGTGCGGCCACTTCGATGAACCTCACGTGGAAGTCGTACTCCCGCGCCTTCGCCGCCAGGTAGTAGGGGTCCACGGGGATGCAGTGGCCACCCACCCCTGGCCCGGGGTAGAAGGGCATGAAGCCGTAGGGCTTGGTGGAAGCCGCTTCGATGACTTCCCACACGTCGAGGCCCATGCGGTCACAGAGCAGGGCCAGCTCGTTGACAAGAGCGATGTTAACGTTGCGGAAGACGTTCTCATAGACCTTCACCATCTCGGCCACGGTAGGCGAGGAAACGGGTACTACGCGTTCCACGAACTGCTCGTAAAAGGTTTGTGCGAGAGCAGTACAGCGGGGTGTCAACCCACCCACGATCTTCGGGACCTCACGGATCGTGTAAGTCCGGTTGCCCGGGTCGATCCGCTCTGGGGAGAAGGCCAGGGAGAAGTCCTGGCCCGCCCGAAGACCGCCGCGCTCCAGGACCGGACGCACCACTTCCTCGGTGGTTCCGGGATAGGTGGTACTCTCCAGCACGACGAGGCGTCCGGCCCGCAGGTGCCGTGTCAGCCCGTCCGCGGCGTCCCGTACGTAGCTCAGGTCCGGCTCCTTGCTGCGGGTCAGGGGTGTGGGGACGCAGATCAGGATGACCTCCGCGTCCTCGAGCCGGGAGTAGTCCGTCGTGGCCAAAAGCTGGGAGGCCGCCACGAGGGGCCGGATCCGGTCGTCCGAGACGTCGCCCACGTAAGACCGTCCGCTCTGGATGGCGGCCACCTTGCGCACGTCTACGTCGATGCCCGTGACCTGGAACCCCGCCGAGGCGACTTCCACCGCCAGAGGCAGGCCCACGTATCCGAGGCCGATGACCGCCACATGGGCCGCACGGCTGCGGATGCGTGCGTCCAGGTCTGGGCTCAGCAACAGCTCGCTCACGGTGTCGGAAATCCCTCCCGCAGGGCCGTCCACAGATCTCTGACGGGCGGCGCGTAGAGAAGCTTGGTGCCGTGGCCAGCCGCCACGACGGCGAGGGCGGCGAGGAAGGCTAGGCCCAAGATACTGATCACCATCGCCACGGACCGCAGGGAACGCTTCTGAGGAGCCGGGCGGAAGAACTGGTGGTGGTGGTAGTAGGTGTCCACGACGTCCGGCTGGGCCTTGTTAATCACAACCCCGAGGACTTTTGCGCCCGCGCGGTGGAGCTGGACGCGCACCTGCTCCTCCAAGCCCCGGGGAGCCCGTCCCGCTTCCAGGACGAGGAGCACGCCGTCCGTCAGGGGGCCCAGGACGCACGCGTCCGCGAATGCTCCCGCGGCCGGCACGTCGAGCAGCACGACCTCGGCCTTCTCCCGCAAAGACGAGAGGACGGGCTCCACCAACCGCGGCTGCAGCAGCGCCGCGGGGTCCGAGGGCGGCTTGCCCGCGGGCAAGAGCCACACGTTCCGGTGAACCGCCACGAGGCACTCGTCCAAGGACGCCTGCTTGGCGAGGATCTCCGTAACACCCTTGCCGTCGCCGGCATAGAAGAGGCGGTGCTGTACGGGCCGGCGCAGCATCATGTCCACGACGAGGGTTCGCTCCCCCAACTCCGCGCACGCCAGTGCTAGGTTGCGTACCACCGTGGAGACCCCCTCGCCGGGTTTGGCGCTCGTAACGGCCACCATGCGAGGCCGCTGCCCCCCGTTTGCACCGAAGAGGGCAGACCGCAGGAACCGGTAGCCCTCCGCGAAGGGCGGGTTGTGCCGGGGGATAGCGCCCAGGGCCGGCACGCCCAGCAACCGCTCCGCCTGTTCTGGCGTGCGCAGGCGGTTGTCTATGGACTCGGCGAAGATCACCAGCCCTACGCCGCCGAGCAGACCCAGCAGCGCGCCGCCGAGGGCTCGGATGGGCCGGTTGCCCAGAGGGGAGTTCCGCTGCGCGGTCCGGGCGGGGTCCACTAGCGTGAGGGTGCCACCTGTTTGGAACTCCTGCTCGCGCACCCGAAGGTCTGCGAGCCGGCGCTGCAAATCCGCATACTGGCTGCGCAGGGTCTCCACGCGACGCTGGAGCCGGGCCTCCTCGAGTTCGTTGCGGGCGAGCACGGGAAACTCCCTCCGCACCGTGCCCACTACGCGCTGCAGCGCCTCGCGTCGCGCCAGTAGGGCCAGCCGCTCGGTCTCGACGGTGACGCGCGTCTGCACGAGCGCGTCGTAAAGCGGGTTGGCCTGGACTCGCTCTGCGGACACGATCCGCTCGACCTCCTGGTTCAGACGCTCGCGAATTGCGCGCATGCGAGTCTTAAGCCGTGCTACCTCCGGGTGGTCCTCCGTGCGGAATGCGAGCTCGGACACGAGCTGGACCTCCAGATTCACGAGCTGACCCTGGAGGATCTGGGCCACAGGGTTGGTGACAATCTCCCGTTCGGACCGGGTGGCGGCTTGACCGCTGAGCCGAGCCCGAACGATGGCCAGCTTGGCCTCGGCCTCGCGCAGTGCGAGGTCAATCCGAGTGATCTCGTTCTGGAGCCCTTCCACAAAGCCCGTCCTGGATGCCAGGTGGGTGTAGAGGTTCCGCTGCTCCCGGAAGCGTAGCAGCTCCTCTTCCGCCTGCCGCAGACTGCTGTCCACGTCCGCTACCTGTTTCTCGATGAACTCACGCGCCAGCGTGACCCCGCGCCGGTTGATCTCGCGGTGGAACGCCACGGCGGCATCTGCCACGGTGTTCGCGAGAAGTACCGCTTCCTGCGGGGTGTCGGCGACCGCAGTCAGTCGGATGAGGTCGCTCCCGGGGTCCTTGCGGACCCGCAGGGACTCCAGGATCTGGAGGGGAGTCCGCTGCATCCCAAGCCGTTGAATCACCCGCTCGGCTACGGTGCGGCTACGGAGGAGGTCCAGGGCGAGGGCCCGCTGCTGCTCCGCAGTGCGGTCGCGGCGCGTGCCAGCCACGAAGTCCGAGACACGCTGGTCTTCCGGCGGAGATGTCGTGAGGGTTGCCGTGGCCTCGAACTGCGCCGCCTGTGGCCGCTCCAGGAGCACCGCGGTGGCCGCAGCCACGACCACAAGCCCGACGATCAGCCACCGACGCCTTCGAAGGAGCCGGTAGTACGTCCAGAATTCCATGGCGCCTCCCCGTGACTACCGGAACAGGAAGAGGAAGAACGTCAGGCGGTTCAGCCAGTCGAAGAACCCCTCCCAGGAGAAGGGCCGACCCCGCTCGGGCACGAAGACGACGTCGCCTGCGGTCAGCTCCAGGTTTAAGCCCCCTTCTCCACCCTGCCGCAGGAACTGCTCGACGTTCGTGCGGATGACGGTCGGCTTCCCGTTGACCTGCCGAATGACCCCCACCTCTGACAGGTTGGCCTTGTCCGTGGGACCGCCCGCTTCCAGCAGGAGGCTGACCACGCGCATGCCAGGTCGGACCACGTAAGAGCCAGGATTCTTCACTGCTCCGATGACGGCCGCGCGGTTGTCCGTCTCCGGCACGAAGATGACGTCCCCCGGCTGCATCGTCACGTTCTGGTCCGCAGCGCCCTTCTGGAGGAAGGCTACGAGGTCAAGACGGAGCTGCTGCCCGTCGTTGCGCATGACGGAGATGCGGTCCGGCCCCGCTTTGGGAGTGAACCAGCCCGCTTTCTGGATGACGTCCAGCAGGCGGTCCCCCTCTCGCAGCTCGTAGTACCCGGGCTTGGCTACCTCGCCCAGGACGTGCACGCGGTCCTCGGACTGGGAGACGATGATAACGTCCCCCGGCTCGAGCAGGACGTTCTGGCTTGCGTTGCCGCGCATGAGGAGGGCTTCGAGGTCCACGGCAATCTGCCGGGTCTTGCGGATCACGAAGGCGTTGCGCAGGGCGGCCCGCGTGGTGGGGCCCCCGGCCTGTGCGATCACCTCTGCGAGGGACAGACCTGGCTGGTACTCGTAGGCGCCCGGCCGGACGACCTGCCCGAGCACGTACACGAACAGCTTGCGCGGGACCACTTGCAGGAAGGACACCTGAACCTGTGGGTTGCGCACGTACCTGCGCAGGGCTGTCGACAGTCGCTGGACGAGGTCCCTGGGGGTGGCTCCCGCAGCGGGGATCTCCCCCACGAGGGGGAAGACGATCACCCCGTCCCCGCGGACGGTGTACGTGCCGGACAGGCCGGGTTCCCCCACCACCGTGATGAGGAGAACGTCTCCGGGCCCGATCGCGGGATCCTGCTGGCCTGAGGCGGGACCCAGAGCCAGCAGGAGTGCGGCCAGCGTTATTGCTGCGCTGCGGACCACGAGACCAGACCATCTAGTTCCCATGGGAGCTCCCTCCGCGCGTGCAGCCTACGGGCAATCAGCCCGCGCCTGCTCCTTGCTCCTCGCTCAGGATCAACCAGAACTCGCGCTCCCCCGACCGCGTGCGTGCGAGGTAGATCCCCTTCACAGTCCAGAGGGAGGCTTGATAGGCGAATGTCCAACCCACGGGGCAGCGGCCCCCTTCCAGCGGCTCCGAGTCCGTGAAGAAGACGACGCGGTCGGGGCTCATCCCGCCTCCCCGTTGCCTTCGCCCGACGTCGCTGAGCCCGTAGGAGCAGATGTGCGGGCCGACCACCCGTTGCGGAGAACGAAGGCTACTGCCTGCGTGCGGTTGCGGGCGCCGATCTTGCGGAAGATGGACCGGATGTGGCTCTTGACCGTGGTGGCACTCAGGAACATCTTGCTGGCAATTTCCCGGTCCGTGGCGCCCTTCGCCATCTGCAGGAGGATCTCCATCTCCCGGGCTGTCAGCCCGCCGACCCCGACGCCGTCCTTGTCCTGTCGTTCGCGCACCAGCGCCCGGAACCGTTCTACGAGTTGGCGGGCTATGCGCGGGTTGATCATGGTGCGGCCGGTGGTCACGCCTTCGATGGCGCGGGCTAGGTTGTCGATGTGGATATCTTTCAGGACGTAGCCCGTGGCCCCCGCCTCCAGAGCGTCCAGGGCGCGCTGCTCGTCTGGCCACTCCGCGAGGACGATCACCTCGCACCGAGGTAGCCGGGCCTTCAGCAGCCGGATGGTCTCGGTGAGGTCTAGCCCCGGCATGTCCTGGTCCAGCAGGATCACGTCCGGCACCACAGCGTCCAGAAGCTCCAGGGCGTCCTGTACCGTGGCCGCTTCTCCTACCAGGTGGATGGGCTCCCGCTGTTCTAGGAGGAACCGGACCCCCTGCCGGACTAGCGTGGTGTCGTCCACGATCAGAACCCGCAACTTGTCCATGGTGACCCACTTGACCTCGGTCTTTTGGACGGTGGCTCCAGGAAAACGTGGGGCGGTCCCGGCGTTCAATCGCACAGTCGGAGGGTCTTAAGCCTCTTTCGGGGGAGCGGGTCCTCCGTTCGAACGAGGCCTGGCTCGTTCGCGGGGCGGCAGGAGAAGGCCGCGAGGGCATAGAAAGAACACACTCTACCGTTTCGAGGCGGCTTTCCTCGGAAGGCGGTCGGTAGGGCTCGCCGGCGCTCTGTACCCACAGGCCCGGGGCCCGCGGGTTTGCGTCCGCGCGACCCTGAACTCGTGGGCCCGCCGACGCCGGTACTCCGGGGACCCTCAATACCGATGCGGGGCTGCTTTGCCCTCTGAGGGGGATGTGGGTTGACGGCGCTCGAGCTGGTGGGTTGGAAGTTCCGCCTCTGGCGCACCGCGCTCAGTTCAAGGGATGCTGCGTGTGCCCGTTGGGAGTTGGAGCGAACGCTCGAGCGCGCGTTCGCACAATACGGCGTGCGCCTCCGCCTGGAGGCTCGGCTCCCCGCACCGCCACAGGGTTCTCGGCGGTTGCGCGTTCTGTTTACCAGGCCGGCCGGACCCTACGTCGGTCTCCAGGTGCAGTCCAGGCGGCCCCTGCCCCCGTCGAGTCGGAGAGCCCTGCGGCTGTTAGGCAGGGAGGCGGTTGAAGTCCTCTCGGCCCTGCGCACGTTTGTGGCCTCGGAGCGACTGCGGCAGGCCGCGCGGCTCCACCACGGGCCCGCTCAGGACCTCGCCGGCGCCCTTCTGGCCCTTCGAATGGCTCAGGGCAACTTGCTGCGCGATCCCGAGCTGGCACAATACTTGCTCCTGCAAAGCATTGGGGCGGTGGACCAAGCCATGAGGTCAGTACGAGCTGCAATCCACGCGCTGAGGGTCCCCGAGGAGGTCCCCATCGGCATAGAAGAAGCCATACGCCGGACCTGGGGGCAGCTGCAGCCACTAACGGAGGCCCGGTTGGTACTCCAGCTGGACGGGCTCGAAACGCTGCCTTCACACGTCGAGGAGACCTTGACCGCAGTAGCCTGCGAGGCGGTCGCGAACGCAGCGAAACACGCACGAGCGAACCGGGTGGAGGTCCGGCTACGGCGTTCCAAGGACGAGGTCAGCCTGGAAGTACGGGACAACGGAGTCGGATTGCCCAAGCAGCAACCGGGCCCGCAGGCTTTCGGCCTCCGCCTGATGCGTGACTACGTGCGTGGGGTGGGCGGACGCTTAGCCATACGGCGCTGTATCCCCAGCGGCACGCGCGTGGTTGCGCAGGTGCCGCTGGTCGTGCGACCGGCTCGTGCCGCAGCCCCCTCTCGCGCCCTCGTCAAATCGGTGCGGAGCAGGAGACCCTATGCCCATCCGAGTTCTGCTGGCTGACGATCACGTGCTCACGCGGCAGGGCCTGCGGGCCCTCCTGAGCAGCGCGTCCGACATCGAGGTGGTGGCCGAAGCGGGGAGCGGACAGGAGGCCATCGAGCTGGCGGTCCGGCACCAGCCGGACGTGGTGCTCATGGACGTGATGATGGAGGGTGATGGCGTGGAGGCCACGCGGGTCATCAAGCAGCGATGTCCTAAAACGCAAGTGTTGATTCTGACCGTTTACGCGGACCAAGACCTCTTTCGGCGTGCGGTGGCGGCCGGAGCCGTGGGTTACGTCCTGAAGGACATCTCTCCCGAGAACCTGGTAAAGGCCATCCGTGCTGTGCACGTGGGGAAGACTATGGTGAACCCGGGAATCGTGCGGCGCTTAGTGGAGGACATCCAGCGCCGGGCCGAGGAGCAAGGGATCCTCGGCATCCGTCGCGCCCACGGGCTGACGGAGCGAGAGGTGGAGGTTCTGTTGGCCGTCTCCCAGGGATTGTCCGACAAGGAGATCGCTGCCCGCCTTTTCCTCTCGGAGTCCACGGTGAAAACGCACCTACGGTCCATCTACCACAAGCTGGGTGTTCGGAACCGGGCCCAAGCCGCGGCCTGGGCGGTGGAGAAGGGGCTGGTCAGCCAGAAGCCACCGAGCGCCGCCCCGGACAACCCCGCTTCCTCCGCCAAGAGCACGAACGCGTCTCCTCGGACACGTCGTCTTCCCTGACTCAAGACCTGGTGTGTATACTTGAGGCTGCGGGCGCTTAGCTCAGAGGGAGAGCGCTTCCTTGACGCGGAAGAGGTCGGAGGTTCAAGTCCTCCAGCGCCCACCAGGACTTCCCCGTGGGGCTCGTGGCACCTTGCACTAACTCGCTCCGTGACGTCCCTGACGTGCGGGGACGGAACCTGCGGTGGGTCCAATGGAGGTGGCTTCGGGGCCTCGCGGGCCAGGGAGCGGCCGTCGCTCGGTTGAGCCCTGACAGGACGGGGGCTATGATGACCCCGTGAAGGTCCGGATCCGTCACCAGAGGCGCGAGGTAGAGCTGGCAGGCGTGCGGAGCGTGCAGGAGCTGCTGGATCGCCTGCAGCTGAACCCCGAGACGGTGCTGGTGGTTCGGGGCTCGGAGCTGCTGACCCGGGACGCGCGTCTGGGGGAGGACGACGAGGTGGAGATCCGGCCGGTGGTTTCCGGAGGGTAGCGGTGCGCTGCGTGAAGTGCAAGGCCCAAGCCCAGGTGGAGGTGCGCCGGCACCACGCGGCCTTCTGCGGCCCCCACTTCCTGGAGTGGTTCGAAGCGCAGGTGGAACGGGCAATCCGGCGCGAGCGTATGTTCGGACCCCAGGATCGGGTGCTGGTGGCGGTCTCCGGCGGCAAGGACAGCCTGGTGCTGTGGGACGTGCTGCTGCGCCTGGGCTACCGCGCGAGCGGCCTGCACCTGAACCTGGGAATCGGGGAGTACTCCCAGCAGAGCCAGGAAAAGTGTGAGGCTTTCGCCCGCCAGCGGGGGGCGGAGCTCCTGGTGGTGGACATCCCGTCGGAGTACGGCGTGGGCGTGGAGGGGCTGGCGGAGCTGTCCGGCCGGGTGGCGTGCTCGGCGTGTGGGCTCAGCAAGCGGTACCTGTTCAACCGGGTGGCCCGGGAGCGCGGGTTTGACGTGGTGGCCACGGCCCACAACCTGGACGACGAGGCCGCGGTGCTGCTCGGCAACCTCATCACGGGGAACGTGGACGCCCTGGTCCGCCAGTCGCCCGTCCTGGACAGCGGGCATCCGGGGCTGGTGAGGAAGGTCAAGCCCCTGTACCGCATCGCGGAGCGGGAGACCGCCGCCTACGCGGTGCTGCGGGGGATCGACTACGTCCTGGACGAGTGCCCCAACAGCGTGGGCGCGCGGTCCCTGCTCCTGAAGGAGGCCCTGAACCTCCTGGAACGGGACGCCCCCGGGACCAAGCAGAGCCTGTACTGGAACTTCCTGGAAAAGCTCCGGCCGCTTCTGCGCGCGGCCTCGGAGCCTGTGGCGCTGCGCAGCTGCCTGCATTGCGGCCAGCCGACTACCGCGGAGGTGTGCGCCTTCTGTCGGATGACGGAGCGTGTGGCCCACAAGCTGCGCTCCCGCGTGGTCGCTCCCGAGCAGGCCGGCCGGGAGCCGGTGGGAGCCCGCAGCGGTCCCGGACCTGACCCCGCATGAGGTCCGGCCCCTTCCAGGCCGGGGAGGTCGTGCTGTTGGTGGACCGCAAGGGCCGGCGGTACCTGCTGCGCCTGCAGCCCGGAAGAGTCCACGACCTGCGGGGCCGGTTGGAACACGACGCGCTTTTGGGCCAGGAAGAAGGGGTCGTGGTGCGCAACAGCCACGGCGAGGTGTTCCTGGCCCTGCGGCCTACCCTGGCGGAGTACGTGCTGGAGATGCCCCGCCGCACCACACCCATCTACCCCAAGGACCTGGGCGCCATCCTCGTGGCCGCGGACATCTACCCCGGCGCCCGGGTGGTGGAAGCGGGGACCGGGTCCGGCGCCCTCACCCTGACCCTGCTGCGCGCGGTGGGGCCCTCGGGCCTGGTGTTCACCTACGAGGTGCGGCCGGAGTTCCTGGATACGGCGCTTCGCAACATCGAGCTCGTTGCCCGGTCCACGGACAACCTGGTGGCCCGCGTGCACGACGTGTACGAGGGGATTCCGGACGCGCCCGCAGACCGGGTGGTGCTGGACGTGCCGGAGCCCTGGCGGGTGGTCCCCCACGCGGCGGCGGCGCTGCGCCCCGGCGGGATCTTCGCCGCGTACGTCCCCACCGTCCCCCAGGCCCACCAGACCGCGGAGGCCCTGCGGGCTTCCGGCGCCTTCGCCCTCGTGGAGACGACGGAGACTTTGGTGCGGCCGTGGAACCTCTCGGGGCAGAGCGTGCGACCCGCGCACCGCATGGTGGCGCACACCGGCTTCCTCACCACCGCGCGCCGGGTCCAGCCCAGGAGCGGCGAGCGGTTGGCCCCGTTCCCTCCGGCATCGCCGTACGTTTGAACCTGCAGGGCCGCCGGCAGGAGGACCTGGGTTCGGGATAGCCGAACCGAGACGTTGAAGCCGCGCGCGTGTACGTGTAGACAGGAGGTACGCGCGAGACAGAGGTGGTGCGGTGGCCGAACGGGCGGGTGGCGCGCTTCCCACCGCTCGGGTCCGGGCGGAGGCGGCCGAGGCCAAGGTGGTGGTGCGCGGCCTCTCGGTTCGTTACACCTCCCCGAGGGGAACGCTCACCGCGCTGGAGGACATTTCCCTGTCCGTGCAGGCGGGGGAGTTCTGCTGCGTGGTCGGACCCAGCGGGTGCGGGAAGTCGACCCTCCTGAGGGTGCTGGCGGGGCTGATCCCGTGCACGGAAGGCGAGGTCCGCATCCGGTCCGATGGACCGCAGAGGCCGCTCACCGCCATGGTGTTCCAGGACTACGCCCTGCTCCCCTGGCGGACGGTGTTGGACAACGTGGCGTTCGGGCCCGAAAACCGAGGGGTCCCGAGGGCGGAGCGCTACCGGCTGGCGCGGGAGATCCTGGCCAAGGTAGGGCTGTCGGGGTTCGAGCACGCCTACCCCCACCAGCTCTCAGGTGGGATGAAGCAGCGGGTGGGGATCGCCCGGGCTCTGGCCAACGACCCCGAGGTGCTGCTCATGGACGAGCCGCTGGCCGCCCTGGACGCCCAGACCCGCAACCTCATGCAGGAGGAGCTGCTGCGGATCTGGGCGGAGTTCGGGAAGACCGTAGTGTACGTCACCCACGCCATCGACGAGGCGGTCCTGCTGGGCGACCGGGTGGTGGTGATGACCGCGCGGCCGGGCCGGGTGAAGGCCGTCGTACCGGTGGACCTGGAACGCCCGAGGACGCTGGAGCAGAAAGGCTCGGCGCACTTCGCCCGGCTGTACAACGAGGTCTGGCAGCTGCTGCGGGAGGAGGTCTCCGCGGCTTCCCGGGAGGCGGGGGGTGGCTAGGCAGGGGGGCAAAGCTGCGGCCGGCCGGGCGGCGCATCCGGCGGCGCTGTCCGTGCTGTCCGTGCTGGCGCTCCTCACCCTGTGGGAGTGGGGTGCGGGCGCCGGGTGGGTGCGGGAAGCGTTCTTCCCCAGGCCCTCTTCCGTGGTGGCGCAGTTCCTGGTCCTGGTGCGCGACAGCACCCTCGCCAGTCACCTGGGCGCCACCCTGACCCGCGTGGCGTGGGCCTTTCTGGTGGCGGCGCTGCCCGGGGTAGCGGTGGGGTTGACGATGGGGGTCTGGCGGGGCGCCCGGGAAGCGCTGGACCCGCTGTTCGCCTTCGTGTACCCGATCCCCAGCGTGCTGTTCCTGCCCCTCGCTGCGTTCGTGCTGGGACGGGGAGAGCCCGCGCGGGTCCTTACTTCCGCCGTGACCTCCTTCTTCCTCGTGGCCGCGAACACCCTGACGGGGGTGCGGCAGCTGGACCGCGGCGTTCTGGAGGCCGCGGTGCACTACGGCGCCACCGGCCACCGGCTGTTCTTCAAGGTTCTGCTTCCCGGTTCGCTGCCGTGGATCTTCACGGGACTGCGGCTGGGTCTCGGGTTCGCCCTCATCGTGGTGGTGGCGGTGGAGATGGTGGGTGCGGAGCAGGGCCTGGGATCCCTGCTGTGGCTTTCATGGCAGACGCTGAAGGTCCGGGACATGTACGTGACGCTGCTGGTGATCGGCTTCCTGGGGCTAGGGGCCACGTACGGTCTGGAGAGAGTGCGGGAGCGACTCCTGCCCTGGCAGCCGCGGGTGGAGGTGCGGAGGTGACGGGTGCTGCCGCGCGGCAGACCCTCCGGGCGGTCCGGGTGGACGCCCGTTCGCTGGTCGCCGCGGGGATCCTGGTGGCCGGGTGGGAGTTCCTGCCGCGACGCGGGGTGCTGAACCCCGCGTACTTCCCGCCCGCCAGCCAGGTGGTGGCGGCTCTCGCGGAGGGTTTGTCCGCCGGCGAGTTGCTGCCGCACGTGGCGGCGACCGTGTCGCGCCTGCTGGTGGCTTTTTTCCTGGCCGCCCTGCCGGGACTGGGGGCAGGTGTGGCCATGGGCCTTTCGGGCACGGTGCGGCGGGTGGCAGACCCCTACGTGGCCCTGCTGTACCCGATCCCCAAGGTGGCCCTCTTGCCCCTCATGCTCATCCTGTTCGGGGTGGGCGAGCGGGCCTTCGTCCTCACCGGTGCTCTCACGGCTTTCTTTCAGATCGTGGTGAACACCATGGATGGCATCCGACAGGTGGATCCCACCCTGGTGGAGGTGGGACGGAACTACGGAGCCACGGGATTTCGCCTGTTTTGGAAGGTGGTCCTGCCAGCTGCCCTGCCCGGGATCCTGACCGGTCTGCGCCTGGGGCTCGGGCTCACCTTGGTCACCGTGGTGGCCGTGGAGTTCGCCATCGCGAAGTCGGGGTTGGGCCACGTGGTGTGGGGGTCGTGGCAGACCCTCACCACCCCGCGCATGTACGCGGCCTTCGTGGCGGTCGGGATTCTCGGGCTGCTTCTCACCCGGGGCCTCAAGCGGCTGCAGGACCGGCTGCTGGCGTGGCAGACGTCCGTGGACGTGTGGTGAGTCCACTCGAAAGGGGGGACGGACAGTGCGTCGGTGGGGATGGCTTCTGGCTGTGGCTCTCGCGGTGGGGGTGGCCAGCGCCGCTCCGGTCCAGCGGGTGCGGCTGCGGATCGGTTACATCCCCGTGGACTCCTTCGCAGCGCTCCTCCTGGCCGCGGACCGCTACCTGCCGCAGGAGGGGTTCGAGGTGGAGATGGTGCGGCTGCCCAGCGGGGCGGAGATCCTCTCGCAGGTGGCCATCGGGCAGCTGCAGGTGGGCGGCGGGGCCATGGGGGCCGCGGCCTTCAACGCGGCGGTGGAGAGGCTCCCCGTGCGGTTCGTGGCTTCCCTGCACAACGGTTTCATCGAGGACTACTTCACGGTGCGCAGGGCCGTGTGGGGCAGCGAGATCAACCGGATCGCGCAGCTCCGGGGCAGGCCCGTGGCCATCAACGCCCGGGGCGTGGTCACGGAGTACATGATGGACCGGGTCCTCCGTAGCGATGGGATCGCGATCGAGGACGTGGACCTCAAGACCATGCCCTTCCCGGACATGGTGCCCGCGCTGGAGAGCGGCGCCATCTGGGCCGGCATCGTCTCGGAGCCCTTCCCCACCCTGGCGGAGGACCGCGGGGTCGGAGTGCGGCCCCTGCGCAAGCCTCCGGGTGCCCGCCCCATCCCCTTCACCTTCGTCTTCTGGAACACCGACTGGGCGGCCCGTAACCCGCAGGCGGCCCAGCGGTTCGTGGTGGCCTACCTTCGCGCCGCCCGGGACCTGGCCATCGGGGGTGGCTGGCAGCGGGAGGACAACTTGCAGGTGGTGGCCAAGTACACGGGCGCCCGCCTGGAGTTGCTGCGCCGCGCCCGGCCCCACCACCTGGATCCCAACCTCAACGTGGACACCCGGCAGCTGGAGGAGCAGCAGCGGTTCTACATGAGGCGCGGCTACCTGAAGTACGCGGATCCGCTTCCCCTGGACCGGATCTTCGACTTCACCTACGTGCGGCAGGCGGTTCGCGAGCTGGGCCGGAGGTGAGGCCGTGAGCGGCGCGCCGCAGCCGGTGGGGCTGGAGGAGCGGTACACCCTGGAGGAGGGGCGGGTTTACCTGACGGGGGTCCAGGCCCTGGTGCGGCTACCCCTGGACCAGGTCCGTCGCGACCGCCGGGCGGGGCTGCGGACCGGCGTGTTCATCAGCGGATATCCCGGCTCACCCCTCAGCGGTTACGACCTCGCCCTGCAGCGGGCGCGCCGGCTGCTGGAGGCGTACGGGGTGGTGCACCGCCCTGCGCCCAACGAGGAGTCCGCGGCCACCGCGCTGATGGGCACGCAGATGTTGGACGAGCACCCGCACAGCCAGTTCGACGGCGTCGTGGGCTTCTGGTACGGCAAGGGTCCAGGGGTGGACCGCAGCGGCGACGCCCTCAAGCACGGGAACTTCGCGGGCACCAGCCGGTATGGCGCGGTGGTGGTGCTGGCGGGGGAGGACCACGAGGGCAAGTCCAGCACCATGCCGTTCCAGGACGACTACGCCTTCGCCGCCCACGGGATCCCCGTGCTGTACCCCTCGTCCGTGGCGGAGTTTCTGGAGCTGGGCCTGCACGCGGTGGCCCTGTCGCGGTTCAGCGGCTGCTGGGTGGCCCTCAAGCTGGTGGCGGCCCTGTGCGACGGCGGCCAGATCGTGGAGGTCTCTACAGACCGCCCGTCCATCGTGCTCCCGGAGGTGGAGGTGGACGGCCGGCCGTTCCGGAAGCGCGCCGACTTCCGGTTCTTCCCCGGGACCAACGTGGAGACGGAGCGCCACCTGTACCGGGAACGGCACGAAGCCGTGCGGGCGTACGCGCGGGCCAACGGCCTGGACCGGGTCGTGGTGAACCCGCCGAGGGCGCGGCTCGGCCTGGTGACTGCAGGCAAGAGCTACGCGGACCTGCGCCAGGCCCTGGAGGACCTGGGGGTCGACGGGGACGCCCTCTACCGCGCGGGCGTCCGCCTGCTCAAGCTGGGGCTCATCTACCCCTTGGACCCGGAGGTGGTGCGCGGCTTCGCCAGGGACCTGGAAGAAGTTGTGGTGGTGGAGGAGAAGCGGGGGTTCGTGGAGGCGCAGGTAAAGGAAGCCCTGTGCGGGCTCCCGGTGCGGGTGGTGGGCAAGACGGATGAGAGCGGACGGCCTCTGTTCCCGGTGTCCGGCGGGTTGGACCCCGACCTCATCGCGGAGGTGCTCGCACCGCGCCTGCGGCCGTACCTGGGGGAGGACGTGGGCGCGCGCCGTCTGGCGGAGCTCGCGTCGGTGCGGGCGCGGCAGTACGAGCCCACCCGCAGCCGGACCCCCAACTACTGCTCGGGCTGCCCCCACAACACGTCCACGGTGTTGCTGCCCGGGCAGGTGGCCTGGGGCAGCCCGGGGTGTCACTCCTTCGCCTCCCTCATCGAGCAACCCCACCGGCACGTGGTGGCCATGACCCAGTACGGGGGGGAAGGGCTGCCCTGGGTGGGGCTGGCGCCCTTCGTGGACCGGCCCCACGTGGTGCAGAACGTGGGCGACGGGTCTTTGTTCCACTCCAGCTACCCGAACATCCGGTTCTGCGCCGCCGCGGGCGTGAACATCACCTTCAAGGTGCTGTACAACGGGTACATCGCCAACACCGGGGCGCAGCGGCCCGTCGGCCAGCTCGGCATCCCGGAGCTCACCCGCATGCTGGAGGCGGACGGGGTGCGGCGGATCGCGGTGGTCACCAGGGACCCCCGCCGCTACCGCGGGGCCAAGCTGGCCCGCATCGCTCGCGTGTACCCGCGTCACGCCCACCAGCAGGCCCTGCGGGACCTGGTCTCCGCGGGCGGCACCACGGTGTACTTCTACGACGAGACGTGCGCCAACGAGCGCCGCCGGCAGCAGAAGCGGGGGAAGCTCCCGCCCCGCACCCGGTGGGTGTGGATCCACCCCGAGGTGTGCGAGGGCTGCGGGGACTGCGGCCAGGCCAGCAACTGCATGTCGCTGCAACGGGTGGACACGGAGTTCGGCCCCAAGACGCAAGTGCACCTGTCCAGCTGCAACCAGGACGAGCTGTGCCTGCAGGGCGACTGCCCGTCCTTCGTCACCCTCGAGGCCCCCAACGGGTTCGCGCGGCCCAAGCCTCCCGAGGTGGGGCCTGAGGAGATCCCGGAGCCGCCCGCCCGGGTCCGGCTGGACGGCCCCTACCGCATCTACATGCCGGGGGTCGGCGGTACGGGCGTCATCACGGTGAACGCCATCCTGGCCTTCGCCGCGTGGATGGACGGGCTGGAGGCGTTGACGTACGACCAGACCGGGGCTGCCCAGAAGTGGGGTGCGGTGCTCTCCAGCCTGGTGGTAGGACCGCCCGGCCGGGCCCTGTGGGCCAACCGCGTGGGCGCCGGTCAGGCGGACCTGTACCTGGCCCTGGACCTGATCGGCGCCGCGGCGCCCGGGAACCTGGATCGGTGCGACCCGCAGCGCACGGTGGCGGTGGTGAACACCACGGTGCTCCCCACGGGCGAGATGATCCGGGACCCGTCCGCCACGGTCTCCCCGGAGGTGCTGGAACAGGCCGTGGCTCGTTACACGCGGGCTGCGGACAGCGTGTACGTGGAGGGCCGCCGGCTCGCGGAGGCGCTGTTCGGCGACTACCTGGCCACCAACCTGTTCGTGCTCGGGGTGGCCTACCAGGCGGGGACCGTTCCTCTGAAAGCGTCCAGCATCGAGGCCGCCATCCGGATGAACGGCGTGCAGGTGGAGCAGAACCTTCAGGCGTTCCGGTACGGTCGGCTGTGGGTGCACGACCCGCAGCGGGTGCGGGAGCTGGTGGACCCCCCGCGGCGGGGCTACGAGGAGGAGCGGGCGTGGTGGCTGCGGAGACTCTGTGGCCCGCAGGCCTGGGAGTACGCTCGGCTGCTGGACCGTGCGTCGCAGCTGGACGAGGAGTCCCGGCGCCTGCTGGCCGTCCGGGTGGGGGAGCTGGTGGACTATCAGGACGCCCGCTACGCGGCGGAGTACGTGGACTTCGTCCTGCGGGTGGCGGATCGGGAGCGCCAGGTGGTGGGCCGGACGGGTCCGCTGACCCACGCGGTGGCCCGGTCTCTGTTCAAACTCATGGCGTACAAGGACGAATACGAGGTGGCACGCCTGTACCTGCGCGAGGAGTTCTGGCAAGACCTTCGGCGCACGTTCCCAGGGTACCGCAGGGTCCGGTTCCACCTGCACCCGCCGCTGCTGAGGGCTGTGGGGGTGCGACGCAAGGTGGCAGTGGGGGCGTGGGCGCTGGGGCTGTTCCGCCTTCTGCGGGCCCTGCGGCGGCTCCGGGGAACGCCCCTGGATCCCTTCGGCTACCTCCGCGTGCGCCGTGAGGAGCGGGAGCTGGTGCGGTGGTACCGGGGGCTGGTGGAGCGCGCCCTGCAGGCCCTGCGGCCGGACACCTACGTGCAGGTGGTGGAACTGGCGGCGGCGCCGGAGGCGATCCGGGGCTACGAGGACGTGAAGCGGCGACACGCAGCCAGGGCGGTGGAGCGAGCGGAGGAGTCCCTGGCTCGCCTCCTCAGCACGGTGCATCCGGAACCCGCAGCCGTGCGCTCCTAGGGGAGGGTGGGTGTGTGAGGGCGGCAGTCCACGGACCCCGTGCCAAGCCAGTGCGACGGGAGGGGTTGCATTGAGCCTGGCGATCCCGCAGGCCCGGCGGGGCAGGGTGACGGGGTACCGGCGCGGGGCCTGGGTCCTGGCCCTGCGGACCGGGTTCGTGCTGGTGGTGCTGGCGGCCTGGGCGGCCTTCAGTGGCGACCTGGTGGCCGGGTGGCGGCCGACGCCCCGGGCCATCCTCCCCTCGCCCACGGAGGTGCTGTCGGGTTTACAGGCCTACGCCCGGAGCGGCGACCTTGCAGGCGACGCCCTGTACACCCTCTCGGAGGCGGGCGCCGGGCTCGGGCTGGCCATCGCCGCGGGGATCGCCGTCGGCGTGCTGTTCGCGTACGTGCGGCTTTTGGGCCAGGCGGCAGAACCCCTCATGGTGGCGCTGAACGCCATGCCCCGGTACGCCCTGGCACCCCTGTTCGTCGTCTGGTTCGGACTGGGGATGGCGTCCAAGGTGGCGCTGGTGTTCTTCGCGGTGTTCTTCGTGGTTTTCTTCAACGTCTACCAGGGGGTTCTGACCATCGACCCGAACTGGGTCCGGGCCATCGAGGTGATGGGCGGCGGGCCGCGCGACGTGGCCCGTTACGTGATCCTGCCTTACGTGGTGAGCTGGGTGGTGGCGGCCCTGCGGACCTCCATCGGGGTCTCCCTGGGGGTGGCGGTGGTGGGGGAGTTCGTGGGGTCCGTGCAGGGGCTCGGCTACCGGATGGTGATCTCCGTGGGCGTGCTGGACACGCCCAGGACGTTCGCCATCCTCGTGGTGCTGGCTGGGGTGGGCTACGGGGTGGTGACCCTGGCGGGCTTCGTGGAGCGCCGGCTGCTGCGCTGGCAGAGGGAAGGCTAAAAACACCCACGGTGCGGTCCGGAAGGAGGTGCGGGGAGTGAGGACAGTCCGCTTGCTGGCGTTGGTGCTGCTGGTGGGGGGGATGGCGGCTGCTCCGGGAAGGGCCCAGCGCGCGCCCGTGCAGCTGGATCTGCCCACCATCGCCGCGTACGAGGCCAGCCTGTCGGTACTGGTGGCGGAAGCGGCGGGTCACTTCCGGGGAGAAGGGGTGGAGGTAGGACGCCTGATCTTCGCGGGTGGGACCGCCATCCGAAGCCTCCTCATCGGCGGGCGGGTGCCGTTCGCCGTGCTCGGCACGGAGCACATCCCCCTGGCTCGGCTCGCGGGCGCCCCCCTGAAGGGTGTGGTGGCCACCTACGACCTGCCCAACATCGCCCTGCTGGTGCGGTCCGGCCTGCGCAACGAGGTGAAGACCGTGGCGGACCTCCGCGGCCGCACGGTGGGCATCAGCGCGCCGGGCTCGTACTCGTGGTCCATGACCCTGACCTACCTGAAGAAGGCCGGCCTGGACCCGGAGCGGGACGTGCGCCTCCTGCCCATCGGCACGGACCCGGGCGTGCTGTACACGGCGCTGCAGACCGGCCGGGTGGATGCTCTCGCGTGGAGCGAGCCCGTGATGAGCCGGGCCGAGCAGGACGGGGTGGCGTATGTGCTGGTCAACATCTTCGACCGCAACGTGGCGCGGCGCTGGATGGGCACCGACCGCGTCCTGTCCAACGTGCTGGCCACCACGGAGAGCGTCATCCGGACGCAGCCGGACACGGTGGCGGCCATGGTGGCGGCGATCCAGAAAGGCCTGGCCTACATCCGCAGCCACTCCTCGGAGGAGATCGTGCGGTTGGTTACGGGTAACCCCAAGACCAACCAGCTGTTCCAGGGGGTGCCGCCGGACCTGGCCAGCAAGATGATCAACCGCATCCGCCACGGCTACGGGACCGGCTGTCTGAGCCGCAGCGGCTACGAGGTGGAGCTGCGCCGGATGATGGACACCGGCGTGATCCGGCAGCCCGTGAGCTTCGAGGAGGCCCTGGAGCCGCGGTGGGCCGGGGTGTGCCCGCGGTAAGCTGGCCCTGGACCCGATGACGGCGGCGTTGACCCTCAGCCTCGCCGCGGGGCCGTACGACCGCACCGAGCCGCTGCGGGACGGGACGGTACGGCCGGAGGGGATCGACTTGGTGTACGTGCCCCTCGAGGAGCCCCCGGAGGCGTTCCTCAGAGGCCTTGCGGGGGAGTTCGACGCGTTCGAGTTCAGCTGTTCCCTGTACTTCTCCCGCCGCGCTGCGGGCGACTTCCCCTTCGTGGCCCTGCCCGTGTTCCCGTCGCGGATGTTCCGCCACGGGTACGCCTTCGTGAGGGAGGGCAGCGGCATCCGGGAGCCCAGGGACCTGGAAGGCAAGCGGGTGGGCATCCCGGAGTTCAGCCAGACCGGGTTGGTGTGGCTGCGGGGAATCCTGCAGGACGACTACGGGGTGGATTTGCGGTCGGTGGTCTGGGTGGTGGGGGAGGCGAACCGACCGGGCCGCCGATCCGCGTCCATCGCGGGCCGTCCGGCGGGCGAGGGATGGAAGCTGGAAGCCGCGCCGGAAGGCTACAGCCTGGACCGCATGCTGGTGGAAGGGCTGCTGGACGCCTACATGGGGGCCGTGCGCCCCAACAGCTTCGGGGTGGACCCGCGAATCCGCAGACTGTTCCCCAACTACCGGGAGGTGGAGCGGGCGTACTACCGCCGGACAGGCATCTTCCCCATCATGCACACGGTGGTGGTGCGGGAGGAACTGCTGCAGCGGCACCCCTGGGTGGCGACCAGCCTGTACAAGGCTTTCTGCCAGGCGAAGGACCTGGCCTACCGGCGCATGGCCCACAGCCCGTCCCTGCGGTACGCCTTGCCGTGGCTGCACGCGGACCTGGAAGAGGCCCGGGAGCTGTTCGGTCCGGACCCCTGGCCGTACGGCCTGGAGCCGAACCGCACGGTCCTGCACACCCTGCTTCGCTACCTGCGCGAGCAGGGGCTGCTGACGGGTGAGCTCCCCCTGGAGGAGGCCTTCGCGCGGGTCAACGTCTTTGAGGGGCAGTAGGGCTACGCGAATCGCACCGACAGCGGCGGGAAACCGGCCATCTCCAGGGTGACCACGTCGCCCGGACCGACCGCCACCGCGCGGCCCAAAGAGCCCGACAGCACCACATCCCCCTCTTCCAAGCCCTCCCCGAACTCCGCCAGCTTGTTCGCCAGCCACGCCACCGCCCGCGCCGGGTGGCCCAGGGCCGCCGCACCGACCCCCTCCGTGGCGGGCTGGCCGTTGTGGCTGAGCACCATGCCCACTAGGCGCAGGTCCTCGTGGCGGGCGCGAGACGACCACGGGCCCAGCACGAACCCTCCGAAGGAGGCGTTGTCCGCGATGGTGTCCGTGATCCGGATGCGCCAGTCGGCGATGCGGGAGTCGATGATCTCGATCCCGCAGGTGACCGCGTCTGTGGCGTTCAAGACGTCCTGTACGGTCACGTGCGGTCCGCGGAGCGGGCGGCCCAGCAGGAAAGCGATCTCCCCCTCCACCCGCGGTTGCAGGAAGGTGTGAAAGGAGACCTCCGCACGGCCGCCGGTCTGGGGGACGTGGCGGGACGCCCACAGACAGCCGTAGTCCGGTTCGTTTACCCCCAGCTGCGCCTGCATGGCAGCGCTGGTGAGTCCGATCTTGCGCCCCGCCAGCTTTTCCCCGGCCTGCAGCCGCAGGCTGTTCCACCGCTGCTGCACCGCATAGGCCTGCGCCACGTCCACGAGCCCCTCCTCACTGAGGGGCGGAATGGGCCGGCGGGAACGCAGGGCCTCCTCCAGGCGCTCCGCCAGCCGGTGGGGGTCTAGCGGTTGCTGAGGCATACCGTCTTGGCCTCCGTGTAGAACTCCAGGCTGTACTGCGCGCCTTCCCGGCCGATCCCGCTGGACTTCATGCCCCCGAAGGGCACCCGCAGGTCCCGCACGAAGAAGTCGTTCACCCACACGGTGCCCACCTCCAGGGCGTTGGCCACCCGGACCGCCCGGCCCACGTCCTTGGTCTGGACCACCGCGGACAGGCCGTAGGTGACCCCGTTGGCCACTTCAATGGCCTCCTCCTCGGTGTCGAAGGGCAGGACCGTGACCACCGGGCCGAACACCTCTTCCTGGCAGATGCGGTCGGTGTGGCGGACGCCGGCGATCACCGTCGGGTTCAGGAAGTTGCCGCGGTCGAAGGGAGCCGGGAGCTGAGGTCGGTCGCCGCCCAGGAGCACCTGGGCGCCCTGGGCCCGGGCTTCCTCCACGTAGCCCATGACGCGTTCCAGGTGCTCGGGCGCGATGAGGGCGCCCAGGGTCGTCTCCGGGTCCATGGGGTCGCCGGGGCGCAGGCGCTCGCAGGCGGCCACGAAGCGCGTCAGGAAGCTGTCGAAGATGGGCCGCTGCACCATCAGGCGCGGGGCTGCCAGGCAGAACTCACCCTGGTTGAAGAACGCCGCGCGGACGCTCACCTCCACCGCCCGGTCCAGGTCCACGTCCTCGAAGACGATGTTCGGCCCCTTGCCACCCAGTTCGAAGCTCAGTCGCTTCAGGGTCGGGGCCGCGGCCGCCATGATGGTCTTGCCCGTGGTGGTCTCGCCCGTGAAGGAGATGAGGCGGACCAGGGGGTGCTTGGTGAGGAACTCGCCCGCGGAGTTGGGACCGAACCCGTGCACCACGTTGAACACCCCGGGAGGCAGGCCCACCCGGTGAGCGATCTGTGCCAGCTTCCACGCCCCGATGGGGGTGTACTCCGCGGGTTTGAGCACCACGGTGTTCCCGAAGGCCAGCGCGGGCCCGATCTTCCACGTCTCCAGGAGCAGCGGGACGTTCCACGGGGTGATGAGGGCGGCCACGCCCACGGGCATGCGCTGGACGTAGTTCACGTAGCCGTTGTCCATCAGGAACGCCTCGCTCCCGTGGGTGGCCGCGAAGTCCGCGAAGAACTCGATGTTGTTCGCCACCCGGGCGATGTACACCTGGGGGTTGTTCTCCCGGATGGGACGGCCCACGTCCCACGTCTCCACCCGGGCCAGCTCCTCCGCTTCCTCCCGGATGGCCTGGGCAAAGGCGTGGAGGATCTTGCGACGCTCCGCCACCGGCGTGCGGCTCCAGGAGGCGAAAGCCCGGTGGGCCGCCTGCACCGCGGCGTCTACCTCGTCCGGCCCCGCCTCTGGCGCGGTGCCGATCACCTCGTTGGTGGCGGGGTAGAACACCTCGAAACGGTTCCGTCCTTTACGGAACTCCCCGCCGATGTAGTGCTCCACCTCGAAGCGCGGCCTGTCCACGGTCTCCGACCTCCTTTACGGCTCGAAACGCAACAGCAGCACGCCCGCCCCACTCCAGACCTCCACCGTCCCCGGCTCCGCCGGGACCGCGGGCGCGGGGGAACCCAGGAACACCACCTGGCCGGACCGCAGCCCGCCCACCCGGTCTGCCAGCCACGCCACCCGAGCGCCCAGGTCTCCCAGAGCCTCGGTGGGACCTTCCGACCGGAGGGCGCCGTTCAGGAACAGCCGGAGCTGCGCGGGCACGTCCGTCTCCGGGACCAGCACCGGGCCCAGGGCGAAGGCCCCTCCGCTGGCGTTGTCCGCCACCACCTCGGGCGCGGTGAAGCGGTAGTCCTGCCAGACGCTGTCCAACACGTCCAGGGCCAGGAAGAAGCCGCCGAAGGCGGCCCGGGCGCGGCTCGGCACGGTGCCCGCGGGCACGTCCGCCCGCAGGACCACCGCCAGCTCGGGTTCCACCCGCGGCTGCAGGAACCTGCTGAGGGAGACCGACGGACCGAGGAGCATGTCCGCGTACACGCGGCCGTAGATGGGCTCGCGGATCTCCATCTGCCGCTGCTTGGCTTCACTCAACAGGCCGAGCTTGAAGCCCCGCAGCGCCCGGCCCGAGCCCAGGGCTGCCTGCACCCGGTAGGCTGCCTCCAGGGTCACAGGGGCTGCCCCGCCGGGCACCGGGGCGCGGGCCGCCCGCGCGGCCCGGATCCGGTCCAGCAGCTGCTGCTCGCTCGCGGTCAGGGACATGGAACTCCTCCGTGGGCCATGGGGGCAGCCCGCCGCCGGTTCAGGACGCCACCGCAGCCTGCTTCTGGCGGACGAGGTCCAGCGCCACGTCGAGGATCCAGTCCTCCTGCCCCGCCACCGCCTTCCGCCGGCCCAGCTCCACCAGGATCTCCCGCGGGTCCAGGCCCAGCCGCTCCCCGATGCGGCGTGCGTGCAGGAGGAACGTGGAGTACGTCCCCGCGTAGCCGATGGTCACCGCGTCCCGGTCCGGCATGGGCTGGAACGGCATCATGGGCGCCAGGATGAACTCCGCGGCGTCCATGAGCTTGAACACGTCCAGCCCGGGGTTCAACCCCGCCTTGTCCAGGACCGCGGCCAGGACCTCCGTGGCGGCGTTGCCCGCGCCGGCGCCGCAGCCCCGCAGGGACCCGTCCAGCTGGTCCGCCCCCGCCTCCAGAGCCGCCAGGCAGTTGCCGATGGCCACGCCCAGGTTGTTGTGGGCGTGGAAGCCCACCTGGATCCGCAGGGCCTGCTTGAGCGCCCTCACCGCGGCCGCGGCCTGCCACGGCAGCATGGCGCCCGCGGAGTCGGTGACGTACACACAGTCCGCGCCGTACGACTCCATCAGCTGCGCCTGCTCCGCCAGCCGCTCGGGCGGGATCATGTGGGCCATCATGAGGAGGCCCACCGCCTCCATCCCCAGCTCCTTGGCCAGCCCGAAGTGCTGCTCGGAGATGTCCGCCTCGGTGCACTGGGTGGCGATGCGGGCGACCGTGGCGCCCCTCCGGACCGCCTCCCGCAGCTCCTGGCGGGTTCCGATCCCGGGGATCAGCAGGATGGCGATGCGGGCCCTCCGCGCGGTAGCAGCCGCCTCCTCCACCAGGTCTAGGTCGGGGACTCGAGAGAACCCGTACTGGATGGACGAACCCGCCAGCCCGTCGCCGTGGGTGACCTCGATGACGGGCACACCGGCGTCGTCCAGGGCCGCCACCACCGCCCGTACCTGTTCCCGGGTGAACTGGTGACGGAAGGCGTGGGACCCGTCCCGCAGGGTGGTGTCGGTGATCCGAGGAGGTCTCATGCCACCGCCCCCGTCAGCATGTGCTGCGCGATCAACTCTCCCACCCGCCGGGCCGCCGCGGTCATGATGTCCAGGTTCCCCGCGTAGGTGGGCAGGTAGTCCCCCGCGCCCTCGATCTCCAGCAGCATGGCCACCACCGTCCGCTCGCCCCAGGGGGTGTCCCGGCGGTCGAAGTGGGGGCCGTTCTTCAGCCGGTAGCCCGGCACGTACCGCTGGACCTCCGCCACCATGCGCTCCACCGACTCCCGGATGCGGTCAGGGTCCGCGTCGTCGTCCTCCGGGATGCAGTAGATGGTGTTGCGCATGATGATGGGCGGTTCCGCGGGGTTCAGGATGATGATGGCCTTCCCCATCGCGGCCCCGCCGATGACCTCGAGGCCCCGGGCGGTGGTGGAGGTGAACTCGTCGATGTTCTGCCGGGTGCCGGGGCCTGCGGACCGGCTGGCAACGGTGGAGACGATCTCCGCGTAGCGCACCGGGGCGACCCGGTTCACCGCGTGCACCAGCGGGATGGTGGCCTGTCCGCCGCACGTGATGAGGTTCACGTTCGGGACGTCCAGGTGCTCGCCCAAATTGACCGGCGGCACCACGTAGGGCCCCACCGCCGCAGGCGTGAGGTCCACCGCCACCTTCCCGGCCTCCCGCAGGAGCTTCGCGTGGCGCACGTGGGACTTGGCGCTGGTGGCGTCGAACACGATGCGGATGTCGGGGTCCTCCAGGACCGCCTGGATCCCGTCCACGCTGGTGCGCAGTCCCAGGGCGCGGGCCCGGGCCAGCCCCTCCGACTGAGGGTCGATCCCCGCCACCAAGACGAGCTCCATGGGCCCCGGGTTCTTGAGGATCTTGTACATGAGGTCGGTCCCGATGTTGCCGGAACCCAGGATGGCGACCTTGACTTTCCCGTTTCGGCTCATGCTCCCACCTTCCCCCGGTTTTCTCGCGCTACTCGTTGACCACGGTCACAGGTGCGAACAGCTCGTCCACGGGGCGCGGACGCTCCACGAAGCCCTGCTCCACCAGGTACCGCATGAGGGTCTCCAGGGTCTTGCGGTTGGGCTCCAGGCCGTAGGGCCAGGGGTCCTCCCCCAGGACGCGCTCCGTCTCTTCCAGCTCCGCGTGCAGCCAGGGGATCGTGTACCGCAGGGCTCCGCTGAACCGCATCTGCTCCACGCACCATGCCTTGGCGGCCACGAACGCCTTGTACAGGCTGTGGACCACCCAGGGGTGCTGCCGGTACACGGCCTCCCGTACCACCACCGTGTGCATGATCGGGAAGATCCCTGTGCGGCGGTAGTAGTCCTTCTCCACCTCGCGGTAGTCCGGGAACAGCCGCACCACCCGCGGGTCCCGGCCCAGGGCCCGGGGGATGCGGGCCCCGATGAGGGCGTCGATCTCCCCCGCCACCAGCATGTCGTTCAGGGTGCGGTCGAACACCCGCTGGATGGAGAGGGGGAAGCGCGGCCACTCCACCAGGGCGTCGGGCCGCCCGATGGCGTTCACCCCTCCCGTGTACCAGCGACAGGACCGCCAGTCCACCCCGTACTCGTCCGACAGGATCCCCCGGATCCACACCGCCGCGGTCTGGCTGTACTCCGGCACCCCGACCCTCTTGCCGTCGAGGTCCTTGGGCGTCTCGATCCCGCTGTCTCGGTTCACGAACACGAAACCGTGCCGGAACATGCGGGAGGGGAAAACGGGCAGGGCCACGAAGGGGAAGTCCCCCCGGCACTTGCGGATGAAGTACAGGGAGCAGGACATCTCGGAGACGTCGAAGCACTCCGTCGCCACCATCCGGGCGAACAGCTCGGGCGGGGAGGGCACGGGCACGTAGACCAGCTCGATCCCCTCGGGCCGCACCAGCCCACTGCGGAGGGCTTCCGTGCGGTCGTACGGCCCGCAGGCCAGGCTCAGGCGCAGCTCCGGCAACCTCCGCCTCCTACAGGGGGTACACGAAAACGTCCTGGAGCACCGGGGTGTCCAGGACCACCCACTTGGACCGGAATCGCGGCCCCTGGGGGCCGAACTCCACCACGTCGCGGTACTCGCCCACCGCCAGCAGCCGTGGGTAGAAGTCGCCGGTCGGCGTCCCCCACACGGCGAAGTTGGCCAGCACTCGCACCGTTCCGTCTTCTTGAGGCTCCGTCCACACCGGTCCCACCACGTGCCGCGGCCGGACCTGGTTGTAGTGCCGGTCCTCCAGGCGGCCGCCCGCACCCCAGAACTCCCGGATGACGGTGACGCGATCCACGATCCGATCCTTCGTGTCGTCGCACACCACACACACGGGAAGGCCCGCCTCCAGGTTCTCCCGGGTCACCACCCGGTACTCCGCCTGGTCCGCGAACAGGTCGGGCCACTCCTCGATGCGGTCGGGGTCGTCCACCACCCGCACGTAGCGGGCCAGCAGCTCCCGCGCCGCCTGCTCCCGGGTAGCCAGCGAGTCCGTCGCCTTCACGAGCTGCCCTCCTCCACGGGGACCCCGATGAGCCGGCGGTAGGCCTGGTAGAAGTGGCGGATGGGCGCTTCGTCCACGTGGCGGTAGGGCGGGAACCGCTTGGGCGTCCCCTTGAGGACCACGTTGTCCCCCCGCGCCACGGAGCTCTGCTGGACCCGCTCCAGGGCCGCGGCGTCCTCCAGGGTGATGGCGCCCGCGGGGCCCAGGACCGCGGGACCCTGCCGGACTCGGTGGCGGACCACCTCCTCCGGGTCGTCCGCCCGCGCGAAGAAGGTGAACTCGATGAGGGTCTGGTCCACCGCCAGGGGCAGCACGTACCGCAGCTGCAGGGTGTCGAAGTAGTCCGTGACGACCCCGGAGGGGAAGACCACCATCATGTTGTGGTCGGTGGTGGGTTTGGTCCGCACGTCGAACAGGGTCATGTCCCGGAGGACCGGCTCCAGCTGCTCCCGGGGGGTGGAGCGGGACTGGCCCCAGAGGTGTCCGTTGCGCTCGTAGTTGGGGACCAGCCGCTGGCCGCCGTGGGACCGCAGCCGCACCACCTGGAAGCCGGTGTGGAGGGCGGTCACGTGGTAACCGTCGTAGATGTTCTCCACGTACAGCTTCCAGTTGGTCCGGAAGATGACCTTGATGGAGCCCAGGTACCGGAGCCGGCCATCGCCCAGCACCCGGTCCAGGCCCTCGGTGAGCTCGGCCAGGTACGTCTCCAGGGGCGGGGTTCCCTCGTGGAAGGAGGCGAAGATCAGGCCCTTGTACAGCGCCACCCGCGCCTGGGGCAGCCCGTAGTCCTCTTTCCGGAACTCCGCGGGGAAGTCGTCGGGCAGCGACACGCCGAGCAGCGAGCCATCGGGGGCGTACGTCCACATGTGGTAGATGCACCGGAACCCACCCTTGAGGACGTTGCCCCTGGGCCCTTCCACCAGCCGGGCGCCCCGGTGCGCGCAGGCGTTGACCAGGACCCGGACCTGGCCCTGTGCATCCCGGACCACGATGACCGGGACCGCCCCCACGGACAGCGTCTTGTAGTCCCCGGGCTGGGGGATCTCCGCCTCGTGGCCCACCAGCACCCACACAGGGCCGGTGAACACGGCGTCCATCTCCCAGCGAAAGAGGTCCGGGTCGGTGAAGATCTCCCTGGGGATGCGGTTGTCCTCCGGAGGCCACCTGAGCGGCACGGGAGGCCCCTGGACGGTACGAGGCAACACGCTGGCCATGGGTTCCCCCTCTTCAGGAACTTCAGCCCGATTATGGGCGTTCTTCCTGGGGCCGGAAAGGGGTCTGTTCAACCATCGTGAACAAGCTGTGCAGAATAGCTGAACACCGGTCTTGTCGCTTCCCCACGGCCAGGAGATCCTTTGTAGCGGAGCGTTTCGGGCGCGGGAGTCTGCCGCGGAGGAGGGATGGACGTGGCGGTCGAGGTGGCACGGTCGTCCTACGGGGACCTGGTGGTGGACGACCCGAGGGAGTTCCGGGTGCACGGGTCCATCTACACCGACCCGCAGATCTTCGAGGAGGAGATGCACCGGATCTTCGAGCGCACGTGGGTCTACGTGGGGCACGAGTCGGAGCTGCCGGCGCCCGGAGACTACAAGACGGTCCTGGTGGGCCGCCAGCCGCTGATCCTCTCCCGGCACGAGGACGGCCGGGTCTATGCCCTCTACAACCGGTGCCGGCACCGGGGGGCGGTGGTATGCCGGGAGGAGCGGGGGCACTCCAACTTCTTCCGCTGCCGGTATCACAACTGGGTGTACGCGAACAACGGGGCGCTGATTGGCATGGCCCAGGCGTCCGGCTACCCCGAGGACCTGGATCGCAGCCGCTACGGTCTGGTGCCCGCGGCGCGGCTGGAGTCCTACCGGGGCCTGCTGTTCGTGAACCTGTCCCCCACAGGTCCCAGCTTGGCGGAGCACCTGGAGCCCGTGCGGAAGTACGTGGATTACTGGTTCGGCCGGTCCCCGTCGGAACGCATCCAGGTGATCCTCCCGCCGCACCGGTACGAGTACCCCGGGAACTGGAAGCTGCAGGCGGAGAACGGGTTCGACGGTTACCACGGCAACTACGTCCACCTGTCCTGGCAGCGGGTGCTGCAGCTCTCCAAGGAGTCCACCGTGGAGGAGGTCCAGCAGTACCGGCAGGAGGGCTGCGTCCGGGGGCTGCGGAACGGCCACGGGCTTTTGGAACGGCCCGGCAGCCTCAACCCCGCTTCCAGCTGGACCGCCCGCATGATGCACCGCTACCCGGAGTACGCGGAGGCCATGCGTCGGCGGTTCGACGACGCCCAGCTGGTGGAGATCTCCGCCCGGCGCAACATCTTTGTCTTCCCCAACCTGTACCTGTTCGACACCCACATCCGGGTGATCGTGCCCAAGGCGGTGGACCGGACCGAGGTGCAGCTGTACGTGTACGCCCTGGAGGACGTTCCGGAGGCCATCAACCGCAGCCGGTTCCGGGGCCACGAGCGCTTCTACGGTCCCGCGGGCTTCGGCGCGCCCGACGACATTGAGGTGTTCACGGAGATGCAGACGGGGCTCCGGGCCACCGGCGACCCGTGGAACCTGCTGAACCGCGGGCAGCACCGGGAGCGGGTGGTGGACGGGGAGGTCATCGGCCACACCACGGACGAGGCCCCGCAGCGGTCCTTCTACCGGGAGTGGAAGCGGGTGATGTCCGAGGCGTAGGGGGAGGGGAAGGATGCTGACCGTGGACGAGGCGGAGCGGTTCCTGGTGGCGGAGGCGCGGCTGCTGGACGATCGCCGCTTCGACGAGTGGGAGGCCCTGTTCACCGAGGACGCGGTGTACTGGGTGCCCATGGACCCCGACCGCGACCCCGCGGACACCGTGTCCATCATCTACGACGACCGCAAGCGGCTGCACGAGCGTGTGTACCGGCTGACGCGAACCCCCGTCCTGGATCAGAACCCGCCGTCCCGCACCGTGCGCTTTGTGGCCAACGTGGAGGTGGAGCCCCTGGACGGGGCGGGGGAGCACCGGGTCCGGTGCAACCAGCTCATCGCGGAGATGCGACCGGGAGGGCCCGGGCAGGCGGGCCTGAACAGCCCCCGGTGGCTGGCGGCCCGCTGCGAGTACCGCCTCCGTCCGGTGGACGGGGGGTGGCGGATCGCCTTCAAGAAGGTGGTCCTGCTGGACGCAGACCAGGCCCAGTACAACCTCTCCTTCATCCCCTGAGGAGGGCGCTATGGACCTGTACGGGCGGCCCTGGCGGGTGGAGCGGCCCCTGGGCACGGTGGGACGGGTGGAGGTGAGCCGGTACGAGACGCCGACGGGCGTCCGGCTGCGGCTGCGGGATCGGGAGGGGAAGGCGGAGGCGTTCCTGGACCCCCTGGAACTGGAAGGTCTCACCCGAGCCCGCTACAAGCCGGTCCCGGCCCTGCCCCTAGCCACGGGGGACGGTGCGGAGCAGGCGGCGGAGGCTTGGCGGACGTGGGGAGAGCTTTCCGAGCGGCTACAGAACGAGTTCGCCCTCGTGGCGGTGGCCCTGGTGGGTACCGAAGGCCTGCTGGTGCGGGACATGAACGCGGGGCTGGCCGTGCTCCTGTCGCCCCGTGAGGTGGAAATCCTGCTCCGGGTCCGGCACATGGACCTGGCGCCCCTGGTGGACACCAGCGACCTGGTGGCCCTGCCCGAGCCGGACGTGGACGAGGAATAGGCGGTCGTGTGGGGCCGGGCGGCGACCCTGTCGGAGGCCCGCGACCAGCTGGTCCTGGCCAACCGGATCCTCGTCCGGCTGGGGTTGCTGGACTCCATGGGCCACGTGAGCGTGCGCAATCCGGAGGACCCCTCCACTTACCTGCTCTCGTGGTCGAAGGCGCCCCGGTGGGTGACCGCAGAGGACGTGCTGATCTTCGACCTGGACGGGGTGGACCTGACGGGCTCCGGGAAGCCGCCGTACATGGAGCGGGCCCTCCACGGGGAGGTGTACCGGGCGCGGACTGACGTGCATGCGGTGGTCCACAGCCACATGCCCTCCGTCCTGCCCTTCGGCCTTGCGGCTCGGCCCATCCGCGCGGTGATCCACTCCGCCGCCATGTTCTGGGACGGGGTGCCCCTATACGACGACTACTACGACCCCGAGCACGAGGGCGTCTACGTGATCTCCCAGGAGCAGGCCCGCCGGATGGCGGCAGTCCTGGGCCCGCACCGGGCGGTGCTGCTCCGGGGACACGGGTGCGTGGTGGTGGGGAGCACGTTGCCGGAGCTGGTGGTGAGTACCTACTCCCTGGACCAGAACTGCAGGGTCCAGTGGCTGACGGAGGCCGTGGCCCCCGCGAAGCCCCTCAGCGAGGTGGAGGCCCGCGCCATGCTGCGGGTGCGGCTCGGGGAGATCGGCATCCGCCGGGCGTGGGAGAATTGGGTGCAGGAGCTACGGGAAGCGGGCTGGCTCCCGTAGTGCCCTCGTGGAGGGGAGGGGGAGAGCGTGCTGGGGCAATCCCCGTGGGCCCGCGAATCCCTCCGGCGCACCGTGAGCCGTTCGTCAGACGCCTTCCTCTACATCTTGCTCCCGGTGGTGGGAGTGGCGGCGGCCTGGCACGCGGCGGCTTCCCTGGCCGTACTGCCACCGCACCTCCTGCCTCCCCCAGACCGCGTCTTGGCTCGCATCGCCGAGGCGGTGCGAAGCGGCGTGCTGGTGTCGAACCTTGTCCTCACGGTGCAGCGGGTGGTGGTCGCCTTCGTAGCGGCCCTGGGCATCAGCCTCCCCGTGGGAGCGGCCATGGGCTTCCTGCCCGCCGTGGAGCGCTTGCTCACCCCCTGGCTGGTGGTGGCGCTCTCCGTGCCAGGGCTCATCTGGGCCCTGGTGGCTCTCCTGCTGTTCGGTCTGTCCGAGCTCACGGTGTACACCGCCATCGCCGCGGGGCTGGTCCCCATGTTCGTAGTGAACTGGTGGCAGGGGGTGAAGGCCCTGGACCGGGACCTGCTGATTATGGCGCGGGTGTACCGGGCCAGCGGCTGGAGCGTGGCCCGCGACGTGGTCCTGCCCCAGCTGATCCCTCAACTGTTCGCTTCCGCCCGCTACGGGCTGGCGTGGGGTTGGAAGATCGTGGTGGTGATCGAGATGCTGGGGTTCGGCAACGGCGTGGGCTACCTGCTGTACGAGTCGTATCACCTGTTCAGCATGGAGCGGGTGCTGGCCTGGGCACTGGCTTTCCTCGCGGTGATGCTGGCCTTGGAGTATGGGGTCATCGCTCCGCTGGAGCGCCGGTGGACGGCGTGGCGGCCGCGGGTGGGGTTCGGGGGGTGAGACCATGGGGGTCCGGGTAGAGATCCGCGACCTGGTGAAGCGGTTCCCGGACGGGCGGGGCGGCTGGCTGCCGGTACTGGGGGGAGTCTCCCTGGAGGTAGACGGACTCGTCTGCGTGCTGGGTCCTTCGGGGTGCGGCAAGTCGACCCTGCTGAACGTGGTGGCGGGGGTGGAGCGTCCGGACGGCGGCGAGGTGCGCTTCTACCGGGCGGGCGAACCGGTGGGCCGAGAGCTGGTGAGGATCGGCTACGTCTTCCAGGACCCGCGCCTCCTCAGCTGGCGCACGGTTCGCCACAACGTGGAGTTCGGACTCCAGAGCCTGAGGCTGTCCCGAGCAGAGACGCGGGCCCGTGCCTGGACATACCTGCAGTTGGTGGGCCTGCAGGACTTCGCGGACCGGTTCCCCCTGTTCCTCTCCGGCGGGATGCGGCAACGGGTCGGACTCGCCCGGGCCCTGGCCCTCGAGCCGGACGTGATTCTGATGGACGAGCCTTTCAGCAAGCTGGATGAGATCACCGCACGGGAGCTGCGCCAGGAGCTTCTGCAGATCCAGGAAAGGTTGGGCCAGCGGATCCTGTTCGTGACCCACAATCCCTCCGAGGCGGCCCTGTTAGGGGACCGGATCTACGTGCTGTCGGGCCGGCCCGCCCGGGTGGTGGCGGAGGTCTCCAACCCACTGCCCAAGCCCCGGCAGGCGGACGCCCCCGAGGTGGCTGCTCTGGCGCGGGAGATCGTGGGCTACCTGGAGGGCCAGGGAACTCTGACCCGTCGGGCTTTCCTGCGGACAGGGACCGCTTTGCTGGCGGGGCTCGCATCGGCGGGCCTGCCCTGGGCGGCCGTCGGCCGGGCCTGGGCACAGCCGCGGGTGGACGTCAGCGTGGCCGCGGTGGGCGCCACGGGGCTTCTGGTGCGGCTGGTGAAGGACTTGGGGCTGGACCGTAAGCACGGGGTGGAGCTGAACATCGTCCCGCTGGCTGTGGCGGACGCGGAGCGGGCGGTGGTGCAGGGCCGCGTGCCCGTGGGCATCTTCAACCCCTTCTCCGCGGTCCGCGCGGTGGCGGAGGGGCATCCGCTCAAGCTGTTCGCGCCGTTTCTGCTCAACCACAACTACCTGCTGGTGCGGTCAGAGGCACCGTACCGGAGGCTGGAAGACCTGCGGGGCAAGCCCGTGGGCAGCCTCTCCAAGATCAGCGGCACGTACAACACCTTCACAGCCATCTGCTATGCGAGGGGGCTCGGGGATCCCGAGCGGTACTTCCAGCTGCGGTTCGGGGAGGCGGTACCGCTCATCGCCCTCATGGAGCGCGGCGACCTGGAAGCGATCGCGGTCTTCGAGGCGCACGTCTCCCGGCTGCTGGCCACCGGGCGCTACCGCGTCCTGTTGGAGTTCAACGAGGAGTTCCGCCGGATGACCGCTTCGGACAATCTGTTCATCGCCCTGGCCGCCAGGCCCGCGTGGCTCCATGCGAACGCCACCGCCGCGCGCCAGATCCGGGCGGCCCTGGCCGACGCCGTGGCGGCCTTCCGTCAGAACCCCGCGGGGGTCCTGGAACGCTACGGGCGGGAGATCTTCGGGCTTACAGGCCAGGAAGAGATCCAGCTGGCAGCCCGGCGGCTACGGTTCGTGTACACCAGCCGCTGGGACCGGGCCTTCCTGGACCGTCAGGTCCGCCAGATCCGGGTCGTGCAGGCCCGCTCGGACTTCCTCCCGAACGTGCCGCCGGAGGAGGTGTTCTGGCAGTGATCGGACAGGTCCGTGCTGCGGTGGCCACGGCCCCTCTACACACCGAGCTCCGGACCTTCCCCCTTCCCGAGGTCGGGCCTGAGGATGGCCTGCTGCAGGTGGAGGCCTGCGGGCTGTGCGGTACAGACTGGGAGTACTACACGCGAAAGCGGGGGGCGCAGCTGGGCCCCATGATCCTCGGACACGAGATCGTGGGCACGGTCCTGGCGGTGGGGGAGGAGGCAGCCCGCCGGTGGGGCGTGCGGCCGGGAGACCGGGTGGCGGTGGAGGAGTTCCTGCCCTGCGGCAGCTGTGTTTTCTGCCGCAGCGGTCGGCCGGCCCTGTGTGACGCCACCGACTCCCGCTCGGCAGGTCCGTTCCTGCGCTACGGAGCCACGCCCGTGGACGTGCCGCCGTCCCTGTGGGGCGGGTTCAGCGAGGCCCTGTACCTGCACCCCCGGGCGCTGGTGCACCGGGTCCCTGCGGGCCTGTCCCCGGACCTTGCCACCCTCTTCGTGCCGGTGTCCAACGGGATCCGGTGGGTCCGCCGGGACGGACAGCTGCAGCCGGGAGGGGTTGTGGTGGTGATCGGGCCCGGCGCGCACGGTCTGGGCTGCGTGGCGGCCGCGGTGGAAGCTGGAGCTTCCAAAGTGTTCGCGGTGGGGCGGTCCGCGAGTCCACGGCTGGATGCGGCCCGGGCCTTGGGCGCCATCCCCCTGGAGTCGCAGCGGTTGGACGTGGTGCAGGCGGTGCGGGAGGCCACGGACGGGCGGATGGCGGACCTGGTGATCGATCTAGCTCCCGGCGGCCCCGACGGCCTGCGGACGGCCCTGGAGCTGGCAGCGAAAGGCGGGGTGGTGCTGTTTGCGGCCACCAAACACGGTGAGGTCCCGGTGGAGGCGGTGGCGGAACCCATCGTCCGCAAGGGCCTGGTAGTCAAGGGTGTGCGCGGGAGGGACTTCCAGGCGGTGGAAGAGGCGCTGGCGCTGCTGGCCAGTGGCCGGCTGCCCCTGCAGCGCCTGCGCACGCACCGTTTCGGTCTGGAGGAGACGGACACCGCCCTCCGAGTTCAGGGCGGGCGGCTGGACCCCTCTGCGATCCACGTGGCCGTGGTGCCTTGAGCGGAACCTCGAGCAGCGTCAGCGCCGCGCACCGGCTCCTCCTGTGGTTGTACCTTCCGACCCTCGCCCTGAGCGTGGGCCAGGGCATGATCTTCCCCGCCATCCCGAAACTGGCGGAAGCGTTCCACGTGTCCGCGGGCACCGCGGGACAGGTGGTGACGGCCTTCGGGGCGGGCCGCATGCTCATCCTCCTGCCCGCGGGCGTCTTGGTGGACACGTTGGGCTCGCGGGCGGTGCTGCTCCTGGGTTCCACCCTGGCGCTGGCCGGCGCGGTGGCGGTGGCCGCGAGCCCCGCCTTCTGGGGCGTGCTGGCCGGCCAGGTGCTGGCCGGAGCCGGGGCCAGCCTGTGGACCCTGGGCAGGGAGGCCGCGGGGCTAGAGTTCGTCCCTCCGGAACGGCGCGGGCGCCTGCTCAGCGCCTTCTTCGGCCTGCAGATGGCGGGCAACGCCCTGGGCCCGGTGGCCGCGGGTCTGTTGGTGGACCTGTCTGGCCTGCATCCCACCCTCTGGGCGGGTGCGGGCGTGGCCCTGGCGGTGTGGATCCTGAGCGCGGCCACGCGGGAACAGCTTCCGTCCGCTTCCCGTGGCCGGAGGGCGGTAGAGCTGCGCGGGGCCCTGCGCTTGCTGCCCCAGGCGTACCGCGCGGCGTTCGTCATCATCACGTTTTCCACCTTCGTCCTCACCCTGTACCGCGCCAGCCTGAACACCCTGCTCCCCCTGTACGTGGGAACCGAGCTGGGGTACCCGGGGACGGTGGTGGGCGGGCTGTTCGGGATCACGAGCGTCCTGATCCTGGCCTTCATCCTGCCCGCGGGCGTGCTGCTGGACCGTTTGGGCCGGAAGTGGGGTGCGGTCCCCGCGTGTCTGGTCCCCGCGGCCGCCTACGCCCTCATGCCCTTGGCGCGGTCGCTCCCCTCCCTGGCGGCCGTGGCGGTGCTGTTCGGTGTGGCAGGCGGGCTGTCGCTGGGCTCCATGTCCACGCTGAGCTACGACGTGATCCCGGAGTACGCGAGGGGGAGGCTGCAGGCCTTGCGCAGGCTGGTGGGCGAGGTGGGAGGCCTCGTGGGCCCCTTCGTGGCAGGGCTGGCGACCGACCTCCTCAGCCCCGCTACGGGCTTCCTCCTCCTGAGCCCCCTGCTGCTGGCCGCGGGACTCCTGCTGGCCTTCGGAGTCCCGGAGACCCTCCCGCAGGTGAGGTCACGGCGGGTGGAGGGCTGAGGCTATCCGGCTCCCACCGCCGCCTGCATCGCCGTGTATTCCGGCGCGTCCTCCAGGTACACCACGGAGTCGTAACCTAGGAGCTTGAACAGCCGGTTCTGGGCGGAGAGGAAGACCAGAGGCCGGTCCGGGTCCGCGTTGAAGTGCTGGTGGATGGTGTTCTGCGGGATGTAGAGGAGGTCTCCCTCCTGGAAGTCCCACCGGGACGGTTCCTTGGCCACTCGGGCGTAGTACCGATCCTGGATCTCCGCCTCCACGTCCCAGTGCAGGCTGTACCCGCGGCCGGACATTACGTAGATGGCCTCGTCGGCCATGTGCCAGTGTTTGCCAGAGCGGCTGCCCGGAGGGATCTCCTGCTGGTGGACGTCCACGCTGAACACCCGCACGTCGGTCCGCTGGGGCGAGGTGAGCACGCGGACCTTGCCCTCGCGGGTGATCTCCCACCGGGTGTCGGAGGGCTTGACCACCTTCTTGCGTTGCTCCACCCCGGGGGTCCACAGCCGGGACCAGTCTTCCGGAGGTCCGTAGGCGGCTCCGTCCGGGGTGCGGCCGATCTTGCCCTGCTGGATGAGTCCCAGGAACATCCACGTGGCCTTCGCCTTGATCACCAGGGCCAGCGCCCGCCGCTCGGGGTCCGCGTTGAAGTGGCGGTGGACGGAGTCGTTGTGAACCACCACCAGGTCGTCCTTCTCCCAGTCGTAGCGCTGGCCGTCGTGGATCTCGTAGCCGCGGCCCTCCAGGATGTAGAAGGTGGCCTCGTTCTGGTGCCCGTGGCCGCGGTTGGACCCACCGGGGAACAGCTCCACGAAGTGCATCTGGATGGTCTGGGTGAGGAAGGGGTCATCCCCGGGCCCCAGGATCCACCAGGTGCGGGACTGCTCCGAATCCCCGGAGTGACCGACCTGGGCGTCATCCACCACGGTGCCCGCAGGCCGCACCCGGGGCGCGGAACGCTGGCGCCGGCGGAACTCCTCCAGCCCGTACTGCTCGGAGCTGATCCCCCGCAGGAACACCCGGCCCTCTTCCCGGCTCATGGCTGACGACCTCCTTTCCTTCGTGCCATGGCTGCCGCGGCTTTCAGGGTAGGGGACGGTGGCGAACGGCACAAGCGGCCGGTTCGGGAGAGCGGAACCGGCAAGGCTTTTTTTAGAGCAGCCAGGCGGCCAGAAGGCCCACGCCCGCGGCACCCAGGACCAGCCACAGGGGCTCCACGTCCCGCGGCCCGGCCAGCCACGCGGCCACGGCGAGGCCCACCAGTTCCAGCCAACCCGGGCGGAGGGAGTCCGCCAGGTCCCACGCGGCTGCGGCGATCAGGCCGGCCACCACGAAGGCAGCTGGGGCGGCCACGGAACGGATCGTGGCCTCCAGCCGCCGCAGCCCCGCGTGGACGACCGCGGAGGTGACGCATGCGGGCAGGATGACGCCTACGAGCGCCGCGGCTGCTCCCGGGAACCCGCGCAGGAGGTAGCCCACACCTGCCACGAACCCCGCCCGGGGGCCGGGGAAGAGGTAACTGGTGGCGAACACCCACGCGAACGCCTGGGCATCCAAGGCGCCGGTGCGCACCCACTGGTGCTGGATCACCGCCACAAGCCCGTTGGCGCCCCCAAACGCCGCCAGTCCTCCCAGGGCCGTCACCAGAAGGATCTCGATGAGGCTGGGCGGGTTCACGGCAAAGCCTCCCCGCGAAGCAGCACCCAGCCGACCAGCAGCCCGGCCAGGGCCGCGGCAATTAAGGGAACGCCCCCGTGCACCGCCCAGCCCACCACGGCCGCCAGCGCCACACCCGCCAGCCGCCGGCGTGGGCTCAACGACGACCGGCTGAGCAGGTGCCAGGCGTTTCCGAGCAGCACCCCCACCACCGCCACGGACACCGACCGCTGGACCCACGCGAGCACGGGCGGCAGCGGCCCGCGGGTGGCCAGGACCACCACCGCCAGCACCATGAGGGCAGAGGGCAGGAGCAGCGACAGCACCGCCAACACGCTGCCCCACCAACCCTTCAGCTGGTAGCCCACGAGCCCCGCCAGCCCGATGAACCGCGGGGAGGGCATCAGGGTGGACAGCACCAGCCGTAGCCGGAGCTCCTCCGGAGAAAGCCAGCCCCGGTGCCCCACCAGCTCCCGCTCGAGCTCCCGGGCTCCGCCCCACATGCCCCCGTAAACGGTGGTCCCGATGCGGAGGAAGCTGGCCGCCAGCTCGGCCCACGAGGCGGACGGCCTCGCGCGGGTTTCCGCGGTCCGGCTAGGAGCTGTGGTGCTGCGCTGCGCTCCCATCACCCTCGCGCTTGTTGAGGTCAGGCACCCATCGCAAGAGGACGTTGCCTACCAGCACCGAGCCCGCGATGGCGTAGAACACCACCACCAGCCCGAACCGGTCGGCCACGGCGCCGCCGGCCACCGGCGTGAGGGCGGAGAACACGGACTGCGCGGTAAACAGCAGTCCCACCGTGGTGCCCTCGTGCTGCCGGGGGACCACCCCGATGGCCCATCGGAACAGGGCCGGCCGCATGGAGTACAGGAAGAAGCCCAGAGCCGCCAGCACCAGCACGAACGCGGGGGTCGCGCCCAACAGCACGGCGGCCAGCACCGCCAGGCTGGTGGTGGTCATGCCCACGGTGGCCACCCGCTTGGGGCCGATGCGGTCGGACAGCGTGCCCGCGATGGGGGTCGCCACCAGACCGGAGGCCTGGACCAGGGTCATGTACAGGCCGAGCAGGGGCGCGGGCAGGTGCAGGCTGTACACGAGGTAGAGAGGAAGGAAGGTGTTCAGGCCGTTTTGCGTGAGGGACCGGACCCCGGAGACCAAAGCCAGGACCAGGAGGGCCGGATTGCGCAGGGTGAGCCCGAGCCCCCGCAGCGAGGCGCGGGGGCGGTGCTCACGGGAAGGGGGAGGGTCGACGCCGGTGGGGGCTCTCAAAGCAAGTAGCAGGACCGCGGCGAGCACCGCACTGACTCCCACGTGGACCGCCAGCACTCCCGTCCAGGACAGCAGCGCGAGGAGCAGTCCGGCAGCCAGAGGCGCCAGGGTGTCGCCCAGGTTCGCCCCCACTTCGTGGAGCGCCAGTCCGTAGCCGCGGCGGTCCGGGTAGCGGGCTGACAGGCTGGTGATGGCCGCGGGATGCCACAGGAACATGCCAAACCCCACGACCGCCTGGCAGGCCAGCAGGGTGTAGAAGTTGGGGTGAGCGAGGACTACCCCGTAGGGCAGGATGGTGGCGGCCAGGGAGGTGGCCATCAGGCGTTCCCGGTGCCCCAGGGAGTCCACCAGGACGCCTGCCGGCAGGTTGACCACCATGCTCATGACCTGCCGCATTCCCACCAGCAGGCCCACCTGCACGAAGCTCAGCCCCAGGTCCTTGGCGAGGAAGGGCAGCAGCAGGGTGAACGCCGCGGAGATCCCGTGGTTCAGCGCGTGGCCTGCGGCGATGGCCCACAGACCGACGTTGGAGAGATCAGGGCGGGGCAGCCGCCAGCGGAACGCGCTCCTCCACGTGGCCTCCATGCGCGCCAGCTCCACCTCCTCCGATCGGCCCCGCCTGCGGGCCCTACCGGAACACCAGGCTCTTCACCACCACGGGGACGACTCCCTGGGGCTGGATGGGCCGGCCTACGTCCACGTAGTCGAACTCCCGCAGCGCCACCTGGTCCACGCACAGGACGGGTCCGGGCACGCGGAACTCGCTGCGCAGCAGCTCGCCCACGATTCCGGCCACATCCGCGTCCAGAACCACCAGCAGCGGCTGGCCGGACTGCACGGTGCGCGGCAGCGCCTGGACGATCCCCGCGCACAGCTCCCGCAGGGACGCGTAGTCCGCGCCGTGGTGCCAGTGGATCGCCAGGGCGAAGGAGCCGTCCCCGTCCACGAGGTCCAGCCGCTCCAGGGCCCGGCGCACCGCAGCGGCAACAGAGGCCGCGGTGGGCGGCTGGGCGATGCCGCGCACCGCCGCGGCCGGGACGCTGCGTACCGGGAGGAGCTCCGGGTGGGAGAGGTAAATGGTATCGCCGCTCAGCTGCACCGTGTACTGGGAAGCGCCGATGCAGGTAGCCCGGATGGCTTCCTTCGGCTCCACCAGCTGCAGCCCCAGTCGCTGTGCCCGATCCCGGAGGGCTTGGGCCAGCTCCGGTCCCAGGTCGCCGAAGCCGCGGTGCTCGCGGCCGTACACGTACTCCCCCACCCCACCTGAGAACACCACCGTCCGGAAGGGTCCTGCGGTAGCGAGGGGTGGCGTGATCCACGGCAGGTCCGCAGCGCCGGGTCGCCCTGCCACCACCGCCATCACCAGGTCTGCCATGAACTCCGCCAGCCGCCGGAGCTCCTGCTGTGGGGGGACCGTGGAGCCCAGCTCAAGGCTTGCGCCCAGGCCCGCGCGAGCCGCCAGCACCCGCCCCGCCTCCTCCAACCGGACCAAGCGCCCCTGCTGGTCCCAGGCCACCAGGCGCGCACCCACGTGAAGGGCCGCGGTGTCCTCCACCCGACCTCGGCGGCACACCGCGAACTTGGTGGTACCGCCGCCGATGTCCACGTTCAGCAGGGGCTGCTCGGCCTCGCGGGACAGCTCCGCGGCGCCGGACCCGTGGGCCGCCAGCAGGCTCTCCAGGTTCGGCCCGGCGGTGGCGCACACGAACTTGCCCGCCTGGTGCGAGAACAGCTCCAGCACCGCCCGGGCGTTGTCCCGGCGGGCGGCCTCGCCGGTGGTGATCACCGCGCCGGTGTGTACCGCTTCCGGGTCGACCCCGGCCTCCCGGTAAGAGGTCTCCACGAAGCTACGGAGCCGCTCCGCGTCCAGGGAGCGGCCGTCGGTGTACGGGGTGAACGCCACCGGCGACCGGTAGACCACGTCCCGCTCGGTGACCGCAAACCGGCTGGACAGACGCTGCCCCTGGCGCTCCAGGCGCAGACGGGAGAACAGCAGGTGCGAGGTGGAAGACCCCACGTCCACGCCCACGGTGAGCAGCTCCACTCGCTCCCCGACGTAGACGGGGCTGTCCTCGTCCCCCAGGTGGATGTGGTCCTCGTCTTCCTCGTGCATCGTGCCCGCTAGGTCCGGACCAGGAAGGCGTCCATGCGGACTTCCACGCCGTTGGCCCGGCAGCGCTCCACGAACATGCGGTGCACCCGGGGGTCCTGGTCCGCGTACTCGATCTGGTTTCCGCCCGCCTTGGCGTCCTTGTCCACGCCCTGGTAGTCCAGGTATCGGGTGAGCTTCCACTTCGTGCTCCCCCATCGGATGGCCAGATAGCGGGCGGGCGTGGGGCCCGTGTTGAAGTGCTGGTGCCACCACATGCCGGGCGGCACGAACAGGGTACCCGGCTTCCACGGGATCTCCTCGAAGTCCGTGTGCTGGTCGGTCCACATCAGGCTGTAGCCCTGCCCGTGCAGGATCACCACGTGGGCGCCGGGGCCGTGGCGGTGGGCCTTCTTGTAGGTCCCCACGGGGAACTCGGACACGTGGGCGATCAGGGTGTTGTTCGCCAGCTCGAACTTCATGTGCTTGCCGCCGGCGCCGCGCTCCACCCAGTCGTACAGGTGCAGGTTGTACACGTCCGAAACGAAGTTGGTCTCCCAGATCTTCTGGGTGGTGTCGGGGCGCCGGTAGACCGTCCCCTCGCCCGTGAAGTAATCCGCCTCACCCCGGAACCGGTCCGTGAAGTCGAACGGGCAGCCGAACACGAAGTCCAGGTTGCGCAGGAGGTTGATCATCAGCGGGGCGGTGCTCACCCCCAGCAAGCGCGCCCGCTGCTGGCCGGAGCCGTTGTGCAGGCGGTGAAAGGTGTTGAGGGGGATGGCGAACACGCTGCCCCGCTGCCACTCGAAGCTCGTGCGGGCGCCTGAGTGGTTCCACACCTCGCAGGTGCCGCGTCCCTCCAGGACGAAGAACACCTCCTCGTACAGGTGGTGGTCCACCGCGGTGGCCCGGGCCGGCGGGAGGTCGAGGACGTAGGCGATGTTGGTGTCCTCGGCCCCCAGAAGCTGCAGGTAGGCGCCCCGGACGTCCAGGCGGGCCCAGGGAGCCGTCTCCACCTCGTGCAGGTCCGGCACCGCCAGCCCCGTGACCACGGGCAGGCCCTCCTGCTGGAGGAACTGGCTGAAGGCGGTCCGCCCCCACTCCTTCGGCAGCGGCAGTGGTTCCTTCTGCTGCACGGTACACCTCGACGTCCGGTTTGGCAGGCATCCCCAGTCTACGGCCGGCTTCGAACGCGGAAAAGCCCGCCGTTCGGGAATCCGGAACCCGGGGCTTGTGGCCGTGGAACGGCGGGGCGACCATACAGGTGGCCCTCCGGCGCGGCCGGAAGCGCCGACTCTGGTGGCGAGGGGGAGGGATTGGTGTGCGTAGGACGGTCGTGGTGGGGTTAACGGTCCTGGCGCTCCTGGCGGCACTCCCAGCAGGAGCTCAGGCCCCGTTCGCGGGGAAGACCGTGACGATCCTCGTGGGGTACACGCCGGGAGGCGGGTACGACCGCATGGCGCGCATCGTGGCGCGGCATCTGGGGCGGCACCTGCCGGGCAACCCCACGGTGGTGGTGCAGAACATGCCCGGGGCCAACAGCATCGTGGCCGCCAACCACCTGTACAACGTGGCCCGGGCGGACGGGTTCATGATTGGGCTGTTCAACCGCAACCTCATCCTGGGCCAGCTGGTAGGCGTGGAGGGGATGCGGTTGGACATGCGGCGGTTCCAGTGGATCGGCAGCCCCGCGGAGGAGACGGACGTGTTCGCCATCCGCGCGGACCTGCCGTACCGGCACGTGTTGGACCTGCGGCGGGCGGACCCGCCCCTGGCCATCGGGGCCACGGGACCCGGGGCCAACACCTATGATTTCCCGCTGGTCCTGAAGGCTTTCCTCAAGCTGAACCTGCGGATCATCAGCGGCTATCCGGGCAGCGCGGACATCATGCTGGCCATCGAGCGCAAGGAGGTGGACGGCCGGGCCGGCTCCTGGTCGTCCCTGAAGCCCTTCGTGCAGCGGGGGCTGATCAAGCCCATGGTGCGCACGCCCTCGGCCAACCCGGAGCTGCGGGGGATCCCTGTGGACCAGGACCTGGTGACGGAGGCGGTGGCCAAGGGCGTGCTGAAGCTGCGGGCGATCCCCAACAAGCTGGGTCGGCCCTTCGTGGCGGGCCCTGCCGCCCCCGCGGAGCTGGTGCGGGCCTACCGGGAGGCCTTCCGGAAGCTCACCCAGGACCGGGAGTTCGTGGCGGAGGCGGAGCGCGCCGGGGTGGAGGTGACCTTCACCTCCGCTGAGGAGATCCAGAAGATGTTCGACGAGGTGTTCGCCACACCGCCTGGCATCGTCCGGGTGTTCAAGGAGTTCTTCCGGTTCGAGTAGAAGACACGGCGCTGAAAGGGGGGAACGCGTATGGCGCGGGGTGTTAAGCTCCTCGCAACCCTCCTGGGCCTGGCGGTGGCGGGATCCGCGATATCCGGAGCGGCGCTGGGCCAGGTTTCCTTCGCGGGCAAGACCGTCACCCTTGTGGTGGGCAACCCCCCGGGCGGGGGGTACGACCGGCTGGGCCGGGTGGTCGCGCGCCACCTGGGCCGCTTCCTGCCGGGCAACCCCACGGTGGTGGTGCAGAACATGCCCGGGGCTGCCGGAGTCGTGGCGGCCAACCACCTGTACCACGTGGCCCGGCCCGACGGCCTCACCCTTGGGCTGTTCAACCAGAACATGGTGTTCGGCCAGCTGCTGGGCGTCGAAGGACTCCGGGCGGACATGCGGAAGTGGCAGTGGGTGGGCAGCGTCACCCGGGAGACGGACGTGTTCACCATCCGGGCCGACCTGCCGTACCGGCACGTGCAGGAGCTCCGACGCGCGGACCCGCCCCTCGCCATCGGCGCCACCGCCCCAGGGTCGGGCTCCTACGACTTCCCCTTGGTTCTGAAGGCCTTCCTCAAGCTCAACGTGCGCATCGTGAGCGGCTACCCCGGACGGTCGGACATCATGCTGGCCATCGAGCGCAAGGAGCTGGACGGGGTCGCCGGTTCGTGGTCGTCCATGAAGCCCTTCGCCCAGCGCGGTCTGGTGCGGGTCCTGGTGAAGACACCTTCCGAGAACCCGGAGCTGCGGGACGTCCCGTCGGACGTGGACCTGGTGACAGAACCCACCCACAAGGCCGTGCTGCAGCTGCACGCAGTACCCAACCGCATCGGCCGTCCCTTCGTGCTGCCCCCCGCGGTCCCCGCGGACGTGGTCCGGGCCTACCGGGAGGCCTTCCGACGGCTGGCGGAGGATCCGGCTTTCCGCTCGGAGGCGGAGCGGCTGGGCTTCGAGGTGGTGTACACCTCTGGGGAGCAGGTGCTGCGCACCGTGGAGGAGGTCCTGAACAGCCCGCCGGGGGTGGTGCGCATCTTCAAGTCCTTCTTCCGGTTCGGGGACTAGCAGACCGAGGGGAGGGTGACGATCCCGGATGGTTGAAGCCCTACTGGATGGCCTTCTTCGGGTCCTCCAGCCCAACGCGCTCGTCTACATGCTCTTCGGAGTCTTCATCGGCTTCTGGGTAGGGATCCTTCCGGGGCTGGGCGGCACCGTGACCCTGGCCCTCATGCTGCCGTTCGTGTACGGCATGGAACCTGTCCAGGCCTTCGCCTTCCTGCTGGGCATGCACTCCGTGGTGGCCACCACGGGCGACCTCACCAGCATCCTGTTCGGGATTCCGGGCGAGGGCCTCAGCGCCGCGCTGGTGCTGGACGGCTACGCCATGACGAAGAAGGGGGAAGCGGGGAGAGCTTTGGGCGCCAACCTGATGAGTTCCCTGGTGGGGGCCCTGGTCGGCGCTGCGGCCCTGGCGGCTGCCATCCCCGTGGTGCGACCCCTCGTGCTGAGCTTCGGGGCGCCTGAGCTGTTCATGCTAGCGGTCATGGGCATCGCCTTCATCGCGTCCCTCAGCGGCCGCGGCGCCCGGGGTCTTGCGCGGGGAGCCGCGGCGGGGGCGCTGGGCCTGCTGGTGAGCTCTGTGGGCCAGGATCCTCAGGCCGGGATCCTGCGCTACACCTTCGGACAGCTGTACCTGTGGGGCGGTATCGAGATCGTCCCCGCGGTGGTGGGGCTGTTCGCGCTGCCCGAGATCCTGGACCTGATGGTGCGCCGGACGTCCATCGCGGCCACCGCCCCTACGGAGAAGCTCACGGGGGTGTGGGAGGGCGTGAAGGACTGCTTCCGCCACTTCGGGCTCACCCTGCGCTGCAGCCTGATCGGCGCCTTCATCGGGATCATGCCGGGCCTGGGAGGCGGGGTGGCCCAGTGGATGAGCTACGGGCACGCGGTGCAGAGCGCCAAGACCGCAGAGGAGCGGGCGCGGTTCGGCAAGGGGGACGTGCGGGGGGTCCTGGGGCCCGGGGCGGCCAACAACTCCAAGGAGGGAGGAGCTCTGATCCCCACGGTGGCCTTCGGCGTTCCCGGGAGCTCCGCCATGGCTGTGTTGCTGGGCGGGTTCTTCCTCACGGGGCTGGTGCCGGGTCCGGACATGCTGACCCGCCACCTGTCCGTCACCTACTCCATGGTGTGGACGCTGGTGCTGGCCAACGTGGTCACTGTAGCCCTGTGCTTCCCCCTCCTTCCTTATTTGGCGCGGTTGACCGCGATCCGGGCCACGCGCCTGGTTCCCTTCCTGATGCTGCTGGTGTTCGTGGGAGCGTACACCGCCAACAACAGCTGGGGCGACATCCTGGTGGCGGTGACGTTTGGGATCCTGGGCTACGCCATGGTGCGCTTCGGCTGGCCCCGGGCGCCGCTGGTGCTGGGGTTGGTCCTGGGCGACGTGGCGGAGCGCTACCTGTGGATCTCCGTGGCCCGCTACGGGTGGGACTGGCTGGGTCGTCCGGGCGTGGTGGTCTTCCTCGTGTTGACGTTGGCGGTCCTGCTGGTGCCCTTCTTCCAGGAGTGGAGGGAGCGCCGGGCCGCGTACGTGCTGCGGGGGGCGGCGCATGCGGACTGACAGGGTGGAGCGGCGGATCCCGGAGGCGGCGTTCGCAGCCGTCCTCCTGGTGGTGGGGCTGGGGGCCATGGCGCAGACTTCCCCGTGGCCGATCAAGGCGGCCCTGTACCCGCGGGTCATGGCCGGGGCGCTGGTGCTGGCGTGCACCGCGTGCGCCGTGCTGGCCGCCCTTGGAAAAGGGGAGCGGCCCGGAAGCCGCGTGGACCTGGAGTTCTCCGACGACCTCCCTCCGGCGCTGGTGCGCCGTCGGACCCTGGAGGCCTGCGGGTGGATCGGCGGGTTTCTGGCCGCGGGCTGGCTGGTGGGCCTGCTGCCCGCCATGGTCCTCCTGGTGCTGGTGTACCTGCGGTGGGTGGGCCGGGAGACGTGGCGGTTCTCCCTGGCGGCCACCATTGTGACGTGGGTCGCGCTGGAGGGGTTCATGGTGCGCCTCCTGCACCTGCCGATCCCCGCCGGGGTCCTGACCTCCCTGATCGGTCGATGAAGACGTCCACCTGGCAGGAGCCGGTCGGCGATCGGCGGGCGGGCTACGGCCGGTGGAAGCGGCCGCCCTCGGTGTACGACCGTTTCATGGAGTCCGAAGGGATCCCCATCCACCGCGGGATCGGGGTCCGTCGGGTCCAGGACCTGCAGCTGGCGCCCTGGAGGCGGCTCGGAGGGCGGGGGGCGTACGTGCAGCTGTACGGGACCGAGGGGATCTGGGGGATGTACGTGGTGGAGATCCCGCCTTCCGGGGCGCTGGAGGTGGAGCGGCACCTGTACGAGGAAGTGGTGTACGTGGTGGAGGGCAGAGGCGCCACGGAGGTGTGGGTGCGGGAAGGGGGGCGGCGGGAGGTGTTCGAGTGGCAGCCCGGCTCCTTGTTCACCGTCCCCCTCAACACCTACCACCGGCTCCTGAACGGCCTTTCCAGCGGTCCGGCGTTGCTCCTGGTGGGGACCACGGCCCCCGCGGTGATGAACCTCTTCGGGAGCACCGACTTCGTGTTCAACTGTCCCTACGTGTTCCGGGACCGGTACGACGAGGAGTCCGAGGACTACTTCCGTCCTAAGCTGGACGAGGTGGAGCCGGACCCTTACCGGGGGCTCGCCATGGTGCGGACCAACTTCGTGCCGGACGTGCGGGCCCTGGAGTTGCCCCTGGACAACCGGCGCTCGCCTGGCTCCCGTCGGCTGGAGCCCCACCTGGACCGCAACGTGTTCTACCTGTGGGTGGGGCAACACGAGAGCGGCCGCTACTCCAAGGCGCACGCCCACGAGTCCGCGGCGGTGCTCATCTGCGTGCAGGGGAAGGGCTACACCTACGCCTGGCCCAGGGCCGTGGGGACACGGCCGTGGGAGACCGGACAGGCGCACCGGGTGGTCCGGCAGGACTACGAGCCCGTAGGCCTGGTGAGTGCCGCGCCCATGGGCGGGGAGTGGTTCCACCAGCACTTCAGCGTGGGAAGGGAACCCCTGCGGCTGATGGCGTGGTTCGGCCCGTTCGGGCGCGGCACGGGCCGGGAGCCGGGACGGCCCGGGGAAGAGGTCCTGGACAAGAACGCCCTGGACCTCACGGAAGGCGGTTCCGCCATCCCCTACTGGGACGAGGATCCGCACATCCGCCGGGAGTACGAGGAGACGCTGCGGAGAGAAGGGGTGCCGTTCCGGATGGAGGAGCGGTTCTACCGGCGGCCGGAGGAACCGGAAGGCGCGGGGGCGGGGGAGCCGCGTTGAGCCTGCGGGTGGAGCACCTCTCCCTGCGGTACGCCACGGGCGTCGAAGTGCTGCAGGACGTCACCCTCGAAGTGGCGCCGGGAGAGTTCGTGTCCGTGGTGGGCCCCAGTGGCTGCGGGAAGTCTACGTTGCTGAACGTGGTGGCGGGGCTGGTGGACCGGAGGGCGGACGTGGAGCGGTCGGGCCGCGTCACGTGGAACGGCCGCGAGATCCACACCGCTTCGGACTGGGCCGGCGAGCTGGGTTACGTGTTCCAGCGGGACACGTTGCTGCCGTGGTTCACCCTGCACCAGAACGTGGAGCTGGGGCTGCGCATCCGGGGTGTCCCCCGGGAACAGCGGGAGCAGCGGGTCCGGGAGCTGGTGCGCCTGGTGGGACTGGAGGGCTTCGAACACGTCTTCCCCCACCAGCTCTCCGGGGGCATGCGCCAGCGGGCGCAGCTGCTGAGGACCCTGGCGTACGAGCCGAAGGTCATCCTGATGGACGAGCCGTTCGGGGCCCTGGACGCCCACACGCGGTTGGGCCTCCAGCGGGAGGTCACGGAGATGTGGGCGCAGCTGCGCAACACCGTCCTGTTCGTCACCCACGACCTGACGGAAGCCATCGTGATGGCCCAGCGGGTCGTGCTCATGTCGCACCGGCCCGGCCGTGTGGTGCAGGTGTACGAGGTCCCCTTCGGCTACCCCCGTGACCCCATCGAGCTGCAGGGTCGCCGGGAGTTCGCGCTGCTGCACGCGGAGATCTGGCAGGGCCTGGCCCAGGAGTTCCGGGCCCAGGACGCGGAACGGGAGGCGGAGCGGCTGGGGGTGTAGATGGCCGCAGTTGAGCTGAAGCGCGTGGCGCTGGGCAAGGTGCGCCGGGCGCGGCGGGCCACGGTGGGTCAGACCAACGTGGGCCTGCGCTTGCTGGCCGTGGTGCTGTCCGTGGCGGTGTGGGAGGCGGGTACCGGTGGGCTGGGCTGGCGCCCGCTGCCGCCGGCGCTGCTCCCTAGCCCCGGCGAGACCTGGCAGAGCCTGGTGGGCTACGCCCGCTCCGGGCTGCTGGCCCTGGATGTGAGCCGGACCCTGACCCAGGCATTCCTGGGGCTGGCCCTCGGAATGGCAACCGGCACCGCCCTGGGGGTGGCGCTGGCGTACGCGCGCCGTCTGGGCGACGCCCTGGAGCCCCTGCTGGCCGCGCTGAACTCCCTGCCGCGGGTGGCGGTGGCGCCCCTGCTCATCATCTGGTTCGGCCTGGGGATTACCTCCAAGGTGCTGCTGGCTTTCTTCACGGTGGTGTTCGTGATCTTCATGAACACCTACTCGGGGGTTCGCAGCGTGGACCCGGATCTGGTGCGGGCGGTGCAGGTGATGGGAGGAGGGAGCCGCCACGTGGCGCGGTGGGTGGTGCTGCCGTGGGTGGCCAGCTGGGTGTTCGCAGCCCTGCGGACCAGCATCAGCCTGGCCCTGGCCGCCACGGTGACGGGCGAGTTCGTGGGCTCCACGCACGGACTGGGCTACCGGATGGTGCTGGCGACGGGGGTGCTGGACACGCCCCGGGTGTTCGCCATCCTGCTGGTGCTGATGACCGTAGGCTACGCGGTGGTGGAAGGCGCCCGGCGGGTGGAAGCCTACCTGCTGCGGTGGCGTCCCGAGCTCACCATGTGAAAGGGGGGATCGCGATGCACGGCCGCGGGCTTGCTGCCTTGCTGCTGGCGGGGGTGCTGTCGGGGTTGCTGGCGAATTCGGGGGCGGCGCAGGTGCGGTACCGGCTGCAGATGGCGGGGGTGCTGTCCTACGAGCAGAACCTGCCCGTGTTCGCGGCCCTGGCCCAGGGCTTTTACGAGCAGGAGGGAGTGGAGGTAACCCGCCTGGTCTTCGGTTCCGGTGGGGCCATGCGCACCGCGGTGATGGCGAAGGAGTTCGACTTCGGGTACTTCGCCTTCGTCCACGTCCCCCTGGCGCGGTTGGGAGGCTCGCCGTGGAAGGCGGTGCTGGCGCTGCACGACCGGGAGATCTTCAGCCTGGTGGTGCGCAACGAGCTCAAGGGGCAGGTGAAGCGGGTGGAGGACCTGCGGGGCAGGACCGTGGGTTTCTCCCTCCCCGGCGCGGGCTCGTGGATGGCGGCCAACGTGTTCCTCCGCAAGGCCGGGCTGGACCCTGAGCGGGACGTGCGGTTCCTCCCCCTGGGCGGAGACCCCGGGGTCATCTACAGCGCCATCCGGACGGGGCGGGTGGACGCCTTCTCTTCCTGGGAGCCCACCACCACCCGGGTTCTGCTGGAGGGGCTCGCGTACGCCATCGTGCGGGCGTGGTCGGATCGCGACCACCGGGAGTGGTACGGGTCTGACCGATCCCTTTCGTTGATGCTGGTGACCCGGGAGGACGTGATCCAGCGGGATCCGGATCTCGTGGGCCGCGTCGTCCGCGCCACGCGGAAGGGGCTGGAGTACGTGCGGTCCACGTCCCCGGAGCGGCTCGCCACCGAACTCATGGACCACCCGCGGACCCGGGAGTACTTCACGGGCCTGCAGCGGCCGTTCGTGGTGGAGATGTTCCGGAGGATCCGCGGTGGCTTCGGCACGGGCTGCCTGAGCCGGAGGGGATTTGAGGCGCAGATGCGTCTGGCGGTGCAGTACCAGGTGGTGCGCCAGCCCATTCCCTTCGAGGAGTTCGCGGACACCCGCTGGGCTGGGGCGTGTCCGTAAGGGGTGGGTCGGATGCAACGCGACCGCTGGCTCGGGCAGCTGGTGGCGGACGTCCGCAAAGGTTGGATCCCCGCGGCCATCTACAGTGACCCCGGGGTGTTCGAGGCCGAGGAGGAGCGGGTGTTCAGCCGCGCGTGGGTCTTCCTGGCCCACGAGTCGGAGATCCCGGACCCCGGGGACTACGTGGTGCGCCGTATCGTCCACGACTCCTTCATCGTGGTCCGCGATGAGTACGGGGGGATCCGGGTTCTGGCCAACGTGTGCCGCCACCGGGGCATGCAGGTGTGCCGGGCGGAGCGCGGCAACGCCAGCCACTTCCGGTGTCCGTACCACGGGTGGACCTACCGGAACACCGGCGACCTGGTGGGGGTGCCGTTCCACGAGGACGCCTACGGCGGGGACCGGGAGTTCCCTAAGTCGGAGTTCGGGTTGCTGAGCGCACCCCGGGTGGCCTCCTACAACGGGCTGGTGTTCGCCAGCCTGGACCCCGGGGCTCCGCCCCTGGAGGAGTACCTGGGCGGGTTCCGCTTCTACCTGGACTTCTACACCCGTCAGAGTCCCGCCGGGCTGGAGGTGCACGGCCCGCAGCGGTGGAGGATCCGGGCGAACTGGAAGATCGGCGCGGAGAACTTCTGCGGGGACACCTACCACACCCCCTACACCCACCAGAGCATCGCCGAGATCGGGCTGTTCGGGGAGCACAAGCCCCACAAGCGAAAGGAAGGGGTCCTGTACTTCGCAGACCGCGGCGGCGGGACCACCTACAAGCTGCCGCCGGGCGGTTTCGCGGACCGCCTGCGGTCTGTGGGTTACCCGGACGAGATGATCGAGCGGATGGCGCAGACGTGGTCGCGGGAGCAGCGGGCCCTGGTGGGGGAGGCAGGGTTTATGGTCTCAGCCGCCACCTTGTTCCCCAACCTGAGCTTCGTCCACAACTGGCCACGGGTCCGGGAGGGTGGGCCCCCGGTGCCGTTCGTCTCCATCCGCCTGTGGCAGCCCGTCGGGCCGGGCGAGACCGAGGTGTACTCGTGGTTCGCCGTGGACCGCCTGGCGCCGGAGGAGTTCAAGCAGGACTCCTACCGGTCGTACCTCCTGTCCTTCGGGACGTCCGGGATGTTCGAGCAGGACGACGTGGAGAACTGGACCTCTATCACGGCGGTGGCTGCGGGCCGGTGGGCCCGTCGGCTCCGGCTGCACAGCCGGATGGGGCTTTCCCGGGAAGGCGGGCTGCTGCGCGAGCCCCTGGCCGACTGGCCGGGCCCCGGTCAGGCGTTCCAGGGCTTCGGGGAGTACAACCAGCGGGCGCTGCTGGAGCTGTGGTGCCGGTACCTGGAGGGGGCCCGGGAGGCGGTGGAGGTGTGAGCGGCGTGGTGCAGGGGGAGGAGCTGGTGCGGGTCGGCAGCGGGGACCCGGACTACCACGCGGCGGTGGACTTCCTTCACCAGGAGGCGGAACTCCTGGACGCGCGGCGGTGGCGCGACTGGCTGGCGTTGCTGGCGGAGGACGTCACGTACGAGATGCCGGTGCGGGTCACCCGGGCCCGCACCCTGGAGGACAGCACGCTGGCGGACATGGATCACTTTCGGGAGGACCGGTTTGCACTGCAGAAGCGGGTGGAGCGGCTGGAGACGGAGTACGCGTGGACGGAGGACCCCCCGTCCCGGACACGGCACTTCGTGACCAACGTGCAGGTGTTCCGCGCGGCTTCCGGAGACCTCGTGGTGAAGTCCTACCTGCTCCTGTTCCGGAGCCGCGGGGATACCCGACCTCCGGAGTGGGTGTGCGGGGAGCGCACGGACCGGCTGCGTCGCAGCCCCGAAGGCCTGCGGCTGGTGCACCGGCGGGTGGTGGTGGACGAGTCCGTGCTGCGCACCCAGAACCTGGCCATCTTCCTGTGAGGCGGACGGTGCGGAGGACGGCAGAGGACGCGCTGGAGTTCGAGCTCGCGAACGAGTTCGCGGTGGTGCGGGTCCGCCGGCGCCGGACCCGCAACGGCGAACGGCTGGAGATCGAGGCCCCTCGCCTGGGGCGGCGCATCTCCCTCTGCCCGCTGGAGCTGGAGAGCCTGACCTGGCAGACCCCGGAGACCTTCTCGCGCTTCCTGAGCGCTCCCTTCGGCCCCGACGAGGAGGACTGAGACGTTGGGCTGGCTGGACGGCAGGGTAGCCCTCGTGGTGGGAGGCGGAGGCGGCATCGGGCGCGCGGTGGTAGACGCCTTCGTGGCGGAGGGGGCGCGGGTGGGGGTGCTGGAGATCGACCCCGACCGTGTGGGCCAGCTCCGGGTCCACGGGGACCGGGTATGCGCGGTGGTGGGCGACGCCACCCGGTGGGAGGACAACGTGCGGGCGGTGGCAGCCACCGTGGAAGCGTTCGGCGGGCTGGACGTCCTGGCGACTTTCGTGGGTGTGTTTGACTTCTACACGAGATTGGAGGACATCCCCGCGGAGCGGTTGCCGGAGGCCTGCGACGAGATCTTCCGGGTCAACGTGGCCAGCTACCTGTTGAGCACCAAGGCGGCGCTGCCGGAGCTTCTGCAGCGGCCGCGCAGTAGCGTGGTGTTCACCGTGTCCACCTCGGGCTTCTACCCGGGGCGGGGCGGCGTGCTGTACGTGGCGTCGAAGTTCGCGGTGCGTGGGCTGGTGGTCCAGCTGGCCCACGAGCTGGCGCCCCGGGTGCGGGTGAACGGGGTGGCTCCCGGCGGCACCCTGGGGACCTCCATGCGGGGTCTCCGGGCCCTGGGCCTGTCGCACCGCCGGTTAGCTGACCAGCCGGGCCGGGAGGAGGAGCTGCGGAGCCGCACGCCGCTGCAGGTGGCGCTGCGGCCGGAGGACCACGCGGCGGCCTACGTGTACCTGGCCTCCGACCGGTCGCGGGGTGTTACGGGGACGATTCTGCACTCCGACGGCGGGATCGGGGTGCGAGGGTAGGAGGGGAGCCGTGAGCGCGGAAGGGGTTCGTTCGCTGGTAGCCCTGGCCTCCCAGGTTCTGGGCCTGGAGGACCACGGGGACCTCGTGTGGGGCCACGTGTCGGTTCGGGACCCCTCGGGACGCGGCGTGTGGATGAAGGCGGCAGGATGGGCGTTTGAGGAGGTGGATGCGGACCGGGTCCTCCTGGTGGGCTGGGAGGGGGAGGTGCTGGAAGGGTCGGGCCGTCGGCACGCGGAGTACCCCATCCACACGGAGGTTATGCGGGCGCGGCCCGACGTGCAGTGTGTGGTGCACACCCACGCGCCCGCGGCGGTGGCGTTCGCGTCCCTGGGCGAGCCGTTGCGGCCGATCTCCCACGAGGGGACCTTCTTCGTGCCGCCGGACATCGCCCGCTTCACCCTGACCGGGGATCTGATCCTCACGCGCGAGCTGGGGGAGGCCCTGGCGCAGACGCTGGGGGATCGGAACGCGGCGCTGCTGGTTCACCACGGGATCGTCACGGTGGGCCCGGACGTGCCCACCGCGGTGGTGGGCGCCATCCTTCTGGAGCGGGCCTGCCGCAAGCAGCTCATGGCCATGGCGGCGGGTCCCCTGCGGACGTGGTCCAGCGACGAGGAGGCGCTGCGCAAGCGGGAGCATTGCTATCCGCCGGAACTGATCCGGCAGGCGTGGGAGTACCTGGTGCGCCGGGTCCAGGCGCGGAGCCAGACCCCGGTGCCGGCGTGAGGGGGTGAGGTCATGCTGGAGGTCAGCGCGCGGCCCATGACGGGCCAGGAGTATCTGGAGAGCCTTCGGGACGGCCGGGAGGTGTACATCCACGGCGAGCGGGTTCGCGACGTCACCACGCACCCCGCCTTCCGGAACGCGGCCCGCTCCATCGCGCGGCTGTACGACGCGCTGCACGACCCCGAATACCGGGACGTGTTAACCGGCCGCGACCGGTTCGGGTTGCTCACCCACAAGTTCTTCAAACCCAGCTACGCGCCGCAGGAACTGCTGGAGGCCCGGGACGCGATCGCCTGCTGGGCCCGGCTCACCTACGGGTTCATGGGCCGCACCCCGGACTACAAGGCGTCCTTCATGGCCACCCTGGGCGCGGCCCCGGAGTTCTACGAGCCGTTCACGGACAACGCGGCCCGCTGGTACCGGGAGTACGCGTCCCGGGTCCTGTTCCTGAACCACTGCCTGGTGAACCCGCCCGTGGACCGGACCAAGAAGGCCCACGAGGTGGAGGACGTGTTCCTGCGGGTAGTGCGGGAGACGGACGGCGGGATCGTGGTCAGCGGGGCCAAGATGCTGGCCACCGCTTCCGCCCTGACCCACGCCACCTTCGTGGCGCAGAACAGCGCCAGCGCGGCCATGCTGGAGAAGGGCAAAGCGGAGGACTACGCCCTGGTGTTCATCGCGCCCATGGACACCCGGGGCCAGAAGCTCATCAGCCGCCCCTCCTACGAGCTGCGGGCCGAAAGCCCCTTCGACCACCCGCTCTCGAGCCGCTTCGACGAGAACGACGCGGTGCTGATCTACGACAACGCGTTCATCCCGTGGGAGCACGTGCTGGTGTACCGGGACGTGGACAAGGCGCAGCAGTTCTACGCGGCGTCCGGCTTTCTCAACCGCTACAACCTTCAGGCCAGCACGCGCCTGGCGGTCAAGCTGGACTTCATGTGCGGCCTTCTGGCCAAGGCCCTGGCGGCCAACGGCACGGACGGGTTCCGGGGGGTGCAGGCGCAGCTGGGGGAGGTGATCGGGTGGCGGAACCTGGTGTGGGCCATGACCTCCGCCATGGCCCTGGACCCCCAGCCCGGGCCGGGCGGCACCGTGATCCCCAGGCTGGAGTACGCGGCCACCGCGCGGCTGTTCGCCACCCTGGCGTGGCCGCGGGTGAAGGAGATCTTCGAGCTGGTGTTGGGCGGCAGCCCCCTGTACACGGTGTCCAGCTACCGGGACCTGCTGAACCCGGATCTGCGGCCGTTGGTGGACCGGTACTACCGCGGCACGGGGATGCCCGCGGCGGAGCGCGTGAAGCTGTTCAAACTGGTGTGGGACGCCATCGGCAGCGAGTTCGGAGGCCGCCACGAACTGTACGAACGTAACTACTCGGGCAACCACGAGCAGATGCGGCTGGACCTGTTGACCTTCGCCCGCAACCGGGGGCTGCTGGACGCCTTCGTGGCCCTGGTGGACCGCTGCCTGAACGACTACGACCTGGACGGGTGGCGGACCGACGCCTGGGTGTGGGAGCCGAGGACGGAGACCCAGGGATGACGGAGCTCCAGATCCGCCAGGAGGTGTTCGCGGCCTGTCGGGTGCTGGTGGGCGAGGGCTTGGTGGAGGCGTACGGCCACGTGAGCGCGCGGCTGCCAGACTCTCCGTGCTTCGTGGTAACGCCCCGCATCGCGCCGTCGCTGTTGCGGGGTCCGGAGGACCTGCTGGTGGTGGACCTGGACGGTCGACGCGTGAAGGGCGAGGGGGAGCCGCCCCTGGAGGTGTGGATGCACACGGAGGTGTACCGGCGGCGGCCGGAGGTGGGGGCCCTGTGTCGGACCCACAGCTTCGCGGCCACTGCGTGGAGCACCCTGGGCGAGCCGCTGCGACCCGTGCACGGCTTCGGAGCCTTCCTGGGCGTGGAGGTTCCGGTGTTCCAGACCCCGTTTCTGATCACGAACCCAGAACTGGGCCGCGCGGTGGCAGAAGTCCTGGGATCCGGAGAAGCCGTGCTGCTGCGGGGCAACGGCCAGCTGGTGGCCGGCCGCAGCGTGGCTGAGGCGTGCGTGAAGGCGGTGTTCCTGGAGCAGTCCGCGCGGCTGCACCTGGCCGCACGGTCCGCGGGCCGTCCCGTGGTGTGGACCCCGGAGGAGGTGGCACGCCGGACCGGCCCCGACGTGCCGTACGACCACTTCGGCCGCGCGTGGGCCTACTACCGGGCCAAACACGCGGCCCCGGCCGAGCCGCCGGGCGGCAGCCGGCGGCGCAGGGCGGCTTCCGTGGGGCAGGAGTGATCGACCGGTGGCGCTGGGTCGCGCTGCCCTTCTGTGCCCTGGCACTGACCATGGGGGTCCGGGGTGCTTTCGGCGTCTACGTACTCCCGTGGGAGGCCGAGTTCGCCTCCACGCGGGCGGAGATCGCTTCGGTCTCCTCCCTCAGCTTTCTCGTGTACGGGCTGGGGAACGTGGTGGCGGGAGTCGCGGCGGAGCGGTTGGGCGTGGGAGCTGTCACGGCCGCCAGCCTGTCGCTGGTGGCGTTGGGCCTGCTGGGAAGCGCCGCGTCAGCCAGGCTTGGCTGGCTGTACCTGTTCTACGGGCTGGTGGCCTCCGCAGGGTTTGCGGGTGCTTCCCACATCACCGCCTCCGTGGCGGTGCGGCAGCGCTTCCCGGAGGAGCGGCGGAGCTTCGCCCTCTCGGTGGTGGTGGCGGGAATGTGTGCAGGGCAGATGGTGGTGGTGCCGGCGCAGGTCCTGGCGGTGGGGCGCTGGGGCTGGAGGCCGGTCCTCGCGGCCCTGGCGGGCGTGGCGGTGGGGCTGGCGGTAGCCGCAGCGACGAGCCGGAAGTCGTGGGGCGGGGGTCCATCACCTCGGACGGTCTCTGGCCCGGCGCAGAGCGCCCGGGGGGCCGGTGCTTTGCTGCGGGACTTCTGGTTCTGGGTGTTCCTGGCGCCCTACCTGGTGTGCGGGTTCACCGACTCCGGGCTGGTGGACAACCACCTGGTGCCGTATGCGCGGAGCCTCGGCGCCTCGGAGGCCACCGTCGCCGGCGCGCTTTCGGTGCTGGCGGTCACCAACCTGGCGGGCACGGTCGCCGCAGGCTACCTGGCGGACCGGTGGGGCAGGGCCCGGGTGTTGGGGGGCCTGTACGCCCTGCGCGCCGCGTCCCTTCTGCTGTTGGTGACGGGCAGCGTGGGAAGGCTGTGGGCGTTCGCGCCCCTGTTCGGCGCCACCCACTTCGCCACCATCGCGCCCACCAACACCCTGGCCCTGAGCCTGTTCCACGCGTCAGCACCCGGACTGGCGGTGGGGCTGGCGTCCTTCACCCATCAGGTGGGCGCGGCAGCCGGGGCGTTGGTGGGGGGATTGGCCTTCGACCGACTGGGGAGCTACGAACCCGCGTTTCTCTCCGCGGTGGCGCTCCTCTTGGCCTCCGCTGCCGCGATGGAATGGATCCACCGCGCGAGGTGGTCTGGGCTGCGGTGGAGCACCCATGGGACATGAGGTCGGCTTGAAGGGGGGAGGGACCGTGCAGAAGGTCAAGGTACTCGTGGGGTGCCTGCTGGTGCTGTGGCTGGGGGCAGCGGCTCTCGGGCAGGCGCCTTCGGACGTGGTGGCCGCGGCCCGACGGGAGGGCCGGGTGGTGGTGTACGGGTCCATGGAGTCCGACATCTTCGAGGTGGTGCGGAAGATCTACGAGGGCCGCTACGCGGTGCCCGTGGAGTACTGGCGCGCTCCGAACACGCGAGTCCTGGATCGCGTACTGACCGAGGTCCGGACCGGCCGGGTGGGGTTCGATGTGGTGCTGACCAACGCTGCGGCCATGAAGCTCATGAAACGGCACGGAGCGTTCACCCGCTACGCGTCGCCGTCCTACGAAGCCTTCCCCCGCGGGAGCCACGACCCCGACGGTGTGCTGTCTCCCGCGTACCGGCTCACGCCCATCAGCATCGTGTTCAACAGCCGGCAGTTGCGGCCTCAAGATGTGCCCCGCAGTGTACTGGATCTGGCGGAACCCCGGTGGCGGGGACGGGTGCTGCTGGCAGACCCCACGGTGAACGTGATCCCGGCCACCTGGCTGCTGGGTCTGCGCCGGCAGCTGGGAGAAGCGTGGCGGCCCTTCGTGGAGCGCCTGGCCGCCAACTCGGCCCTGGTGGAGTCCGTGCTGGAGGTGGCCCAGAAGGTGATCGCCGGCGAATACCCGGTCGGGGTGTCCTTCATCAAGTACGTGCACCTCTTCGGCAAGGAGGGGGCACCGCTGGACTACGTGCGGCTGGACCCCGTCCTGGCGCTTCCCAGCCACGTGGCGGTGAGTAGCCGGGCGGCTCACCCGGCGGCGGCCAGGCTGTTCGTGGACACCCTCACCTCGCGGGCTGGACTGCTCGCCCTGGCGCAGGCCGGGGAGTTCGTCCTGGTTCCCGGCGTGTATCCGCCCATCAAGGACGCGGACAGGCTCCGGGTGTTGGTGCTGGACGAGCCCAGCGAGGAGGAGTTCCGCCGGGCCCGGGAGGAGTTCACCGCCCTGTTCCGCCGGCGCTGAGGGGGGAAACCGGGTGCGGGTACAGCAGACCGACGAGCGGGCCGCACACGCGGTGCTGGAGGTCCTGCGGGCGCGGGGCGTCCGGACTGTGTTCGGGCTTCCCGGGAGCACGGAGGCGGCCCTTCTGGACGCCCTGAGGCAGACCCCCGACCTGCGCTACGTCCTGGCCCTTCAGGAAGGCGTGGCGGTGGCGATGGCGGACGGCTACGCGCGGGCGGGCGGGGCTGTGGGGGTGGTGAACCTGCACACCACCGTGGGAACCCTGGCAGGGCTCAGCCTGCTGTACAACGCGTGGCGGGATCGGATCCCCCTGGTGGTGCTGGCGTCCCACAAGGACACCCGCATCCTGGGCCGGGGGGCATTTACCTCGCTTCCGGACACCACGGCCCTGGTACGGCCCCTGTGCAAGTGGGCGCACCAGACCTTCCGGCCGGAGCAGGTGGCGGAGGACGTGGAGCGGGCGTTCCAGCAGGCCACCAGCTCCCCGCCCGGGCCTGCGTACGTGATGATTCCTGAGGATCTGCTGGCAGAGGCCTGCCCGTGGACGGCAGTTTCCCCTGCTCCGCGCGCCCTGCCGCCCAGGGCACACCCGGAGGCGGTGCGGGAGCTGGTGAGGCGGTTGTTGGAGTCGCGGCGGCCGGTCGTGGTGACCGGCTCCCTCCTGGCGAACGCCGGCCGCGACCTGGCCGTTCGTCTGGCGCACGAGCTCGCCGCGCCCGTGCTGTGGGAACCGAGGCGGACGCTGGTACAGGTCCCGTACCCGACCGAGGACCCGCACTTTGTGGGCAGCTACGACGCGCGACACCCCGCGGTGGCGGAAGCGGACCTGCTCCTGGTCCTGGGAGCGGTGCTGTTCGTGGAGTTCTCGCCAGCACCGGCTCCCGAGGTGCCGCCTCACGTGCAGCTGGTGCACGTGCACCCCGACGCGGGCGAGCTGGGCAGGCTGTACCCCCCTGCGCTGGCCGTTCACGCGGACCCCGCCCTGGTCGTCCAGGACGTTCTGGAGGCGCTTTCCGCGTACCGGGACCCGCTGGACCAAGCCCGTGTGGAGCGCGCCGCGTGGGTGGCGGAGCTGCGGGCCCGCTGGGAAGCGGACCGGCAATCCCGGGCGGCCCGCGAGGCGCGCAGCGCGCAACTGTCCGCTTACCAGGTGGGCGCGGCCCTCGGGAAGGTGGTGCCGCCCCACACGCTGGTGGTGGAGGAGGCCGTACGGTCCTCCCCGGCCTTCCTGGAGGGCTACCCGGTGAGGCCGGGCGGCCTACTGCGGACGTCCGGCGGGTCCCTGGGGTGGGGCGTGCCCGCAGCCCTGGGGGCTCAGATGGCCGTTGCAGGTCGTCCCGTGGTGGCGGTGGTGGGCGACGGCTGCCTGCACTTCACCCCGCAAGCGTTGTGGACCGGCGTGCGACAGCAGCTCCCCGTGCTGGTGGTGGTCTTGAACAACCGGAAGTATCTGGCGGTGGAGGCAGGCGTGAGGCGGCTGTTGGGTGGCATCGTAGGGGAGGGGACCCCGGGGATCGAGCTGCCGGGCATCGACCACGTGCAGGTTGCCGCGGGCTACGGCGCCGGCGGGTTCCGCGTGGAAAGCCGGGGCCAGCTGGAAGACGTCCTGCGGGAGGGCTTCGCACGGGCCCATCAGGAGGGACGTCCGTACGTGGTGGACGTGCCGGTCCGCGACGAACCGGGCCCGTAGGAGGGGGTGGGTTGTGAACCGGACGCTGCGGAAGGTGTGGGCCGCCCTGGGGGGCGTCCTGCTGGCAGGGGCCCTGGCCCCGGCTACCGCTCAAGCCCCCTTTTCGGGAAAGACCGTCACCCTGCTGGTCGGGTTCCCTCCCGGCGGCGGGTACGACCGCCTCGCCCGGATCGTAGCGCGCCACCTCCCGCGGTACCTGCCAGGCAATCCCGTGGTGGTGGTGCAGAACATGCCCGGGGCAGGCAGCCTCATGGCCGCCAACCATCTGTACAACGTGCTGCGCTCGGACAGCTACACCCTGGGCCTGTTCAACCGCAACCTGGTGCTGGCGCAGCTGGCCGGCGTGGAAGGGTTCCGGGTGGACGTCCGGCAGTGGCACTGGGTGGGCAGTCTGGCTCAGGAGACCTCCGTGCTCGCGGTGCGCTCCGACCTCCCGTACCGGCACGTGCTGGAGCTGCGACGTGCGGAACCACCGCCCGTCATCGGGGCCACGGGCACGGGCGACATCACCTACCAGGTCCCGCTGATGTACAAGGTCTTCCTGCGCCTCAACGTCCGGATCGTGACCGGCTACTCCGGGAGCCCGGAGATCTTCCTGGCCATCGAGAAGAAGGAAGCGGACGGCATCGGCATCTCGTGGACCAGCCTCCGGCCCCACGCGCAGCGGGGTCTGTTGCGGCCGCTGCTGCGCAGCCTGCCGGGCACTCCCAGGGACCCGGAGCTGCGGGAGGTCCCCGTGGCGGGCGAGCTGGTCACAGACCCCGTGGGGCGGGGGGTGTTGCGCCTGCAGGACGTGCCGGACCGGATGGCGCGGGCGTTCGTGGCGCCACCGGGGGCGGACCCTACTGTGGTGAACCTGTACCGGGAGGCGTTCCGACGCATGGCAGCGGACCGCGAGTTCCTGTCCGAGGTCGAGCGGGCAGGGTTCGAGCCCGCTTTCCTGCCAGGGGAGCAGTGCCTGAGGCTGGTGGAGGAGGTGTTGCGGACGCCGGCGTCGGTGGTGCGGGTGTTCCGGGAGCTGTTCCGGTTCGGTGGCTAGACAGACGCCTGGGCCGAGCAAGAGGACCTACGAAGGGAAACCCTGAGGGAGAGGGGGGAGACGGCATGAGGAGCTTGAGGCTAGCGGTTCAGGTGTGCGCGGTGGTGTTGGGGGTGGCGGTGGCTGCTTCCGCACAGGCACCGCCCGACGTGGTGGCCGCGGCCCGGCGGGAAGGCCGGGTGGTGGTGTACGGGTCTCTGGAAGCGGACGCCTTCGACGTGATCCGCAAGATCTACGAGCAGCGGTACGGGGTCCCCGTGGAGTACTGGCGCGCCGCCAGCACGCGGGTACTGGATCGTGCCCTGGCGGAGCACCGCTCCGGCCGGGGTCTTTTCGACGTGGTGCTGACCAACGCGGGCCCCATGCGGATCCTCAAGGCACAGGGGGTCTTCCAGAAGTACGTGTCGCCCACCTACGAGGACTTCCCCCCGGCCACCCGGGACCGGGACGGGATCCTGTCGCCTTCCTACCGCATGGTGGTGATCAGCGTGCTGTACAACACGAGGCTGGTCCGCCCGGAGGAGGCGCCCCGGACGTATGCGGACCTGCTGGACCCCAAGTGGCGGGGCAAGATGGTGATGCCGGACCCCACCCTGCACACCACCACGGCCACGTGGCTGGTGAACCTGCGGCGGGTGCTGGGGGCGCAGTGGCGTCCGTTTGTGGAGCGGCTGGGGCAGCAGGTGGGGCTGGTGGAGTCCTTCCTCCCCGTGGTGCAGAAGCTTGTCGCGGGCGAGTACGCCCTCGGGATCACGTACGTGAAGTACGTGAAGCAGTTCTCGGAAGCGCCTCTCGACTACGTGCGGTTGAACCCGGTCCTGGCGGACGCGCACCTGGTGGGGCTGGCCCGGAACGCGCCGCACCCCAACGCGGGCAAGCTCCTGATCGACACCCTGACCTCCCGGGCGGGGCTGCACGCCCTGGCGCAGACGGGGGAGTTCGTCCTGGTCCCCGGGATCTACCCGCCCATCAAGGACGCGGACAAGCTGCGGGTGGTGCTGATGGAGGACCTGGACGAGCAGGAGTTCAGGAAGGCCCGGGACGAGCTGGGGCCGCTGTTCCGCAGGAGGTAGTGAATGCACCTCGGAGGTGCCGTTAGCCGGACCCTGGCGTGGCCCCGGGCGTGGGGGAAGGCGGACGCCACCGTGTGGATCGGCGGCGGGGTGGGGGTGCTGCTGGCGTTCCTCACCCTCTACCCCACCGCCATGCTGTTCTACGGCAGCCTGAGCGACGCCCCGGTGGGTACCCTGGGCCGCTTCACCCTCGCCCACTACCGCGCCGCCTACACCGACCCCGCCACGTACCGGCTCATGGCCAACTCCTTCGTGTTCGCCGCCGGGGCCGCGGGCCTGTCCGTGCTTTTGGGCCTGGTGCTGGCGTGGATCACCGTACGTACCAACGCGCCCGGCCGCGCCCTGTTCGAGCTCGTGGCCCTGGCACCCAACGTGTTGCCGCCCCTGCTGGTGGCCACCTCCTGGACCCTGGTCCTGAGTCCCCGCATCGGGATCCTGAACTTCACCCTGCTCCGGTGGCTGGGGCTGCCGCCCGTGAACGTGTACAGCCTGGGCGGGATGGTCTTCGTGGAAGGGCTGGTCCTCACCCCTTTGGCGTTTCTGATCATCGCGGCGGCGTTGCGGGCCATGGACCCCTCCTTGGAGGAGGCCGCACGGCTGGCGGGGTCGGGCCACCTGGACGCGGCGCGCCGGATCACGGTGCCCCTGGTGGTGCCCGCGGTGCTGGCCGCGGCCACCCTGAACTTCGTACGGGCCATCGAGAGCTTTGACGTTCCCGCGGTGATCGCCCTGCCCGCAGGCATCGAGGTGTTCAGCACCAAGATCTTCCGGGAGGCGCTGGCCGCCTTCCCGCCCAACCACAACCTGGCGGCCACCTACGCGGTCAGCCAGCTGGTGATCGCGGTGGCCCTGGTGCTGGTGTACCGCCGGATCACGGGGCTGTCGGAGCGGTACGCCACCATCACGGGCCGCGGTTACCGGCCGAACGTGGTGGACCTCGGGCGGTGGCGGTACGTGGCTTCGGGGGCGGCCCTGCTGATTCTGGGAGTGCTGGTGGTGGTGCCGTTCCTGGTGCTGGTGTACGTCTCTTTGCTGCCCTTCTACGAGGTGCCGAGCTGGGAGGTCCTGGGCCGGCTCACGGGCCGGCATTACGCGTTTCTCCTGCAGAGCGACCGGGCGGCCCGGGCCCTGCGGGTGAGTCTGGCGCTGGCCCTGGGCGGGGCCACCCTGGCCATGCTGCTGGCCAGTTTGGTGGCGTACTTCGCGGTCCGCCGCCGCGGCCGGCTCACGGGTGCCCTGGAGGCCCTGTCGTTTGTGCCCTGGGCCTTCCCCGGGACCGCCCTGGCCATCGGGTTGCTGTGGGCGTACGTACAGCTGCCCCTGCCCATCTACGGGACCGTGTGGATCCTGCTGATCAGCTACGTCACCCGATTCCTGCCCTACGGGCTGCGGCCCATGACGGCCACCATGGTGCAGGTGCACCGGGAGCTGGAGGAGTCCAGCCGTGTGTGCGGGGCAGGATTTGTGCGTACCTTCCAGCGGGTGCTGCTCCCTCTCCTGAAGCCGGGCTTCCTGGCCGGCTGGGCCATCCTGTTTACCATCTACGTGCGGGAGTTCAGCACCTCGGTGTTCCTGTACACGCCGCGCGCGGAGCCCGTGGGACCGCTGCTGTACCACCTGTGGCAGGACGCGCAGCCCGGGCGCATGGCGGCCCTGGGCGTGGTGGTGAGCCTGATCTGCGTGGTGGTGGTTGGCCTGGCGCGCCGGTGGATGGGAGAGGGGCGGACGCTACGGTAGCCGCGCCTTAGGTCCCCTGGTCCCGCAGCAGGACCACCTTCTGCGGGTCGAACCGCACCGCCACCCGGTCGCCCGGAGCCCAGCCGGCCTCCCCGTAGGCCAGGAGGGGGAAGTCGCCCAGGTCGATCCGGTACTTGGTGGCGGAGCCTTCGAACAGAGCGGAGCGCACCACGCCCTGCCACGCCACAGGGTCCGCCCCTGAAGCGGGCCCGACCGTCACGTGCTCCGGGCGGACGCTGGCCAGCACCGACTCTCCCGGGGACACCTCCACCCCGTCCGCCCGCGCCTGGATCATGCCGTGCGCGGTCTCCACCAGTGCGACCCCGCCCTCCACCTGCGCCAGCCTGCCGGGCAGGAGGTTCGTGGTGCCCAGGAACTGCGCCACGAAGCGGGTGCGGGGCCGCTCGTACAGGTCGCGGGGGGTTCCGACCTCCAGGACCTTCCCGTCCCGCATCACCGCCACCACGTCCGAAAGCGCCAGGGCCTCGATCTGGTCGTGGGTCACGTACACCGTGGTGATGTTCAGCTGTCGCTGCAGGGCCCGCAGCTCCTCCCGCACTTGCTCCCGGACCTTCGCGTCCAGGTTGCTGAGCGGCTCGTCCAGCAGGAGGACCTCCGGCTCGTAGACCAGCGCGCGCGCCAGGGCCACCCGCTGCTGCTGGCCGCCGCTGAGGTACGGTGCAGGCCGGTCTGCCAGGGCCGCCAGCCCCACCAGCTCCAGGGCCGCGTGCACCCGCTTGCGGATCTCCGCGGGGTTCACCCGGCGCACCCGCAACGGGTAGGCCACGTTCTCGAACACCGTCATGTGGGGCCAGATGGCGTACGACTGGAACACCATCCCGATGTGCCGCTGCTCCGGAGGGACGAACACCCCCTGGGCGCGGCTGAAAACCACCCGGCTGCCGAAGCGGATCTCGCCGTCGTCCGGCCGCTCCAGGCCCGCCAGGCAGCGGAGCGTGGTGGTCTTGCCGCAGCCGCTGGGCCCGAGCAGGGTCAGGATCTTGCCCTCGGGAGCCTCCAGGGTGACGTCGTCCACGGCCCGCACGCGCTGGCCGCGGAACTCGTACGTCTTCCGCAAGCCCACCAGCTGGATGTTGGCCATACCGCGATCCCCCAATCCATCGTATCAGTGGATTCACCGGATCTGTGGCCACCCACCGACCGGGTTCACCGGGGCGCGCACAGCACCTCCACCAGGGCCGGCCGCCGCTCCTCCGTGCACACCCGGACCGCCCGCTGGAGGGCAGGGGCCAGCTGGTCGGGGTCCTCCACACGTCCTTCCGCGTACACGCCGAAGGACTCCGCGAGCCGGCGGTAGTCCACGTCAGGGTCGTCCAGCCGGATCCCGACCCCCTTGTTCTCCACGGGCCGGCCGCGCGCCCGCGCCACCTCCTCCTGGTGCTCCTCGTCGTTGTAGTAGGACCGGTTGTTCACCAGGACCACCAGGACGGGCAGCCGGTGGGCGCTGGCGGTGTACAGGGCCCCAGGGGTGTACAGGAAGTCGCCCTCGGACTGGAGGTTCACCACCAGGCGGCCGGTGGAACGGTTGGCCAGGCACGCGCCCAGGGACACACCCATGCCGTAGCCCAAGCCGGCCCCCTCGTTGTAGCCGAGGAAGCAGTCCGGTTCCCGGAACGGCCACAGCCGGCGGGGCCAGCCGCCCAGCCGTCCGTTGGCCAGCTGCCACGGGTGCTCGCGGATGGCCTGGCCCACCTCGTAGGCCAACCGGGCCAGGGAAATGGGGCGGTCCGCCCAGCGCTCCTGCAACACCCTGCCGGCGCGCTCCCGGGTACGGCGGTGCACCTCCTCCACGAACCGCCGGCGATCCTCCCGGGCCGAAGCACCGGGAGTTGCGCCCAGGCGCCGGCGGACCCGCTCCACCAGGATCGGCAACGTCACCGAGGTGTCCGCCACCACCGTGAGGTCCGTAGGCTGCATCTGGTTGACGTCGTGCACCCAGGCGCGGGCGTGCAGGTCGCCCACGGTGACGTGGGCCACGCGGACGTCCTGCCGCAGCAAGGGCCGGGCCTGCCGGGTGGTGCGGTCCACCGGAGCCCGCAGAGCGCCGTACAGGTCGTACACCTCCAGGGCCAGGACGAAGTCCGCCCGACCCAGGACCTCCTCCTTCGCGTCGCTGCAGTCCAGGGGATGGTCCGCGGGGAAGTTGTGGCGCCGGCCGGTGTCCACCACCGCAGCACCCAGGAGCTCCGCGAGCTCCACCAGGGCCGGCACGGCGGAGGGGTTTCGGCCCACCCGGTCCGCCAGGAGTACGGGGAAGTCCGCCTCCACCAGCCACTCCGCCAGCTGGTCCACCGCTCCGTCCTCGGGGGCCAGGCGCGTGCTTCGGAGGTAGCGGTCCGGGTCCGGGATCCGCACGGGTTCTTCCAGCCTGGCTTCCTGCAGCGCCGCGTCGTAGCACAGGTACACCGGCCCCTGGGGCTCCTGGGTAGCCAGCCGGTACGCGCGGAGGAAGGACTCGGGGATGGCCGCCAGGCTGGCGGGCTGGTCGTCCCACTTCACGTAGTCCCGCACGAGGTTGGCCTGGAGGTGCGCGGTGTGCACCCAGTCGATCCACGGCCGGCGCTGCGCCGCGTCCATGGGGCCGGTCCCGCCCACCACCAGCACCGGCTCCCGGTCGCACCACGCGTTGAAGATGGCCATGGACGCGTGCTGCAGCCCCACCACGTCGTGCACCAGAGCCACCATGGGCCGGTGAGCGGCTTTGGCGTACCCGTGGGCGACCGCCACCGCGATCTCCTCGTGGGTGCACAGCACCAGCTCGGGGTTCCGGTTGCCCGCGTAGTTCACCAGCGAGTCGTGGATCCCGCGGAAGGTGGCGCCGGGGTTCAGGGCGGCGTACTCCACCCCGCACCGCCGCATGAGCTCCACGATGAGATCCGAGCCGTATTCCATGGGACGTTCCGTCAAGGCGCCCTCCCGTCACTCCACGAAGCTCGGAGGCCGGTCGAGGGTGGAGGGCGCGAACAGGCCCGCCACCTCCAGCCGGCGAGCGGTCAGCCCCTGCTCGTACGCATACTGTGCGGCCGTCTCCAGCACGTGCCGGTTGGGCTCAAACCCGTACGCCCACGGGTCCGGGCCCATCAGGCGACGCTGCTCCTCCAGGGCCGGCAGAAACCACGCCAGGCTCACGCGCCGGGGGTCCTGCAGCCGGCGGTAGCACTCTTGCTTGCTGGCCTCAAACGCTTGGAGAAGGTTGGTGGCCACCCACGGGTGGCGTTCGAGCACCGCGGTCCGGACCACCACCGTGTGCATGATGGGGAAGATGCGGGTGCGGGTGAAGTAGGCCCTCTCCCGCTCCGGGTAGTCCTCGAACAGCCGCCGCACCGCGGGGTCTCCCCGACGGTAGGACGGAAGCACCTCGGGGTAGATGACCGCGTCCAGCTCCCCGCAGGCCAGCATGCGGTCGATGTTAGCACCGGGGGGCACCCGCTCCAGCCGGATCCCCCTGGGGGAGGGGTCCACGGGGAGGTCCTCCTCGTCCTGGGCCAGCCACCGGATGGTCCGCAGGTCCACGCCGTACTCGTGCTGGAGGATCCCCCGCACCCACAGCCCTGCGGTGTTCTGGAAGGTCCGCAGCCCGACCTGCTTTCCCTGCAGATCCTGCGGCTCCCGCACGGGGCCCCCGGACCGCACGAACACGTACCCGTGGCGGAACCGACGGTGGGGGAAGACGGGGATGGCGGTGAAGCGGTCGGTGCGATCCCGGTCCACCAGGTAGGAGGCCAGGGAGAGCTCGCACACGTCGAACTCCTCGTGCCGCAGCATCCGCCAGTGGCGCTCCGGGGAGGGGAGGGTGACGCACACCAGCTCGATCCCTTCTGGCCGCACTCCCCCGTCCAGCAGCGGGCGCAGGAGGTCGTAGTCGCCGCAGGCGAGGCTCACCTGCAGTCGCGCCATGAATCCTACCCGGGAAGGGCCGGCTGCACCCAGCCCCGCTCCCACCGCTGGAGCTTCCGCACGTAGTAGCCCCAGTTGCGCTCCAGCTGCCGGGGGGAGTGCAGGTGGGCGGCCTTCTGCGCCACCTCCGCCTCCGGGGTCCACTCGTACGGCCCCAGGCAGGCGGCGAGGATCTGCAGCTTGGCGGCCCGCTCCAGCTGCAGGGCGAACAGGGCCGCCTCCTCCACGCTGGAGCCCACCGTCACGATCCCGTGGTTGCGCATCAGACACGCCCGGGCGGAACCCAAGGCCCGGGCCAGGGCCTCCCCCTGTTCCCGGGTGCGCACGAGGTCCGTGGTGAAGGTGTAACGGGGGACCTCCGGCCAGAACAGGGTACCCTCGTGGCTCACGGGGCGCAGGGGCACGTGGCTCGCCGCGAGCGCGGTGGCGTACGGCGGGTGGGTGTGGACCACGGCCATCACGTCGGACCGAGCCCGGTAGATCTCCGCATGGATGGGCAGCTCCGTGTGCGGCCGGCCGCTGCCCCAAACCTTGTTGCCGTCCAGGTCCACCAGCACCACGTCGTCCGGGGTGACTTCGTCCAGGCCGAGCCCGCTGGCCTTGATCCAGTAGTAGGGCGTCCCCGGATGCCGTGCGGACACGTGTCCCTGGGTGATGTCCGTGTGGCCCTCCATGGCCAGCACCCGGCACGCCACCGCCACCCGTTCTCGCAGCTCCGCGCCCTCCTGAGCCCAGCGATCTTCAGATCCCACCACACACCTCCCTTTCGTGGAGTGTCAGGTCAAGCCATCCTCGTGTCCGGTCACCCGGGCCGCCAGGCGGAACACGCCCTCGCCGAAGGGATCCCGGGGCAGGCGGTTCCCCCGCCACGCCACGTGGAGGTCGGGCCGGACCAAAATGAGGTCGTACCCGTACAGGTCCCGCACAGGTTCGTCCGGGATGTCCAGCACCTGGATGGGCGCCCGGAAGTACCCGAAGGCTTGCTCCAGCGGCGCGGTGTCCGTACGGGTTCCGCCGAGGCGGAGCAGCGTGTACCGGTCGGGCGGGAGACGGTCGTGAAGGGCGGTGCCGTCCTCCAGCCAGACGTGAGGCAGGCGGGCGCCGGGCCAGGTGGTGGGCCGGTACTCCATGAAGCTGTCGGGGGGCGGGTCCCCGGGCTCGGGCCACACGATGGGCGAGCCCAGGTAGCGGTAGCCCAGTTCCGTACCCAGCATCTCGTTGGTCTTGCGCTGCTCCACGTTGGCGATCCGCGCCATCTCCTCGCGGGCCCGCTGGCCCTCGGGCGTGGGCTCCGCGATCCACGGCTTGTACGCGGCGCGCCACGCCTGACGGCCCAGAGCCGCAAACCGTGCCGCGGCCACCGCCCGCTCGCCCACGGGCCGGCGTTCCGCCTCGTAGGAGGCCAGCAGCTTCACCCCGCCCCATCCCTGCAGGACCGCGGCAAGCTTCCACGCCAGGTCCGTGGCGTCGCCCACCCCGGTGTTCATGCCCAGGCCGCCCGTGGGGATCACCAGGTGGACGGCGTCCCCCGCCAGGAACACGCGGCCCACCCGGTACCGTTCTGCCAGCAGCAGCTGCTGGCGCCACCGCCCCGCGTAGAGCAGCTCGTAGCGGACCGGCATCCTCACCACCCGCTCGAAGATGCGGGGCATCTCCGCGTCGTCCTCCACCACCGCGTGCAGGGTGAAGTGGCGGGCGTCGTCCTGGACGATGAGCATGGTCTGCTGCGTGTCCGCCACGTGGTAGTGCCGGCCCTTGCCGATGGGGATCCGCTCGAACAGGTCCTCCGACCGGAACAGGGCCTGGCACAGCTCCCGGATGTTCCCCTCACCGTGGAGGGCCACGCCCAGCAGCTCCCGGACCGTGCTGTTCCCGCCGTCGCAGCCCACCAGGTACTGCGCCCGCACCTCCACCACCGCGCCGTCGGAGGTCCTGCGCACCTGAGCGGTGACCCCGTGGGTGTCCTGCTGGAAGGACACGAGCTCGTGGCCGTAGCGGACGGTAACCGTGGGCAAGGCTTCCGCCTCGGACTTCAGCAGCGGTTCCAGGGTGTACTGCGAGATGAGCTGGTAGGGCTCCAGAGGCAGAGTTCCGTCGTTGCGGGAGCGGATCTGGGCCTCGGCTTCCGCCACCGACGGGTAGGGTAGCCGGAGGATGGGGGGATCCACCAGCGAGGTGACGATGAACACGTCCATGGGGTAGTGCCGGGGAAAGCCCGCCTGCCGGATCTTCTCCGCGATGCGCATCCGCCGGTAGATCTCCATGGTGCGGGCGTTGCAGCGTTCCATCTTGGGGAGGAACTGGGGGGCCTCCTTGCGCTCCACCAGCACGCAGCGCACGCCCCGCTGTCCCAGATCCACGGCCAGGGTAAGGCCCACCGGCCCGGCCCCGACGATCAGGACCTGCGTCTGCAGCTGCGGGTTCGCCATGGCGTCCTCGCGTCCGCTACTACCGTCTTCGACCGGAAGCTGGAACGCAACGGGCGTGTTCGAGAATGCTGAACCACCCCGTGGGGGAGTGGGAAAGCGCTACAGCAGTGCCGGCAGGATTTCCAGCCACATCCCCACACCCACCGCCACGCTGGCCAGACCGGCGGAAGCGCGCACGATCTGGTACAGCCGCTCCCAGCGGGAGACGGCAGCCAGGGTAGGCGCGGCGATGCACAGGCTGGTGAGGAACATGCCGGCCCAGGTCCCCACGCCGAAGGCCAGGAGGTACGCAACGCCCGCCGCCAGGGAAGTCGCCGCGGTCATGGCCACCACCGCGGCAGCGCCGCTCCCCGCGAGGCCATGGACCACGCCCACCAGGAAACTGATGCGTCCCCGGACCCTTTCCGACGTGTGCGCGTGCGCGTGGTCCGGGCCTCCCAGGTGGGTGTGGAAGTGCGGGTGGGCCCGGCCGTCGTGCTCGTGGACGTGGAAGTGTACCCGCTCGCGCCGAAGCACCCACAGGGTGCGCAACCCGAGGGCCACCAGCAGGACCCCCACGCCTAGATCCACGGTGTGCTCCCACGCTTCAGGCAACCGCACGCGCAACGCCACCAGCGGCAGGCCAACCGCGGCGATGGGCACCAGGTGGCCTGCGCCCCACCAAAGACCGAGCCGCGCCGCGGGCCACAGGCGCCGCTCCTCTGCCACGAGGGTGGAGACCGCGACGAGGTGGTCCGGGTCCAGGGCGTGCCGGACCCCCAGGACGAACGCTGCCCCCAGCAACAGGGCAAAGGACACGGAAACCTCCTGTCCTGTCGGGCCAGCGCGGCGGTAGGCCGCGTCCGTACCCCGCACGTGACCGGTTTTCCCGGACAAGCCTAGCGACGGCTGTGTGTGCGGTCAAGCGCTACGGTGTGCAGGATAGCGGAACCGCGCGCTTGTGCACCGGCTGGCCTCGTGTTACGCAGGGGGTGGCGCGACAGCAGGCGCGGGAAGGGGGTGGTGCACGTGCGGGCGCGTCGGGGTGTGACGGTCGCCTTGGCGGTGTTGCTTGCCACGGCGGCCTCGGTAGCTCCCGCCCAAACACCGTTTGCAGGCCGCACCGTGACGGTGCTGGTGGGCAACCCTCCGGGAGGTGGCTACGACCGCTTCGCGCGGCTGGTGGCGCGGCACCTGGCCCGGTACCTGCCCGGCAGCCCCACCGTGGTGGTGCAGAACATGCCCGGGGCGGGTGGGATCGTGGCCGCCAACCACCTGTACAACGTAGCGCGGTCGGATGGCTATACCCTGGGCCTGTTCAACCGCAACCTCGTGATCGCCCAGCTGGCGGGGGTACAGGAGCTGCGGGTCGACATGCGGCGCTGGCACTGGATCGGAAACCTGGCGGGGGAGACGTACGTGTTCGCCATCCGCTCGGACCTCCCGTACCGCCACGTGCTGGACCTGCGGCACGCGGATCCGCCGCTGGCGGTGGGCTCCACAGGACCGGGCACGGGCTCCCACGACTACCCCCTGGCCCTGAAGGTGTTCCTCCGGCTGAACCTGCGGATCATCAGTGGCTACCAGGGAACCGGGGAGGTGGCTCTGGCAGTGGAGCGGCGGGAGCTGGATGGCCGGGCGGGTGCCTGGTCTTCCCTGCTGCCCCACATCCGGCGCGGTGTCCTGCGTCCCCTGGTGCGGACCCTGTCCGACAACCCGGACCCGCAGCTGCGCGCCCTGCCTGTGGACCAGGACCTGGCCACGGGGGAGGTGGCGCGGGCGGTGCTACGGCTGCGATCCATCACCCTGAAGCTGGGCCGGCCTTTCGTGGCGCCTCCGGGAGCGCCGGTGGAGCTGGTGCGGGCCTACCAGGAGGCCTTCCGCCGCCTGGCGCAGGATCCCACCTTCCGGGCTGAGGCGGAGCGCAGCGGGTTCGAGCCCGCCTACACCTCACCGGAGGAGTGCCTGCGCACGGTGCAGGAGGTCCTGTCCGCGCCGCCGGGGGTGCAGCGGGTGTTCCGGGAGCTGTTCCAGTTCGGCGAGTGAACGAGGCCCGCTAGTTGGAGGCGCGGATGCGGAAGTACGTCTCGGACCTCATCGTGGATCTGCTGCAGCGGTTCGGCGTTCCCTACGTGAGCCTGAACCCGGGCAGTAGCTTCCGCGGGCTGCACGACTCCCTCGTCAACTACGGCGGCAACCGCCCGGAGATCGTGGAGTGCCCGCACGAGAAGATCGCGGTGGGCATCGCGCACGGCTACGCCCGGGTCACGGGCCGGCCCATGGCCACCGTGCTCCACAACGTGGTGGGGTTGCTGCACGGCAGCATGGGGATCTACCAGGCGTTTTTGGACCGCGTGCCGATGCTGGTGCTGGGCGCCACCGGCCCCGCGGATGTGGCCTTGCGGCGTCCCCGGATCGACTGGGATCACACCGCCCTCCTGCAGGGCACCGCGGTCCGGGACTTCGTGAAGTGGGACGACCAGCCCGTGGGGGTGGACGCGGTGGTGGAGTCCTTCGCCCGGGGCTACCGGGTGGCGTGCACGGAGCCCGCCGGCCCCGTGTACCTTTGCTACGACGTGGCTTTCCAGGAGGAGGAGCTCAAGCGGGAGGTGACCCTCCCCGATCCCGCCCGGGCGGTGTACACGCGGCTGCGGCCTGACCCCCGGGCGGTGGAGCGGGCCAGCGACTGGCTGGTGGAAGCCCGCCAGCCGGTGATCGTGGCGGACCTCCTGGGCCGTCACCCGGAGACCGTGCCCGCTTTGGCGGAACTGGCGGAGCTTCTGGCAGCGCCCGTGGTGGACGCGGGTGGCCGGCTGAACCTGCCCAACACCCACCCTCTGTGGCGCCGGAGCCGGGAGGTCCTGCGCGGCGCGGACTGCGTGCTACTGCTGGACGTGCGGGACCCGTTTGGCTGGCTGCACGAATACGACGAGCGGGAACGGGTGGCCGAGCGGCTGGTGGCGGACGGCTGCCGGGTGGTGGAGGTGGGCTACGGGGACCTGGGCATCCGCGCGTGGTCCCACCAGTTCCAGCGCTACCAAGAGGTGGACCTGTCGATTCTGGCGGATACCCGGGAGGCGGTTCCGGCCCTGGTGGAGTGCTGCCGGGACCGCCTCCGCAGCCGCGGGGACGCGGACGAACGTTCCAACCGACGCTCCCTCCTGGCGGAGGAACACGCCCGCATGCGGGGTCGCTGGCGGGAGGTGGCACAGTCCGCGCGGCCGCAGGCCCCTATGGCCACCGGCCGGTTCGTGTGGGAGGTGTGGGAGCAGATCCGCGGGCGCGACTTTGTCTTCACCGGGAGCTTGGTGAACGACTGGATCCCGAAGCTGTGGGAGTTCGATCGGCCGGACCGGTACGCGGGCAAGCCCCTGGGGACGGCGACCCAGATCGGCATCAGCCTGGGCGTGGGGCTCGCGTACCGCGGCTCGAGCAGGCTGGTGGTGAACGTGCAGACGGACGGGGACCTGATGTACGACCTGGGCGCCCTGTGGGTCGCCAGCCACTCCCACATCCCCATGCTGACGGTGATGTTCAACAACCGGGCTTACTACAACGACTGGGAGCATCAGATCGAGGTGGCACGGGCGCGGGGCCGCGACGAGGCCCGGGCGTACGTGGGCATGGAGCTGGATCGGCCGGCCCCGGACTTCGCTTCGGTGGCCCGTGCCCTCGGCTGGTACGCGGAGGGTCCCATCGAGGACGCCCGCCAGGTGGGCCCTGCCGTGCAGCGGGCTCTGCGGGCGGTGGAGGAAGGTACGCCGGCGTTGGTGGACTGCGTCACCGCCTTCCGGTGAGCCTATGGCGGAGTTCCACGCGGGCGGCGAGGGTCGCACGGACGCCTGGGCCAAGCTGGGCGGGCAGGCGGTGTACGCCGGGGACGTGCGCCTGCCCGGGATGCTGTACGGGGCCCTGGTCCGCAGCCCATATCCCCACGCGCGGATCCTGCGGATCCGGACGGAAGCCGCGCGGTCGCTGCCGGGCGTCCACGCGGTCCTCACCGGTGAGGACGTCCGGTACGGCACGTACGGACGGCGGGTTCGGGACATGCCGGTTCTGGCGCGCCAGGTGGTGCGTTTTGCGGGCGAGCGGGTGGCCGCGGTGGCCGCGGAAAGCCCGGAGCTGGCGCGGGAGGCCGCGGCGCTGGTGGAGGTGGACTACGAACCCCTGCCCGCGGTGTTCGACCCGGAGGAGGCGCTGCGGCCCGGGGCGCCGCGGGTGCACGAGGCCCCTTGGACCTACCCGGGCGCGGTGACCGGACCCGAGGACCCGCCGAACCTGCAGTCCCGCCGGGTGTGGCAGCACGGGGACGAGGTGGAAGCAGTCCTGGCCCGCTGCCCCCACGTGTTCGACGAGACGTACTTGGTCCCCGCGGCCCACCAGGGGTACCTGGAGCCCCACGGCTGCGTGGCGTGGTGGAAGCCCGACGGGTCGGTGGAGGTGTGGGCGTCCAACAAGAGCCCGCACCGGCTGCGGGCACAGCTCAGCGCGTGTCTGGGGCTGGCTCCGGACCGCATCCGGGTCATGCCCGCCTATGTGGGCGGAGACTTCGGCGGGAAGGGCTCGCCCATGGACGTGCCGGTGTGCGTGGCGCTGTCGGAGGCCACGGGGCGGCCCGTGAAACTGGTCCTGGACTACGAGGAGGACCTCTCCTGCACCAACCCCCGCCACGCGTCCAAGGTCCGGGTACGGCTGGGGGTCGACGGGGAAGGCCGCCTGCGGGCGCTGGACGTGCGGGCGGTGGTGAACGGCGGTGCGTACGCGGCCTTCAAGCCTGTGGAGCACGTGAACCTGAACGGCTTCGGGGAAGCGGGCAACACGTACCGGATCCCCTCGGTGCGCATCGAGAGCCTGATCGCGTACACGAACACCGTTCCCCGGGGCCACATGCGATCCCCCGGGTCCCTGGAGGCCAACTTCGCCGTGGAGTCCACCGTGGACGCGGCGGCGCGGGCTTTGGGCATGGACCCCCTCGAGTTCCGTTTGCGCAACGTCCTGCGCACGGGCGACCTGGGAACCCTGGGGGAGCCGTGGGTGGAGGCCCGCGGCGAGGAGGTGGCGCGGGCCGCGGCGGCCGCCCTGCGGGAGTCCGAACCGCACGCCCCGGTGGGCCGGGAAGCCGGGAGGTGGGCCCGCGGGGTGGGTTTCGCCTTCTACTGCCGGGCGGCGCACGGCGGCACCACGGAGCTCGCGCTGCTGCCGCAGGCCGATGGCTCCCTGGTGGTGCGGGTCCCCTTTCCGGACCAGGGCGGCGGGCAGCACACCGTGGTCCGGAACGTGGTGCAGAGAGAGCTGGGCCTGCCGGCGGGGTTTGTTCGGGTCGAGCAGGCGGACACGAGCCAGCTGGCCGCCGACTCGGGCGTGGGCGGGAGCCGCGTGAGCCTGACCGCCAGCGCCGCCGCGTCCTCCGCCTGCGCGGAGCTGCGGCGTCGTCTGGAGGAGGCGGGACTCGCGCACCTGCCGGTCAAGCGGGCGCTGGCAGAACTGGCCCGTCGCAGGCCGGAGGAGGTGGTCCGGGCCTCGGTGTCCGTAGACGAGGAGTTGTGGCTCAACTCCGTGTGCGTGCAGGCCGCGCGCGTGGCCGTGGACCGGGACACCGGCCAGGTCCGGGTGGAGGAGCTGGTCACCGCCCTGGATGTGGCCGAGGTGTTGAATCCCGCATCCCACCGTGCGCAGGTGGAGGGCGGGGTGGTGATGGGACTGGGATCCGCCCTGCTGGAGGAGCTGGTCCTGGAGGACGGACGGGTGGTGTCCGCCAACCTGCACGACTACCGGCTTCCCTCGGTAGCGGACCTGCCGCGCCTGCGGGTGGTGCTGGTGCCCGGCAGCAAGGGCTGGGGGCCGCACGGGGTGAAGCCCGTGGGCGAGCTCACCAACGTGGCGGTGGCGGCCGCCGTGGCCAACGGGGTCGCCGACGCCGTGGGCGTCCGGGTCCGGCGGCTACCCATCTCTGCGGAGGAGGTCTACGAGTTGATGCGCCAGCGGGAGGACAAGGCGTGACGGGAGCCGTGGTGGAGCTGTGGGTGAACGGCGAGCCCGTCCGGGCTGCCGCAGACGGAGCGGAGTTCCTGGCGGAGTTCTTGAGGGAGCGTCTGGGCTTGGTGGGCACCAAGCTGGGGTGCGGCATTGGGGTGTGTGGGCTGTGCACGGTTTGGATGGACGGCCGGCTGGTGAGCAGCTGTCTGGTGCCCGTGGCGGTGGCCGCGGGCCGGCAGGTGTGGACGGTGGAAGGCCTGGTGGCCCTGGCGGAAGGGCGCGTGCACAACCCGCCCCCCGGGCTTCCCCGGCCGGAGCTGGTGCGCGCGGTGCACAGGGCCTTCGTACAGTGCGAGGGGCTGCAGTGCGGCATCTGTACCGCGGGGCAGGTGTGGGCGGTGTGCGCGCTGCTGTCGGAGGAACCGGTCCCGCCGGAGGGACGGGTGCGGGAGTTCCTGGCGGGTAACCTGTGCCGGTGTACGGGGTACCAGGGGATCCTGCGAGCCGTACAGCAGGCCTCGGAGGAGTGGGCACAGCGTGCGGCCCCTTGAGTACGTGACGCCCATGAGCCTTGCGGAGGCCCTGGAGCGGCTGGCGGGGTCGGACCCGTCGGAGACGGTGGTGTGGGGCGGCGGGACGGCTCTGGGACCCCTGCTGCGCCGCGGCCTGGTGCGCCCGAGGGTGCTGGTGGGGTTGGAAAGGGTGGCGGGCCTGCAGGACCTTTCCCTGGCCGGGGACGGGTTGCGGGTGGGTGCCCTGGTCCGCCTGGCCGACCTGAGCCGGTCACCGGTGGTGCGGGGCTGCCTTCCGCTCCTCGCGGAGACGGCAGGGCGGGTGGGCAACGTGCGGGTGCGCAACGTGGCCACCGTGGGAGGGCACCTGGCACACGCGGACCCCGCGCAGGACCTTCCTCCTGTCCTACTGGCGCTGGACGCGCAGGTGAGGCTGGAAAGCGTGCGCGGCACGCGGACGCTGCCGCTGGAGAGGTTCCTCGTGGGGCCCCTGCAGACGGCGCGGGCTGCGGACGAGCTGCTGACGGAGGTGTGGGTGCCTGCCGCGGCCTTCGGCCGACGCACAGCCTACGCGCGCTTCACGCCCCGGAGTTCCCAGGACTACCCCACCGTGGGCGTGGCGGCCAGCGTGCGGCTGGACGCAGACGGGGTGTGCCGGGAGGCGCGGGTGGCGGTGGGTGGGGCGGCGCCCACCGCGTTGCGCGTGCCCGCGGCGGAGGAGGCCCTGGTGGGCGGGCGGCTCACCCGGGAGCGCTGTCGGGACGCGGCGGCCCAGGTGGAGTCCGCGGTGGACCCCTGGGACGACACGAGGGGCAGCGCCCGGTACAAGCGGGCGATGGCGCGGGTGTGGACGGAGCGGGTGCTGGAGGAACTGGCTTCGGAGGCGTGACCGAGAGGAGGTGCAGTCATGTGGAGGGGAGCTCGGAAGCTGCTCCTGGTGACGGCGCTGGTACTGGCTGCGGCCGCCGCGTTACCGGCGCAGGCAGACCTGGTGGCCGCGGCCAAGCGGGAAGGGCGGCTCGTGCTGTACGGGTCCCTCACCACCCTGGACGTGGTGAACAAGATCTTCGAAAGCCGCTACGGGATCCCCGTGGAGTACTGGCGGGCGGCCAGCACGCGGGTCCTGGACCGGGTCCTGAACGAGACCCGGGCGGGCCGTCCGCAGTTCGACGTGGTGCAGACCAACAGCAGCCCCATGATGGTGCTGCGGGAGGCCGGTGCGTTCGCCCGGTACCCCTCGCCCTCGTACGAGATGTTCGGGAGGTCCACGCGGGACCCCCAGGCCCTGGTGTCCCCGCAGTTCCTGGTGATCCCCATCGGGATCGTGTACAACACGCGGCTGGTGCGGCCCGAGGAGGCGCCCCGCGGACTGCTGGACCTGCTGGAGCCCAAGTGGAAGGGCAGGGTGGTGATGGCGGACCCCACCCTGCACACCACCACCGCGCAGTGGCTGATGGAGCTCCGCTCGGTGCTGGGGGCACAGTGGCGGCCGTTCCTGGAGCAGCTGGCGGGGCAGGTGGGTGCGTACGTGGAGTCCTTCATCCCCGTGGCGGACCGGCTGGTGCGGGGGGAGTTCCCCGTGGGCCTGACGTACATCCGCTACGTGTACCAGTTCGGGAAGGAAGGCGCGCCCCTGGACTACGTCCGGCTGCCCGTGTTCCTGGCCGACGGCCACCGGATCGCGCTCGGCGCCCGCGCCTCGCGGCCCAACGCGGGCAAGCTGTACATCGAGACCCTGCTGTCCCGGGCGGGCCTGCTGGCGCTGGCGCAGGACGGGGACTTTGTCTCCCTGCCGGGCGTGTACCCGCCGCTCCGGGACGCGGAGAAGCTGCGCATCGTGGCCATGCGGGACTACGACGAGGCGGGGCTCACGCGGGCGAGGGAGGAGTTGGGGCGGATCTTCCGAAGGCGGTAGTGGACCCGCTGTCAGGAACCTCGGGGAGGTGAAACGGATGCGGAAGTGGGGATGGATGGCAGCAGGAGGATTGCTGCTGGCCGTGGCCGTGGGCGTGGTGCCCGCGGCCCCCGCGGGGCCCCTGCGGGTGGCGTTCCTGGGACCTCTCAGTGGGCCCTTCGCCTTCTGGGGGACCAACGCCCGGGACGGGATGCGCATGGCCGTGGAGGAGCTGAACGCGGCGGGAGGGGTGCTGGGACGACCGGTGGAGCTGGTGGAGCGGGACGACCGCAACAACCCCGCGGAAGCCATCAGCCTCTTCCGGTCCCTGGCGGAACGGGAAGGGATCGTGGCCGCGGCGGGGACCATCAGCAGCGACATCGGGACCGCGCTGGCCCGGGAAGCGGACCAGCTGCAGGTCCCCGTGTTCCTGGTCCGGGCGGGGGCCCACACGATCCTGAAGAAGACCAGCCGCTACACCTTCCGGACCTGCCTGGTGGCGTCGCCCATGTACGTCCAGGCGTCCGCGGCGCTCATTCAGTACGCGAAGTACACCCGGGTGGGGGCCATCATCGCCGACTACGCGTGGGGCCGCTCGTACATGCAGTGGCTGGACCGCTTCGTCCGGTCGGTGCCGGGCATGCAGATCCAGATCGAGGTGGCGCCCGTGGCCACCTCCGACTTCACCCCGTACCTGCGGCGGCTGCAGGGTTTCAACCCGCAGTTCCTGGACATCGGGGGCCACCCGCCCGGGATTCCGGTGATCGTCCGGCAGGCGGCGGAGCTGGGGTTCCGCCAGCAGATGTTCGGTGCCCACAACCCACCCGAGTGGATCGTCCAGCGGGCCGGGGAGGCCCTGTTCGGACGGTACGTGGACTACACCTGTGCGGACTTCACCCACCCCACGTTCCGCCGGCTGGCGGAGCGATTCTTTGGCACCTACCGGCGCTACTTCGACGACAACGCCTTTGCGGGGTACACGGTGGTCAAGATGGTGGCGGAGGCCGCCAGGAAGGTGGGCTCTCCGGATGCCCGTCGGATCGCGGACGTCATCCGGCGCGGGCGGTTCGTGCAGCCCGGCTACGGCTGGCCGCTCTCCTTCACCGAGTGGGGCGAGATGAAGGAGGCGCGGCCCATCCTGTTCACCCTCCACCGGGGAGAGTTCCCCGGGGGCGTGTGCCCGGGCTGCGGGTGGGTGCAGAAGTTCGAGTTCCGGGTGCCCCGGCTGGAGCCCTACGTGCCGGAGGAGTGAGGACGGGAGCCTACTGGGCGGAGGCGGACCGCCGGCGCTGCAGCTCCTCGTAGGCGGTGTAGCCCAGCCGGCTGGACACCTCCCGGCAGGCCGCCACGATGGCCCGGCGCAGCTCGTCCTTCTGCCGGTGGAAGCGGTACGCGGGCACCGACAGGCTCATGGCTGCCACCACCTCGCCCCGGTGGTCGCGGATGGGGGCGGCCACGCAGCACAGCTCCAGGACCGCTTCCTCGATGTCCAGGGCGTAGCCGCGCAGCCGGACCTGCTCCAGCTCGGCCCGCAGCTGCCGGAGGTCGGTGATGGTGTTGGGGGTGAGGGCAGCTAGCCCCGTGCGGCTGAGCAACGCCTCCACCTCGGTCCACGGACGCGCCGCGAGCAGCACCTTGCCCACCGCGCTGCAGTGCGCGGGCAGCTCCACGCCCACGCCCGTGACGGAGACCTGGACGGCGCGGGTGCCCTGGAGTTTGTCCACGTACAGCACCCGGTCGCCCTCCATGGTGGCCAGGTGCACCGTCTCCCCGAACCGCGAGACCAGCTCCTCCATCACGGGCCGGGCCTCCACCCGGTACTGGGTGGTGGCCAGGAGGGTGCTGGACAGGGCCAGGATGCGCCAGCCCAGGCGGTACCGACGGTCCGCGGTGCGGCGCAGCAGCCCGATCTCGCACATGGTGCACAGCAGGGCGTGGGCGGTGGACTTGGGGATCCCCAGGAGCGAGGCCACCTCGCTGACGCTGCGTTCGGGATGGTCCATCCCGAACAGCTCCAGCACCTGCCCCACCCGCTGGACCGTGCTGAGCATCCCACCGCATTTTAGGCGCCCGGGCGGCGGGGCGGAAGGGGGATGTTCTGGTATCGTGAACAAAAGTTCCGGATAGCAGAACCCAGACCTTGCCTGCACGGGCACGGCGCCGGATTCTAGTACCGGTCCACCCGGGGGACCGCGTGGATGGTCGGCGGTTGTCAGGGGGTGAGCTGTGGTCCGCAGGGCGGTGTTGCTTTGGTTGGCGGTGGTAGCGTTTGCCGCGGGCAGCGGGGCAGCGCCCGCGGGGGTCGTGCGGTTGGGCGCCGTGGTCCCCCTCACGGGACGGTTCGCCTCCGGGGGAGCCCAGGTCCGCACCGGCTACGAGATGGCGGTGGAGGACCTGAACGCCCGAGGCGGGATCCGGGTGGGCGGCCAGCAGCTCAGGCTGGAGCTGGTGGTGGTGGACGACGAGTCTGACCCCACCAAGACCGTGAGCCGCATGGAGGCCCTGGCCCAGCAGGACATCGCGGTGTACCTGGGCGGGTTCGGCAGCGACCTGCACGCCGCCGCGGCAGCGGTGGCCGAGAAGAACCGTACCCCCTACTGCGGGGTGGCCTTCGCCCTGTGGGGGATCCACCAGCGGGGCTACAAGTACCTGTTCTCGCCGTTCCCGAAGTCGCCGGAGATGGCCATCGAGACGTACCGCATGCTGAACGGCTACCTGCCGCAGGACCAGCGGCCTCGCCGGGTGGCCATTTTCGCGGAGCGCACCGACTGGGGCCGGGAGATCTCGAACCTGTGGTCCGTGCGGTCCACGGAGTTCGGCTACCAGGTGGTGTTCCGCGGCGAGTACACGGTGGGGACGCGAGACCTGAGCGACCTGATCCTTCGCGCGAAGGCGGCGGGCGCGGAGCTCGTACTCGGGGTTCCCACCCCTCCGGACGGGATCACCCTGGTGCGCCAGATGAAGGAGCTGGACTTCAACCCCAAGGCGCTCCTGCTCATCCGGGCTCCGGACGCCCCCGCATGGGGCCAGAGCCTGGGCCGGGACGGGGACTACACCTTGCTTATGCCGGGCTGGCACCCGGGGGTGAAGTTCCCCGGGGCTGCGGACCTCAACCGCAAGCACCAGGAGCGGTTCGGCCGGCCCGCGGATGTCCTGGTGGGCCCCGCGTACGCGTGCGTGCAGGTGGCGGCGGACGCCGTCCAGCGGGCGGGCAGCCTCGATCGCGAGCGGATCCGTGAGGCCATGGCGTCCACCAACCTGCGGAGCACGGTGGTGGGACCGGTGCGCTTCCGGCCCGACGGGACCAGCCCGGTGACCACGGTGGTGGTGCAGTGGCAGGCGGGCCGGCAGGAGCTGGTGTGGCCGAGGGAGTTCGCCACGCGGCCGCTGGCGTACCCGGCCGCGCCCTGGCGTAACCGGTGAGGCGAGGGGAGCACGGGTCCTCATGGAAGAGGAGAGCGGTGTCAGGGTACGCGACGGCGCCCGCTTCGGGCGCGGCTGACGGAGAGAGGACTGTCCTCGGGCCCGCCTCTCGCCCCGCGCCCGGACCCCGTGGGGGAACGGTGTTGCTGCAGGTCCGGGGGCTGTGCAAGCGGTTCGGCGGCGTCCAGGCGGTGCGGGACCTGGACCTGGACGTGGGGGAACGGGAGATCTTCGGCCTGCTCGGCCCCAACGGGTCGGGGAAGACCACGGTGTTCAACCTCGTGGCCGGCGTGGTCCCCGCGGACGCGGGCGAGATCCGCTTTCGGGGGATGCTCCTGAACGCCCTCCCCCCGCACCGACGGGCGGCGCTGGGAGTCGCCCGCACCTTCCAGCTGGTGCGGAGCCTGGCCCGGATGACGGTGACGGACAACGTGGCCGTGGCGCGCCTGTACGGTACGTCCCCCGCGCGGTCCGTGGACGGCGCCCGGCGGGAGGCCGCGCAGCTGCTGGACCTGGTGGGGCTGGCGGACAAGGCAGGGCTGCCCGCGGGCAGCCTCAACCTCGCAGAGCGGCGCCGCCTGGAGGTGGCGCGGGCCCTCGCCACCCGACCCCGCCTGCTGCTGCTGGACGAGCCCTTCGCGGGCCTGAACGCGGACGAGGTGGAGGCGGAAGTACGTCTGTTCCACCGGCTGCGGGAGGAGGGACTCACCCTGATCCTGGTGGAGCACAACGTGCCCGCGGTGCGCGCTCTGTGCGACCGCGTGGCGTTCCTCAACTCGGGCGAGAAGATCGCGGAGGGCCGGCCGGACGACGTCCTCTCCCACCCTCGGGTGGTGGAGGTGTACCTGGGGAGGCCGGGCGGGTGAGCGTGCCGGTCCTGGAACTCCGCGGCGTGGAGGCCGCCTACGGGGACGCGCAGGTGCTGTGGGGGGTGGACTGGCGGGTCCAGCCCGGCGAGGTGGTGGCGGTGGTGGGGCCCAACGGGGCCGGTAAGAGCACCACCCTGCGGGTGGTGGCGGGGCTGCTGCGGCCCCTGAGGGGAGAGGTGTGGTTCGACGGCACGCGCATCGATGGGCTTCCGGCGGACGCGGTGGTGGAGCGCGGTGTGGCCCTGGTGCCGGAAGGCCGGCGGCTGTTCGCGCACATGACGGTGTTGGAGAACCTGCTGCTGGGCGGCTACACCGCGCGGGCCAGACCCCTGCGCCGGCGGACGCTCGAGGAGGTCTTCCACCTGTTCCCCGTGCTGGAGGAGCGGTCCGGGCAGCTGGCGGGCACCCTGTCGGGAGGCCAGCAGCAGATGCTGGCCATCGCCCGGGCCCTCATGAGCCGTCCCCGGCTGCTCCTGCTGGATGAGCCCTCCTTAGGTTTGGCGCCCGTGGTGGTCCAGCAAGTGTACGGGGTGGTTCAGCGCATCGCCCGCGAGGGGGTCACCGTGGTGGTGGTGGAGCAGAACGTGTACCCCGCACTGCAGCACGCGGCGCGGGGCTACCTGATGGCCCACGGCCGGGTGGTGGCGGAAGGGCCCGCGGAGACGTTGCTGCGCACGGAGCTGGTGCAGCGGTCGTACGTGGGGGGCTAGGGTGGAGGTCTGGCTGCAGAACGTTACCTTCGGAGCTCTCGTGGGCGGGCTGTACGGGCTCGCGGCGGTGGGCCTCGCGCTCGTGTTCGGAGTGCTGCGAATGCTGAACGTGGCCCACGGGGAACTGATCATGCTGGGCGGCTACGCCACCTTCTGGCTGTTCACCCTGTGGCGGACCGATCCGTACGTGTCCCTCCTGGTGGCGGGGCCTGCCCTGTTTGCGGTGGGAGTGGCCCTGTACGAGGGGCTGTTCGGCCGGCTGGTGCGCCTGCACGAGGAGTCCAAGATCCAGCTGTCCATCCTCATCGGCTTCGGGCTGGCGCTGGTGCTCCACGCTTTGGCCATCCTTGCGTGGACCGCGGACGAGCGGGGGGTGACCGCGGCGTACGCAGGGCAGGTTCTGCGGGCAGGTGCCCTGGTGGTCCCCCTCACCCGCCTGGGTGCCCTGGGGGTGGCCTTCGCGGTGCTGTTGGGCCTGCACCTGTACCTGCAGCGCACCGACGTGGGCCGCGCCATCCGCGCCACCGCGGAGGACTGGGAGGCGGCGTTCCTCATGGGCATACCGGTGCGCCGCGTCTACCGCACCGCGTTCGCGCTCGGCAGCGCCCTGGCGGGGGTGGCGGGGAGCCTGGTGGCGATCTCCGACGCCATCAGCCCCGCCATCGGGCTGAGCTGGACACTGAAGGCGCTCATCGTGGTGGTGCTGGCCGGGCTGGGGAGCATCCTCGGGACTTTCGTGGCCGGAGTCCTGCTGGGCGTGGCGGAGTCCGCGGCCGCCTTCGCTTTGGGCGGGGTCTTCCGGGAAGTGGTGGGCTTGGTGCTGTTCGTGACGATCCTGACCCTCAGGCCCCAGGGCCTGTTCGGGAGGGGGCTGTGAGGCCCGCCCTGCTGGCGGGGGTCGTGGTGCTGGCGTGCGCCCTCCCGTGGGTGGCGGGCGAGGCGGTGGTGAACTGGGGCCTGCTGGTCCTCCTGCAGGTGGTGGTGGCGCAGTCCTGGAACCTGCTGGCGGGCTACGGGGGCCAGGTGAACCTGGGCCACGCGGCCTTCTTCGGCATCGGTGCTCTGGTCACCCGCGGCCTGTGGATGGGTGGAGTCCCGGTGGCGGCGGCGCTGGCAGCTGGGGCCGCTGCGGCCGCGGTGGCGGGCTTGGGGATCGGGCTGCCGTCCCTGCGCCTGCGGGGCCCGTACTTCGCCATCGGGACCCTGGCCATGTCGGAGATCCTTCGGATCGTGGTGGCTACCACCCTGCCGGAGGTTTCGGCTCTGCCCGCGGATCTCATCGCGGGCTACCGCCTGCTGCCCCGGTACTATCTGGTGCTGGCCCTCGCGGCCGTGAGCACGGGCACGGTGTGGCTCGTGGGGCGGTCCCGGTTCGGCATGGGGCTGGTGGCGATCCGGGAGGACGAGTGGGTGGCGGAGACGGTGGGGGTGGACAGCTACCGGCACAAACTGGCCGCCCTCCTCGTGAGCGCGGCGCTCGCGGGAGCCGCGGGAGGGGCCTTCGGCTACTACCACCTGAGCTTCTACCCGCAGTTCGCCTTCAGCCCGGTGTGGACCTTCGACGCGGTCCTGATGGTGTTCCTGGGCGGCATCGGAACCGTGTGGGGACCCCCCGTGGGCGCCGCGTTCTTCGTGCTCCTGCGGGAGGCGCTGGCCCTGCGCCTGACGGAACTGCACGTGCTGGTGTTTGGCGCGGTCTTCGTGGTGGTGGTCCTGGCGCTGCCGGGAGGGCTCGTGGACCTCGTTCGGGTCCTCCGGCGGGTGCGGGGACCGCGTCCCCAGCCAGCCTAGTCAGACCCTTGGAGAAGGAGGTGGAGGATGGCGGAAGGGTTGCCCGAGCGAGGGATGTCGGAGGAGGAGCTGCAGCGGCTGCGGTCCGTCTACGTGGACCTGGTGGGGTTCGTCCCACCGAGGATCCAGGCCCGGACAGAGCTGCTGAGCCGTCTGGACCCGGAGGGCCTGCGCATCCAGGAGGAGATGCGCAGGCACTTCATGTACCCGAAGTGTTTCGACACCAAGACCGCTCAGCTGATGCTGTTCGGGATGCTGCTCATGAACCTGCAGGACGCCGCGAAGCTGCACGCCATCGCCGCGCGCCGCGCGGGGGCCACGTGGGAGGAACTGAGCGCGGTGGTGGGGCTGGCGTTCCTGTTCCGGGGGCTTTCGGCCGCCAACTACGGGTTCCAGATTCTACAGGAGATGGCGCAGGCCGAGACGGCGGCAGTGGAGACGACGCAGAGGAGGTGAGGAAGGATGGGAGAGCCGCTGGTGGTACAGCTGGCCCACGTGGAGATCACGAGCCCCAAGCCCGATCAGACCCTGTGGTTCTTCCACGACCTTCTCGGGCTGGAGGAGACGACCCGACAGGGGCAGTCGGTGTACCTGCGGGCGTACGAGGACTGGTACCACCACACCCTGAAGATCACGGAGGGGCCGCAGGCCGGGCTCGGGCACATCGCGTGGAGGGCGGCGTCGGAACAGGCCCTGGAGGCGCTGGCGGAGCGGCTCGAGCGGGCGGGCCTGGGACGGGGGTGGACCGACGGGGATCTGGGCCACGGCCGGGCGTACCGCTTCGTGACCCCTGAGGGCCACCCCATGGAGGTCCTGTGGGAGGTGGAGTACTACCAGCCTCCGGAAGCCCTGCGCACCGCCCTGCGGAACCGTCCGCAGAAGCGACCCCTGCGCGGGGTCCCCGTCCGCCGGATCGACCACGTGAACATCATGGTCCAGACGGTGGGCCCCGTCCGGGACTTCCTGGTAGACCTTCTGGGGTTCCGCGTGCGGGAACAGAAGATCGGCAAGGACGGCGAGGAGGTGGGGGCCTGGCTGAGCGTGAGCCCCCTGGTGCACGAGATCGCGGTGATGCGGGACGCCACGGGCAGCCGCGGCCGCTTCCACCACGTGGCGTACTGGTACGGGTACCCCCAGCACCTCCTGGACGCCGCGGACGTGATGGCGGACTACGGGGTCCGGATCGAGGCGGGGCCGGGCAAGCACGGTACCACGCAGGCGTACTTCATGTACGTATTCGAGCCCGGCGGGGTCCGGGTGGAGCTGTTCGGGGACACCGGCTACCTCATCTTCGACCCCACGTGGAAGACGGTGGTGTGGGACGTGTCCAACGAGAGCGACCTGGAGCGCAGCAGCATCTGGTTCGGAGGCCGCCTGCCGGAGACCTTCTACACCTACGGGGTCCCGTCGGTGGGCTGGGAGGCCGTGGGGGTGCGGCGGTAGGGAGGTGAGGGAGCTGCCCACCACCCAGGTGGCCATCGTGGGGGCGGGGCCCGCGGGCCTGCTGCTGAGCCACCTACTCCACCAGGCGGGCATCCGCAGTGTGGTGCTGGAGTCCCGCAGCCGGGCGTACGTGGAGCAGCGGGTACGGGCAGGGGTCCTGGAGGACGGCACTCGCCAGATCCTCGTGCGGGCCGGCGTCGGCGAGCGCATGGAGCGGCAGGGCCTCGTCCACGAGGGCGTCAACTTCGCCTTCGAGGGCTCCCTCTTGCACTTCGACTTTCCGACCCTCACCGGGGGACACACCATCATCGTGTACGGGCAGCAGGAGGTGGTGAAGGACCTCATCCGTGCCCGGCTGGAAGCGGGCGGCGACGTGCGGTTCGAGGCAGAGGTGGTGCGGCTGGAGGACCTGGAAACGCGGCCCCGGGTGTTCTACCGCAACCCGGACGGGTCCGAGGACTGTCTGGAAGCGGACTTCGTGGCGGGCTGCGACGGCTCGCACGGCATCTGTCGGTCCGCCATCCCGGACTCTACCCGCCGGGTGCACCAGCGGGCGTACCCCTTTGCGTGGCTGGGGATCCTGGCCGAAGCTCCGCCCGCCTCCCACGAGCTCATCTACGTGAACCACCCACGGGGGTTCGCCCTGTTCAGCATGCGTTCCCCACGGCTCTCGCGCAACTACGTGCAGGTCCGGGCCGACGAGCCGCTGGAGGACTGGCCGGACGATCGCATCTGGGAGGAGCTGCAGCGGCGCCTGGACCGGGCTGCCCGGCTGACCCCCGGTCCCGTGCTGGAGAAGAGTCTGGCTCCGCTACGCAGCCTCGTGGTGGAGCCCATGCAGCACGGCCGGCTGTTCCTCGCCGGGGATGCCGCCCACGTGGTCCCTCCTACGGGAGCGAAGGGGCTGAACCTGGCCGTGTGCGACGTGGTGGTGCTGGGCCGTGCCCTCGTGGACTACTACCGGCACGGGGAGGAGACGGGCTTGCGCAGCTACACGGAACGCTGCCTGGAGCACGTGTGGCAGGCCCAGCACTTCTCGTGGTGGATGACGCAGCTGCTCCACCGCCTCGACGACCCGTTCGAGGAGGGGATGCAGCGGGCGCAGCTCCGGGCCCTGCGGCGCAGCGAGGCCGCGCGCCGGTACCTGGCGGAGAACTACACGGGGGTGCACACGAGCCTGCGGTACGTAGACTGGCTCCCGCTGTCCTGACAGCACCTGTCGCCAGCGGCCGGAGGCGCCGTCCGGGGGCTTAAAAGCTGCGGCTCAGGCCTCCCGTTCCACCGCTACCGCCACCGCCTCCCCGCCGCCCAGGCAGATAGCGGCCACGCCCCGCCGGGCGTCGCGCTGCTGCATGGCGTACAGCAGGGTGGTGAGGATTCGCGCGCCCGACGCACCGATGGGGTGCCCCAGGGCCACCGCTCCCCCGTGCACGTTCACGGGATCCAGGGAGAGTCCCAGCTTCCGGCACACGCCCAGCACCACGGCGGCGAACGCCTCGTTCACTTCGTACAGGTCCACGTCCTCCTTGCGCCAGCCCACGCGCTCCAGCAGCCGCTCGATGGCCGCCGCGGGCGCGATGGTGAACCACTCGGGTGCCGTGGCGGCCTGCGCGTAGCCCACCACCCGGGCGAGGGGCCGGACGCCCACGCGGTCTGCCACCGACCGCTCCGCCACCACCAGGGCCGCGGCACCGTCGCTGATGCTGCTGGCGTTGGCTGCGGTGACGGTGCCGTTGGGCTCGAAGGCCGGCTTGAGGGTGGGGATGCGGTCGAACTGCACCCGCCGGGGTTCCTCGTCCTCCTCGACCCGCTTCCCGTCCGACTCCACGGGGACCGTCTCAGGCCTGAACCAGCCCGCGTCCAGGGCCCGCAGGGCCAGGCGGTAGGACCGCTCCGCGTACGCGTCCTGTTCCTCCCGGCTGATCCGGTACTCTGCGGCCAGCAGCTCCGCACACGACCCCATGTGGCAGTCGCGGTAGGGGTCCCACAGCCCGTCCAGGATCATGGAGTCCTGGACCTCGCCGTGCCCGAGCCGGTAGCCGGTTCGGGCCCGGGGCAGCAGGTACGGCGCCCGGCTCATGTTCTCCATTCCCCCTGCCACGTACACCCGCCCGTCGCCCGCGCGGACCGCCTGAGCTGCCAGCACCACCGCCTTGAGCCCCGACCCACACATCTTGTTCACGGTGACCGCGCCCACGGAGTCCGGCAGCCCCGCATACCGCGCCGCCTGCCGCGCCGGTGCCTGGCCGAGCCCTGCGGACAGGATGTTGCCGAGGATCACCTCGTCCACCTCTTCCGGGCGCACCCCGGCCCGCCGGACCGCCTCCCGCACCACCACCGCACCCAGACGGGGCGCGGGGACGTCTGCAAGCCCTCCCAGGAACCTGCCGATGGGGGTGCGCACCGCGCTCAGGATCACCGCCTCCGGCATCGTCCACCTCCTCCGCAGGGCGTCCCGCCGCTCCCATTCTACGCCCGGGTGCGGGCCGCGCGGTTTCCCAACCCCCGCGGACCTCTGCTATCCTGGCGGCGATCGCAGGGAGGAGGCTGGAGTTGCGCGACGAGTTCCCGCGGACCCGCGAAGGGCACCTGTGCGTGGGCGGCTGCGACGCTCTGGAACTGGCCCGGACGTTCGGCACGCCGCTGCACGTCCTGGACGGCGGCCGGCTGCGGGCGAACCTCCGGGCGTACCGGGAGGCCTTCGCCCGGCACGCACCCGGAGGCCAGCCCGTGTTCGCGTCCAAGGCCCTGTGCGTGCTGGCCACCTGCCAGCTGGCGCACCGGGAGGGGTTGTGGGTGGACGTGGCTTCCGGCGGGGAGCTCTACACCGCCCTCCGGGCGGGGGTGCCCGCGGCCCACCTGGTCTTCCACGGCAACTACAAGACGGAGGAAGAACTGCGGTACGCCCTCGAGGTGGGCGTGGGCCGGGTGGCGGTGGACAACTTCTTCGAGCTGGACCTGCTGGACCGGCTGGCGCGGCAGAGCGGGCGGGTGGTGGACGTGTGGCTGCGGGTCACACCGGGGATCGAGCCCCACACCCACCGGGCCATCCAGACGGGCGGGGTGGACACCAAGTTCGGGTTCGCGATCCCCGGAGGGGCGGCGCTACGGGCGACCCGGGAGGCTCTGGAGAGGCCGGGCCTGCGGCTGCGGGGGTTCCACAGCCACATCGGCTCCCAGATTCTGGAGTTGGAGCCCTTCCGGCTCAACGCGGAGCTGGTGGTGGCCTTCGCCGCGCAGGTGCGGTCCCAACTGGGCTACGTGGCGGAGGAGGTGAACCTCGGGGGAGGGCTCGGCATCCGCTACCTGTCGTCAGACCGGCCCCCCTCGATCGAGGCGTACGTGGCTGCGGTGGCGGAAGCCCTGCGCAGTGCCTGCCGCGCGGCGGACTACCCCGTGCCCCGGCTCTTCCTGGAGCCGGGCCGCTCGGTGGTGGGTCCTGCGGGGGTGACCCTGTACACCGTGGGGCCGGTGAAGGAGATAGACGGCGTGCGCACGTACGTGGCCGTGGACGGCGGCATGTACGAGAACCCGCGTCCCGCGCTCTACGGCGCCCGCTACGAGGCGGTGGTGGCGGAGCGGCCCGACGACCCGCCCGAGCAGGTGGTGGCGCTGGCCGGGCGGTGCTGCGAGTCTGGAGACGTCCTGGTGTGGGAGGCGCGTCTGCCCGCGGTGCGGCCGGGGGACGTGGTGGCGGTGTTCTCCACCGGGGCGTACACGTACTCCATGGCCAGCAACTACAACCGGTTCGCGCGTCCCGCGCTGGTCCTGGCGGAGGAGGGGCGGACCGCGCTGGTGGTGCGGAGGGAGGGCTACGAGGACCTGGTGCGGATGGACGTGCCGCTCTCGGTGGAGGTCTCCCAGGCCGTGGCAGGCGGGCCCGCGGCCGGCGGGTGCGAGGGAGTGTGAGGTGCTGGGGCTGGATCCGGTGCAGCTGTTGTTCACCGCGGCGGCCCTGCTGGTGGCGGCCACGGTACACGAGTACGCCCACGCCTACGCCGCGGTGCAGCTGGGCGACCCCACGCCGCGGTGGCTGGGCCGGATGACCCTGAACCCCCTGGCCCACCTGGACCCGCTGGGGACCGTGTTGCTGCTGCTGGTGGGGTTCGGGTGGGCGAAGCCGGTACCCGTCAACCCCGCGCACTTCCAGGACCCTCGGCGGGGGATCCTCCTGGTGGCGGTGGCAGGCCCGCTGGCCAACGTGTGTCTCATGGCGGTCCTGGGCGCCCTGTACCGGCTCGGCCTGGTTCCCGAGGCCGGCTGGCTTTCATCCCTGTGGTTCCGCATGCTCTACGTCAACGCGGTCCTGGCGGTGTTCAACCTCCTGCCCATTCCGCCCCTGGACGGCTCGCGGATTCTGGCCGCGCTGCTGCGCGGCGAGGCGGAGAACGCCTACACGCGGCTGCAGCCGTACGGCGGCCTCCTGCTGCTGATGTTGCTCGCCACCGGCTGGCTCGGGCCCCTGCTCCGGGGCCCCGTGGTGTGGCTGGTCCGGTGGGCGGTGGGCGCGTGAAGGGACCGGATGTCGGACGGCCGTAGCCCCATCGTCCGGGTCGCCGGGTTCGAAGGGCCGGTGCAGGAACTGGTGCGCCGGGCGCACGCTGGCGAGGTGGACCTACGGGAGGTAGACCTGAGCTCCATGGTCCGCTCCTACCTGGACACCCTCGGACCGGACGTGGACCTGGAAGAGGCCACGGAGTTCCTGTGGGCGGCTGCGGTGCTGGTGGAGCTGAAGAGCAAGCTGCTGCTGCCGCCCAAGCCGTCGCCCCCTGAAGCCGTGGGGGAAGAGGAAGCGGCAGACCTGGAGGAGCGCCTGAGGCAACAGGTGGAGGAGTACCGGGTGTTCCGGGAGGCCGCGGAGGCCCTGGCCGCCCTGGAAGCGGTCCAGCGCCGCGTCTTCACGCGGCCCCCGGACGAGGGGTCTGCGGGCGAGCTCCCGCTGGTGGGGCTGACTGCGGAGGACCTGTTCGCGGCCTTCCGGCGGGTGCTGGAGCGGTCGGAGCAGCGGGTGGAGGAGGTGCCACCGGAAGGGGTCACGGTGGCGGACCGCATGCAGGCCATCCTGGCCACCCTGGCCTCCTCGCCGCAGGGGGTGCTCTTCGAAGACCTTTTCGAGCCCGCAAGCCCTCGCATCGTGATCATCGTGACCTTCCTGGCCCTGCTGGAGCTGGTGCGTCGGCGGCGCGTGCGCGTGGCCCAGACGGAGCCTTTCGGACCCATTAGGCTGTACGCGGGGGGACGGGACGGGTGACGGAGGCGGACCGCCGTCACACGCTGTGCTGTGCCCTGGAGTGCCTGCTGTTCGCCGGCGGCGGACCGGTGCCCCTGCGAAAGCTGGCAGCGGCACTCCAGTGCTCGGAGGAGGAGGCGGAGTCCCTGCTGGCGCAGTTGCAGGTGGAGTACCGGTCTCGGGGCCTGATGGTGCAGCAGGTGGCCGGCGGCTACCAGCTCTGCACGCGGCCCGAGTACGCGGAATACGTGACCCGGCTGGTGGCGGCACAGCCGGAACCCCTGTCGCGGGCCGCACTGGAGACGCTGGCGGTGGTGGCGTACCGCCAGCCGGTTACCCGTGCGGAGGTGGAAGCGGTACGCGGGGCGCGCAGCGACCACCACCTCCGGCGCCTGCTGGAGCGTAACTTGATCCGGGAGGTGGGCCGCAAGCCGGGTCCCGGAGCTCCGATCCTGTACGGGACCACGGAGGTGTTCCTGCGGCACTTCGGGCTGCGGGACCTCTCGGACCTGCCGCCCCTGGAGGGCCGTCGGGTGCAGGACATGTTGGGCAACCGGCCTGCGGAGGAGTCCGAACAGCGGTGAAGGCAGCAGTCCTGGCCGCGTTGCTGGCCGCCGCCCCGCTTCGGCCGGGGCCGTTGGGTCTGCAGGCCACGGCCTTCCTGCTGATGGAGGCCCGGACCGGCCAGGTGCTGACGCAGCACAACGCGCGCGTGGTTTGGCCGCCCGCCAGCACCACCAAGATCCTCACCGCGCTGCTGGTGGCGGAGTCCCTCGACCCGGACGCGGTGGTGACGGTGAGCCGGCGGGCGGCCTCGCAGCGGCAGGGCGCCGGGGTGGGCCTGCGGGCCGGCGAACGTCGGAGCGTGCGGGACCTGTTCTACGCCATGCTGCTGGCTTCCGCCAACGACGCCGCGGTGGCCCTGGCGGAAGCCGCGGCGGGCAGCGTGGAGGGCTTCGTGCAGCGCATGAACCGACGGGCCAGGGAACTGGGAGCCCGCCACAGCCACTTCGTCAACCCCCACGGCCTGTACCACCCCCTGCACCGGTCCACCGCGTACGACCTGGCGGTGCTGGCCCGCGCCGCCCTGCAGAACCCCCGCGTGGCGGAAGCCGTGGCAGCCCCGGAGTACCTGTACCCGGGCGAGGCGGGGCCCCGGCGGCTGGTCAACCGCAACCGGTTGCTGTTCACCTACCCGGGCGCCAGCGGCGTGAAGACGGGCTGGATCGCGGAGTCGGGCCCCTGCCTGGTCGCCTCCGCACGGCGCGGGGACCGCACGCTGATCGCCGTGGTGCTCAACTCACCCCGAGTCTTCGAGGAAGCGTCGCAGCTGCTGGACTTCGGCTTCGACGCCTACGAGCTGCGGGTGCTGGCGAGACCGCAACAACCCGTGGCGGAAACCGAGCTGCCCGGCGGACGGATGCTGCAGGCCACCGTGGCCGTGGAGCTGGTGTGGTCGGTGCCACGCGGGTCCCGGGTGCAGCTGCAGCCCCGGTGGGAAGTCGGTCTGCAGCCGCCGGTGCGGGCCGGGCAGCCCGTAGGCCAGTTGGACGTCGTGGTGGACGGGCAGGTTCAGGTTCGGGTACCCCTGGTGGCTGTCAAGCCGGTGGAGGTGCGCCCGTCCACGGGCGGCGTGTGGCGTTGGCTGTGGGAGTTCGTGCGGCGCAGGTGACGACGGCTCTGGTGGCGGTGGCGCTGGCCGCGTGGCCGGCTTCCGGCGCCTGGCCTCTCACGGTCACCGACGCCACCGGTGCGCGGCTGGTGATTACCCGGCCGCCCGCCCGGGTAGTGTCCCTGGCGCCCAGCGCCACGGAGGTCCTGTGGGCGGTGGGCGCCGCGTCCCAGGTGGTGGGGGTTTCGTCTGCGGACGACTACCCGCCAGAAGCCCGTACGCGGCCGCGGGTGGGAGGCGTGCGGGTGGACGAGGAGCGGCTGGCGGCCCTGCGTCCGGACCTGGTGGTGGGTGTGCTTAGCCTCCAGGGACCGACCCTGGCACGCCTGCGGAGCCTGGGCTACCGGGTGCTGGCGGTGGAGGCCAACAGCCTGGACCAGGTCTACGGGTTGATCCGCCTCGTGGGGGACGTGACCGGGCACTCAAAGACAGCGCGAGAGCTGGTAGAGCGCATGCGCCGCGCGGAGGCGGAGGTGGTGGCCAAGGTACGGGGCCGGAGGCCGGTGCGGGTCTTCGTGCAGGTGTGGGACCAGCCCTTCCTCACCAGCGGGGCGGGTACCTTGACCGAAGACCTGCTCCGCCGGGCCGGGGGACGGAACCTGTTCTCGGAACGGCGCGGCTGGCCGCAGGTCTCCGAGGAAGAGGTGGTGGCCCGCGACCCCGAGTGCGTGGTGGTGCTCGGCAGGGGCGCCGACCGCGTGCGCCGCAGGGCCGCGTGGGCGCACACCACCGCGCTCCGGACCGGCTGCGTGGCGGAGGTGGACCCGTCCTGGGTGGTGCGGCCCGGGCCCCGGGCGGTGCTGGGCCTGCGGGCCCTGGCCCGGGTCCTGCACCCGGAGGTGCGCTGGTGAGGCTGGAGGTGGTGGGGCTGCACGTGCGCTACGGCCAGCAACCGGTGCTGAGCGGCGTGGAGCTGGCGGTAGGACCCGGCGAGCTGGTGGCCGTGTGCGGCCCCAACGGTGCGGGCAAGACCACCCTGCTGCGATGCGCCGCGGGCGTCCTCAGGCCACACGCGGGGTCCGTGCGGGTGGACGGACGGGACGTGAGCTCCCTATCTGCTAGGGAGCGGGCGCGGCTGGTGGGCTACCTGCCGCAGGACCCCTCCGTGCCTGCGGGGCTGCGGTGCGTGGAGGTGGCGCAGCTGGGCCGGTACGCGTCCGCAACTGGCTGGGGGCTGGGCTGGACCCCGGGCGACCGCGAGGCCGCAGAACGGGCCCTGCAGGCCACGGAGACCGCGCACCTGCGGGACCGGCCGATCCAGCACACCAGCGGGGGAGAACGTCAGCGGGTGCTGCTGGCGCGGGTGCTGGCACAGGGCGCGCGCCTGCTGATCCTGGACGAGCCCACCGCGCACCTGGATTTCGGTCACCAGGTGTCGGTGGCCGACCTGTTGCGACGCCTGTCGCGGGAGGGGTACGGGATCCTGGCCGCCACGCACGACCTGAACCTGGCGTCCCTGTTCTTTGACCGGCTGGTCCTGCTGGCGGGCGGGCGCGTGGTGGCTCAGGGTCCGCCCCGGGAGGTCCTGCGGACGGGCGTGGTGGAGCGCGCGTATGGGCCCACCGCGGTGGTCTGCGCCCACCCGCAGACCGGAAGCCCCGTGGTGGTGCCGCGGGTGTCCGTATGAGCCGGGGGCTGCGGGTGGCGATCGACGGTCCCACGGGCGCGGGCAAGGGCACCGTGGCCAGGATGGTGGCGCAGCGCCTGGGCTACCGATACGTGGACACCGGGGCCATGTACCGGGCGGTCGCGTGGAAGGTTCTGAGGGAAGGGGTGGACCCCGATGACGCGGAGGGTGTGGCTTCCCTGGTCCGCCGCACGCGGGTCGCTCTCGAGCCCTGGGAAGAGGGACTGCGGGTCTGGTGCGACGGTGAGGACGTGACGGAGGCCATCCGGTCCGTGGAGGTGTCCGCGGTGGTGGGCCGGGTGGCGGCCAACCCCGCGGTCCGCCGGGTACTCACCGAACAGCAGCGGCAGCTGGCTTCCTCGGGCGGCGTGGTGATGGAGGGCCGCGACATCGGCACCGTGGTCCTGCCGGACGCCGACGTGAAGGTGTACCTGGAGGCGTCTTTGGAGGAGCGGGCCCGCCGGCGGTACGAGGAGATGCGGGCCCGAGGGGAAAGGGTCCTGCTGGAGGACGTCCGGGAGCTGGTCCGCCAGGACGACGAGATGGCCCGCAGCCGGGCCACCGCGCCCCTGCGGCGCGCGGAGGACGCGGTGGTGGTGGACACCACGGGGCGCAGCCCCGAGGAGGTGGCGGAGGAGATCGTGCGGCTCGTGGAGGCGCGCGCGGGGGTGAGGTGATCCATGGACGCAGGAGCCCGTGTGAGAAGGACGCCGCGCAGCGAGGGCGCCGGGGTCCTCGGGGACTGGGTGTACGGGGCCAGCAAGCTGGTGGTGCGCGCGGTGGTGCGGGGCGTGTTCCGGATGGAGGTGACGGGCAGCGAGCACGAGCCGGCGCGGGGCCCGTATCTGGCGGTGGCGAACCACTGGAGCGCCCTCGACCCGCCCGTGCTCGGTGCCGCCCTGCGCCGCAAGGTGCACTTCATGGCCAAGCAGGAGCTGTTCGAGATCCCGCTGCTGCGGAGCTGGATGCGCTGCATCGGCACCTTCCCCGTGCGGAGAGGGGAGCCCGACCGCCAGGCCATCCGCACGGCCTTGCAGGTCCTCGAACAAGGCGGCGTGGTGGGCATGTTCCCGGAAGGCACCCGGAACCCGCGTGGCTATCTGCTGCCCGCGGAGCCCGGCGCGGCCTTCCTCGCGTTGAAAGCGCGTGTCCCCATCCTGCCCGTGGCCATCCTGGGGACCCTGGAGATCCTGCCGAAGGGCGCGTGGGTACCGCGGCTCGGGAAGATCCGGGTCCGCATCGGGCCCCCCTTTCGGGTGGACGACCTCGTGGACGCGCCCGACCGGTTGCAGCGGGCCAGCGACCGCATCATGGGCGCCATCGCGGGGCTGATGGGGGTGGAGCCCCCCGTGCACGGGACCCGCAGGGCGGGCCGCGCCGCCCCGTGATATCCTGAGAGGCGAGTCATGCGGGTGGTGGTTGCCAGGCACATGGGTTTCTGCGGCGGAGTCCGCCGCGCGGTGGACCTGGCTCTGCAGGCGGCCCGAAACGGACAGGGTGGGGCCACCACCTGGGGACCCCTGATCCACAACCCTCAGGAAGTGGCACGGCTGCAGCGGGAGGGTGTCCGGGTGGCAGAGCGCCTGGAGGACCTGGACGGGGGAGCCTTCGTGGTGTCCGCTTACGGGGTGGAGTCCGCGGTCCTGGACGCAGCCCGCCAGCGGGGCATGCCGGTGGTGGACGCCACCTGTCCCGTGGTCACCCGCGCACACGAGCTCGCGGAGCGGCTGGCGGAGGAGGGCTACTTCGTGGTGGCGGTGGGCGACCACGGACACCCCGAGATGGTCACCCTGAAGGAAAAGCTGGGCGACCGGGTGGCGGTGGTCCACACGCCCGAGGAGGCCGCCCGGCTGCGGTTGCGCGGAAAGGTGGGGGTGTTGTCCCAGACCACTCAGTCCCTGGAGAACTTCCGCCGCATCGTGGCGGACATCGTCACCCGGGTGAAGGAGACGAAGGTGATCAACACCCTCTGCCCGGCCATCACCGTCCGGCAGGAGGAGGCGCACCGCCTGGTGGAGGAGGTGGACGTACTGCTGGTGGTGGGCGGACGGGGCAGCTCCAACACCACCCGGCTGGCGGAAATCGGCCGGCAGCGCGGGGTAGCCACCTACCACGTGGAGACCGCGGACGAACTGCAGCCCTCGTGGTTTTCGCCGGACGCCAGCGTGGGCGTCATGTCCGGTGCGTCCACCCCTGACTGGATCATCGAGCAGGTGCTGCAGCGTCTGGACGAGATCCGGACCCAGCTCGGCGGTTAGTCCGTCCGGGTTCTGCGCCCCCAGCCGCAGCGCGCGGCGTACCAGGGCTTGGAGCTTCGGGAGTGAAGGACCGTCCCTCTGCTACCATCGGAACGGCCGTTCATGAGCGCCGGCAAGCTCCCTCTCGTGGCCCTGGTGGGCCGTCCCAACGTGGGCAAGTCCGCCCTGTTCAACCGGATCGCACGAAGACGCCTGGCCATCGTGGAGGACACACCGGGGGTGACCCGCGACCGGCTGTACACGGAGGTGGAGTGGTCCGGCCGACGGTTCGGGCTGGTGGACACCGGAGGCTACGTCCCGCGGCCCCAGGACCCGCTGACAGAACAGGTGCGGTGGCAGGCCGAGCAGGCGGTGCAGGAGGCGGACGTGGTGGTCCTGGTGGTGGACGCGCAGACGGGGCGGGTACCCGCAGACCACGAGGTGGCGGAGGTGTTGCGGCGGTCCGGCAAGCCCGTGGTGGTGGCGGTGAACAAAGTCGACACCCCCGGCGAGGCGGCCGGCGCGGCCGCGGAGTTCTTCGCCCTGGGGTTGGGCGACCCCGTCCCGGTGTCCGCCCTGCACGGGTTACGGGTGGGCGAGCTGCTGGACCGGGTGGTGGCGTACCTGCCGGCGCCCACGCCCGAAGAAGTGGAAGAGGAACCGGTGCGGGTGTCGGTGGTGGGCCGCCCCAACGTGGGCAAGTCCTCCCTGGTAAACGCCCTCGTGGGTTCGCCGAGGGTGGTGGTGGACGAGCGGCCCGGAACCACCCGGGACGCGGTGGACACCTACCTGCGCCACCGGGACCGGCCCTTCGTCCTGGTGGACACCGCGGGGCTGCGCCGTCGCGCCCGGGTCACCGAGTCCCTGGAGTTCTACAGTGTGCGCCGGGCGGAGCAGGCCCTGGAACGGTCTCACGTGGCGATCCTGGTGGTGGACGCCTCGGAGGGTGTGACCGACCAGGATCAGCGGATCGCCCGGGAGGTCACCGAGCGGGGCAAGGCGCTGGTGGTGGCGGCCAACAAGTGGGACCTGGTGAAAGGACCCCTGGCGGAGGAGCGCGTAAAACAGCTGTACCACGCCCTGCGGCACGTTGCGTTCGCGCCCGTGCTGTTCGTGTCCGCCAAGACCGGCCGGAACGTGGCGCGCCTGCTGGACGCGGCGCTCCGGGTGGACCGCGCCCACGCCCTGCGGGTGCCCACCGGGCCCCTGAACCGGGCGGTGGAGGCCGCGGAAGCCGCTCACCCGGCACCCGCGGACGCCCGCGGCCGGCCTCTCAAAATCTACTACGCCACGCAGGTGTCTACCCGGCCGCCCACCGTGGCCCTGTTCGTCAACCACCCGGAGGTGGCCACGGAAGCGTACCTGCGCCACCTGGAAGCCCGGCTGCGGGAGCGGTTTGACTTCGAGGGAACCCCGATCCGCTTCGTGTTGAGGGCCCGCCGGCCCCGCAGGGGGAACAGGGAGTGATCGCGGTCCTGCTGGTCCTGGGAGCGTACGTGTTGGGCTCCGTCCCGACGGGCCTGTGGCTCGTGCGGTGGGTCCGGGGCGTGGACGTTCGAGAGCACGGCAGCGGGAACATCGGCACCGCCAACGTCTACCGGGTCGCGGGACCGTGGCTGGGGAGCGTGGTGCTGGTGGCGGACGTGGCCAAGGGAGCTGTGCCCGTGCTGGTCTGCCGCGGCCTGGACCTGGCGCCCGGGTGGGCGGTGGCGTCGGGCGTGGCCAGCATCGCAGGCCACAACTGGTCGGTCTTCCTGGGCTTCCGGGGCGGGAAGGGGATCGCCACCAGCTTCGGGGTGCTGGCGGCCCTGTCGCCGAAAGCGGCCGCGGTGGCGGCGGCCCTGTGGGTGACCGCGGTGGCCGTGACCCGGTACGCCTCGGTAGGGAGTGTGCTCGCCATGCTCTCAGTGCCGGTAAGCATGCTGCTGTGGAAGGAGCCCGCGGCTCACCTGGCCTTCGGCGTGGCTGCGGCCCTACTCGGCCTGGTGCGGCACCGGTCCAACCTCAGGCGGCTTGTGGAGGGGACCGAGCTGCGCATCACGGACCGGCCGAAGGCGCCACCGTGAACGTCCTCGTCTACGGGGCCGGTGCGGTGGGGTCCTTCGTGGGCGCCGTCCTCGCGCGGGCGGGCGAGCGGGTGACCCTGCTGGGCCGGCCCGCGCACGCGCAGGCGGTGGTGCGGGACGGGCTGCACGTGGAAGGGCCCGGGGGCAGCCGCACGTGGGTGCGGATCCCGGCAGCAAGCCGTCCGGAGGAGCTGGACGGGCCCTTCGACGCGGTGGTGGTGACCGTGAAGGGCTACGACACCCACGGCGCCGCGTCCACGATTCCCCACCTGCTGGCGCCCCACGGCCGCGTGGTGTGTCTGCAGAACGGGGTTGGCCACGAGGAGGTGCTGGCGGGGCAGGTGGGCAGCGGGCGCGTGGTGGCGGGTGCGGTGACCACCAGTGTGTCCCTGGCCGCTCCGGGACGCGTGGTGCAGCACACCCGCGGCGGCGTGGTGCTGGCGTCCTGGGACGGAGCGGCTGTGGAGGACGTGGTGGACGGGCTGCGACGGGGCGGGCTCGCGGCGCGCTCCGCACCGGACGCCCGCGGGCTCAAGTGGTCGAAACTGCTGTTGAACCTGGTGGCCAACGCCACCTGCGCGGTTCTGGACTTGCCGCCTGGCCTCGTCTATGGCCACCCGGGGCTGTTTCGGGTCGAGCGCCGCATGCTCCAGGAGGCGGTGGCGGTGGGCCGTGCCCTGGGGGTGCGGTGGGTGGACCTGCCGGGGTTCCCCGTGCGCATGCTGGTGCCCGCGTTGCGGTCGCCGGAGCCGGTGGCCCGGCGCGTCCTGTGGCGGGCGGTGTCCGGGGGCCGGGGGACCAAGATGCCGTCCCTGTGGCACGACCTGGCCCGGGGCCGCACGGAGGTGGCGTACTTGAACGGCGCGGTGGCCCGGTGGGGAGCCGCGGTGGGCGTGGCGACGCCGGTGAATGAGGTCCTGGCACGCCTGGTGCAGGAGCTGAGCCTGGGACTGCGGGACCGGGAACTCTTCCGGCACCACCCGGAGGCCTTGATGCAGGCGCTGGCGCGGTAGGCCATCCAGCTGCGCCGCACGTGGAGCGCACCACCGCGCCGCCCTACGCACCGGAACGAGCCGTCGGCGGGCTTGTTGACAATCCAGTCAACAACGTGCTAGCAAGACGGCGAGGGGGTGGTGGCGATGAAGCGGCTGGAGGGGCTGGCCCTGGGGCTGGCCGTGTGCGTGCTGCTGGCGGCTGCGGGCACGGCGGCGCCGGTACGGAGCCTGCGGTTGGGCGCGGTGATCCCGTTGAGCGGGGGGCTTGCGGCGAACGGGAGGTTCATCCGCGCGGGCTACGAGTTCGCGGTAGAGTACCTCAACGCCCGGGGCGGTGTGCGGTTGGGGGGCCAGCGGGTACCCCTCGAGCTCACGGTGCTGGACGACGAGTCCGACCCCACGAAGACCGTGAGCCGCATGGAGAGCCTGGCCCAGATGGGCATCGCTGCCTACCTGGGCGGGGTCGGCAGCCACCTGCACGCCGCGGCGGCCGCGGTGGCGGAGAAGAACCAGATCCCGTACTGCGGGGTCGGCTTCGCGCTGTGGAGCATCCACCAGCGGGGCTATAAGTACCTCTTCAGCCCGTTCCCCAAGTCCCCGGAGCTGGCGGTGGAGACGTACCGCATCCTCAACGCCTACGTACCTCCGGAGCAGCGGCCGCGCCGGGTGGCCATCTTCGCGGAGCGCACGGACTGGGGCAAGGAGCAGGCGGCCCTGTGGGTCACGCGCTCCGCGGAGTTCGGCTACCAGGTGGTCTACCAGGGGGAGTACACCGTGGGCGCGCGGGACGTGAGTGACCTGATCCTGCGGGCCCGCGCCGCGGGCGCGGAGCTGGTGCTGGCGGTGCCCACCCCCGCGGACACCATCACCCTGGTGCGCCAGATGCGGGAGCTGGGCTTCACGCCCAAGGCCTTCTTCGCCCTGCGGGGCGCGGACTCCATCGCAGTCCGGCAGGCCCTGGGCAAGGACGGGGACTTCTGGGTGTCCATGCCCGGCTGGCACCACGCGGTGAAGTACCCGGGCGTGGACGAACTGAACGCGTGGTACCAGCGCCGCTTCGGGACGCCCGCGGAGGTGGCGGTGGGCTCCGCGGTGGCGTGCGTGCAGGTCATCGCTGCGGCGGTGGAGGCCTCCCAGAGCACAGAACCCGGCAAGATCCGGGACGCGGTGGCCAGGGTGAACCTGATGACCCTGGCGGGGAGGGTGCGGTTCCGCCCGGACGGCACGAGCCCGGTCCCGGTGATCGCCCACCAGTGGCAGAACGGCCAGAGCGTGCTGATCTGGCCTCGGGAATTCGCCACAGCGCCGTTCGCGTACCCCGCTACCCCGTTCCCGTCCCGGTAAGGCCGATGGGAAAAGGGGGTGGAGCGTATGCGCGCGCGGCTGGTGTTTGGGCTTAGCTCGGTGTTGCTGCTGGCCCTGCCAGGTGCCGCACAGGCGCCGTTCGCCGGCAGAACCGTGACGATCCTGGTCGGCTACTCCCCCGGTGGCGGTTATGACCGGGTCGCCCGCATCGTGGCAAGGCACCTTCCGAGGTATCTCCCTGGCAACCCCACCGTGGTGGTGCAGAACATGCCCGGCGCGAACAGCATGGTGGCTGCCAACCACCTGTATAGCGTGGCACGCCCGGACGGTCTGACCATTGGGTTGTTTGCGCGAAATCTGGTGCTGGCGCAGCTGGCAGGTGTGGAGGGGATGCGGGCGGACGTGCGCAAGTGGCAATGGATTGGCAGTCCGGCCGTGGAGACGGACGTGATGGCCATCCGGGGGGACCTCCCCTACCAGCACGTTCTGGACCTGCGTGCGGCGGACCCGCCGGTTAGCATGGGAGCATCCGGTCCTGGGGATGTCACCTATGACTTCCCGCTGGTCCTGAAGGCTTTTCTGAAGTTGAACCTGAGGATTGTCAGCGGCTATCCAGGAAGCGCAGACATCATCCTGGCTATCGAGCGGAGGGAGGTGGACGGCCGGGCCGGTAGCTGGTCCTCCTTGAGGTTATTCGTACAGCGGGGCCTGCTCCGGCCGCTCGTACGCACTCCCTCCGACAATCCGGAACTCCGGGGGGTCCCGGTGGACCAGGACCTCGTGAGGGAGGCGATCGCGAAAGCGATCCTGAAGCTCCGCGCAGTCCCGAACCGTCTGGGCCGGCCCTTCGTGGCACCGCCCGCAGCCCCGCTGGAGCTTGTACGCTTGTACCGTGAAGCCTTCGAGAGGATGAGCAAGGACCGGGACTTCCGGGCGGAGATGGAACGGGCGGGGGTAGAGGTGACGCACGTCTCCGCGGAGGAGTGTCTCCGACTCGTCAACGAGGTATTCGCCGCGTCGCCTTCGGTGGTGCGGGTCTTCAGGGAGTTCTTCCGCTTCCAGTAACGCGTGGTTGAAGCTAGGCCGGGTTCCTCGTCAAGGGCCCGCGCGGCGGAAACCCAGGTGGGTGGCCGAAGCGGAAAGGGGTTGCAGATGAGGTACGCGGTATTGGCCCTCCTCTTTGTGGTTTCGCTGAGCATGTCGGTGGGTCACGCGCAGCCCGGTTCGGTGCGGCTGGATCTCCCGATCGTGGCGGCGGTAGAGCCTGCGTTGCCCGTGATGGTGGCGGAAGCCGCGGGACATTTCCGCGGAGAGGGTGTAGAAGTAGGGCGGATCATCTTGACGGGCGGGGTCGCAATCCGTAAGCTCCTGATCGGTGGCCGCACGTCCTTCGGGGTACTAGGAACCGAGCACGTCCCGCTCGCCCGCGTTGCAGGTTCGCCCCTCAAGGGGATTGCCTCTGTGTACGACCGGCTGCACGTCACCTTCATCGTCCGGTCCGCCCTCCGGGATCAGGTGAAGCGAGTCGAAGACCTCAGGGGCCGAACGGTAGGGGTTACGGCACCCGGTTCCTTCACGTGGTCCATCGCGGTGACCTTGCTGAAGAGAGCGGGGCTGGAGCCCGAGCGCGACGTGCGCCTTCTGCCGGTGGGGACGGACCCTGGGGTTCTCTACACTGCGCTGCAGACGGGACGGATCGATGCTCTGGCCTACAGCGAGCCTGTACTGAGTCGGGCAGAGCGGGACGGCGTCGGCTTCGTGCTGCTGAACGTTTTCGACCGAAACGTACTGTGGCGGTGGATCGGAAGCGACCTGCTCTTGGTTGGCGTCCTAGCCACCACAGAGGCGGTGGCGCGGGCGCAGCCCGACGCGGTGGCGGCCATGGTACGGGCTGTACAGAAAGCATTAGCGTACATCCGCAGCCACTCTTCCCGGGAGGTTGTGGAACTGGTGATGGGGAATTCCAAGACGGCCCAGCTCTTCCAGGGGGTTCCGGGCGAGCTGGCGGTGCGGATGGTCAGCCGCATCCGCCACGGATACGGGACAGGGTGCCTCAGCCGGGCGGGTTACGAGGCGGAGCTGCGCCGGATGCTGGAGACCGGCGTGATCCGGCAGCCCGTGCCCTTCGAGGAGGCTTTGGAGCCGAGGTGGGCGGGACTGTGCGCCCGATGAGTCCTTGCGGAGGCGGCCCATGAGCGTACCCAGGAGCCTGCAAGAGATCCTGGACGGGGTACCCAACGTCACGGACTACCTGTACAACAACCGCACCGGAGCCCGGGGATTCCCCGTCGTGCCTCCCGAGTTCACAAACTGGCGAGACGAGCAGCACGCCTGGCGGGAGACCGTGGCCCTCTTCGACCTCTCCTATCACATGAGCGACCTCTACGTGTACGGCCCCGACGGGCTACGGCTGCTTACCCAGGTAGGCATCAACAGCTTCCGGAATTTCGAGCCGGGGATGGCCAAGCAGCTGGTGGTGTGCACGCGGCGAGGTTACGTGGTCGGAGACGCGGTGCTGTTCTACCTGGAGCCCGAGGTCTTCCAACTCGTGGGGCGTCCCAGTGCCCTGAACTGGGTGCAGTACCACGGGGAGACGGGGGGCTATGCGGTGCGGTTCGATAGGGACGAGTGGTCCCTGGTGGATCCTCACCGTCCCCGGAAGGTGTACCGGTTCCAGCTTCAGGGACCGTACGCGCCCGCGGTGCTGGAGAAGCTCAACGGGGGCCCGCTCCCGGAGGTCGGGTTCTTCCGGATGACCTGGATCCGGATCGGGAGGCATCGAGTCCGGTTTCTGCACCACGGGATGGCGGGGGTGGCGGGCGGCGAGTTGTTCGGGCCGTGGGAAGAGCGGGAAGCCGTGCGGGCCCTCCTCCTGGAGGCCGGAGAGGAATTCGGCCTGCGACCGGTGGGATCGAGGGCGTATGCCACCAACGCCCTGGAGTCGGGCTGGATCTCCGGGGTGCTCCCGGCCATCTATACGGATCCGGACCTCCGGGCGTACCGGGAGTGGCTTCCGGCCAACAGCTACGAGGCGGTGGGCTCCCTGGGCGGGAGCTTCTACTCCCCTAACATCGAGGATTACTACCTCACGCCGTGGGAGTTGGGTTACGGCCACATCCTGAAGTTCGACCACGACTTCATCGGCCGGGAGGCGCTGGAGCAGCGGGCGGGGAAACCTCATCGGCGGAAGGTCACCCTGGTGTGGAATCCGGAAGACGTGACCCAGGTATTCCGGAGCCTCTTCACGGATCCCCGAGGGCGACGGGCCAAGTACCTCGACCTCCCCGTCCCCCGGTACTGCATGTGGCAGTACGACGAGGTCCGTGACGAGGACGGTCGTCTCATCGGCGTTTCCACTTCCTGCGGGTACAGCTCCAACGAGGGGGCTATGCTGTCCCTGGCGATGGTGGAGGAGCCGTATAGCGTCCCAGGGACTCAGGTGACGGTAGTGTGGGGGGAGCCCGAGGGTGGCTCCCGCAAGCCCAGCGTGGAGCGCCACCTTCAGGCGCGTATCCGCGCCACGGTGGGGCCGGTGCCGTACTCGGAGGCGGCCCGCCGCTACCGGAGCGCGGTGTCGCGGCGCTAACGCTGGCCGAGCTGACACAGGGGAACTGGCACGGAGGAGGGGCAAGTGATCCATAGGCCGCTGGCGGGTGTCGTGCGCGACCTCGGGCTGGAGGAGGACGAGGTCATTCCCTACGGATGGGACAAAGCCAAGGTGGTGGTGGATGCCCTGCACCGCAGGCAAGGGCAGCCCGACGGCGCCCTGGTACTGGTGACGGGCATCAACCCCACCTCCGCGGGAGAAGGGAAGACCACCACCGCGATCGGGCTTGCGGACGGACTGCGCCGGCTTCGACGCCGCGCCGCGGTGGCCATCCGCGAGCCGTCCATGGGGCCGTGCTTCGGGGTCAAGGGAGGTGGCACGGGAGGCGGCCGCGCCCAGGTCGTCCCCGCGGAGGACATCAACCTGCACTTCACGGGCGACCTCCACGCGGTGGCCGCGGCCCACAATCTCGTCGCTTCGGTGGTGGACAACGCCCTGTTCCACCGGACGGTCCCGGAGCTACGTCCTGAGAACGTGTTGTGGCGCCGGGTACTGGACACCAACGACAGGGCCCTGCGTCAGGTGGTGGTGGGTCTGGGCGGAGGTGCGCACGGAGTGGCGCGGGAGACCGGCTTCGACATCACCGCGGCCTCCGAGGTCATGGCGGTGCTGTGCCTGGCAGAGGACCGCACGGACCTGAAGCGGCGGCTGAGCCGGATGGTGGTGGGGGAGCGGGAGGACGGCAGCCCGGTGACGGTGGCGGATTTGGGAGTCGCGGGTGCCGCCGCCGCGTTGCTGAGAGACGCTATCCACCCCAACCTGGTGCGGACCCTGGAGGGGACCCCGGCCTTCGTGCACGGCGGGCCCTTTGGGAACATCGCACACGGCTGCAGCAGCCTGGTGGCCACCAGGCTGGCGCTGAAGTGCGCGGAGGTGGTGGTCACCGAGGCGGGGTTCGGTACCGAGCTCGGTGCGGAGAAGTTCGTGCACATCAAGTGCCGCACGGGAAGGCTGCGGCCCTCCGTGGCAGTGGTGGTGGCGTCTGTGAGGGCGCTGCGGGTCCACGGCGGTGCCGGGAAACAGGCGGAGGAGCCCGACCCGGCTGCGGTGGAGCGAGGGCTGGCAAACCTGGACAAGCACTTGGAGAACGTGCGCCACCTGGGCATGCGGCCCGTGGTGGCCCTGAACGCCTTTGCCACCGACTCGCGGGACGAGGTGAGGGCCGTGCTCAGGCACTGCCGGGACCTCGGGGTCCCCGCGGCCCACTTCCGGGGCTGGGAGCTGGGGAGCGAAGGTGCCCTGGAGCTGGCGGAGGTGGTGGACGAGCTGGTCCGCAACGGCCCGGAACCCACCGAGCCCCGTTACCTGTACGAACCCGCCTGGCCCCTGGCCCGCAAGCTGGAAGCGGTCGCCACCACCCTCTACGGGGCCGAGGGTGTCGACCTGTCCCCCCGTGCCCGGGCCAGGCTGGCGCGGTACGAGGAGCTGGGTTACGGCGAGCTGGCGGTGTGCGTGGCGAAGACTCAGTACTCCCTGTCCGACGACCCCGGCAGGCTGGGCCGGCCGCAAGGTTTCCGGGTCACGGTGCGGGACGTCCGCCTGGCCGCGGGGGCGGGCTTCGTCGTGGCGTACACGGGTGACGTGCTCACCATGCCGGGGCTGCCCAGGCACCCGGCGGCGGAGCGGCTGGACGTGGATCCCACGGGGCGCGTGGTGGGGCTTACGTAGCCACCTCCGACAGTTCCGGCTCCCCGGCGGACGAAGGGCTGCTCGCGGCCGGCAACACTTCGGTCCGCGCTCCGTGCCCGCGGTAGTGAAGCAGCCAGGAGCACTGGCCCCGCGCGGCGTCGGGCACCGGCGCCACCCAGGTGCTTTCCCAGGCCTCCAGCTCACCCGTGTACCTGGCCAGCCGGTAAATCCGGGCGTGGATACACTCCCGGTCGCCGAACTCGCAGGTGTTGCCGTCCGTGCCCCCGCAGGGACCGTTGGCCAGCCCCTTCGGGCAGGTCTCCGGGCACACGAAGAAGGTGTGGGGCAGCCTGCAGGTGCCGCAGAGCTGGCAGCCGAGCCACGGCCCCTTGATGGCACCTTCCGCCCGCCTGAGGAGCCGTCCCACAGGGCCGGCGGGGTCCACGCGCCGGAGGACACCTGCGAGGGCCTGCGACGCGGGTGAGGCGGGGTCGAACACCCACCGGTCCACGGCCCCGAGGAAGCGGAAGCCCCTCAGCTCCGACGCGGAGGGGGAGGCTCCACCCTCGGGCGGCCCGTCCAGGTAGTACGCGCCCTCGGGCGTCAGCTGCACCGGCCGGCCGTCCGGGTGCTGCATCGCCTCCTCCCAGGCTGCCTGCCAGGTGGCGAGGTCGGGGCACGCCTTCGCCAGGTCCTCCACCGTCTGAAGGAGCTCCTCGAGGGTACGTGGGGTGTGCACGCCGCAGAGGTGGGCGCCACTCAATCCCAGCCGCATCGCTCCGACCACCTGCAGGGCCGCGCGTCGGATCGCCTGTCGCCTCCCGTGGTCAGCGGACTGGGCCTCCGACTCCAGGCATCGGAGGAGGTCGGGCGGCACGTACACCCCGGGCAGGGAGGCACCCTGCAGCAGCCGTGCGGCCACCCTGGGCGTGAGGAGCCACACCGTGGCCAACACCGGAGCACCGAAGCCCCTGGCGCGCAGCCACCGGACCACCTCCGCCAGCTTGCGGGGGTCCCAGCCGATCTGCGTCATGAGGAAGTCCGCACCGGCCCGCAGCTTCTTCGCGGCCTTCACGTACTGGCCCCAGAGGGCTTCCTCCCGGTACTTGAAGGGGTTGACGGCAGCGGCCAGCAGCGAGTCGGGGAGGCGTTGCCGCGCGATGCGGAGGGCGTCCACGGAGTCCAGGTACCGGTCCGCCCCTGCAGGGGCAGGTTCCCGTAGTGCGTCGCCCGTGAGGAGGAGGAAGCTGGACAGCCCCCAGCTGCGGGCGCGCTCCAGGTCAGCCTCTAGGTCCCGAACCGTGCGCCCCTTACCGGCCCAGTGGACCAGGGGTACCGACCCGGTCGCTTCCACCACTTGCGCCGCCGCGAGGACCGGGTCGTGGTCCCGGTCGGTGCGCACCCGGTCTGAGACCGTAAGTGCATCCACCCGTCCATCCTGCTCCAGCCAACGGGCGAGGCCCAGGACCTCGGCGAGCACCTGCTCGAGGGGTTTGGAGCCCACTAGCGGGGGCGACTCCACGGTGAGCGCAAAGGCTCCCCGCCGGAGCCGCTCCGCCAAGCGGTTCCGGTACCCGGTCTGCGGCTGGCCGCGGGGTGACGAGGACCCGGAAGGGCCCATCACCGGCGCGCCACCATGGCCCGGTACTGCCGTGCGGCCTCCGAGAAGGGCACCGGCGCCACGGTGGCCCGGATCTCCGTCTGTACATGGGGCTCCACGCTGGGCTTCCGGGACCCGCCCCCTTCCTCTCCCCAGACCACCACCACCTGCGTGCCCGGCTGGCTGTACTCCTCCTGCACGATGGCCAGGGACAGCATGGCGGAGTCGTTCCAGCTGTAGCCCGGCCACATGGAGACCCCCACCACCTCCCCCTGGCGGTTCAGGACCTTGTCGTACATCCACGTGGCGTACTGGGAGACCGGCAGGTCGATGTACTTGGCCTGCTGCCCGAGGGGTTTGGTGAACAGGGTGCCGAACGCCCGCGCCACATCGTCCCCGTCCCACACCAGGGTTACCCTGCGACGGTGCGGCCCCGGGGCTTTGGCCTGCAGGGCCTCCCGGCCCACGAAGTCGTGGTCGAACTTCAGGATGTGGCCGTAACCCAGTTCCCACGGTGTGAGGTAGTAGTCCTCGATGTTGCGAGAGTAGAAGCTCCCGCCCAGGGAGCCCACCGCCTCGTAGCTGTTGGCCGGGAGCCACTCCCGGTACGGCCGCAACTCCTCGCCCGTATAGATGGCGGGGAGGGGACAGGGGATCCAGCCGGAGTCCAGCGCGTTGGTGGCGTACGCCCGCGACCCCACCTGCCGTAACCCGAACTCCTTACCGGCCTCCACGATGGCCGCCTTCACCTCGGGCCCCTCCTCGAAGGGCCCGAACAGCTCCGCGCCCGCCACCCCCGCCATCCCGTGGTGCAGCATGCGCACCCTGCGGCCCGCGATGGTGATCCAGCCCATGTGGAAGAACTTCACGTCCGGAAGCGGCCCCCCGTTCAGCTTTTCCAGGAGCGCGGGGGCGTTCGGGCCCTGAAGCTGGAAGCGGTACACCTTGCGGGGCCGGTGGGGGTCCAGGACCGACCACTCGTCGCGTTCCAGCTCCACCCGGTACCCGCCCGTTTGGGCGTGGTACTGAACCCAGTTGTGGGCGGAGGGGCGGCCCACCAGCTGAAAGCTGTCCCGGTCCAGGTAGAAGAGGATGCCGTCCCCGATCACGTACCCCGCGGGGCTGCACACCACCAGCTGCTTGGCGCGTCCCGGCTCGAAGTTCCTGAAGCTGTTGATGGCCAGGTGTTCCAGTAACCGGAAGGCGTCCGGACCCCGGACGTACAGGTCCGTCATGTGGTAGGAGAGGTCGTAGAGCGCTACCGTCTCCCGCCAGGAGCGCTGCTCGTCCCTCCAGTTGGTGAACTCCGGCGGGACCACCGGGTAGATGCGCGTCCCGGTGCGGTTGTTGTACAGGTAGTCGGTGATGTTGGGCACCGAGTCCAGCACTTCCTGAAGGTTGCGCGGCGCCGTGCTCACGTCCATCCCTCCCTTCGTGCCCGGATCATTCCCTCCCACGCGACTCCAAGCGGCCCGCGACCACCTCCACGGGAGGCGTGCCGTAGGTGTGGAAGGTGGCCACCGTGGGAAGCCCCCACGCCTGGCCCTTCTTCCGCTCCGCCTCGCTCCACACGACCGGCCTCCAGTCGGGTGCCAGGATCAGGCGGGCCCCGGGGCAGGCGACCTCGAAGCGGTTCCCGCCCGGCTCGTACACGTACAGGAAGAAGGTCTGCTGGATGGCGTGCTTGTGGGGGCCGGTCTCGATGTACACGCCGTGCTCGAGACAGATGTCCGCGGCGCGCAGGACCTCCTCCCGGCTGTCCACCGCGTAGGTCAGGTGGTGGAACCGGCCCCGGCTTCCGGTGGCGTCTTCGGTGATGGCCAGCTCGTAGCTCTTGTTGCAGACGCTGAGCCAGGCACCTTTCTCCGACCCGTCGTCGAAGACCACCATCTCCGTGAGGCGGAACCCCAGGACCTCCTGGAAGAAGCGGCGGCTGGCGCGCACGTCCGCGGCGAAGAAGTTCACGTGGTCCAGCCGCCGGAGGTTGCAACCCCGCGCAGGGAATCGGGACGCCTGGTTCTTCAGCGCGGGCTTGGTCTGGGGCGTGGGGCGGTACCACTCTACCTCGTACAGCAGCTCCAGCAGGTGGCCGTCCGGGTCCCGGAACCGGTACGCGGGACCGTGGCCCAGGTCTCCGTCCACCCATCCCTCGCCCAGGCCGGTCCGCTCCACGGCCTCCACGCGCCGCCGCAAGGCCTCGGGGCTGCTGGTCCGGAAAGCGCAGTGCCCCATCCCGGGCCAGGGGGACGCGGTGACCTTCAGGGTGTGGTGCGCGTAGTCGTCCCAGCCGCGCAGGTAGACCGAATCGCCCTGGCGGCCGCTCTCTATGAGCCCCATGACCTCGGTGAAGAACCGGACGGTTTCGTCCGGGGTGGGGGTGAGCAGTTCCACGTGGCAGAGATGCGCCACGTCGAAGCTGAGAGGCCCTACGGAGAACTGGACGTTGTCCACCACGCCCCACCCCCTTGGCCCGTTAGCTGCCGCCCTCCACCTGGCGCCGGAGGCCGTGCAGGTCGTACGTGAGGGCACCCTGCTCCAGCTGCGCGCGCAACATCGCCTCCCGGGCGGCCCGGGCGCGGGCCGCCTCCAGCACCGCGGGCACCCGCTCCGCGGCCACCACCACCGCACCGTCCGCGTCCAGCACCACTACGTCCCCTGGCCGTATGGTAGCCCCGCCCACGGTCACGGGCACGTCCAGGGCGCCCAGGGCGGACTTGCCCGCCCCGCGGACCGACACGAACCGCGCCCAGATGGGCAGGCCCAGGGCCTGCAGGTCCTCCACGTCACGGACGGCTCCGTCCACCAGGATGGCGGCCGCGCCCCGCGCCTTCGCCTGCACCGCCAGCAGCTCCCCCACGAGGGCCACCGGGGCGGGCTCCGGCATGGTGAGCACCAGCACCTCGCCAGGGCGGACCCGCTCCATGACCGCGTGCACCATGAGGTTGTCGTCCTGACCGCACCGGACCGTGCGGGCCGGCCCCGCCGCCCGGCTCCCGGGGACCACGCGGATCCACGGCCCCTCCACCAGGCCGGTGCGTCCCCCTGCCTCGTACACGGTGGCGACCCCCAACCGTTCCAGTTCCGCCGCGTCTGCGTTCACAGCCCCCTCACCACCTGTGGCAGGAGGCGCTGGAACGCCTCCGCGTACTGGATGCTGCGGTCTCCGGAGATTCGGCGCGCGTGGTTGGCGCGCCGCTCCGCCATGGCCGTGTAGTACGCCACCAGGTACCGCTGGGATGCGACCGCCTCCATCGCCCGCAGCTTCAGCGGGAACACCGGCGTGATGTCGAGGAAGGTGGTGGGCACGAACCCGCACAGCTCGGACTGGTGCGGCTCGAAGGCGAGGACCTGAGCCGGCGGCACCGTCTGGAAGGCGCTGGCGACCCCGGCCCCCGAAGCCAGCTGGCGCGCCCGCTCCGTGGCCTGGTACGCGACAGGGTGGTCGGGGTTGAAGGGGTCGCGTTCCGGGTGGGTGAGGATGACGTCAGGCGCCCACTCCCGGATGACCGCGGCCAGCTGCTCGGTGGCCTCCCGGCCCGCCTCCAGGGGGTAGTCGCCCCAGTCCAGGCAGCGGAAGGAGGCGCCGAGGATCTCCGCCGCGCGGGTCCCTTCTTTGTGGCGGATGGCCTTCACCCGGTCCACCGTCTGGCCCGGTTCCGCCCACAGCTCACCGGACTCGCCCCGCTCACCGTAGGACAGCGCGACCACCAGAGCCTGGCCCCCCGCGCGGGTCACGGTGGCGATGGCACCGCCCGCACGCCACACGAAGTCCGCGGCGTGCGCGCTCACCACCAACAACCGCTGGGCCACGGTGTTCCCCCCTCCATGTTAGGTTACGGGGCCGCTGCGGGCCACGTCCGGCGCGCCACCTCCCGCAGGCTGGCCAGGACCGCCTGAAGGTGCGTCCTCATCCGAGCCTCTGCAGCGTCCGGGTCCTTCGCGGCCACGGCGTCCACGATGGCCCTGTGCTCTTCCAGGGAACGCGGCAGCCGGCCCGGCGCCAGGACGGTGCGGTACTGGTACCGGACCATCTGCGCCCACAGCGAGTCCAGCAGACGCTGTGCGGTGGCGTGTCGGCTGGCCCGCACCAGCACGTGGTGGAAGCGCCCGTTGCACTCGGAGTAACCCAGGGAGTCTCCCCGTCGGGCACAGGCGGCCATCTCGCGGAGGATCGCCCGCAGCTCACGGACGTCCTGCGGCCGCGCGCGGAGGGCCGCGTGGCGGGCTGCCAGGCACTCCAGGGCCGCGCGGGCCTCGAGGATCTCCACGGCCTCTTCCTCCGTGAGCAGCCGGACTCGCGCGCCCCGGTTGGGCGACCGCTCCACCACTCCCTCCTGTTCCAGACGCGCCAGGGCGGTGCGGACCGCAGCACGGCCCACGCCCAGCATGCGGGCCAGCTCCGTCTCCACCAGCCGCTGCCCCGGGACCAGGCGGCCTTCCAGGACCGCCCGGCGGAGCTGCTGGTAGCAGTAGGCCTCGCCCTCGCCCCGCTTGGGCCGTACGGCCCTCAACGCTCCCCCTCCAGTCGCGCGATCCGCACGGTATTCTCCACCATCGTCCTGATCTGCGCCTCCTGGAAACCCAGGGCCAGCAGCCGCTCCGCCAGCAGCGGCAGCCCGTCCTCCACCGGGGGGGCGTGGACCTGGCCCAGGTCGCTGGACAGGAACGAGTGCGCCGCTCCCACTGCGCGGATGATTTCGGCCAGCTCCTCCCAGGAGATCTTGCCGCTGTGGGCGGTACCGAAGCACCGCTCCAGCCACGCGCCCGCGCGGGCCAGCTGCCGCTGGTCTTCCACGCTCAGCCGCTGGGTGGGAAAGTCGGGGTGGGTGACCACGATCCACCTCACGCCCGCGGCCCGGGCCTCCTCCACCACGGTGAAGATCTCGTCCCTGGACAGGTGGCCGGTGGCCAGCACCATGCGGTGGCGTGCCACCACCCGCAGGACCTCCCGCAGCTCCGGTAGCGGTCTGCCGTTGCCGTCCACCACGCGTACCGGTTCCCAGGGCACCCCGGTGCGCTGGAGGTCCTCCTGGAGCACCGCCCATACCGGACGTTTCCCCTGTGGGTCAGGAGGCCGGCGGGACGGGCTCTCGTTCTCCGCGTCCACCGTGGGCAGCCACACGATGCGCGCGCCCTCCCGGGCGGCGATCTCCACCGCGAGGGGGTTGAGGCCGCCCACCGGACCGTTCAGGCAGATGGAGCCCAGCACGTCCACCTCCGGGACCACGAACCGCGCCAGCCGCGCGCGGCCTGCGGTGGGACTGTAGTGGGACTTGATGGCGAACCCTGCCATTCCCCGGTGTGCGAACCGGCGGGCGACCTCCACGTCGTTAGCGCTCCGGGGCAGGACGTCGGGCGCGGTGTGCACGTGGAGGTCGTACGCTCCCCGGACGAGCGCCAGCGCCCGCTCACCGGGTCCTGCGTACTCCTCCGTCACCGCTGCCCCGCCAGCTCCACCAGCCACCCGACGCACGCCTGAGCTACCCGCGGCGCGACCCCGAGCTCCTCCAACAGCTCGCAGGCGGCCCGCATCTCGTCGGCCCTGCGGGCCGCGTGGGTATGGGTGCCTTCCACCAGGCGGCTCAGCAGGGCGGCGTCCGCCTGCTCCAGGGTCTTCGCGATGTCCTCGTAGACTTCCGCCTCGCAGCCCAGGGCGCGGGCTGCGGCCAGGGCCTCCAGGGCGGAGGCCGCCAGCCCCTTCATGAACACGCTGCGGACCAACTTGCGGCCCGCTGCCAGGCCCACCTCCGGTCCCAGGACCCGCACCGGCATCCCCAGGGGACCCAGGCGGTCTGCGAGCGCCTGGGCGCCGGGGCCGCTGGCCAGGGCAGGAGTGCGGATGCCCCTCCCGGGGACGGGTGCCATGAGCGCGACGTCTGCGAACAGAGCCCCAGAGGGCTGGACGAGCGCCGCAGCCCTCCGCTTGACAGCGGGGGCGGTGCTGTTGCAGTCCGCGTACACCTGGCCCGGCCCCAGCCCGCTCACCGCAGCCTCGGCCACCTGCAGGGCGGAAGAGGGCGTGGTGAGAACCAGGACCACGTGGGCTCCCGCCGCAGCCGCGCGGGGCCCGTCCGCGAGGGCCACGCCTTCGGGGACGCGCTTGGGCTCAGGGTCCCACCCCACCACACGGACGCCTGCGCGGGCCAGGTCCTCCGCGACGGCACTCCCCGCCTCGCCCAAGCCGAAGACGGCTACCCCCAGGGTGGCTTCCCGTGCCCCCGGCCGCATCGGCCGCATTGTATTTTCCGCGGGCTGACCTGTCAACTTTGTTGTAGACAATTCGGTCCCGGTAGGACCGCCGGGGTGCGGTCGGTCTCATGCTCGGTGCTCCGGGAGAAGAGCGTCCCCGGCGGCGCTCAGGTATCCCTCGGACGCAGACTCGCGCTACCGCCCGAACAAGACAAACATCAGCCACCGGATCACGAACGCCCACACCAGCAGCGGCAGCAGCCAGAGGAGGTCCTCCGGTAACGTGCTCATGCCCCACCACCTTTTTGTACCGGTGACCCTGCGAGCGTGCTCTGTAGGGACACCTTCGCCAGTGGGCCGTTCAACCTCGTCCAGCTCTTTGTCGGCGTGCGGTGGCAGTCGACTGGGTCTGCGTAGGGTGGCAGGGCGACTGGCTGGGGACCCCGGCGGGAGGTCGGCGGTTTCCCGCCGCGTTGCGGACGGGGTCACTCACGCGGTTTCCTAATGCTCGCTGCTGGTCGGGCCGGGCGGATTTCTGCCCCGCGAATCGCTGCGCGCTTCGCGGGGATCCCGGTAACCGCTGGTCGGGCCGGGCGGATTTGAACCGCCGACCTCCTGAACCCCATTCAGGTGCGCTCCCAGGCTGCGCTACGGCCCGCGTGCGGATTATATCATGGTCGGGTGAGCGTGTCCGGCCGGCTGACCGTTGCCTTCCTGGTGCTGGTGGCTGTGTCCGTGGGAGCTTTCGCAGCCGCGGGCTGGGCCAGCCGCACCCCGCACGTCCACGCGGCGCGCATGTTGCAGGCCTTGCGGGACGGGGACACGGAGACAGCCCTGGGGTGGGTGGACGTCCCCGCGGTGGCGGCCTCCGTGGTGGAGGTCCTCGAGGAGGAGTGGGTGCAGGCGCGGGCGGGAGATCCGGGCCGGTACGTGGCGTCGCCTTTGGTGCGTCCGCTGCTGCGCGGGGTGTTCGGCCTGGCGCGGGGTCAGGTCCAGCGCAGGGTGGAGGAGGAACTGCGGACCCTGCTACGGCGCGTGGCGGAGGGCCGCCCCGACGCGCCGGTGCAGCTACCGCGCTGGGGAGGCTTCCCCGTCAGCCTCGCCGCGGTGCTGTGGTTTGTGGACGTGCAGTGGCTTTCCCCGGACCGGGTGCGGCTATCTGCAGGGCCCGCGGAGCGGCCGTGGCTGCGGGTAGAGATGGCGTGGCGCACGGATCGTTGGGTGGTGGTGGCCGCGGACCGGGAGTGGGTGGCCGCGCTGGTCCGGCCCCGCCTCGTCCGGCCCGAGGCGTCGCCTCCGGGCAGCCCGGAACCCTAGGCGCCGGCGGTGTCTGCGGGAGAGGGCTTCCGAGAACGGGTGCTGGCCGTGGTCGCCGCCATCCCCCGCGGGAAGGTGCTGACGTACGGCGACGTGGCGGCCCTCGCGGGCCGGCCCCGGTCTGCGCGCGAGGTGGGCTGGATCGCCCACGCCAGCACAGATGACCTCCCCTGGCACCGGGTCGTGAACCGGTTCGGAGGCCTGGCCTCGGGGTACACCGGTGGCCCTGCAGCGCAGGCCAGAGCCCTCCGGCAAGAGGGAGTACGGGCCCGCCGGAACCTGACCGTGGACTTGGCCCGCTACCGGTGGACGCCCTCGGATGCGGAGCTGGCCCACCTCCTGGGGCGGCTCCGGGCGCCCAGGCACCGGAGGGCTACAGCCGGCGGACTAGGCCCACCGCTTTCCCCTCGATGACCACGTCCCGGGCGTAGATGGGTTCCATGGTCGGGTTCTCGGGCTGCAGCCGGATCCGGTCGCCCTCCCGGTAGAACCGCTTCACGGTGGCCTCGTCCCCGATGCGGGCCACCACGATGTCCCCGTCCTGCGCGTGGGACTGCTTGCGGACCACCAGGTAGTCGCCGTCGTAGATCCCCGCGCCGACCATGGAGTCGCCCCGGACCCGGAGCAGGAAGCACTCCCCGCCGCCCACGAAGTCCTCCGGGAGGGTGAAGGAGTCCTCGATGTTCTGCTCCGCCAGGATCGGCGCCCCCGCGGTCACCCGGCCGACCACCGGAAGCGAGACGACCCGCTTGTGGGGCAGGCTGGTGGGGTCCTTCAGGACCTCGATGGCGCGCGGCTTGCTGGGGTCCCGCCGCAGGTATCCTTTCTTTTCCAGCGCGCTGAGGTGGCTGTGGACGGTGGAGCTGCTGGTCAGGTGCAGGGCGTTGCCGATGTCCCGCACCGAGGGCGGGTACCCGCGCCGTCGCGTGTATTCGATCACGAAGTCCAGGATCTGCCGCTGCCGTCGCGTGAGCCCTCTGCTCATGGTCCTCCCCCTTTCCGAAGCGTGCCGCTATCTTACCACACAGGCTTTCGATAGGCAAACGTCTGTTCAAGCGGTCCTTGACCCCCGGGAACCGGGCACCGTAGACTAGCAGGCGAAGTCGAGGACGCACCGCCCACAAGGGGAGGTGACGAAACACGAACGCCACTGAGTTCGCCGCGCTGCTGGGCGCGGTGGGCGTGGTGGCCTTCTTCGGTGGGTACGTTCTCCGGAAGCTGATCGCGGAAGCGAAGATCCGTTCGGCGGAGCAGGAAGCCCGCCGGATCGTGGAAGAGGCGCGACGTGAGGCCGAGTCCAAGGCCAAAGAGGCCCTCCTGGAGGCCAAGGAAGAGGCGCTGCGGCTCCGTCGGGAGGCGGAGCGCGAGATCCGGGAGCAGCGTGCGGACCTCCAGCGTCTGGAGCGGCGCCTGGTCCAGCGGGAGGAGGCCCTGGATCGCAGGGCGGACCAGCTCGAGCGTCGTGAGCGCGCGATCCAGCAGCAGGAGCAGGAACTGGCCCAGCGAGCCGAGGAGGTCAACGCGCTCATCGGCGAGCAGCGGCAGGCCCTGGAACGCATTGCGGGTCTGACCGCGGAGGAAGCCCGCCAGCGGCTCCTCGAGCAGATCGAGGCGGACGTGCGCGAGGACGCCCTGGCGCGCATCCGCAAGATCGAGCGGGAGGCGCGGGAGGAAGCCGAGCGGCGGGCCCGGGAGATCCTGGCGCTGGCCATCCAGCGCACCGCCGCCGACCACACTGCGGAGGTCACCGTGTCCGTGGTGCCCCTCCCGTCCGACGAGATGAAGGGCCGGATCATCGGCCGGGAGGGCCGGAACATCCGGGCCCTGGAAGCCCTCACGGGCGTGGACCTCATCATCGACGACACCCCCGAGGCCGTGACCCTCTCCTCCTTCGACCCCGTGCGGCGGGAAGTGGCGAAGATCGCCCTGGAGAAGCTCATGTCGGACGGCCGCATCCACCCGGCCCGGATCGAGGAGATGGTGGAGAAGGCGCAGCGGGAGCTGGAGGAGCGCATCGTCCAGGAGGGAGAGCGGGCGGCCCTGGAGGCGGGTGTCCACGGCCTGCACCCGGACCTCGTGAAGCTGCTGGGGCGGCTGAAGTTCCGGACCTCCTACGGCCAGAACGTGTTGCAGCACTCGGTGGAGGTGGCGCTGCTGGCGGGCGAGCTGGCGGCGCAGCTGGGCGCGGACGCGGCCCTGGCGCGGCGGGCGGGGCTGCTGCACGACATCGGCAAGGCCCTCACCCACGAGGTCCAGGGGAGCCACACGCAGATCGGGCTGGACGTCGCCCGGCGGTACCACGAGCACCCCGCGGTGCTGAACGCCATCCTGTACCACCACGGGGAGGAGGAGGCCAAGTACGTGGAGGCGGTGCTCGTGGCCGCGGCGGACGCCATCTCCGGCTCCCGGCCCGGTGCCCGGAAGGAGTCCGTGGAGATGTACATCCAGCGGCTGCAGGCCCTGGAGCAGCTGGCCACCTCTTTCCCCGGCGTGGAGAAGGCCTACGCGATCCAGGCGGGCCGGGAGATCCGGGTCATCGTGCGGCCCAACGAGGTGGACGACCTGGCCGCCTACCGCCTGGCCCGGGACCTGGCCCGCAGGATCGAGGCGGACCTGGACTACCCAGGGCAGATCAAGGTGACGGTGCTGCGGGAGACGCGGGTGGTGGAGTACGCCCGCTGACGCAGCTGCGGAGGGGCTTGTGGCCGTGGGACCTTCGTACGCCACGGAGACCGTTCGGATCCTGCCCGACAGCGTCAGCTTCGTGGCCGCTCTGCTGGTGGAGTTCCCGGAGTTCGCCTCCGCGGCCTTCCACCCGCGCGAGGGCACCCTGCGGCTCACCCTGCTGGTCGGCCGCAGGCTGCCGGCCCCGTCCCGGGTGCGGTTCGCCCGGAGGGTCGAGGACGCGGTGGCGGTCCTGCACGACCTGGAGGGCGGGCCACCACCGCGTGTGGAGGTTCGCTGGCAGGTGGGCCCTAATTTCACCCGGTTCGACCTGGTGCGATCCGTGGACGACCTCACCGTGGAGGAGGTGCGGGTGGTAGCGCAGCTGGCCCGCGACAGCTTCGGAGGCGACCTCCTGGCGGGCGAGCGAGGTCCGGAGGAGGGCCGGGAGGAGGAGCTGCGCTACGCCCTGGAGCACGCCCGCCAGCTGCGTCCCAGCCGGCCCGTAGTCGGGCTCCGGGAAGGCGGCAAGGTCCTCGTTTACTACGCCCCCCGGACGGCGCGCCGGGTGCGGGAGCCCGGTCCTTGAGGATCCTGTTCGTAGGAGACGTGCACGGCCGGCCGGGGCGCCGGGCGGTGGCGCGGCGCGTACCCGCCCTGCGCCGCGAGTGGCAGGTGGACTTCGTGGTGGCCAACGCGGAGAACAGCGCGGGCGGGGTGGGCCTCACGCCTCAGACCGCTGCGGAGCTGTTCGAGGCGGGGGTGGACGCCCTGACGGGCGGCAACCACACCTGGGCCAAGCGGGAGGCGTACGAACTGCTGGATGCCGACCCACGCCTGGTCCGGCCGGCCAACTACCCTCCCGGGGTGCCCGGGCGCGGCAGCACGGTCTTGCGCCGCGGCGGCCTCGCCCTGGCGGTGCTGAACCTGCAGGGTCGGGTTTTCATGGACCCCTTGGACGACCCCTTCCGGGTGGCCCGGGCGGAGGTGGACCGCCTGCGCAAGGAGACGCCCTTCATCCTCGTGGACTTCCACGCGGAGGCCACCTCGGAGAAGATCGCCATGGGCTACTACCTGGACGGCCAGGTGACCGCCGTGGTGGGCACCCACACCCACGTGCAGACCGCGGACGAGCGCGTGCTCCCGGGCGGGACCGCGTACATCACCGACGTGGGCATGACCGGCCCCCGGGACGGGGTCATCGGGGTGGACCGGGAAGCCATCCTGCAGCGGTTTCTGACCCAGCTGCCCATCCGGTTCGAGGTGGCCACGGGTCCCGTGCAGTTCAGCGCGGTGCTGGTGGAGGCGGACAGCTCAGGACGGGCCACCGCCATCCGCCGGATCCACGAGGTGGACTGAGCCCGGGCGTCGGGGAGGAGCCGGTGCGGGCAGACCTGCACACCCACACGCGGGCGTCGGACGGCACCCTCTCACCGCGGGAGCTGGTCCGGGAGGCCAGGGCGGTGGGCCTCCAGGTGCTCGCGGTGACCGACCACGACACCGTGGACGGGATCGCGGAGGCGGCGGAGGAAGCGGAGCGCCTGGGCATCGAGCTGGTGCCGGGCGTGGAGCTGAGCACGGACGTCCCGGGCAGCGAGGTCCACATCCTCGGCTACTTCGTGGACTGGCGGAGCGAGCCGTTCGGGACGTTCCTGCGGCGCCTGCGGGACGGCCGGCTGGCGCGGGCGCACGAGATGGTGCGGCGCCTGAACCAGCTGGGAGTCCCCCTGACGTTCGAGGAGGTGGTGCAGCAGGCGGACGGTGCGGTGGGCCGGCCGCACGTAGCCCGGGCCCTGGTGGCCGCGGGCTACGTGGCCAGCTTCGAGGAAGCCTTCAGCCGCTACCTGGCCCGGGGCAGGCCTGCCTACGTGGAGCGGGAGCGCTTCACGCCCGAGGAGGCGGTGGAGGCAATCCTGCGGGCGGGCGGGGTCCCCGTGTTCGCCCACCCGCTCTGGGGCGGGGAGCGGGATCGGGTGGCGGGGCTGGTGGAGCGAGGCCTTGTGGGGATCGAGGCCTACTACCCGGAACACTCGCCGCAGGACGTGCGGCGGTTCCTCCAGTGGGCGGAGGAGTTCGGATTGGTCGCCACAGGGGGCAGCGACTACCATGGACCGGGGCCCGCGAGCCGCGCCCCCCTGGGGAGCGTGTACGTCCCTCCGGGCGCGGTGGATGCCCTGCGGGCGGCCCGGGAGCGGGCGCACGGGTAGAGGCAGGGCCGGGAACGGGGCCAGCAACTGGCGGGAGGCGTGCCATGCGGTGTCCGAGGTGCGGGACGGAAAACCCCGAGCGGAAGATCGTCTGCCGCAAGTGCGGGGCGCGGCTGCGGCCGACGGCGCCGGCGTCCTCGCCCGTCACGCAGGAGACGGAGGCCGAGCTCATGTGGCGCCTCCGCTGGGACCTGCTGCGGGTGGGGGTCACGTTCGCCCTGTCCGCGGCGGTGGCGGTGGCTCTGGGGCTTTTCGTCCTGCGGTGACGTATAATCCAGGGGAAGGCGACGCGGGGGAGGAGTAGCCGCACGGCCGGCGCAGCGAGGGCGCGGCGGTGTGAAGGGCCTGCCGGTCCGACGGCGAACGTCGCCCCCAAGCCGCGGGAGGAACAGGAGTAGAGCCCGCCGGGTGGCGCCCGTGACCGCGCCCCGAGGGCCGGGCCGCCGGCCGGGTTGTCGGCGGGCCCGGAAGGAAGGTGGTACCGCGGAGCGCCGCTCCGTCCTTTCGGACGGGCGGCGCTTTCCCGTTGGGAGGTGCGCGCTCGATGGAGGAGCTGCCGAAGACGTACGACCCCTCGCAGGTCGAGGAACGGCTGTACCGCACCTGGGTCGAGCGGGGCTACTTCCGCGCCCTGCCGGACCCGGGGCGGGTGCCGTGGGCGGTGATGATGCCGCTCCCGAACGTCACCGGGGAGCTGCACATCGGCCACGCCCTCAACAACACCCTGCAGGACGTGCAGACCCGCTTCTGGCGCATGCGGGGCCGCAACGCCCTGTACCAGCCCGGCACCGACCACGCGGGGATCGCCACGCAGAACGTGGTGGAGCGGGAGCTGGCCCGGGAGGGGCTGCGCCGGGAGGACCTGGGCCGGGAGGGGTTCGAGCAGCGGGTGTGGCGGTGGGTGGAGAAGTACGGCCAGATCATCTACACGCAGCTGGAGCGGCTGGGCATCTCGTGCGACTGGGACCGAAAGATCTTCACCCTGGACCCCGACTACTACGACGCGGTCCTGGAGGCCTTCGTGCGCCTGTACCAGCGCGGGCGCATCTACCGGAGCCGCGACTACATGGTGAACTGGTGTCCCCGGTGCGCCACCGCCATCTCGGACCTGGAGGTGGTGCACGAGGAGGTCAGTAGCTTCCTGTGGTACGTGCGGTACCCCGGCGCAGACGGCTCGGAGGGGATCGTCATCGCCACGCAGAGGCCGGAGACCATCCTGGCGGACGTGGCGGTGGCGGTGCACCCGGAGGACCCGAGGTACCGGCACCTGGTGGGCCGGCGGGTGGTGGTCCCCCTGGTGGACCGCGTGGTGCCCGTGGTGGCGGACCCGCGCGTGGATCCGGAGTTCGGGAGCGGTGCGGTGAAGATCACGCCCGGCCACGATCCCCTGGACTACGAGATCGGCAAAGACCACGGCCTCCCGGCACTCGTGGTGATCGGGGAGGACGGCCGGATGAACCGGGAGGCGGGCCGGTTCGCCGGGCTGGACCGGTTCGAGGCGCGGGAACAGGTGGCCCGGGCCCTGGAGGAGGCAGGGCTGGTGGTGCGGCGGGAGCCGTACCGGACGCGGGTGGGCCGGTGCGACCGCTGCCACACCGTGATCGAGCCCGCCCTCAGCGAGCAGTGGTTCTGCGACGTGCGGGAGATGGCGCAACGGGCCGCGGACGCCATCCGCAGCGGCCGCGTGCGGTTCTTCCCCGAGCGGTGGGCGCGGGTGGCGGTGGACTGGCTGGACAACATCCGGCCGTGGTGCATCTCGCGGCAGCTGTGGTGGGGCCACCGCATCCCCGTGTGGTGGTGCGAGGCGTGTAACCACCCCGTGGCGTCCAAGTCGGCCCCGGAGGACGGCTGTCCGGCCTGCGGCGGCCGCGCGTGGCGTCAGGACCCGGACGTGCTGGACACGTGGTTCAGCAGCGCCCTGTGGCCCTTCGCCACCCTGGGCTGGCCGCGGGACACCGAGGACCTGAGGTACTTCTACCCCACCAGCGTGCTGATCACCGACCGGGGGATCATCTTCCTTTGGGTGTGCCGGATGATCATGTTCGGCCTGGAGTTCATGGGGGAGGTCCCCTTCCACCACGTGTACATCAACCCCACGGTGATGGACCTGCAGGGGCGGCGGATGAGCAAGTCCCTGGGCACCGGGGTGGACCCCCTGCAGGCCATCCAGCGGTACGGCGCAGACGCCCTGCGGTTCGGGCTGGTGTCGCGGTGCTCCCAGGCGCAGCAGGACCTGCGGTTCGACGAGAAGATGGTGGCCGACACCCGCAACTTCGCCAACAAGATCTGGAACGCGACCCGCTACGTCCTCCGCAGCCTGGGCGACTGGGACCCGCGCGGGGCCGACCCTGCAGCCCTGCGGGGACGTACCCCGGACCGGTGGATCACCAGCCGCCTGCAGCGGACCGTGCAGGCGGTGACGGCCGCGTACGAGGAGTACGAGTTCGACCGGGCGGCCCGGACCCTGTACCACTTCCTGTGGAGCGAGTTCTGCGACTGGTACCTGGAGATCAGCAAGGTGCTGCTGCAGGACCCCCGGGCGCAGGACGCCACCCGCCACACCCTGTGGCGGACGCTGGAAACCAGCCTGCGGCTGCTGCACCCCATCATGCCCTTCGTCACCGAGGCGGCCTGGCAGGCCCTCCCCCACGAGGGCGACAGCATCATGGTGGCTTCGTGGCCGCAGCCGGACCTCACCCGCTTGGACCCTGACGCGGAGGCGGAGATGGAGCTGGTCCAGCAGGTGGTGCGGGAGGTGCGCAGCCTGCGGGCGGACCTGCACACTCCGCCGCAGGAGCGGGTGGAGGTGCGGCTGGTGGCGGGGTCGGCGCAGGCCTCGCTCGAAAGCCACCACGGCCTGCTGGAGTTCCTGGGCCGGGCCCGCGTGCAGTTCGTGGACGAGACGCAGCGGCCGGTCCCTGCCGCGGGCGGCGTGGTGGGGCCAGTAGAGGTATGGGTGCCCCTGGACCGCGCGCAGGCCGACCGGCTGGCCCAGCGGGCCCGCGAGGAGCTGGAGGAGGTGCAGCGGGAGATCGAGCGGGTGCGGTCGCGGCTGGAAAACCCCGACTTCCTCCGACGGGCGCCCGCGGAGGTGGTGGAGGCCGAGCGGGAGCGGTTGAGCCAGGCGCAGGCCCGGCGTGACAAGCTCGCGCGGTACCTGGTCTCCGACCCCACCCAGCGGAGCTGACGTCCCAGGGATCCCCGCCGCGGGCGCCGAACTCCCTGAGGAGATCGACCAGCGGGAGGCGAGGATGGAGTTCCAGAACATCCTGACGCAGGTGGACGGCCACGTCGCCACCGTCCGGCTCAACCGGCCCCAGGTCCTCAACGCCCTCAACGGCCAGACCCTGGACGAGCTGTGCGCGGCCCTGGACGCCTTCGAGGCAGACCCGGAGGTACGGGTGGTGGTGCTCACCGGGGACGAGCGGGCGTTCGCCGCGGGTGCGGACATCCGCGAGTTCGAGGGGGTCACCCCTGTGGGGATGCTGGAGGGGCCGCGGGGCAAGCGGTGGGAACGGATCCGGGCCTTCCCCAAGCCCCTCATCGCGGCGGTGAGCGGCTACTGTCTGGGTGGCGGGTGTGAGCTCGCCATGGCCTGCGACCTGATCGTGGCGTCGGAGACCGCACGGTTCGGCCAGCCGGAGATCAACCTGGGGATCCTGCCGGGTGCCGGCGGCACCCAGCGGCTGCCGCGCGCGGTGGGCAAGCACCGGGCTATGGAGATGATCCTCACCGGGCGGCACATCACCGCACAGCAGGCGTACGAGTGGGGCCTGGTCAACCGGGTGGTGCCCCCGGAGGCCCTGATGGACGAGGTTTACGCCCTGGCGCGGGAGATCGCCAGCAAGGCGCCCGTGGCAGCCCGCTTGGCCAAAGCGGCGGTGCTGAGGTCCCTGGACACCCCGCTGGAGGTGGGCCTGGACTACGAACGCCGCCTGTTTGCCCTGGCCTTCGGCACCGAGGACAAGGAGGAGGGAGTGCGGGCGTTTCTGGAGAAGCGCAAGCCCGTTTTCCAGGGAAGGTAGGCGAGGAGGGACGCGGTGGGCTACCAGACGCTCCTGTGGGAACTGTCGGACGGCGTGCTGACGGTGACGCTGAACCGGCCGGAGGTGCTGAACGCGGTCAACGACCGGATGGCGGAGGAGCTGCTGGACGCCCTGCGGCGGGCCGCTCGGGAGGCGGAGGTGCGGAGCGTGATCCTCACGGGCGCGGGCCGCGCCTTCTGTTCCGGGCAGGACCTGCGGGAGCGCGCCGCAGGGGACTTCTCGTATGCCCAGCACATCCGGACCCGGTACGCGCCGGTGATCCTGCAGCTGCAGAGCCTGGAGAAGCCCGTGGTGGCCGCGGTGAACGGGGTGGCGGCGGGGGCGGGCGCGAGCCTCGCGCTCGCGTGCGACCTGCGGGTGGCCTCCGAGGACAGCAGCTTCCTGCAGGCGTTCACCCGCATCGGGCTGGTGCCGGACTCGGGGGCCACGTACTTCCTCCCGCGCCTGGTGGGCCTGGGGAAGGCCTTCGAGCTCTGCTACCTGGCGGAGGCGGTCCCCGCACACGAGGCGCTGCGGCTGGGCCTGGTGAACTGGGTGGTCCCCTCCGGGGAGCTCATGAGCAAGGCCCGCGAGGTGGCCGCCCGTCTGGCTTCCGGCCCCACGCGGGCGTACGGCCTCACCAAGCGCGCCCTCCTGCGCAACCTGAGAGCCGACCTCCAGAGCGCCCTGGACTACGAGGCGATGCTGCAGGACGCCGCCGGCCGCACGGAGGACCACCGGGAGGGGGTGCAGGCGTTCCTCGAGAAACGGCCGCCCCGCTACGTGGGCCGGTAGCCGTCGGGAGGGCAGCGTGCGCGACGTGGTGATCGTCGACGCGGTGCGGACCCCCATCGGGCGCTACGGGGGAGTGCTGCGCGACGTGCGGCCGGACGACCTGGCGGCGTTGGTGATCGCGGCCCTGGTCCGGCGCACGGGCATCGACCCCGCGTGTGTGGAGGACGTGGTGTTCGGCTGCGCCAACCAGGCGGGGGAGGACAACCGCAACGTCGCCCGCATGGCGGCCCTTTTGGCCGGGCTGCCCGTGGAGGTCCCCGGGCAGACGGTGAACCGGCTGTGCGGGTCCGGGCTGCAGGCGGCGGTCACCGCGTACCACGCCATCCGCTGCGGGGACGGCGACGTGATGATCGCGGGCGGCGTGGAGAGCATGACCCGCGCGCCCTTCGTGGTGGCGAAGGCTGCCGAGCCCTGGAGTCGGAAGCTGGAGGTCTACGACACCACCATCGGCTGGAGGTTCACCAACCCCAGGCTGGCGGAGAAGTACCCTCCGTACTCCATGGGGGAGACCGCGGAGAACGTGGCCGAGCGGTACGGCATCACCCGCGAGGAACAGGACCGGTACGCCCTCATGAGCCAGCAGCGGGCGGCGCGGGCCATCCAGGAAGGCCGATTCCGGGACGAGATCGTGCCCGTGGTCATCCCGCAGCCGTCCGGGGAGCCCGTGGTGGTGGACCGGGACGAGCACCCGCGGCCGGACACGACCCTCGAGGCGCTTTCAAGACTGCGGCCGGCCTTCCGGAAGGGCGGGACGGTGACCGCGGGGAACAGCTCGGGCATCAACGACGGCGCCGCGGCCCTGTTGCTGGCGGAGGCCACCACCGCGCGCCAGCTGGGCCTGCGCCCCATGGCCCGCATCGTGGCCAGCGCGGTGGCAGGCGTGGACCCTGCGGTGATGGGGATCGGGCCGGTGCCCGCGGTCCGCAAGGCCCTGGCGAGGGCGGGCCTGCGTGTGGAGGACGTGGACCTGGTGGAGCTGAACGAGGCCTTCGCCAGCCAGGTCCTGGCGTGCGTGCGGGAGCTGGGGTTGGACCTGGAGCGGGTGAACGTGAACGGCGGCGCCATCGCCCTGGGTCACCCGCTCGGGGCTTCCGGTGCCCGCATCCTGGGCCACCTGGTGTGGGAGATGCGGCGCCGGGAAGCTCGCTACGGCCTGGCCACCATGTGCATCGGGGTCGGCCAGGGCATCGCGGTGGTGGTGGAGCGGGTGCCGACCTAGACCGGCGGTCGCGCAGCGCTCCTCGGCCTGGTCTATACTGGGACGGGTCCGAAAACACGAAGTGACGCAGGGAGTCGACCGTTGCGTTCCCACACGCTTCGCGTCCTGATTCTCGTTGCCCTCGCGGTGGCGTCGTTCCAGGTGGTGTTCCAGCCCGTGCGCCTGGACGGGTGGCGGCCCGCCTGGCAACCGCCGCAGCCGCGCCTGCGGCTCGGGCTGGACCTCCAGGGGGGCACCCGCATCGTCCTCGAGGCGGAGCGGCGCCCCGGCGTGGAGGTCACCGCGGACAAGGTGGACGCGGCCATGCGGGTCATCGAGAACCGCATCGACGCTTTGGGCGTGGCGGAGCCGCTGCTCCAGCGGCAGGGACAGGACCGCATCATCGTGGAGTTCCCGGGGCTGCAGGACCCGCAGCGGGCGAAGGAGCTGATCGGCCGCACGGCGCTGCTGGAGTTCGTGGACACCGACCAACAGAGCCTGCCCCGCGGCGCGGAGTGGCTGCCGGACAACCGGCGCGTGCGGCTCCCGGACGGGCAGGTGGTGTCCCTCCCGAAGAAGGTGGTGGTCACCGGCGCGGACCTGCGGGACGCCCGCGCGGAGTTCGACCAGCAGTCCCTGCAGTGGCTGGTCCGGTTCCGGTTCGCGGGGGAAGGGGCCAAGAAGTTCGAGGACCATACCGGCCGCAGCATCGGCGAGTACCTGACCATCGTGCTGGACAACCGGGTGCTGTCCAGCCCGGTGATCCGGGCCCGCATCCCCGGGGAGGGTGTGATCGAGGGCAGCTTCACCGCGGACGAGGCGCGGGACCTGGCCATCCTGCTCCGGGGTGGTGCCCTGCCCGTGCCCGTGCGGCCGGTGGAGGAGCGCACCGTGGGCCCCACCCTGGGGCGGGACTCCATCGACCGCAGCCTGCGGGCGGGGTGGATCGCCGCGGTGGCGGTGATGCTGTTCGTGACCGCCTACTACCGGCTGCCGGGCTTCCTGGCTTCGGTGTCCCTGTCCCTCTACGCGCTCCTGGTGCTGGCGCTGTTCGCTGGTCTCGGGGCCACCTTGACCCTCCCGGGCATCGCAGGTCTGATCCTGAGCCTGGGGATCGCGGTGGACGGGAACGTGATCATCTTCGAGAAGCTGAAGGAGGAGCTCCGGGCGGGCAAGACCCTACGGGCCGCCATCGCCGCGGGCTGGCGGCGTGGGCTCGTGACGATCCTGGACTCCAACGTGACCACCCTGGTGGGCGCCGCGGTGCTGCTGTGGCTGGGCACCGGGCCCATCCGGGGCTTCGCGGTCACCCTGACCCTGGGCGTGCTGGCCTCCATGTTCACCGCCATCGTGGCCACCCGGTGGCTGGTGGAGCTGTGCGCGGACCTGGGGCTCGCTCACAACCTGGCGCGGGTGGCGGAGCTGCCGCGCCGGCCGGAGGTGGCGGCGTGAAGGCCTGGGACCTGATGGGCAACCGCCGGTGGCTGTACCTGCTGTCCGCGGGGATCGTGCTGGCCAGCGTGGTGGCGATGGCGATCCAGCCCGCCCTGGGCCGCCCGGTGCTGAACTGGGGCGTGGACTTCACCGGCGGTACCCTGATCACCCTGCGCTTCCAGGATCGGACGGTGTCCACCGGCCAGGTCCGCGCGGCCCTGCAGCCCCTCGGGCTCGGGGAGGCGATCATCCAGAAGGTCCAGGAGACGGGGGACGTGTCCATCCGCACGCGCCACCTGGAGCCCGAAGAGCGGCGGAGGCTGGAGCAGGCCGTGCGGGAGCGCGTGGGGCCCTTCACGGTGCTGAGCGTGGACGACGTGGGCCCCAAGATCGGACGGGAGCTGCGCAACATCGCCATTCTGGGGGTGGCGGTGGGGCTGGCACTGCAGGTGGTGTACGTCTCCCTGAGGTTCCGGTCGGTGCGGTTCGCCCTAGCCGCGGACGTCGCCCTGCTGCACGACCTGCTGCTGGTCCTCGGGGTGTTCGCCCTGACCCGGGCCACCGTGGACAGCAGCTTCGTGGCGGTCCTGCTGACGGTGGTGGGCTACTCGATCAACGACACCATCGTGGTGTTCGACCGGGTCCGGGAGAATCTGCAGTTGCGGACGCGGGAGCCGTTCCTGCAGCTGGTGAACCGCAGCGTCCTGGAGGCCCTGGTGCGTTCCATCAACACGGGGCTGACGACCCTGCTGGCCATCGGCAGCGTGTACCTGTTCGGAGGCCCCACGGTCCGGGACTTCGCCCTGGGCCTCACGGTGGCCGTACTGACGGGCGGTTGGTCCTCGGTGGGTCTGGCAAGCCCCCTGCTGGTGGACATGACCCTGTGGGCCGAGCGCAGGGCGAGCCAGGCTGCTGTGAAGCCCACGGCTCAGCCCGCGCGGGCGGCAGCGAGCCGGCGGGGCCGCGCCTAGGCCCTCACGCGCCGCCACCGGGAGGGGTTGCCAACCCCTCCCGCGGGCGTCTGTTCGACTCATGGTAGACTGCGGGCAGAGCCATGCGCCTTCTGGCCGGGGTGGTGTTCGTGCTGGCGGTGCTGTCCGTGGTGTTGGTTCTCAGCAACGCGGGCGCCTCGGATCGCTACCCCCTGCGCCTAGCAGGCTGGACGGTCCTGCACGACACCCTGCCCGCCCTGCTGGTGGCGGTCCTGTTTGCAGGTGCTGCCATCGCGGGCCTGCCGCTGGGCGTGGCTAACTGGTGGCTGCGTAGACGCGTGACCGGCCTGGAACGCGAGCTGCGGGCGGTCCGCCAGGCGAGGACTGACTCCGCGCCTGAACGGCCGCGCCTCAGGGAGGGCCTGCCCAAGTGAAGGGCCGGCGGTGGCCCCGCAGCCGGCCCTGGTCCTTCTGCCCCCTCCATCCGCACCGCGATGAGCTCGTCCGCGAGCTGGGCCTGCTTCCCGCCACCGCCCAGGTGCTGGCCGTGCGGGGCCTCGGGAATCCTGAGACTGCAGACCGGTTCCTCCGGGCGCCCCTGGAGGCCCTGAGCCACCCCAGCCGGCTTCCCGGAATCGCCGACGCCGCCGCGCTCGTCTGGCGCGCCGCCCGGGAAGGCCGGCGCGTCACCGTCTACGGCGACTTCGACGCGGACGGGGTGTGTTCGGTCGCCCTCCTGGTGCGCGGGCTTCGCGCCCTGGGGCTAAACGTGGACTACTACGTGCCGCATCGCCTGCGGGAAGGGTACGGGCTGAACGCGGAAGCGGTGCGCGCGCTGGGGGAGTCGGGGACGCAACTGCTGGTCACCGTGGACTGCGGGGTGGGAGCCCTGGCGGAGGTGGCCCTGGCCAAGCACCTGGGGATGCAGGTGGTGGTGCTGGACCACCACGAGCCGCCGCCTGTACTGCCGGACGCCGACGTGGTGGTGGACCCGAAGATCCCGCAAAAGCCCTACCCGTTTCGCGGCTACTGCGCTGCGGGGTTGTCCTGGCAGCTTGTGGCCGCGCTTCGCGAACTTGCGGGCGCACCGGCCACCGAGGACCTGCTGGAGCTGGCCGCGGTCGGTACCGTGGCGGACGTGGTGCCCCTGGTTGAGGACAACCGGGTGGTGGTGCGTTGGGGTCTGAAGCGCCTGCCTCACACGCCTCTGGTGGGGCTGCGGGCGTTGCTGCAGAACGCGGGCCTCACGGGACCGGCAAGCGCGGACGACGTGGCGTGGCGGCTGGCCCCCCGGCTGAACGCCGCGGGCCGCGTGGACACCGCGCACACGGCCCTGCGGCTTTTGCTGACCGACGACCCGCGGGAGGCCGCCGAGCTGGCCTCAGAGCTGGAGCATCACAACAGCCACCGGCAGCGCCTGCAGGACGCGGCTTTGGGCCAAGCGCTGGCGGCGGTGGAGGAAGACGGGCTGGCAGACCGGCCCGGCATCGTGGTGTGGGGCCAGGACTGGCACCCGGGCGTGGTGGGTCTCGTGGCCGGTCGGTTGAGGGAGGCCTTCTGGAGGCCTGCAGTGGCTCTGGCGGTGGAGGGCGAGGTGGCACGGGGATCCGCCCGCGGGGTACCCGGGCTGGACCTGGTGGACGTGCTGGGGGAGTGTGGGGAGCTGCTGGACCGGTTCGGCGGACACGCCTCCGCCGCGGGCATCTCACTTCCCGCACGGCACCTACTGGAATTCCGCAGGCGTTTCGAGGAGGCGGTGGCGTCTCGCATCCCGGCCGAGCTGCTGGTGCCCGAGGTCCTGGTAGAGGCGCAGGTCGGCCTGGAAGAGGTGACCGACCGGCTCCTGGAGGAGCTCGCGCTCCTGGAGCCCTTCGGGGCCGGCAACCCGAAGCCCGTGCTTGCCGTGAGGGACCTGCAGCCCCTGGAGGTAGGTCTGTGGGGCGCGGGCGAGCACCTGTGGGTCCGGCTGTGGGACGGCGCTAGGATCCAGGAGGCGGTCGGCTTCGGGCTGGGGGAGTGGGGCGAGCTGCTGGCCTTTGTCCAACCGGACCTGGACATAGCAGGCTGCCCCGAGCGCCACCCGTGGGAGGACGGCGCATTCCGCTGGGTACTGGAAGACCTGCGGGCGCCCGGGCTGGAGCTCGGCCGGGTGCTGACGGACACGCCGTCCTTGCTTAGGCGCCTGCTGGATCGGGGGGACGACTACCTCACCGGCGCCTACCGCGGCGTGGAAGCCCGACCCGCGTTCTTCACCAAGGTGGTGGGCGTCACTTTTGAAGGCCGGCAGGACGTGGTGGCGCAGCTCGCGCCCGGGGAGGAAGTCCTGCTGAGGCGCGAGCCGGAAAACCCCTTCGACCCCCACGCGGTCCAGGTGGTCCGCTCGGACGGCTCCGTGGTGGGCTACCTGAACTCGGCCCTGGCCGGCCGGCTGGCACCACGCCTGGACCGGGGAGCTCGGTACCGCGCCACGGTGACGGCGGTCACCGGCGGCGGCGACCGAAACCTGGGCGTGAACCTCCGGGTGGAGCAGGACGCCCCGCAGCCGCGCGGTGGGTGGGTCCGGTCCGCGCTGCGCTCCTCAGGACCCGACCTTGACCAGGTCCAGAAGCTCCTTTGGGGAGGAGACCGGCTTCCGGAGCCCTTGAGGCCCGCACTGGACCGCGTCCTGGCCGGCGGGCGGGCTGCCGTGGCCTGTGCCCCCCGGCGGGAGCTGTCCCGCCTAGTGTTGCTGGCGCTGGCGGCGCACGGCCTCCGGGACCGTCCCGCGGTGCACGTGTCGCCCCTCGCGGAACTGGCGGACGGCCGGTGGCAGGCGTGGCGGGGTACGCTGGAGCGCCTGGGGCTGCGGGTGGGACGGCTGCACGGGCTGGTGGGCCGCAGTGAGCTGGACCAAACCCAGCAGGCGCTGGAAGCCGGCGGCCTGGACGTGGTGTTCACCACTTCCACATACGTGTCGCACCGGCCTGAACTGCTGGCCGCCGGTCCACTGGTGGTGGCAGAGGGCTGGGTGGAGGCGGAGCTGCCGTCGGAGCTGGGAGCTTGTCCCGGTCCCGTGCTGTGGGTGGTCTGGGACCCCGGAGCGAACCCGCGGGGCTGGGAGGTGTTCGGCCTTCCCGATGCCCGGACGGCGGTCCGGGTACTGGACGCCAGACGCCGTGGACAGCCGCCGGAAGCGTGGGTGGGGCAGGTCCCCACGGTCCTGTTCAGCCCCGGGCCTGCTTCTGCCCTGGAGGTGGCGCGCTCGTTGTCCGCCCTCGGTCAGGTGGCGTACGACCACCTGGGGCTTCCGGGCCCCGTGCGGGAGACCCTGGCGCAGCTTTTCGGCCAGGGCAAGTTGACGGCTCTGGTCTGCGGTGGTCCAGCACCGGAGGGGTTGCGCGGGGCCAGGCGGCTGGTGTGGTTGGGCCCTACGGCTAAGGAGGTCTTTCTGCAGCAGGCTGCCGGCGGCGTGGACTCGGGCGACCAGGTCACCCTGGTGCTGGCTTTCGGGCAGGAGGACTTGCGCCGCGCCCGCGCCGAGTGGGAGAGCCGGTACCCCAGCCGCCAAGCCCTGGCCGCGGTCTACCGGCTGCTCCGGGACCTGGGCGGTGAGGTGCGGTGGCCGGACGACCACCTGGCCCGCCGGGTCCAGGAAGCGACCGGGCTGGACCCCCGGCTGGCAGTGCCCGCTGCCTTCCAGGTACTGGAGGCCGCGGACCTGCTGCGGAGGGAGCGGGTGGCGGGAGGCTGGCGGGTGCAGCTGTGCGCGGCGGAGGACCGGAAGGAGCTGGGCTCCGTGCTGCGTTTTGCCGAGGGGGAGCGCAGCCGGGCGGCCTTCGACGTCGGGAGCCGCTGGCTCGCCGACTGTCCCGCGCTGGAGGTGCTGGAGCAGGTGGCCGCGGGCTCGGTTGCCGCGCGCACGGGCTCGGGTGCAGGATAAGGTATGACCACCCGGCTGGACGCGGGTGTGCCGCAGGAAGTGGAACTGCCCGGGGAGATGCAGCGGCTGCTGGAGCGGGTCCGGGAGGTCCAGCCGCAGGCGGACCTGGACCTGCTCAAGCGGGCGTATGCCTTCGCGGTCCGGGCCCACCAAGGGCAGTTCCGCAGGTCCGGGGAGCCCTACGTGATGCACTCCGTGGCGGTGGCCCACATCCTGGCGGACCTCCGCATGGACGCCACCACCGTGGCCGCGGCCCTGCTGCACGACGTCCCGGAGGACACCCCGCAGAGCCTGGAGGAGGTGCGGCGGGAGTTCGGCGACGAGATCGCCACCCTGGTGGACGGCGTCACCAAGCTGGGCAAGATCCAGTGGCGGAGCCAGGAGGAGAAGCAGGCGGAGAACCTCCGGAAGATGTTCCTGGCCATGGCCAGCGACGTCCGGATCATCCTGATCAAGCTGGCCGACCGGCTCCACAACCTGCGGACCATCGACGTCATGCCCCCCGAGCACCAGCGCCGCAAGGCCCGGGAGACCCTGGAGATCTACGCCCCCCTGGCCAAGCGGCTGGGGATCGGGCAGCTGCAGAACGAGCTGGAGGACCGGGCCTTCGCCATCCTGGAGCCCGAGGCGTACCGGGAGATCATGGAGTCCGTGCGGGAAGCGCAGGCCCAACAGGAGGAGGTCCTGCGGACCATCCAGGAGGAGCTGTACCGGGAGCTGAACCGGGCCGGCATCCGGGTGGAGCGGCAGCACATCACCGCCCGGCCCAAGCACGCCTACAGCATCTACCGGAAGATGCAGCGGCCCGCTTACCAGGGCCAGGGCATCGCCCGGATCTACGACCGGCTCGGGGTGCGGGTCATCGTGGACGACGTAAAGGACTGCTACGCGGCCCTGGGGGTGGTGCACTCCCTCTGGCGGCCCATCCCCGGGGAGTTCGACGACTACATCGCCAACCCCAAGCCCAGCGGGTACCAGTCCCTGCACACCACCGTCATCTACCGGGGGGTTCCCCTGGAGATCCAGATCCGCACCCACCGCATGCACCAGGAGGCGGAGTACGGGATCGCGGCGCACTGGCGGTACAAGGAGGGCAAGGCGGGGGCGCGGGACCGGGCCTTCGAGGAGAAGCTGTCCTGGCTGCGGCAGCTCCTGGAGTGGCACCAGGAGATGCAGGACGCCCAGGAGTTCATGCGGTCGGTGAAGCTGGACCTGTTCCGCAACGAGGTGTTCGTGTTCACGCCGAAGGGCGACGTGGTGGACCTGCCCAGCGGCGCCACCCCCGTGGACTTCGCCTACCGCATCCACACGGACGTGGGCCACCGGTGCGTGGGGGCCAAGGTGAACGGGCGCCTGGTGCCGCTCAGCTACCGGCTCCACAGCGGGGACATCGTGGAGATCCTGACCTCCAAGACCTCCACGGGGCCGAGCCGCGACTGGCTGGAGTTCGTGGTCACCAGCAACGCCCGCACGAAGATCCGCCAGTGGTTCCGCAAGCAGCAGCGCGAGGAGAACGTGGCCCGCGGGAAGGAGATGCTGGAGCGGGAGCTGCGGCGCCTGGGGCTGCTGTCCACCCTGCTGCGGGCGGACCGGGTCAAGGAGGCGTGCGAGAAGCTGCAGATGGCCACAGAGGAGGACCTGTACGCGGCCCTGGGCAACGGGGACCTGACGCTCCTGCAGGTGGTCCACGCCCTGGGCGGACCCCCCGCGCCCGCCTCCGAGCCCGCGGCGCCGCAGGCGCAACCCGCCACCTCGCCTGCCCGGGGGCTGCGGGTGCGGGGCGTGGACAACGTGCTCATGACGTTGGCCCGCTGCTGCATGCCGCTGCCCGGGGACGACGTGGTCGGGTACATCACCCGCGGCCGCGGGGTGACCATCCACCGCCGCGACTGCCGGAACCTGGACTACCTGCGGCAGCACGGGGAGCGGCTGCTGGAGGTCGAGTGGGAGCCGTCGCCCGAGGGCAGCTACCCGGTGGAGATCCAGGTGGAGGCCCTGGACCGGGTGGGGTTGCTGAAGGACGTGCTCAGCGCGGTGGCGGACACCCGCACCAACGTCCTGTCGGTGAACGCCCACGTGCGCCGGGACAAGGTCGGCGTGATCCACCTCACCGTGGACATCCGGAACGTGGGCCAGCTCACCGCGGTGCTGCAGCGGATCGGCAAGCTGCCCGACGTGTACCGCGTGGAGCGGCTGACCGCAGGGGGCCGGTAGACCGCGGCTCGGACTGCGCACCGGCAAACCGTAGGAGGGAGAGATGGGACTGCTCCAGGATCGCTGTGCCCTCGTCATGGGAGTGGCCAACCGGTGGAGCATCGCGTGGGGCATCGCCCGCGCCTTTGACCGGGAAGGAGCCCGCTGCGTGCTCACCTACCTGGGCGAGCGGGAGGAGGAGAACGTCCGGAAGCTGGCCGGGGAGCTGCGCGACCCGGTGCTGCTGCGGTGCGACGTCACCCGGGACGAGGACCTGGAGGCGCTGCGGGACCAGCTGGCCCAGCAAGTGGGACGCGTGGACGTCCTGGTGCACAGCATCGCCTACGCCCGCACCGAGGACCTGCGGGGTCGGTTCCTGGACACCAGCCGGGAGGGCTACCTGGTGGCGCAGAACGTGAGCGCGTACTCCCTGGTGGCGTGCGCGCGGGCGGTGGCGCCCCTCATGACCGAGGGAGGCTCCATCCTCACCCTCACGTACCTGGCCAGCGAGCGGGTGTTCCCCAACTACAACGTGATGGCGGTGTGCAAGGCGGCCCTGGAGGCCTGCGTTCGGTACCTGGCCTACGAGCTGGGGGAGCGGGGGATCCGGGTGAACGCCATCTCCGCGGGACCCATCCGCACCGCCTCCGCGCGGGCGGTGGCGGGGATTTCGGACTTCATCGAGACGTACAAGCAGCGGGCTCCCCTGCGCCGCACCGTGGACCAGGAGGAGGTGGGCGACGCGGCGGTGTTCCTGGCGAGCCCCCTCAGCCGCGGGGTCACGGGTCAGGTGCTGTTCGTGGACGCCGGCTACCACATCATGGGCGTGTAGAAGGGCCCGCGGGCGGCCCCGGCGGCGGTGTTGCAGGAGACCGGCGGAAAGCCGCACAATGGTGCGCTGGAAACCCTTTCCGCCTGGTGGAGGGAGACGGTGACCGCGAACCGCACGGCGCAGCGCGTCTCGGTGTTCCAGGAGTCCGTGATCCGGGAGATGACCCGTCTGGCGCAGCAACACGGGGGCATCAACCTGGCCCAGGGCTTCCCCGACTTCGACCCCCCGCAGGAGCTATTGGCCGCGGCACAGCGGGCGCTCGCGGACGGCTACAACCAGTACGCCATCACGTGGGGCGCCCCGGACCTCCGGCAGGCCCTGGCGGAGAAGATGGAGCGGTACAACGGCGTGCGCTACGACCCCGACCGCCACCTCACCGTCACCTGCGGGGCCACGGAGGCCATGATGGCCACCATGCTGGCCCTGGTGAACCCTGGGGACGAGGTGGTGGTGTTCGAGCCCTTCTACGAGAACTACGGGCCCGACGCGGCCCTGTCCGGCGCCCGCCTGCGGTACGTCACCCTGGACCTTTCCCGGCCGGACTTCCCGTACGACCCAGGGGAGCTGGAGCGCGCCTTCAACCGCAACACCAAGGCCATCGTGGTGAACACCCCCCACAACCCCACGGGCAAGGTGTTCAGCCGTGCGGAGCTGGAGCACATCGCGGACCTGTGCCGCCACTACGACGTCCTCGCGGTGACCGACGAGGTGTACGAGCACATCCTGTACGACGGCGCCCAGCACGTGAGCCTGGCCTCCCTGCCGGGGATGGCGGAGCGCACGGTCACCATCAGTTCCATGAGCAAGACCTACAGCGTCACCGGCTGGCGGGTGGGCTGGGCCGCGGTGGCGGACGACGCGGTGGCGGGCGCCATCCGCAAGGCCCACGACTTCCTCACGGTAGGCGCCGCGGCGCCCCTGCAGCAGGCCGGGGTGGTGGCCCTGCGGTTCCCGGACCGCTACTACCGCGAGATGGCCCGCAGCTACCAGCGGAAGCGGGACCTCCTGCTGGGCGCCCTGCGGGAGGTGGGCTTCCGTCCCACGGTCCCCAAGGGCGCCTACTACATCATGGCGGACTTCACCGCCCTGTCGGGGGAGGACGACGTGAGCTTCGCCCTGCGGCTCGTGCGCGAGGTCGGGGTCGCCACCGTCCCGGGCTCCTCCTTCTTCCACCACCCGTCCCTGGGCCGCCGCTACGTCCGGTTCGCGTACCCCAAGCGGGAGGAGACCCTGGAGGAAGCCGCGCGCCGGCTCGCGCGCCTGGCGGAGAAGGTGTGAGGGCCCTCGTCCAGAGGGTGCGGTTCGGAGCGGTCCGGGTGGAGGGCCGGACCGTGGCGGAGGTGGGGCCTGGCCTCGTGGTCCTGGTGGGCGTGCGCGACGGGGATACCGAGGAAGACGCACGTTTCCTGGCCCGCAAGGTGGCCCACCTGCGGATCTTCCCCGACGAGCAAGGGAAGCTGAACCGCTCGGTGCTGGAGACCGGGGGTGAGGTGCTGAGCGTTTCCCAGTTCACCCTGTACGGGGACTGCCGCAAGGGCAACCGGCCCAGCTTCGTGGACGCCGCCGGACCCGAGCGCGCCTTTTCCCTGTACGAGGCGTTCAACCAAGCCCTCGCCTCCCACGGGGTCCCGGTGCGCACCGGAGTGTTCGGCGCGGTGATGGTGGTGGAGATCCACAACGACGGCCCCGTGACCATCTGGCTGGACACCGCGGAGTTGCGGGCGTGAGGGAGGCGGACCTGCGGGCGTGGATGCAGGCGGCCCTGGAAGCCCGCGGGGTGTCGGTGGATCCGGAGTCCCTGCCGGTCCAGCAGCTGCAGGCGGTGCTGCGGAGGCTGGAGGCCCTGGACGGCGTGGACCTCTCCGGTGAGGAGCCCGGCCCGTTGCGGTGGGACGGGCTGTGAGCGTGGCGGACCTGACCCTGAGTCAAGTAGCGGACGCGATCCGCAAGGGGGAGCTCTCGCCCGTGGAGGTGGTGGAGGCTGTCCTGGAGCGCGCCCTACGGGTGCAACCACGGCTGAAGCCTTTCCTGTGGCTGGACCCGGACCGCGCCCTGGACCAGGCCCGGCGCCGGGCCCGCGAGGCTCCACAGGGTGCACTGTACGGCGTGCCCGTGACCCTGAAGGACCTCATCGCGGAACGGGGCGCACCGTTTACCTGTGGGTCGAAGCTGCGGGAAGGGGTGGTGGCGGAAGAGGACGCGGAGGTCACCCGTCGGCTGCGGGCGGCCGGGGCGGTGACGGTAGGCCGCGCGCACCTGCACGAGTTCGCCTTCGGCGTGTCCAACGAGAACCCACACTTCGGCCCCGCGCGAAACCCGTGGGACCCGGAGCGCTCACCCGGAGGGTCGAGCGGGGGCAGCGCGGTGGCGGTGGCCACGGGGTGCGCGTACGGTTCGGTGGGCACGGACACCGGTGGATCGGTGCGGATCCCCGCGGCCCTGTGCGGGGTGGTGGGGATCAAGCCCACGTACGAGCTGGTCCCCAGGCGCGGCGTGTTCCCTCTAGCTCCGTCTCTGGACCACGTGGGGCCCCTGGCGCGCACCGTGGAGGACGTGGCGGTGTTGCTGGAGGTGCTGGCGGCAGCCCCGGGCCGTTACACCGGCGCCTCGGGACAGGGGTTGCGGGGGCTCCGGGTGGGAGTCCCGCGCGGGCGGTACTGGGAGGTGCTGCACCCGGGAGTGGCGGCTCGGTTTGAGGAAGCCCTGCGCTGCCTGGAAGCCGAGGGAGCGCGCCGGGTAGCCGTGGACTTCCCGTGGGAGGCAGCTTCGGCGGCCGCCACCGCTCTCTTGCTGGTGGAAGCCGCGTCGGTGCACGTGGACTCCCTGAGGGCCCGACCCGACGGGTACGGCCCGGACGTGCGGGACCGCCTGCTGGTAGGCCTCTGCCTTCCCGCGGAGCGCTACGTACAGGCCCTCAGGGCGCGCAGGGCCCTGGCGGTAGCCAGCCGCCAGCTCTGGGGCTCCGTGGACCTGGTGGTGACACCTACCGTCCCGATCCCGGCCCCACGCCTGGGGGAGGCGGTCACGGAGGTGGCGGGTGCGGCGCACGACACCCGGGCCTTGCTCACGCGGTTCACCAACCCCTTCAACGCCCTGGGCCTGCCTGCCCTCAGCGTCCCGTGCGGGTTCGTGGACTCGCTGCCGGTGGGGCTGCAGCTGGTGGGCCCGCCCTGGGAGGAAGCCCGGGTCCTGGCCGCGGGGGCGGCCTACGAGCGCGCCCGCGGTCCGCTGCCGCGGCCGGAGGCGTAGCGGTGCGTGCCTGGCTGCTGGCCTTTGGACTGTTGGCTGCCTGCAACGGCCCGGTGCGCGTGGGGGCTTTGCCCGCTCTCCGGCTGGAACGGCTGGCCGAGGGCTTCCAGCTCCCCGTGCACGCGGCGTTTGCCGGAGCCGGGGGTGTGCGCCTGTTCGTGGTGGAGCAGGCGGGCCGCGTGCGGATCTGGGACGGCGGGACGGTGCGCACCTTCCTGGACCTGTCCGCGAGGGTGGAGAGTGGGGGCGAGAAGGGACTCCTGAGCCTGGCCTTCCACCCTCAGTACGCCTCCAACCGCCGGTTCTTCGTGAACTACACGCGGCGCGAGGGGGGACAGCTGCGGAGCTTCGTGTCGGAGTTTCGCGCCTCCGCGGACCCGGACGCCGCCGACGCAGGAAGCGAGCGGGTGCTGTTGGTGGTGGACCAGCCCTTCGACAACCACAACGGCGGCCTGGTGCTGTTCGGCCCGGACGGGTTCCTGTACGTGGGCATGGGCGACGGCGGCGGCGCGGACGACCCCCTGGACAACGCCCAGAACCCCACCAGCCGCCTGGGCAAGATGCTCCGGGTCCATCCGGACACCGCGGCGGTGGAGGTGTGGGCCTCCGGGTTCCGAAACCCCTGGCGGTTCTCCTTCGACCGTGCCACCGGCCGGATGTTCCTCGGCGACGTGGGCCAGGACCGGCGCGAGGAGATCGACGTGGTGGAGCAGGGCAGGAACTACGGCTGGGCGGTCATGGAGGGCAGCCTGTGCAACAAGCCGGAGGTGGGCTGCAACCCCGCCGGCCTGACGCTTCCCATCGCGGAGTACGCCACCCACGTGGACGGCACGTGTTCGGTCACCGGGGGGTACGTGTACCGCGGGAACCGGATCCCGTGGCTGGTGGGACGGTACGTGTTCGGGGACTACTGCGGAGGGCAGGTGTGGGCGCTGGCGGACTCAGGCGGACGGTGGTCCGCGGAACTCCTCCTCCGGACCGACCTGCGCATCGCCTCCTTCGCGGAACAGCCCGACGGCGAGCTCCTGCTGGTGGACCACGGAGGCGGCGTTTACCGCCTGGTGAACCGCTAGGCGTGGGCGCTAGCCGAGGAACGCGGACAGCAGCCGCTGTTCCAGCTCCTTGGTCACCTCCGACAGGTCCTTGATCGTGTCCACCCCGCGCCAGTACGCGCGCGACCGGTATGCGCCCAGGCGGCCCTGGCGGGCCAGGGCGGGGAACGTGGTGGTCTCGTGGTCGCCCACGTCCGGCAACAGGTCGCGCACCGCCCGGTCCAGCACGTACACCCCCGCGTTGATCCAGTACGGCAGCTCCGGCTTCTCGTGGAACCCCGTGATGCGGTCGTCCTCGTCGACGTCCACGATCCCGTAGGGGCTCACGAACGGGCTCAGGACCAGGGTGGCTAGGTCCCCGCGACGCCGGTGCTGGTCCACCACCTCCCGCAGGGGGACGTTGGTGATGACGTCCCCGTTGGTGGCCACGCACACCTCACCGTCCACCAGGGCCATGGCCTGCTTGAGCGCGCCCCCGCGGCCCAGGGGCTCCCGCTCCACGGAGTACCGGATCCGCACGCCCCACTTCCGTCCGTCGTCGAAGTAGTCCTGGATCACCTCGTGGCGGTACCCGCAGGCCACCACCACGTCGGTGATGCCCTGGTTGCGGAGCCACTCGATCTGATAGCCCAGGATGGGGATCCCCAAGATCTCCACCATGGGTTTGGGCCGATCCTGCGTGTACGGCCGCAGGCGCTCGCCCTTGCCTCCCGCGAGGATGATGGCGTGCAACGTCCTCACCTCCTCACGCTTTCCGGCGGGCCCTCGGCGTGGCCAGGATGCCCCGGAGGGTGACGCGGCGCGCGGTCGGAGTGAACCCGCAACGCGGGTGCAGAAGCGCCGCCAGGGTCCGCAGGCCGTCCACCAGCCGCGGTCCGGGGCGGCTGAAGTGGGCGTTGGCGTCCACCACGTGCACGTTCCCGTCCCGGAGGGCCCGCAGCCCCAGAAAGGCCGGCTGGTCTGCCAGTTCCGGCAGCCTCTGCCACGCTCCCTGCACGGAGAAGCCGCACGGCATGAGGACCACCACCTGCGGGTCCGCCTGCGCCACGCGGTCCCACGTGGTCCTCCAGGAGGGACGACCGGGCTCGCCCAGCACGTCGGTGCCTCCCGCGAGGGCGACCATCTCGGGCACCCAGTGGCCCGCCACGTAAGGGGGATCCAGCCACTCCACGCACGCGACCCGCGGCCGCGGCCGCCCGGCCACCGCATCAGACACGGCCTGGACCTGCGCGCGCAGCCGGCCGACCAGGTCCCGACCCCGTTCAGGGACCCCGCAGGCGTCCGCGATCCGTTGCACGTCCTCCCAGACTCCTTCCAGCGAGGTGGCCGCAAGGCGCACAACCCGGACCCCGGGCAGGGCCTCCGCCAGCGGCAGGACCTGGGTGGGGCCCACCGCGCACACCTCGCACACGGCTTGGGTGATGACCACGTCCGGCCGCAGCTGCCGGATGCGGTCCAGGTCCACCAGGAACACGGGCCGGCCTTCCCCCACCAGCTGCCGCACCTGGCGGTCCACCTCCCGGCTCGGCCGGGTGGGGTCCACCAGCGTGTGCACCACCCGGGGCCGGCTTCGGGCCTCCTCCGGGTAGTCGCACTCGTGGCTGGTGGCGACCACGTACGCCCCCAGGTTCAGGGCCCAGAGGATCTCCGTGGCGCCGGGCAGCAGGGAGACGACCCGCACGCTTACGATTTTGCCACGGCCCGCGCGGCCGCCACCAGCGACCGGCTCCCCTGGTACAATCGGAAGGCCATGTCCAGATACCAGGCGCCCCGCGGGATGCGGGACGTGCTGCCCCCGGAGTCGGAGCGGTGGCAGTGGCTGGTGTCCCGTTGCCGGGAGATGGCGCACCGCTACGGCTACCGAGAGATCCGGACCCCACTGGTGGAGCACACGGAGGTGTTCCTCAAGGGAGTGGGCGAGGGCACGGACATCGTGGAGCACGAGATGTACACCTTCGCGGACCGTGCGGGACGGAGCCTGTCCCTCCGGCCGGAGGGCACCGCGGGGGTGGTGCGGGCGTACGTGGAGCACGGGATGCACACGTGGCCGCAGCCCGTCAAGCTGTACTACGTGGCGGAGATGTTCCGGTACGACCGGCCCCAGGCGGGCCGCTACCGCCAGCACACGCAGTTCGGGGCGGAGGTCCTGGGCGTCGCCGAACCTGCGGCCGACGTGGACGTCCTGAGCCTGGCGGTGCGGACCCTGCAGGCCCTGGGGCTGCGGGAGGTGCGGGTGCACCTGAACAGCGTGGGCGACTCCAAGTGCCGGCCCGGTTACTTGCAGGTGTTCCGGGAGTACTTCCAGGCGCACTACGACCGGCTGGACGAGGACAGCCGGAGGCGCCTGGTGACGAACCCCCTGCGCATCCTGGACTCCAAGGTGGAGCAGACCCGGGAGATCGCGCGGGGCGCGCCCCGGATGCTGGACTACCTGTGCCCGGACTGCCGGGCCCACTTCGACGCGGTACGCAGGCACCTGGAGGTCCTGGGGATCGCGGTGGAGGTGGACCCGCTGATCGTGCGCGGCCTGGACTACTACACCCGCACCGCTGCAGAGGTGCACTACCCTAAGCTCGGCGCGCAGAGCACCCTGTTTGGTGGGGGGCGCTACGACGGGCTCGCGGAGGTCCTGGGCGGGCCCGCAACTCCCGGCGTGGGGTTCGGCATGGGACTGGAGCGGGTGCTGATGGTCCTGGAGGAGGAGGGCCTGGTGCCGGACCTGGCCACCGGGGTCCAGGTGTACGTGTGCCACGACGGGCCCCCGTGGGAGGAGGAAGCCCTGCGGCTGGTGGACTTCCTGCGGGGGTCCGGACTGCGTGCGGACCGGGATCTGCTGGGCCGCAGTCTGCGGGCGCAGCTACGGGCGGCCTCCCGCTCCGGGGCCCGGTGGGCGGTCCTGGTGGGGGTGGCGGAGGTCCCCTCCGGCTATGTGGTACTGCGGGACCTGCGCGCGGGCGACCAGAGGCCGGTTCCCGCGGACCAGCTGCCCCGGATCCTTGTGCAGGAGGAAGGTGAATGCGGACGCACTGGTGCGGCGAGCTGAGGCCCGCGCACGCGGGGCAGCAGGTGGCCCTGTGCGGGTGGGTACACCGGCGCCGCGACCTCGGGGGCTTGGTGTTCCTGGACCTGCGGGATCGGGAGGGCGTGGTGCAGGTGGTCTGTACCCCCCAGCACCCCGCACACGCGGCAGCCCAGCAGGTGCGGCCGGAGTTCGTGGTGCGGGTCCAGGGCCAGGTGGTGCTGCGGCCGGCCCACACGGTCAACCCGAAGATCCCCACGGGTGAGGTGGAGGTACGGGCGGAGACCCTGGAGGTCCTCAACCCCTCCCGCACCCCGCCCTTCGAGGTGGCGGACGACACGGAGGTGGACGAGACGGTCCGGCTGCGCTACCGCTACCTGGACCTGCGGCGGGAGCGCATGCAGCGCAACCTCCGGCTGCGGCACCGCCTGGCGAAGGCCACCCGGGACTTCCTGGACCGGGAAGGGTTCTGGGAGGTGGAAACCCCGCACCTCATCCGGGCCACTCCCGAAGGCGCGCGGGACTTTCTGGTGCCGAGCCGCCTGCACCCGGGCAAGTTCTACGTGCTGCCGCAGTCCCCCCAGCTGCTGAAACAGATCCTGATGGTGGCCGGGGTCGAGCGGTACTTCCAGCTGGCCCGATGCTTCCGTGACGAGGACCTGCGGGCGGACCGGCAGCCGGAGTTCACCCAGATCGACGTGGAGATGTCCTTCGTGGACCGGGACGACGTGCTGGGCCTGGTGGAGCGGCTGGTCCAGCACCTCATGCGGGAGGCGCTCGGGGTGGAAGTAGCTGTCCCCTTCCCCCGCGTGTCGTACCGGGAAGCCCTGCTGCGCTACGGGACCGACAAGCCGGACCTGCGCTACGGGCTGGCCATCGAGGACGTCACCGACCTGGCGAAGGCGGCGGAGCTGCGGCTGTTCCGGGAAGCGGAGGCGGTGCGCTGCCTGCGCGTCCCCGAGGGTGCGGCCACCTCGCGGCGGGAGATCGAGCAGCTGGTGGCGCTGGCGGTGGAGGCGGGTGCACCCGGGCTCCTGCACCTGGCCCTGCAGCCGGACGGTCCCAAGGGCCCTGTTGCGAGGCACCTGACGGACGGCCTGCTGGACGCCATGTGCTCCGCCACCGGCGCCGGACGCGGTGACCTGCTGCTGTTCGTGGCCGGTGCGGGGGAGGTGGCGTCCGCGGCGCTCGGAAGGATCCGCCAGCACGTGGCGGGCCGGCTCGGGCTGGTGCGGGACGGGACGTTCGCGTACGCCTGGGTAGTGGACTTCCCCCTGCTGGAGTGGGACCCGGAGGAGGGCCGTTACGTGGCGGTGCACCACCCGTTCACCGCACCCGTGGACGAGGACGAAGAACACCTGGAGTCCGACCCGCTGCGGGTGAGGGCCAAGGCGTACGACCTGGTGCTGAACGGCTTGGAGGTGGCGGGCGGCAGCATCCGGATCCACCGCCGCGAGCTGCAGGAGCGGGTGTTCCGGCTGTTGGGGATCGGCCCGGAGCAGGCCCACGAGCGGTTTGGCTTCCTGCTGGAAGCCTTCCAGTACGGCGCCCCGCCCCACGGGGGCATCGCGTTCGGGTTCGACCGGCTCGTGATGGTGCTGGCCGGAGAGGACACCATCCGGGACGTGATCGCCTTCCCCAAGACCGCCAGCGCGGTGGACCTCATGATGGGCGCGCCGTCGGAGGTGGACGAGGCCCAGCTGCGGGAGGTTCACATCTCGGTCCGCAAGCCCGCGGCCCCGTAGGTGGCGGAACCCCGCGAGACTTCGCGTAAGGCAGGAGGACGGCGATGGGCGAGGTGTGGGAGCTGACGGTGCGGGAGGCTGTCGGGGCGGTGATGTCCCGACAGGTGTCCAGCCGGGAGCTGGTGCAAGCTGCCCTACAGCGCGTGGAGCAGCTCGAGCCCGCGGTACGGGCGTGGGCGCGCCTGGACGCGGACCGGGCGCTGGCGGAGGCGGGACGCCTGGACGAACGTTTGAGCCGCGGGGAACGAGTCGGCCCCTTGCACGGCGTGCCGGTCGGCGTCAAGGACATCATGTACACCCAGGGCCTGGAGACCTCCGCGGGCTCGTCCATCCTGAAAGGGTTCGTGCCGCGCTACGACGCCACGGTGGTGGCGCGGCTGCGGGCCGCGGGCGCCGTGGTCCTGGGCAAGACCGTCACCACGGAGTTTGCGTTCCTGGATCCCGGGCCTACGCGGAACCCGTGGAAGCTCGAGCACACGCCGGGCGGGTCCAGCAGCGGTTCCGCCGCCGCGGTGGCGTGCGGGATGGTGCCCGCGGCCCTCGGTACCCAGACCGTCGGCTCCATCCTCCGGCCCGCGGCGTACTGCGGTGTCGTGGGGCTGAAGCCCACCTACGGCCGGGTCAGCCGGCACGGCATCCTTCCCCTCAGCTGGACCCTCGATCATCCCGGGCCCTTCGCTCGCAGCGTGGAGGACGTGGCGCTGTTGCTGGAGGTGCTGGCTGGCCCGGACGGTCTGGACCCCGCGTGCACCTCGCAGCCTGTGGAGCGGTGGGCGCACGCGTGCAGGCTACCCGCGTCGGGGCTCAAGGTGGGAGTTCCGGACCGGTTCTTCCCGGAACGGTCCGTCCCTGAGGTGCGCGAGGCGTACGGCAGGGCCCTGGCCGCGCTGGAGTCGGCGGGAGCCGAGGTGCGGGAGGTACGGCTACCCCAGGAGTTCGAGGCAGGGCTGGTGGCCCAGCGTACCATCCTGGCGGCGGAGGCCGCCACCTTCCACCGCCCGTGGTTCGACCGGCGGCCGGACGAGTACGGCCCGAAGCTGCGGGCGTTGCTGGAGGAGGGAATGCGGATCCCCGCCACGGAGTACATCCGGGCGAGACAGGTGCGGCGGGCGTGCCGGCGGGCCATGGCCGTCCTCTTCGAAGAGGTGGATGTGCTGGCGACCCCCACGACCCCCTCGCCCGCACCCAGGGGACTGAAGTCCACCGGGGACCCGGCGTTCAACGGGCCCTTCAGCTTCGTGGGCTTTCCGTCGGTCACCGTACCCGTGGGCCTTTCGGAGGACGGGCTGCCGCTGGGCGTTCAGCTGGCGGCAAAGCCCTTTGCGGAGACCACCCTGCTTCGCGCGGCGGCAGCCCTGGAGGCTACTTCCTCGTGGGGCCGGCGCCTGGCTCAGCCCACTCCCGTAGCCACCGCGCGTTAGCCGGTCGGTTGCCGCCAGCAGCCCGTCGGTGGGATGCTGGGCTCGGATGGAGCTCTTTGAACCCGAGCCCAGCGCCGCGCCCCTGGCGGCCCGCATGCGGCCCCGGACCCTGGACGAGTTCGTGGGCCAGGAGCACCTGGTGGGCCCGGGCCGCATCCTGCGGAGGCTGGTGGACTCCGGGGAGCTGGCTTCCGTAGTCCTGTATGGCCCTCCGGGCACCGGGAAGACCACGCTGGCCCGCATCCTGGCCCGTAGCGCCCGGGCCCACTTCGAGACCCTGAACGCGGTCACCTCGGGCGCCGCGGACATCCGCCGCGTGGCCCAGGAGGCCGCGGACCGCTTGCGGTTCCACGGGCAGCGCACCGTGGTGTTCGTGGACGAGATCCACCGGTTCAACCGCGCGCAGCAGGACCTGCTTTTGCCCCACGTGGAGGACGGCACCCTGGTGCTGATCGGAGCCACCACGGAGAACCCCTTCTTCGCCCTGAACAGCACCCTGGTGTCGCGGGTCCGCATCCTGCGCCTGGAGCCGCTTTCCGCGGAACAGATCCGGCGGATCTTGCAGCGGGCCCTCGAGGACCCGGAGCGGGGGCTGGGTCGTCTTCCGGTGCACGTGGAGCCCCAGGCCCTCGAGCACCTGGTGAGCTCCTGCGGGGGCGACGCCCGGGTGGCCCTGAACGCCCTGGAGGTGGCGGTCACCACCACGCCTCCGGGACCGGATGGCGTGCGCCGGGTGGGCGTGGACGCGGTGGAGGAAGCGTTACAGCGCCCGGTCCTGCGGTACGACCGCACGGGCGACCAGCACTACGACACCATCTCCGCCTTCATCAAGAGCCTGCGGGGCTCCGATCCCGACGCGGCCGTGTACTGGCTCGTGCGCATGCTGGAGGCCGGAGAGGACCCGCGGTTCGTGGCGCGCCGCATGGTGATCCATGCAGCCGAGGACGTGGGGCTCGCGGACCCCACCGCGCTCCTGGTGGCCACCGCCGCCGCCCACGCGGTGGAGTACGTGGGGATGCCGGAAGCGCAGATCCCCCTCGCGGAGGCCGCCCTGTACATCGCGTGCGCGCCGAAGAGCAACGCGGTGGTGCGGGCGCTGGCCAAGGCCCGGGAGGACGTACGGACTCTTCCACCGGAACCGGTTCCGCCGCACCTGCGGGACAGCTCCTACCCCGGTGCTACCGTCCTCGGCCACGGCACAGGCTACCGGTACCCGCACGACTACCCCGGTGGGTTCGTGGAGCAGGACTACCTGCCTGAGGGCCTGCGGGGCCGCGTGTACTACGAGCCCACGGAGCATGGCCTGGAGGCGGAGATCCGCCGTCGCCTGGAGGCCTGGTGGAAGCGGCGCCGCGGCCAGCGCAGGCCGTGAGCCGCGCGATCCCCTGCCGGCGCCGACAGCTTGACAGCCGCGGTGGCCGGAGGTAGATAGTTAGCAGTCCATACTGAATGGAGGTGGCGGTTCCCGGCTACACCTACGGGACCGCGGAGGTGGCCTGCAGCCCGGTGTCCCTGGAGGATCTGCGCAAGTTGTGGGTGAAGGCGGTGGCGCTGCAGGCGGCCCTGTGGAGTTACCCGTACGTGAACCCGGGCGGTTTTTAGCAGGTGCCCGTACCACCCTCCCTAGCCTAGGCGCCGGTTCGGTCCCCCCGGGCCGGCGCCTTTTTTGGGCTATTGTTCGCGCGGATCGGGCTTTCGGGGTTGACAGCAGAGTCCAGTGGCGCTACCTAACTCGTGCAGTCTTGCGAAGACTGTTCGCATATCCGAACATCGGGAGGCCATGACCAGCCAGCCGGAGATACTGAACTGCGTGGGAGGGGAGTGGAAGCGGCCTTCGGGGTCCGACGAGCTGGTGGTCTATAACCCCGCCACCGGGGAGGTGCTGGCTCGGGCTCGCGGGAGCAGCCCCGCGGAGGTGGACGAGGCGGCTCAGGCAGCTGCCCGTGCGTTCGCGGACTGGCGCAGGACCCCGGCCACGGAGCGGGTGCAGTACCTGTTCCGCCTCAAGCGGCTGCTGGAAGAAAACCTGGACGATCTGGCCCGCACGGTGACCGAGGAGTGCGGGAAGACGTACGACGAGTCCGCGGGGGAGATCAAACGGGGGATCGAGAACGTGGAGGTGGCCTGCGGCATTCCCAGCCTCATGCAGGGGTACAACAACGAGGACGTGGCCCGCGGGATCGACGAGCACCTGTACCGGCAGCCCCTGGGGGTGGTGGCAGCCATCACCCCGTTTAACTTCCCGGGCATGATCCCCCTGTGGTTCCTGCCGTACGCCATCGCGTGCGGCAACACCATCCTCATCAAGCCCTCGGACAAGACCCCGCTCACCATGCAGAAGATCATGCGGCTGGTGGAGCAGACGGGGCTGCCGCCGGGCGTGGTGAACGTGGTGAACGGCGCCAAGGAGACCGTGGACGCCATCCTGGACCACCCCCTGGTGCGCGCGGTGAGCTTCGTGGGATCCAGCCCGGTGGCGCGCTACGTGTACACCCGCGCCACCGCGAACGGCAAGCGGGCGCAGTGTCAAGGAGGGGCCAAGAACCCGGTGATCGTGATGCCGGACGCGGACCTGGAGACGGTACCGCGCCTGGTGGCGGACTCGGCGTTCGGGTGCGCGGGCCAGCGGTGCCTGGCCAGCTCCCTGGCGGTGGTGGTGGGGGAGGCCCGGGAGCCCTTCCGGGAGGCGGTCGCGGAGCTGGCGCTGTCCCGCAAGGTGGGGTACGGGCTGGAGCCCGGGGTGGAGATGGGGCCCGTGATCCGGCGGGAGAGCAAGGACCGCGTGGAGGGGCTCATCGGCAAGGGAGCGGAGGAGGGGGCCCGGGTACTGGTGGACGGCCGAGGGGCGCGGATCCCGGGCTGTGAAGGCGGGTTCTTCGTGCGGCCCACGGTCCTGGAGAACGTGCCCCCGGACGGGGTGGTGGCCCGCACGGAGATCTTCGGACCGGTGCTGGGATTGATCTACGTGCGGGACATCGACGAGGCCATCCAGCTGGTGAACCGGGGCCAGTATGGGAACATGGCGTGCCTGTTCACCCGCAGTGGAGCCGCGGCCCGCAAGTTCCGGTACGAGGCCCAGGCGGGCAACCTGGGGATCAACGTGGGCGTGGCCCAGCCCATCGCCTTCTACCCCTTCGCGGGCATGAAGGACAGCTTCTTCGGCGACCTGCACGGCCAGGGCCGGGACGCGGTGGAGTTCTACACAGAGAAGAAGGTCGTGGTGGAGCGGTGGTAGTTGTTCGTTCTGCGTCGACAGCACCACGGATATGAAACCGGCACCGTTTCGGTACGTGCGGCCGGAGGCCCGAGAGGAGGCCGTGGAGGTGCTCGCCCGCTACGGCGAGGAAAGCAAGATACTGGCCGGAGGCCAGAGTCTGGTCCCCATGATGAATCTGCGGCTCGCCCGACCCTGTGGCGCTTTCACAGGGGCCGCCGCTCGAAGGGAGTACCCGTACGTGTGCCGGATGTGAAGGCGGTGAAAGGTCCGGCAGGAGGGCGAGTAGTGAAAATGGCGACGGTGATTCGCTGGGGTGGGGGCGGCAGAAACGTACGAGTTCTGCTTGGGATTCCTACGCAGCCTGGTGGCCCGAGGGCTGAAGAAGGTGCGCCTAGTGACCTCCGGCGCTCACGAAGGCCTGCGGCGAGCCACCGGGGCGGTGCAGGTGGGGGCCACCTGGCAGCGGTGCCGGCTGCACTTTGTGCGCAACGTCCCGCCCCGCTTGCCCGAACACATCCAGTACGTCGTGGCGGCTGTGGTCTGTGCTCTCTTCGCCCACGCATCACTCCTCAGCTTACCCTCAGCTGGGGGAGGCAGCGCGCACCCTGTAGACGCCGGCGGTGGTCTTGGGCCCGGCCCGCAGGAAGATCTGCCGGGGGCTCCGATAGTGTGCTAGGCTCTCACCCGGCGCTGAGGCTGCATTACGATTAGATGAAAAGGACGACGCGTTCTCCGAAAGGGGGTGAGAGCGGGGTAAGCGCGGACGCTATCGACGAGAAATCAGCTAAGGAGGCGAGAGGATGCGTATGGGGACGGCTAGGATGGTTGTGGCAGTCATCAGTGTCCTCGCCGTGGCTTCCGCCGCGGTTGCAGCCACCGGGCTACCGCCTAAGCCAGCCAAGCTCACCATGGCCGTGGTGGCTGGAGGTGAGACCAAGGGACTGAAGGCGATCCTGCCTATGTGGGAGCGGGAAAGGGGGGTGAAGGTCGAGCTTGTCGAGTTCCCGTACCACACCCTGTATGAAAAGCTGGTGACCGCCTTCCAGGCCAACGCTCCTACCTTCGACCTCCTGATGGCCGACGACCCCTGGATGCCCAAGTTTGGGGCCGAGGGGTGGTTGGTAGCTCTGGACAAGACGTTCGGGTATCAGCGGGATCCGGATATTTTCCCGGTGGTCTACGACCTTGGGTCATGGCCTCCACCGCGCGGGCCGATTCCCCCCGGGGAAGCGGGCAAGCCCCGCCAGCTGTACGCGATCACGCTGGTGGGCAACGTCGAGTTCTTCATGTACCGCAAGGACCTACTGCCTGCGCCCCGGACTTGGGACGACGTGATCGCCAATGCACGCAAGGTCCACGACCCCAGCAAGCCTTTCTACGGCTTTGTCATTCGCGGCGCCAAGGGGAACCCGGTGATTTCGGAGTTCACCCCGGTACTGCTGTCGTTTGGAGCGCGGATCTTTGACGACAACTGGCGGGTGGTTCTCAATTCCAAAGCAGCAGTGGACGCCCTTCGGTTCTTCGCGGTGGAACTGAAGAAGTACGCGCCGCCGGGCGTGGCCAACTACGACGCCGCCGAACGTGCCCGGGAGGTTGCCACCGGGCGGGCCGCGCAGGGGTTCATCTGGCCGGCGGAGATCACCGACATCGTAGAAAACCCGGCCGTATCCAAGGTGATCGGTAAGATGGGATACACGCTGGTGCCCCGGGGCCCAGGAGGCAAACACGCTCCTCTGATGGGGAACTGGCTGTTGGCCATCCCCAAGGCCAGTCGCAACCAGCGATGGGCATATGAGTTCATCGTTTGGGCCACCAGCGCCCGGGTACAGCGACCCTACGCGCTGGCCGGCGGCATTCCATTCCGCCGGTCGATCCTGCAGGATGCGGAACTGGGCCGTCGCTTTCCGTTCTTTAAGGCGATGGCCGACTCACTGGCCGCGCCAGCAGAGTGGCGCCCGCGGACCCAGGAGTGGTTTGCGGTAGAGGCCATTTTAGGGACTCACGTCAATGCGGCGCTGGCGGGAACCGAGACCCCCGAGGACGCCATCGCGAAGGCGGCCCGCGAGATCGAGCGTCACATGAAGGAGGCCGGCTACTATCGGTGAGGTTCGGGCCCGGGGGCTGACGACCCCCGGGCCTCTTTTCACGCGCCTGGGAAGGCGACTAACCCCTTATCTGCTCGTGGGGCCGCCGGTGGTGTTGCTGGCCGCGCTGGTCGCTTATCCTCTTCTGTACAATGTAACCCTCAGCCTGCGTAACTACCGGACAGGAGAATTCGTGGGTCTGCACAATTTCCTCCGGGCGCTAGAGGATCCGCAGTTCTTCGCCTCCCTTCGCGCGACGGCCGTCTACGTAGCAGCTGCCGTGGGGACCGAACTGGCCCTGGGGTTGATGCTGGCCCTCCTCGTTCACCGGACCATTTACAGCGGGTGGGCCAGGGCTCTGATATACGCCCTCTTTCTGATTCCGATGGTCACCCCACCCGTCGCGGCCGGAGTGATCGCCCGACTGATCTACACCCCAACCTATGGCATTCTGAACGCGCTGCTACTCCGCCTGGGCGTGATTTCCTCGGACATTTTATGGCTGTCAGAACCCGCCACGGCCATGTTCGCCGTGCTGAGTGTGGATGTCTGGCAGTGGATGCCTTTCGTGTTCTTGGTGTGCTTTGCGGGACTGCAAGGGGTTCCCTCGGATATCGTGGAAGCAGCCCGGGTCGACGGTGCTGACGGATGGCGCTTGTTCTGGTATATCGAATTTCCGTACCTGCAGGCATTGTTGCTCTTAGTGCTGGTTTTTCGATTTACGGACACCTTCCGCGTCTTCGACCACGTGCAGGTGCTGACCGCGGGGGGGCCAGGGGCAGCCACGGAGTTTCTGAGCCTGTACCTGTACCGCGTAGCCTTCAAGTTCTTCAACCTGAGTTATGCGGCTGCCCTGTCTCTATTCGTATTACTGGTGACCTCGCTGGCATTCGCGGTTTTGGGCCGGTACCTGGTGCGCGAGGTAAGTGCGTGAGGCGACTGGGAGGCTGGCGTCTGGTGACCGTGGCGGTACTGATGCTCCTGGCGGGTCTCTACCTTTTCCCGTTCTACTGGATGGTGGTGACGGCCCTGAAGCCTTTGCCGGAGTTTTACCGATTCCCCCCCACGCTGCTGCCGGTCGACGCGACCTTCGCGCCCTTTTGGTCGGTGATGGTCCGGCGCGGGTTTCTCGTCCTCCTACGCAACAGCCTGGTAGCATGCCTCGCAGCGGTGGTAGCGGCGCTGGTAGTGTCCATGCTCATCGCGTACCCGGTGACGCGTCTGCCGGTCTCACCGGCGTTCCGCCGAGCGTTGCTCAACTGGATTCTGAGCCTGCGCTTCCTGCCCCCAATCGTGGTCGTCATCCCGTTCTTCGATATTATCCGCCGGATGGGTCTGTACGACACACTGGCGGCTCTTGTCCTCCTGTACACGGTCTTCAGCCTTCCGTTTGCCACCTGGATGCTGCGGGGGTTCCTCCTCGAGGTGCCCATGGAGATCGAGGAGGCGGCTCTGGTGGACGGGGCCACTCGCTGGTACGCCTTCTTCGTGGTTCTGCTCCCACAGCTGGCGCCCGCGCTCCTGGCCACAGCCGTCATCACGTTCGCGCTCGCGTGGAGCGAGTTCATGTTTGCCTTCATTCTAACGGCCACACCACGATCCCAAACGTTTCCCATCGGCGTGGCCAGTCTGGTAACCCAGTTTGAGATCATCTGGAACGAGATGGCGGCGGTCGGGACGATCGCCGCCATCGTGCCGATCCTGTTGCTGGTGTTCGCGCGCCGTTACGTCATCGCGGCCCTGACCTTTGGGGCGGTACGCGACAAAGCATGAGCCGCATCGGGGCGGATCGGGGCGGATGGGCTGCGTCCCTACCTGGACGCTCTGTGAGCCGACCGGCCGACGAGGCGGTGGCCGTGCTAGCCGACGAAAGGTTCCGGTGCCCACCCGGCTGTTCGGTGGCGGGTGAAGGCCCGGGATCTCCGCCTTTCGGAAACGTACGCGGGAGTTCAAGAGGATCGCAGGGAGTCCCACGCCACAGCTAGGTGCAGCCGCAGGCGCAGGTCGGGATCGTCCAGGGAGGCGCCGAGGAGCTCCTCCATCCGGGCTACCCGGTGGCGCAGGGTGTTCCAGTGGACTCCCAGTGACCGGGCAGCAGCCCGCTGGTTGAACGCCGCCGCCACCAGCGCGCGCGCGGTGTCGTACAGCGCAGGGCTGGCTTCCCGCAGGCGGCCCAGGGTGGTCTCCTGCAGGGCTTCCAGGGCGTCTCGGTCCTGGCAGGAGTGGAGGATCCGCAGGACCAGCGAATCCTCGTACCACCACACGCCCGCACCGCGGACGACCGAGAGCAGGGCCTGAGCTTCCTGAAGGCTGGCCCGCAACTGGGTGTGGTGGGACCGAGGCCGCCCGACCGCCAGCACCACGGGCTGGTCTGGCAGATGCGCGCGCAGCAGAGCGTAGACGGCCTGGAGCCGGTCCCGCAGCCGTGAGGGGAGAGGTTCCGCTGGGAGCAGCACCACCACCTGGTTCAGCTGGAAGGCGGTAAACCCTCTGACCTGCACGCTGCGGAGCGCGTGCTCGACGGCCTCGCCCAGGCGGTGACGGAGCCGGAAGTCCTCCGTGGAGACCAGCGGCCTCAGGGACGCCCTTCCGTCTGCGCCGAGAGGGACCGCCACCGCGATCACGTAGGAAGCGTCCAGGTCGAAGCCCAGCAGCTGCGCCCGCTCCCGTAGCGCCGGGTCGTCCGCCAGGCGGCCCTGGAGGACCGCTTCCACGAAGGTGCTGCGCACCCGGGCCTCCGCGTCCGCCACCGCCTGCTGACGGAGGAGGTGCAGTCCCAGGACCAGGCTGGCGTGGTCGGCGGCACGGAAGTCCACGTCGCGGAAGGGCCGGCTAGGCGCCGCGACCAGCACCAGGTAAGCGGGCGTGCCCGCGCCGGTACGGACGGGACGGGAAAACAGCTGCGTGCCGTCCCGGAGGGCGACGGGTGAGCCGTCGGGTTCAGGCGGCAGCTCCACCTCGGCCTGCAGGACGCGGAACAGCTCCTCAGGTCCTGCCAGCAGCTTGCCCCGGCCGTCCACCACCAGGGCCTGGCGCCCCAGCAAGCTCTCCAGCCGGGAGACGATGTCCGCGAGCGCCTGCGCCTCCAGGGCCGCCTCCGTGAGCTGGCGGTGGATCCTTTCGGACCGCTCCAGGGCTTCAAAGTGGGTCCGGATGATGGCCCGGTTGATGGTCTCCGTGAGGTCCACGAAGGAGACGTCCTGGTTCGCTTCCAGGACCGCCACACCGGTCCGCGCGGCCTCCTCCACGACCGCGGCCGGAGTGCCGGGGAAGAAGGCACCACCGGCGCGGAACAGGATGGCCGCCACCCCCGCACGCTCCAGGTCCCGGATGATCCGTCGCTGCTCCTCGGGGTCCTGGGGCCAGCTGTAGGCGGTGGTCAGGAGGAGCTCGCCTCCGTGCAGCCACGGCAGGACCTCGGGCCACGTGTGGACCCACCGTACCGGGCGGTCCAGCCCCCCGTCCACCAGAACCCGCACTCCTGCGAGCTCCGGGAAAGTAAGGATGTCTCTGACCCTAAGCGACACCTGAGCACCAGCCTTTTAAGCTCGATGCTTCTATGATATTGCTGCAAAAAGAGAGCGCAATATCGTGCTAATCATACCTTGAGTCTGGCGACAAGTCGCTTCTATCATGGCGGTCGTGCGGCGGAAGGGGGCACGCCGGACGCGCCGGCGGGATTCCATCGCGGTGGGGTGTCTGTACCCCCTCACCGGGCGTGCCGCGCGCTACGGTCACGACTCCATCGTGGGCGCGGAGATGGCCGCGGAGGAGGTGAACGCCTCCGGCGGGGTGCTGGGCAGGGAGCTGCGCCTTCTGTTCGCGGACGACCGGTCCGACCCCACCTACGCGGTGAAGGTGGCGCAGCGCTACGTCCTGGAGGACCGGGTGGACTTCCTCATGGGGGTGGTGAGCAGCGCGGTGGCGCTGGCCGTCACCCAGGTGTCCCGGCACTTCGGGGTGGTGTTCGTGGGGACCGACCACGCCTCCGCCCGGCTCACCCTGGAGGCCTTCCAGCCCTACTACTTCCGCGTCACCAACAACACCATGCAGTCCATGCGGGCGGGGGTCCTGTACCTGGCCCGGCGGCCGTGGCGCCGGTTCTTCTACATCGGCCCGGACTACGAGTACGGCCACCGGCAGTGGCAGGACTTCCGGGAGTACCTGACCCGGGTGGTCCCCGACGCTCAGGTGCTGGGCGCGGTGTGGCCCAAGCTTTTCGAGCGGGACTACCGGCCCTTTCTGCGGGCCGTCCTGGAGGCGAAGCCGGAGGTCCTGGTGCACGGGTTCTGGGGCGGGGACACCATCGCGTTCCTGGAGCAGGCGGCGGAGGTGGGGTTGTTCGGAGAGGTGCAGGTGGTGAGCTTCGACGCGGGGGGTAACTACGAGGTGTTCGAGGCGCTCGGCGACCGGGTGCCGGCTGGCCTGATCCTCAGCGCCCGTCACCACAACAACTTCCCCCTCACCGAAGCCAACCGCCGCTTCGTGGAAGGGTTCTGGCGCCGGGCCCGCCGCTACCCCTCCTACACCGCGCACGGGGCGTACGTGGGAGTGCACTTCATCGCCCGGGCCGTGGAGCGGGCCGGCAGCCTGGACCCGGAGGACGTGGTGCGGGCGGGGGAGGGACTGGTGCTTCCCACCCCGCGGGACCGGGAGGGGTTCTGCTCGTGGATCCGCCCCGTGGACCACCAGGTGGTGCAGGAGATGTACATCGGGCGGACCCAGCCGTGCGATGCGCTCCCGCCCGCACGGTTCCTGTTGGGGGACTGGGAGGTGATTCCCGCGGAGGAACTGCTCCCCACGGAGGAGGAGGTACGGCGGATCCGCGCGCTGGCGGCTGCCGCTCCCGGAGGCCACGCGGGGAGCTGAACAACTCGGCAAGGGGGTGAGCCATGGCACGTTCCGCGAAAGGGTGGCTTGCGGTTGGTCTCGCACTCGGGGTTCTCGTCACGGCGGTAGGGGTGCGGACCTGGGCGGGTCCAGCGCGTCCCGCGGAGGTCCGGGTCGGGATCGTCACGTTCCTGTCGGGAGCCGCGGCCGCGCCCTTCGGCATCCCCGCCCGCAACGCCGCGGAGGTCATCATCTCCGAACTGAACGCGGGCCGGGTCCCGGCTCCGTACAACACCCCGGGAATCGGCGGCGTGCCCATCCGCCCGGTGATCATCGACGAGGCGGGCGGTGCCGAAAAGCAGGTGGCCGAGCTGCGACGGCTGGTGCTGGACGAGCGGGTGGACCTCGTGATCGGCTACATCTCCAGCGCGGACTGTCTCGCGGTGGCGCCGGTGGCGGAGGAGCTGCGGGCCCTGCTGGTGATGTTCGACTGCGGCACCAACCAGATCTTCGAGGAGCGCAGCTACCGCTACGTCTTCCGTACCCACGGCCACCAGATCCTGGACAACGTGGGGGCCGCCCGCTACATCCTCCGCATCCGGCCGCAGGTGGCCACCATCGCGGGGATCAACCAGAACTACGCGTGGGGTCAGGACTCCTGGAACACCTTCCGGGACTCCATGCGGAAGCTGAAGCCGGACGTGCGGGTGCTGGCGGAGCAGTTCCCCAGGCTGTTCGCGGGCGAGTACTCCGCGGAGCTGTCGGCCCTGTTGGCCGCGCGGCCCGACGTGATCCATACGAGCTTCTGGGGGGGCGACCTGGAGAGCTTCCTGATCCAGGGCCTGCCGCGCCGGATCTACGAGCGCAGTACCCTGGTGCTGACCACGGGGGACACGGTCCTCCCGCGGTTGGGTCAGCAGATCCCGCCCGGCGTGGTGATCGGAGCTCGGGGCCCGCACGGAGCCCTGGCGCCCAACGTCCTGCTCAACCGGTGGTTCCGGGAGGTGTACACCAACCGGTTCAACGTGCGGCCCGTGTACCCCTCGTACCACATGTCGCAGGCCATCTTCGGCGTGAAGCACGCGTACGAGAAGGCCCTGGCCACCAACCGGGGCGCCTGGCCCACCAAGGAGCAGGTGGCCGCGGCCCTGCGGGGGGCGACCTTCGACACGCCCAGCGGGACCATCCGGATGGCGCTCGGGAACGGGCACCAGGCGGTGGAGGGAGTCGGCTACGGGATCACCAGCCGGTTCAACACCGCCACCAAGGAGATGGAGCTGACCCAGGTGTTCCACTTGCCCGCGGAGTGCGTGAACCCTCCGGAGGGGATGAAGAGCGACGAGTGGATCGCCCGCGGCTTCCCGGGGGCCCGCTGCCCGTAGCACGACATGAACCAGCTCCTCATTATCGCCGTTGACGGGCTGGTCTTCGCCTCCTGGCTGTTCCTGGTGTCCGTGGGGCTTTCGCTGATCTACGGGGTCCTGCGGATCCTGAACATCGCCCACGGGAGCCTGTTCGCGGTGGGAGCGTACGCGGGGGCCAGCCTGGTGGTGGCGTACAGCGCCGCGGGGCTTTGGCCCCCGGGCGCCCTGGGGGTGCTGCTGGTGGCTGCCCTGGCCGCGGGGCTCGTGGCGGGGCCGGTGATCGAGCGCGGGATCGTCCGGTGGACGTACGGCCGGGAGCCCGTGATGCAGCTGCTGGTGACCTTCTCCGTGTTTTTGATCCTCGAGGACCTGACGAAGCTGGTTTGGGGGGTGAGCCCGTACTACGCCTACCAGCCGTACCAGCTGCTGGGCCAGGTCCGGATCGGCGGGATCGACTACCCCGCGTACAGCTTCCTCCTGCTGCTGGTGGCGGTCCTGACAGGGGTCGGGCTGTGGTGGTTCGTGCGGCGGACGCGGTTCGGCCGGCTGGTGGTGGCGGTGATCCACGACCCGGAGATCAGCGTGGCCATGGGCGTGAACCTCTCCCGGGTGTACGTGACCACCTTTGCCCTCGGGTCGGTGCTGGCGGCCCTGGGAGGGGCGTTCACCGCTCCCATGATCTCCGTGGTCCCGGGGATCGGGGTGGAGGTGATCGTGCTGGCCTTTGCGGTGGTCGTGGTGGGCGGGCTGGGCAGCCTGGAAGGGGCTGCGGTGGGAGCGCTGCTGATCGGGCTGGTGCGGGCTGCGGCGGTGCACCTGGTGCCGGTGCTGGAGCTGTTCACCATCTACCTGGTGATGGCGGCGGTCCTGCTGGTCCGGCCGCTGGGGCTGTTCGGCCGGGTGGAGGCGCGCCGGATATGAACCCCAGGCACCGCGGGTTGGGGGTCCTGCTGGTCGCGGCCCTTGTGGTAGCGGGGCTGGTGCTCCCGCGCTGGCTGGTGTTCCTCTTGGCACTGGCTCTGGCGAAGGGGGTGGCGGTGCTGTCCGTGGTGGTGCTGATGCGCGCGGGGCTGGTGTCCTTCGGCCAGGGCCTGTTTTTCGCGGGCGCGGCTTACGCGGCGGGATTTGCCATGCGGTGGTGGGGGATACGGGAGGCGTTGCTGCTGGTGCCGTGGAGTGTGGCGGTGGCGGTGGGGCTGGGGGCACTGGCGGGGTTGCTGGTGGCCCGTTACCGGGACATCTTCTTCGCCATGTTGACCCTGGCCCTTTCCATGGTCCTGTACGGGGTCCTGATCAAGGCGTACGGGGTGACGGGCGGCAGCGACGGGATCCGCATCCCCACGCCCACGCTCCTGGGCCTGCAGCTGTCGGGGGACGACGCCCGGCTGCTGGTGTACTACCTGGCGGTGGCGGCCACGGCGGCCGCGGCGTGGGCGGTGGGCCGGTACGCGGCGGCACCTGCGGGCTACCTGGCGCAGGCGGTGCGGGACAACGAGGTGCGGGTGGCGTACCTGGGCGCGCCGGTGTCCCGGATCGTGTACTCGGCCTTCCTGCTGTCTTCCGGCCTCGCGGGCCTGGGCGGGGTGCTGACGGCCCTGAACGTGGGGCACGTGGATCCGGGCCTGGCGTACTGGACCACCAGCGGGGAGCTGGTGTTCATCGCGGTGCTCGGGGGTACCGGGACGGTCCTGGGGCCCCTGGCGGGCGCGGTGGTCTACGAGCTGATCCGCAGCTACGCCTTCAAGTACGCGCCGTACGCGTGGCAGATGCTGGTGGGCGCGGCGATGCTGCTGATCATCCTGTTCCTGCCGGGCGGGCTGTGGTCTCCCGTGGAGCGGGTGTGGAGGAGGCAGCAGGCGTGAAGACCCCCATCCTGGAGGTGGAGGACCTCACCCTGCACTTCGGCAGCATCACCGCCGCGGAGCGGGAGACGGTGATCGTCTACCCCGGGGAGCTGGTGGGGATCGTGGGGCCGAACGGCGCCGGCAAGACCACGTTCCTGAACCTGATCACGGGTTACCTGCGTCCCGAGCGGGGCACCATTCGCTTCTGGGGGCAGGACGTGGTGGGCCTTGCGCCGCACCAGATCACGGCCCTGGGGGTCGGGCGGTCCTTCCAGATCCCGCAGCTGTTCCTGACCCTCACGGTGCGGGAGAACGTGCTGGTGGCCCTGGCCACCCGGGAGGGGCGGTGGGCGAGCGTGCGCCGGCCGCTCCACGAGCCGGCCCGGGTGCAGGCGGCGGACGAGGTCCTGCTGCAGTTCGGGCTGCTGGCGCAGGCGGACCGGCCCGCGGGGGAGCTGCCGGAGGGCGGCCGGAAGCTGCTGGACGTGGCCATGGCGTTCGCCCTGCGCCCGCGGCTGCTGCTCATGGACGAGCCCACCAGCGGGGTGAGCGCCCGGGAGAAGTTCCAGGTGATGGATACCCTGGTGCAGGCCCTGCGGGAGGCGGGCATTACCGCTTTGTTCGTGGAGCACGACATGGACGTGGTACGGCGGTACGCCACTCGGGTCCTGGTGCTGAGCAACGGCCGCATTCTGGCGGACGGGGTGCCGTCGGAGGTCCTGGAGGACCCGGAGATCCGGCTCGCGGTGACGGGGAGGCGGTAGGTGCTGCGGCTGGAGGACGTGTACGTGGCGGTCCGCCGGATCACCATCCTGCGGGGCGTGAGCCTGGAGCTACCCGCGGGCGCGGTGGTGGGCTTGGTGGGGCGCAACGGGGCGGGCAAGACCACCACCCTGCGCACGGTGATGGGACTCATGCCGGTGACCCGGGGGCGCATCTGGTACGACGGGACGGAGTTGACCGCCGTACCGGCTCACCGGAGGGCTTCCTTGGGGATCGGGTACATGCCGGAGGACCGGCGGCTGGTTCCCGTGCTCACCGTACAGGAGAACCTGTTGCTGCCCGCGTGGGCGAACGGGTTCCCGGACGTGGAGGAGCGGCTGGAGACGGTGTACGGGTGGATGCCGGGGCTGCGGGCGATGGCGCAGCGACCCGCGGGCCAGCTGAGCGGGGGCCAGCAGAAGCTGGTGGCGCTGGGAAGGGCGCTTGTGGCGGGCAGCCGGCTGTTGCTGCTGGACGAGCCCTTCGAGGGGCTGGCTCCTGCCCTGGCGGACCAGATCGGGGACGCCCTGCGGGAGGCGGTGAAGCAGGGCCGTTCGGTGCTGGTGGCGGAGTCCGAGCACCACCGGGTGGAGTCCCTGGCGGACCAGGTGTACGTGATCGAGCGGGGCGAGGTGGTGGCGGCGTAGGGATCGTGACGGAGGTGAGGGTCGTGGAGGCCAGGCTGTTTGTCGGAGGGGAGTGGGTCGAGGGCGGCACGCGCATAGAGGTCCGGAACAAGTACTCGGGGGAGGTGATCGGCACCATCCCCGAGGCGCGGCGGGAGGACGTGCAGGCGGCCGTGGAAGCGGCGCAGCACGGCGCCGCGGCCATGGCGGAACTGCCCGCGCACCGGCGTGGGGAGATCCTGCGGAAGGCTGCGGAGCTCATCCGCGAACGAAAGGAGGAGTTCGCCCGCACCATCGCCGCGGAGGCCGGGAAAGCCCTCAAGTACGCGAGGATCGAGGTGGACCGGGCGGTGTCCACCTTCACCGTGGCCTCGGAGGAGGCCAAACGCGTCCACGGGGAGACCGTGCCCATGGACGCAGTTCCGGCGGGCGAGGGCTACTTCGGCTTCTGGGTCCGCCGGCCTGTAGGGGTGGTGGCGGCCATCACACCCTTCAACTTCCCCCTGAACCTGGTCGCCCACAAGGTGGCTCCCGCACTCGCCGCGGGCAACGCGGTGGTGCTGAAGCCGGCCACCGCCACGCCCCTCACCGCGGTGTTGCTGTGTCAGGTGCTGGCAGAGGTGGGATTGCCTGCCGGTGCCCTCAACCTCGTGGTGGGCCCGGGCGGGACCGTGGGGGAGTGGCTGGTCACCGACCCGCGGGTGGCCAAGGTGAGCTTCACGGGAAGCCCGCCCGTGGGCCGGCGCATCACGGAGATCGCGGGGATCAAGAAGGTGACCCTGGAGCTGGGGAACACCTCCCCCGTGGTGGTTGCGCCGGATGTGGACCTGGACTTCGTGGCCCGGCGGTGCGCGGTGGGCGCCTACTACAACTCCGGGCAGGTGTGCATCTCCGTGCAGCGCATCTACGCCACCCGTGAGGCGTACGACGCGTTCCTGGACCGGTTCGTGCAGGCCAGCCAGGACATGGTGGTGGGTGACCCCCTGGACGAACGGGTGGACGTGGGGCCCATGATCGACGAGCGGGAGGCGCGGCGCATCGAGGCCTGGGTGGAGGAGGCCCTGGCGGGCGGAGCCCGGGTGCTCACCGGACACCGGCGGGAGCGGGCGGTGTACTGGCCCACCGTGCTGACGGACGTGAAGCCGGAGATGAAGGTAGTAGCGCAGGAAGCCTTCGCCCCCGTGGCGTCCGTCATCCGGTCCGACGACTTCGAACAGGCCCTGGAGCAGGCCAACGCCACGGAGTACGGGCTGCAGGCCGCGGTGTTCACCCATGACGTGGACCGGGTCTTCCGGGCCATCCGGAAGCTGAACTTCGGCGGGGTGATCATCAACGACACCCCCGCGTACCGGGCGGACCACATGCCCTACGGCGGCGTCCGCGGTAGCGGCATCGGGCGCGAGGGCGTGCGCTACGCCATCGAGGAGATGACCAACATCCAGATGGTGGTGATCCGCACCGGGAGCTGACGTGGACCTGCGGGTGCTTTCCAGGCCGTTCTTCAGCGAGTGAGGTACCCCATGCGGACACGGGCGGCGGTGCTGTACGAGATGGGTCAGCCCCGGCCCTACCGGGAGACTCAGCCGCTGCGGCTGGAGGAGGTGGAGCTGGAGGATCCAGGGCCCGGGGAGGTCTTGGTGGAGGTCGAGGCCGCGGGGCTGTGCCACTCCGACCTGTCCGTGATCGACGGGAGCCGGCCCCGGGTGATGCCCATGGTGCTGGGGCACGAGGCCACAGGCGTGGTGCGGGCCGTGGGACCGGCCGTGACGGAGGTTCGGGAAGGCGACCGGGTGGTGTTCAGCTTCGTACCCTCGTGTGGCCGCTGCCGTTTCTGCGCCGTCGGCCGTCCGGCGCTCTGCGAGCGAGGGAACGCCGCCAACGTCAGCGGCTGCCTGCTGGACGGGTCCTGCCACTTCCGAAAGGGCGAGCAGACCCTCCACCACCACCTGGGCGTGTCGGCCTTCTCCCGCTTCACGGTGGCCGCCCAGGAGAGCCTCGTGCGGATCGACACGGACGTGCCGCCGGAGGTGGCGGCTTTGTTCGGCTGCGCGGTGCTGACGGGTGTCGGCGCGGTGTTCAACACCGCGCGGGTGGAGCCGGGAAGCTCGGTGGCCGTGTTCGGCCTGGGCGGGGTGGGCCTGAGCGCGGTCCTGGGGGCGCGGGCGGCGGGGGCTTTCCCCGTCGTGGCGGTGGACGTGCGGGAGGAGAAGCTCGCCCTGGCCCGGGAGGCGGGCGCGACCCACGCGGTGCACGCGCGGGAGGAGGACGCGGTGGCCCGCGTGCGGGAGCTGACCGACGGGGGTGCGGCCTACGCCTTCGAGTGCGCGGGCAGTGAGCAGGTGCTGGAGCAGGCCTACCGCGCCACCGGGCGGGGCGGCACTACGGTCACCGTGAGCCTCCCGGACCCGGCGCGCACGGTCCGCATCCCCGCGGTGAGCCTGGTGACCGAAGAACGGACCCTGCGGGGTTCGTACATGGGCTCTTCAGTCCCGCGCCGTGACATCCCCAGGTACCTCAGCCTGTACCGAGCAGGGTTGCTGCCGGTGGACCGGCTGCTCAGCCGGGTGATCCGGCTCGACGAGATCAACGAAGCGTTCGACCGGCTCGCAGAGGGTGCCGTGGTCCGACAGGTGGTGCGGTTCGACTAGCCCGCAGTTCCGCAGGACCGCGTTCCGTGCGGGAGGGGATGTTGGCTCCGGAGGTGGTCTACCACGGCGGCCGGTTCTACACCCTGGACCCGGCCCAGCCGCGCGCACAGGCCCTCGCGGTGTTGCACGGTCGCATCGTGGCGGTGGGGTCCGAGGCGGAGGTCCTGCGGCTGGCGGACGCGCGCACGCGCCGGGTGGACCTGGAGGGCGCGGTGGCTCTTCCGGGCTTCCACGACGCCCACTGTCACATCCTTCTCTTCGGCCTGAGCCTCGTGGAGGTGAACCTGCGCCACGCGCGCTCCGTGGCGGACGTGGTGGCCGCGGTGGCCGAGCGCGCCCGCGAGCTGGGCCCCGGGAGGTGGGTGCGCGGAGGCGGCTACGACCAGAACCGGCTGGCGGAAAGGCGCCATCCCACCCGGTGGGACCTGGACCCCGTGTCCCCCGAAAACCCCGTGTGGCTCTCCCACATCTCCGGTCACATGGGGGTGGCCAACTCCGCCGCGCTGAAGCTGGCGGGCGTGACCCGCGACACCTCGGACCCGCCCGGGGGCCGGATCGTGCGGGGCGAGGACGGAGAGCCCACCGGCCTGCTGCTGGAGACCGCCCAGGACCTCGTGAAACGGGTCCTGCCCCCGTACACCCTGGCGGAGACGAAGGCCGCGCTGGCCGCCGCGGGCCGGCAGATGGCCGCGGAAGGCATCACCGCAGCGCAGGACGCGTGGGCGGGCTGGATCGCGCCGGAGGAGTTCCGCGCCTACCAGGAAGCCAGCGAGGAGGGGCTGCTCCCCCAGCGGGTGTGGCTGATGGTGGACGTGGAGAAACTAGCGGTCCGCGACGGACGGTTCGACTTCGGCTTCGGACTGCACACGGGGTTCGGCAGCGACCGGCTGCGCCTGGGGGCTGTCAAGATCTTCACCGACGGGTCCCTGATCGGCCGTACCGCGGCGCTGAGCCAGCCGTACGCGGACCCGCCGGACACCTCGGGGTTTTTGGTCAAGAGTGAGGAGACCATCCGGGAGCAGGTCCGGCTGGCGCACGAGGGCGGCTGGCAGGTGGCCCTCCACGCCATCGGCGACCGGGCCCTCGAGGCGACCCTGGACGCGGTGGAGGCGGTGATGGGGCCGGACGCGGCCGGCTTCCGGCCGCGGGTCGAACACGCGGGGGTACTGCGGCCGGACCTCATCGAGCGGATCCGCCGGCTGGGCGCGGTGGTGGTGACCCAGCCGCGGTTCGTGTTCGAGTTCGGGGAAGGCTACCGGGCCGCACTGGGGGAAGAGCGGATCCGGCTGACGTTCCCCCTGGCGAGCCTGCGGGGCCTGCACGTGGCGTTCAGCAGCGACCGGCCCGTCACGGACGGAGCGCCGCTACTTGGGATCGCGGCCGCGGTCCTGCGCCGCACGGCCTCCGGGACGCCTTACGCCCCGGAGGAGCGGGTGTCCGTAGAAGAAGCGGTCCGGGCCTACACCCTGGGGGCTGCCTACAGCGCCTTCGCCGAAATGGAGCTGGGGTCCCTGGAGGTGGGGAAGTGGGCGGACTTCGTGGTCCTGGACCGCGACCCGTTCCAGGTGGACCCGGAGGAGGTCGCTAAGGTCCGCGTGCTGCGGACCGTGGTGGGTGGGCGCGTGGTGCACCCTTCCGGCGACGCTTGAGAACCCTGGGTTCATCCCGGGACGTTACCCCATCATCCTGAGCCGGTGCACGCGTCGGACCTGGGGACCCAGGCGAGATCCGCGTGTGGGGGGCGGGGGGCTGCCACGCGAGACGGTCTCCGGGTGCGGACTGCGTGGCGCCGGCTGCGGGAGGCGGCGTTCGACGACGGGTTGCTGCGTGAGTCATACGATCCGCAGACAGGCTGGCCTCGCACGCGCGCCCGGTTCGCCTGGCCCGCGCGGCTGCCGCGCTGCTGCTGGGCAACTGCCTGCAGCCGCGCCGGCTGTTATGATGGGGACGGAGGTGACGGGATGGCGCGTGTGGCCGTCGCCATGAGCGGCGGCGTGGACAGCTCGGTGGCCGCGGCGCTCCTGGTGCAGGCGGGCCACGAGGTGGTGGGTTTCACCCTGAACCTGTGGCCCGCGTGGCTCCCGGAGGAGGGGAATCCCCGCGCGTGCTGCGGGGTGGGGGCCGTGGAGGACGCCCGGGCCGTGGCGCAGGCCCTGGGCATCCGCCACTACGTGTTGAACTTCCGGGAGGCCTTCGACGAGGCGGTGGTCCGGCCCTTCGCGCGGGAGTACGCGCGGGGGCGCACGCCCAACCCGTGCGTGGCCTGCAACCGCTTCGTTAAGTTCTCCCTGCTCCTGGACCGGGCGCGCAGCCTCGGTATGGATTTCCTGGCGACCGGCCACTACGCCCGGACCCAGCGGGACGGCCGCGTAGTGCGGCTTCTGCGCGGCGCAGACCCCCGCAAGGACCAGTCCTACGTCCTGTACGGCCTCACGCAGCGGGAGCTGCGGTACGTGCTGTTTCCTCTGGGGGAGCTCACCAAGGAGCAGGTGCGGGCGGTGGCACGGCAGCTGCGGCTGCCCGTGGCGGACAAGCCCGAAAGCCAGGAGATCTGCTTCGTGCCCAGGGGGCACTACACGGACGTGGTGGCCCGGTACGCTCCAGACGCGCTGCGCCCCGGCCCCATCTACGACCTGCAGGGCCGGCGGCTGGGCACGCACGCCGGGCTCGCCCGCTACACCCTCGGACAGCGCCGCGGGCTGGGTGTGGCTGCAGGGCGTCCCCTGTACGTCGTAGCCCTGGACCCGGAGCGCAACGCGGTGTTCGTGGGGACAGAGGAGGACGTGCAGGCCACCGAGCTGCTGGTGGAAGACGTCACGTGGACCGTGGAACCTCCCGCACAGGCGCGGGTACGGGCGGAGGTCAGGATCCGGCACGGAGGGCAGCTCGTGCCCGCGTGGCTGGAGGTGGAGCAGTCCGTCCGCGTGCGGTTCGACCGGCCCCAGTGGGCGCCCAGTCCGGGACAGGTAGCCTGCTTCTACCGGGGAGACGAGGTACTGGGCGGCGGGACGGTGGCGGAGGCGGTCACCGTGGCGGCCCGTCGCCTGACGGAGCTGGCGGCGGTGTGAGCCGCCCTTTTGGGGGAGCGGAGAAAGGAGGCGAGGGCGATGAGTGACGAGCGCACGGAGTTGCTGACGGGGCTCGTGGTAGGCACCCTGGTGGGCATCGGGCTCGGGATCGGGCTGGGGGTGCTGTTTGCGCCCAGGCCCGGGCGCGAGACCCGCGAGCTGGTCCGCAAGAAGGCTTCTGAAGTGGGCGAGCGGGTGCGGGAGCGCGCCCACGAGGCCACGGAGCGGGTGCGGGACACCGCGGCCGAGGCCGCGGAGAAGGCCAAGGAGGCTGCCTCCGAGCTGGCCCACAAGGGCCGGGAAGTGCTGCAGGGGGGCATCGAGCGGGTCCGGCACGCCTACCAAAGGGGGGCCGAGGCCGCTCAGGAAAAGCGGGAGGAGCTCCTCGGACGCCTGGAGGAGCTGGGGGAAAGCTGAGTCCTGAGCGTGCCCTGCGGCTACCGGACGACGCACCCGCGCAGGCCGCGCGCCAGGTGACCGGCCGGCTCCGGCAAGCCGGCTTCGAGGCCTACCTGGCCGGCGGCTGCGTGCGCGACCTGTTGCTGGGCCGGGCTCCCAAGGACTACGACGTCGCCACCTCCGCGACTCCCGAGCAGGTCCAGGCCCTGTTCCCCCGTACCGTGGCGGTGGGTGCCGCCTTCGGCGTGGTCCGGGTTCTGGTCCCCGGCCCCGAGGGGGAGGCGGCCGTGGAGGTGGCCACCTTCCGCACCGAGGGGCCTTACGAGGACGGCCGCCGGCCCTCGTCGGTACGGTTTTCCGACGCCCGCTCGGACGTGGTGCGCCGGGACTTCACCATCAACGGCCTGCTGATGGATCCCGAGACCGGTGAGGTGCTGGACTACGTGGGTGGGCTGGAGGACCTGCGCAGCGGCACCGTCCGCGCCATCGGAGACCCCCGACAGCGTTTCGCGGAGGACCGGCTTCGCATGCTGCGGGCGGTCCGCCTCAGCGCGGAGCTGGGGTTCCGGATCCACCCGGACACCCTGGAGGCCATCCGGGAGCAGGCGCCGCTGATCCGGTCCGTGAGCATGGAGCGGGTGTACGAGGAGCTGAGCCGGCTGCTAGTGTCCCCCGGCCGGGGAGCCGGCCTGCGCCTGCTGGAGGAAGCGGGCCTGCTCCGGGAGCTGCTGCCGGAGGTGGCGGCTATGCGCGGGGTCCCGCAGCCTCAGGAGTATCACCCGGAAGGGGACGTGTTCGAGCACACGGTGCGCGTGCTGGAAGCGCTGCGCGACCCCACGGTGACGCTGGCGTGGGGCGCGCTTTTGCACGACGTGGGCAAGCCGCTCACCTACGAGGTCCGGGACCGGATCCGGTTCCCCCGGCACGACGAGGTGGGCGCGCAGATCGCAGATCAGGTGATGCGCAAGCTCCGGGCCAGCAACGAGCAGGTGGAGCGGGTCGTAGCCCTGGTGCGCGGCCACATGAGGGTCAAGGACTTCCCCCAGATGCGGGAGGCCAAACGCCGCCGCCTGGCCGCTTCAGACGAGTTCCCGGAGCTGGTGGAGCTGCTGCGGGCCGACTGTGTGGCCTCCCACGGGGACCTCACCGTGTACGAGTGGATCCAGGCCTGGCTGCGGGAGCGGGCCAGCGAGCCGCTCCAGCCTCCGAGGCTGGTGACCGGCCACGACCTGATCGCCCTCGGACTCCGCCCCGGCCCGGTTTTCCGGGACATCCTGGACGCGGTGTACAACGCCCAGCTGGAGGGCCAGGTTCAGACCCGCCAGCAGGCCCTGGCGCTGGCCGCACGGGAGGCGCGGCGCCGGGCGGCCGGAGGAGAAGCCCCCGCCGGGGTCGAACCCCAGGGTTGATGTCCAAGGTCATCGCCCTCGTGAACCAGAAGGGCGGCTGCGGGAAGACCACCACCGCAGTGAACCTGGCCGCCTGCCTGGCCGCCCTGGGGCACGAGGTGCTCCTGGTGGACCTGGACCCGCAGGCCAACGCCACCGTGAGCCTGGGCCTGGACCCCGCGGAGCTGGGCGCCACCCTGTACCACGTGCTGGTGGACGCTCCCGCGGACGGGGGTGCGGTGCGGCTCGAGGACATCCTGAGGCCCAGCAGCGTGGACCGTCTCGTGGTGGCGCCGTCCTCCATCGACCTGGCTGGCGCGGAGCTGGAGCTGGTGGCCCGCATGGGCCGGGAGCACGCCCTGCGCCGCAAGCTGCAGCCCGTGCGCGACCGCTACGACTTCGTGCTGGTGGACACCCCACCGTCTCTGGGGCTGCTGACCCTGAACGCCCTGGTGGCGTCCGACCAGGTCATCATCCCCATCCAGACCCACTACTACGCCCTGTTGGGAATGCGGCAGCTCATGCGGACCCTGCAGATGGTGCGGGACGAGGTGGGCCACGCGGTGGAGATCCTGGGCGTGGTGGCCACCATGTACGACGCCCGGAACAACGTCAGCCGGGAGATCGTGCGGGGGATCTACGACTTCTTCGGGGACCGGGTGTTCAACACCACCATCCACTTCAGCATCAAGCTGGTGGAGTCCGCCATGGTGGGGGTCCCTATCTTCCTGCACCAGCCCCAGTCCAGGGGCGCGCAGGAGTACATGGCGCTCGCGAAAGAGGTGATCGCCCGTGAGCAGGTCGCGGGAAGAGCTGCGGCGCGGAATTAGGGCGCTGATCCAGGACACCCGCCAGCGGATGGAGGAGCTGGAGTCGGGGATCGGGGCACCGGCGGCCCGGCCCCTGCTGCCGCGGCCCGAGGACCTGCAGCCCCCTCAGCCCGCCGAACCGGAGGCGGAGGAGCCCCGGCGCGCCACGGTCAGGTACCTGCGACCCGAAGCGGAGGCCGCGGAGGGGCCCCGCTGGTCGGAGCTGGCGCAGTACGACCCGCGGAAGGGCGTCTGCCAGGCGTACTTCGTCAACCGCCGGTGCTGGGAGGTCGCCGACGCCTACTGCAACCACGCCCTGCACGTGTGCATGCTGCGCAACTGCCCCGTGTACCACCTGCACCGGGAGGAGCTGGAGAGGCGGTTCGCGGACCGCTTCAGGTACCTGTGGTAGCTGGCAGTTCGGCGGCGTGGCGGTACCGCCGCCGGAACTCCTCCGGGGTGGTCTTCGCGGCCTCCGCCAGTCTCCGCAGCTGTTCGGGGTCCTCGAAGTCCTGGGGTTCCAGCCGGATCATGTACTTGCGGGCCACCCGGTAGCTGGTGGAGTGGATGTCCACCAGCCGCGTGCGGGGCCGGCCGGTCTCCGGGTCCAGCAGCTCGCGGAAGTCCACGAAGCGCAGCTGGTCTCCGTCCCGGCAGATCAGGGCACCGGAGCCGGGGTGGTCGCCCAGCAGGAACTCCACCGCGCCGAAGCCCAGGTCCCGCACGTACTCCGAGTCCGACGCCACCGGGGGCGCGCACCGCAGCTCGTAACCCAGGCTCTTGTGCACGATGGTCACGGGGTCGCCACGGCGGGCGAACCGGGCCTCCACCATGCTCTTGAGGATGTACGCCAGGTCCAGCTCGGCCAGCCGGATGTGGCCGTAGGGGTCCCGGACGATTCGCACGCCCTCCAGGCGGGCCAGCTCCTCCTCAGGGACCCGCTCCAGAATCCCCTCCGCGATCACCGCCACCCCGTCCTGCCGGCCCATCACCCGTCGCTTGAGCATGGCCCCCTCCAGCACGTCGCACACCGCCTCCAGAGACACCCGCGGGCCGAACTCCTCCGGGATGAGCACCAGCGTGGCGCCCGCGGCCTTGCCGATCCCCAGGGCCAGGTGGCCCGCGGACCGGCCCATGACGGCCACGAAGTACCACCGGTTCATGCTGCGGGAGTCCTCCATGATGTTCTGCAGGAGCTGGAAGCCCAGGTGCCGGGCGGTGTTGAACCCGAAGGTGGGAGCCCCGCCCGGTAGGGGCAGGTCGTTGTCGATGGTCTTGGGGACGTGCGCGAACCGTACGGCCCCTCCGGCCCGCTCCGCCACCCGGCCCGCGGCGAACGCGGTGTCGTCGCCGCCGATGGTGACCAGGTACCCGATCCCCAGCTCCTGAAGGTTGCGGACCACCCGGTCCAGGTCCTCTGGGTTACGGGTAGGGTTGGCCCGGGACGTCCGGAGGATGGACCCGCCGTCGAAGTGGATGCGGGACACGTCCTCGATCCGCAGCTCGCGCACCAGGCCCCGCTCCCGCAGGCTCACGGGGTCTTCCCGCATGAGCCACTGCCAGCCGTCGTAGAAGCCCCACACGCGAAGGCCCCGGTTCCGCGCCTCGATGGTGACCGCGCTGATCACCCCGTTGATGCCCGGTGCCGGACCGCCGCCCACGAGGATGCCGAGGTCCTTGCCCATTCCGCACCTCCGAGCAGGATGGCGCTCCAGCCATCAGGGTACCAGACCCCCGGAGGGCGCACGGTTCACGGCTCCAGCACCTCGGGCCGGACCCCGTCCTTCCGCGTGGCGCGGGGTCGGGATCCTCGGCGCGTTTCTCCGTGGGTGTGGAGCGGAGCACGGCGGTGGGGCACCGGGATGCGGGCCCGCGTCAGGGGGTTGCAGTCGCCGCATCTCCCGGCTGGTGGGGGGATGCTTCACGGGTGCTGTTGCGGGACTGCTCGGACTTCGCGTGAGCAGCCAAGACGAAGGTCGCCCTGCGCATGCGGGTGGTGCGGGTCTCAAATTACGGCTGCCTTCCCGGGGCGGCCGTAGGGGTTTCCCTGCACGCGGCGAGAGTGGGCTGTTTTGAAGCTCGCGGAAACCCGGGAAGTCGGTCCGCGGTATAGGGGTGACGCTGCGATGACGGTCGGGATAGCAGAGTCGCTGTTTCGGCTTCCACCGTGCCGGGGCCAGGTGGAGTGGTGGCCGGGGTCGGGCTTTGGCGCTTCAGCGTCCCTGGCCAGCAGGCGCGCCGCCGGCGGGGTGCGGGGCGCCCTGCGCCGTCCGTAGACCCGTCCCGTCTTTCCCCCTGGGTGGCCTGCCCCGGGCCGCTCCAGGCCTCTATTGCACCCTGCGGGCCGCGGGGTGTATACTGCGCCCGTGGGGCCGAAAGGCCCATTTTTGCTGGAACCTACCGCGCTGGACAGGAGTGGGTGGCAGGCCCACTCCTTCGTTTTGCGGTCGGGGTTCCGGGGAGCAGGCTGTGCGGCGAGAGGACGTGGCCCGGCGGGTCCACGAGCTGGCCCAGGCCATCACCGACCGGCTGGGCGTGGAGCTGGTGGACGTGGAGGTCACAGGAGAGGGCGTGCGGACCGTGGTCCGGGTCCTGGTGGACCGGGAAGGCGGGGTCAGCGTGGAGGAGTGTGCGCGGGTGAGCGAGATGCTGTCCCGCCAGCTGGACCTGGAGGACCCGTTCCAGCACCGCTACACCCTGGAGGTTTCCTCCCCGGGGCTGGACCGGCCGCTGCGCCGGGCCGGGGACTTCGACCGGTTTGCGGGTCGGCTGGCGGAGGTGGTGACCAGCCAGCCGGTGGAAGGGCAGCGGAGGTTCGTGGGCCGGCTGGGCGGTCTGGTGGGCGGCCGGGTGGTCCTGCACCTGCCGGACGGGCGGGACCTCCGGGTGCCCCTGGGGGAGGTGGCGGAGGCGCGGCTGCGGGTGGACCCGGAGGAGATCCTCCGGGATCTTAAGAGGAAGCGGCGGTAACCAAAAGGGGTGGACCGATGAACGGCGAGCTCATCCGGGCACTCGAACAGCTGGAGGAGGAGCGCGGGATCTCCAAGGCCGTGCTCCTGGAGGCGGTGGAGTCCGCCCTGGTGTCCGCGTACAAGAAGAACTTCGGCGGCACCGGCCAGAACGTGCGGGTGGAGGTGGACCCCAAGACCGGGGAGATCCGGGTGTTCAGCGTGAAGACGGTGGTGGAGAAGGTCCAGGACCCCGCCACGGAGCTGTCCCTGGAGGAGATGCGCAAGGAGGATCCCACCGCGGAGGTGGGCGACGTGGTGGAGGAGGAGATCACCCCGCGGGACTTCGGCCGGATCGCGGCGCAGGCCGCCAAGCAGGTGGTGGTGCAGCGGATCCGCGAGGCGGAGCGGGAGATGATCAAGCGGGAGTTCGAGGAGCGGGAAAAGCAGGTGGTCACGGGGATCGTGCACCGGGTGGAGAAGGGCAACGTGTACGTGGACCTGGGCCGCATCGAGGGGGTGCTGAGCAAGACCGAACAGATCCCCCGGGAGTCCTACCGCCAGGGAGAGCGCATCAAGGTGTACGTGATGGAGGTGCGGGACACCCCCCGCGGCCCGCAGATCCACGTGTCCCGGGCGCACCCCGGGCTGGTCCGGGCGTTGTTCGAGCAGGAAGTACCCGAGATCCGCGAGGGCATCGTGGTGATCCAGAACGTGGCCCGGGAGCCCGGGGCGCGCACGAAGATCGCGGTGTACTCCCGCGACCGGAACGTGGACCCCGTAGGTGCCTGCGTGGGGCCCAAGGGGACCCGTGTCCAGGCGGTGGTGGACGAGCTGCGGGGCGAGAAGGTGGACATCGTGCCGTGGAGCCCCGACCCCGCACAGTTCGTGGCCTCGGCCCTGCAGCCGGCCAAGGTGGTCCGGGTGGAGATCGACGAGGAGACCAAGACGGCCCGGGTCACGGTCCCCGACAACCAGCTGTCCCTGGCCATCGGCCGGGAGGGGCAGAACGCCCGGCTGGCGGCCAAGCTCACCGGGTGGCGCATCGACATCAAGAGTGAGAGCCAGGTCCGGGAGCAGGAGGCCGCGAAGCTGTTCGTGGACCTGTCTCCGGAGGAGCTGGCGCAGTACCAGAGCCCCGCGGGAGACGGCGAGCCCCAACCCGCGGAGGCCAAGGAGGGCTCGCCGGGTAGTGCGGGCCAGGGCTAAGGACGCGTACGGGAAGATGCCGTCCGGCCGAGCCGTGGTCTAGGAGGGGAGGCCCGTGCCGAAGGTGCGTAAAGTCCCCATGCGCATGTGCGTGGGCTGCGGCGCCATGCGGCCCAAGATGGAGATGGTCCGGGTGGTCCGGACCCCCCAGGGGGACGTCAAGGTGGACACCACCCGGAGCGCGAAGATGAGCGGCCGCGGGGCGTACGTGGAGCCCAGGGAGGAGTGTCTGGAGGCCGCCCGCAAGGGCCGCAAGCTGGACCGCGCCCTGGAGTGCGAGGTGCCGGAGGCCGTGCTCGTGGAGCTGGAGCAGGAAGTCAGGCGTCGGGCGGCTGCGGCGCAGGCGGCCCGGCCGTAGGGGACGCGGTAGCGTAGGGACCGGAGGCTTGCATGCGACTGCACGAACTGGCAAAGGCGCTGGGCGTCAGCACGAAGGAGGCCGCGGACCGGCTCGCGGCGTTGGGCCACGAGGTGAAGGCCAACCCGCAGGCCGCGGTCCCCGAGGCGGCGCTCCGGGCCCTGCGGGAACAGCACCCCGACCTGCACCTGGACGGCGGTACCAGGACCCCGGCCAAGGCAAAAAAGCCCGCCGCACCGCCGCCACCGCCAGAGCCCACCGGACCCAAGCGCCGGATCATCAAGCGCGCGGAGGAGGTGGCCCGCGAGCGGGAGGAGCAGGAGCGGCTGGCCGCGGAGGCCGCCCGCCGGGCCGCGGAGGAGGCCGCGCGGCTGGCGGAGCAGCAGCTGAGAGAGGCTGCCGCCGCTCCTCCGCCCCCTGCCCCCCCTGAGCCAGCCCCGGCACCCGCGGCAGCCGCCGCGCCCGCGGCGCCGCCCGCAGAAGCGCCGAAGCCCAGCAGCGTGCCGCTCCCGGAGCGACACGCGGAGCCCGCGGTGACCATCTCCCCGGAGGTCCTGAAGAAGGTGGCCCAGCCCAGGCCGGAGGTGCGCAAGCCCCCTCCGCCGCCCCCGTCCCTGCGGCAGGTACGCAAGCCCCCGCCGCCACCGCCCACCCCGAGGGTCCGGCAGCCCGTGCCCCCCGAGGCGCCTGCGGCGCCTCCCCCGGTGGCCGCGGAGGTGCGCCTGGATGGCTCCCTGACGGTGGGTGAGCTGGCGCAGCGGCTGGGCGTTCCCGCCGCCGAGGTGGTGAAGCGGCTCATCGAGGTGGGGGTGCTGGCGGGCGTGAACCAGCAGATCCCCCTCGAGACCGCCAAAGCCGTAGCGGAGGCCCTGGGCGCCCGGGTGGTCACCGAGGCGCCCAAAGGGCCGGCACCGGTGCGCAGGCTCCAGGTGGCGCAGGAGGGGCAGGCGCGGCCGCCCGTGGTCACGGTCCTGGGTCACGTGGACCACGGCAAGACCACCCTGCTGGACACCATCCGCCACACCAACGTGGCCGCGGGCGAGTTCGGAGGCATCACCCAGCACATCGGCGCCTACCAGGTGGAGCGGGACGGCCGCCGGATCACCTTCATCGACACGCCCGGCCACGAGGCCTTCACCGCCCTGCGCGCCCGGGGCGCGCAGGTCACCGACATCGCGGTGCTGGTGGTGGCCGCGGACGACGGCGTGATGCCGCAGACCGTGGAGGCCATCAACCACGCCAAGGCCGCGGGCGTGCCCATCGTGGTGGCCATCAACAAGGTGGACCTGCCGCAGGCCAACCCGGACCGGGTCAAGCAGCAGCTGGCGGAGCTGGGGCTGGTGCCGGAGGACTGGGGCGGTGATGTGGTGATGGTCCCCGTCTCGGCCCGGACGGGGCAGGGAATCGACGACCTGCTGGAGATGATCCTGCTGGTGGCGGAGCTGCACGAGCTGCGGGCCGACCCCCACAAGCCCGCCCGCGGCACGGTCCTGGAGGCGAAGCTGGACCGCGGCCGGGGTCCCGTGGCCACCGTCCTGGTCCAGGAGGGCACCCTGCGGGTGGGCGACGCGGTGGTGGTGGGCGAGGTGTACGGGAAGGTCCGCGCCATGACCGACGACCGCGGCCAGCGCCTCCGGGAAGCGGGCCCCTCGACACCCGTGGAGGTGGTGGGACTTTCGGACGTGCCCACCGCAGGGGACCTGCTGGAGGTGGTCCCCGACGAGCGCCGGGCCAAGGCCGTCGCGGAGGAGCGGCGGGAGCGCCGGCGGGCCGCGGAGCTGGCCCAGGCCCGCAAGGGCAGCCTGGAGGAGCTGGTGGAGGTCCGGGAGCTTCGGCTGATCGTCAAGGCGGACGTCCACGGCTCCCTGGAAGCCATCACGGGCGCTTTGCAGCGGCTGCAGACGGAGGAGGTCAAGATCAACGTGCTGCACGCGGCGGTGGGCGCGGTCACGGAGTCCGACGTGATGCTGGCCGCCGCCAGCCGCGCGGTGGTGCTGGGCTTCAACGTGCGCCCCGACCCCGCGGCCCGGAAGCTGGCGGAGCAGGAGGGCGTGGACGTCCGGCTGTACCGCATCATCTACGAGGCCCTGGACGACGTGCAGTCGCTGGTGAAGGGCCTGGCGGCGCCCAAGGTCACCGAGGTGGTCCTCGGCCGCGCGGAGGTGCGGCGGATCTTCCACATCTCCCGCGTGGGGACGGTGGCCGGCTGCTACGTGGTGGACGGCCGCATCTCGCGGTCGGCGCAGGTGCGGCTGATCCGGGACGGTGCCGTGGTGTACGAAGGACGGCTGGCGTCCCTGCGGAGGTTCAAGGAGGACGTGCGGGAGGTGGCCGCGGGGTTCGAGTGCGGCATGGTGCTGGAGAACTTCCAGGACATCAAGGAAGGGGACGTGATCGAGGCGTACGCGGTGCAGGAGCAGGCGGCCGGGTAGGCCACGCGTGTCGGTGCCCGCGTGCGCCCGACGTCGCGGAGGGGTTGCCATGGTGGTGGGGACGCTGCGGGTCACCCTGAGCCTCGACGGCGCCCAGAGTCTGAAGGAGAAGCGCCGGATCGTCCAGAGCCTGGTCCAGCGGCTGCACAACGAGTTCCCGGTGTCCGTGTCCGAGGTGGACGACCACGAGGTGTGGACCCGCGCCACTTTGGGGGTGGCGTACGTGAGCAACGACGGCCGGCACGCGGACCGGGTCCTCGCCCAGGTGGTGCGCTACCTGGAGCGGGAGCGGGAGGCGTACGTGGTGGACTACGAGGTGGAGATCCGGTGAGGGGGCCACAGGACCGGACCCCCCAGGCGAGGTGGTGGCCATGGCGTCGCCGCAGCGGGTGCAGAAGCTCCGGGAGTTCATCCGGGAGGAGGTCAGCGACATCCTCCACCGGGGGGCCAAGGACCCCCGCATCGGGTTCGTGTCGGTGACGGACGTGGAGCTGAGCAACGACCTGCGGCACGCGAAGGTGTACGTGAGCGTGCTGGGGTCGGAGGAGGAACGGGCGAAGACCATGGAGGCCCTGCAGCACGCGGTGGGGTTCGTGCGGACGGAGCTGGCGAAGCGGCTGCGGACCTACCACACCCCCGAGATCCAGTTCCGCCTGGACACCTCCATCGAGCGGGGCACCCGGGTGCTGCAGCTCTTGCGGGAGATCCAGGCCTCGCAGGGGGGAGGCCAGGGTGAAGGCGGCGGTAGCTAGCGCCCTGCGCGCGGCGCGCCGGGTGCTGGCGGCCTGCCACGAGAGCCCGGACGGCGACTGCCTGGGTGGGGCCCTGGCCCTGTGCCTGGCCCTGGAGCGGGCGGGCAAGCGGGTGGTGGTGGCCAGCACCGACGGTGTTCCGGCCGTCTACCGGTTCCTCCCCGCCTGGGAGCGGGTCACGGACCGTGTGGAGGGACTCGGCAGCTTCGACGTGGCGGTGGCCCTGGAGTGCGCGGACCTGGAGCGCGCGGGGCGTTTCGCGCCCGTGCTGGCCGCCTGTCCGGTGCTGGTGAACCTGGACCACCACCGGGACAACACGGGCTACGGCCACCTGGTGTGGCAGGACCCGCAGGCGGCGTCCGTGTGCGAGATGGTGTACGCCCTGCTGGCGGAGCTGGGCGCGGAGGTGGACGAGCCGGTGGCCACGTGCCTGATGACGGGGCTGCTGACGGACACCGGCTCGTTCCGATACAGCTCCGTGCGCCCCGAGACCTTCGAGCTGGCCGCGGAGCTGGTCCGCCGCGGGGCGCGGCCGGACCGGATCTACGAGCTCGTCTACGAGTCGCGGCCGCCCTCCGCGGTGCGGCTGCTGGGCCTCGCTCTGTCCCGCCTGCAGCTTTCCGCGGACGGGCGGGTGGCGTGGAGCGTGGTGGACGAGGCCATGCTGCAGCAGGCGGGCGCCCGGTGGGAGGACACGGAGAACATCGTGGAGACCCTGCGGTCCATCGCCGGCGTGCGGCTGGCGCTGCTGTTCAAGGTGGAGCCGTCGCGGGTGAAGGTGAGCCTGCGGGCACGGGACGGCGCCCGGGCCAACGAGGTGGCCGCCCGCTTCGGCGGCGGGGGCCACCTGGGCGCGGCAGGCTTCGTAGCCCGCGGGGATCTCGAGGACGTGGTGCGGCAGACCCTGCAGGCCGCGGCTGCAGAGGTCCAGACCGGGTCCGGGTAGGAGGCCCCCTTGGACGGCGTCATCAACCTGCTGAAGCCGCCGGGCATGACGTCCCACGACTGCGTGGACGCCGTGCGTCGGATCCTCCGGACGCGGCGGGTCGGCCACACGGGCACCCTGGACCCGGGCGCCGCAGGGGTGCTGGTGCTGTGCGTGGGCTCCGCCACCCGGCTCAGTGAGTTCCTCATGGAGTCCGACAAGAGCTACCGGGTGGAGCTGGCCCTGGGGGTGAGCACCCACACCGGCGACGCTTACGGTGAGGTGGTGGAACGGCGGGAGCCGGAACGGGACTGCGCGCGGATCCGGCAGGTGCTGGAGAGCTTCGTGGGCCGGATCCAGCAGCTGCCCCCTATGGTGTCCGCGGTACACCACGAAGGCCGCCGGCTGTACGAGCTGGCCCGGGAGGGCGTGGAGGTCCCCCGGACGCCCCGGGAGGTCACCGTCTACGAGCTGCGGGTCCTGCGGTGCGAGCCGCCGCGGGTGCTGTTCGACATCACCTGCTCCAAGGGCACGTACGTCCGGCAGCTGTGCCACGACGTGGGCGAGAAGCTGGGCTGCGGGGCACACGCGGCCTTCATGGTCCGCACGCGGGTGGGCGCGTACACCCTCGAGGAAAGCGTGACCCTGGAGGAGCTGGAGGAGGAGGTGGCCGCGGGCCGGCTGGACCGGGTTCTGACGCCGGGTGCGGAGGCGCTTCCGGGTGTTCCCGACGTGGAGGTCACGGGGACCCTGCGGGCCGCCATCGTGAACGGCCAGGCCGTGCCCCTGTGGAAGGTGGCGCCCCACCTTCAGGTGCCCCCAAGCTCCCTGGTGAAGGTGCTGGACGAGGACGGCCGGCTTCTGGCCCTGGGCCGGGCGGAGGGCGGGAAGCTGCGGCCCCTCAAGGTGTTCCGCCCGCCGGCCTCCTCATGAACGTCTACTACCGGCTGGAGGACGTCCCGCCGCACCCCTCGGGGAGCTGCGTGGCCCTGGGCGTCTTCGACGGGGTCCACCTGGGGCACCGGGCGGTCCTGGGGACCGCGGTGGAGCGCGCCCGTCAGGGCGGCTGGCGCAGCGTGGCGCTCACGTTCCACCCGCACCCCCAGCAGGTGGTGGCTGGCCTGCCCGACTCCTTCCTCGTGCTCCCGCTGCAGGAGCGGCTCCGGCGCATCGCCACCCTGGGCCTGGACGCGGCCTTGGTCCTGCGGTTCGACGAGACGCTGCGCCGGACCGAGCCGGAAGACTTCGTGCGGAGGGTCCTGCTGGGAGGGCTGGGTGCGCGGGCGGTGGTGTGCGGCCCCGACTTCCGGTTCGGGCGCGACCGCCGGGGTGACGCGGACCTGCTCCGTCAGCTGGGCGGGGAGCTGGGCTTTTCTGTGGAGGTGTGCGCGCCCGTGGAGGTGGGCGGACAGCGGGTCAGCAGCTCCAGGGTCCGGGCGCTGCTGCAGGAGGGGCGTGCGGAGGAGGCGTGCGAGCTGCTGGCCCACCGGGAAGCCGTGGGGTGCGCCCTGTACGGCGAGAGGGTCCTGGTGGCCCCGGGCGGCCGGCTGCCCAAAGCCCCGGTGCTGCCGGGGGAGGACCCTGAGGAGGCCGCGTGGCGGGCCGTGGCTGAGGTGGCCTCCGTGCAGCGCGGGTCGTGGCAGGCAGAGCCCCTGGGCCGGTTGGTGGTTCCCGAGTTCCTGGAGGTGTGGTACCCGTACCGGCTGCTGGTGCGGTCCAACCCTTCCCCTGCAGACGGTGCGGGGCGGTGGCAGGCGGTGTCGGATGCCGCGCTGGAAGGTCCCTACCGCCGCGTGTTGGAGCTGGCGTGCAGGCGATGAGGGTCCGTAGGTTTGCCCCCGCCGAACGGGCGTGCTACCATCGGGGTGGCCCATGGCTGGGAGGTCGGTTCCGGTCGGCCCCTCGGCCGCGGGCGACTTTCGTGCTTGGAGGAAGACGGTGGCGCTGACGAAGGAGGCCAAGCAGCAGCGGATCGCGGAGTTCCAGAGGTCCCCTCAGGATACGGGCTCGCCAGAGGTGCAGATCGCCCTGCTTACGGACCGGATCAACAGTCTGTCGGAGCACCTCAAGGTGCACCGGAAGGACCTGCACTCCCAGCGCGGCCTGTTGAAGATGGTGGGCCAGCGGCGCCGGCTGCTGCGGTACCTGGAGCGGGAGGACCCGCAGCGCTACCGCGAGGTCGTGGAGCGGCTGGGACTGCGGAAGTAACCGACGCCTGCGGCGGGCGCCCGCCGGGACGCGGGGGTCTTTCGATCATCGAGATGCACACTCCCGCGGGAGTGTGGTTCCCGGTGATCGATCCCCTCCTCCTGGCGCGGGCCCGGGGCAGGTGCCGGAGACCAGGAGGGAGAGGGAGACATGCAGGTAGAGTGGAGCGTACCCGACGTCCGGAGCGTCCGCTTCGAGGTCGGGGGCAAGGAATGGACCATCGAGACAGGGAAGCTGGCGAAGCAGGCCAACGCCGCGGTCACCGTCCGGTACGGGGAGACCGTGGTGCTGGTCACCGCCACCGCCTCGGACCAGCCCCGGGAAGGGATCGACTTCTTCCCGCTGACGTGTGACTTCGAGGAGCGGCTGTACGCCGCGGGCAAGATCCCCGGGGGCTTCTTCAAGCGGGAGGGCCGGCCCGGTGAGAAAGCCATTCTCACCGCGCGCCTCATGGACCGTCCCATCCGGCCCCTGTTCCCCAAGGGGTTCCGCAACGACGTCCAGGTCATCGCCACGGCGCTTTCCGCGGACCGGATCCACCCGCCGGACGTGGCGGCGGTGGTGGGCGCGTCCGCGGCGCTGAGCCTGTCCGACATCCCCTGGGCGGGCCCCATCGGGTGCGTGCGGATCGGACTGGTGGACGGACAGTTCGTCGTGAATCCCACCCTGCAGCAGATCGAGAACGAGAGCCGCCTGGACCTGGTGGTGGCGGCCAGCGACGACGCGATCATCATGGTGGAGTGCGGCGCCGACGAGGTCCCCGAGGAGCAGATGCTGGAGGCCATGGAGCTGGCCCACGGGGAGTGCCGCAAGGTGATCGCCGCCATCCGGGACCTCGTGGCACAGGCGGGCAAGCCCAAGCGGGAAGTGCCCCTGGCGCTCCCTGACCCCGAGCTGGCCCGGGAGGTCCGGGAGGCGGCGGAGTCCAGGCTGGACGCGGCGCTGCGCCACCCGGACAAGCTGAGCCGTGAGGAGCAGACCCAGCGGGTCATCGACGAGGTCATCCAGCAGTTCGCGGAGCGCTACCCCGACCGGGTGCAGGAGGTCAGCAACCTCCTCCTGGACCTGCAGAAGGAGCTGGTGCGGCGCATGATCCTGCGGGAGGGAGTGCGGCCCGACGGCCGGACGCCCACGCAGATCCGGCCCCTGTACATCGAGGTGGGCCTCATGCCCCGCACCCACGGCAGCGCCCTGTTCCAGCGGGGCCAGACCCAGGTCCTCACCCTGTGCACCCTGGGCACGGGCGAGGACGAGCAGATCCTGGACGACCTGGGGATCGTGGAGAGCAAGCGGTTCATGCACCACTACGTGTTCCCGCCCTACAGTGTGGGCGAGGTGCGGCCCCTGCGCGGCCCCGGCCGCCGCGAGATCGGACACGGGGCCTTGGCGGAGCGGGCGCTGGCCCGCATGATCCCTCCGGAGGAGGCCTTCCCCTACACCATCCGGCTGGTGTCCGAGGTCCTGGAGTCCAACGGGTCCACGTCCATGGCGTCCGTGTGCGGCAGTACCCTGGCCTTGATGGACGCGGGAGTCCCCATCAAGGCGCCGGTGGCGGGGATCGCCATGGGCCTGATTACCGGTGAGGACGGCCGCATGGCCATCCTGACGGACATCCAGGGCATCGAGGACGCCATGGGCGACATGGACTTCAAGGTGGCCGGCACCCGGGAGGGGATCACCGCCCTGCAGATGGACATCAAGATCCCCGGGCTGACCCGCGAGGTGCTCCGGCAGGCCCTGGAGCAGGCCCGGCAGGCGCGGCTCGCCATCCTGGACGCCATGCTTCGGGTGCTGCCCGCCCCGAGGTCGGACCTGTCCCCGTACGCGCCGCGGTTGCTGACCCTCCACATCAACCCCGAAAAAATCCGGGAGGTCATCGGTCCCGGCGGGAAGGTGATCAACAAGATCACGTCGGAGACCGGGGTGAAGATCGACATCGAGCAGGACGGCCGCGTGATCATCGCGTCCACGGACCCGGAGGCCGCCCAGAAGGCGGTGCGGATGATCCAGGACATCGTGCGGGAGGTGGAGGTGGGCCAGACGTACCTGGGCCGGGTCACCCGGCTGGTGAACTTCGGGGCCTTCGTGGAGGTCCTGCCGGGCAAGGAGGGGCTGGTGCACATCTCGGAGCTGGCGGACCGCCGGGTGGAGAAGGTGGAGGACGTGGTGAAGGTGGGCGACGAGATCCTGGTGCGGGTGAAGGAGATCGACTCCCTGGGCCGCATCAACCTGACCCGCCGGGGCCTCACGTCCGACGACGGCGGAGCGGCAGCCGCTCCCGTGGGAGCCGGTGCTGCGGACCGTCCGCGCCAGGACCGACCCCCGCGCCGCCCGCCGCGTAGGCCCGGCCCTCGTCCGGAGCGGTAGCCCTTGGACGCGCCCGTGCACGTCCGTGACGCCGAGTACCGCAAGACGGTCCTGCCCTCCGGGATCCGGGTGGTGACGGAGGCGCTGCCTGGGGTGCGCACCGTGGCCCTGGGGGTGTGGGTGGAGACCGGCTCGCGGTTCGAGCCGCCCGGGTGGAGCGGGATCGCCCACTTCACCGAGCACATGATGTTCAAGGGCACGCGCCGGCGGACCGCCCAGCGCATCGCGGAGGAGGCGGACGCCCTGGGCGCGCAGCTCAACGCCTTCACCGACCGGGAGCACACCTGCTACTACGTCCGGGTGCTTTCTGAGCACCTCCCGAAGGTCACCGACCTGCTGGCGGACATGCTCACGGGCTCCCTCTTCGAGGAGGAGGCGCTGGAGCGGGAGCGGCAGGTGATCCTCGAGGAGATCAAGATGTACGAGGACAGCCCGGACGACCTCGTGCAGGACCTGTTCCTGGAGACGGTGTGGGCCCACGATCCCCTCGGCCGCCCGGTGATCGGGTTCCGCCACACGGTGGAGTCCCTGCGCCGGCCGGACTTCGTGGAGTTCGTGTCGCGGGAGTACCGGTCGCCCAGGCTGCTGGTGGCGGCGGCGGGCGACGTGGACCACGACCAGGTGGTGGAGCAGGCCGCAGAGCTCCTCGGACCGCTGTCCGCGGAGGCACCGCCGCGGGGCGCCTCCACCCCGTCGGTTTCCCTGGACTCCACCTACCGGACCAAGGACACCGAGCAGGTGCACCTGTGTTTCGGCTATCCCGGCCTGCCGCAGGGCGACCCGGACCGCTACGTGCTGTCGGTCCTGGACCACGTGGCGGGCGGAGGCATGTCGTCCCGCCTGTTCCAGGAGGTGCGGGAGAAGCGGGGCCTCGTGTACAGCATCGGGACGTTCACCGTCCTGTACCGGGACGCGGGCGCGTTCGCGGTGTACGCGGGTACGAGCCCCGAGCGGGCGCGGGAGGTGCTGGAGGTGTCCCTGCGGGAGCTGGACCGCCTGCGCCAGGAGCCGGTGCCCGAGGAGGAGCTCAGCCGGGCGAGGGAGTCCTTGAAGGCGAGCCTCATGCTGTCGCTGGAGAGCACCGCGAGCCGCATGTTCTTCCTGTCGAGGGCGGAGCTGTACTTCGGCCGGCGGATCAGCCCGGACGAGGTCCTGCAGGAGCTGGAGGCGGTCACCTCCGACCGCGTGCAGGCCCTGGCCCAGCGGCTCCTCCGCGACCGGCCCGCACTGGCGGCGGTCGGTCCCGCAGATGCGGAGGCCACCACCCGCGCCGCCCTGGAGGCGGTGGTGTGAGCGCTCCCCTGCGGGTGGCGGTGAGCGGTGCCGCGGGCCGCATGGGACGCGCGGTGGTGCGGGCGGTGTGCCAGCAGGCGGACCTGCAGCTGGTGGCCGCCTTCGGCCGGCAGCGCCACCTGGGCGAAGACGCAGGGGTGGTAGCCGGGGTCGGACCTGCGGGGGTTGCCATCCAGCCCGCGGAGGCGATCCCGCAGCTGCGGGGTCGCGCGGACGTGCTCGTGGAGTTCAGCGTGGGCGACCCGGCCCTGGCCAACGCGGCACGTGCGGCGGAGGCGGGCGTGCGGCCGGTGGTGGGAGCCACCGGCTACGGCCCGGACTCCCTGGAAGCCCTGCGGCAGGCCTGCGCGCGGGCCGGGGTGGGCGGTGTCGTGGCCCCCAACTTCGCCCTGGGAGCGGTGCTGCTCATGCGGTTCTGCCAGCTGGCCGCGCCGTACTTCCCCCACGCGGAGGTGGTGGAGCTGCACCACGACCGCAAGCGGGACGCGCCCAGCGGGACCGCGCTGCGCACCGCGGAGCTGATTGCGCGGGCCCGGGGGACGGCCCCGCAGCCCGCGGTGGCGGAGGAGGAGAAGGTGGCCGGCGCCCGCGGCGGCGTCCACCACGGCGTGCGGGTGCACAGCGTGCGGCTGCCGGGTCTGGTGGCGCACCAGGAGGTCCTGTTCGGCGGGCCCGGGCAGGTGCTGAGCCTGCGTCACGACGCGTACAGCGAAGAGTCGTTCCTGCCAGGCGTGTTGCTGGCGGTCCGCCGCGTCGTGGGGCTGTCGGAGCTGGTGGTGGGCCTGGAACACCTGCTGGACACACAGGCAACTTCGCACTCCGAAGAAGCGAGGTGAGGCCGTGCGGGACGGGTACGTGGTCGCGGTGGTGGGAGCCACGGGTGCCGTGGGGCGGCAGGCGGTGGCCCTGCTGGAGGCTCGGCGGTTTCCCGTGCGGGAGCTGCGGCTGGCCGCGTCGCCCCGGTCGGCGGGCAAACGGGTCGACGGGCACCCCGTGGTGGCCCTGAGCGAGGAGGTCTTCGAAGGCTGCGACATCGCCATCTTCGACGTGCCCGACGAGGTCTCCCGGGAGTGGGCGCCCAGGGCCGCATCGCACGGCGTGGTGGTGATCGACAACGCCGCTACCTTCCGCCTGGACCCGGACGTGCCTCTCGTGATCCCGGAGATCAACGGCCCGCGCGTGCTGGATCGCCCCCGCGGGATCATCGCCAACCCTAACTGCACGACCGCCACCTTCCTGATGCCCCTGGCACCCCTGCACCGGCGCTACGGAGTGCGGCGCGTAGTGGCGTGCTCTTACCAGTCGGTGTCCGGGGCGGGGCAGGCGGGAGTGGAGCAGCTGTGGCGGGAGCTCCGGGCCGCGGCGGAGCGCGGGGAGCCCCTGGAGGAGTCCTTGGGCAGCGCTTTCAGCCACCCCATCGTGTTCAACGTGATCCCTGCCATCGGGTCGGTCCGCGACGGCGGGCACACCAGCGAGGAGCTGAAGGCGCAGGCAGAAAGCCGCAAGATCCTGGAGCACCCCACGCTGGAGGTAGGGATCACCTGCGTGCGGGTGCCCACCCTCGTGGGGCACGGGGTGGCGGTGCACGCCACCTTCGAACAGACCCCGGACCTCGACGAGGTCCGGGAGATCCTGCGTGCTGCCCCGGGCGTGGAGGTGGTGGACGACCCGAAGTCCGGCCGCTACCCCACCCCGCTGCGGGCCGCCGGGCGCGACCCCGCGTACGTGGGCCGCATCCGCTTCGACGGTGCCGGCAACCTCGCCTTCTTCGTGGTGGCGGACAACCTGCGCAAGGGCGCGGCCCTGAACGCGGTGCAGATCGCGGAGACCGTGGTGTCCCTGCAGCCTGGCCTCAGGCCGCAACCGGCCCGGGCCTAGCGCCTGGGCTCTGTCCCCGAGGCCCCGTCCCCGGGCTCTGTCCCCTAGTCCCTGTCCCCAGGTCTCTGTCCCCGGGGGACAGGCCCCAAAACGCCAGCCAGCTGCGTTCATTCAGTGAGACGACCGGAGACGGGGGGGAGGGAGCTGTGCCACGGCGGCTCAGGGGAGTGTTACCCGAGGGCGTCTACCACGTCACCAGCCGCGGCAACCGCCGCGAGCGGCTGTTCTGTACCCCCGACGCCTTCCAGGAATACCTCAAGCTGCTCCGCCGCGTGTCCGAGCGCTACGGCGTGGACGTGCTCGCCTACGTCCTCATGCCCAACCACGTCCACCTCCTCCTCCGCGCCCCCGCAGCGGTCCTCCCAGCCTTCATGCGCGACCTCCACGGACCCTTCGCCCAGTGGCACAACCGCCGCTACCACCTCACCGGACACGTCTTCGAGGCCCGGTACCAGTACTGGCCCTGTACCCAGGACCCCTACCTGTGGGCCCTGGTCCGCTACCTCCACGACAACCCCGTCCGCGCAGGGCTCGCACACCACCCCCAGGACTACCCCTGGAGCAGCTTCCGAGCCCACGCGGGGCAGCCTGACGGGATTACTGCGGTGGCCGCCCTGCGAGCCCTGCTGGACGTGCACCACCCCGACGCCCTCACCTGGCAGACCCGGCCTGCTGCTACACCCGCCACCGTGCGACCCACCCCCCGCAGAACCCCGCCCAGCACCCCGCCGCAGGCGCCCACCTGAAGCTCTCTTCTGGGCGAGGCGCTTCCCGGGTCCCGGTAACCCTGTGAGGGTGGCCAGGGCTAGGCCGGCAAACGCCCTCGCGGGCGCTCTGCCTGCCACGGTGTGGCCTGTAACGTAACGTCCTGGACCTCACTCCTCGTCCCCGGCCCCTGGGCCCCGTCCCCTGGGACCTGTCCCCTGCGGCCTGTCCCCAGGGCTGTGTCCCCGAGTCCCTGTCCCCTTGACCGCGAGCCACGATCCCGCAAGCGTGGCGGGACCCGAACCTAGTGGGCCTTGCAGTCCCGTCCCGTGCCAGCTGGGGTGGCGAGGCGCAGCGGCGCGAGGACCGGCGCCGTGTAGGTCGCACAGCCCCTGGGTTCCGGGAACCCACTTGACAGCCCAGGAGGCGCGAGTGTAGAGAGAAGCGACGGCACGCCCGGCGGAAGGGTGGGCCGGCCAGAGCGTGAGATCGTGTCAGGAACTTCTGTGTGCGCGACGGTCAGCGCAGCCGAAGGCCGCGTTCACTGGCTAGTGGACCAGATCCGGCACCTGCGGGAAGAGCGCAGAGCGGTCATCCTGGCCCACAACTACCAGCTGCCGGAGGTGCAGGACCTAGCGGACTTCGTAGGCGACTCCCTGGGGCTGGCGCAGGCCGCGGCGCGGACGGACGCGGACGTAATCGTGTTCTGCGGGGTCCACTTCATGGCGGAGACGGCGGCCGTCCTGTGCCCGGACAAGACGGTGCTGCTGCCCGACCCGGAGGCGGGCTGCTCCCTGGCCGCCACCATCACCGCGGAGCAGCTCCGGGCGTGGAAGCGGGAGCAGCCCGGGGCTGTGGTGGTGGCGTACGTGAACACCACCGCGGAGGTGAAGGCGGAAAGCGACATCTGCTGCACGTCCACCAACGCCGTCCGCGTGGTCGAGTCCATCCCCGAGGAGAAGGAGATCCTGTTCGTCCCGGACTTCTTCCTCGGAAGCTACGTGGCCCGGGTCACGGGCCGGCGGCTGCACCTGTGGATGGGGGAGTGCCACGTGCACGCCGGGTTCACGCCGGAGGACGTCACGGGACTGCTGCGCGCCTACCCGGACGCGGAGCTGCTCATTCACCCCGAGTGCGGGTGCGTCACCTCGTGCATGGTGTTCCTCGCTGCGGGAGACCTTCCCCGGGACCGTACCCACATCGTCTCCACGGAGGGGATGGTGCGCCGGGCGAGGACTTCCCAGGCGCCGACCTTCGTGGTGGCCACGGAGACGGGGATCTTGCACCGCATGCGCAAGGAGGCCCCGGGGAAAACGTTCGTGCCGGTACGAGAGGACGCTGTCTGCCAGTACATGAAGAGGATCACGCTGGACAAACTCTACCGGTCGCTCCGGGACGGGGTGCACGAGGTCCGGGTGGATCCGGACGTCGCCTCCCGGGCCCGGAAAGCTATCGAACGGATGCTGGCGCTGAGCTGATGGTGCACGGGAGCCTGCCGACCGCGGAGCTGGAGCGTGTGGTAGCCGCGGCGCTCCGTGAGGACCTCCCGTGGGGCGACCTGACCACCGAATCCCTCTTTCCTGAGGCCCTTCCAGGGCGTGGCGAGGTGATGGCCAAGAGGCCAGGCGTGATCGCGGGGCTCCCGGTGTTGGAGGTGGTGTTCCGGCAGTTGAACCCGGAAGTCCGGGTGCGCCTGGAGGTGGTGGACGGGGCCGAGGTGGAACGAGGACAGGTCGTGGCGGTGGTGGAGGGAGACGGCCGGGCCCTGCTGGCCGGAGAGCGAGTGGCGCTGAATTTCCTGAGCCACCTGAGTGGGATCGCTACCCTCACGCGGCGGTACGTCCAGGCGGTGGCGGGACTCCCGTGCCGGATCGTGGACACCCGGAAGACCGCGCCGGGGCTGCGCATCCTCCAGAAGTACGCGGTCCGGGTCGGGGGAGGGGCCAACCACCGTTTCGGACTCAGCGACGGGGTGCTGGTCAAGGACAACCACCTGGCGATGCTCAAGCGCGAGGGTGTTTCCCTGCGACAGGCCCTGGAGCGGCTCCGGGCGCGAGTACCGCACGGGATCCGGATTCAGGTGGAGGTTACCGACCTGGACCAGGTCCACGAGGCGGTGGAAGCTGGCGCGGACGCGCTGCTGTTCGACAACATGGACCTCCAGACCCTGCGGCAGGCCGTGGCACGGTGCCGGGGCCGCGTGCTGACGGAAGCTTCGGGTGGGATCACGCTGGAGACGGTGCGGGCGGTGGCGGAGACGGGTGTGGACCTGATCTCCGTGGGCGCGCTGACCCACTCCGCACCGGCCTTGGATCTCAGTCTGGAAGTCCGCTAGTCCAGTGGAGACCGGCTGTCGGGCAGGACTTTTCGCGCGAGCCGGAACCGGCTGCGGCCGGGCCCGGCAGGGTTACGATACTTTCAGAGGAGACACCTGAACGAGGTCGTCGCCCGCCTCCAGTTCCAGGGTGTACCAGCCTTGCGGGACCGCCGTGAACGCGAACTGACCCACCGGATCCACTTCCGTTTCCTGGTCGTAGCCGGCTCCTACCAGTCGGGCTCGCGCCCCTGGCTCCAGTTCAACTTCGCGTGAGACGATACCGGCCAGCGTGCGAAGGGACGGGTCCTGCGGGTCCTCCGTGATGGAGACCGTCAGGGTGAACTCCCCGGCCTTGTACGTGGCAGAGGCCAACTGAAAGCTCCCGCGGACCGCGTAGGCTGGGGCCAGTTCGGCCACGCGCAGCTGTGGCATCAGCTCCGCCACCCACAGCCGCACGCCCGGCCGGTCTCGGATCCTCAAGAAGCGCTCGAGGGTGGCAAGCTCCTCCTGGCAGCGCGGACACTCGCGCACGTGGGCTGCTACCTCTTCCTGCTGGGGTCCCTCGAGCGTGCCCAGGTGGAGCTCTCCCAGGACGAGCGGGTCGGGGCAGCGAAGGCGGTACAGCTGCCGCGCCAGGGCGCGCTCGAGCGGATCCTGCGCTTCCATGGGCCCTCGCCTCCATCCTAACTGAACGAACGTCAGCCGGCCCGGTTTTTGACGTTTTGACCCGATCCAGTCCGACCTCGGCGACATTCGAAAGGGGTGTGGACTCCGGGAGCAGCGGACTTTCGAACATTAGTAGGCAGCAGAGCAGCTTCAGTCGTTCTCTGAGATCGAATGTTTCTAGCAGGTGCTAGACTCAGTCTTGTAGAGCGCTAGAATAGATCTGCCTAGGTTCCGCGGGGGTGCTGGGCCCACGGGTCCTGTAGAGGTGAGCGGCCGTTCGGAGGTGGTCCATGGGCCGGCTTCTGGCGGAAGTGAAAAAGAGCTTCGGACTGAGGGTTCACGAGGCGCGGACCAGCGCAGGGCTGTCGCAGCGGGAGCTGGCCAGAGCCCTGGGACTGCGCAGCGCGGTGGCGGTGGGCGACTGGGAGCGCGGGAAGGCCTTCCCCAAGTTCGAGACCTTCCTGCGGCTGTGCGAGGTCCTGAACAAGCCGCCGGCTTTCTTCCTCGAGGGCTACACCGAGCCTCCCCGGGACGACGACCCGGTACAGGTCCTCGAACGTTTGGAGCAGCGGATGCAGCAGCGTCACCTGGAGCTCCTGCACCGTCTGGAGCAACTTCCTGCGGAGGTGAGCGGGTGCGTGCCCCCCGACGAGGTGGCCCGCTTCCTCGACTCCATGGACTTCGAACGGGACGTGCTACCCAACCTGCCCCTGGACGTGCGGGGAGCGCTGCGGGCTCGAAAGCTACCCCCGGCCCTGGAGGACGCAGCCTACGGGATCGCCCGCAACGCGGCCTGGCACGCCTGGGAGGTCACCCGGGAGGCCGTTCGCGCCTGGCTGCGCCGCCAGCGCCGCCCGTGAAGTCCCCCGCGGGCCCCGGGTCAAAAACGTCAACGGGAGCCGCCCCGAGTGACCTGCCCGGCTCGCGCCGGCTCGACCTCTCGGGACCTTGCTCCCGTTGACACTGGAAATTATACCCGCCCGCTCCAGGACAGCGCAATCGGGAACGCGTGGCCGATTTTCGGCGACCCGAGCACGCGAGCCCGGGCCACTATCCCTACGCCCGCTTACCTTTCGTAAGCCAGGTACCATCCGGGCGAGCTGGCCACGGGATCTGGGAGGGCCAGCGGCGTGACTTACTTTTCGTAAGTCAGGTTCCAGGAAACGGTTCCAGGAACGGGCTCCGGGAACCGGCGCCTGGATCGGAGGGCGAGGCCAGGGCAGGGGCCGAGGAGGGCGGGGCGGGTGGTTGGGGCCGGTGGGGCCTCGGGGGCCGGATGGGCCGGGAGGCGGGTGGCAAGTGGGCAGGCTGGGCGGGAGGTCTAAGGTCCAGAGGAGTTGGGCAAAGAACCGACGATGGGGTAGGCGGGGGTCAGGCGAGAGGGCGAGCGGAATTGCCCGGAGGGGTGGTCCAGGACGGCGGGGGTTTTGGGTACATAACAGGGCAAGAAGTGGGCGTGGAAGGAGGTGGTGGCACCGAGGTTGCGCCGAGCTGAGGCCCGGAGGGGTTGCAGTTTTTAGCAGGATCACGTGTGAGGAGGTGAGGAAGTGTTAGAGCGGATCTGGAAGGCGCGCAGGGACGAGAGGGGCTTCACCCTCATCGAGCTCATCATGGTGCTGGTGATCCTAGGCATCCTGCTGGCGCTGGCTCTGCCGGCCTATCTGAGCACCCGGCGCAAGGCGTATTACGCGGAGGCGGCGGAGAAGCTGCAGGAGTGGGCCACCGCGCAGTGGCTGTACTACGTGGAGAAGGGCTCTTTCGCCGGTACTGCCGTGGTCTCGCTTCCGACGGACACCAACAACTGGGACTTCCAGGGAGGAAACTGCACCACAGCGGGCGACTGTGTCGCAAGCGCGGTTGGGGTCACAACGGGGCCCGTGAGTGGCGCTACCATCACCTATACCATCCAAACCACGGGGAGCCGGGTGATCAGCTCCTCGGGTTTCTGACGCGTGGCGCTGCCCTTCGGCTGGCGGCGGCCGGCTACCAGTCGGCCGCCGCTCCATTTTGCCACCGCTTCCTCAGTCCGGCTTTCCTCCGGCACGGCTGCAGGCTCTCGCGAGAGCTCGCAGCCCTGCCTGGGCATGGGGCCTTAGCGATCACAGACGTGGCAGAGAAGTTGCTCCTGAGGCCACATGGTACGGGCTGTATCGTTCCAGTGCGGGCTTGTACCGTTCCAGCACATGCGGGTTCCAGAGGTCGCGGGGATCGAGTCACTCGGCGCTAGCCGCCTCCTCGCGGCAGGAGCGCTCTTCCTCTTTGTGACCTTCCTCCTTCCGGGCCGCCGCAGCCTCTCGTTCGCCGAGCTCTTCGGGGCCTACGTAGCCTCGCTTCGGGAGATCCTGCGGTTCGTCTACCCGCACGACGTCCCCGCACCCGTTTACCCGCTCCTGTTCAGGATCTGGATCACGATCTTCGGATCAGTGCAACTTGCCCTCCGCGTCCTCGGCCCTGGCGGGGCTCGTGACGCTCGAAGCCGTCAGGCGCTTAGGGTCAGCCCGCGGTTGCGGTGCGGGCCCGATCTCCGCCCCGTGGCCGCTCAGCTCCCCCTCCTTGATCGCCTCGGCGGAGGCCGCCCGGTACGCGCTGGTTCCGACCCTGTTTGCGCTGGCCCCGGAGAGGTGAGAATTGCGGCGACACCGGGGATCGCAAGTCCCTCGTTCCCTAGCCGTCTCGCCGCCAGGAGCCGGGTCCTGGGAGAGACGGCAAGAGGGAGAAGTTGACGGCGAGCCGAAATGCGTTTGGATGGTACAGGTGCAGGAGCCACACAGGCCGCCGGAGCTATTCGGCGCCACGTGCCCGCAAGTGGCCCAGGCCCGCCGGTGCCGGAGCCCTGGGAGTTCGAGGGCGTGCGGGCCAGCTTTTTCGTGCGCAGGGAGGGAAGGTCGTGACGGTAAACACGCTTGTGCCACAGACAGAACCGCCTGCGCGTCAAGAGCGGAGGAACGGAAGCCGGGAGCATCGGTGGGAGCTCGTGGGGCTTGGGGTGGTGCTCTTGCTGGCCCTGACCCTGCGGCTGGAGATGCTCTCGGTGCGCAGCATCTGGCACGACGAGGCCTTCAGCCTGGAGGTGGCGCGCCGCCCGGTAGCCTACATCTGGGCCAACCTCCCCCGGGTGGATCCCCATCCGCCCGGCTACTACGTGATGCTGCGGGGGTGGACCCAGTTCTTCGGCCACGACGTAGCAAGCGCCCGAACCCTTTCCGTGGTGTGGGGTATGGTGGCGGTGGTGCTCGCGTGGGGGTTCGCGCGGCGGCTCGGCGGGCCCGGGGTGGCGGTGGCGGCCGCAGCCCTCGTGGCCCTTAACCCCTTCCAGATCTACAACTCGAACGAGATCCGCATGTACGCACCCCTCACCGCAGTTGCGGTTCTGTCCACCTGGCTGCTACACCGGGCGGACCGGCGGGACGGGTTCGTGGACTGGGCGCTCTACGGCGGGAGTGCTGCATTCCTTCTCTACCTCAGCTACTACGCGGGGCCCCTCCTGGTAGCGCACGGGGTGTGGATGGCAGTTCGGCGCAGGTGGCGGGGGTTGATCACAAGCGGGGTCACGGGCCTCCTCTTTTACCTCCCCTGGCTTCCCGCCCTGAGCCGATCGCTTCTTGCGAACCCCGTCCCCTACCGGGATCCCATGCGCCCCACATACGTGCTGGAACTGTTCGCGGTGCACGGGTTTGGAGGGTATCTGCCGAGCGTGCCGGGGTACCTGCGCTGGCCAGGTCTGGAGTGGAAGTATCAACCGCTGCTGGTGTTTCCCTTCGCGGTGCTGGTGGTCGCAGGGGTAGGGGAGCTCTGGCGGCGGGATCGAGCAACCTGCGGGCTGCTGTGCCTGTGCTGGGGCCTTCCCGTGGCGGTGTTCGTTCTGGCCTCGCTTGCGTTGCGGCGAGAGGCAGCCTACTTTTATCACCTCGCGCACCTCCAGCCGTTCATGGCCGTGGCGGTGGCCGCGGGCATCGTGGAGCTACGGGAGGCGGTGCGGCGAGCCTCACCCTTCCTGGTCTCCGCCGTGGCCGCAGCGGGAGTGCTGCTCACTCTGTGGCCGGCGGTAGATAACCTCCAGGGGAATCCTGTCTACCAGGGGTTCCGGTACGACCTGGCGGCCCGCCACCTGCGGGCCCATTACCGGCCCACTGACGTAGTGGTGTACTACATGGGTGGTGCGCAGTCCGCACTCCACCTCTACTTCGACCCGCCCGGCCCCGAGATCGGCATTGATCCGGACGTGCGGCGGTGGAACCGGGAAGCGTTGCGCCAGCACTTCCAGGAAGCCGCGCGGCTCCTGCGATCCGAGCACCGGCGCGTATGGCTCGTGCTGGTCTCTCCGGTGCCGCCGGGTTCGATGGAGGAGCTGGTGCGGGCGCTCGAGGCCCGAGGCTACCGCCCCGGTCCCTTGCATGACTTCAACGGGGTCCGGCTGGGCCTGCTGGTTCGGTAGGTGGTCTGAGACCTGCCAGTCTGACAGTAAATTTCTAGACCCTAAAATGGCATTTGGTGTGTTAGCTGGGTGCTGGTTGGAGGAGGGGATGGCGTGGAAGGAGCAGAATGCTCCCGCTCACCGGCCCAGCCGGGCGGCACGCGGGCGCGCAGATACCCTGGGAAGGTACGGTGGGAGCATGGCGGGGGTGTGGCGCGGTCACGTGCGGCTGCTGCACGTCCTGGTGGCAGTGCTGGAGATTGGTCGCAAGCGGGCTGGGCATGCAGGCGCTGGGTCCGCGGTTGAGCTGGCACTCGCTGGATACCCTGCGGGTGATGAAGGACGCGCGTTGCGGTCCGCTCGGTACGAAGTGGTGGCACTGGCTATGAGCCCCTGTTCCAGCCCCTAGGTCGAATGTTCTTTAAAAAAGTCCATGGTGGTGGACAATCACAAAGGGCTACGCGTCCTGGTCGCGCTGCTGGCCGGGCGCCAGGTGGAAGGGCCGACGTACGTCCCGAGGTACGCCGCGGCGTTCGACCCCCGACTGGTGGCGCTGGACGGAGGCGGTAGCCTGTCGCTTCCGGCTGGAAGAGGACCGTACACCTCCGGTGGTGCAGTTCGGCGGACTGCGGCCGGTCCGGCTCGTGACCTACCGCGGCGAGGCAAGGGGCTGACGGTTCGCTCTCGGGGTCCCGGGGAGGAGTGCACGTCTCCGCTGGGCTTAAAGGGGGGACATATGAAAGACCGCCTTCAGCTCCTGTGTGCACATCCGGAAGTCAGTTTCGCGGTTAGCTGGCTGCTGGTCACGCGTGTGATCCTGTGGCTCATCGGGCTCATTTCCAGGGAGATCCTGCAGCCCTTTCTGCCGCAACAAGAGCCTGGGGCGCCGTTTACCGAGAACCCTTTTCTCGCGGTATGGGGGCACTAGGATACCCGATGGTACCTGGACATCGCGCGGCGCAGCTACTCGGCGGAGCGTTACCCCACACCGGGGAAGCGGACTACGCCCTCTTTCCGCTGTATCCGTTGCTCATTAGGGCGCTCGGAGCGGTGCTGGGAGCCGTATACCTGGCGGGGATAGCGATCTCCAACGCTTCCCTGGTCAGGGCGGCGGTCCTGCTGTACCGACTGGCGCGGCTGGACCGAGACGCGGCCGCCGCAGAGCGTTCCGTGAAGCACCTGCTGCTGTTGCTGACCGCTTTCGTCTTCTCGGCGGTCCTCACAGAGGCCCTGTTCGTCGCTCTGAGCGTGGCCGCCTTTTTGGAAGCTCGACGGGATCGCTGGTGGGCGGCGGGGGCGCTCGGGGGGTTTCGGCGCTGACCCGGCCTAACGGGGGTACTCCTGGTGCTGCCGTTGGCCTGGATCTGCTTTGCCGGCCCTCAGGGGCGTGCACGGTGGGCGAGTCGCCTGGTGGCCCTCAGTTTGGTCCCTCCAGGGCTGGGTGTGTTTTCCTTCTACAACTGGTTGCTCACGGGAGACCCTCTGGCCTTCGTGCGGGTGCAACAGGCGTGGCTCAAGGCTCCGGCGAACCCCATGGAAGTGCTGCTCCGGGGAGCGAGCTCGGCCGTGCCTCAGCTACGCGTGGGCGCTTGGTTCACCGTCGTTGTGCTCGTCTTGTCTGTTGCGTTCGCCCGGACGTTGGGCTTCCCCTACTTTTTGGTCTGCCTGTCGGCCGTCCTGTTGCCGCTCAGCGGCGGTTGGCTAGCTCTGTTTAGTCAGGCGCGATACGTGGCGTCGGCATGGCCACTGGCCTTGCTTCTGGCGCGCCTGGGTTCCCGTGCGGACGTCGACGCGCTGCTGACGCCTCGTTGGCCCTGCTGCAGGGATTCCTTATGGTGTTCTGGAGCAACGGGTCCCGGATGGTCATATAAGGGCTAACAGAACAGGGCCGGGGGTAAGGTTTGTGGACACAAGCGGCGGGAGCAGGAGCTCTGCTGAGTCCTCTGAGTTAGCGCCGGAGGCGGGAAGAGCCACGAGGTCCTAGGCTCGGCGACTCAGGGTTGGAGGCGAAGAAGCGAGAAGCTTAGGCAGGATATTCGTGTTCCAAAGGCGAACATCCTGCGCGTGCTGTCGCTGCAAGAGGAGGCGTGGGTGCGAGTCCCAAGTCCTCTGGTCGATCTTTGGGTGCCGGACCGCGCTGCTACGTTCGCTACGGCCGGGGAGCGCCCATGGAAGTCGGTGCTGTACGAGCGGATTCTGCAGGCCGCAGGGCGAACAGGCAATGGCGTAAGCCTCGTGTTTTGCACCGATGCCCCGGCGTCGGGTCACCACGCGCCGGACATTGATAACCTGTGTGAGCCGGTCCTTTCCGTGCTGGTGAACGCGAAGGGCTGGTGCGGAGGGCGACGGAGCCTCATCCGGTGGCTGGCTGCCCACAAGTTCTACACTCGCAGCGCTTCCGTGCTCGGCTGCCACATCCGGGTCTTTGACTGCAACCCACCGCTCCTGCCGGATTTCACGGGCCCTATCCTCTACCGGGCATGTGGCGTACTCCCGCAAGGCAAAGGCGAAGCAGATGCCATTCACTGGGTCAAAGGGAACCCAGAGGTTGCGCCAGTGGCGCCCGGCAAGCGTCTCGCCGTGCATGTTGAGTTTGGTGGCGATACCGTAAACTTGGGCGATGTGGCGACAGGTAGGGTCAAAAGCCTTATCGACTGCCTGTGGCCCGTACTCGGGGGTACTCGCAGGGCACCCGCGGACTGGCGCATCGACTTCCTGCAGCTTGAGAAGGGCGTGGCGGGGCTGGGCGTGAGCGGGGTCCGGGTAACTGTCCGGAGAATAGAGGCACCGTCGGGGACACCATAGCTGCCACGGAGCAGCCGTCCCTTCGGGGCGCACCCCAGAGGCCTGTCCCTGGAGTGCGAAGCTCCCCGGGCAGATTTGACCCAGCGCAATGGATGCGCTGGGTCTGTTCTTGGTCAGCCGTGCGTCGATGTCGGCGTGCGCGCGCTTCCGGAAACTCGGGGGCACCGCGCTGTCGCCATCGCATTGCCGTCGGTGCGGGGCGCTCGCCCTGATTTGGGAGAACGCCTGCCCCGCTTAGCAGGTCGCGAAATCTGAGAGGTCGGTCGGGCCCTGTTCCCGCGGGGCGTCCGCCTGAGCCGTCGGGTAACGGGGGGAGGCAGGACGTACCTGGAGAGCAGCGAGCAGAGACCGGGACAGGCCCAGGGGACAGGGCAGGGACAGGGCCCAGGGGACAGAACCCCGGGGACAGGGCCCGGGGGACGGCCAAGCGGCCGGCGTCACTAGGTGGTGGCGACCGGCTTGAGAACATGTTCCGGTCGCTCCGCCACCTGTACTTCGACAAGAAGGTGATGGCGGTGGACAGCCAGGAAGAGTTGCGCGCCCTGGTGGCGCTGCTGGCCGCGCGCCGGGTGGAAGGGTAGACGTACGTCCCCAGGTACGCCGCGGCGTTCGACCCCCGACTGGTGGAACGCTGGACGGAGGGGGCACCCTGGCGGTTCCGGCTGGAGGAAGATCGTACGCCTCTTGTGGTGCAATTCGGCGGACTGTGGCCGGTCCGGCTCGTGACCTACCGCGGCGAGGCAGGGCCGTGATGGGCGGTACTTGGGAACCCCGTTTGCGACAGGTCCTAGGGGACGTAGCCCGGGGACAGGTCCACGGGAACGAAGTCCTAGGGGACGCAGCCGGGGGGAAGCGGTGTGCAGGAGCGGTTGCCTGTGCTACGAGGAGCCGGCGAGCGAGGCAGGCCACACGCGGCCGTCCAGGATCCGCCAGACCGTCCGAGCCACCTCCTGAGTTTCAAGGTCGTCGGAAAGCTGTTCGCCAGGCACCGCCGGCAGCACCGGACGTCCCGCGGCCTTCTCCAGGGCCGCAGCACGCGCCCGGGCCCTGCGGACGTCGTGGGCAGTGACGGTGCTGGAGACTTCAGCCAGCAGGTAGACCTCGCGCCCGTCTGCCAGCCCCGCCACCACCACGTCGGCTTCCAGGACCTGGGCGCGTTCGTCGGGGGTGATGCGTCCCTGGTCCAGGGCGTCGTCCAGGAGGAGGCCGAGCTGCTGGTGGTCCACGACGCGGATGCGGCGCAGGATGCTCTAGAAGTAAGACGCAGCCCTCTCCCGGTACCGGCGCTCCAGGTTCTCGCCCTTGAGGGCGCCGACCGTCTGCACGAGTTCCCGCACCACCTGCTCGGTACGCACCTGGGGCTCGGCCAGCGCCCGGAGCTCGTCGGCCAGGGTCCGGACCGTTTGCTCAGTATGCGCCTGGGCCTCGGCCAGCGCCCGCAGCTCCTGCTGGGTCTGCCGGTGAGAGTCGGCGAGCTCGCGGAGCTCCCGCTGCATGGCCCGCTGGGCCCGTACGAGGCTGCGGACCAGGCTCGGGAGCTCGAGGAACTCCTCGCCCAGCAGGCTGGCCCGGAGGGCGTCCTTCCACTGGGGCTGTCGCTCCAGGAGGCGAAGCAGGCTCTGGAAGTCTTTCACGGTGAAGGACGTCTCAGGAGCATTCTAGCCTATCGGTAGCCAGCACCGTAGGGAGGTTGAGCCGACCGACGCACGCCACCGTGACTCGAGTCGCGGGCAGGCGGAGCTCAGCGGTCAGAGCTGCAGGCCGGACGGCCGCCAGCGTGTCCAGACGTGTCAGCGCGGGGACAACAGTAGCTGGTGGGCCCGGGATTCAGGTGGGCGCGAGTCTGGCAGCCGGGGCAGGGACCGAAATCCTAGGGGCGCCCGGAAAACGTGTGGCGGCGCGGCGCCAACACCGACCGCTCAGCGGACTGCACCGCCGCCTCTAGCCTGCTTGGCCTCGGGCAGTATTCGATTCTTTTGGGACGAGGTTCCAGGGACACAGCTCCGGGAGAAGGGCCTCAGGGGACGGGCCCAGGGGACAGGCACAGGGGACAGGCACAGGGGACAGGCACAGGGGACAGGGCCGAGGCCACTCGCGGTCGCGCTGAACGGGCACTAGCGACCCCTGGCACCGCCGGGCAAAAGACCCCTATCCTCGCCGGGGATGGCTGAACGGAGCAGGGACTGGATGGAGCAGGCGGAGCACGACCTCGCGAGCGCCCGGTTGCAACTTGAGGGCGGCTTCTGGGAGTGGGCCTGTTTCGCCAGCCACCAGGCGGCGGAGAAGGCCATCAAGGCCGTGTACCAGAAGCTGGGAGGGGAGGGCTGGGGCCGCGGGCTCGTAGACCTGCTCCAGGGTCTACGGGAGCGGCTAGCGGTGGCCGCCGAAGTGGAGCACTGCGCGCGTCTGCTAGACCGGTACTACATCCCCACGCGGTACCCCAACGCCTGGCCCCAGGGTAGCCCGGGATCCCACCACACCAGGGAGGAAACGGAACATGCGGTCCGTTGTGCGCAGACGGCCCTACGGTTCTGCCACGGTCTTCTGGCTGGACCGTGAGGAGGCGGAGCGCCGCTTGCGCCACGCGGCGGGCCGCCTGGTGGCCGGGCGGCCAGAAGTGGTGGCCGTGTACCTGTTCGGTTCCCTGGCCACGGGGCGGGCGGTGCCGGGAAGTGACGCGGACGTGCTGGTGGTCCTGGAGCGCTCGGAGGAACGCTGGGTGGACCGTGGCGTGCGCTACGCGGGCTACTTCGAGGACGTGGGGATAGCGGTCGAGCTGTTCTGCTACACGGAGGACGAGGTAGCCCGGGTGCCGCTGGCGCAGCGGGCCCTGGCGGAGGGCAAGCTCCTCGCCGGCCGCGGCCCCGGACGTAAGCAGGGCGTCACTCCCACTTCGGGGCCCGGACGAGCCGGTACTGCACCAGCCTAAGCCCTCCGGTCGTTTGGTCTTGAGCTACCCGGTAGGCTCTCCCCGCCACGTGCACGCGCTCTACGACCGTTCGGTCAAACGCCGCACCGGAGCGCGGTAGGTAGGTGAACCGCTCCACTCCAGCCCGTAACAGGCCTCGCGTGGCTTCTTCCAGCTCTGCCTGCGAGTCCACCGACATCAGGACCTTTTCACCATAGGCAGGCGCGAAGTCCCAGGCGAAGATCTCCAGCCCCACCACCACGTAATCGGTAGGCAGACTACGGATCGTCCGTAGGGCCTGCGTGGCGCGCCACTGGCCTTGGTCCGCCTGGTCGACTCCCGCCGCCTGCGCCAGAAGAGCCAGAAGAAGGAGGAGTGCAGCCGGCATCCTGATCGCTTCGCGCGTTCTGGGCGGCAAGGCGGCCCACCCGTCTGCGGCCAACCACACGGCGATGGGGTAGGCCGCCAGCAGGTACCTCGGGCCCCACTGGAACCCTCCGTGGGATGCGGTCCACACGACCCCGGCGGCAAAGAGGAGCGCGAGACTCCACAGAAACCGGCGGGTGGGCGTGAGCGGCCGGTTCACGAAGGCGAACACGAGGAACGGCGCCACCCAAAAGAAGCCCGTCACCTGGGTGCGCCCGGTAAGAACGACTGCCTCCGCGCCTGCCAGGGCGTACAGGGAAGCCGCGGAACGCCAGGGGCGGGATTCGAGGCCGGGAAGTGAAAGGCTGACTGCTGCGAACACCACGGCGGAGAACAACAAAAGTCCGCGGTCGACACCACCACGGAGGAACGCTGCGAAGTCGGGTGCGGCCACGAACAGGTATAAATTCCATAGGCGGTAGGGAAGGTCCCACGCGCCCGTCGCCTGGCGCGCGGCCACTGCCTCCGCCTTGGGCCCGAAGAAGGATCCGAACAGGTGCCAGTTGACGCCCGCCTGGACAAGCCAGCCGGCCGCAAACCCTACAGCAAACAGCGCGGTCCCGATCCATCGGTGTCGTGGAGCGGCCACCAGCCAGGCGAGCGCGAGGGCAGCTGCGTACACGTAGGCTTCGTTGCGAAATAACAACCCTAAACCGACGGACAGCCCGGCCGCGGCCATCCCAGTCGGACGAAAAGAATGCCCGAGTCCCGACCCCCACGTGAGCAGCGCGCCTGTCGTGAGCAGCGCCACAGAGGGCAGGTGGTTCCACACGGTGACTGCGTAGAGGGGAATCGGCGTGAGGAAGAGGAGAACGGCAGCACCGGCCCAGCCCATTCCGGGCGCCACCCTCTCAGTCCCGCGCGCCACCACCCACGCTAGGATGAGGGCGGCCAGAGTAGGCACTACAGCTAGGCCCGCCTTTCCCAGCGCTCGATAGGCAGGGGCACTCAGGAGCGCGAAGGTTGGCTGAAAGGCGAAGTGGTAGCGGTCCCCCCGTCGGACGAAGAAAAATGACGGGAAGAACCGACCCTCAGGGTCCGCCGCCTGTGCCAGGTTTGTGACCCAAAGGCCTTCCCAGCCCCGGCGGGCTACCTCGCGCGTCATGAGCTCCCAGACAGCGCTGTCCACCGACCAGTGACCCTCCGTGCGGCCGGACCAGGCTGCTAGAGCACCCAGGATCACGGCCGAGACGGCCAGGACGGCCAAGAGACGACCGGCGCCTTTCGTCATGTGCTTTTACCGTAGCAGGTCCCCGGGAGACGGTGGTGACCACTCCTTGCGCCAGCCAGTATGGGCTGCGCCCGGCGCTGGCGCCGGGCGGCTCTGCCGCGGCCTAGCCCGTCGAGCACTCGGCAGTGGCGGTCAGCGCGGGGCTGTGGGCGTGCCGCCCTAACTGCTGACAAGCTCCGCGTGAGGGGGGACGTCCGCGCGTCACGGTTTCTTCTACCTTCGCGCCCGGCCGCGGGCGTCGGTGTGGCTTCTGACGCTTCAGGCGCCCGCGGTGGCTGCCATGCAGTCCGACCCGCGCTACCAGACGTACCGGTACGACCGCGCCGCGCAGTTCGTGCGGGCCGGCTACCGGCCCGGCGACGCGGTCCTGTACGTGCCCGACGGTACCTCCCTGGCCTTCGAGTACTACTTCCGGCCGCCGGGCAGGAGGGTGGAAGTCCGTGTGGAGCCGCGCGCGTACCGTGCAGAGGAGTGGGGCCAGCTCTTCCGCGACAGCGTGCGGGAGCTGGGTGCTGAGGACCACAGGGTGTGGGTCGTCACCACCTCGCCGGCGCCGCCTGCGGGTGAGGCGGCTCTGCGCTCCGTCCTCCGGGACCGGGGCTACGAGCTCGTAGCGGAGCGGGTATTCCCCGGGCTACGGGTGGCACTGGCGATCCGGCGGAGGTGAGCTTCCACGGGGGGTGCAGTCTGGGGACCTAGGGGACAAGAGCCCAGGGGACAGGGCTCAGGGGACAGGGCCCAGGGGACAGGGCCCAGGAGAGAGGGCCAACGGGACAGGCCCCTGGCGACAGAGCCCGGAGCCAGCGATGGCGCCCGGGAGTCTCAGCGCGGGCCTTCGACGCCGAGTCCCAGCAGTCCCAGGGACAGGAGGGCGAGCACGGTGGAGGCGATGGCCACGAACGGCCAGTCGCGCTCGGCTGCGAAGAATACCACCGTGGCGGCCACCCGGAGGACGGGCGTCAGGATGAGCACCAGCAGCCCGATCTGGATCAGGGCCGTGGGGGCTCCCGCGCGCAGCTCGCGCAGGAGAGAAGCCAGGGTGACGCTCCCCGTGTGGCTCAGGAGGTCCCGCGCGGCCGGAGCGCCCTCCTGGGCCAGGTGCACGACGAACGCGAGGAGTCCCGCGAGCAGGAACGCAGCTGCGAGAGCGACGCCGGCCAGCAGGAGGTAGCCCAGCCGCACCTCCACGGACTCGGCAGCCTCAGGGCCATACGCCTGTCTGTTCACCTTACACTCCCCTCAGCCCGCGTAGCAGCATCTCTACGGACACCAGGACGAGGACCGGCACGAAGACCGCACGCACGGCCCGGTTGGTGGAACGCTGCAGCAGTCGGCTGCCCAACGCCGCACCCGCGAGGACGCCGAGCGCCACAGGGGCAGCCACCAGGGGAGGCACGTCTCCCCGCCAGAGGTACACGCCCGCGCTGGCCGCGGCGGTCACCCCGATCATGAAGTTGCTGGTGGCGGTGGAGACCTTCATGGGCAGGCGCATGGCCATGTCCATAGCGAGGACCTTAAAGGCTCCGGATCCGATCCCCAGCAAGCCCGACAGGACGCCGGCCAGGTACATGAGCCCGAGACCGGCGGGTACCCGACCGACGCGGTAGGGCACGCGGCGCCCGTCCGGGTCCGGGTAGGAGGAGGCCAGGCGCAGACGTTCCGCCAGAGGGTCGCGAGGTACGTCCGCGGGCACTTCCTCCCCGAGCTTGGCCACGGTCGGCACCACGGAGACCAGCAGGGCGAACCCGAACAGCAGGAAGAGGGTCCGGGGGTCCACGTGCGGCGCCAGAAACGCGCCCGTGAGGGCTCCGGTGACCGTGGCGAGTTCCAGCAGGACACCGACGCGGAGGTTGGTGAGCCGGTCTCGCAGGTATGCAGACGCAGCGCCGCTGCTCGTGGCGATCACCGAAACCAGACTCGTCCCTACCGCCAGGCGCACGTCCATGCCGAATCCGATGGTCAGCAGCGGTACGATGAGGACGCCGCCGCCCAGCCCCACCAGGGACCCGACCACCCCGGCCACCACGGAGGCCGAGAAAAGGCCGGCCACGACCGCCAGCGCTCCTACCACGGCACCAAACCCTCCTTCGTCCCCTGCGGGGAATCGCCGGTCTCCTGGATCGGGCCTTCGAGGCTCACCCGGAAACGGTAGCGGTCGCCCCGGATGACGCTGCGGCGCAGCTCCACGGGACGGCCGTCCTCCGTGTAGCCCACCCGCTCCACGAGGAAGGCGGGATCGCCGGTCTTGACTTCCAGCAGGCTGGCCAGAAGGGGGTCCACCGCGACGGGCTGCAGGGTCTCCTCGGCGCGGGCTACCACCACCCCGCAGCACTCCTGCAAGAGGTCGTACAGCGGCTCACGGACTACCCGCTCCACCGGGAGGGCCTCCCCCACCTCGTGGGGCAGGTACAGCGCCTCGAAGGCGAAGGGCCTACCGTCCACAAAGCGCAGGCGCGTGAGCTCGTACACGGGCCGGGCAGGGCCTCCTGCGAGCAACGGAGAGGCGTCCTCGTCTGCGGCCACCCGGAACCCGAGCAGTCGAGAGGAGACCGCGTGTCCCTGAGCCGTGAGGGTCTTGAACAGGCTGTAGAGCCCGGGCAGGGGCTGCTCCACCTGCGGAGACGTCACGAACGTACCGACCCCCCGCCTGCGGACCACCAGGCCCCTGCGGGCCAGGGCCGTCAGGGCTTGGTGGACGGTCTGGCGGCTCACGCCGAGGAGGGCAGCCAGTTCAGGCTCCGGGGGCAGGCAGGTGCCGGGTGCCAGGCGACCCTGCCGGATCTCCCGCGCTAGGTGGAGGGCGAGGCGCTCGTACCTGGGGACCCGACCTGGCTCCCGGACGGTCTGCCGGAGGTAGCTGATGAGCTGGACCTGAGCCGCGTCTACCACGGTAAGTTATGTCTGGACCTTGTCTAGCCAAGATGATAAGTTCCGACAAACTGCGGGTCAACTCGGGCACGAAAGCGACGCGCCGGTTTCTGCCGGCCCCCCGTTAAAACGGGCCCGGTGGGGCGTTCAGTAGACGGAGAGCAGGCACCGGCGTACGGTAAGGGGGAAGCGGGATGGCGACGGTGGAGGAGCGACTGGCATTTGTGGAAGGCCGCGTTCAGGAGCTGTCCGGAGGGTACGGGCAGCTCAGGGAGGACATCCACGGCCTTCAGGTACGTGTGGGCTCAATGGACGAGCGACTGAGCGCCCGCATCGAGGCTCTGGACCAGCGGTTGAGCAGCCGCATGGACGCCCTGGGCCACAAGGTGGACCGGTACCGGGAGGAGCTGGGCGCTCGGATCGACGGGTTGGACCATCGGCTGAGCAACCGTGCGGATGCTCTGGACCAGAAGGTGGACCGGTACCGGGAGGAGTTGGGCGCCCGCATCGAGGCTCTGGACCAGCGGTTGAGCAGCCGTGTGGACGCCCTGGACCAGAAGCTGGACCGGTACCGGGAGGAGCTGGCGGCGCGGGCCGATAGCGTGGAGGCCAGGCTGGGCAGCCGGATCGACGCCGTGGAGCAGAAGGTGGACCGCTACCGGGACGAACTGGCCGTCCGGATGGACGCTTTGGACGGCAAGTTGGGCGCGTGGCTGCGGTGGCTGGTGGGGATCCTCGCGACCTCGCTGGTGGCGCAGGTGGGAATCCTGGGCGCGGCACTCCTGCGGTAGGCCCGGGACCGTTACGGGAAGCCGAGAGGGGTCCGTAGGCCTGGTGCGCGAACAACTCATCTTTGGTCCGCCGGCCGGCCCTCAGAGCGTCCGATTCAACGGCCTGCGGGGCGCGGGACGGTGGCCGCCAAGGAGCCGGCGGCAAACCCCCGGCACTGTCTACTGACGAGAACCCCTGACGGACCTGGAGCGGCGATGCGGCCCCTTGAGCTACCGCAGACCACTCGCCCGCCCCAGCTACGCGCTGCCGCGGTGTCGGTGGCCGTGAGCCTGCTGATCCTCAGCCTGAAGGCGGTTGCCTACCTCCTGACCGGGTCGGTGGCCTTCCTTTCGGACGCAGCCGAGTCCGTGGTGAACGTGGTGGGCGCCAACATCGCCTTCCTGGCCCTGCTGGTGGGCACTAGGCCCCCGGACGCGGGGCACCCCTACGGCCACGGCAAGGCCGAGTACATCAGCGGGGCCACGGAGGGTGCCCTGGTGGCCTTGGCGGGCACGGCGGTCGTGGTTACGGCGGTCCGACGTCTGCTCCAGCCCGTGCCCTTGAGGGATCTCGACTGGGGGCTCGCGCTGGTCGCGGTGGCGACAGCGGGCAACTTCCTCACCGCTCGCTACCTCCTGCGCGTCTCGCGGGAGAGGGCGTCCCTGGCCCTGGAAGCAGACGCGAAGCACCTCCTGGCGGACGTCCTGACGTCCCTCGCCGCCCTGGTCGGCGTCGGGGTGGTCCGAGTGACGGGCGTCCAGTGGCTGGACCCAGCGGTGGGCGCGGGTGTGGGCCTGCACGTCGTGGCGATGGGCGTCGGGGTTTACCGCGAGGCCCTGGGCGGGCTGATGGACCGGGCCCTGCCGCGGGATGAGGAAGCGCAGATCCGGGCAGTCCTGGACGCGCGGCGTGACCAGGTGCTCGACTACCACGCCCTGCGCACGCGCCGGGTGGGTGCGCAGCGGTTCCTCGACCTTCACGTGGTCTTGCACCGTACGGCTTCCGTAGGTGAGGCGCACGCCCTCTGCGACGAGCTGGAAGCGGAGATCCTGAGGCGGCTGCCGGGCACGGACATCACCATCCACGTGGAGCCGTGTGGGCCGGACTGTGTGCGGTGTGCCTCCGCAGTGCCGTCCCGCGGTGCCGGTTAGCCGCGCAGCCCCCGCTCGTTTCGCAGCGCCCAGGGTTTTAGGAGCGCGTACAGAGTCTCGCAGACGGGCACCGGGAGACCGTGCTTGCGGGCCAGGCGCACCACGGTACCGTGGAGAGCCTCTAGCTCCATCCTGCGCCCGTGGACGAGGTCGTGGTGGAGGGAAGAGGTGGACTGCGGCTCGAGGCGTCGCGCGAACTCCAGGTGGCGGTCCGCGGTCTCCGGGGGGAGCGGTACTCCCTCTGCTGCGGCTACAGCGCACACCTCCTCCACCACCCGGCGGAACAGGTCCAGGGTCTCCGGCACGTCCCGCAGCTCGCCCACCGGCAGGCGCGTGGCTGCCGTGAGCCCTGCCTGCGCGCAGATGAAGGCGAACTTGTCCCACAGGACCCGGCGGATGTCCGGAACGAGCTCCGCGGGCACCTGGGCCTGCCGGAACCACTGCAGGAGCCGCTCGCCCCTGGGACTGCGGGCCCCGTCCATTTCGCCGAACACCACGCGCCCCGGGCCGCCCGTGTGGGCGACTTCCCCCGGCGCGCGCACGGTGGCGAACACGAACGCGGCACCCGCCATCACGTGACGCCAGCCCACCACCGACGCGATGCGGTCGGGGTTGTCCACGCCGTTCTGCAGGGTCAGGACTGCAGTCTGCTCGTGCAGCAACGGGGGGAGGAGCCGGGCCGCGGACTCGGTGTCGTAGGACTTGACGCAGAACAGGACGTAGTCGCAGGGTCCCACATCTGCGGGGTCGTCGGTGGCGGGACCACGGACACAGAAGTCGCCCGTGGGGCTGCGCACCCTCAGGCCCTCCCGGCGGATGGCCTCCAGGTGGTCTCCCCGGGCGATCCAGCACACCTCGGCCCCGGCCCGGGCCAGGCGGCCTCCGAAGTAGCCGCCCACCCCGCCCGCACCCAGCACCGCGACCCGTACCGGCGGCAGTGGCATACCGGATTTCATGTTACCCGCTCGAGGCGGTCGAAAACGTGCTCATCTAGCGTTCAATCGTTGGAGCGGGAAGCCGGCAACACCCCGCGGGGAGGAGGTGGAAGCGGTCCAGCGGACCCGAGGTTGCAAAAAAAGGGCGCCAGGCGGGCGAGTTGCACCCGGGGCCGCCGGGCACGGTAGCCGGACGGTGGCGCGCAGGCTCTCAGGGGTGTCCCGCGGTCAGCCGGCGTGGCGGCCGGGCGGGGTCCGAGCCCGTTCGTGGCACCCGTCCGGCACGGACCGGGAGGCAGGGGCGGCGGGCGGCGTGGAGGAGGCCCGGCGGGCAGGCCCCGCCGCCCACTGCCGACAGCTGGCCCGGGCGCGGCAAGCTCTGCGGAGGCGGGCTGGTCGGGGCCTGGTACAGCCGAACCCGAAGAGTGGAGCGCCGCTGCTCGCGTACTGAAGTTGGACCGTGGCGCCGACGGGTCTTCGCGGAGGTGCTACGAAGGGTCAGCGCGCTTTTGGCCTTTCGGGCGTGGCTGTTCCCGCGTGGGCCGGGAGGAGGGAGGCCGTGCCAGTGGCGAACATCTCCCCTGCGACCCCTGGAGGTGGGGAATGAGGCGGAGCTTGGCGCTGCTGACGGCTCTGTACCTGGTGGCTGCGTATGCCGACCTGGCGGGAGCCCAGGTTCTGTCGGCGGTTTACCCCTCGGAGGCGGCGTTCAACGCCGCGGTGTCACCCCTGCGGCAGGCCGCGCAGCAGAACCCCCGGGACGCCCAGACCCGGTACCGGTTGGGCCTGGCGTACTTCCACGCGTGGCGGCAGTTTGAAACAGGTCTGATCCGGTACGGGCGGGACTACCACCGGACCGCGGAGGCGGAGTTCCGTGCTGCCCTGGCAGCCTCGCCGGGCCACCTCGGGAGCCTGCTGGCCCTGTACAGCCTGCTCAGGTTGCGGGGCGACTGGGACGCCGCGGAAGCGTTGCTGACCGACCTGAGCCGGCTCATGCTGCCCCGGAGCGAGATCCCCGCGGTGCGGTAGGGAGGTGCGCGCGGTGGACGCGAACGCCGTGGCGGCACTCGAGATCGGAATCCGCGACCGGATCGTGCGCAACTGGTTGGCAGCGGTGGAGGGCGGCGGTGGCCGTGCCAGGGTGGCTCTTCAGGCTCGCGGCCGGGCGCTGGTGGAGGGTACGGAGGCCGTATTGAGAGGGGACCTGGACGGCTTGGTGGGGCGCTTGCGCCGCGACCCGCAGTGGGGACTCTCTGCGGTCCAGTCGCTGCCGGAGGAGCTGCGGCAGCTTCTCCTGTTCAGGGCCGCGGCCATGGAGGGGATCCCGGACCTCACGGACGCGCAAAAGGAGGCCCTGTACACGGCCTTCGACCGGGCCGCGGTGGAGCTGGCGAGGTGGTTCGAGGCCCTGGCGCGGGCTGCGGGCGACGCACAGGTGGAAGCGGAACGCATCCGCGACCCCGCCACCGGCCTGTTCAACCGCCGCTACCTTGAGATCTCGCTCCCCGTGGAGGTCCAGAGGGCCCTGCGCTACGGACACCCCCTGTGCCTGCTGGCCGCGCAGCTGGACAACTACGAGGGACTCCTCGCACGGTGGGGGCAGGGGGTGGCGGAGGAGGCGGTCCGCGAAGCGGCTGCAGCCATCCAGCGGGTGACCCGGGCGGTGGACACGAAGTTCTACGTGGAGCCGGACCTGTTCTACGTGCTCATGCCCGAGGCCAATCCGGATTACGCGTTCCTCATCGCAGAGAGGGTCCGGGAGGCTGTAGGTGCGTCGGCACCCCATGAGGCGACCGTGAGCGTGGGGGCCGCGTGCTGTCCCCTGCACGCCCAGGACGCGAAGACCCTGCTGGCCCGGGCCGAGGAGGCCCTGGACACCGCCCGGCGTCTGGGCGGGAACACGTCCCTGGTCTACGAACCCGCGTAGGCCACCTGGACCGTCGGACACTCTTCCCCTGCGGAGGCAGACGTCGGCCCTGCCGGCCAGGTCGGGCGCGGCCGCTACGAGGGTCACCCGGGCTGGCGGGCCGGCCTTGTAGAATGGGCCTGGAGGCCGTGGGGCCGGTGCGGGACGGCCCACGGCCGCCGAGAACACACGTGGAGGAGGAGCGCGGTTGATCTCGACCAACGACTTCCGGCCGGGCGTGCACATCCAGCTGGAGGGAGAGCTGTACACGGTGGTGGAAGCCCAGCACGTCAAGCTGGGGAGGGGCTCGGCGTACGTGCGCGCGAAGATCCGCAACATGCGCACGGGGGCCATCGTGGAGCGGAAGTTCAACGCGGGCGAGCGGGTCCCGCAGGCGTTCCTGGAGACCAAGGAGATGCAGTACCTGTACAACGACGGGGAGCAGTACCACTTCATGGACACCGCCACGTACGAGCAGGTCGCGCTGCCGGCCTCGGTGGTGGGGGAGTCCCGGCGCTTCCTGAAGGAGGGGACCACGGTGGAGGTGGTCTTCCACGAGGGGACGCCCCTGGAGGTGGAGCTGCCGAACAGCGTGGAGCTGGAAGTGGTGGACACGCCTCCCGGGGTGCGGGGCGACACCGCCACGGGCGGGAGCAAGCCCGCCACCCTCGAAACCGGCGCGGTGGTGCAGGTACCCCTGTTCGTGGAGCGGGGGGACCGGATCCGGGTGGACACCCGCACGGGACAGTACCTCGAACGGGTCCGCTAGCAGCGGCTCAGGCGACACAGAAACGAGCGGAGGGGAGGGACGTGATGAAGGTGCGCCGGACGGTCCTGTTGCTGTTGGCCGTGGCGTTGTTGCTGCCCGCGGGGGCGTTGGCGCAGGCGAACCAGGTAGTGGTCCTGACCTCGTTCCCGCGGGAGCTGTTCGAGGCGTACAAGGCGGCCTTCGAGCGCGCGAACCCGGGCTGGTCCCTGGTGGTGGTGTCGAAGCCCACCACCGCCGGGATCACGCAGATCCGGGAGCGCGCGGGCCGTCCCGACGTGGACGTGTTCTGGGCCAGCGCGGTGGACGCCTTTGTGTACCTGAAGCAGAACAACCTGCTGGAGCGCTACACCCCTCCCGCGGAGGTCCGCCGGGGGATCCCGGACCGGGTGGCGGGCTTCCCCATCAACGACCCCGACGGGTACTTCGTGGGGTTCGCGGTAAGCGGCTACGGGATCATGTGGAACACGGTGTACATGGAACGGCGCAGGCTGCCCGAGCCGAAGGAGTGGGAGGACCTGCTGCAGCCCGTGTACTTCGGCCACATCATCATGTCCACCCCGGCCCGCAGCGGCACCACCCACCTCACCGTGGAGACCATCCTGCAGGGCTACGGGTGGGACCGCGGCTGGCCGCTCCTGGTGCAGATGGCGGGGAACATGGGCGCGCTCACGGAGCGGTCCTTCGGCGTCCCCGAGGCGGTGATCGCGGGGCAGTACGGCATCGGGATCGTCATCGACTTCTTCGGGCTGTCGGCCATCGCCTCCGGACAGCCGGTGCGGTTCACCTACCCGAAGGTGACGTCCCTGGTGCCGGCCAACGTAGCGATCGTACGCGGCGCGCCCAACCCGGAGGGCGCCCGGCGGTTCGTGAACTTCCTGCTGAGCGACGAGGGGCAGAAGCTGTTGTTCCGGCCGGAGATCGGGCGGCTGCCGGTGCGCACTAGCCTGTACGCGCAGGCGCCGAAGGGGTTCCCCAACCCGTTCCGGATGAGCGCGGGAGTGCAGTTCGACGCGAACCTGTCCGCAGCCCGGTACCAGCTGGTGACCCGCATGTTCGACCAGGTGATCACCTTCCGCCACGCGGAGCTGCGGCGGGCGTGGGAGGCCATCTACGCGGCGGAGCGGGCGGTGGAGGAGGCACGCCGCCAGGGCCGCGACGTGGCCCAGGCGGAACGGCTCCTGCGGCAGGCGAAGGCCTCGGCGCGGCTCGTGCCGGTGAGTGAGGCCACGGCCATGGAGATCGCCCAGCAGGTGGACCGCGACCCCACGTACCGTGCGGCGAAGGAGCGGGAGTGGGAGGCGCTGGCCCGCGCGGCGTACGGCCGGGCCCTGCAGCTGGCCGGCCAGGCCGCGCAGGCGGCCCGGGGCCGCTGAGCGATGGGCGCCGGGGCAGCACGAGCCCTGCAAGCTGCTGTCGCGTAGGAAGGGTTGGAACCCCGGGCGGTCACGGCTCCGTCCCCTGCGGCTCTGTGGCGGCCGCGGTGGCGCTACGAGCCCGCGCACCTGGCGCTGTACGCGGCGTTGCTGCTGGTGGTGGGTGTGCTGGTGGTGCTGCCCATCGCCTCCGTCCTGCGGGGCGCCCTGGTGGACTCGGGCGGGTTCACCCTCGCGCACGTAGCCCGGTTCTTCTACACGCCGCTGTACCTGGAGTCGCTGCGCAACAGCCTGTACGCGGGGCTGGGGGCCACGCTCCTGGCGAGCCTGCTGGCCCTGCCGGCGGCGTTCCTGCTGGGCCGCTACCAGTTCCGGGGCCAGGCAGTGCTGGTCACCTGGCTCACGGTGCCGCTGGTGATCCCGCCCTTCGTGGGCGCCATCGGGCTCAATCAGGCTCTGGGCCGGGCCGGGGCTCTCACGTTGTTCCTGGAGGACCGGCTGGGCGTGCAGTTCGTGGCCGCGGAAGGCCTGCGGGGGGTGATCCTGGCCCACGCGCTGCACTACTTCCCGTTCATCCTGCTCACCGTCACCAACGCCCTCGCCAACGTGGACCCCAGCCTGGAGGAGGCCGCCAAGGTGGCGGGCGCCCGAGGCGTCCGCCTGCTGTGGCGGGTCACGCTCCCCCTCGTGGCTCCCGCGTACGCGGCGGGCGCCATCCTGGTGTTCGTGCGGTCCACGGACGACCTGGGCACGCCCCTCATCCTCAACGTGAAGAACATGCTGGGCCCGCAGGCGTACTTCCGCATCACCACCATCGCCCGGGAGGACCCGGACGGGTACGCCATCTCCATCGTGATGCTGGCGCTGGCGCTGGTTGCGGTGCTGCTGGCCACCCGGCTGGGGCAGAGGCGGGAAGTGGCGACCCTGCAGACGGGCGCCCGTGCCAGCGGCCGCCCCCTCCGGGGCTGGGGGCCGTGGCTCCTGCTGGCGTACTCGGTGCTGGTGGGATTTCTGGGCCTCCTCCCGCACCTGGGCGTGGTGCTCATGTCCGTCAGCCGGGTGTGGAGCCTCACGTACCTGCCCACGGGTTACACCCTGGACCACTACGCAGAGATTCTGTTCCGGGCTCCTCAGTTCGTCCTGAACACGCTGCTGTACAGCGCCACCGCGGCAGCGGTGGCCGTGGCGGTAGCGGTGGGCGTCGCTTACCTGCAGCACCGCGGCCGCGTGCCTGCCCCTGGGCTACTGGACTTCGCGGCCACCGCCCCCATCGCGGTCCCGGGGGTGGTGCTGGGGATCGGGTTCCTGCGGGTGTTCGACCGGTGGACGGTCCCCTGGCTGGGGGTGCCGCTTACGGCCCTGTGGCTGATCTTCCCCATGCTGTACGTGGCGCGCCGGCTGCCGTACGCGGTCCGGGCCACCTCCGCGGCCATGGCCCAGGTACACCCCACCCTGGAGGAGGCAGCCGCGGTGTGCGGGGCGCGGCGGTGGCGCACCTTCCGTCGGGTGGTGCTCCCTCTGGTCCTGGGCGGTGCGGTGGCCGCGGGGGTGCTGGTGTTCGTCACCGCCGCGGTGGAGTTCAGCGCTACGGTGCTGCTCATCAGCCGGGTGGAGCAGAGCCCGCTGAGCTACGGGATCTACCTGTACGCGCAGAGCCCTCGGGGACGGGGTGCGGCCGCGGCGCTGGGGACCGTGGCGGTGGTGCTGGTGGCCGTGGGGACGTATTTGGCGAACCGGATCGGCGGGCGGAGGCCCGCCCTCACGTGGTGAGGAGGCCGGTCGTGGAGACCGTTTCGGAGGAACGGGTCCTGGCGGTGGAGGTGGAGCTGGACCGGCTCACCAAGCGGTTCGGCGCCACCGCGGCGGTGTACGGGCTTTCGCTGTCCGTGGGGCGCGGCGAGTTCTTCACCCTCCTGGGGCCCAGCGGCTGCGGGAAGACCACTACCCTGCGGATCGTGGCGGGACTCGTGGAGCCCGACAACGGCCGAGTGCTGTTCGACGGGAAAGACGTCACGCGCCTGCCGCCGTGGGACCGCAATCTGGGGATGGTGTTCCAGAACTACGCCCTGTGGCCCCACATGACGGTGTTCGACAACGTGGCGTTCGGCCTGGTGGAGCGCCGGGTGCCGAAGGCGGAGGTGCGGCGCCGGGTGGCGGAGGCGCTGGACAAGGTGGGGCTCACGGGCATGGAAGGCCGGTTTCCCTCGCAACTCTCCGGCGGACAGCAGCAGCGGGTGGCCCTGGCCCGGGCCCTGGTGGTCCGGCCTGGTCTTTTGCTGCTGGACGAGCCGTTCAGCAACCTGGACGCCAAGTTACGGGTCCAGATGCGCGCGGAGCTGGCGCGGCTGCAGCGCGACCTCGGCATCACCACCCTGTACGTGACCCACGACCAGGAGGAGGCGCTCGTGCTTTCGGACCGCATCGCGGTGCTGGACTCCGGCCGGCTGGTGCAGGCTGGGACCCCGCGGGAGCTGTACGAGAACCCCAGGGACGTGTTCGTGGCGGACTTCTTGGGGGGCGCGAACCTGCTGCCCGGAGTGGTGGTGCGGCGCGGGTCCGCGGAGGTGGAGGTACAGGTGGGGGACGCGCGGGTGATCGCACCCGTGGAAGGAGAGGCGGCACCCGGGCAGCCTGTGTGGCTGTCCGTACGGCCCGAGCACCTGGAGCTGTCTTTCGGGGACGCGGGCGGCCTGCGGGGGACCGTGGTGGCGACCGACTACCTGGGCTGGACCCTGCAGGCGGAGGTGGCGCTGGCAGACGGCACGCGGCTGCAGGTGCGCGGCCTGGACCCCTCCACGCCGCTCCGCCCCGGGCAGCCGGTGAGCCTGCGGATCCGGTCCGAGCGGGCCCGGGTGTTCCCGCGCCGGAGCTGACGCCCAACGGCCAGGTTTCGCGCACTTCCGGATGTAGCCTAAAATCTACGTAGACGTAGAGTTTCGTCTGCATCCCCGGGCCCGGCAGGCTGTCGGCCGCGCGCGAACGCGGGAGGACTCGGTGACCCACAGGCCAGCTTCTGCCATCGTGCTGTCTCCCCTCGCTCCGGGGGTGCACGTCCGGGTGGAAGCGTCCCCCGTGTACGACTTCCTGGCGGCGCTGCTGGCGGTGCACCGGCACGGCCGCGGGCTCCAGTTCGACTGCCCGGACTCGTGGGTCCGGTCCGCGCGGCGGGCCCTGGGGGCGGCTTCCTTGCGGGACCTGGCAGCTTTCGCCGGGGGGCGGGCGCTGTTCGTGTCCCTGGTGGCGCTGCTCGAGCGGCAGGCGCCCGACGCGGGTGTGGCGGGCTTCCTGGGGCAGCTGGAGACGGTGGCCCCGGACGAGCTGTTGCTGGTACTCCTCACCAGCTCCCGCGCCGCCCGGCCTGCCCGGGAGCACCTGCGGGCAGCCCTCGCGAGCCGAGGGGCCGCCCGGGAACAGGCGCTGCGGAGGTTTGCGGAAGCCTTCCCCGAGGAGCTGGGCCGCCCGCAGGCGCTGCGCCTCGCGCGGGCGGACCCGGAAACCACCCGCGACCGCCTCGTGCGCCTGCTGCGGCGGTTCTACGAGGCCGTCTACGCGCAGGAGGAGGCGAGGGTGTGCGAGTACGTGCGCCGGGACGCGGAGGCCAAGCGACGGCGGTTGCGGGAGCTGCCGGCGGAGGCGTTCGTGGAAGAGGCGACTGGGGGGATGGTACCCGACCCCTCCGTGGTGGCCGAGGCGGTGGTGGCACCCTCGTGGCACGTGCGGCCGTACACTCTCGTCGCGGACCACGTGGGGAGCCGGACCTACGTGGTTCCCGTGGGCGGCGGCCCCGGGGAGGAGTCGCCGGAGGAGCACGTGGTCCGGGTCGCACGGGCCCTGGCGGACCCCAGCCGGCTGCGCATCCTCCGCCTGCTGGCGCAACGGGAGCTGTACGCCCAGCAGGTGGCGGAAGCCCTGGGCACCAGTCACGTGACCGCCCTCCACCACCTGGCTACCCTGCGGGCGGCGCGCCTGGTACGGGTGGTGGAGCGGCGGAACGTCCGGTACTACCAGCTCCGGCCACAGGCCCTGGAGGAGGCCGCCCGCGCCCTGGTGCAACTCGGGGGTCGCGGCGGGACGGAGTCCGGAGGGCGGTGAGGTGGGCACCTTCCGCGCGCTGCGGCACCCTGCCTTCCGGACGTACTGGACCGGCATGCTGGTCTCCCTGGTGGGCACGTGGATGCAGAGCACCGCCCAGAGCTACCTGGTGTACGAGCTCACCGGGTCGGCGCTGCGGACCGGGATGGTGGTGTTCGCCTTCAGCCTGCCGTCCCTGCTTTTCGCCCTGCCCGGCGGAGCGGTGGCGGACCGGTACGACCGGCGCCGGCTGCTGCTGGTGGCGCAGAGCGCCTTCATGGTCTCGGCCGCGGTCCTCGCGGGACTCACCTTCGCGGGTGCGGTGCGGTTCGAGCACGTGGTGGCCTTCGCTTTCTGGAACGGAGTGGTGATGGCGGTGGACAACCCCACCCGCCAGGCCCTGGTGCCAGCGTTGGTGGACCGGGAGGACCTGGCCAACGCGGTGGCTCTGAACTCCGCGGCCTTCAACGCCTCGCGGGTGTTCGGGCCCGCGGTGGCCGGCCTCGTGTACAGGGCCGTGGGTCCCGCGTGGTGTTTCGCCGCCAACGCGGTCTCCTACCTCGCGGTGATCGTCCCCATGTGGCGGGTCCGGCTCCCGGAAGCACCCCGCGCGGTCCCGGAGGACGCGGGCATCCTGCGGCAGGCAGCGGACGGGGTCCGCTACGTCCGCAGCCGCCCGCCCCTGCAGGCGCTGTTGCTGCTGCTGGCCGCGGTGGGCACCTTCGGCTTCGCGTGGATGGTGGTCATGCCCGCGTTCGCGGTGCGGGTTCTCAGAGGCGGGCCCGCGGAGAACGGACTGCTGTTTGCCGCGGTGGGCGTGGGCGCCACCCTGGGAGCCCTGGCGGTGGCCAGCGTCCGCGAGTTCCGCCCCGGTCGCGCGGTGGTGGGCTTGGCGGCGGCCAGCGGGGTGGGGCTGGTGCTGTTCTCCGCCACCCGGACCCTGTGGTCCGCCTGCGCGGCCATGGCCGTGGCGGGCTTCTTCCTCATCGCGTACATGTCCACCACCAACGCCACCATCCAGTCCCTGGTGGACGACCGCTACCGCGGCCGGGTCATGAGCCTGTACACCCTGGCCCTGATCGGCAGCGGGCCCGCAGGCAGCCTGTTCGCGGGCTGGCTGGCGGACGCAGCGGGCGTGGTCGCCAGCCTCGCGATCAACGGGGCCCTGGTGGTGGCCAGCGCCGTGGCGGCCTGGCTGGCGGCTCCCGAGCTGGCCGGACAGGACCGGCTGGCGGTGGGCGCGAAGCGTGTCACGGGTCAGGTGCCCGCAGACGGGGACTGACCTGGGAGGAAAGATGGCGAGCGCGAGCGTCCGGGAGCACAGGGAGAAGGGGCGCGGGCCCGTGCGGTGCGCGGTCCTCACCGTGAGCGACACCCGCACCTTAGAGACCGACGAGGGCGGGCGCCTGGTGGTGCAGCTGCTGGAGTCCGCAGGCCACGTGGTGGTCCGTCGGGGCATCGTCCCCGACGAGCCTGCCGAGATCCGCACCTGGCTCGAGCAAGCCCTGAGCGACCCTCAGGTCCAGGCGGTGCTGACCACCGGTGGGACGGGCATCGCGCCCAGGGACCGGACCTGCGAGGTGGTCTCGGAGGTACTGGAAAAGCGGCTGGACGGGTTCGGGGAGCTGTTCCGGATGCTGTCCTACCAGGAGGTGGGACCGGCGGCCATGCTGAGCCGGGCGGTGGGCGGGGTGGCGCGGGGAAAGGTGGTGCTGGCCATGCCCGGCTCGCCCGCGGCGGTGCGGCTGGCGATGGAGAAGCTGGTTCTGCCGGAGCTGGGCCACCTGGTGTGGGAAGCGAGCCGCCCGCCCAGGCCCCGGGTTGGTGAGGGCCAGGCGGGTAGGTAGAATGGGTGCGGGCGCCCGTAGCTCAGGGGACAGAGCGGCTGCCTTCTAAGCAGCATGTCGGGGGTTCGAATCCCTCCGGGCGCGCCAACGCCCATCCTGCGCGGGTTTCAGCCTTCGAGGGCACTCCAGGACCAGCCGAGAAAGCAGACGCTCACCCCGTATACCCCGTAGGGTATCCTGGGGAGGCCCTCTACCCCCTGTCGGACACCGTCGAGGCGTTCCTCCTGACCAGAGGGTGTCGGGCTGCACCGAGAAGACCCTGAGGATCTACCGGTGGTGGCTCCGCCGGCTGGTAGAGGAGGTGTCGGTCTCCGATGTGGTCGGGGTCCGCGCCTTCTTCGCCCGCCTGGCAGAAAAGGGGCTGTCCACCAGCACCCAGCACCAGGCCTTCCGGGCGTTGAGGGCCTTCTTTCGCTGGGCGCTGGACTGCGGGGCCCTGCCGACCAACCCGCTCAAGGGGTTCAGCATGAGGACCCCGAAGACCCTGCCCCGCGTCCCCACGCCGGAGGAGGTGAGGGCCGTCCTCCGGGCCTGCCCGGACACCTTCGAGGGCGGGCGCAACCGGGCCATGATCCTGGTCCTGGTGGACAGCGGGGTGCGGGCCTCTGAACTGCTACACCTGTTGGCGGAAGACTGGAGCCCGGCTGACCGCAGCCTGTTCGTCCGGTCCGGCAAGGGCCGCAAAGACCGGGTGGTGTTCGTGGGGGCCACCACCACCAGGGCCTTGCGGGCCTGGCTAGCACGCCACCCTCAACCCGCTCCGGAGTCGTACCTATTCGTGGACCGGCGGGGCAGGCGCATCAAGGACCGGCACCTGGTCACGATCCTGCACCGGCTCAGCAGGCGAGCTGGCCTGCCGAAGGACCGGTGGCTGCACCCTCACGCCTTCCGCCACTTCGCGGCCACCAGCTGGCTACGGGAAGGCATGGGCCTGGACGAGGTGCGCAGGCTGTTGGGCCACGAGACCCTGGCCACCACCCTCCGGTACTCATCCCTGGTGGCCCGGGACCTCCAGCAGGCCCACAGGAAGGCCTCCGCTGTGGACAGACTGGGGCTGGACGAGGGCTGACTGCGCGCGACTACGCCGGGGAGGTGAGGTGATGGATCAGAGGCGCCGCAATGGCCTTGCCCGATCTCGTGCACACCCGACCGAGAGGCAAGAGCCTCAGGAAAAAGGCGTCCACGATGCCGAAGAGCAGCCCTCCGCATCCATGGGAATTCGGGGAGGAAGCGGTGCGTCTGGCCCGGATCTCGGGCCGACCGATCGCGCAGATTGCCCGGGAGCTGCGGGTAGCTCGGGGGACCCTCAGCGCTTGGGTGAAGCAGGCGGAGCTGGACGCAGGCCTGCGCAGTTGAGGGGCTAGGCGCGTATAGGCAACGGGGAGAGGATGTAGCGGAGGCAGGCCCGGGTAGGGGGTCCTGGGTTCCCACTCGAATCCGGGCCGCCTCCGAACCGGGGCCCCAGCCGCGCGCACGCGATGTCGCATAGACCTTCCACGGATCGCCGGGATGACACGCCGGTTAGGCGTGGCCGGCGGCTAGCGGGCCGGACGTCGGGCCCCAAGCGCACGGGCTGCAGGGCGTCGGGTAGCTGGGGCGGGCGCCACCGGTCCGGGTCGTAGTCGCCGCAGCGGTACCGCCGCCCCGCTGGCCGCCAGCAGGTCGATCATAGGGGCGGCGTTTACCGCGGCGGGCGCCGGCTGTAGAAGCCTCCAGGTAGGCGAACGGCAAGGAGCGGACCTCCTTCCGGATCTGGGACTGGTACCGGTCCAGATCCTCCCGCTGCAGGATGGCAAAGAACGCCCGCAGAGGGGCACTGCCGCAACGTTCCCGATACGCTCCACAGCCGGCAGCATGCGATTTTTCTTGACACAGCCGCAATTCCCCCAAGCGGGCTTGGCCGGCCGAAGTCTGGGCCGGGCGTAACCCCTTTCTCCCCGGAATTACTGCAGAGAGGGGTCTGCTCTTAGGCACCGTCGACTCCCTTCTTGAAGCTCTTGTCCCTCCTTGTGCACGTCTGCGAAATCGCGGAAACACCACTTTTAGCGCTTGACCGAGCGCATGGCCGCGGCGTACACTCGCGGCGTACACTACTGTGGTAAGGGCTGTGCGCTGACAGGGGGGCTAGCGTTGCTTCCTGCGAGTCTTGCGCTCCCCGGGGTGACGCTTATGTTCCGGATCTTCTCCACCGCGCAGAAACCTCCGCCCTCCGTAACCCGGGGGCGGAACCCGAACTCTCCGGGGAACGCAGCTGTCGACTTCGCTGAACCCCGCCTGTGCCAGCCACGGGGCAACGCCCGGATCCGAGGTCGATACGGCGGGCAGCAGCTCAACCCGTTCCCAAGCTACAACTGTCGCCTCTGGCTGCAGTAGCAACGCTGCTCAGCTTGAACTTCTCGTTCTGGTGAGTGATGCGCTGGGATTTCATCGCCGACCAGTTGGAGGCCACGTTTACGGTGGAGCGCCTCCGGACCGAAGATGGGCTTGTGCTGACGTCCGCTAACGGTGAGCCCCTGGACATCGGTCTCCTGCTCGTGCAGGCGACGGAACCGGGCGACGAGGATGACCAAGAGCTCGGATACCTAATCGCAGAGCTGCAGGAGTACGAGACGGACGCTGTAAACCCTGCCACGGCTCTGGAGATCCTGGCCCAGCGTTGGCACGTCGAGGTTCTGATTGACGCGTCGTGGGAGGGCTTTGGTCCTGTCAGTTCTGGCGCGGACCTGGAGCTCCTGGACGTAGGCAAGAGCCAGGCATACGTCCTCCTACTCCAAGAGGAGCAGCCATTGCGGGCGCTAGCTGCCATCCGGCCGGGGAGCTCCGCCCGGGCCATTTCCGCGTTCTTCCTCTCGCTCCTGGAGGACAACGGCGGTTCGTACGGGGTGGAACTCTTCGGTAGCCTTCCCACGGAGACAACGAACCACCGGCCTGACTTGATACCTGTCCTGGCCGTTTGGGAAGCATACTGGCGGTGGATGCAGTGGGCAACTGAAGAGTACGGAGCGGAGGTGTGGACGGATTTGCAGGACACGCTAATTTATGGGCTGCTCGAGTCCCATCCGTTGCGGCGCGCTTCGCGAATCCTGCGCGAGCTTCCCCTGAGTCGCTTGGGTCGTCCGAAAGAGGTCCTCCGCTGGCTGCGGGCCAGAAGAGAGGAGGGGGAAGAGCTTTCGCCGGAGGACCGAATGCGCATTTTCGCCAACTATTTCTTGCGATCGTATATGGAGGGTTCAGACTAGAGGCGCCAGAATCGGCGCGGCGGGGTTACCCTAGACCTGTGGGAACGTGTTGGGCTGCAGCTGCAGGTCGCGTTGAGTGCAGGCGCCAAGTTCGGTGGGTGATTGTGGGGCCTGCACAACCAGTTCAGGGAGCCGGGCGAAACGTATCGGGCTCCCACGGCTTCTGGAGCGGATAAGGACCCGAAACCTGCGCGCCGGGGCGGCAAAAGAAGGCTTCGCACAGGGCGACGTTGTGGGGTCCCCTTGCCGACATGAACGGTAATCCCTGTTGGCCACAGAGAGAGCCACGGGGAACGTCAAGCACCGCGTGAAGGGGGACAGCGACTACTACAGCGTCCTTTATCAGCTGGAAGTGAGGCTCACCGCCAGCGTCGTGGGGCGCTCTGCACGGGTCAGGAGGGGTGCTTGCGACGTACGCAGGGAGGATCGGGGCCAGTACATCAGCGAGCACCAGCACCGGCGAGCCATCCACGGCACCTGGAGTGGACTCCTTCCCGCCTGATCCGCTGGGGCAGAGACTGTTGGGCCACAGATAGCCAGGCTGGTGAGCCCGCCAAAACGTGCTCACCACTGGCCCCACCGGCCTCGGCAAAACTTTCCTCGACTGCGCCTTGGCCAGCGCGGCCTGCCGCCAGGGGGTTCAGCGCGCGCTACTACCGGGTGCCCGCGGCCTGACTGAGCTTGGCATCGCCCGGGACGACGGCTCCTACCCCGCCTTCTGAACCAGCTGGCCCGTACAGACCTTTTGGTCCTCGACGACTGGGGCCTACCCCCCTCACCGACATCCAAGGCCGTGACCTCCCGCAGGTGCTGACGACTTAGGTCCAAGCCTGCTCCACCCGCGTCGCCAGCCAGCTGCCCAGGAACACTAGCACGGCCTCCTGTCAGATCTCACGGTGGCGGACACCATGCTGGATCGCTTGGTGCATAACGCCAGCGGATCGCGCTCAAGGGGGAGCCTGTGCGGAAAGTGGCGAACCACTTGCACAGTGACGCCGGAGATGATCGGAAGTGCCAGCGTCTGCCCTCCTGAGTAGTGGCCGATTTGATCGGCATCACTGGTCGCGATGAATCGGAATCGCTGGACCAATTCGCCGGAATCCGCACCGCGTGGTTTGCCCCTCTCCTGGTGGATGGCCGCAAAGGTAGGTAGGCGGAGCACCGGCCTGTCGGGAGTCTGTGGAGAGGTGGGTTGCCCCCTTGGGGGGTCTACGGCAGCGGGGTTATCGACTCACCCTTGCACGCGCCCTGCCGGCTGCCTAGGCTTGTAAGCGGACATGCGCAGGCCGGGCGAGACCGAGACTCTCGGGGCTTACGTCCGTCAGGCCCGGGTGCGGCGGGGCGTCACTTTGCGCCAGCTGGCGGGCCAGCTCGGGATCACCCCTTCGTACCTGAGCGACATCGAGAACGACCGGCGCGTGCCTTCCCAGGAGGTGCTGGAAGGGATTTCCCGCCACCTGCGTGTGGACCTGGACGAGCTGCTGGCGAGGGCGGGCCGGCTGGACCCGGAGACGCAGGAGTACTTGAAGCGTTCCCCGGCCGCCATCCAGCTGTTCCGGAGGATCGCCGCGCACGGGCTGGACGAGGAGGCTCTGGCGAAGCTGGAGAAGAGCGCCGAGCAGCTCGGGCAGCGGAAGAAATGAGGCGGTACCGCCACCGGGACGGCTCCCTGCGGGTCTGGTTCGATCCCGAGGAGATCGACCGGCTGGCGGAGGAGGCCCTGCACAGGGCCGGCCTTCTGCCTTCCCTGGAAGCGCCGGTGGTGGACGTGGAGCGGTTCCTGGAGGGCTACCTGGGTGCGGACCTGGACCAGTATGCCCCGTTGCCCCACGACGTGCTGGGTGCCACGGAGTTCCGACCGGGAGTTCCTCCCCTGGTCCAGGTCAACGCGGCCCTCACCCACGCTGCCCTGGACGACCCGCACCCGCCTCCGGGGAGCCGGGGCCGCTGGCGCGCCACGCTGGCTCACGAGGCCGGACACATCCTCCTCCACCGGGCCCTGGTGGAACCCGATCCTTCGCAGACCTCGCTCTTCGACCCGCCCGACCGGCTGTTCCGCTGCCTCCAGCGGGAGGTGGCGTTCGGGGGAGGCAGCGACTGGCGGGAGGTTCAGGCGAACCGGTTCATGGCCGCGCTGCTCATGCCGAAGCCGGTGTTCGTCGCCGCGGTGGTGCGGGCCAAGCAGCAGGAGGGCCTCCTGCTGACCGAGCCGGTCGGGACAGGGGCTGTAGAAGGGGTGGCCCGCAGGCTGGCCCGGTGGTTTGACGTTTCCCGCCAGGCCGCGCGCATTCGCCTGCTGGAGCTGGGGCTTGTGGAGACTCCGGGCCAACGCAGCCTGTACCGTCGCCCGCCATCCTGACCGGGAACTTGACAAGGAAAGCCGTCCGGCGTACACTGCGAACACGCTGACCGACGCGCCCGCCTGGGCATAAAGGCTTGGGGAGGCTTTGGGGGGCTCCCGGACGGCGTAACAGGGCGGGTGGTGTCGGTGCGACACAAGAGGTGGTCCGGGGTGGATTCCCGCGCGTTGGGATCGGGGGGGCTCCTGGGCGGCACAAGGCCAGGGAATCCAGCTCAGTCTCGCTGCACGGGAACCGTCCGTCGGGGCGTCCAAAACCCGCCACCCGGGCCGTTCAGTCTGCGGCGAGGGCTGAGTTCCGGGTCCGGAGGTGAGGTGTGACCGGGTGGGTTGAGTTCGGCATCGGGGTCCTGCTGGGCGCCCTGGGGACCTGGGTGGCGCTCCGCGAGCGGGTCCGGAGCGTGCAGGGGACGCAGGCGGAGCAGGAGCGGCGGCTCCAGGACGCTGCCAGCCGCGAGGAGCAGCTGCGGCGCGACCTTCACGAGGAGTCCGCGCGCCGGGCGGCGGCGGAAGCGGAAGCCGCTCGGGTCCCGGAACTCGAGCAGAGGGTCGCGGCGCGGGAGGCCGAGCTGGCCGACCTGCGCGCCCAGGCGGTCGCGCTCCAGGTACAGCTGGAGCACGAGCGCCAGGCGGCCGAGGAGAAGCTCGCCCTCCTGGACGATGCCCGTGTGAAGCTCGCCGAGGCGTTTCAGGCGCTGTCGGCCGAAGCGCTGCGCGAGAACAACCAGGCGTTCCTGCAGCTGGCCCGGGAGAGCCTCGAGAAATACCAGCAGCTCGCCCAGGCGGACCTGGGGGCCCGTCAGAAGGCGGTGGAGGAGCTGGTACGGCCGCTTCAGGAGCAGGTGGAACGGCTCCGTAACCACCTGGCCGAGGTGGAAAAGGAGCGTGCCGGGGCCTACGCCGCGCTGGCCCAGCAACTGCGGGACCTACTGGAATCACACCTGCCGCGGCTGCACCACGAGACCGCGAACCTGGTGAAGGCGCTGCGCCAGCCGACCGCGCGGGGCCGTTGGGGAGAGCTGCAGCTCCGGCGCGTGGTGGAGATGGCGGGGATGCAGGAGCACTGCGACTTCGTGGAGCAGGTCACGGGCCAGGCAGGCGACGGGCGCCAGCGGCCAGACCTGGTGGTGTACCTGCCGGGCGGGAAGTGCCTGGTGGTGGACGCCAAGGCGCCGGTGGACGCTTACCTGAGTGCGGTGGAAGCCGCAGACGAGGAGAGCCGTCGGCGCTTCCTCCAGCAGCACGCGGCCCAGGTGCGCAACCACATAGCCAACCTGGGGAAGAAGGCGTACTTCGAGCAGTTTGAGGTCACGCCGGACTTCGTGGTGATGTTCATCCCGGGCGAGGGCTTTTTCAGCGCCGCGCTGGAGGCGGACCCGGAGCTGATCGAGTTCGGGGTAGGGCAGCGGGTGATCCCCGCGAGCCCCACCGTCCTGATCGCCCTGCTGAAGGCGGTGGCGTACGGGTGGCGGCAGGAGGCCGTGGCGCAGAACGCGTACCGGGTCGCGGAGCTGGGCAAGGAACTGTACAAGCGGATCGGGGACCTGGCGGAGCACTGGGCGAAGGTGGGCAAGGGGCTGGGGAGGGTGGTGGAGGCGTACAACAGCTCCGTGGCCACTTTGGAGAGCCGGGTGCTGGTCTCCGCCCGACGCTTCGAGGCCCTGGGCGCCGTCCCGGACGGGGAGGCCCTACCGGAGGTCGCGCCGGTGGAAGCCCTCCCCCGCCCCCTCACGGCGCCAGAGCTCGGGTATGGGGCAGAAAAGAGATAATATCATTCAGGAATGTGAGGATCGGACCGCTCTCAGGAAATTTAACGTCGGAAATTAACGTCGGAGCTCGTCTGAGAGGCGGGCAAGGAGTTGGTAATTGCTTTTCGCTGCCGCCCGCAAACCGGGTCGGCTGGTACGTCAACGGTTAGCCGGAGGCTGACATGGGGCCGAACCAACTGGCGGATGGAACAGCTCAGTTTCAGCCCTGGGCGTCTCTCCGCCAGGGCGATGTGCAGCCAGCCGCCTGTCACGTGACGAGCGGGGTTACCGGGACGGTCTTCAGCCCCGACCTAGTGGTGTTTCGGCTCGAGCTCACGACCGACGCCTATCGGCCGCTTCCCCTTCCAACTATAGGGGCTGTGACCGCGCGGTGGCGCGAGGCCCTGATCAGCCAGTGCAACGACATGCCAGACCGGGTACGCGAGATTGTGAGCGGCCACGACCGGAGCGGTGGCCCGCTCGAGGGGCCTCATCTGGCCTTCTTGCCGCTCGCCTTCGTTGGGCATCCGCACGCGGACGGTCATCTGCTGGGACTTGGGATCGCCTTACCTAAACAGTTGACACCCGACGAGCGCCGCGACGTGCTGCGAGTACTGGGGCGCGTGCGTGACCTCAATCTCGGGCCGCTCGGCGTCTGGCGTCTGGAACGGGAGATTGGCGATCGCCCGCCGTGGAACCTGAGGCCGGAGGCTTGGATCGCGCACCCTGCAGGCGCCACCTACTGGTCCACCGTCACACCCATAGCATTTGACCGACATCCAAAGGCCAAGGATCGCGGTGAGTACCAGCGGGAGGTGGCAGAAATGATCGCCACCGCCTGCACCGCGATTGGGCTGCCTCGTCCTCGCGAGGTGATCGTGACGCAGGTCTCGGCCCATCTCGGGGTACCGCCTGCACACGTCTTCCCACGCCTTGAGCGCAAGGACGGCAGCGAGCGGCGCCACGCCCACGCTATCCTCGTCTTCGACGAACCGGTGTGCGGGCCGGTGCTGATCGGGGCCGGGAGGTATCGCGGATATGGGGTGGGTAGGCCGGTAGACGAATGCTGACAGAGTGAGCGCGCCGATCGTCTGGGCCAAGAGTGGGGAGCAACCGGGAGAGTGTGTTACCAAGGCTAAGAGCTTGGCGAAGGGCCGTACGGTACCGAGAGCGCGTGCCTACGTCGCGCTACCGACGGCAAGATTGCGCTCGGCATGCCCCGCCCGGGAAGCTCGCGAGATCAGCGTTAGCCGCGAGGCGGTCACGCCGATGCTCGGAGGCAGCACCCGGACCCGAGCGGTCGATGAGGTCGATATTATTCGGGTGGCCACTGTGTGGGGGGATTTGCCTATCTCGTGGCGGCCACATCTCGGGCTGGCGCATGGCAGCCAGCGTATCTAAGCCGATCTTTGCCATGGTGGCACCAAGCGCCGCCTACTTTGTTAAGAGGGCCGACGGGAAGCCCTTAGGCGAGGCCGATGCCCGATCCCTCTGGCTCACGGCGCCCGGCGGGCGCACGGAGGAGGCCTTCGGGCGGGTGGTGGCGGGAGTGTGGAGCCCATGACGGATAATCCCATGGTTCAGGATGCGAAGACGCTGCTTGCGGGTGCGCTTGGATTGGAGCAGGGCGACACCCCGTTCCCGTGGCAGGAAGACCTCCTGAACCGCTTCATGAAAGGCGAGATTCCGCAGGCCTTGGACGTCCCAACGGGCCTCGGCAAGACGGCGGTGATGGCTATCTGGCTCGTTGCCCGCGCCTTGGGCGCGAATCTGCCGCGGCGTCTGGTCTACGTCGTGGACCGCCGACCGGTGGTCGACCAAGCCACGGATGTCGCGCTGCAACTACGGAGCCTCGTAGATGGCAAAGCGGCCTTGAAGGGAAAGCTCGGTCTTCGCCCCGATCAATCGCTTCCGATCTCCACGCTGCGCGGCCAGTACGTCGACAACCGCGAGTGGCTCGAAGATCCGGCAGCCCCGGCGATCATCGTCGGAACCGTGGATATGGTCGGCTCGCGGCTCCTGTTCCAGGGCTACGGCGGGCCCCGGAAGATGCGGCCTTATCATGCCGGGCTTCTGGGCGCGGATGTCCTGGTCGTCCTCGACGAAGCCCACCCGGTGCCGCCCTTCGAGCACCTGCTGCGAACCCTTGCGACCGAGCCGGCATTTCGTCCGCGCGGGAACGACGAGAACCAGATTGTTCCGCGGTTTCAGCTACTCGCGCTGTCGGCCACGGGATGCACCCGCACCCCAGATGTTGTTGGGCTGACGGACCAGGATTTGGAGCACCACGTTGTCAAGAAGCGGCTGAACGCCAAGAAGTCGCTGCGGATCGAGACGCTAGGCGAGAACACGACGCTGGAGGACAAGCTGGCGGAAGAGGCGTGGAGGCTGACGGAGAGCGGAAAGAAGGCGGTGCGTGTCATCGTCTACTCCGACAGCCGGGAGGTCGCGCAGAAGGCCAAGGACGCCGTCGAGAAGCTTGCCAAGGCCGACAGGAAGGTCCGGACGCCGACCGCCGAAGTGGAGACCAAACTGTTCGTCGGCGCGCGCAGGGTGTTCGAACGCGAGCAGGCGAAGGACCGCCTGAACGAGCTGGGGCTTATCGCAGGGAGCAAAGTTGCGTGCGCCCGCCAGGTGTTCCTGTTCGCGACGTCTGCCGGTGAAGTCGGCGTTGATCTCGATGCTGACCACATGGTCTGCGACCTCGTGGCGTGGGAGCGGATGGTCCAGCGCCTCGGCCGTGTGAACCGCCGCGGTGATGGCGAAGCCAACATCGTGGTCATCGTCGAGCCGAAGCCGAAACCGAACAAGAAGGAGCAGGAAGCCCTGGAGAAGAAGCGAACACGTAACCAGGCACTTGACGATAAGGAGCGCGAGCGCATCGAGGGGTAGACGAAAGAGCGGGGCGGCGGGGCCGCCGCTCATTTGCTCGGCACACACTCGGTCGGAGGGAGGAGATGGGGTATGGCGGGGCTGGCCTATGCTGAGCTCAAGGAGGCGGTCCAGGGTGCGGGTACGGCTATACGCGTGATTACACGGCTCATGCCCGCAGGCGGTGCCGGGGACAAGCTGTATCCTCCCACCTATCAAGGAGGCAGGTACCTAACGGAGACACGCCGCATAAATGATGATGAAGTTGTAAGCTGTGTCCTGCTCGATTCCGTACAATCCCAGGCAAACCGCATGGAGGAGGCTCTGCTCGAGGCGCGTAGGCAAGGGAGAATCTCGTTTCCTGACCTGGAGGTGGACTTCGCCGCTGCAGGATTCCCTCAGTACGGACGCTTGAGCGTCCTGCAGGCACCGCATCGCATTGCTGATGCGATCTTCCGGGACAGCTATCTCGATGGGGTGGAGTTCCGCAGATCTGAGCTAGGCAAGAAATTCGTGGAATCATCTCCATGGAATGCAACAGGACTCTTAGAACTCTCGCCACCTTCACTCGTATTCGGAACCTGGGATTCCACCGGGCTGGGAACGGGTGGGCTCGGGGCCAAGTTCGCCCGAGTACTGGCGGCCGAGATCGTGGGGATCGCAGCGGAGGAGGGACGCAAGGCGGCGGTTCGGGTCGACCCGCTGGGCATCCAGCGGGAGGCGGCGACGATCTACGAGGCCGACAACCCATTCGGCTGGACCACCGACCCCGAACAGGCGCGGCGCGATGACCAGGGCAACCCGAAGGTGCTGATCCGCGGCTCGGAGCGTGGAGGACGCCCCTCCGTGATTAATCACGGGAACGTCCTCGCGGATATCGGCGCCGGGGGGGTCACGGTGGCGTATGCCCTGCGGACCGCGGTGCTCTCCCTCGCCGGGCTGCGGAAACTGTACTTCCCCGACGATGCGGGCGCGCGGCATCCGGGGCGAGACCTCGCGGCCCGGACGTACCTGGCCGCCCTGGGCCTCTGCGCCATGCTCCTCCAGGAGGAAGCGGGTTACGATCTGCGCTCGCGGTGCGTCCTCCACCCGGTGGAGCGCCGCATGGAGCTGGTGCCCAACGCTCCAGGTCCGGCCGAGGAGATCACCCTGACGCTGGATGCGGCATTGAGGCTGTACGGAGAGGCGGTGGAAGAGCTGCAGCGGGCCGGCTTCCGGTGGGAACCCCGGGTGATCACCCTGCGCCCCTCTGAAGTGCTGCTTGACCTCATCAAGAAGAACCTGGAGCGGATCGCCGCGGGGCACGTGGATTGATCCGGGTGGGAAGGCGAATGGGGTTAGCGCTTGAACTGACGTTCCTTACGGGCCGGATAGCGGCAAAGCGCCTAGAGGACGAGGAGGCGGTAGAGTGGCCGCCCCACCCCGCCCGGGTATTTAGCGCCCTGGCAGCAGCGTATTTCGAGGCGGGCGAGGGTTCGGAGGAGCGGGCACTGGAGTGGCTCGAGAACCGAGACCCACCGGCCATCTGGGTATCCGGGGAGCCGGCTCCGACGAGGCTGCTCGACGTCTACGTGCCGGTCAACGATCCGACGGGGCTGGCCGTTTTCCCCGCGTACCGCGGCCAGGCGGGAGGACGGCAGCTCAGGCGCTTCGCGTCGGCTTTCGTCGGGGACGCCACGGTAACCTACGGCTGGGCTACCTCCCCGGACCCCACGCTGCGAGAAGCCCTGGCCGGGCTGTGCGCCCGGGTGGCCTCGGTCGGCCACTCCTCCTCGCTGGTCCGGTTGCTACCCGTCGCCCCGCCGGCCGGACGGCCAACCTGGACTCCCGCGCAGCGCGGCCGGTTGTTGGTGCGGGTTCCCTTTCCCGGGATGCTGGAATCCCTGCGCCGCGGTCACGAGCGCTATCTCCGGGCGGGTATCCGGGGGGCGGTCCCCGCTGTCTTACAGCCGTATGAGGAGATCCCGCCCGATCCGGCCCCCGTTCGGGCGGGTATCGCCAGGGGAGCGTTTGAGGGTCTCTGGATCCTGCGGAAGTTAGAGGGGCCTGAGCTACCGGCCATCGCGGCGCCGGCCGTCGCCTCCGCCCTGCGCAGGGCGGTGCTGGCTCTCTGGTCGGAAGCAGCCGGAGGGCCGCCGGATGCCCCGATTCCGGAGGAGGTGACGGGTCGCGGACCAAACGGGGAGCCTCTAGAGCGCCCCCACGTGGGATGGCTCGCCTTCCCGGCGGTGGGGCATCCGCGCAGCAGCGGACACCTGCTGGGGCTGGGGGTAGCCCTCCCCAGGGGGCTGCTGGAGGGTGTGCGGGCGGCCCTCTGGCGCGTGCTCACCGCCTTGCAGGTCCTCCACCTCCGCCCGGGGTCCTGGCGGCTTGAGCTGGTGGGCAGGCTGCCGGCCAGCGATCTCCCGCTCAACCTTCAAGCCTGGCGCTGGTGCCGGCCTGCCCGGATCTGGGCGTCGGTGACCCCGGTGGTGCTGGACCGGTATCCGGACGAGCTCTTCGGATCCGAGGCCGAAGCGGATGTGCGGCTGGCGTGCCTGCGGGCCTCCCTGCCTGAACCCGAGGAAGTCGTGCTCCGCCCCACCGCCTTGGTGCCGGGAGCGCCTCCGGCCCGCCAGTTCCCGCCCTATCCTCCGGGCAGCCCGTCGCCGCGGGTCCATGCCGTACTGGCCTTCCGGGATCCCGTGGCGGGACCCGTGCTCCTGGGCCGGGGCCGCTACCGCGGTCTTGGGCTGTTCTTGCCGCTCGGGGAGTGAGGACGGTGCCGGGATTCCCTGGGTTTGCCGAGTTCTTCGAGCTCCTCCACGGCCACCCACCATTCGCCTGGCAGGCGGACCTGGCCGAGCGGGTTGCGCGGGCGCACCGGTGGCCTGCGGTGGTGGCCCTGCCCACGGGGGCCGGCAAGACCGCCGTGCTGGACATCGCCGTCCACTGGCTTGCGCGTTCCGGGGTGCACGGGCTGCCGGTACCCCGCCGCGTCCTGTACGTGGTGGACCGGCGCCTCGTGGTGGATTCCGCCTACGAGCGCGCGTCCGCCATCGCCCGACGCCTGGCGGAGTCGGTGGCCCGGCAGGATGCCCTCGGGGAGGTTGCCCGTGCCCTGCTGGAACTCGGAGGGTGGGATGCGTCGCGGCCGCTGGAAGTGGTGCGCCTGCGGGGCGGCGGGTACATCGAGCGGGAGTGGATCCGCAACCCGCTGCAGCCGGTCGTCGCCGTCTCCACGGTGGATCAGGTGGGATCGCGCCTGCTCTTCCGGGGCTACGGGTACCCTCGCGACGCCACGAACGAGCTTTCCGTCCACGCCGGGTTGACCGGATCCGACGCAGTGCTCTTCCTGGACGAGGCCCACCTCTCTCAGGCCTTCCTCCAGACCCTCCGGGCAGTCGAACGCTACCGGACTCTCTCTGAGGTGGACGTGGGAGGTGTGTGGCAGGCGGTCGCCCTGACCGCCACACCCCCGGAGCTCCCCGCCGGCGAGGTCTATCCGGATGGTGAAGGTGCCGCGCGCCTGCCCGGTGACCCGCTCCTGGAGCGGCGCCTCGCGGCCCGGAAGCTGGCCGAGCTGGTAAGGGTCCCCGGCTCGGAAGCAGGTCTCGTGGGAGCCCTGGCAGGCGCGGCCAGGAGGTTGCTGCGGGAGGATCCGACGATACGGGTCCTGGCCGTGGTGACCAACCGCGTGCAACGTGCCCGTGACGTCTTCGAGGTCCTCCGGGGCGAGGCGGATAGCTGGGACGCGATCCTTCTGACCGGCCGCGTCCGGCCCGTGGACCGGGATCGGCTCCTGGCATCCTGGCTTCCCCGGACGCGGGCCGGCCGTTCCCGGACCGCTGACGCGATGGGGAAACCCCTCATCGTGGTGGCCACGCAAACCATCGAGGTGGGCGCGGACCTCGACTTCGACGCCATGGTGACGGAGATGGCGGCGCTGGATGCGCTGCGGCAGCGGCTGGGCCGGGTCGACCGCTTGGGGGAGCGGGGGGAATCGCGGGTCGTCCTCGTCGCGGCCGAGGAGCAGCTGGCCGGGCGGAGCAGCGACCCGATCTACGGTCAGGCGCTCCGAAAGACCTGGTCCCTCCTCGAGCGCGCAGCACGATCCCGCCGCCGTGTCCCCCTGGACTCGGGTTGGCGGGGCTTCGAAGCGCTCCTGGACGGTCTGGAGGACCATCGGCCGTACCTGACTCCGGCGCCGGAGGCGCCCCTCTTCCTGCCCGGGCACCTGGACCTCCTGACCCAAACGAGCCCCCTGCCGGAGCCGGACCCGGACGTGGCGGCTTTGCTCCACGGCTTCCAGAGTGCGCCTCCCGACGTGGCGGTGGTCTGGAGGGTGGATCTCCCGCCCGGCGAGGTGGACCGGTGGGCGGAGACCGTGGCCCTGTTCCCTCCACAGGCCGGGGAGGCCATGGACTTACCGGTGTGGGTGGTGCGGCGCTGGTTGTCCGGTGAGCCGGCCGATACCTCGGACGTGGAAGGGAGGGGCGACGTGCCGCCGTCGCCGGCGGCGGGCCGGCCCTGCCTCCGGTGGCGCGGCACCGGGGAGGAGCCCGAGGTGATCTCGCCCGACCGCATCCGCCCGGGAGACACCATCGTGGTGCCCGCCGAGTACGGGGGCTGCGACGAGTTCGGGTGGCACGCCGCCAGCCGCCGTGCGGTTCCCGACCGGGGGGAGGCGTCGGCGGGCGACCGGCTCCGCCTGCACCCGGCGACGTTGGCGGCCTGGCTTGGGGACGAGCCCGGAGAGGCAGCCCGAGCCCGCCTGGAGACCCTCATGGCGCTCCTGGCGGCGGACGCGCGGGAAGAGGCCTCACGGGTACAGCGGGAGTTGCTCGATCTCCTGGTTGAGCATGCCAGCGACGAAGGGGTCACGGCGGTCGCCCGCCGGCTCCGCGGGGAGCGGTGCCGCGGGATCGCCTATCCCGACGGGCGGGGGGTTGTCCTGCTGGCTCCCGTGCAGCGGGCGAGCACCGACCACGGTGCGCGCGCGGCGGCCGTCGGCCGGCGGGTGACCCTCCGGGAGCACTTAGAAGGGGTTGAGGCGCGGGTGCGCGAGGCGGGATCGCTGCTCCGGCTGCCCGAGCCCGTGGTGCGTGACCTCGCCCTGGCCGCGCGGCTCCACGACCTGGGCAAAGCCGAGCCGCGTTTCCAGGCGTGGCTTTACGGAGGCGACGCCGAGGCGGCGTCGGCCGGACCTTTGCTGGCCAAGTCGGCCATGGACCCGCGGGACCGGCCGGCGCTGCACCAGGCGCGGTTGCGGGCGGGCCTGCCTCCAGGCTGGCGGCACGAAGCGCTCTCCGTTGCCCTGGCGGCCTCGACCCCTGCCCTCCTGGCGGAGGCGGGCGACCCCGAGCTGGTGCTCCACCTCATCGCCAGCCACCACGGTGGCGCCCGGCCTTTCCTCCCGGGTACGGAGCACCGCCTTCCCGCGGCCTGCACGCTGGAATGGGATGGGGCCACGCTCCACGCGGACAGCGTGGAGGAGGCCTTGCGCCTGGACGGGGCGGCGGAACGGTTCTGGAGGCTTGTGCGCCGCTATGGCTGGTGGGGGCTGGCGTACCTCGAGGCCATCCTCCGCTTGGCCGATTGGCGCCAGAGCGAGCACGAGCAGACGGCGGACGGCCCCCAGATGCGGGAAGGGGAGGGGTGGCGGTGACCCGTAGCCACCTCGCCATCGGACCCGAGGGCCTGAACCTCCTCGGCTTCCTGACCTCCCTCGGCACCCTCGTGGTGCTGACCAGGGCGTGGCCCGAACGAACCGTGCGGCTGAGCTGGGCGATGCCCAGGACTGGGCCCGGGGCCGGCGGCTGGCGGCCCGTCTTTCACGTCGAGCCTCCCGTCTCGGAAAGCGAGATCGTGGAGGTCGTGCATGCCCAGGTCACGGACCCGCGCGCCCTCGAGGCACTGGAGGGGCTGGAGCGAAACCTGCGCGTCTCGGGGGCGGTCCTGAGGGAGCGGGCGACCACCTTCTGGGAGGGCCGGGGCGACCGGCGGGCCGCGGATCTCCTGGCCGCACTCATGGCCCACGTGGGTTCCAGCCAGGAGGTGCGCCCCTCTCCCTTGCGCGCCCTCACGGGGGCCGGCCACATGCACTTCCTGGACACCCTCCGGGCGCTGTCCGATCCCGACCGCCTATCCAAGGACCACGTGGCACGGGCCCTGTTCCAGCCGTGGACCTACGAGGACACGCGGTTCACCTTCCGCTGGGATCCGTCGGACTTCCGCCCCTACGCCCTGAGAGCCCGCGATCCCGCCAGGGACCCGGTCCACCCCATCCGGACCGAGTGGGGAGCCAACCGCCTGGCCTTTGAGGCGCTGGTCCTGTTCCCGATGACCTGGTCGGGCGAGGCCGTTGGTTTCCGCGGTCAGGAGCTCCGCTGGCCCCTCTGGACGCCCCCCGCGGGTGCGGACGTGGTCCGGAGCCTGCTCGCGCATCCGGCTCTCTTCGAGCCCCATCGACAGGAGGCCGCGCTCCAGGCGCTCGGGGTCGCGGTGGTGGCCTCGGCCCGGCGGTTCCTCGGGGAGAGGGGGGCACACGTCTACTTCACCCCGGCGCGCATTGTGTGGGCCGGTGAGTTGACCGCGGCGGCGGGGTGGTCGGGGTGAAGGATGTCCCTGAGCTCGTCCCGGCCCGGATGGTGAACGAGTTTGTGTACTGCCCCCGCCTTTTCTACCTCGAGTGGGTGCAAGGGGAGTGGACGGAAAACGAAGATACTGTAAAAGGGGCTGTCGTGCATCGCCGAGCGGAAGTGGAGACAGGCCGGTTCCCCGCTCCGGATGAGCTCGAGGCTGACGCCCGCCTGGAGGCCCGGTCGGTTTTGCTGTCAGCACCGCGGCTGGGGCTGATCGCGAGAATGGACGTGGTGGAAACCGAGGATGGGTCGGTACGACCTGTGGACTACAAAAAGGGGAGCCCCGGCAGGGACGGCCCTTGGGAGCCGGAGCGGGTCCAGCTTTGCGTGCAGGGACTGGTGCTCCGAGAGAACGGGTACAGGTGCGAAGAGGGGGAGATCTATTACGCGGGGACTAGGCAGCGGGTGAGGGTACACTTCGACGCGGCGTTGGTGGATAGGACGCTGGCTGTGCTGGAGGAGTTACGGCGCGTTGCCGAATCCCCGCTCCCACCACCGCCACTTGTGGAGAGTCCTAAGTGCCCGAGGTGCTCGCTGGTGGGTATATGCCTTCCGGATGAGACGGCTTACCTCCGTGGAGAGGGATCGAGCGAAGTGCGGCGGCTCGTGCCGGCACGGGACGACGCGGCCCCCCTGTACGTGGTCGAACAGGGAGCGGTGGTCGGCAGGTCCGGAGAGCGGATCACGGTAACCAAGAGGGGCGGAGGGGAGGCGGTATCGGTACGGTTGCTGGACGTCTCTCAGGTGTCGGTCTACGGGAACGTGCAGGTAACTGCCCAGGCGATCCGCGCGCTGGCCGAGCGTGGGGTACCCATCTTTCACCACACCTACGGTGGGTGGCTGGCCGCGGTGACTGCAGCCGTGGTCGAACACAACGCGCCACTGCGGGTCGAGCAGTACCGCGTCGCCGACGATCCCCAGAGGAGCTTGCCCATCGCGAGAGCTATCGTCGCGGGAAAGCTCCAGAACCAGCGGACCCTGCTGCGGCGGAACCACCCGGACTGCCCACCCGGTGCCCTGCGCGAGCTGGCGAGACTGGCCAAGGCGGCCAGGCAGGCAGCCGACGCCGACCGACTGTTCGGTATCGAGGGGCTCGGGGCGCGAGTGTACTTCGCCCACTTTGCCGGGATGCTGAAAGACCCCATGGGGTTCGACGTGGCCGGGAGGGACCGGCGGCCCCCTCCGGACCCGGTGAACGCGGTGCTTTCGTTTCTGTACGCCCTGCTGCTGAAGGACGCCCTCCGGGCGCTACTGGCAGTGGGTCTGGACCCGTTCCGGGGCGTCTACCACCGGATGCGTCCCGGTAGACCGTCCCTGGCTCTGGACCTGATGGAGGAGTTCCGGCCCATCGTGGCGGACTCCGTGGCGTTGTGGCTGGTGAACAACCGGGTGCTTTCGTCGGACGACTTCGTGAGGCGGGGCCCCGCGTGCGCGCTGAAGGACAGTGCTCGCCGGCGTGTCATTGAGGGCTACGAGGCGCGGATGGACACGCTGGTCCGGCATCCCCTGTTCGGCTACCAGGCCAGCTACAGACGGGTGGTGGAGGTGCAGGCAAGGCTGCTCGCGAGGGCGATTGCCGGAGAGATCTCAGAGTACAGGCCCTTTACCACGCGATGAGCCGGAACCGGTACGTGGTCTGTTACGACGTGCGGGAGCCGAAGCGGCTGCGGCGGATGCACCGGACGATGCTGGGCTACGGTGATCCCCTGCAGTACTCGGTGTTCGTGTGCGACCTGTCGGCCACTGAACGCGTGTTGATGGAGGACGCGGTGCGGCAGGTAGTCCGGCTGTCGGAGGACTCCGTAGTGGTGATCGACCTGGGCCCGGCGGAGGGTGCAGCGGCGCGCAGGATCCGGCAGCTGGGGGAGAAGAAGGTAGTGGAAAGGGACCGCTGCGTGGTGGTGTAGCGGGCCGGGATCCTTGACAATTGAAAGCGGGCGACGGGCCGGGAGAGAGGCATTGCGCGAGTCCGGCCCCGCGTGCGAGCGGCGAGGTGGCGGTGCACGACCCGAGGGCGCTCGAAACTACCCTGGGCAGGGCCTTCGGGGACAACGCGCCTGCGCCGGGGACACGGTGGCCAGAGGCTCTGGATGGAGCCCGGCGCGCACCGCTCGCGCGGATACGCTAGAATCCTTGATTGGCGCGGTTCGCAGCGCGCGCCGTTTCCGTGACCGCAAGGTCACGGCCCCATTGAAGCATGAACGGGATGAGCAGCCGCGCTCCGGGAACCGACTCGCGTTTCCGTGACCGCAAGGTCACGGCCCCATTGAAGCCTGGCCCAGGTCCTG